>Ga0185299_10000155_pt1 | contig 216448 bp, 186 predicted proteins | sample PaiPotPPA55metaG_FD_128002 | JGI IMG/M metagenome (GOLD analysis project Ga0185299, IMG submission 128002) | Iron sulfur acid spring bacterial and archeal communities from Banff, Canada, to study Microbial Dark Matter (Phase II) - Paint Pots PPA... ...
CGGCGTCAAAGTTGCAGGCTGGAACGGCAGCGTGGATGCCGCGGAACAAAGGGCCGGCATGAGCATCAGGGATGCGAGGCTGGCGCAGGAAGGCGATGCCCTCCACGCCACCACGGGTCCCGCCGCGACCTACTGGATGAACGATGCAATGGCCTCCGGGGATTACACGGTGAAGGCCACATTCCATGAGCCGAAATATATGAACCTGAACACGCATCCGCATCCCTACGGCGTGTTCATCGGCGGCAATGACATGGGGACAGCGGATCAGACCGACCTCTACTGTGCCGCTTACGGAAACGGCAAGTTTGTCGTGCGGGGATTCGGACCTGGGCCATTCAAGATGAACGGTTTTCTGGGCGAGGCCAATGACGCTGTTCACAAGGCCGCTGGAAAAGGCCGGCCCGTCATTCAGGATGTCGCGCTCTCGGTTAAGGGCAGCAATGTCGAATGCTCCATCAACGGGACGGTGGTGGCCAGATATGACAAGGCGCTGCTCGTAACCGGCGGCAAGCTGAAATCCACTGACGGGGCGTATGGTCTACGTTTCGCGCACAACACGGATGTCATGGTAACCGGCCTGACGATGACAAAGGAGTGATGTTCCCAGCACCGAATCATAGTTTCAAAGGAACGGACCGTGAAATAAATCGCCGAAAGCTTCACAGGAACTATCGCGCACCGCATTGACAAAAAAGGCGAATCTTCTCAGCGATGCTCGCTCGCGGTGGCAATCGGCGAAACTCGAGGCCTTCACGCCCAATGAGCCACACGCAAGACTCCACATCTCCTAAGTGAAAGCAGATAAAAGCTTCCGTTGGCCTGGAGCGCTTCGGGTGCGATCCAGAAGCTCACGCCCGTTCGGATCGAGATTGCCCAGATCGCGGGGTAAGTCGAGCCCTGCGCGCGTTTCCATCTCAGCCACTCTTAGTCGAAGTCGCCGAATTAGGGTCGCGTCCCCATCTGGCTCACCCTTGAACAGAGCGCCTCGGCTTTGTAGACGCCAGCGAGCGCTTCCCAATACTCATTCGGAAGCTTTTTTAACTCGCCGCCGGGCTCTCCTCGGCGACCACAAGAGTCTCTTCCGCAAAAGGCTTCCGGCGGGTTAGCTCGTACAAGCTCCCGGCCTCTATGTATAAGGAATAAACCTGCTGCAGTTCGACTTCACTGCTGATGCGGAACGCGTCGGCGGGAAGCACCTCGGCCCGCCAGCGCCGGACGCAGTCTAAGGCGTTTCCAAAGTCGGTGAATGCTTCCTGCAATTGAACTTTTGCCAGCTTGAGCTTGCCTCGCTCATAATATGCGCTCCATATCGCTGGATGGGTTGACAAACCGAGCCGAGTCGACCGCTCGGTCAAGAAACACCGAAGCCGATTGCCGATCACGCCGACGAGCACGCAAATGGCCCAGCAATTCATGGGAGAAATAGATCCGGTCATCGTGCGTTGGCTTGCGCATCCGAAATGCTTCGAGCTGCGCGCGCTCGCCGAATTGAAGTTGACCGCGCTCAATAAGAGCGTTTCCCAATTCATTCCAAGCCTGTGCCTCGGATGCCATATCAAGCTCTCTCTTAGACATCTCGATCGCGTTCTGAAGCAGAGCAATCCTTTTGTCGGGTATCTTTCTGCTTTCTTTAATGCGAGCGCACTGTAGTTGATAGATCGACCATCGAAACACAACACCGCCAAGCGCTGCCATACGGTTGTTTACCGGTGGTTCGGAGTCTTCCAACACCTCGGCGATCCCAGCCGCCTTGCCCGAGTTAACGCATTAGTGATGTCTTTCCCAAACTCGTTATCAAAGGAATGCTCTTTGCACCCGACAGCTCCCAAGGACGCCACCTGCGATTAAGCCGGCTGCAACACCGATGGTCCCGCCCGCCAATCCGAGAAGTCCGCCGACTACCCTCCCGTGATAGTTCGCGTCAGTCCGCGGAAGCGTCCCAGTTTTTCTGCAAACGAGGGAACTCTGGCGCCACATACATTAAATTATGAGGGGGCAACGAGGAGTAAGCGCGTAGTATCTTCATGACAACGCCGCTGGCTGGCGCTATATGGCTGCAGCACCGCGTTCAAGAGGATCATCCAACTTTGACCCGGATATTCCTCACTATGCGCGCGTCCGCCGGGCACTTACCATTACATCGTCGAGGCAAATTCACCAGAAATATCGGTCCACAATTCGCGGAGGACCCGAGTTACCGTTGATCACTTTAGTAGCGATTACAACTTGAATGTTCCTGTGGCTCCAATCGTTCGGTGCTTGTTTCGCCAGCGTCTCCATGTAACCCGGATTAGTCAGGAACTCGCCGGCTGCGATCGTGCCGTATCCGCTCAACCCGCCCGCCACAACGACCATCCTTTCCGTGGTCGGCTCTAAGACGCGCGAGATCAAAGCATAGTCTTCCGTCACCTTTAAATACGGCGTGGTGTAGTTGAGGAATCGGTCTCTCCTGGACGGATTCTGCAGGTCTTTGATCCAGAAGGTGTCGTGGTCCCTCTCGAAACTGAACCGCATCGGACCCGTGAGACGCATTGTCCAATCATTATTAAACGCGCCAATCAGAACGACGGGACCACTGCGTAGATCCGCTAAAGTCGTGGAGGTTTCACCCAAGATGCGGTGGGACTTCCCGCTGGCCTGTAGTAAGCCGGTCAGTCTTCCGAGCGTCCTTACATCAGAAAACGCTACGTTCTGACTTCCCAAATAGTAAAGCTCGAAAAGCGTGATTGGCCGCTCGGGACCACCCTTTGGATCAGGCACTTGGGGGAGGTCGGAATCGGGATTTTGCCGAGGCTCCGCCGAAGTGCCGAGGAATTGCCGTTGACCGACGCACAGCAGCACAGTGTTTGAGGAATCCAGCACCGGTCCCCAGAAAAGGTCGAGAGCGGTATGTGGGACCCAGAGTTTGAACCAAACAGCCGCCACAAGTAGGGCAACGACAGTGACCAGAACGCCGATCCGCCATCGCTTACCGCGTGGAGGCGCCACCGGCGCGGCGATTGGTATGGGTGCGGGTTTCGCGACAGGTATTTCAAACTCGGGAACATAGGAGCCGGGCAACAAATCGATTCGAATTTCAGTTTCGTGCCCGTGTTCGTGATAATACTGCGCGATTCGTTTCCGGATCTCTCCCGCGGTCGCCCGGACCACCGGATCGGCATTTGTGTCGTAATCCGGTTGTCTGCCAAAAACCTCAACGCCGAGTGTACGTTCCTTTAGCTCATTCGGGAATCCCGCCAAGGTGTGCTCAACTATGTAGCGCAGAAGATTTGGATAACGCTTGCTGTTCTTGAATAGCTGGTTCGCCAGCATCCGCTCTAACTGGGTCCGGATGGCTTCGCGTTCCGCTTCGCTGTAGACCGGGTGCCGAACTTCCGGGGTTCGCAAACGTTCCATGGTTCCTCGCAGCCAGAAACTTAGACCTTCGCCTGGACAGGCATTGTATCAGGTCCGGATGAAGCACGCGGTTCAATGCTTTGCGAAATGACGAAACCTGGAAACGCGTTTATGATCCCCGTATGGTACGTTCCATACGTTGCTTTCGAACCTCCCGCAAATTACAGAAAAAAGGTCACTTCTTGGGATGACATTAATTGTTACGGTACAGACCTTGTCAAAGGCGTAGTCCAGGCTCATGCTGTGCGGGAGCAGCACATGAGCGCTACGTGCGTTCTTCGACAAGAGCGCCGGAAATTTCTTCTGGATACGTTTACAAACAGGAGTAACAAAATGCGAGAGGGGTCAACGGTGCTTCAGCCGAACGTGCGTATGGTATCGGCGGCACTCGCGAGGGTGCTATCGGTAACGGTCTTGTTCTGTTGCGTGGCTAGTATCGCGCTTGCACAGAACACCAACTCCGGGGATATCCGAGGCACTGTCACCGATGCTACGGGCGCCGTCGTCCCGGGTGCAACAGTAACCCTGTTGAACACCGACACCGGCGTGGCGAAGGAGCTTGTGACGAACTCGGCCGGTCTTTACGACGCGGTCTCTATTCTGCCTGGGCACTACAGAATCACTTTCGAAAAAAGCGGCTTCGGGAAGGTTGTTCGCGATGGTATCGATTTGACGGTGGGAGCGGTCAGCGTGGATGCACAGCTCACGGTTGGCCAGACACAACAGACAATCGCGGTGACGGGAGAAACCGTCCTGCTTGCGACCGAGACCGCCGAACAGGCTACCAACTTATCAGCCAGAACCATGGACTCTCTGCCGAACGTGAACCAGGATTGGCAGAACATCGTAAAAATGATCCCAGGCGCCTCAGGCACGCCTGCTACTGGTCAAGGGAGCGGAGGAGTCTCCAACCCCGGCGTATCTATGGCCATCAATGGCACTCTGCCGTTTTACTCCAGCTATCTGGCGGATGGAGCTTCAATCCGGCTGCCGCACAGCGCCAACATAGGCGGCGACCAGATCTTCGAATCTATCTCCGAAGTTCAGATCAACACCTCGACTTTCTCCGCGGTATATGGCGGCGGCGGCGATGTCTTCAATATCATCAGCAAATCCGGCGGAAATCAATGGCATGGGTCTGCTTACGACTACCTGCAGAACGATGCGTTGAATGCCAGAAGCTTCTTCGACCAGAAGAAAGGGAGAGTCCGATACAACGACTATGGCGGGGCTGTGTCGGGGCCGATCGTCAAGAATAAAATGTTCTTTTACTTCAACGTGGACCGGATCGCGCATCCGAGCACAGGGACCTCGACAACCTCAGTCCCGACACCGGCGATGGAGCAAGGCATCTTCGACCCAATCACCTTCGGAATTATTTCCGATCCCACCACGGGTCTCCCGTTCCCTAACAATACAATCCCCACTACCAGATTTGATCCCGTGGCTGCCAAAATCCAGGCTTACTACCCTACGCCAAATCTCCCGGGGCTGATTGCCAACAACTACCGGACCCTGACTGCGAGCGACAATCCAAGCATGAAAGAGTTTGGGCGGTGGGATTACAACGTCAGCAGTAAGAATCGCTTGACGTTCTCGATCTCGGAGCACGGCAGTCACAGCATCAGCGGCGGTACAGTGTGTCCGATCAATTGCCAGCACAGCACCGGCGATGGTTATGACGCGCAGCTATCGGATGTGCATACGTTCAGCCCCGCTATCGTAAACGAATTCCGATGGGGGTTTGTCCGGCAGGGCAATTGGTTTACGCCCGGGAGTGAGGGATTGGGATATCCGGCCAAGATCGGCTTTCAGTTTGCGAAGGCGGATGTCTTTCCGAACATCATTATCAATGGAACGGGCGGCAACAGAAGCCTGAACCCGGCGGATTCTGCCACCTCTGCTATCTATATCGAGAACTCCTGGAATCCGTCGGATGTTGTAACAATGATCCGCGGCAGACACATCCTGCACTTCGGCGGCGAGATCCTGGCGGAACAGGATAATTCCACTCCTTGGGGAAACCTGAATGCCGGTACCTTCACGTTCACCGGCCAGTTCACCAACAGCACTGTCGGCTACGCGGACTTTTTGCTGGGACAAGCGCAGGCGTGGAGCGCTCTGGTCCAGGGTGAGGCGGGCATGCGGTCCAAGAACCCGTCGCTCTTCTTCCAGGACGATATCAAGGTCCGGCCGAATCTCACTCTCAATGTCGGTCTCCGCTGGGAGGGACATGGCGGCTTCAGCGAGGTGCACAACCAGTGGGGTACCTTCGATCCCACATTGACCAACCCCGTAACCAATACTCCCGGGGCCATTTTGTTCGGCGCCAACAGCAAGCGAAACCTGATCATGGCGAGCGTTTACGACGTCTTTTTGCCCCGCATTGGTGTTGCCTGGTCTCCGAAGAGCCAATGGTCCGTTCGTGGCGGCTTTGGCATCTATTCGACCTTATGGAGCATTGACGTTGATGGCTCACCCCTGGGCTTCGGCACCGCTAGTGGTGGAAGTACATCCGCGAATCCGGGCCAGCCACCAGTGGTTATCCTGTCGGGCAACGGCGCCAACCTTCCGTACATCCGCGCCTCGACCGATCCTGGCGCCTATAACGGGCAAGGTGGCGGCAACATACCGTACATGCCTTATCACACGCCGGTCGGGAGAGTTTACCAATGGACGGCTAGTGTTGAGCGCCAGTTTGGCACCGACATCGTGGTGGAAGCGGCCTACGTGGGTAGCCATGGGACCGGGTTGGAGTTCCAGGAGGATATCAATCAGTTGTCCGCGAACAAGCTGGGGCAGGGGCAGTCTGCCCGGCCGTTCCCGCAGTATGTGGGCATCGGCCCCAGCGTTCCCGGCGGGTTAACGGGAAGATTCGACAATTATTCGAATTACGATGCCCTGCAGCTATTGCTCCGCAAACGGTTTAGCCACGGTATCACGGCGCAGTTCAGCTACGTTTGGTCCAAGATGTTGGACGAACAGGATACGTCGGGCTGGGGCAGCCACTACGGCAACGCAGTTTACCAGGATGCGTTCAACCCGGCTGCCAACTATGGGTTATCGAATTTCGATGTACCACAGGCATTTAAGGGATTCGTCGTGTATCAAATACCGCTTGGGAAGGGACACTCACTTCTGAACAATGGCATCGGCGATGCGGTCCTCGGCGGGTGGCAGGCGTCGGGAGAGTTCGTCGCCCAGTCCGGCAACCCATTCACTGTGACGATGAACTCCAACACCGGTTCCGGTGCGCTGGATGGGTCGTGGTATCCAAACATCGTAGGAAATCCCCACGTGGCAAATCAGTCCATCAATCAGTGGTTCAATCAGCTGGCGTATGCGACGCCCGCGACCAACACCTTCGGGAGCAACGGAAGGAATACGCTCCGCGGACCGGACCTGGTGACCTTCGATCTCTCGCTGGCCAAGACCTTCAAAATACCTAAATGGGAAAGTGCTGGATTGCAGCTTCGGATGGACGCCAATAACATTCTGAACCATCCGGGCTTTAGTGAGCCGAACGCCTCATTATCCGCGGCGGCTCTTGCATCTGGCGTTGCCAATCCGGCCATAGGTCAGATTACGAGCACTACCGTAAACGGCCGTTACATTCAACTCGGGGCACGATTCTTCTTCTAGGCCTAAGAGTTGAGCATCGATCACGACCAGTGGTACGGTCGCGCGCTGCGCCATACAAGCGGGATCGATCTCAGAAGCCGCTTGCTGGAGTCTGATGGAAATATAGATATAATCGATGCTGGCCAGGACGGCAAGTCGTGATCGCCTTTCTGGAACGCCAGGGTGCAGGGCTCCATAGAGGCCCACGGGTGATCTGAACTATGGAACTTAAGGTAGTACCTTTCTTCAGCGTCTGCTTCCTGTTGGCAACCCCTTCCCTCGCGCAGTCGCCTCCCAACAAGCAACAGCAGGTCGAAACCCATAGCCGGCAGGCAAACGAGTTCCTGAAGAACAACCGGACTGATCTGGCTGCCCGTGAATTCAGAGCCATCCTGGCGCTCGATCCTAATAATATCGACGCGCGGGGAAATCTCGGCGTGCTCTTATACTTCCAGGGTGACTATGCGAAGGCTGCACCCGAGCTCCAGGCCGCCTTAAGACTTCGGCCTGGACTGCCGAAAATACAGGCCCTGCTCGGAATGTGTGAAAAGCGCATGGGACAAATCGCCAGCGCACAGGCGAATTTGGAGAAGTCCTTCCCGCAGTTGCAGGAGGAGAAACTTCGTGTTGAAGTGGGAATGGAATTGATCGAGATCGATTATGCGTCCGGCGATTTGGACAAGGCCATTGGGGTGGTGAGCGTTCTTCGGCAACTCCAGCCAGGGGACATCAACGTTCTTTACGCTGCGCACCGAATCTACTCGGACCTGGCGGATGAGACTATGCTGAGCGTCGCCATGCTGGCCCCAAATTCTGGCCGCATGCATCAGTTGATGGCCCATGAAATGGCACGGCAAGGAAACATAGAAGGCGCGATCGCACATGACCGCGAAGCCATCAAGCTCGAGCCGAAACTTCCCGGTATTCATTTTGAATTGGCTGAAATGTTGCGCACGTCCACACCTCCAGCCGACACCGCCGTCGTCGAAACTGAGTACAAAGCCGCTTTGGCTGACAACCCCTTCGATGAAAAGTCCGAGTGCCGGTTAGCCGAAATCGCTTCGCGCCGATCTGATCTGAAGACCGCCGAGGCGCACTACTCGAGGGCTCTTGATCTGCAGCCGAACGACGCGGATGCCAACCTTGGCTATGCGAGGATACTGATCGCTATGAACCAACTAGAAAAAGCGGGAGCCCTACTCGAGCGCGCAACTCGCTTGGAGCCATATAACGCGGCTACGCACTATCGCCTTGCCACGGTTTATCGAGGCCTGGGTCGCAACGTCGACGCGCGACGAGAATTGTCCGAATTCCAAAGGCTCAGCGCCATAAAGGAACATCTGAAAGAGATGTACCATGAAATGCGGCTGCAACCTGGCAAACCCGACTCGCAGGACCCGGATGTACCGAAATAGCATCCTCACATCCGCCCAGCCCTCAGATGGGCGAACCGCCGTGAAGACCTCACGCCGCCATCTGCTCCGCCTGATTGCAGGCCTTCCGTTTCTCGGCCGCTCCATCAGCGTGAGCGCGCAAGGTGTTGCCACCCGCGGAGCGAAGCCTACACCGCGGGGAAAACCTTCCGGCATCCCGTTCCTCGCTCGATTCACTGATGTGGCACAAGCGGCGGGCCTGCACGCACCCACCATTTACGGCGGCATCGACCGCAAAGACTACATCGTCGAAACCATGGGATGTGGATGCGCATTCCTCGACTACGATAACGACGGCTGGATGGATATTTTCGTCCTTTGCGGGACACGCTTCTCGGAGGCTTCTACAGACGCGACGAACCGGCTCTACAAGAATAATCGGGACGGCACCTTCTCTGACGTAACTTCGAAAGCGGGACTTCTTCGCACGGGTTGGCCGTCCGGAGTTTGTGTTGGCGACTATGATAACGATGGGTTTGAGGACCTGTTCATCACCTACTGGGGCGAGAACGTCCTGTACCACAACAATGGCGACGGCACTTTTACGGACGTAACCAGGAAAGCCGGATTGGGCCCGAACCGAACCCGCTGGGGCGCGGGCTGCACCTGGATCGACTACGACAGGAATGGCAAGCTCGACCTGTTTGTCTCGAACTACCTCGATTTCGATAAGAGTCGGGCGCCAAAGCCCGGTGAGAATACAAACTGCATGTTCAAGAACGTCCACGTGAACTGTGGTCCCCGTGGGCTTCCGACGGGTTTGCACTCACTGTTTCGCAACAACGGCGATGGTACTTTTACCGATGTAACTGAGCCGGCCGGACTCGCGAAGATCAAAGGGCGTTATGCTCTGACCCCAGTCGCGGCCGACTTCGATAACGACGGCTGGCCAGATATTTTCGTCGCTTGCGATTCGAGCGCCAGTCTTCTGTTGATGAACAATCGTGATGGGACGTTCCGTGAAGAAGGCTTGGAACGCGGCGCGGCCTTGAGCGACGACGGCGTCGAGCAGGCTGGCATGGGAGTGGGTATCGGCGACTTCAACCTGGACGGCCACTTGGATCTTTTCAAGGGTCACTTTACGGACGATACAAACGGGCTTTATCAGAATGACGGCAGTGGGAATTTCAACGATGTGACCTTAGCTTCCGGTCTCGGTGTCGAAACGCGGTTCACCGGTTGGGGAGCGGGAATTGTCGATCTCGACAACGACGGATATCCTGACCTGTTTCTCGTCACCGGCAACGTGTATCCGGAACTAGAGCAGAAATTATCCGGGTACCCTTATAAGACACCGCGCGTAGTTTTCCGCAATTTGGGCAATGGAAAATTCGAAGAATTGATCGAGGCGGCCGGCCCGGGGGTTGAGGCGCCGCACTCCGGCCGTGGATGCGCCTTCGGCGACTTCGACAATGACGGTGACCTCGATATACTGATCGTCAATCTGAACGAACCGCCATCGCTGTTGCGGAACGACGTCCGCGGCAATAATCACTGGCTGAAGGTAAAGTTAGTCGGCGCACAATCGAATCGCAGCGCTATCGGCGCCCGGGCGTTGCTCCGATACGGGGACAAGCAGCAAGTTCAGGAGGTGGTCAGCCAATCCAGTTACTGCTCAAGCAATGATCCCCGCCTCCACTTCGGGCTCGGAACCGCGCATACTGCCGACCTGGAAGTCCGCTGGCCCAATGGCGCAAAACAGACGTTCCGGAAACTTGCGGCCGACCAACTCATCATCATTCGCGAAGGCTTCCCGGACGTCGAACGCGCTCCTTGGCCGGGTCGCTGACGCATTTTCTCCGGGCGCACCGATTTTCGAAACACTCACGTTCTGAGCGTCTACTGTTGAAACACGGATGTGCTGTCGGTGTGAACCAGCGATTGCCATTGCTGGAACGTGAGCCAATTTGTATCGATGTGGAAGGCTCGCGGGTCGCCGGGTTTCGACCAGGTATTAGAGCCTGCCAGTAGGCTGGTCAAGAACGGCTGCCATAATGGCGTTTGGAGCACCGCCTGCCCATTATTCTGACTGACCACGGTGTTGGATCTGATGGTCCACCGCACAGCCTGAACGTCTTGCTGGACACCGGTCTCCCAGTTGGTGACGGTGCGGTCGTAGTCGCCGGTGATCAGAATCTGTTCGAGAGTGTTTCCCGACAGAGTATTGGAGAGCAGCGTTACGTCCGAGGCATTCGCGCCGGCGACGCCCGCAGCGTTTTGATTGCCTGCAATGTTACTGTTCTGGATCAGGGTTGGCCCAGCGCTTGCTTCAATAAAGATCCCGTCGTTAAAGTTCGACACTAGTGTTGCGTGATCGACCGTAACATTGGTGTTGTCGTAGTCGAGCCAGACCCCCCGAGCGCGGTTACTCACCGATCGATGATGGACGATGGAGCCAGTGTGCACGCCTCCCAATTTCGCACCGGCCACTGACCATCCGTAGAAATTGCCGGCCGCCCCCCTCCAATTGTTGAAAGAGGTGTCGTTGCTGTCCAACACGAGATTCTTGAGGTTGTAGCCATCAAACCCCGTCGCTCCGTTCCAGACCGATACATTCTTGCTCAATGTCAGGTTTGCAATCTGAGAAATGCCCAAGCCGATCCAGTTATTCCATGTGAAGACACAACCTTCAACGAGAATGTTGGTGGAATTCGATATTTGAACGGCTGCATCTTGGACAGCGGCGTTGCCATGCCGGAATTCGAGATTTCGCAACACCAGGTTGCTCTGTCCATCCGCTGAAAACACGTGGGGGCGCGTGGCGACTTCCACCTCGGCGCTGTCCTTCAAAGGCAAAATGCGCCCTAACTTGATGTAGATAAGTCCATGGTCTTCGTCAGTGTAAAAGCTATAATCCGTCATGTCGGAAAACTTCAGCACTTGCCCTAGAGCGCGCCCGTTCATGAAAACCATCTCGCGACGGCGCACGATTGGAGCGAGCGTTACGTTGCCTGCCCATCCCTGAGGATATGGCGCCAAGCCCCAGCGATAAGGCCAAGCATGCTGATAGAGTCGGTCGCCGGTCGGCTGCCAATTACCCCAAATGTCGGACCCGGATAAGATGACGCTTCCCTGCACTGTTCCTTCGAAGATCATCGGGGCATTAGTCTCTTTTCCACTCCGGGGCAGCATCACCTGTTCACGATAGATCCCCGGTTTGATGTAGACCTTGGTCCCTATGCCTTGTTCATTGTTCGATTGTGCGACCTGGGCGCCGCGCGAGATGGTCTGGAAGGGAAGAGTTTCGGTTCCCGGATTTTGGTCGGATGCAGCGGGAGACTGGTTGTCCACGAAGAACGTCTGCTGGACTTGGTCCTCGAAAATTTGCACCGCCGAGGCGGCGCTTGGCAGCCTGGCACTCGATCGGTTCTCAGCGGCTGGACGTGTCCAAGCAGGTTGTAATCCACACGAATCCAGGAGCAGGGAGGCCAGCGTTGCGGCGATTGCCAGCGGAAGGGTAATTCTCATCTTGAAACCAATTCTAAATTTGTCACGGCAGTCATTCTCATGCTGCGTGCGACTCTCAGGACTTCTTCGAGTTCATCCCAGAGCCCGAGGCGATCCACTTCCCACGAATGTCCCCACAGATGAAATACTCCGCCACTGGTGGCGACGCGGTCTAACATTCGCAGGCACAATTTCCTCAAATTTGTCTCCAATCCACATCCGCGACACCAGAACAGCAAGCCCTTACCATTGCGTTCCTTGAGAGCATGCCTGCAATGAATCTGTTGGGAATGTGGAACAAACTGAACTGATACCGGCATGCAAGCCGGATTGAATTGGCGTTCGGTGTGAAAGGCGACGGTGGTGCGAGCGACGCGGTATCCGGCTTCTTGAACGCGCAAGCAGGTTCGGGCGTTGAATCTACCCTTTGGAAAACAGAAAGCGGTGATTGGCCTGGCTGCCAGATCCTCGAGTGTCTTCTTGCTCTCAGTCAGTTCGTATCGCACCAGGGAATCTGTGGCGTTTGGAAGTATGGCGTGGCTGACGGTGTGCGATCCGATTTCCATTCCCATTCCAAGCAGCTCGCGGACAGAAGTCGTAATCAGAGGCCACTCGGAGCAATTGGTGGGTACATAGAATGTTCCCTTCAATCCATATCGGAGGAGCAACTCAGCCAGGCGCAAGTCCAGCGGATGACCGTCATCCCAGCTAGTCGTAATAAAAGCGTCCGGTCTCATTTCATTTCAGCCTTAATTAACGGGACGCCAGCACGCTCCAGACCCCACATCACCAGAAAGAGCGGATTCAGCAGGTACCGTTTCCAGAGACGCCGAGGTTCCATGAGCAGGCGAAAGAACCATTCCAAACCACGGTGTTGCATCCAGGCTGGAGCTTGCCTCACGCGTCCGGCGTGGAAATCGAAGGCTGCTCCGACAGCCAGCATGATGACACCTTGAAGTTTGGCGGCATGCTCGATCATCCAGCGGTCTTGCTGGGGGGTTCCGATGCCTACGAATACGAGCTTGGCTCCAGAATCGAGAATCCGTTGGACACAGACGCGGTCTTCTTCGGAGGTGAGCGGGCGGAAAGGAGGAGCGTATGCGTCTGCGATATGCAAACCCGGGAACCGTTTTGTCAGGTTCCTCTTAAGGAGTTCAAGCACTTCTTCCCGCCCTCCGTAGAGGAAAACCGGATGGCCGAGTTTAGCGGCTTGCTCGCACAACGCCAGCATGAGATCGGGACCGTAGACGCGCTCCTGTTTGCGAAAGCCGAAGGAGTGCAACGCCCACACCAGAGGGACGCCGTCAGTAGCATCAATGTCCATGTTATTCAGAACGGCGCGATAAGTAGGGTCAAATACGGCGGTCATGACGGAATGAACAGTGAGAAAGGCGATCGACCGGCCGCGCTCGGCAGGATGCCGGATCCAGTAGCGACAGAGTGAAAGGACCTCATCACAACGGGTCTGGCTCAGACCGACGCCCATGAGCATGTGTTTGGATGGAGCTCTCATATGCTTAAAGCGACCCCGGGAGAGACACGATCATATGCTTCCATCAACATCTGAAAATTGCGGCCTGGTGTATAACAGGCGAGGTACTCGCTCCTGGCGTTTCCGCCCATGCGATCGGCGAGCGCGTCGTCGCTGAGAATCTCCGTCAAACTGGCCGACAACTGCGCTGCATTGCCGGGCTCAACTTTCAGGCCGGTGCTCCCCTGATGAACGATCTCGCTAAGCGCGCCGATATCGGACACGATGACAGGCCGCCCGCAGGCGTATGCTTCAGCGATGGCGTTTCCAAAGGTTTCAAAGCATAGTGACGGCAACACCAGCGCCCGAGCGCTTTGAATCGCGTGAATCACGGCGGTGTTATCGCGAGTTCCGGCAAATGTCACGCGCGGAACAGCGAGTGTCTCCCGCTCCTCACCATCCCCGATCACCAACAATTCGCCGCTGGAAACGTTCTTCCAGGCGGAGGCTAAGGTGCGCAGACCCTTCTCAGGCGAAAGCCGGCCAGCATAAACGATGGTTTGGGAGCTGGACGGGGGCGCGTCTGCGGGGCCCGGATCTTGGATGAAATTGGGTTTGACGGAGATTCGCTTGGCATCGAATCCAGCGGCCAGAAACAACGACCGGGCATGCCAACTCGGAGTGATGAAGGCGTCCACGTTCGACCACGTATCGCGGCGGCGATTCGATTCGATCATGTTCGCTACGGCGGCCGACGCCACCGCGGAGTGGTTGTAACAGCGGTGTACAATTCCGCGCCATGGCGCTTTGCCGAGACAGCTGGTGCACATTTGGCCGTCGCGGAGAAAAAGTGCATTGACGCAAAGCAGGCGAAAATTGTGCAGCGTTTGCACGAGCGGCACGCCCGCCGACCGGCATGCGTCGATCGCGGAAGGCGTCAGTGCCATCCAGAAATTGTGAAGGTGTGCAACGTCGGGTCGAAACCGGTGGCAGGCCGCGCGGACTTTCTCATACATCTCGCCGGACCAGGCGGAATCGGCGAGAAGGCGGAGGCCGTTGGCATGGTTGTCGGCTTCGAACACCTCCACATCAACCCCGTAGAAACGGAGCATCTCAACTTCGGATGCGACCACGCGGTCTTCACCACCAGGCTGCCGGTATCGGTTGTGTAAAACCAGCACTCGCATAAGCTAAGATCTCGCTCCTCTGGTTTGCTCCGTCGCGATCTGTCCGGCGGCAATTCCCAGAATGAGGAAAAACAGCACTACTTCCGGATCTATCGGGCCGCCAAAGGACAGCTCGAAAAACCCCAGCGCGAGATACCAAGCGACGAGCAAGAATACAAAGCGTGCAACTTTTCGTACCCTAGTACCCGCCGTAAGATGTCGCGCCAGTGGTCCCAGTACGAAGCAAAGCGCCCATGCCAGCAGGCAGAATCCCATCAAACCCGTTCCAGTTAACACGTGCAGATAAATGTTGTGCGCAGTCTGCCAGCGTTGCGCACCCCAGACGTACATGGTCCCCGTGCTCGTCATGGAATAGTAACCATGGCCGAACAGAGGCGATTCGAGGAAGGACTGTATCGCAATGTCCCACACCTCGGTCCGACCGCTGACCGTGTACGCATCGCCCACCGTCTGGCCACGCATCAAATAGTTCTCCACCGATTGCGGCAAATCCGAGACGGCCCGCCAGTAAGGCCAACCTGCAGCAAGTAACCCCATGACGGCGATGACGACTATCGGAAAATTGCGGCGCCCGAGCGACCACATCAAAGGCAGCACGGCAAACGAGGTCACGATGAGAACTGACCGCGAATGGGCGGCAATAATGGCGGCTCCGCAAATCAGTCCGGCGGGCCAAAGCAGTTTATGGGTCCAGCGCCAGCCCCACAGCTGACGAGAGGCGAGCACGGTGATCAAGCCGCATGCTGCGATGCCACCCATATTATTTGGTTGCATGTACTTGGCGGGACGGAGACCGGCGGCGATCAGGTCGGCGTTCATCACCAGCATCGCCAGCATGAGCACTGAGGCCATCAAAACGACATTGCAAAGCGTGATCTCCAAGTCCCGCTCGGTTCGGCAAACGATCCCGGTGGCAATCGTTAGCAGAGCTAGCATTACGCACTCGAGTGCATGCCCCACACTCACGGATTTGATCCCTGACCAAAGGCACGTGCTGACTGTCCAAGCCGCAAATAGGAACAGGGGCGCGCAGCGGTAGAGGACCACAGTCGCCCGCGGAAACGTGTGAGTCCGCAGAATAATCATGCCCAGCACAGTGATCGAGAGTAGCCGGATAGCGAGTTTTGTAAACGCAAGCGCATCCAGTCCGCCAACATCAAGCGCTGCCGATCGGCCCGGCAGACTGAAGCTAACCTCCGACAGCAGCCAGCAAAGCGCCAATAGCGTCGAAAGATACGACGAGATGGCCTCGCGATCTTTCGTCGTTCGTATCATCCATGCCGGCGCCGCTGTGGAACTTGGTGACATAGCTCTACGACTGGGAGTAAATCTCGGCGAGGCTTTTCACTTTCGCCTCCCAAACGAATATCTGCCGTAAGCGCTCGCGACCAGCTCGCGACAAGCGTTCACGCAAAGCGCTGTCGGAAGCAAGTCTCTCCAACGCTCTGGCCATATCTCGAATTGCCTGATCTGGTGACAGGGCGGGGATCTTGATGCCGGTCTCGGCGGTCACCTGAACCGCGGGACCGCCCAAGTCCAGGCACACGACGGCGCATCCCGCCGACATCGCCTCCAGACAAACGAAGCCGCCTGAGTCATGCAGACTGGGGTGAATTAATACGTCGAATTTCGACATCCTCCGCAATAATTCATTGCGCGGAAGGCCGGGATGAAAAATGACCCGATCGCTGATGCCTCGCTCTCTCGCCAACTGTTCGAGGGCCTTTCTTTCCGGCCCGCTGCCGAAGACCCAGTACTCAATGGAAGGCACCCGCTCGGCGATCAGAGCCACGGCTTCGATCGCAAGATGAAAACCTTTCCAATGCAGAAGCCGACCAGCGCTCAATACGCAAAATGCCTTGCCAGAGCGCCGCTGGACCGAATCTATGAGGCACAGGTCTTCATCCGCAAGTGCCATGCACGAGATCACGCGAACCTGCCGGCAGCCTAATGCGGTGAGCTTCGCAGCCGTTTCCCTGGTTGTCGCCAGCGCCAATTTGGCTCGGCGTGCTGTAAGGCGGACGAACGGGTCCAGCGTGCTACTGGCTTGCGCGAAGGTGCGGATTACTTCGTAGACGCGTCCGCGCAGCCGCAGGTCAGAACGGAACGAAGCCGGTGCGCTTTCTCCTCCACCCACCGGTCCCCAGATGAAAGGTATTGGCAAGAGACAAAGGAAGCTCGGCATCCAGTACATTCCGAACGTGACATGATGGACGACGTCGAATCCGATCTGCCGGTGCAATTTTCGGGTTTTCGCATAAGCGAGAACTTGCCAAAGGTAGTAGTAAATGTAGATTGCACCGGGCCAGCTCTTCCAGAAACGCAGCGGCTTCGGCAAGTCGACGTACACGAAATGCGCGTTCGGCGCTGGTTTGCCGGCCAGTCCCTTTTCGATGCTTTGACGTTTGCTGGCGCGAGTGACTACCCAGACCTCGTGGTCGCGTGCAAGCTGCTGCATCCAATTCCAGCCGATCTCCGGATCGGAACCCTGGCCCGGCGCACAAGCGTAAGCCGAAAGCAAGATCTTCACGGCGCGGCTGCGACCTCCACTCGAGAGATCCGACTGGAGCCATGTGCCTGCGGGCAGCTAATCAAGGCTAGCAGCATGGCCCATGTCCGTCTGAGCTGTCGATCTTTGGCGCTGGCATTTTCCCCTATTTCCGTCAGGCTTTTAGCCAACGCTTCCGACGCATAAGAAGCGAGCAGAGCGTTAATGAGACGCGGATCAGCGTCGATCAACCGGAAGTATTCCTTCACCAGGCCGGAAGTCTCACTTGAGCCGGTGATATCCGCGTAGATCCGGCCCGGCAGCTTGTCTTCGATCTCTACCCCGCCCGCAACGATGAAGTGAAAAATATCCCAGGCTGCAGGTGCAGATTTTCGGTAACACTCCCAATCGACGATCGCAAGCCGTCCGGAATCATATCGAATATTCCAGGCGGTGAAATCACCGTGGAGCGGCCCGAATGGCGCCGTTTCGAAAGGGCTGCAATACCGACGAGCGCCTTCGAGCACATGGGCGAAATAGTGATATCCACTGCGGCGTAGCTCGGCGATCTGGTTTTCCCGCAGACACGGCAATCTATCGAGCGTGGAGTTGATCCGATGGAGTTCCGCCAGAAACCGGACATGCTTCGAGCTAAGCTTGGCGCCAGCTCGCCCAGGTGCCCCGCAAGGAGATTGCACCAATAAATAATGATGATTAGCGAGCCAGCCGGCGTGCAGAACTTTAGGAACCACGACATCCCGGAACCGAACGCTCTCGAGCTTGCGAAGGGCCGACTCTTCCTTGCTCACGGCGCCGATCGTTTGTTGGTTCCACCCAATTTTGGCATAGCCAAGCTCGTGGCCGAGCTCGTCCGTAATCTGGAGGACTGGCTTTTGATTCGGACCGGGGGTGCCGATGGAAATCGCAAACGAGATCTTCTGGTCACCGCCGAATACCGAACTGAGCGTTTCTTTAACAGACTGCGAACGGATAGAAATGCGGTCGCGCAGAAATGGCCGGGCGACGCCGGCGCGCAGGGCTACCGCGAGAACGCGCTTGGATACCCGGGCGAAGGGCCGCTGTGCATTGTAGAGGCCGAGTCCCACCACCGCACGCTTGCGGTCCCGAATGGGCAGGAGAAAGCGCGGATTACGGCTGCTCGGCAGGACGGCATATTCTTCGCTGATTCCTTCTGGCGCGACTTCGATGATGTGGCGGGTGCTGTGCAATAAATTCGAGGGCGAAGCGCGGAAGCCAGGCTCGTAGAGGTGGATAAAAGCATCGACAAGCAGATCGCGAGTGCAGCACGCTACTTCCGAAGGTCCGGCGTCGGCACGGATGAGCGCGTGCAGGTCATCCCTTGCCGCGAGTTTCAGCCAAGTCTGCATTTGATCCGCCGTGTCCTGCTCGTCGAGGTCGCACTTGCGCCCGTATATTTGTGCCGGGTCATCGTACAGAAGTATCAGCGTTTGAGGATGAGGTGTGAGTCTCCAGATCAATCGCGTGCCGCGGCGCGAAGCCAATCCGTAGCGGTAAGGATCGACCGTCATATCGATCGCACAGCGGTCATACAGGACCAAGCGAGATTTATCGCTGCGGTTGCGATCCTTGGACCACGAGCCGAGCAAGTAATCGAAGAAGTAATAACTCAAGCGAAGGGCGTGAAGATTCCCGCGTTGACGACGCGGTTTCGTATCGGCATTTGAGTCCGAACTGCGGCCAAGGAACCAGGCCAAAGGCGGAAGCAGCGCGGGCCGCCATTGCCGCGTGCGAGTTTCCACAAAAGGAGCTCGGGATTCAAACCATTCGCGGCTTGTATTGAGCGCCGTGGACTTTCCCACGCCGTCGGGGCCCGCCAGCGCAACGCAGGGGGAAACCCGTCCCAACAGCGAGCGGATGACGGCACTTCGCTGGCCCGGCGGGCCGTTCAGCAGATCGATGCGAATCGCCTCCTGCTCCGAAAATCCGAACACCGACCAGGCCTCGTTGCTACAATCGGCGCACGCCCTCCAGCCGGCAGCTCGGAGAAAGCTGACGGTCAGACCGCAAGCGCTCTCTCGTTTTTCGCGTCCGACGACGAGCTGGACTTGACCCGGGGAGGGATGGGAGACTTTCCAGGGCAGTCCCGCGGCGTCCCAAGCAAAGCGGAGATCTTCGAGAAACGATGAAGCGGTCGCAATCACCCGGCAATCTCCTCGTACACCACGTTCTCGGCCAGATAACGGCGGCAGTAAAGCCGCTTGTGACGCGCGACCAAAAAGCTCAAAAACGCACACACACATGTCAGGCGATCGGGATCAGTTGACAAATCCACGTGAGCGGTGGGGCGTCGCGTCCACTCGATGACGATTGCCCCCTGTTCCATAATCACGTGGTCGTGCCAACTTCTCGACACGCCGCCTTCGCACTCCTTCCAGTGATCGATGACACTGTAGTCCACCAATTCGCTCATGAGGCGTCTGAGAATGGCACGCTGGAATTCAGAAGGTGCGTACACCCTGATCGTGCACCCGCACTGGCGCGTGAAGAAGCGCTTCGCATGGTCGATCAGGCGGCAGACGACATATATCGGCGCAGCGAACGGATCACGTAGAGCGGCTATCATCACAAAGCGCAGACGCACTTTGCGGACTTTCTGGAGCATACAGGTGATGTCGCCCCGTTCCAAGGCTTCAACCGCCTCAACGGCAAGGTGCGACAAAGTGGCCCGAAAACCTTGTTCGAAGAGTTCGGGCTCATCTACCCGAAAGGCGAGGAGAGCCCGGCGATAGCGGGCCACTTTACGGGCCGACTCTCCGTAATGCCCGGCAATTTGGAAAAGCCGGAACACATTCTCCTTAAGCGGATCCATGCGTGTGAGCGAGCGAGGCTCGTCATAGAGGCGTCCGGAAAGAAGTTGCTGCTCGTCATAAAGCGGGAAGGCAAATATAAGAAATCCGTGGAAGACGTCGATCTGCAGATAATCCAGTGGGTCCACACGATAGAAGCGGAAAACCTCAATGTTGTGATGCCGGATAGGGGACTGCGCCCAATGATCGCATTCAGTCACCGCATCCCAACCATCGAGCTCGGCGATACCAGAGAGAATTTGGCGAAAGTCGTCCAGATCTCGGGAGTTCACTACGAGATCGATATCCGTATGCGGGCAAATCTCGTCCGGTCTCTGCAGAGAAGGAAACTGTTCGTAGTTCCGCAGCACGGCATAGCGAATCTTGCGGGCCTCGAGCACGTGGAACAGCCGTTCGACGGTTGTTTCGATGGGGACGGTCATTTGAGAATCTGGCCTTTCAGACGTGGGACGGTATACGTGGGCTGGAGCAACGTGGCGATGGCCATTTCCATCAAGGCGCGGATGGCGCGTCTGGATATGAGATTTTGGGCAGATTGACGGTACAATCGCCGTGCATTCGTCTTACGCCAACGATTCAGACGTTTCCACCAGGGCGCGTGCAGGCGACTGTCGACGTATGCGTCCCACGGAGGCTCCGGCCGACCTTGGCGGCGGGCTCGCATTGAGTCGCGCGCCCATTGATATTTCAAGCGGGCATGTTCGAAGTCCTGCGCAGTTTCGGAGCCTCTGTGCACGCGGTACTCCATCAGGTATTCTTCCTGGACAAGAATCAGGACGCCGCGCTCACACAATCTGGCCCAGAGATCGATATCATTTGCCGGGCCGTATTCCTGCCGGTATCCGCCGATTTCGTGTAGTTCCCTCCGGTCTATCGTCGCACCCGGATGGAGGATTCCAATCGCGAGGTTCTGGCGCATATATCGCGCATAAGCCTCGCGCGTGGTCAGGTCGTGAGACGACTTTCCGACGCGAGTACCTTCCGAATTGATGTAATAGGCCAGACAACTGGTGACCTTTACGTCCGGGTTGTCGCGCAAGAACTCGAGCTGGCGCTCTAAGCGGTCAGGCAACGCGATGTCATCAGCGTCGATGCGTGCGATCCAGGAACCATGGCAGTGCTGTAACCCAACGTTGAGGGCTCCACTGTGTCCGAGGTCCGTGAGGTTTCGAATCAGGGTTATCCGTGGTTCCGTCTTTGAAATCCGTTCGATCGCATCGGCGCTGCCGTCAGTGCTGGCATTATCGACGATGATGAACTCCCAATCGCGAATGGTTTGTGCCAATATGCTCCCGACAGTCTGCTCGACATACGGCAGCCCGTTCCGGACCGACATGAGCACGGATATCAGCGGTTCAGGCATAAACGGGTTTCAGGCTCAATACTTGGCGCAGGGTTTGGACAATTCGGCCCTGATCCGCCTCTGTGAGGTCGACGTGAAGTGGCAGAGTGAGCAGCTTGGTGTAAAGGTCCTCGGCCACTGGGAGACGAACGGCTCCGCCTCCGTAGTAGGAAAGCAGATGATTGGGCTTATAATGAATTCCGGTTTCGATTCCCTCGCGCTTCAGCGCCTCTCGGACTTGGTCGCGCTTTGCGGGATCGATGAACACCGGGAAAATGTGGGGGACGATATGGCCATAATTTAGGTTCAGCGTGCGGATCTGGTCCACGCCCTGAAAGCAAGATTCGTACCGCCGTGCCAGGTGTATCCGCTTGGGCGCAAACTCTTCAGCGAAGCGCCGCAACTGCACCCGGCCGATGGCCGCGCAGAGATTGCTCATGTGGCAGCGCCAGCCCTGCTGGCGGACTTCGAATTCCCAACTTCGCTGGCCGGCGTATCGGTTTTCGGTATCCTTTTCCACTCCGAGCAGGCGGGCGTCGCGAATATGGCCGGCCACTTCGGCATCCGACGTCACCACCGCCCCGCCTTCACCGGAAGTGATGTTTTTGATTCCGTCGAAGCTGAAGCAGACGATGTCGCCGGAGGCGCCAACGCGCTTGTTGCGCCACATGCAGCCAAAGGCATGAGCCGCGTCTTCAATGACACGCAGGCTGTGCTTTTGCGCGAGCGAATAGACATCTTCTAAATTCCCCGGGCCGCTGGCATAGTGGACGGGCATGATCGCTTTGGTCCGGGATGTAATCCTTTTGGCGGCATCGTCTGGATCCAGACAGCAGTTGGAGCCATCTACATCGCAGGCTACGGGCGTCGCGCCGCTGGCCGAAATTGCTTGGAAAGAAGCGAGGTAAGTGATTGTCGGCACCAGAACGTCGTCGCCCCAGCCGATGCCGCAGGCCTGCAACGCGAGATGCAAAGCCGAAGTGCCGGTGTTCACGCATAAAACCTGCCGATTTCCGCCAATAAAACCCGCCAGGCCATTCTCAAATTTTTCGACGAATGTGCCCATCCCCAGGCGGCCATCGGCGATGACTTCGGCGAGCGCCCGGGCCTCAAGGTCTCCCACACTAGATTTAGATAGACGAATGTTTTCCTGTGGCATGGGGTCTTTCACCACTTGTATGGAATGCGCGAGTCGGACGCTGTGGCGCGTTCGATTTCGTCAGGGTCGTGCGGAATGGAGGCACAGTTCGCCACTAGCGCCGTCTCCGGCCCAAGACCTTGAAACCCGTTCCAAACCAGCGGCGGGACTGTCACCAGACAGTAGTTGTCCGGACCGAGAAGATATTCGTCAAATCGCCCCAGGGTTCGGCTATTCAAGCGGTCGTCGTAGAGAACAAACTTGATTTTGCCGAGTGGGACCGCGTAGTTCAGTACCATTCGCTTATGGATGTGCCATGCCTTCACAACACCGGGATTCACAGACGAGAAATAGATTTCGCCGAAAGAACAGAAATGTGGGTCGGTCGCGCGCAGCATGTGCATGACCTTGCCGCGTTCGTCGGCGATCTGTTTTAGAGGCGTAACTACAACGCCGTCGATCATCCAGCTACGGCCTCCTTTTCCGTGTACCGTTTCGTATAGGCATCGATCTGCGATTGGGTCAGGCGCCAAACACTGTTGTCGTCGCCGCTCGGATCAGCCGCCTGCTTGTACCACTCGACCGTTTGCCGTACAGACTCACGAAAATCGAACAAGGGAAGCCAGCCAAGCTGGTCGGCTGCTTTGTCGCAATTCAAGTACAACAAGCCCGCTTCTTTTCCGCCATTTGAGCTATCCCCGTGGATTTTGGAGCCGCTTCCCCAAAACTCGAGCACGGTATCCACTAGTTCACCCACTGTATGATGAGCTTGCTGCGTGGGCCCAAAGTTCCAGGAGCCGCTATAGCGGTCGTCAAAATAAAGCTTGGATGCGAGCAGGAGATAACCCCGAAGCGGCTCCAGAACGTGCTGCCAAGGGCGTACGGCGTGAGGATTACGTATCTGGATCGGTTCGTTTCGCAGCAGAGCTCGGATGCAGTCTGGAACAATGCGGTCTTGGGACCAGTCGCCGCCGCCAAGTACATTGCCCGCCCGCACTGAGGCGGCTCGGACCCCGCCGTCAACGTGGAAATAGGACTTCCGATAAGCGTTGAACACAAGTTCCGCGCAAGCCTTGGAGGCGCTATACGGATCGTAACCGCCTAACTCATCTGTCTCACGGTAGCCCTGCCGCGTTTCGACATTTCGATAGCATTTGTCCGAAGTAACGTAAATGAGCACTCGCGCTGTCCCGCACGCACGCACCGATTCCAGCACATTCACGGAGCCTCCTACGTTGATGTCCAGAGTAAGCTTGGGAAGCGCGTAAGCGCGGTGCACCAGCGGCTGCGCAGCCAAGTGGAAAACGAAATCGGGTCGGGCCTCTCGAACCGTGTGCTCGAGGTGAGCAGCGTCGCGGATGTCACCTTCCACATGCCGAATTCGTTGTGCCAGACCGAGCTGCGCGAAATGACTGTTCACGTAATCCGGCGGTAAGGCATATCCGGTGACATCGGCCCCCAATCGGTGAAGCCAAGCCGCGAGCCAGGAACCTTTGAAGCCTGTATGGCCGGTGAGAAAAACGCGCCGGCCGTAAAATACATTTCGAAACGTCACTCCCACACCTTCCAGGGCGCTTCGCCCGACTCCCAGAGCGACTGCAGCCGGCTGCGGTCGCGCAGAGTATCCATGCATTGCCAGAAACCGTAATGGCGGTAGGCCATCAACTCACCGTTTGCGGCCAAGCGTTCCAGCGGATCAGCCTCCAGCACGGTGTCATCGCCGTGGAGGTAATCGAAGACCTCCGGTTCGAAGACGAAAAAGCCTCCGTTGATCCAGCCCTCTTGCGTTTGGGGCTTCTCCTTGAAGTGGATGACTCTGTCGCCATCGAACTGCATCGTTCCAAAACGGGCGGGTGGCCGTACGGCGCTCAGGGTTGCAATGCGGCCATGCTGTTTGTGAAATTCGAGCAACTCTGCGATGTTAATGTCCGCTACGCCATCGCCATACGTGAGCATGAACGTTCCGGCATCACGAAGATGGGGCTCTAGCCGATGCAGCCGGCCGCCGGTCAGCGTGCTGTCTCCGGTATCGATCATACGCACTTCCCAGTCGCGACGGTGTGTCTTGTGGTACTCTACGGCGCCATCGCAGAGATTGACAGTGATATCACTATGGGTTGCGTGATAGCGGAGGAAATAGTCTTTGATCACCTCACCCTTGTAGCCCAAAGCGAGGACGAAACGCTTGATCTCGTAGTGCGCATAAATGTTCATGAGGTGCCAGAGGATGGGATGCCCGCCCACTTCGACCATTGGCTTGGGCCGCACCGAGGTTTCCTCGGACAGGCGCGTTCCAAGACCGCCAGCGAGAATGACAGTTCTCATGCGGAACCTGCCTCTTGCAGAGATTTCTTGTACAACCAACTCATCATCATGACCGTAATTAATGAGGACGCTAGTAAACCTGCCAGAGCACCCGTCACGCCCATCAGCGCGGATAACGGAATGCCGACGGCGACAGCTCCGATAACGGAACCTGCATAGCACCAAAAGATAGAATCGGGGCGTTCTAGCGCGCGCAAGGCGTTGCCGAGCACGGCCGAAGCGCACGTGCCCAGCGGTAACAAACCGGTCAGAAACAAAGGCCATCCGGCGTACTGGCTGTATTTTCCACCGTAAAAGGTCTGAAATATAGAATCGCGGAAGATCCACAGTCCCAGCAGATAGATCGCTGAACCAGTGCAGAAAATCGTCAAGAACAGAAGTAGCGTCCGGTTCATGCGCCGTGCTCCGCCGGCGTGACGGTCGCGCACCAGCATCGGAAGAAGCAGCATGGTGAGCGCGGATATTGCTTGCAAAACTGGCGAAACGAAATTCATCAGCGCACGCAACCCGGCCGCTCCTTCCAGACCGAGCCAGGCAGGCAGCAACGCGTAGTAGACGTGGCCTGGAAACCATCCGATGACAGCGGATGCCATGGCCCAGCGGCCGTAGCGCCAATGTTGGACGGCTGCCTCTTGTAACCGTGGACCAGCAGGCGCGAGCCGCCACGCGGGCACGAAGCGCAACAATAGAACGAAACTAGCCAGCAGTCCCGCTGCCCCCATGGCCAAAAAGGCACTCGTCGGAGAAAGGTGATTTGTACGCTGCAACGCGAAAACGGCTGAGAGCAAGAACACCAGGTACAATGCTCCGGAAAGCACTCCCCAAGACGGCTGCAACAGAACGTAGAACACACGCCGCACCAGCCAAAACAGGAGTATCGCGCTGGCCGCGAATGCCACTCCCAGGAAAGCCGTCCAGGCTCGTGGCGAATAGAACCTTCGCAATGCCAGTGCGACCACATACAGGATTGCGCAACCGGGAATCATTATTAAGAAATGTCCCTTCAGCAGCGCGGCCAGATAACGGGCAAAGCCGGCCGAGTATTTGCTAGAGCCGAATACCATCATCGGTTCGATGAGAATGGCCGAATGAAGCGCGGAGAACAGGAGAAACACGGCTAAGGCGAGCGAATAAGCCCCGTACTCGTTGGCGGAAAGCCAGCGAGCAAGCAGAATGTTGACGATGAAGTTTGCTCCCGAAAATAGCGACTGATCCGCGACTGCCAGAATTCCCTTGCGCGCAACATGAACGACGCGTGTGACGAAGCTGCGCTCGTCGATGGCAGGGAGCGCCCGCGGAGGGGTCGGGTAAGGAACTGCGGCTGCCATCAGTACGCTCCCTTACCAACCAGCACCACCAAGGGCGTCTCCAGCAGAATCCGCAGGTCCAGGTCGAGCGACCATTTGCGGATGTATTCGATGTCCAGTTCGATCATCCGTTCGAACGTCAGGTCGCTACGGCCGTTAATCTGCCACAGTCCCGTAATGCCCGGCGGAACACGCGAGCGCTGTTCGGACCAAGCGTGAAATTCGCGGCTTTGTCCGTCGGGATCGAGGTCCTCGGCGGGGAGAGGCCGGGGCCCAACCAGGCTCATCTCGCCCCGCAACACGTTGAACAATTGAGGAAGCTCGTCGATGCTGTATTTGCGCATAAAGTGGCCCAACGGGGTGATGCGCGGATCGTTGCGGATCTTGAAAAGATGACCGCTCTTCTCGTTGTCCTTAGTCAGGTGCGGGCGCTCCATTTTGTGGACGTACATGGAGCGGAACTTCACAAAATCGAAGTAGCGGCCTCCCCGGCCGACCCGCGGCGATCTATAAAAGACCGGACCGTCAGAAGTGAGCTTGATGAGGATAGCGGCTGCGGCGATGAGAGGCGCCAGTAGAATGATGCCGGCGCCAGCAAGGACAATATCGAAGCAACGCTTAGCAATCTCCTGGCCTCGCGTAAACGCGATGGGCCGAACATTCAATAGAGAAAGACCGAAGTGTTCGCCGAATTCGACCTGGACAGCCACGCTTGGGACCACGATGGCGCGACTCAAAACGACGCCCATGCGCTTGGAAATCACACCACATTCGTCGACCTCGCGATCTGTGATGCAACCGTTGGCTACGATGATGCGATCGAGTTGGGTACGGTTAATCACCTCCGCAAGACGTTGGATAGTACCTAAGACCGGTCCGGCTGCAACCGAAGCACACTCCTCAGAGTTGTCGCCTGGAAGAATTACACCAGCGAGCGTGACACTGCGCGCGCCGGCGCTAAGTACCCGTTTCGCGACTTCGCGCGCTTCGACTCCATCCCCCAAAACGGCCACGCGTTCGGGCGCTGGCCAAAAATTTTCTACCGCTGTTCTGGCCAGTACGCCGAAGTATCTGGCCAAGAGCATGCATAACAGGCATACCGGCATGAACAACAGGACGAAGGATCGAGAAAGTTCCGCGCCGAATTGGCGAAAGAAGAATGTGGCGACGATGATGAGAACGCTTGCCAAAATGACCGACTCGATCAGGTTGGCGAACCGGCCACCGGCCAGCTGTTTCTTGGGTGGGCGGTAAGCGCCCAGCCATACACCCGCCGTCATCCAAAGCAACAAAACAACATAAACGGGAGGGGCCAGCAGGTAAAGATCCTGGCGCGTCAGTTGCCGCTGCATGAGCGGGTTCAGTAGTAGGCGGAGATTGATAGTGGCTTGCCACGCCACAACTAACCCTACCGTGTCAAAACTGAACTGCAGCGCATTACCGATGCTCCTCCGGGTAGCATGGGTCACGACTTGTTTGCCCCTCCGATTTCCTCTCTTGCTAAAGCATCAGCCTTCGTAAGTTCCCGATGTTCTATAGCCATACCCGTAGTGCGATTTTTTGGGATCCCAGTGATTGAGAATGGACCCCAGGATTGCCGTACCGTCCTCCTGGAAACGGCGTTGCACGGCGAGGGCATCATCGCGCGTGGTTGCCGCCGCGCGGACGACTAGAATGACGCCATCGGACAAGCGGCCCAGGATACGCGCATCTGAAAACTCCAACATGGGAGGAGTATCTAGCAGCACGGCATGAAACTCCACCCGGAAACGCATGAATAATTCCGCTAAGCGCTCGTGATAGCGAAAACTCGCGATATCGCCCGCCCCAGTTCCGGCGGTCAATACGTAGAGACCGGGCACCCTGGTTTTCAGGACCAGGTCCTGGAATAAGTAATCTTCGATAGGCGAATCGTCTTCAAGTATGTTATTGAGCCCCCAAGCGTTCTCGAGATTGAAGATCTTGTGAAGGCGAGGCTTGCGCAGATCGCCATCCACCAGAAGGACGCGGCGATTAGTGTTCGCAAGCGCGATACCGAGATTGCTCAACACAGTGGTCTTGCCTTCACGCGGGCCTGGGCTAGCCATCACAAACAGGCGTGGGCGCTTGCCGGCGTTCCCGGTGAACCATAACGAAGCGAGGGCCGACCGGAACGACTCAGCAACGGGCGACGAATCCTGGTCGCTGATGAGTCGGGGTCTCGCATCCTGACCTTTGAAATGCAGCGCCCGCCGCGCGACCCGCATGAAATCTAGCGCCACGACGGGCAGATCCATGGTTGCGGGGCTTCGTGCAAAGGCCGGCCCAGCCTCGAGCTTCGCTACTGGAATGGTGCCCAGTTCCGGCAGATTCAGGTAGCTGGAGACATCCCCGGGCGCCCGCAGACTGCGATCTGTATGCTCGCGGACAAAGATAAAGACGAACCCCAGAAATATTCCCGCCAAGAGACCCATGCCGGCATTTAGCACCGGTCTAGGCTTGTAAGGATGGAGGGGTGGTTTAGCCGGGCTGATGACACGGATGTTGCTCGCGCGAATCGCCGCAGCCACGCCAGCTTCCTTCACCTTTTGAAGCATCGCCTCGTAAAGCAAGCGATTGGTCTCCACTTCACGCTTTAACACCTCGTAATGCACGGACCGCGAGGCTTGGTCAGCAACCATGCTGGCTTGCCGCCTGTAATTCTCTTCTACTAGCTTCTCGCGACGTTGGGCTGTTTCGTATTCATTGCGCAGCCGGTCAACCACGTTGGCTCGCTCTTTGCGAATAATGCTCTCAACTTCATTGACCTGGGCCCGCATGTTCTTGACTTTGAAATAGCCTGGCGTAAACCCAGCTTCCAACTCCGCTAATTGGCGCTTTAGCTCAGTTAGTTTCAATTGGTATTCCCGCAACGGCCCATTGTCCAGTACCTCTGGTACCGACTCCGGCGAAGTGGATTTGCTGAGCTCGTAACGGGATTGTTTCGCTGCAAGATCGGCTTGCACCCGATTCAATTCCTCCTGCACCAGCCGCAGCTTCTCTTCGGCGACCGTGTCACCCTTGTCGAAATTGAGCACCAGCCCAGTGGACCGCGCGTAAGCTTGGAGCTGGTGTGCGGACTTTTCATACCGATTCTTCAGGTCCTGCATCTGGTTGCTTAGCCAGTCGGCGATTCGCAATGCGGCCTTCCATCGGACGTCGAGATTCTGTTCGATTAATTCGTTGCTGAGCGCGTTCGCGAAATCCGCGGCGAATTGCGGATTCGGAGAATCGAACGTGACCTCGACAACGTGGCTAACGTTCGACGCATGAACACTCAAATTTCTCGATGCCGCTCCAACCACGGCCTCATGTGTCGTCTCCTTCTGGGGATTATCGAACTTGCCGGCCGCCTTTTGCACCCAAGCTAGGATCCCTGGGGCAATAACGGATTGAGGATGCTGGTCGGCGCCAAGCTTATCCACAACTTTTTCGATAAGTCCCTCATCCTGAAGGATGCGGGCTTGCGTCTCCACATAAGTTTCGGCGAATGACGCTCCGGAGGACGCGGCCGGGTCGAGATCCTTCAGATTCAGGAAATTTTCATTGGGCCCCTGGATTTCAAGCGAAGTGTGGGCTTGATATATCGGAGCTTGAGCAACTGCGGCCAGCAGTCCGGCGATGGCGCACGCCGCGGCTATTCCCAAAAGCTGCCACTTTCGGCGGGCGATCAACTGGCCCCACCCAGTCAGTCCGGCGGCGGGTTCCAGAATTATGGAACGCGTCGACTGCGGCCCGATCATGTTGGCCAGTAACAGGGCTGGATCGAGCGGCTTACCGCGAAGCATCAATTCGGTATCCGGATGTTCTAGTGCATCATCCATGTGTTCCCTCAATGGCGCCAGACTACTATGCCGGTCCCCATTTGTATGGCGGCCTCAAGCGCTCGCAGGCTGGCTCGCTTAGCGGCGCTCCCGGGAATGAAGAAAATGTCCTCGGGAAGGAGCTGAACGTCTTGGGCTTGTCCTGTCAGGATCTTCTTGACATTGATCGGGATCTCGGTTCGATCCGTACTGCCCACTTTAATGCGCAGGATTCTGGCTGATTGCGGTGCCGCTTCGTGGTTGAGTCCGCCGGCGAGCGACAGAGCTTCAAGGAGCGACATGGACTCTCGCTCATTTAGAACGAATCCGCCCGTCCGAGTAACTTCTCCTACCACGTAGACCATCTCGGCGCGTGGAACACTGATGACGTCGTCGGGCAAAACCAGGATGTTAACGGTCGGATCTTTCGCTTCCATTAACGCTCGTAAATCGATGGTGGCAATACTGAATTGCTTGCTTGAGTCCTCGATGGCGGACGAAAGAGGAATGCGGCCCCACTCCAGGTGGCGCGTGATTTTAATGCTGTTACCCGCGTCCTGGCGTAAACCACCGGCCAGCGAAAGTACTTCAACCAGCGTCTTCTTGCCCCGGATCTGATGCACGCCCGGAGTATTCACAGCGCCTAGAATTGACACCGGCTGGCTCCGAAACTCCTCGACACTTATGGTTAGTTGTGGCTCACGAACGATGCTGGTGAACCTCGACTCGAGGTCCGTCTTTAGCAGCTCGATTGTCGAACCGGCGGCGCGTACCCGACCGATGTAAGGCAGTTCAATGTTGCCGTTCAAATCAATCCGAACTGGTTTGTCGACCAACTCGGGCGCCTGGAGAACACGAATCGACAGAAGATCATCGGCTCCAAGCACATAGCTCGACGCGGCGCGAGTTGCGGCCAACGATTGTCCTCGGAGCTCTTCTAAGCTGATACTGACATGCGGTTCCTTTATGATCCCTGCGAGTTTGGATTCCACTTCTGACTTGAGCGACTCGACGGTTGTTCCTGCGGCATGCACAAGACCTACGTGCGGCAAATCAATGCATCCGTTTAGGTCAATCCGAACGGGTTTGTCGATCAATTCGGGTGCTTGGAGTACATGAATAGAAACAACATCGCCAGGTCCTAGCGCGTAATTTGATGGCGTCGGAGTTCCGGCTATAGCCGGACCGAAACCGACTCCGAGCATCGAGACGATCCGCGCGAGTAATAGGACCTTTTTGGGTCTCATTTCGCGGCGGAAGCATAGCATTTTATTTACTCGCAGGACTTACTCTAGCACCTAAGACCGACTTAGAACAATATGTGTTTCAAACTTGTTAATTGCGCCAATTTACTATTCTCTAGTACGTCTAGTACGACTAACTCGCCGTCGTAAGTCGCCTTACGAACGTCGAATCCAGGGTGTCGGACAACTTACGCAGAAACGTTCAACTGCCACTCCCGTGGCGCGCGCGATCCGCTGGAATTACCTTTCCGAGCTTCGCCTAAACCGTCATCACTAAACTCGACAAGAGGAGCGGCAAAAAAACAGAGGCAGAGGACGACACAAGTTAAGATCGAACGATTCGCTACGAACGAGCCCCAACAAGAGGGATGCGATTTGAGCTTGAATGCCGGCTAATATCTCAATTGTCGGCGTTAACCGAATAATACTCGAAGGGAGTTCCAGCTTTGAGAGATCTCAGGAGACGCCGGAAATCGCTCTGGAATGTAAGCTCCCGGTCACTCGTAGTAAATTGCGCGTCGTCAGTTCGAACGCGAGCAAGCGATCGTCGTCCCAGGCCCAACCGACTGCGCTTCGGGCATGACGACATCAGATCACGCAACACGAATTCACCAGAGAGGTCACTCGGTTCTGTCTCTTCTCTTTGTAGGCCTAGATACGTTCGGAGGCGCTCGAGAAGCCTAATGAGTGTTCTGCCGAGACTCGAGTTTCGGCCTAGTCATTTTCCAAGAGTTTGCTCACCAGTCGTCAAACCTCAACAAATTCAACTAACTAACCAGCCCGATGGAAGCCAGCCCAGCGAGGCTCCAGTCATGATCACCCCTAGGACCACCACCACTCCGGCGGATACAATCGTTATCCAGCGCATCCATGGGGCGCCTCCGTTTCGGGTGCGCTCCGGAAGTACTTGCTTGGTGGAGAGAACCAGCGCGCCCACGCCTATAAGTACGCCGGCGAGACCCAGACTAAACGAGATCAGAAGCAGCAGACCCAACCCGACACGCCCGATTGCAATAGCGCCCAGCAGCAACACTAACGCCGATTCGCAGGGCACCAAGCCGCTGCTGATCGCTAGCGTTGTCAGACTGCTCCAGGTAATCTTGCCTTCGGGCACATGCGTGTGGCCGCCGGGAACTTGAGGGCGACTCGGATCGTGTCCATAGTGGTGAGCATGCGGATGCGCATGATCGTGAGGGTGGCTATGATCGTGGGAGTGATCGTGAGCGTGTTGGTGATCAAGCTGGTCTCGATGCCGTTGGGCGCCGACTCGCTTCCAGAGCATCCCGGCACCAATAAAGGCGATAGACAGCCCCGATATCACCCCAAGAATTTCTGTGATTTTCTCGGGTACGACAAAGTGGAATAGGAATAGTGTCGCCAGACCCAGGGCGAACACGCTAATAGTGTGCGTTGCCGTGACCATGAGACCTAAGAACGCCGCGTGTTTCATGGTCCCACGCGACCCAACCAGGTACGCGGCAACAATGGTCTTGCCATGGCCGGGCGTCAGTGCGTGAGCAGCGCCCAAACCAAATGCGACGACTAGGGCGGTAAGAAGGATTTGCAGCGGAATGTCCCCGCGGTGTAAGGTGCGGGACAGAAAATCATTTCGTATGACGGCGCCGGCCGGTGCATTCTTAACCGTAGCGGCGGAGGAGGGCAAGGCCGCTTTCGAGGCCGGCTGCGGAATCGGTCGAATAAGTGGAACCGAGTGCTTCGCCGTGTGCGCGTCTGCGATTACCGGTGCATCTACTGTCCACTGGAACTCCGCGCGCAGATCCTGAGGAGGAGCCAGCATGGGATCGGGAGGATACGCCGTCAGAGCGCTGCTGCGATCCTGATCGCTCTGGCTGGAACTCTTCAGCCGGGCGTGACTGGCCGCAATAACAATCTCCTTCCAGCCCGCCCGGCCCTCATAGTTGTGATCTTCATACTCGAGCCGTCCGGATGTTTCTCTTAGCGTCATCTTCGCGGTGATGCGAAGAATGGGCAAATTACCAGCCCCATCGGCAATCACCGCGTCGGCTCCTTCCAGAACCGGATGGACCGGCTTGCCATCCACCCGAAGCGTCAGGTTGTCCATCCAGATGCGGGCCTGATCGGCGGCCTTTCGCTCCATTTCCGCCTGGGGACTATTGCGATCGAGCCCCCAATCGCGCAGCAGTTCAAAGGTTGGAATCTCGGCCAGGTCCATCACGTAGCGCATGTCAATTCCAAGGGGACCGGCCTCAAACCTCATGTAGTGGTTGGCGCTGAAGTTTCCGAGTGGATGAGCCATTAGGAACGTCGCCGACGAGGCAATCACTGCGAGGATTTTGGAGCGCATTCAGCTTGTACTACGAATTCGTGACATGAATTGGATGCGCCCCCGGCTTTTTTCGGGAATCGAAATCCGAATCGATCCGCGGATCGTAACACCTGTGTCGCAACCCTCCACCACCTATGTCACTGCGACCAATTAGGAGAAGAGAACATGAACCAAGACAATCGCCGATCATACCGAATCGGCGCCGCGCTCCTGTTGCTCTGCACAGGTGCGTTCGCGGCCAGTCATCGGAACGGCCCCATGCTGCTCGAAGACCAAACCGCCAATCTCAACGACTTCTATCTATTTCGGAGTTATGAGAACGGCCGCAGCGATCATGTCGTCATGAGCATGAGTGTGCAGGGCTTCCAGAATCCTGATAATGGACCTAGCTACTACAAGTTCTCAGACAGTGTTGCCTACCGATTCAATATCAACAATCAGCGTAGTCTAGACGGGCGGCCGGACCTCATCGTGGACTTTGCCTTCAACACCACGCTGCGGCCGAACCCGACCTTTGTCTCTTACTTCGGGACGATCAAGAGCATCGATGATCCGGGAATTTTTCTCTATCAGACTTATACCGTGATTATCAGGAACCAAACGACCGGCCAGACTACATATATCAATACCGATAAAAACGGACACGCTCTTTCGGTAGCACCGCCGAACTTGGGACCAAAGAGCACGCCTAACTACGAGGCAACGCTCGGCCAGCCCTCTGTGTTTACCCTCGGTAATGGATGGCGCGTATTTGCCGGTCCGCGCGATGACGCGTTCTTTTTCGATAGTGGTGCAACTTTTGACACGCTGAATTTTCGCGCGCCAGCTCCTGTTCTCACTGGTGGCGCCGATACCGGCGCGGGGCAGCAGTATCCGAACGCAGTCGATGGTTTCGCGGGTTACAACATCAGTCTGATTGCCCTGGAACTGCCCATCTCCGCGGTGACGGCCGATGGCAGCGTGCCCACGGATCCGAAGGCTTCCAACGCCAAGATCGCCGCTTGGGCATCTACCCTTCGGCAGCAGGTCACGGTCCGTCCGACGCCGGCGGATCCGCTCTACTTCGGCGACTTCGTTCAAGTGGACCGCGTAGGCAATCCTCTCACAGTGGAAGCGCTGATTCCGCTTCCCATGAAAGACTATTGGAACCGCAGTCAGCCGGCCGATGACCAGCAGTTCGCCCAATACATCGGCAATCCGTTCTTTGCCAGCGGCATTCTAAATGGCGTTTTCGGCCTCAAGGTCCCCCCGGCGCCCCGCAACGACTTGCTGGGTGTTTATGTACCGGACATCACGCGCATCGACCTTACCATTGCGCCGACGCCTCTGGCGCAGCAGAACCGCCTCGGCCCACTAGGCGGCGACAACGCCGGTTGGCCATTCGGTGGAAGGCGGCCTAACGACGACGTGGTCGACATCGGATTCCGCGCCCTCGCCGGCGTGCTGGTTCCCGGGTTCACGAATGTCCCGCCACTCGGCGACGGTGTGAATGAAAATGATGTGCCGACGCTGGATCATTTCCCGTTCCACGCTCCGCCGCATGCCGGCTATCTGCATAGTCAGGAGAACGGAACCAACGGCAACGGCACGCCAACCGCGCAGTAAAATCGTATGAAATCGTCTGCCTGCGTTCTCGTGCTTAGCTGCGTTGCGGGCTGGGCCCAATCTACTTCCGATCGCATCGTCGGTGCGCTGTCAGATCGTGGTCTGGCCGAGCATGTCGCCATGCTAAAGACCGACGACCGCATCGCAATGTACAGCGCCATCGCGAATACGAAGCCTAGTGATGCGCCGCATTATCAGGTGCTGCTGGCGGCAACGTACGTCCAGAAGACACGTGAGACTACAGACTATTCCTATCTGGATCATGCGGTTTCGATTCTCGACAGCGTGCTCTCCTCAGATAGCTCGAACTACGAAGCGCTTCGTCTGCTGACTGTCACGCAATTAGAACGTCATCTATTCGCTACTGCCGCGGATTCGTCGCAGCGCTTAATCAAGATCAGCCCTGCCGATCCGTGGAACTGGGGAACACTGGGGGACGCTTACGTCGAGATGGGCGAGTATGATAAGGCGGCGGAGGCATATCAGAAAATGGTCGCCCTTCGGCCCGATCTGGCCAGTTACAACCGCGCAGCCCATTTTCATTTTCTATACAACGACGTGCCAGGAGCCATCGCAATTATGAAAAAGGCAATCGAGGCCGGTAGTTCTTCGCCAGAAAACGTCGCCTGGTGCATGGTGGATCTAGGGAACATCTATTTCAAGAGTGGCCAGCTTGGCTTGGCGCAACAATCTTTCACGGACGCCCTACGCACCTTTAAGAATTACCATCCAGCTTACGCCGGGCTGGGCCGGGTGCTTGCGGAAACAGGCGATCTCACAGGAGCCGTTGCGAACTACCGCCGGGCTCAGGAAATTACTCCGCTTCCAGACTATGCAGCGGCGCTGTATGACTTATATGAGAAGAACGGTCAGGATTCTCTGGCGGCCAAGCAGATGGATCTACTGGACGTGATCGACCGAGTGTCCATCGCGAATGGAGAGAAAGCGAATCGCAACCTGGTGCTGGCGTTCGCCGATCACGATGTGAAGCTTCGCCGTGCGCTCGAGCTGGCGGAGGGCGAGCTCGAATTCCGGCGGGATGTGTACAGTTACGACGCGCTCGCCTGGACGCTTTACAAGAACCATCGCATAGCAGAATCGCAGCAGTATATGGAGAAGGCGCTCCTGCTCAAGACACCGGAGCCTGGGTTCCGGCTCCACTCTGAAATCATCATGAATGCCGCAGAAAGGTCCGCCCAATGAGAATCTGGATATTCTGCCTGGCACCCGTCCTTGCAATTTGCGCGGACCAAACTTCTCTCGATCGGCTCTTTGATGGAAAGCTGAACTCTTCGCAGCGGGCCACCGCCTGCTTCGAGCTTCGAGGCAACTCGGATCCAGAGGTCGTCAAGGCACTGGGGAAGGCGCTCGAAGATCCCGCTCTGCTTTCCTGTGCCGCCGACAACTTGAGAATCGTTGGAGCCATTGAGACGTTTAAACAAGCTTTGTCAAATCAAGACGCTGAGGTGCGCTCCGCCGCGGTCCGTCAACTGGGTACATTTCAAAAACCTGACCTGCTGGACGTGATCAGTCGCGCGGCTCAGGACGAAAACCTGCTAGTCGCTACCAATGCGCTAAATGGGCTGAGCGAATACCAGGATCCCGCTGTTACCCCCTTTCTTACAGGTCTCGCGAAGAAGGGCGGGATGATCGGAGACATGGCCCTGGATCGCCTGGCGCAACTCCAATCCGCGCTGGCGCTGGGCGTTGCCCGAGAGTTGCTCGCGAGCCCCCAGGTTCCGGACCGCCTGTATGCGATGCGAGTGATCGGCGCTTTCGGGGATGCTTCGGATTTAGCCGAACTCAACAAGGTCGTTAAGTCGAGCCCTGAGAGCCTTTCCCACCGCGCCCGTGGTTTCGGCTTCATGCCCGCGATTAATCTCTCTCGCGCCGCCCAGTCGGCGATCGCGTCGATCCAATCCCGGCAGCCGTAGAATTGGGCCACCTGGACGCTTATCAGGGCCTCGGGGCCAGCGGCGCGACGATCAAGGGCTGGGTGGTAGGCTGGTCGGCGCCTGCTTGGTTCTCCACCGTGACTGCGATCGCCGCCGTCGACAACACGTCCACCGTTCCAGGTTGAACGTGCATCGCGTCGCCGTCATCCTGCGATTGGAACAGGCCGGCGGGAACGGGCTTGGCCGACTTCGGGATTATCCACATCTCATAGATTTTGTCCACCGGTGTCCGAGGCAAGTTCGAGGCGATGAGCAGCACACCGCGCGACGGGTTCACGAACACCTTTCCCTGGGGCGGCTTAGGCTGAACACCACCGAAGGAGGCTTCGATCGTGCGGGGGCCTGATAGGATGGCAAACGCTTCCGTCAAACGGCTGATTTGGTCGGCCTGCCCGCGCACCTGATCGCCGAGCCGCGCGGCTGTTTGCGCATACTGGCGGCTACTGGCAGCGAAGTATATAGCGACGAAGACCAAGCCCGTCATTGCCAGAACCGAAGTCCATAACATCCACCAAGAGGACCGCTCCACCTCCCCGATGGAGGCCAAAACACGGCGCCGAAGCTGGGACGAAGGGTGGGCCGGAGGCGCGGTAGCACCGATAAGAGTCGCGGTTTCCGCAGAACGCCTGACTCCCGCCATGCAGACCTCGCACCCCCGGTTCAGGTGATCTCGAATCTCACTTCGTTCGGGCTGTTCGGCGATATCCAACGCGAACAGATCATAGTGATCACGGAGTTGGTCGCAGTTCATGGCGAAACCGCCACTCCGAGTTCGTCCCGCAAACTCTGTAACGCCGTCCGCACCCAGGTCTTGATGGTACCGAGCGGCTGTCCCATCCTGACGGACATCTCCGATTGGGACAGGCCTTCGAAATAGGCCAACTCCATCACCGTCCTATAATTCGGAGCGAGCTTGTCCATGGCCGCCTTTACGCGGCGAGCCTGATCGGAGATCAGAATGTCAGCTTCCATCTCGCTATACAGCGGGGTATGATCGGTTTCGTCCAGTTCTAGGGCATTCCGCTCACGTCCGGCGGACGAGCGTAAATAGTCGATTGCCCTATTGCGGGCTATGGCCAACAACCACGGGCCGATCGAGCCTTTCTCGGGGTCGATCGAGTGTACCCGGTTCCACACTCTAAGGAAGGTCTCCTGAACCAGATCCTCCGCGATCGCTTTATCGCGCACTACGCGCAACACCAATGAATAGGCGGCGCGGCCGTAGCGATCGTACAACTCCGCCAAAGCTTGTGGATCGCGGCGTTGCAAGCGACCGATGACCGCCCGTTCGTCCGAGTAAACAGCCAATATCAATGGCAGCATCATGGGGAGCATCATGCGGGCGCGTCTGCTGACCCTGCCTATTGATAATAACGTGATAACGAAAGAGGTGCGCCCGACTTGAACGCCCTGGGATCCAGTCGATCCAGACCTTTGAATCGCCGTTTTCTCGTCCACGCAGACGATGACACCGTGTTGCAAGAGGTCGAAGTATAGCCAATTTATTTTTCTCGCTTTTTTTATCAAATCGTTATTCGCCTAAAGAAAGGCCCGTGCGAGGTCGATTATTTCATCAGTGCTGAACAAGGAGTGAAGTAAGTTATGTCGCCTACCATGTCATTGGGTGCGGAAGTACCAGCCGTCAAAGCCGTGCTCGGCAAGAACGTCGTGGTCCAAGGTCAAATCTTAAGCCGGGAAGACCTGACCATCGAAGGAGAAGTGGATGGGACGATCGAAATGTTAGAGCATCGTCTCACGATCGCCACCGATGGCAAAGTCCAGGCGAATGTCAAGGTTCGGGAGCTGGAGGTGCGTGGTTCGATTCAAGGCAAGGTAGAGGCCGCGGACAAAGTATTTATCCGTAAGAGCGCACAGCTTGTTGGCGAGATTCATTCTGCCGGCATCGTCATTGAAGACGGCGGCTACATTAAGGGAAGCATCGAATTATCGCGGAAGCCGGCGGACCGCCAGACAGCCGGCTCTTGATAGTTCTTTCAGAGCGATGGCGGGAGAACAGGCGGAAGCTCTACTAGGCCCCGGTCGCAGACCGACGCCACTAACGGTGGCGCCTCCACCAGGCACATCTAGTCCAGGTCTTACGCTCTCAGCGGCGCAGACAGGAAGACCCGAGAGTGCACGACAGAATTAAGCCGGTCTAAAGTTTGCGAACTGATTCGCCGATCCTTAACTCGGCGGAATCACCATGACAAAGAAAGTATTGACCTTGACCTTGTTTGCGCTCGGATCTGTTTTTGCGCAGATTTCGATCGGGGTGCGAATCGGACCCCCACCCCCTCCTCGCGTGGTTCGAATCGTTCCCGCCAGCCCCGGTCCCGATTATTTTTGGGTCGATGGCTACTGGTATGTAGTCGGAAACCGCTACCGATGGCACGATGGATATTGGAGCCGCCCGCCCTATTCGGCTGCGCATTGGGTTGCGCCCCATCATGATGGAGAGCGATACTTTGCAGGCTTTTGGGACGGCGAGCACGGTCGCCGCGAGCACGACCATCATTGGGATCGCGACCGTGACCGCGACTTCAATCATGATCACGATCGCCGGTAGTCGCGATCGTGTGAGCCATTTCGTAGACACCTCTCCGTTTTCCTTGCCCCGTCAAAATCGGATCAGCTCCACCGCGCTTTAGTCCACGGTCCAACCACGTTCAGCAGCACGGCTAGAAATGCTGGCGAGCAATTTCACTGGGCCATATTTCGCACCCGACGCCCTCCCTGGCCCCGTGACTCTCAAGGCGGAGCGAGAAGACGTGAAACCGAGATGAAGGTTGCCGATCCAACGGTGGAAAAAGTTCCGCCGGAATCAAGCAGTCATTGATAGCTTCTTAATAAACGAAAGGAGCGGGAAGTTGCGCTCGCAGCACAAGCACTTTCTTTTGTTAAGGATAAAATGTGACGCCAGGTCGTGATGTATAAGAGATCGGAGTTGGTCTTCGACGTGCTCACCGCTTACTGGAGGATACTTCCGATGAAACGGTTTGTAGCGGTTTTGGTATTCAGCGCTTCATTGTTTGCACCTGTGATCGTTCTAGCGGAAGAACATCACCGTTATTATGATCGCGAACGCCGGGATTGGCACGAATGGAATGAGCACGAGAACCGCGCTTATCGGCACTGGCTGATGGAGGAGCGACGTGAGCAACGGTACCGGGAGTACAGACGGCTGAAAGCGGAACAGCAACGTGCGTACTGGCGATGGCGGCACGAACATGCCGACTGGCGATAAAGACCCATTTCTGCCGTGTGGTTTAGCGCTGGTCCTTTTCCTGGGGCTCGGCCCGGGAGCTCATGCAGCTTACCGGAGAATTGCAACACTGCCGGAGTCAGCGTCATCGGAGCTTCGACTTCCGCGATTGTGCTGGACACTTAGTGCTTATCGGTCATCAGGTGGAGGGATTTGGCCTCAACAAACTCCTGAGCAGGCCGATAAGAATCGAGTCGGCGCGCGGGCTTACTTCTCGGGCAGCCGCGTGGTTTGACGGGCTACGATCTGCCAGCCGTGAGGCCCGGGACCCTTCAGCAAGACCCACAGGATGTTTAGGTGGTTGTCGTGCATCGCGCCCGGCGTGCCATTTCGAAGCTCGTTACCGCCTCGCACCAGCGCGACATTGCCATAAACTCTGATGGTCGAATCATGGAACGTCATAGATTCGGTGACTGCTGGCCCGGCGGCGGCTTTCAGCACCTCAGCCTTGGATTGAAGCATTGCCGAAGAGTGGCTGTAGGTGAGGTCGGGATGGTAAATCTTGTCGAGCGTGGCGACATCCCGTTTGATAGTCGCTTGAGCCATGTCTTCCAAAGTGGCCATGACGGCCTTTTCGTCCCGGCTGTCGCTGTTGGCCGCTGGAAGAGCAATTGCCGAAGAAAGCATTCCACAGAGAACCGCTACCATCCAATTTTTCATGACCTATATCTTATAGGAAGCCCGTAGGAGTGTCTACCGTCTCGGTGCAGCAGCTTCGTTTAACTTCTCAACGTCACTTTCAATGTCTCCACCAGGTACTTCTTGTGGGAGTCCATGTCCTGTTCCACCGTTCCCGCGCCGGGCCGCGGGGCGTCGAAGTCGAGCGTTACCCACCCGGCGTATTCGCGCTCGCGCAGAACACGGAAAAACGCGGGGAAATCGACGCCGCCGGTTCCCAGACGCTTGTAGAGATTCACGCGATTATGTTCCTCTTCGCTGGGGGCCGGCCCTTTCCATCCGTTGCCGGCGCTGTATTTGGGCTCGCAGTCCTTGAGGTGAACGGCTGCAATGCGGGAATAGTAATCGCGCAGGCATTTTACGGGATCTATGCCGCCCAAACTCGCATGCCCGGTATCGAGTACCAGGTAGACATACTTGGGGTCAGTGAGATCCATCATTTTTTTCAACTCGGGCTCGCGTTCCACCAGCGTCCAGCAGTGCGGATGGAAGCCGAGCTTGATGCCCGAGTCCATCGTGCGCTTGCCGGCCTCATTCAGAGTTCGGGCGAGAGCCTTCGCGTTTTCGTCGCTGAGGTTCTCGGCGCCGTTACCCACACGCCGGCTGAGATTGATCTTGAGGTGCCTGCAGCCGAAATAGGAAATGTAGCGCGCTCTAGCGGCATTGTTCTCAATGGTCGCCGGAATCTTGGCGGGATCCAGATATTGCCCGCCGCTGCCCACTGTCGCGAGAGCCAGACCGGACGCGTCCAGCACTTTCTTAAGCGCTTCGGGAGGCTGGTCGAGGTACTTGGCGATGTCCTCCTGAAATGGTTCGAGCCCCTGGTAGCCGTATTGAGCGGTCATCTTGATTCCCGCTTCCGGATGAGGCGGCGTGTGCCGGAATTCGTGTCCGCTCATGGCAAAGCGCATCTTGTCACCCTGGGCAGCCTGAGCGGCGACCGCGGCGCCGGCGCTCGTGAGTAAGAATTCGCGGCGATTCAGCATGGTGAGACCCTCCTCTGGTTCACTGCCAGCATATCAGTCTCGCAAATACCACGGAATATTGATCACAATGACCCGCTGATCGCCTTTGAATAGCAGCAGCGCCTTCAGAACCGCCGAGCGGTTGTTGTGCAACAGAGTGTAATACCAGCGGTTCTCGACCAACTCGGGAATCAATACAGCGATCTGTCGATCGGGGTTAGCCTGTTCCAGATCAAGGACGTAATCCAGTATCGGCCGCACCACAAAGCGAAAGGGTGATTTGAGCGTCACTAGTTCGGGCACGGGCAGTCCGGCTTCCCATGCCGGTTTCTCCACTTGCTCTCGCCAGCGATGGCGAATTCCTTCGCGATCCTCTCCGCAATCCACGTGCAACAACCTGATCTCGGGCGAGAGACCCCAGCCAAACCGCAGCGCCTTTTCGGCAATGACGCTCCACCGTTGGATCGGTATCACCACCAGCGGGTGAGCCAGATTCTTCACATATACCGGCGTATCGCTCCGAGTCTCTTCTTCAACCCGCTGATAGTGCCGTTTAATCCCTCGCATCGTTAACATCATCCCGGGAATCAAAAGCACGGTGATCCACGCGCCCTCTGTGAACTTCGCTATCATGACCACCACTACGGTGATGCCCGTTGCGACGGCCCCCAGGCCATTCACCAGCATGCTTCTGCCCGAGCCTGCTCCGCCAGCACGTTTCCAATGCACCACCATCCCCGCCTGGGACAAAGTAAACGCCAGAAACGCGCCCACGGCGTACAGCGGAATCAACCGGTCCGTGACTCCTCCGAACAAGATTAGAAGCGCCCCGGCCAACCCAGCCAGCATGTAGACCCCCTGTGCGAACACCAGACGCCGGCCGCGCAAGGTCATCCCGTGCGGTAAGAATCCATTCTGCGCGATGGCTCTTGACAATCGCGGAAAATCGGCGAACGCGGTATTCGCGGAGAGCGCCAGGACCAGCAGAATCGATCCGATACTCACCCAGTAGAAGAGGCCCTTACCAGCGACTGCTCCCATCAATTGCGAGAGCACACTCTCATAGCCCGCCTGTCCGGGAGGAGTGGCTGCAATGCCATAAGCTTTGACCAGAAATGCGATGCCCCCGAGCATCACGATCAGAATCGCGATAACGATGGTAAGAGTCAACCGCGCGTACTTGTCGCTCGGCTCGCGAAAGGCCATGACTCCGTTGCTGACAGCCTCCACGCCGGTCATGGCAGTACAACCGCTTGCAAAGGCGCGTAATAAAAGCCAGGCGCCCACAACTTCCGTAGCACCCGCTAGTTTCGGCGGCTGGATCACGGGCGTCGGGTGACCGCCGGCCAGCAGGGTCTTCGCTACACCGAGAGCAATTACGCCCAGCAAGCAGACGATGAATAAATACGTCGGAACGGCGAAAATCCCGCCTGTCTCTCGCACTCCTCGAAGGTTGATCACTGTCACCAGGATCAGAATGCCGAGGCAAAGCAGCAGGGTGTACCGTTCTAGCGACGGAATCGCCGAGATGAGCGCGCCAACGCCGGCCGAGATCCCGACCGCCGCAGTTAGAACGTAATCGACCATTAGCGAAGCGGCGGCCAGAAGCCCGGGCCAAACTCCGAGATTGTCACTTGCGACCGTATACGAGCCTCCGCCCTGGGGATACGCGGAAATAGTTTGCCGATATGAAAAATAAACCACGCAGAGTAAGATGACTATGCTGACGCTGATGGGAACAATGTAGGCGACCCCCATCGTGCCAAGGGGTATCAGCAGAGTGAGAGCGGCCTCGGGACCGTACGCAGCCGAGCTCAATGCATCCAGTCCGAAGATCGGAATCCCTTTGGCTGGGCCAATTCTTTCAGCCTTTTCCTCTTCTGTGGCCAGCGGTCGCCCGAACAGAAGGTCAGCGAATTTCATAACACTATTTTCCTATTAAGCGGCTGCGGGCCGCGCAAAAAAGCTGTAGTGTGAGAGTAGGGCCATGTCCAATAGTTTCTTAATATCGATCAGTTTTGTAGTGCTCATTAGCGGGCTGCCTGCTACGGCGCATCATGCGTTTTCGGGCGAGTTCGATACGTCCAAGCCCATTACTCTCGAAGGCGTGGTCACACGCGTCGACTGGGAGAACCCACACGTGCATTATTACGTGGATGTCACAGGGCCGGATGGCACAGTGGTGAATTGGTCCTGCGAGACCGGTGGTCCAACTCGCCTCGCCCGGCGAGGCTGGATGCGCGATACGCTAAAGCCCGGAGACAAAGTTATCGTCCACGGTTTTCTAGCCAAAGACGCCTCTCACGCTGTCGACGGACGGAAAGTCACGTTTGCGAACGGCCAGAAGATCGAATCGGAAACGCAACCTTGAGTTTAACCCGCAGAGCATGAACTTGAACCGCAGACAAGTTCTCCGCACGGCCTCGGGCGGCTTGGCGGCAGCCGGTATTCCACAGACCACTCGCGCCCAGACTCGCGGAGTGAAGGCGCTGGTCTTCGACACTTTTGGGACCGTGGTCGACTGGCGTGGCTCGATCATCGCGGAAGGCGCTCTTTGGGGCCAAGCCAAGGGCCTCTCGATCGACTGGGGCCATTTTGCCGACCGCTGGCGAAATGGGTACGCACCGGCGATGGAGAAAGTCCGAAAGGGCGAGCTGCTTTGGACCAAGCTGGATACCTTGCATAGAATGTTGCTTGACGATCTCCTTCAGGAATTCGGGATCAAGGGCCTCACCGAGGAAGAGAAGGAACATTGGAACCGCGTCTGGCATCGGCTGAAACCGTGGCCTGACTCGGTTCCCGGCTTAGTGCAGCTCAAGAAGCGGTTCACCATCGCTCCGCTTTCCAACGGGAACGTGTCGCTGCTGGCTGACATGGCCAAGAACGCCGGCCTGCCCTGGGATTTGATCCTTTCGGCAGAATTAGCGCGGCACTATAAGCCCGATCGTGAGGCCTATTTGACCGCGGTCGAGTTGCTGAGCCTCAAGCCAGAAGAGGTGATGATGACGGCCGCTCATCGGGGTGACCTGGACGCTGCCCGCAGCTTTGGTCTACGGACTGGGTTTATCCATAGACCAAAGGAGTACGGACCAAATCGGCGTGCCGACACCGCCAAGCAAGGCGATTTTGACGTCGTGGCAAGTGACATGGTAGACTTGGAATCGAAAATGATGGCTTAAGTTACAAGCCGCCCTTTTGCAATCAATAAGTTAAGCGGTATGCCGGCTCGGGGCAGATTGCAACCGAATCGACATGAATCGCATCCAATTGGACAGGGAACTCCGTCTCGAGGAGCTACCCCGAAACACCCCGGAGCTTAGATGCAAAGATTTGACGAAATTATTCTCGCGGATTCTGCGGACTCGAGCCGGTTCGCTATGGCGGACCTCGAAGTCGAACCACTGGAGGGCGACGACTCAGCTCCAGCGGAATCCACCGAGGAACCTGCGGTTTATACTGACGACCCGGTGCGCGTTTACCTGAGGGAAATGGGCTCGGTGTCCTTGCTGAACCGTCAGGCCGAAGTAATGCTTGCCCGGCGCATGGAACGGGGCAGCCTGCGGATGCAGAAGGCCCTTTCGCGGTCGCCGCTGGTGCGGAAGATGACGCTGGCAATATATGACGATATCCGCGAGGGAAAAGCCGACCCCGAGAATGTCTTAAACCTTAGCAGCCCGGACGACGCCGCGAAACGGCGGGCTCGCAACAAGGCCATGCGCCGGTTCCAGGAATTGGTTGAACTGGAGCAGAGCCTTCGAACGCTTCAGCAAAAGCTCGATTCGACGCCCAGGCGCGAAGCACAAGCGAGGTTGGCAAGCAAGCTCCTCCGCGCGACCGTGGAATGTTCAAAGAAAATGCGGAGTATCCCGTTCAACGTGAATCAGTGGAGGGCCTTCCGCGATGCTTTACAGTGCGCTGCCGAACAAGGCGCCATTCTTGAGACGCAATTAGTCAGAGTCGAGGCTTCGCGAAGCCGCAACAAGGCGGCCGATCTCCGCGATGTGAGACGCGCGATCCGAGAGCAAAAGGCCGCGGCAGGTTCGGGTGTGGTCGAGTTGCGCCGCTGGCTGAAAGCAGTGCATGAGGGCGAGATGGAAGCTGAGGCGGCCAAGAAGGCGCTGGTAGAAGCTAACTTGCGCCTGGTGGTCTCCGTCGCCAAGAAATATGTGAACCGCGGATTGCATCTCTTGGACCTGATCCAGGAAGGCAATATCGGGCTGATGAGGGCCGCGGATAAGTTCAATTATCATCTGGGGTACAAATTCTCAACTTACGCTACCTGGTGGATCCGCCAGGCGATGACCCGGGCTATATCGGACAAATCGCGGACGATTCGCATTCCGGTGCACATGAACGAACGGCTGAACAAATTCACCCGGGCCTCTCGCGATCTGGAAAAGGAGCTCAACCGAATTCCTACCAATGAGGAGATCGGCAGGCGCTTGAACACCACGGCGAATCAGATTCAGGAGCTCAGAAGCATTTCGCGCGACCCGGTATCACTGGATCTGCCCGTCGGACGGGATGGCGAATCCGTTTTAGGCGACCTTCTGCAGGACCAGTGGGTCGGCTCGCCCACTGACGCGGTCTTTGAAGGCGATGTTCGCGAAGGTACCGCGGACGTGCTCAAAACCCTCTCGCCCAACGAAGAGCGGTTAGTCCGCATGCGCTTCGGCATTGGCTTTGAGCGCCAGCACACGCTGGAGGAGATAGCGCAAGTTTTCGGATTGACGCGTGAACGGATACGTCAGATCGAAACCAAGGCTCTTCAAAGGCTGCGGGGTCCAGAGAATGTGCGGCGACTGCGGCCGCTGATGAGCATCCAGTAAGGGCTGTCGCCCAACTTTATTTTTTCGTCGCACCTTCGGAATCCGCTTTGCGCGCTCCGCCCAGTATGTCGGTCATGGCATAGTTGCCTTCGTGGCAGGCGTATTCGAAAACCGGACCAGCGGCAGCCCGGAATGGGTATTCCATAGTCCACTGCTTAGTGAATGTAGTCGGGTCGTCGATGGTGACCCTATACAGAATCGTTTCGGCATTGACGCGCTTGAAGCGCTCGATCACGTGAAGATTCTCGGACGCTCCTCGAAATTTCGTTTTGTTGGTGAAGTTGGTGGTGTCGACCACCAGCGTGTCGCCTTCCCAATGCCCGATCGAATCGCCCAGCCACTGCCGGACGCTCGCGGGGGCGTGCGTGCCATTCAAGCGGATAATGCGGACATCGTGTACCATCTCGATCAGGATCATCACGGTGTCAGGTGTCTGGACGATCTGGTAATTGTTGTTGTACAAGACCGGGAGCATGGGCGGCCCGGAGGTCGAGCCAAAGCCCAGGAGGCAGCGTTCGGCCAGCGGCCGGTCTGCTACGCTATCGTAGCGATCGAACCCGCGTCCGCGCGGCTGGCGCGCCTGCTCCGTCAGGGGCGGGACTTTTCCATCCGGCGGATCGATGATCAGCGAGGTTCGTTTAACGCCATCCACGCGCGCCAGTTCCGAACCGCGGTCGATGAACAAGTTGTTATAGCCGCCCGTCTCTGCCGACCCGGCACGCGCCAACAGCGGTGCGTCCGGTTTATCGATATCGTTAGTGTCGAGATCCTTCTTCTCGTACGCACGAGCTTCCTGGTCGGTAACCGTTGCCTTTCCAGAGAATTCCGCCGGGCGCTCCATCGGTGTCAACGTGGCGTTGGTCCAGGTTCCTTGCAGATCGGGACGACCGTCGGCGGTGTGGGGGATCGCCTTCTTGACTTTGGCTGGCGACTGGCCAGGAAGCTGAGAAGTCAGGAACATCGCCAATACACCCAAGCATGCGGGAAATCGATGACTCATTTGGCCTCCCTTGAATAACTCATCCTAACTCCTTGGCTGCCGAGCACGCTGAGACTAATAAATATGCGAGACTGAACGACTATGGACCGATCCAGACGTTCTTTTCTCTCAGTGCCCTTGATCCTGGCCTTCTTTGCCTTATCGCTCCAGGCCGCGCCAGCCTATTTTCCGCCGGCTGGTAAATGGCAGAAAAAGGCACCCGCTGAACTGGGGATGGACGCCGCCAAACTTCAGCAAGCGATTGACTACGCCCAGGCCAACGGGAGCACTTGGGACTTCGACAAGGATCAAGTCCGCACGTTTGGCGCAGTGCTGGGACCGTTTCCGAAGCAGCGCGCGGCCACTAACGGGATCATCCTTCGACACGGCTACATTGTCGCGGAATTTGGGGATACGAAGACCAACGATCCGGTCTATAGCGTCGCCAAGAGCTTCATTTCGACCGTTTGCAGCATCGCTGTGGCGCGCGGCTTGATCAAAGACGTCAACGATCCAGTGGCGAAATACATCCACGACGGAGGGTACGACTCGCCACACAACGCCAAGATCACATGGAAAAACCACCTGCAGCAAACCAGCGAATGGGAAGGAGTGCTGTGGGGGAAGAACGCGGATTTTGTGGGAGTGGAGCAGTTCGGCAACGGCAAGCGCGAGCCGCGCGCGATTCAGGAACCAGGCTCATTCTACGAATACAACGACGTCCGCATCAATCGCTTTTCGTTATCGCTGCTGCGCTTGTTTGGCGAAGGACTGCCCGAGGTTCTCAAGAAGAACATCATGGACCCAATCGGCGCGTCATCGGAGTGGAGCTGGCATGGCTACGGCGACAAATCTACGGTTGAGATCAACGGGCGGCAGATCGAGTCGGTCAGCGGCGGCACGCGCTGGGGCGGCGGCCTATGGATCAACTCGGAGGATCTGGCGCGCTTCGGCCTGCTGATCCTCAACCATGGAAAGTGGGGCGGCCAGCAGATTGTTTCCGCGAAATGGCTGGATGAAGCCGTCACCCCGAGCGAGCATGGTCCCGACTACGGCTACCTGTGGTGGCTGAACACGAAACAGAAACAGTGGCCCAGCGGTCTGCCAACGAGCTTCGCTGCCATCGGCAATGGCGGGAATATCGTCTGGATCGACCCGGCGCACGATATCGTGTTCGTCTGGCACTGGCATAAGGGCGGCGGAGCTATGGACGGAATGGTACAGCGGATCACGGCCGCAGTGGTCGGCGACTAGAGTCATGCGGGTCCCGTTGGCTGTCTGGTGCCTGCTGAGCTTCTTCGTGGCATTGCCTGCCACGGCTCAAGACCGCACGGTGGAGCTTTTGCAGAGACTCTCGGACGCCCCCGGCCCATCCGGTTTCGAGGAGCCGATCCGCCGGATCATGCTCGAGTTCATCAAGCCCCACGCCGACTCAATTCAGTTCGACGGTCTCGGCTCGATCATCGCTAAACAGGGATCGCAGGGGCCGCGCATCATGGTCGACGCCCATATGGACGAGCTGGGCGGGATGATCCGCCGCATCAGTCCCAAGGGTCTGCTCACCATGCAGATGCTGGGTGGATGGCTCGACCAGGCGCTGGTGGATCAACGCTGGATCATTGTCGGATCGAAGGGGCCGGTTCGCGCCGTGACCGGGATTCGCGACATCCACGTTGTGCCGCCGGAAGAACGCACGCGCGTTTATCTTCGCGACAGCCTCTTCCTAGATGTGGGGGCGAAAGACGAAGCTGAAGTTTTGGCGATGGGGGTTTCGCCGGGCGATCCAGTGGTGCCGGACTCTCCGTTCACGGTGCTGAACGGGAGCGATAACTACCTAGCGAAAGCGTGGGACGACCGGGTAGGATGCGGCGTGGTGGTGGAGGCGATGCGCCGTCTAGCGTCGCTGCCGCATCCAAACCAGATTTTCTGGGCTATTACAACGCAGGAGGAAATAGGTCTGCGCGGTTCTCACACGGCCGTCGAGGTCATCAAGCCAGAGGTAGGGATCGCGCTCGAGGGCGGCATTACAGGCGACGTCTTCCCTGGTCACGCTGAGGAGACACAGGTGAAACTGGGAGCAGGGCCTGGAATTTTTCTGTACGACTCGTCGGCATTGCCCAACCGCAGCTTCATTCAGTTTGTCAGGCAGACTGCCGCTTCAAAGAGCCTACCGCTGCAGTCCGATCTGGTGCAAGGCTATGGCGACGATTCGGCCGAGATTCAGAAGAGCCTGGGCGGCGTTCCGACGGTGAACTTGGTGGTGCCGGTCCGATATACGCATTCGCACAACGGCATTATGAACCGGCGCGACTTCGATCAGATGGTGGAACTGCTAGTGGCGATGCTACAAAAGTTGGACGCGACCGCGGTGGCGAAGATCAGAGATTTCGCGCACTAGGCGACCAGGTCACTCGGCCGCGTCTAGACCGCGAACCGCTTGTTCCAGCGCGCGCGCGGCTCGCTTAGGATTGAAAATACCGCACGAACAAAAGCGCGTGAGATAGCTCGCGGCCTGCTCGGGAGTGCGCCGGCCTTCCTTCACCCAGTCGATCATCTTCTTGGCGAGCGAATGGCTCACCATGCCGTGGCCGCACATGGTGGACAACATCATCACATTGGAATCAGGAAGCTTTTCGACTTTGCCTTCGAAGCCGAGCGAATATCCGACGCTGTGACGCGGAATGCCGGCGGCAAAGCAGCACTGCTCGGCGCCATCGATGGAGGTAGAGATGTTGACGCTTACGCCCAGGTCGGCTTCCTTGACAGTTTTGACGAAATCCTCAGCCGCGACGCGATTGTCGAAAACGGCGGCGACTGTGCAGGGTGTATCGAGACCGTTGATGACAGCTTGGAAGTCGGGCTTGGTGTCGCGGTGCCAGTGCGAAGTCGGATCCATTTTGCGGGAGGGACGAAGAGCTCCACCGTGGATCGCATCGCCCAGGTTGACGGGCTTAAAAGGAACCGCCATTTCCAGGAACTTTCGCAGCTTGGGCAGAGCGCCTTCGTCGTTTTTTCCTTTACTGGCGATGGCGAAAACGATGTAGTCGTCTTGAAAACTTTCAGACGGTCCGAATCGATGCAACGTGTTGGTCATGGCGCTCCTTTACTTCCCCACTCCGACGGTCTCCTGGGCAGTCTGCGGCGCGGGCTGGTTGGTGATCCGGCCCAAGCCGATATTAGTTTTGGCGCGCTCCAAGTTGTAGCCGAGCTTTTCCAAGATGGGCGCAATCACGTTATCGTCACCATTCTCGTCGCACCGCGTGCCTACGCCCAAGGCCACCACGGTGTCAACCTGCTTTTCCACTTCCCATACCAGGCGGATGATCTCTTCGGTGCGCTCCGCCTTGGTCTTGATCTCCACGATGGCGGAAAGAACTTTTTCGTCGAGTATGTCTTCACGGATAGTGCCGGTGGAAACGTCGCTCATCAACGATGTAATGGGATTTTTCTTTTCAAAAGAGACGCCAGCCTTCGCAAGCGTCCAGCACATTTTCTGGATATCCCTAAAACGAGCGCCGACCCCGGGCCGTCCAAACTCGATCGTGAAACCCACCTCGCCCACCAGCACGCGCCCGCTGATGTCATTGGTCTTTACTTCCTCGGTGCCGCGGCCGTGCACTCCAGTGGATTCATGTGGAACGCGCGGATCGGAAAAGGCGCGCCGTACGACCCGAGGCCAAGCCAACTCATCCGGTTCGAAAGCGGCCGTGGGGCAGACGTCCGGTTCGGGGTCGAAGCGCAAACGCATTTTTTGGAAGACTTTGCGGACGGTTCGCACGAAAGTCGGATTCAAGTGCTCCTGGCTCAAGCCGTTGTAGCAGGAATAGCACTCCACGCACTCATCGCGGTTGATGGTGGCGCGGTGAATCTGGGGGTCGATGTAAATCGCTCCCATTGGGCAGACATAAGTGCAGTTGCCGCACGCCACGCATTTATCAGGATTAATCTTCATGCTCTTACCTCACGCCGGGAAAATACGCTTGCTTGCGTCGATCTTGCCATAGATCGCCGCCCCTACCAGACACAGCGCTGAGCCGGTCATAAAGGGTACATTCCAACCATACCGCATTGCCAGGTAGGCCACCAAAGTGGGGGTAATCGCCCCCCCTATGTTGCCGACCATGTTCATGAGCGCTGCAGCGGAACCAGCGAAGTCACCCGCTATATCGAGCGGAATCGCCCACGAGACGCCAACCGTCAATTCCAGTCCGCCAAACGCCAGGCAACTCAGCGCCACGCACAGCTTTGGATTGGCGGTGAGTGTGGCTGGAATGATCGCAGCGGCGGCAATCACGAAACCTGCGATTCCTACCAGGCGTCGCGATCTGCGGATGTCGCCGGTGCGGCGGAGGAGCAGATCGGTGAGCCAGCCCCCGGCGAGATCGCCCACTACGCCGGCAAACAAAGGAAGGCTGGAGTACACGCCCATCTGGCCTAGCGTGAGGCCCCGGGACTCCTTCAAATAAGTCGGGAACCAGTCGAGATATACCACCAGCCCGTACTGATAACACGCGTACATCAGGCACAGAGCCCACAGGGTAGGGCTGGAAAGGATCTTCCTCCATGGCACAGGCGCGCCCACTTTCGAGCGCGGCCCGCCAGTTGCGGAGTGAATCAACTCACGCTCCTGAGCGTTAACGCCGCGATGTTGCTCGGGAGAATCGCGATAATAGGAGAACCACAAAGCGGCCCATAGCAAGCCCAGGCCGCCGAAAGCGAAGAATGGTGAGCGCCAGCCGTAGGCCGCGATTAGAAAGACCGCAAGCGGGCGGGTGAACGCGGCGCCGAGACGGGAGCCGGCATGCGTGACGCCCTGTGCATGGCCCCGCTCGCTAGGCAGCATCCAGCGGGAAAGCGAGCGAGTCGCGATAGGAAAAGCGCCGGCTTCGCCCATGCCAAAGAACAACTGCGTGACGATCATCGCGGTGGCGCTCCATGCCAGGCCTGTGAGGACAGTGAACGCACTCCACCAGCTGACGATCAGAGTAAGCGCGCGGCGCGGGCCAATCCGGTCGCCCAGCCACCCGCCGGGAATCTGAAATAGCGCGTAAGCCCAGCGAAAGCTCGACAGAATCCAACCGGCGGTGATCAGCGAAAATCCCAATTCCTGCCGCATCACAGGCAGCGCCGTAGAGATGATCACGCGGTCCATGTAGGTGATCATGTAGACCGCCACAGTGATGCCCAGAACGACGTGGCGGACGCGTGTGGGCTGTACGGATGTGGCTGGTGCGGGCTTCATTCGAAACGAACAGTGATCATAGCATCGAGCATCATAGCGCGTGGATCATACTAGGGGACCTTGAACCCGCGCCATGATTGGCCAAATGGCTTCCACGTTCTCGGCGCGACAGGCGTAAATGCGGTCATAGAGATTCACTGTTGGGTCGCAATGGGGTGGAATAAACTCGATTCGATCGCCGAGCCTGGGTTTCCCGTTGCCACCATTGATGTCGACATAGCCGAACTCGTCGCCGCCCCATCGATATCCGGTGCCGGGAAGGTGGGCGGCCTCCGGGCCGTAACCGCGATCGGTGGAAAATGCTTTCAGGCCTGCGTCGACGGTGACAAACTTGTCATGGTTCGCGCTGATCACCGTGGCGAGCACAATCAGCGAGTGGCGGAAGTCCGCCCCTACGCGCCGGTAGTCGAGATCCATAAAAACGTAGGAGCCGGCTTGCAGCTCAGTGACCTCGGGGAGTGCGAGATCAATGTCCCAGGTGCCGGTGCTTCCTCCGGAAAGGATTTCCATTGGCAGGCCGTCGCGTTTTATTGCCGATTGCGTCTCGATGGCCCCGGCAAATGCCTTCTCCGAGACGTTCTTCCGTTCGTCGCCGGCATGCGAGGCCCGGCCGGAATAGCCCTGCAATCCCTTGAGCCGCAGATGGCCGGATCGGCCGACGGTACGAGCGATCTCGATCGCCTGTTCGGTAGAACGCGCGCCGGTCCGATGATCGCCGACATCGAGGTCGATCAGGACATCGATAGTCTTTCCAGCTTTGGCGGCGGCCTCTTCGTACCACTCGGCCTGCTGAACGTGATCCACCACAACCATCGCACCGGTCTGGACGATGCGGGCGATCTTGAGCGGATCGGCAACCGGCGAAGTCAGTAGCAGCCCAGGTAATCCGGCTTTCGACATCAGCTCGGCTTCGGCGAGCGTCGCCACCGAAATACCGGCCGCCCCTGCAGCGATCTGACGTTTTGCGATCTCGACGCACTTGTGCGCCTTGGCGTGTGGGCGAAGCTTCTTGCCGCACTTCTTCACATGCTCAGCCATGCGCGTCAGGTTAGCCTCCAATGCATCGAGATCCACCATAAGCGCCGGCGTCGGGAGTTGGTTTTTGATGAGCACCGATCCATTATTGCAAGTTGTTCCTGGTTCTCCACTTTGATATTCTCGGGTGGTGCTCGCCTCCGCGCGATGGCACGGTCCAAGCATGGAGTTCACGCATTGAGTCTCGTGCAGTTAGGAACGCCCGTTCCTCAAGCGAACGCGAAGCTCGTGGACATCGATTCGTTGCAGGGCGAACTCAAGCGCCAGATCGAGGGCGAAGTTCGTTTCGACCAGATCTCTCGGGCGCTCTACTCTTCGGACGCAAGCGTTTATCAGATTCAGCCGCTGGGCGTCGTAATTCCCAAGAATCGTCAGGACATCATTCGTGTCGTCGAGATCTGCGGCCGATTCCGCTGCCCAATTACGATGCGCGGAGGCGGGACGTCGCAAGCCGGCCAAGCGATTGGCGAGGGCATCCAGGTCGATACATCGAAATACTACAACCATGTCCTCGAAGTGAATGCGGAAGATCGCTGGGCTCGTGTAGAGCCGGGGATCGTGCTGGACGAGCTGAACGTGCAACTCGCGCCGCTGGGCCTGCGCTTTGCTCCCGACATCTCCACCGCCAGCCGCGCCACTATCGGCGGCATGATGGCCAACAACTCGTGCGGCGCTCGCAGCGTGCTTTTCGGGAAAACAATCGATCACGTATTGGAGCAGACGGTCCTGCTTTCCGACGCGAGCATCGTTCATTTCCGTGAGATCGAGCGAGGAGAGATCCCAGCAGGCAGTACGTTGGAAGCGGCCTGTTACGGCACGGTGCTGCGCCTGGCACGCGAGCACGCGGCGGAAATCGATCGCCGGTATCCGAAAATCCTGCGACGCGTTGGCGGCTACAATCTGGATGAGTTTCGCGATTCGTCGAAACCCATAAACCTCGCCAAGATCATGGTTGGCTCGGAAGGGACGCTCGGCGTGGTGCTGGAAGCCAAGCTTCGGTTGGTGGCGCTGCCCAAATACAAGGCCGTGATGGTAATTTCGTTCGCGGATCTCCTGGAAGCGCTATCCGCCACGCCGGTGATTTTGCGCCACGGGCCGTCGGCGGTAGAGGTGATGGACAAATCCATCCTCGATAACACGCGGCAGAATGCGGTGCTGGACAATATCAGAACTACTTTCATCGCCGGCGATCCCGAAGCGACACTGTGTGTGGAATTTTATGGCGATCGAAAGGAAGACCTGCCTCCGCGCCTGAGCGCGCTGGAACAGGATCTGCGTTCTCAAAATCTCGGCTATCAATACCGCAGCGAGACGGAACTGCCTGGCCAAGCTCGCATCTGGAGCCTTCGCGAAGCTGCGCTGGGACTGTCCATGGCCATGAAGGAGCAGGCCAAGTCGATTCCGTTTGTCGAAGACACTGCCGTCGCGCCGGAGAAGCTAAGCGGATTCATCGGGCGCTTCCTCACGATTTTGCGCAGTCATGACACCACCGCCGGGATTTACGCGCACGCTTCGGTAGGCTGCCTGCACGTACGGCCCGTCATCAACATGAAGACGGAACTGGGTATTCGCACGTTTGAGCAAATCGCCCAGGAAGTGGCGGACCTGGTGCTCGAACTCGGAGGCGCGCTTTCCGGCGAGCATGGGGATGGCCTGGTGCGCAGCCCATTCATGCGCCAGATGTTCGGTGATGAGCTCTACGAGGCATTCCGCGGGATCAAGCGCACGTTCGATCCGCTCGGGATTTTCAATCCAGGCAAGATTGTCGACGCGCCGCCGCTCACCACCAACCTGCGTTTCGGCACCAGTTACAAATCCGCGAATCCGGAGACGTGGTTCGATTACTCCGAATATGGTGGTTTCGCCGGCGCCATCGAAATGTGCAGCGGCGTGGGCGCTTGCCGCAAGAAACTGTCGGGCACGATGTGTCCGTCGTACATGGCAACGCGCGAAGAATCGGCATCCACCCGCGGCCGCGCTAACGTTCTGCGAATGGCCATCTCCGGGCGTCTTGATGAATCGGGTCTCGGCGACGATGGTGTTTATCAAGTGCTGGATCTTTGCCTGGAATGCCGGGCCTGCAAGTCGGAATGCCCGGTGGGCGTCGACATGGCGCGGTTCAAGAGCGAGTTTCTGGCGGATTTTTGGGCGCGGCATGGAACGCCGTGGCGAGCCAAAGCACTTGGCAATATTCATCGGCTCTCAGTTTGGGGCAGCCGTTTCGCTCCCCTGTCGAACTGGATCGCTGGGAGTCCGCCGAGCCGCTGGTTGAATGACAAACTGCTGGGCTTGGATCATCGAAGAGCCCTTCCGCCGTGGCAGCGGGAGACATTCGAGAAATGGCTGGCGCGAAATCCGCGGCAGCAGCGCACGGCCGCAACCGCCGTCACCTTATTCAACGACACCTTCACTAATCACTACGACCCGGAGATCGGTATCGCCGCGCTCGAAATCCTGGAGCATGGCGGATGCCGCGTTGATATTGTACGTCCCGGGTGCTGTGGCCGGCCGCTTATTTCGCAAGGGTTGCTCGAGCAGGCACGTGCGCACGCGGCTGTTGTGGTGGAATCGCTATTTCCCATCGCCAGCCGAGGCGACGATATACTTTTCTGCGAACCCAGTTGTCTTTCCGCGATGAAAGACGACGCGCCTTCGCTGCTCAGAGGCGAATTGCAGACGAAAGCGCGAGTGGTTGCCAAAGCGTGCCACTTGTTCGAAGAATTCGCTGCGCAGCTCGATTTGCCCTTGCGCGCCGGACCGCCGAAAATTCTGCTGCATGGCCACTGTCATCAAAAATCGATGGGCCTGCTGCCGGCGACCACGGCTCTGTTGTCGCGCATTCCATCCTGTTCCGTGGTCGATATCGATGCGGGCTGTTGCGGCATGGCCGGATCCTTCGGTTACATGAAGGGGCACTACGAGGTTTCGTCAAGCATCGCGAATCGCCGCCTGCTGCCAGCAGTGAAGGCCATGAAATCCGGGGAGGTACTGGTCGCGCCGGGCACGTCGTGCCGCCACCAGGTATTGGAGTTCAGCGGAGCGAAAGCCGTCCATCCGGCGACACTGATCCGCAGTCTGTTGCGGTCCAGCGACAGCGCGGGCTAGGCGGCAGAATCGGCGCTGCGGCTAACTTCCTGGAGCGCGAAGGCGGAGCGGAGCCGGGCGGTCACATCGGCAAATGCACGGCGGCCGCCGTCCAAGGCAGCGCCAAAGCTGAAGAAGCCGTGCGGCATGCCATCGCATCTTCGAACCTCAGCAGCTACGCTGGCCTCTTCGAGACGCCGCCCGTAGGCTTCACCCTCGTCGCGCAGAGGGTCACACTCGGCGGTGAGGATGAATGCTGGAGGCAAGCCGCGCAGATTGGACGCAAGTAACGGCGAGGCAAGCGGGTCAGTTCGATCCCTTTCACTTCTCAAGTAGTGATTCACGAACCAGAGCATTGCGGCCTTCGTCAGAAGAGGCCCGTCTGCATTCTCGTCGATGGATGGCATACTCATCTGCATGTCAGTGCCGGGATAGATGAGCAACTGGTAGATGATGTTCGGGCCCCCACGGTCCCTCGCGATCTGTGACACGACCGCGGCGAGATTGCCTCCGGCACTATCACCACCCACAGCGATTCGCGAAGTATCCACGCCCAGCTCGCCGGCATGATTGGCAATCCATTGGGTGGCAGCATAGCTGTCGTCAACAGCGGCGGGAAACTTGTGCTCCGGCGCAAGACGATAGTCCACCGAGATCACCGCGCAGGGCACGCTGTTCGCAAGCACCCGGCAAACATGATCGTGGCTCTCCAAATCGCCCAACACCCATCCGCCGCCGTGGAAGTAAATTAAGGCTGGCAATGGCGACTGGGCCTCCGGAGAGTAAACGCGAACCGGGATGTCGCCCCCCGGTCCGGGGATCAGCAAGTCCCGGACTTGATCGACCGGCTCCGTAGCCATCTGGCGCCGCGCCTCGGCGAGCGCCTCGAATCGTGCTCGAGCTTCCTGCGCCGTGAGCGTCTCCAACGGCGCGAGCTCGGTGAGGCCCAGGAAATCGAAGAGGGCTTTGGCTTGCGGATCAAGTGGCATGGCTCTCGTATATTACAATAATCGCCATGTTCCGTCCCAACCTGCTCTTGCTTCTTCCGCTCGCTTGCTTCGGCGCATCCAACATGCCGCCCGACGCCGACCAGCGGCTGGCTCACGACATCTACAAAGAGATCATCGAAATCAAGTCCGGCTTTACCACCGGGGCCACTACGCCGGTTGCAGACGCCATCGCGAAACGGCTGCGCGCCGCTGGATTTCCGGATTCCGACATCTTCCTGGGCGGGGCCATCCCAACCAAATCCAATCTCGTGGTCCGGTACCACGGAACCGGCAAGCTTAAACCCATTCTGCTGCTTGCTCACACCGATGTCGTCGAAGCGAAGCGGGAAGACTGGAGCTTGGATCCGTTTGTCTTCACCGAAAAAGACGGATATTACTACGGCCGCGGCACTGCCGACGACAAAGCGCAAGTGGCCGCCTGGACGGCGAACTTGATCCGTTATAAGCGCGAAGGCTACAAGCCGGATCGCGATATCATCGTCGCGCTCACCGCTGATGAAGAAGGCGGCGGCCCTTACAACGGGGTCGACTGGTTGATCAAGAACCATCGCAATCTTATCGATGCCGAGTTCGCACTCAACGAGGGCGGGCGAGGCCAGATGGTGAAGGGCCATCGTCTTTCAAACGACATGCAGGCCGCCGAAAAGTGGTATCTGGATCTTCGGTTGGAGGTGCGAAACAAGGGCGGCCATAGCTCGCAGCCAGTGCCCGATAACGCGATCTATCATCTGGCGGGTGCGCTGGTGCGACTCAGCCAGTTCGGCTTCCCGATGAAGACGAACGAAGTAACGAAAGCGTATTTCGCCGGAATGGCGAAGCTTGATACCACCGGTACGAAAGCGGATCTCGCGAAGGTGGCGGAAGGTGATGCGGAAGCGATGAAGCGCATCGCGCAGATATCGCCGGCCTGGAACTCCATGTTGCGCACCACCTGCGTCGCTACGTTGTTGGAAGGCGGGCATGCGCACAATGCGCTGCCGCAACTCGCCGCGGCCAACGTGAATTGTCGCGTCCAGCCCGACGATTCGCTGCAGTACGTGCTGGATGCACTCAAGAAAGTCTTCGCCGACGACCAGGTGATGGTCTCTATTACGAATCAGGAAGCCAACTCGCCGGCTTCGCAGCTCCGGCCGGACATCATGCGTGCGATGGCCCGTCTTACCGACACTATGTGGCCTGGCGTGGTGGTGTTGCCGACTATGAGTACCGGCGCTACCGATGGCCGAGCGCTCCGAGCGGCGGGCATACCCACTTATGGCGTCCAAGGTTTCTTCGGCGAGCGTGATGACAATCGCGCTCACGGTCGCGATGAACGAATGCTGGTGCAGTCATTCTATGAAGGACAGACGTTTCTCTACGAGCTGGTGAAGATCCTGTCCACGGCTCCTTGATCGGTAAAGCTGGCGGCTTCTGTATTAAAGTACAGTGTAGGGCCGCCGATCATGGGATATCGATCGCACGCTGTTGGCAAGCTTTGTCTTGTGCTCGTTACGGCTGCGTCTTGCCATCTGGGAGCCGCCGCCCAGATCGAATTTAATCGCGACGTTCGGCCGATATTTTCGGATAAATGCTATACCTGCCATGGTCCCGACTCCGCGGCCAAACATGTCCCCTTCCGTCTGGACAGCGAAGCCTCAGCTAAGGCAGAACTGAGCGGCGGCAAGCACGCGATCGTCGCAGGCAATCCTGATTCAAGCGAAATAATCCAGCGCGTAACGGCTGCCAAGCCGGCGTTACGCATGCCACCCATCAGCTCCGGATTGAAACTGAGCGATGCCGAGATCGATACGTTGCGGCAGTGGATCGCACAAGGAGCGGAGTGGCAGAAACACTGGTCCTATATTCCGCCGGTGCGTCCAGCGCTTCCCGAGATCAAGAACGCAGCCTGGCCGCGCAATCCGATCGACCAGTTCATCCTGCAGCGCCTGGAGCGCGAAGGGCTGCAGCCGGCGCCTGAAGCGAGCCGGGAGATCCTGATTCGCCGGGTCCCACTTGATTTGACCGGCCTTCCACCCACTCCCACAGAGATCGATGCGTTTCTGAACGACCGGTCCGCCGATGCCTACGAAAAAGTAGTGGACCGCCTGTTGGCATCGCCGCGCTATGGCGAACGGATGGCCTTCCGGTGGCTGGATGGGGCACGCTACGCCGACAGTAATGGCTATCAATACGATGGCGAGCGAAGCATGTGGCGCTGGCGCGATTGGGTGATCGACGCCTTCAATCGGAACCAGCCTTTTGATCATTTCGCGCTCGACCAGATCGCGGGCGATATGCTGCCCAAAGCCACGCTCGACCAAAAGATTGCGACCGGCTTCAATCGCAACCATCGCGCCAACACCGAGGACGGGATCATCCCGGAGGAATACGCGGTCGAATATGTTGTGGACCGCGTGGAAACAACTTCGGCCATATTCATGGGGGTGACGCTCGGATGCGCCCGCTGCCACAATCACAAGTACGATCCCTTCAGTCAAAAAGAGTTCTACCAGGTGTTCGCTTACTTCAATAACGTTCCCGAAATGGGTCGCGCGATGAAGTACGGTAACTCACCGCCCATGGTTGCCGCGCCCACTCGTGAACAGCAGGCGACCCTCGACAATCTGGATTCGCGTCTTCGAACGATTGAGGCTTTTCTGCGCCGTCGTGATACGGAAACGGCCCGCGCCCAGCTAGAATGGCAGCGCCAAGTGGCCTCCGGCGAGCCGGCTTATTGGGCTCCATCCCGAGGACTTAAGGACGTGTTCGGGTTTGAAACGGATCAAGAAGCGAAGTCGCAGGATGGCGTCGTCACGTTCGCTCCGGGCCGGATCGGGCGAGCAGCTGCGTTCGACGGCAAGACATTTCTCGACGGTGGATCGGTGGCGGATTTCGATATCGACGATCAGTTCACGCTTGCGGCCTGGATCTACTCGGACGGTACACCGGATGGCAGCCTGATGTCGCGCATGGCCGACAACCCGAAGGGCAAGGGCTTTGGAGTCCATCTCGATAAGGGTAAGGTCTACGTCAGTATCACAAGCAATTGGGACGATGATGCGATTCGCCTCCAGACCGAACAAGCGCTCGAACCGAAGAAGTGGCATCAACTGACCGTCACTTATTCGGGCTCTCGCATGGCCGAGGGCATCCATGTGTATGTCGACGGCCAGCAAGCAAGAGTCAACGTGCTGCTCGACACGCTTTATCGGCCCTTCCGCAACGCGGGCGGAGTGTTCAAGCAGCCGTTTCGTATTGCTACTGGATGGGGCCCGGAGCGGCGCTTCCGCGGCCAGATTGACGACGTTCGCGTTTACGCGCGCGCTTTAAAGCAGGACGAAATCTCGGTTCTGGCAATTAGCGAAACGCTGAATGAGATCGCGCGCAAACCGGAGCAGCAGCGCTCGGAAATCGAAAAGCTCCAGTTGCAGTCGTATTACCTCGAGAACATCGCGCCGCAAGATGTTCGCGATGGCCGCCGTCAATTATCGGCTCTGTTGGATGAAAAGGACAAGTTCCAACGGGGTTTGCCCTCGGTAATGGTGATGGCCGAATCGCCGGTTCCGAAGCCTACGTTCTTACTGGAACGTGGCGCCTACGATCATCCAGGTGGTCAAGTGGCCCCGGGCATTCCCGCAGTTCTGCCGGCACTGCCCTCGGGAGCTCCCAACAATCGCTTAGGCTTCGCGAAATGGCTGATCGATCCGGGCAATCCGTTGCTCGCGCGCGTAACCGTGAATCGCTTCTGGCAAATGTACTTCGGCACGGGCATTGTAAAGACGGTCGAGGATTTTGGCTCGCAAGGCGAATGGCCGTCGCATCCGGAACTGCTCGACTGGCTGGCGACGGAATTCATGAGCACGAGCTGGAATGTGAAGGCGCTCCAAAAGCTGATCGTCACCAGCGCGGCGTATCGCGAGTCCTCTCGGGCGACGCCCGATCTTCTGCAGCGCGATCCGGAGAACCGGCTGCTGGCGCGCGGACCGCGAGTCCGTTTGCCGGCAGAGACGATTCGCGACCAAGCTCTTTTCGATGCAGGACTCCTCGCCGAAAAATTGGGCGGCCCGTCCGTGAAGCCGTACTCACCGCTTGGCCTGTGGAAAGAAATCAGCATGCAGGATATGGACTACGTGCAAAGCCACGGCGACGATCTGCATCGCCGCAGCCTCTACACATTCTGGAAACGAACCATTCCACCGCCCGAGATGATCAACTTCGATGCAGCCAATCGCGAAATATGCGTGGTGCGCGAAACCCGTACCGATACGCCGCTGCAAGCCCTGAATTTGATGAATGACGTGACGTTCCTCGAAGCCGCGCGCTTAATAGGGCAGCGCATGCTGAAGGAAGGTGGGGCGACACCCGACGCACGTCTGCGATTCGGCTTCCGGCTGGTAACGGGGCGTTTTCCTTCGCCCGCCGAACAGGCCGTTCTAAACGGAAGCCTGCAGTTCCATCGCGCGTATTTCGACGGCAAACCGAAGCAAGCGGCGGAGTATTTGACCCAAGGAGAATCTCAGGTGGATCCCAAGCTCGATCCCGTCGAACTCGCCGCGTACGCGTCCTTGGGAAGCCTGCTATTGAATCTGGATGAAGTGATCACCAAGGAGTAAGGTTTTGCATCCGATCGAAGAAGCCAAACTGTTGATGACGCGCCGCCACTTCTTCGGGCTCGCGAGCACCGGTATTGGCACTGCGGCGCTGGCTACATTAGCGGCTCAAGATGCTCAAGCGTCCGAGGGGCTCCCCGGCCTGCCGCATTTTCCGCCCACCGCCAAGCGCGTGATTTACCTGTTCCAGCATGGCGCGCCTTCGCAGTTGGATCTGTTCGATTATAAGCCGAAACTCCAAACCCTGCGCGGCACCGACTTACCGGACTCGGTCCGCCAAGGCCAGCGGCTTACCGGCATGACGGCGTATCAGACCAAGTTTCCGACCGCGCCATCGATCTTCAAGTTCGCGCAGAGCGGCCAGAGCGGCACGTGGCTCAGCGAAATACTGCCGCATACAGCGCAGGTCGCCGACCGTCTCTGCCTCATCAAAGGCCTCCAAACCGATGCGATTAATCACGACCCAGCCGTCACGTTCCTCGAGACCGGCGCCCAGATCGCGGGCCGTCCGAGCATGGGCGCTTGGATCTCCTATGGGCTGGGCAGTGAATCCCAGGATCTGCCCGCCTTCGTGGTAATGGTGTCGCAAGGCGTCGGCAATACGCAAGCTCTCGCCGAGCGGCAGTGGGCCAGCGGCTTTTTGCCTTCTCGATTTCAGGGCGTGAAGTTTCGCTCCGGCGCCGATCCGGTCTTGTATGTTTCAAATCCCGAAGGCTATGACACGACCGCGCGACGCAGGTTTCTAGACGATCTGGCCAAGCTCAACGAGATCACGTACAGAGATTATCTCGATCCCGAAATCTCCAGTCGCGTGTCGCAATACGAAATGGCGTTTCGGATGCAAAAGTCCGTGCCCGATCTCACCGATCTCTCCACCGAGCCGCCCGCCACATTCGAGCTGTACGGGTCGGACTCTCGCAAACCGGGTACCTACGCGGCCAACTGCATTCTCGCTCGCCGCCTGGCCGAACGCGGTGTGCGCTTCATCCAACTCTTTCATCGCGGGTGGGATCAGCACAATAACCTGCCAAAGGAGATCGCCGGGCAATGTCTGCAGACCGATCAAGCCTCGGCCGCGCTTATCCAGGATTTGGACCAACGTGGACTACTAAAAGACACTCTGGTGGTTTGGGGCGGGGAATTCGGACGCACGGTCTACTCGCAGGGAACCCTCACCGAGAGCAACTACGGGCGGGATCATCACCCGCGCTGCTTTACGGTTTGGATGGCGGGCGGCGGCGTAAAGGGCGGCATGACACATGGTGAAACGGACGACTTCAGCTACAACGTAGTGAAGGATCCGACCGACGTGCACGATCTGCACGCCACGATTCTCCACTGCCTGGGCGTCGACCATACCAAGCTCACCTACAAGTTTCAGGGCCGCCATTTCCGGCTGACGGACGTCGCCGGTAACGTCATCCAGAAGATCCTGGCGTGAAGCGGGAGAAACACCGATGAACATAGTTCGTATGGAAGCCTTCACTGTGATGGGCCGCGAAGTCCGGACCTCAAACGCGCGCGAATTGAGCGGCCAGGGTGCCATTGGCCAATTGTGGAGCAAGATGAGCCCAGAACTCGGCACGCCGGTCGCGGTCTACAGCGAGTACGCAACCGACAAGGACGGCGAGTACAGCTACATGCTGGGCGTGGAAATCGGGCACGATGAAACGGTGCCTCTCCAGTTTTCCAGGCGGGACACCGAAGAAGGAGACTACGTTTGCCTGAAAACCGAGGGTCCTGTAACCCCACAGTTAGTGGCCGGCCTTTGGCGGCAGATCTGGGATCTTGAACAAGCCGGAGCGCTGTCGCGCGCGTATATAACAGATTTCGAAATTTATACGGGAAATGGATTGGAACTGTACGTGGGAGTCACGCGCTGAACTTTCTACTTCTTCCGCCGCTGCCACTCCGCTTGGGCGCCTTCACCTGGAAACGGCCAAGTCTGGTTGTCCAACAATAATTCCCTCTCGCGTTGCGCCTTCGGCACTTGATTGATTTTGAGATTCTCGAAAAAATGCACGCCGGTTTTGCCCGCCGCTGCAATGTCGACATCCCCGTCGCCGTCCAGATCGGCGACTACGAGCTGAGTCCCTGCTCCCGCGGTTCCATTTAAAGAGATGGGATAGCGCGTAAACTGAGTGGTTTTCCGATCAATTTTGTAGTAATAAATCACCAGCGGATCGTAAGAACCCGGATCATTGCCGTCGTGACCGCGATATCTTTTCCCGGCCAGCAGCTCCATCTCACCATCGCCATCTATAACGGCTAAAGCTAAGGTGTGTACCTGCGAGAACGACTCGTCGATGAGGTGCTTCACCCAGTGCCGATTTCGCGTATCGCCCTGCTGCTCCAGCCAGTACAAACCGTAGCTGTGCCCGCGGCCATAAATGATATCCGTCCGGCCATCCTGATTCACGTCGTAACCAATGATCGGAAATCCGGCCTCGCCCAAGTCCCACTCGCCATGCCACTCCCATTTGTCATGAGTAGCGTCGATGTTCTTAAACCAACCATGCGTCGTAAGCAGGTCGAGCTTGCCGTCGCGATCAATGTCCGCCATGCCGATCCCGTGGCCGTCTTCGTCGTGCCCTCCCACGTGATGAACCACTGGCTCGGGCCCGGCGAAGTCGACCCATAGGATGCCGGAGCGGCCATAATGCGCCAATGCAAGATCCGGCTTGCCATCCCCGTTGAGATCGGCCATCCAGCCGCCCTCAGTCTCGATGGTGTGGGCAATCAGATGGCGCTTCCATAACACGCCTGGCTTCTTGGGATTCTCGAACCACCAAAGCCCGTCGGTCATCCAACCCACCGTGACGATATCTGGAGCTCCATCGTGATTTACATCCACCGCCCACTCGCCACAATCGGACACAAATTCACCGACGATCTCGACCGTGCGGTATTGATGACGCTTCCATTCGCCGCCTTGTGGTCCCGGATTCTCATACCAGTAGGCTCCGCTGACCAAGTCGGGCCGGCCGTCTCCATTTATATCGATGGTGGTGATGCCTTCGGCGTGGTCCGCACTCAATCGATGCACGAAGAAGGTCGATTGCGGAACGTGGCCCGGAGCATTGCCCGGCGCTTCATTGAGTTGCGCGGGTGCGACAGTCAGTCCAATCACAACTGCGCCGCTTATGAAAGCGATCTGACCGATTCTTAGCATCAGCGTTGTTATCATATCAATTGTCTATGAGTTCCACGATCGTTCAGAAGCCGAGCGCCGGCCAGCCTGTTCTTGGGCCGCAAGAGATTCTTCGCGCTGTCGAGGACGAGCTTTCTGCCACGCGCTTTTTCGACGTCCATACCCACTTGTTCATGCCTTCGCTCGGAAAACTCGGGCTGTGGGGCATCGACGAGTTGATCACCTATCATTACCTGGAAGCCGAATTGTTTCGCTCCTCAAACCTGAAGCCCGACCACTATTGGAATATGTCCAAGCAAGAGAAGGCGGACGCCATCTGGCGCGCTCTCTTTGTCGAAAATGGCCCGGTCTCCGAGGCCACCCGAGGCGTCGTCGCCGTACTGAATGCTTTCGGACTGCCCACTAGTGGCCCCGATCTCAAGCAAGCCCGCGAGTTTTTCGCCGCTCAAGAACTGGACGCGCACATTCGCAAGGTGTTCGATTTGGCCGGCGTGAGCGAGGTCGTGATGACCAACGATCCCCTCGACCCTGATGAGGCGCCGTTGTGGGAGCGGGGCGCGGAACCGGATTCGCAATTTCATCCGGTGTTGCGGCTCGATCGCATCTTGAACAAATGGAAAGATCACTGCCGCGCACTAGCGGCACAAGGCTATGCTGTGAACGACGACGCCACCGGACAATCGGTTTCTGCCGTACGCCGGTTCCTGGGCGAATGGGTGAAGCGCATGCGGCCGGTCTACATGGCCGTATCGTTGCCCGATACATTCCAATTCCCCGAGAAAAGCGTACGCGCCCGCCTGCTGGCCGAAGCCGTACTCCCGTCGTGCCAGGAATTCGGGATTCCGCTTTCGCTCATGATCGGCGTTCGTTACCAGGTGAATCCGGCGCTGAGGCTTGCGGGTGATGGCGCCGGGAAGGCCGACCTGCGGGCGGTCGAGCACTTATGCACGCAGTTTCCGGATAACCGCTTTCTGATCAGCGTGCTGAGCCGCGAAAATCAGCATGAACTGTGCGTCTACGCGCGAAAATTCAATAACCTGATGCCGTTCGGATGCTGGTGGTTCTTAAACAATCCATCCGTTGTTGAGGAGATCACACGAGAGCGTCTGGAGATGCTGGGGACGAGCTTCATCCCGCAACACTCCGACGCGCGGGTGCTGGAGCAGGTGGTTTACAAATGGCGGAACACCCGCCGGACCCTGGCCCCGATTCTCGCCAACAGCTACCGGCTTCTGGCCGAAGATGGCCGTCCGGTCACCCGTGCCGACATCCAGCACGACATTACGCGGCTTTTCCGTTCGAATTTCGAGCAGTTTGTCGGTTTGCGGGGGGTGCATGGGCGTGTCGGCGCAGCCTAGCGACACCGCGAACGAAGCTTTGGCGTTCGCCGCCGCAGTGCTGGCTGAGTATGGTGACGGCCCGCTGGATGAGTCCGCTCGTGAAGTCATCGCCAAGCGGCTGGCCGGTGCGCCTAGGTCGATCGTAACTTTCCACCCACGATCGCTGGCCCAGGCCGGCGGAGCGCTGTTCCTCGCCATCGACGACAATGATTCGGCGCTGCTCAGCAAATTCGGCGGCGCTGCTCAGCCGCCCGGTTTTTCACAGCCGCTGCGACGCCTTCAGTTGAACGGCGCCGAAGCATTCATCTACCCCTTCGCGTCCACCGATCACGAGAACATCGCTGCATTCGCCGAGCATATCGACCGAGCTTTCCTGCCGCGGCCCCAACGCGCCCAACCGGCCATTGCCGCCGGGAACCGCCATCCCGAGATCAGTCTCCCGGCGCTGTTCGAGGCCTATCGGGAAATCCTCGCGCAACACGGACTCAACGTCGCTTCTACGGTGCAGCTTTCGGCTACGCGCGAGATGACCACGGACGACGAAATCGCGCAACGCGACGGCTCTAGCCCAACGGCCCCTGGTCACACGCGCGTCAGCATACGGCACTTGTATCATGCGGGGCTGTGGGCCGCGATCCGCTCCGGCTATCGCTCGGGTTATAACGCCGAGGCCGATCATTTCATCGTCAGCGGCGCGAACGACCGCGAGATCGCTAAATCGGTCGAGTGGGTGAAAGAAGCGATTCGCCACGCCGCGGGCTACACAAAATTCACCACCGATACTTCCAGGGTCTTCGATCTGCGGGCCGATCCACGACACCCCGCGCCTTGGTCCAGCGTCGAGATCGACCGGCTCTTCGAGAAGCATCTGAGTGCTAAGGAGCGAGCCTGGGTCATGACCGAGTTCTCTCGAACATTCGATTGTGATGGAGCCGTTTATTCGTTTCAGGCGGAGGAGATTAAGCGCCTGGCAGTAAAGTTCGCACCCAGTCTCAAGCTGAACGAAGAACTGTTCGATGCCATCAGACAGGCCAAGAGCGGCGCTGCGTTCGATTTTGAACCATCGCTCGACGAGGCTGAAACGCTTACCACCCCCAAAGAGCTGATCTTCTACATGCATTGGCTGCGCGAGCGCGGGCGTCCGGCGCAGTTGGTTCCTCCCAATCTGGGGTTCAAAAAGCGCCAGGCTTATCCGGCAACCCGCGATGCGCTGGCAGTATACAGCAGTCATAAGATGTGGCCCGATCTGCTCCCTGGAGTGGATCGGGAATTCAACGGCCAGCCCCTTGCTGAGTTAAAGGCCCGCGTGCGCGAACTGGCCGATGTGGCGCGTTTTTTCGACGGGACCTTAAGCATTCATTCCGGAAGCGGAAAGCAGGCCGAAGTGCTGCAATCGATCGGAGCGGCCACCGGACGCCGTCTGAATTATAAGATCTCGGGCGAACTGCAACTGCAGCTTTTTGATGTGTTGTCCGAACAGCCGGAAGGATCGCCAGAACGCGCATTATTCGACGGTATGGTCGCTGCATGCGAGCAATTCGCAGCCGCCGGCGCCTTCGGTGAAGAAAGCACGCTTGCCGGGGAATATCGAGCATCAGGCCGAGGTTCTTACCTGGGCAACAGCGAGCGTGGCCGAGTGGACGGAAATCTGTTTCTAGTGTTCTGGCTTGGAAATATGGTCGGCAGTCGCGACCCCGCCGGCAGAGAGTTTTTCAAGGACGCGCTCGACCATCTGCCCGGCGCGATCGTGAACCAAACCCAGCGACGAAACAAAAAGTACGTGAAGTGGCTCGCTGAGAACCTGTTTCAGGTTTAATGGCTACCAGAAGTACTTTGCAACCACTTTAGGCGATGCCGGAGTCCCGGAAATCACCTTCACATGCAGCACCATCTGGAGGTTCTTATTCTGCCAACCCCGGGGTGCATCGTGCAGCGCATCGGACAGATATTCCGGCGTAGTGATAAGATCCGCGGCAGCTTCGGTACCGTATTGCGTGATCCCAGCCACCTCTACCAGCATGGCTTGCGTGTCCGGGTGAAAGACGCGCGTGATGATCGCGTAATCTTCACTGGTATGGCGGTCGGCGGGCAGATCGGGGAGCGACCACTCAGTCGGCTTGCCATTGTCGGTGACCATGCGCGGCCGGCGATCGGCATCGATGAAGAACCGAAGCTGCTGGCTGATTTCCCGCCAGCGCGTGTAGGAGTAGCCGATAAGCGCGGTCGGCCCGGTACGCAGGTCCTGGAAAGACACGTCGCTACCTATCTTGACGCGATAAGGATGATGCGTGCGGTTGAGCATCGCGGATATCCGGGTTACCGCCATCAGGTCGCCGCCGCCTACAAACTGGTCGTTCAGCGGGACGAAATCCTCGTATCGAGTAGGCCGCTCGGGCGTCATTTTCGGGTCGACACCATAGACCGGTACGTAAGCCGTCGACAACAGCAACGGCGCCGAGCCGCGTAATACCGGCGCCCAGAACTGATCTACCACAGTATCGGGCACCCGAAGTTTGATCCATACGGCCACCGCGGCAACGATCGCCAAGCAAATTGGGATTAACAGAAATATCGGCCGCTTCCACGAGGTAGCCGCCTCGCTAGCAGCCTCGACAATGACGGGGTTGGATTCCACTGAAACCGCGGGTCGTTCCGCGCGAATGAACTCCGGCACATAAGTGCCCGCCGGAAGCTCGATCCGAATCTCTTCGTTTTGGCCATCCGTCGCGTAATAATGAACGAGCCGCTTGCGGACTTCACCGGCCTTGACCCGCACCGTGGCGTCGTCGCTCGGGTCGTAACTGGCCGACCGTCCAAACACGTCGATCCCTATGCTGCGTTCCTTAAGACTTTCGGATTGGCCGTCCAAGGTGCGCTCCACCACATAGCGGAGGAAATCCTGGGAGCGCCGGCTGGCGCGGAAACCCTGGCTCTCGAAGACTCGATCGAGCGCCTTGCGAACCTCCGCCGGGTCGACCTTATGGTCGTTTAAGCCGTTGGCGAATCCGGGAGTGTGTCCTTCGCCCGTCAAGTTCGTTTGCCCCGTGGCTTCAATTCTAGCACCTACACCGGTAACAGACTGAGAACAAGTGTGTTTCGTGAGATTGAGGCGTTCAATTGTCAAATTTTTTGACGAAACGCAGCAGCGTCTCATCTTTAATCCTCAAGGGACGATGGGTATCGTGGGAGCAACATTGATGTCGACTTCAGCTCTATCTTCTCGTTTGATCAACGACCTTTGGCAGCAACAGCGGCAGAATCCGTTTCAGCAAATGAAGCAGGATTTCGCTCGACTCGCCAGCGCCCTTCAATCCGGCGATTTGTCCACCGCGCAATCGGCCTAATGCCCTACTCAACAGTTCTCTTAAATCAGGTGATCTGTTCGGAGCGCAATCCACCTTTGCAAACCTGCAGCAAACTCTTGAAAGTCAGGGCATGCGGGTACAACCACGCCGCCCACTCAGTCCTCCACGAATTCCGGCGGCGACCCCATTACTAACGATTCTCAACGCCCTCGGATCGGCACTTTCGCCGGGCAATTTGACACAGGCGCAGAGCGCATTCTCGCTACTGCAATGCGACATACAGACCGCCCAACAGGCCTCGGGATCGGCCGGGCAAAGCTTAAACGCAAGGCTTGAGTCAAACCGCGAAAGGACATCATCATCACCATCACCACGGGGGCGGAGGCTCCAGCACGGAAAGTTCGACTTCCACGACGGGCTCCACCGACAGCTCCTCCGCCGGATTAGTTGCGACCAATAGCAGTTCGGGTTTCAACCTCTACGCGTGACGCCGTATCATTCCTGGGGAGCCAAGGCCGTCGAGCGACGAAGTGGGTGGAAGGATTTAGGTGATTTCCGTCGTTCCAGACCATTGGAGCGCGAGGCCTGCGCAGGCGTTTCCGTAGCCGTGGTGCCGATTGAAATCAGAGCCTCTGTAGTATAAGAGTCCGGTCCGGAAATGTCTAAGTAATTGTCGCCAGAAGTCAGCCCGCTGGGGATTACCAAATTGACCTGGTACAAGGCCGCCTCCCCTGGAGCCAGCCCGGCATAAGTTACCGTTGCCGCGGTACCGTTCACATCGGCGGTGATCGCATTGCTGGTTGAGCCGAACACACCGGTAGCTCCGTCCGCGATGGTTGGAAAAACGTCTCCCAGCCCGGTGACAAAGACTTGGATGGTTTCACCGATTTGCGCGGGACTTGAGGGGGACACCAAAGAACCGTTAGCATGTTCAGCCGCTGCATAACCGATGCCTCCTGCAGGATTCGTAAACACACCCGGAGTGGTCAGATTCACGAGTTCCGTCACTACGTTGGAGGAGGTTTTGTTGTTGATCACCTGGATCTGTGCGACCGAGGCGGTGGTTTCGTAAGGCACAAGCGCCGCGATCTGAGTCGAGCTTACGTAGTAAATCGGCGCAGCAATGTTATTGATCAGCACTTGCACGCCGCCGAGTGTCGTGGGCAGGGGAATGATGGAGGCCACTTGAAGCGTGCTTGGTCCGATATTGGTTCCGGTCAGCGTAATCAGTTCGCCACGAGACACGCCTGCGGTAAAGGGCGCCGAGCTGGCGGAGTTCACTACGCCCATCGGGTTGATATAGACGCTGCCCGATTGACTGGGATTGGGCGCCGGCAATGCCACTGAAATGCTCAGTGACGGACCGATCCCGAGGCTGATGCGTACTCCGTTCGCACCCATGATTTCTTGGGCATTAAAGAATGCGTCGGTGTAAGTAGTCGAGCCTGCTTGATAGCCATCAGTATAGGTATAGCCCTCGGCCGAACCCGAGCCCAACTGAATCCGCTCATGTCCCACCAGAACTCCGGCATTGGCGCTAAAAGATCCATAATAGGTGTCCAAGCCAGGAGAACCACCATTCGCCACCTGTGAGTCATCCACATCCATGCCTGCCTGGTAATAGAAGCCTCCTAAACCGGATCCCGATCCCGTGCGCACGCCGACAATCATGTCAAAGTTCCCGGGCGATCCGCCAAAGACGAAGCTGCCGTCGGGCGTGGAATAGAGATACTCTTGCCCTTGGACCAACGCTGTGTTCGAATTGGAAGGAAAGGTAAGGACAAAAGCGCCGTTGCTGGCAATGTACTTAATTCCCGAGAGGGACTGTGTTGTGGCGGTGGAACTGGTCGCGTAAGCGCTCACGTTCACGGTGCCGATGTTGCCAGAACCATTGGGAGTCATCTGAAGCAGAGCGTCGTAGGGTGTACCATTGGTCAAAAGGCCGGTAGCATCGATGTAGGCGAGCGAATACGACCCCTGCAGCGTTGAGACGGCTTGCGAGCTCAACGGAGCGGCGATGAAAAGATCCCAATCGCCACTCTCGGTACTGCTGCCGACAAAAACGCCGTTTGCACCGACGCCTCCATAAATTTGACTACTGATAAGCTTTTCCGAGATGAACCCGAAACCGCTAGCCGAGAGCGTGTACGTCCCTGAAGTCGAGTAGGTCGACGGGCCGGAGCAACCGTTCTGGTTGCAATCCAAGATCTGGGCGCCGGTCGTGGTGTAGGTTCCACCAGAAAAATTAATGCTTCCGTAGATCGCCACCTCGTCGGTTGAGGTGAACAGCACTTCTCGGAAGTAATAGGGGCCGTTCAACATCCCGTTCCCGGTGTTATCAAATACTTGAGCGGCAAGGGGCCCGCTCAACCACGCCACCAAAATGAGCGCTAGTTGTGTCGGTTTCAACATTTTATGTATTGTATGTGTTGCGGGGCTTTGTCGAATATGAGACGGTGGATGGAGGGCGCTTGCCACCTCAAGCATAGATGGGACTATTCCTGCCCTCCTAAAGGTGATTCGCCGCTTGAGCCAAAAAGTTCCACAGACACGCCTGGCCGGTCGCGGCGCGTGACATCCACGCGTTCCGCTGCGTAAAGTTTAGTAAATACCATGACACCGTGTACTCACGCGGCCCGCCGCCGCCGTATAAAAATCTTGTGCAGGTTGCCTGATCCCTTATGGCAGAGCCCCCATCGGGAGGATTGTTTGAAGAAATTGCTCGTACCCGTCCGTCTCTCTGTCATCATCGCATTTCTGGTGGCCTCTTGCGCCGAGGGACAGCAGCCTCCCCTGCAACCCGGCACGCCCGCAACCGCCGCGCCCACTCCACAGACCTCTCCGCCGCCAACGTCCACTCCGGCGCAACCAGCACAACCGGTTGTACAAAATCAAAGCGACACGATTACTACTTCGCCCTCCCTCAACGCCCCTTGGTCGATCGAGGGCTTCTACTGGTTGACGCACACGACTCCCGCTCTTCGAGGAGGAAAGGCCGCCCTCGACTTCGAGAACCTGAACTATCCCGGCAACGGCAATTACACTATCGGCGCCGCGATCAATATCCCTGTCTCTAAATCGGCGATGTTGAACTTTTCAGGTTTTCAAAGCAAGGCTTCCACGAGCACCACTGCCAACCAGGCTCTGGATCTGTTTGGCACCACCTATGCGGCGGGCGACTTTCTCACTGCGAACTACACCATCCGGAATTTCAAATTGTCCTTTCAGGACTTGCTTTACCCCTTCCCTCGCAAGGCCAGTCAAAAATGGCACCTTAAGACCTTGTGGGAAGTGCAGTACACCAGCATAAAGACCAATGTAAACGCACCCTTCGCCCCTACCACCGATAGCTCCGGCAATACTCTGGTCAATAGCGTTAGTGGCAGCCGCTCCGTGGTGTATCCCACGTTCGGTCTGGCGGGCGAGTATCACCTCACTCGGAACCTGGTGGTGCAAGTGAACGGTTCGGGTTTTGCGATTCCCCATCATGCTGTGATTGGAGACGCCGAAGGCTCAATCAGTTACCGCTTGCGCGGTGTCGAACTCATTGTCGCCGATAAGTATTATCACTTCAAGACTTCTACCCAAAACGCGGAGTATTTCACAGCGACGCTGATGGGCCCGTACGCCGCCCTTCGCTTCTATCCCAGCGAGATAGCCATCCCGTGTTTCTTTTGCAGACGGAGAACTGTAGCCGCCAACACCTCCGCCGCCGGTAACAGCGAGAATCCGTCGCCGGCGCCGGCCGCCGGAAGCACGGTGAGTACGACTTCCAGCCAGAGCAACAATACATCTTCCTCCGCGGACCAGCACACCTACGTGCGCCGTTTTTCTGCCGGTGGAACTCTATCTGTGTTGGGTCTGAGTCTGATATCCAGCGGCACCAACACCATAACCAACTCATCCACTGTGAACACCATGTATCAGACCACGGGCGCATCCTCGCGAATTGGCTATGGAGGCACCGCGCAAGTGATGCTGACTGATCATTTCGGCGTGGCCATCGGAGGGCTCTTGCGCAAGATTGGATACCAGTTGAATACCACGGTGACGACCACCGCGCCACAAGTGATAAGCGGGGTTGTAACCCAAGTCACCACCAGCACAATCCTCCACGAAGATACTCGGGCCAAGCTCATCGATATCCCCGGTGTGGTCCGATATTACGCCCACAGCCGGCACGACCCCGGCGCTCATTGGTTCTTCGAGGGCGGTGGTGCGTGGCGAAAAGTCGAGTCCATCCGGACTTCGACCGATTTTACGAACGCCAGCAGCGTGCTCAGTTGTTGCACAAACACACCCGCTACACCAGCGCATGCGAGTGTCTTCGGCATAGTCGCGGGGGCGGGCGTGCAGCTGGTCGATGCTTTCGGAGTCCGCGTCGTGCCGGAAGTCCGGTATACGCGGTGGATGAACCCCGTTTTCCACGCCTTCACTACCAATACGCAGCAGAATGAGGTCGCAGTTGGTTTCTCGATAACTTTCTAGACCAGTTCAACCTCAAACGACTGAGAACAAATACGTTCGGTGGTCTGTACCGAACAGGGTTGCAACCGTTTTGAACTGGACAGGCTCGCGATTCCATCGGAATATTGCCTCGCGTGCCAGATCTTCAGCTCAGAATTCTCTCCATCGGGGCGCATCCGGACGACTGCGAACTTCAATTCGGTGGAACAGCCGCCAAGTTCGTGTCCCTGGGACACGCCGTCAAGTTCGTTGCCGTGACTAACGGCGATGCCGGTCATGCGGTATTGAGCGGAACTTCACTGGCGCAACTACGGGCGCAGGAAGCCGAGGAAGCGGCCCGGCGCTTGGGCATTGACGCAACTCAGGTGCTGGATCATCACGATGGCCAATTAGTACCCGACTTGGCGTCGCGGTGGGAGATTGTGCGACAGATTCGGACTTGGGAAGCAGATCTGGTTCTCACACACCGCCCCTACGACTATCATCCGGATCATCGCTATACCGCTCAACTGGTTCAAGACTCCGCATATCTCGTAGTGGTTCCCAACGTTTGCCCTGACGTCGCTCCGCTTCCGCGAAACCCGGTCTTTATGTACCTGGAAGACCATTTTCGCAGGCCTGTTCCCTTCACAGCCGACATCGCCGTAGATATCAGCGACGTTTGGGAACGCAAGGTAGACGCTTTGGATGCCCACGCTTCTCAGTTCTACGAATGGCTGCCCTGGGTAGACGGCGTATCGGAGCAGGTACCGCAAGATCCCATTGCCCGCCGCCAGTGGCTGAGCGCCAACTGGAGCCATCCGCCATGTGGACCGGCCCGAGTAGCGCTCGCCAGCCGGTATGGAGCCGAGCGGGCTCGCGAAATCCAGCACGCGGAAGCCTTCGAGCTGTGCGAGTACGGGCGGCGTCCATCAGCCGCCGAGCTGGAGGAAATGTTTCCCCGATGAGAGCGCTGTTTGCGATTCTGGCGCTTGTCACCGCTCTGCAAGCAGAGCCGACTCTGTCTCTGATGCCGATGCCTGCGCGCGTGTCGCTGGATGAGGGAAAGCTGACCATCGATGGCAGTTTCGGCGTCCGCATTACTGGGCACACCGATCGCCGTCTTCAGGACGCCGTCGCTCGATTCGTCACGCGCCTCTCTCGCCAGACTGGCATTCCGATGGCGAGTGGAGGGCGGCCCATTTTGACCATCGATTGCCGCGCCGGTTCCCCAGACGTGCCATTGCTAGGCGAAGACGAATCGTATCAACTAGCGATCGCTCCCTCAGGCGGGCGCTTGTCGGCCGCAACTGTGACCGGCGCCCGGCGTGGATTGGAGACCTTCTCGCAACTGATCGCGCCGGACGCGGATTCGTTTTCCGTGCCTGCTTTGCGCATCGAAGACCATCCTCGCTTTTCCTGGCGCGGCCTTTCGCTCGACGTCTCCCGCCACTGGATGCCGCTGCCGGTGATCCAGCGAAATATCGACGCCATGGCGGCTGTGAAGATGAATGTGTTTCACTGGCACCTTTCCGACGACCAGGGCTTCCGCGTAGAGAGCAAGGTCTTTCCAAAACTGCAGCAACGGGGTTCCGATGGTAAGTTCTATACCCAGGCCGAAGTACGCCAGATAATTGCCTACGCGGCGGAGCGCGGCCTCCGGGTGGTGCCCGAGTTCGATATTCCCGGCCACACCACCAGTTGGCTGGCCGGATATCCCGAAATTGCCAGCGCAACGGGACCTTTCCAGATCGAGCGGAAATGGGGGATCTTTGAGCCGACGCTGGATCCTACGCGCCAGGACGTCTACACATTTCTGGATCGTTTCATCGGTGAAATGGCCGCGCTCTTTCCCGACCCGTATTTCCATATCGGCGGCGATGAAGTGCTGGATGCGGAGTGGAAGCGGAATCCCGCGATCCAGAATTTTTGCAAAAAACATGGATTCAAAAGCAGCGGTGAGTTGCTGGGCTATTTCAGCGAACGAGTTCATGCGCTGGTCACCAAGCACGGGAAGCAGATGATCGGTTGGGACGAAGTGCTGCAACCCGGCGTTTCAAACGACCTAGTGATTCAATCCTGGCGGGGGCAGCAATCTTTGGCCGACGCTGCACGGAAAGGCTACCGGGGGATTCTTTCGTATGGCTATTATTTGGACCACTTAAATCCGGCATCGTTTCACTATCAGATCGATCCGCTTGGCGGAGCCGCACAGCAATTGAATGAACGCGAAGCCGCGCACATTCTCGGCGGTGAAGCGTGCATGTGGACCGAATACGTGACCGAGGAAACGGTCGATTCGCGTTTGTGGCCACGCGCCGCAGCGATCGCCGAGCGTCTATGGTCGCCTGCCAATGTCATCGGCATCGATTCCATGTATCGGCGAATGGCGACGGTCAGCCGCTGGTTGGACTGGAGCGGCGTCGAGCATCGATCCGGTTATCAACGGATGTTGGACCGCTTAGCAGGCGGAACCCCTGCTCCAGCCCTTCGCGTGTTAGCGGATGTAGTTGAACCCCTGGGGATCGATCAGCGGCAGGCCGCGCGCTCTTATAGCCATGACATTCCGCTCAATCGGCTGGTAGATGCCGCACAGCCTGAAAGCGAAACTGTCCGTCTGCTGGAAGAAGCCATTCACCGTTTCGTCGCCGATCCAGGCCAGCATCGCCAGGAGGCCGAAGAGATCCGGCTCGCGATGAGCCAATGGATTGCGAATGATAACCGGCTTCGTCCTCTTCTTGCTTCGAGTGTTCTGCTAGAAGAAGCCGCGCCGCTTTCGGGAGATCTTTCCAAGACTGGTAACATCGGCCTGCGAGCGCTCCAATATTTGGAATCGGGAGAGACAGCTCCGGCGAAATGGTTGACGGAGCAGAAGCTGGCGCTCAGCCAGATGGAGCAACCCAGAGCCGAGGTTGTGTTGGCGGCGGTGCGTCCCGTCAAGGCATTGCTAGAGGCGATCCCTCGGCCGGCCATCAAGACCGATCAATCGGCGCGATCGAGGGCAAAGCATTGAATCTGAGTGCGTTCGATCTGTAATGAACGCATCCGTAACATATGGACAACCGTTCTGAACTAGACAAGGTTCGAAATCAAGCGCAGCATGACGAACACGGCATGTTGCTCGACCGACGGCGTATCGACAATTGTGAAGGAGTTGCCATGAAAGCTTTATCCACACGAATTCTCTTAGGAACTATCCTATGTCTGCTCGTAACCACAGTGCTCTGCTGGGGCCAGGGACCAACCGCGGCAATCACCGGCCAGGTGACCGACGCCTCAGGAGCTGCCGTCTCTAACGCCGCGATATCGGCGAAGGACCTGGATCATGGGACGAATTGGGCGACCGTTAGCAACGATGCCGGTTATTACAGCCTGCCGCGGCTGCCCGTTGGCAATTACGAAGTCCGTGCGGAGGCCAAAGGTTTCCAGACAGTGGTTCAGCGCTCGGTCGAACTGGTACTCGACCAGGTGGCGAAGATCGACTTCCAGTTGCAAGTCGGCCAGGTCACACAAACTTTGGAGGTGACCAGCTCTGCGCCGATACTTCAGACGGAAAATGCGCAGCTGAGCACGGTGATGCAAGGCGCCGCGATCCAAAGCCTGCCGCTCGAAACCCGCAACTATAATCAACTCGCTTTACTGATGCCGGGGTCGGTCACTACCAGTCCGGCGGCTTTCAACACCGGTCAGGCGACATTCAATTCCGGCCGGCCTTACATCAATGGCAACCGCGAGCAAGCTACCTACTATCTGCTCGACGGCATGGAGAACACCGAGTTCGTCGACAACAACGTGGCCTACTCGCCCAACGTGGATGCGATCCAGGAATTCAGCGTGGTCACCAACAATCCAACCGCCGAATACGGGCAATTTCTGGGCGGTGTGATCAGCGTAAGTCTCAAATCCGGGAGTAATTCATTCCACGGGAACGCCTTCGAATTCGTGCGGAACGACTTTTTCAATGCCAATGAATGGTCCCGCAACTTCAGCTCTGATCCTACGGTGAACAGCGCGCCGCCGAACCTGCGTTGGAATGAATACGGCGGCACATTCGGCGGTCCAATCAAGAAGAACAAGCTTTTCTTCTTTGTCGACTATCAGGGCTCGCGCTTCGATACTCCCGCCACTCCAGGCACCATCAACACCTTCTCGACTCAAGAGCGGACTGGGAACCTATCCGACATACCGGGCATATCACTGCACTATCCGGGTACGACGGTCGCAATGCCGGCCAACCTCAGTAACGCCGCGATTTGCGGGGCTGGGCAGACTTTCGGTTCGTCTCCCTGCATAAAAGGCTTGAGCCCGACAGCACTCAAAATCCTGGGCGTGCTTCCGCAGGCCACGCTGCCCGGCTTGCTGAACAATGCTCCCAATACTCAACAAACTTATATTCACGGCCAACAGGGCGACGCGAAAGTGGATTACAACCTGTCGGAGCGGGACCATCTTTCCGTGCGGTATTCGCAGCAGTCGGTTCTCAATCCGATCGTCAACAGCCAGCCGCTGCTGTACAACACTACCGGCAACAACGTCTTTCCATTGTGGAGCGGCGTAATCGACTATACGCGAACCATCAGCCCGAACCTGGTCAACGAATTCCGTGCAGGCGTAAATTATTTTCCCGCCGAAGCGAATGTCCAACAAGCGGGATCGACTAGCGGTGCTGGACTGATACCTGGCCAGCCCACCCCGTTCCTTCCCGGCCTTTCCTTTGCTGGCTCACCGGTCGGCGGCGGACTTAACGGTCCGTTCGCGTTCGGCACAGTCGATTCCCCGGAGATCTTCCACCAGACTTCTATCCAATTCGAAGACACCTTGGCCTACACGCATGGCTCTCACAACATGAAGTTCGGATTCCAAGGCATTCGCTACCGGAACGACTACGTTCCTTCCGTTACCAGCGATGGCGCGGCCGGTCAGATCGGGTTCAACGCACAATACACTGGGAACGCCGAGGCAGACTTTCTGCTGGGCCTTCCCTCCTACATCGGATATGGGCAGGGTTTTTCCGGCACTGTAGGGCAGCGCAACAATGCCTTCGGAGCTTTCTTCCAGGACGATTGGAAAGTGACTCCGCGCCTGACTTTGAACCTCGGTCTGCGGTGGCAGCTCTTCACACCGATTTACGAGGTGGGCAACCGAATGACTAACTTCGGTGAGCTCAACGGCCAAATTGAGCTGGCCGGCGTGAATGGCAACAGTCGCGCTCTCTACAACCAATACAACGGTATCGCAAATTTTCTGCCGCGCATCGGCTTGGCCTGGAGCCCGGGTGGAACGTGGGCGAGAAACACCGTGATCCGCGCGGCTTTCAGCCGGTCGAGTTTCCAAGAGGGAACTGGCGAGTATAATCGCTTAGCGACAAACGCGCCTTGGAATATCGACCTGGTTAGCCAACCGGTAGCCGGACCCAACGGCGCGATTCCGGCGAATCAGATCACGCTAGATCAAGGCTTCGGCGCGTTAGGTTCTACCAGCGGCGTACCGTGCAACGTCACTACTGTCACTTCGGCGCCTGCATCGTGCTTCGCTGGCGTGCGCATTCACATGCAGGATTCCAACTATCGGCCTGCGGTTTCCAATCAATGGAATTTCTCGTTGCAGCGGCAGTTCGGGAATTCCACGACATTCCAGGCCGCCTACGTGGGACAGCACACGGACCATCTGGCAACGATCGTGAACGCCGGCCAACAGGTTCTTCTGGCGAACGGAACCGTTACACCGGGACCGTACTTGTCGGGGAATCCGACCTTGAAGAACATTGGAACCGGCCAAGTCCGGCTCAACTCGACCGTAGGCAGGCAGAATTACAATGCTCTCCAACTGTCGTTCCAGAGGCGGCTCGCCACCGGGCTGGCGTTTCAAGCCAACTACACCTGGTCGAAATGTCTGACTAATAACCAGGGTTATTACGCCCGCTATGGCGACGCGACGGCCAGTCAAGCGAGCGCGGACGTCTCCTTCCAACAATACGCCTACAACATCAATCAGGATTACGGCTTCTGCGATCACGACGTGACCAACGTGTTCAACGGCTACCTGACTTATGAACTGCCGTTCGGCAAGCATCGCACGTTCCTTCAAAGCGCGAACAAATTCGTCAACGCTGTGGTAGGCGACTGGCAACTGAACACCGTCTTTACGGTACACGGCGGCTTCCCCATCTCCATGCTTGATTTTGCGGGAGATCCCGGCACCGGATCGTTTCAGCCGCGCCCGGACTGCATCGCACCATCCATTCAAACGCCCTACAAGAATTTTTCAGGCGGCGGCTATATTTGGTTCGATCCCAGCGCCATGGCGAATCCAGCTCCGGGCAAGTTCGGCACCTGTGGCGTGGGCACGGAACGCGGGCCTGGGATCAAGCAAGTGGATATGGGACTCTCGAAGAAGTTCCCTATCACCGAACGCCAGTCCGTAGAATTCCGTTTTGAGGCGATCAACGCTCTCAATTCGCCCATCTTCGTAGTGCAGGGTTATGTGATCGACATACACGGTGGCAGCAACGAAGGCCTGGTGAACACGTCGCAAGGCGCGCGCAACCTCCAGTTCGCGCTCAAGTACAGCTTTTAGAATCGTTATCGAGCCGCGACCGCGAGGAAGCGGTTCTTGCTCTTGCTGTTAGCTACCGGCCGCGGCGTCTTGCATCTCCTCGGGCGAAACGTCTTTGATGTGAGTGTGAATGTACCATTGATGCCCAAAAGGATCGACGATGTTTCCCGCTCGGTCGCCGTAGAATTCGTCTTTTAGCGGCCGCGTGATTTTAGCACCCGCAGCCACCGCGGCGCTCACAGTTGCATCCGCGTTGTCGACGTAGAGAAGCACGCTGACCGGAGAGCCGCCATAATGCCGGGCACTATATATACTCATTTCGGGGTGTTCGTCCGCGAGCATGATATGCGAGTCGCCGATCTTGATCTCGGCATGGCCAATGCGCCCGTCCGGACCGGCCATGCGCATGACTTCTACGGCGCCAAACGCCTTCTTATAAAACTCGATAGCCTCCGCAGCGGGCTTGCAGATCATATAGGGTGTCGCGGTGTGATAACCCTCTGGAATCGACTTTACAGTGCCTGCCATAAATTACCTCCATGCGGTATTGTGGCAGACGGCTAACTAAACCGTACAAGTACCAGTACCTCCGAACATATACTTCTCCTGGTGGCACGCTATAATCAGGCCTATTTAACTCACTTCGGAAACTGCTATGAATAACCTCTCGGGAACTCTTCTGTTGGCTTGCGCGTCAGCATTTGGCAGCAGCGGGCTGAATGCCGCAATCATAATCACCAGCGCGTCGAACCTGAATGTGGTCGAAGGGATTGCATTCAACGGGACGGTAGCCACCTTCACCGATACTACCCCAACCAATCAGTGTCCGACTTCTCGAGCACTATCAACTGGGGTGACGGGACCACATCAACAGCCACGATCAGCACTGGAAACGGGTTTTTCACGATCAGTGGAAATCACACCTACGGAGAGGAGAACTCACCTCCGTATGTCACCATAGTGAGCGTAAATGACACAGATGGAGAATCGGCGTCCGGAATCGGCTCGGCCAGCGTTGGGGATGCTCCACTGAGCCTGATCGCGAGCCTTCCCTCATTCTCATTTATGGCTGGCGTACCGGTGAGCGTTATGTTCGGCAGCTTTGGAGACGCCAATCCTTTTGGGTTCGCATCGGATTTTGAGGGGACCATCAACTGGGGTGATGGCACCACTAGCGCCGCCACGATCTCCACAAGTCCGAACGGGTTCGACATTCTCGGCGTCCACGCTTACGCGAACCCTGGAAATTTCCTTGCGTCAGTGAGCATACTCGACGATGGCGGTTCCGGGCTTTCGTTTGGAACCGAGGCCGTTGGCGCCGTTCCTGAACCCGGCTCCCTGGCAATGATCCTGATCGGCCTCGGGTCGATCATCGCGACAGCTCGCCGGAGACGCTGGACCGCCCGCTGAATTGTTTTCGACACCACCCTAGAAGATGTTATAGTTGGGACGTTCCTTTTTGGAACGACCCTGTGGCCGGTGCCTTACAGTTTCGCCGTACCATCAATCAAGCTCTCAGCTTGGCCTTGGTTCTGCTGTTTGGGCCGGCTCCTTTCGCTTCGCTGGCTTTATCGAGCCAGCCCGACTGCAAGATGGCCTGCTGCGAGCGGAAGCACAACTCCGGCTCCTGCCCAAGGCATCAACCCATCGCTTTGGACGCAGCTTCAGTTCATTTGGTAGCCTCCACCGGTTGCCCGCCGGATTGCTCACGCGCCGCTGCCGGCCCCTCTCTATCCGGCCAAGTGCTCATAACGGCTGGAACCGCAATCAGAGTCCCAAGCACTGGATTGCGGCAATCGAACTCCATTCCATCCTTGCGGGCTCGTTGGGCGATTGATCCCACACTTTTCCAACGCCCGCCGCCCTTGCCCGCTTAGTTCGCACAACTGAACTACAGTTTGATGAACGACAGCGCGAGCGCTGCCTTCGCGTTTGCGCGGCAAGGAGCTTTCCAAGTGAAACTGTCATGTGCTCTTATTGTTCCAATCACGTTGTGGGCCGCTGTCTTCGGTTCCCTTCGCGGCGTGGTTCATGATCCATCGCATCGCCCGGTACAAAGCGCCAGCGTGGTCCTGAAGTCCACCAGTTCTGACTATTCGCAAACCATTTCCACCGATGCCGATGGAGCGTTCGAAGCAACTTCCGTGCCGGTGGGAGCCTACCGGGTGACGGTGACGCGAGATGGATTTGCGCCCGCCTCCCAAGAAGTGGTGGTCGCTTCCGGAAGCGCTCCCGTGCTGCACTTTCAGCTCGTGGTCGGGGCGGTGCAGCAAGCGGTGAACGTACAGGAATCGGCGCTGGCCGTCAATCCGGAGCAGATCACGCCGACTACGATGATCAGCCGGCAAGAAATCGCGATGACGCCGGGCGCCGATCTCAGCAACAGCCTCAATGCGATCACCGACTATGTCCCCGGCGCTTACGTCACTCACGACCAGCTGCACGTGCGCGGTGGACATCAGGTAACCTGGGCCATCGATGGGGTCCCGATTCCCAACACCAACATCGCCAGCAATGTCGGGCCGCAAATCGATCCCAAGGATATCGATTACCTGGAAGCTCAACGCGGCGGATACTCGTCCGCTTACGGCGACAGAACTTATGGCGTATTCAATGTCGTTCCGCGCACCGGCTTCGAACGCAACAGTGAAGGCGAATTTTACAGCACGTTTGGTACGTTCCACCAGACCAACGATCAGTTGAACTTCGGAAGCCACATCGAGAAGTTCGCGTATTTCGCCAGCGTCAACGGAAACCGGAGTGACTACGGACTCGAGACTCCCGGGCCGGACGTCCTGCACGATCGTGTCTGGGGACTAGGGGGCTTGGCCACTTTGATCTACAATCGCGATGCCAATAATCAATTCCGGCTGGTGACTTCGCTCCGCAGCGACGACTATCAAATCCCCAACGATCCGGATGCGGAAGCGGCCGGCATCCGGGATGTAGAGCGAGAACGCGATGCGGTGGTGAACTTCTCGTGGGTCCACACTTTCTCGCCTGGCATGTTGCTCACGGTTTCCCCGTTTTACCACTTCAATCGCGCCAACTTTGATGGAGATCCGAATGACGCGCCGATCAGCACGACGCAGCATCGGGCCTCGGAGTATGCCGGCGCCCAGATCGCTTTCAACGCGGTGACGTCGCGGCACAATGCCAGCCTTGGGCTATATGGATTTGGCCAGCACGACGACGAGTCAGTCAAACTGATCGCTAACGATGGCTCGGGACTTTCGTTGGCGCAAGACCAGATCACAACAGGCCACCTGGAGGCGCTTTTTCTGGAGGATCAGTATCGCGCATTTTCGTGGCTCACGCTGATAGCGGGCGTAAGGCTCACGCATTTTACCGGGACGATCTCGGAAAATGCGGCCAGCCCGCGCTTGGGCGGCTCGGTTCGGATTCCCCGTCTCAATTGGGTGCTGCATGGCTTCTGGGGCCAGTATTATCAGGCGCCCCCGTTATCCACGGTGACGGGTCCCCTGCTCGACTTTGCCGTTACCCAAGGGCTCGGATTTATTCCCCTTCGAGGTGAGCGCGATGAAGAGCATCAGTTCGGCATCAGCATTCCAGTGCGCGGCTGGGCGCTGGAGGTGAACGATTATCACCAGCGCGCCAAGAATTATTTCGATCACAATGCGATCGGAAACTCGGACGTGTTCTTTCCGCTGACCATCGCGGGCGCTCGCCTCTATGGTTGGGAAGTCAGCGTCCGTTCGCCTCAGCTTTTCCGGCGCGGCGAGGTCTACTTGAGCTATGCCAACGCTCGTGCCGAGGGCGCCGGCGCCGTGACCGGAGGCTTGACCGATTTCTCGCCTCCTTCGAGCGGCTATTTCCTGCTGGATCACGATCAGCGCAACACCTTGCATGCCGGATTCAACTTCAGCCTCCCGCATGGAATTACCACCGGCGGCAATCTATACTACGGCTCGGGATTTACGGACGGCTCGAGCGATGTGCCCGCGCACCTGCAGCCACACGCCACTTTCGATCTCTCGGTCGGCAAAAGAATTGCCGAGAATCTGACTTTGTCGGTGACGGCACTAAACATGACGAATCGACGCTTTCTGCTCGACAATAGCACGACCTTCGGCGGGACTCACTATGCCGATCCGCGTCAGATTTACGTGCAGGTACGCTATCGCTTCCACTTCTGATGCGACATGTCAACGCGTCATCGCGCTGCCGGATCGCGCTCGATCACTATCAACGTGAATGATCCGGGCAGCACCGGTCCCCTGCCCCTGCCAGACGGCGCCCCCTCGGGCGGCGGTCCGAACTTCGCGGAAACGAGGAACACGCGGTGGTTAGTGGGATCCAGACCCATATTGCGAGCCCGTTGTGGGGTCGGTACGTTCTCGACGACGTGATATTGATCCGGACTGTCCTGATGAATCACGGTGAGGGTGCCATCCGCGTTTGAGACAAACGCGTTGCCTGAAGCCGCGTCGTACCCTGCGCCGTCCACGCCGGCGCCGATCGGCAGAGTTGCGACGACCTTGCCAGTTTGATAGTCGGACACCGCCATCACTCCGCTGCGGCATCCGCTGAACAGCCGATGATGGGCCGTATCGATGGCCATTGAGACCGGCTGCTTGCATGGTGCGGTGGGCCAGCGGCGCCCAACGGTTGCTGCCTTTGCGTCGATCTCAACTACTTCGCTCGTGTCGGTGAGATTCGCATACACCTTGCCGTCGCCGGCTGAAGCGCCGTATTCCGGTTTGCCACCCAGCGGAATGTTCGTGATCAGCGTGCCCGCTCTCGGGTCAATCACGGTCGAGGAGTGCGCGTCGCCATTTAAAGTGAAAACCCTGTTCGATGCACCGTCATAGATGATAGCGTCGGCATCCTCAGCGGCCGGGATCCGGCCGAGCACTTTGAACGTCTTCAAATCGAACATGACCACCGACTGGTCGTTACCCGATGTGGCGAATCCATGTCCCGTGGCTTCCGCGACCGCGGTTCCGTGCGCGCCCTGGATGCCGGTGACTTCGCCGAGCAGCGTCCCGCTGTCTTCGTCGACAACCATCACGCGATTCTGCCTGGCGATAAAGAGACGGTGATGGGGTGGATCAGGCACGATGTAGTCCCAGCTCCCGTCCCCGCCCAATGTGTAGGTGTGGGTAACGCGATAAGACGAGGTTGACTGCGCCAAGAGTGACGTCATAGTCGCGAATGTGAGGATGACCGCGCTGATGCGCATACTGGCTCCTTTCTGAATCAATAGCTGTTACTTTGAAGCGGTTCCGTCGGACTTAACCGCAAACTCCGATTTCTTACCGTTTTTCTCAATCTCTGCTTCGTAGGAGATCCTGCTGCCACTAGTCACCATCTCGACCTTAAGCACCCTTCCGTCCCCTGCCTTTTTCTGGATCGCGGTTCTGGCGGGCGCGGGAATCGAGTCGATCGGCGTCTCCTCCTCCACCTCAACCAGCGCGCCGGTTTTGTCAAATAGCAGGTCGCGGCCGTGCCCGTTGAGCCTGGTCTCGGCTTCGTAGAAAGTCTTGCCCTTCTCAGTCTCCATGGAAAAGCCCTTGATCTCGGCGCCCTTCGTCTGCGCCTCGACTGCCTTTTGTACCGCCGGTGGCAGATCGCTCGATTTCACCGGCTTTTCGGCGGCGAAAGCCAATCCTGCGGCCAGCGTTGCTCCCGCGAGGATGCGGAGTTGCGTGTTCATGAAAATTTCCTCTGGACCGGATGTTAACAGGCGGGGATGAAGATTGTCTGAAAGCTGGGCGGTTCGCGACCGGTCTTAAAAGCAGATCGTTCAACGGTACGGTCTCACCTCTCTCGTCTTCCTGAAGGGCTTCTCGTGCCATACGCCGGATCACATCGCGCTTTTCGGCAAAGCTCTTCTTGCAAGCGTCTTCGTCGGCCAGTGACGCCAGGATCTGTGGCGCAATCGCATCCTGCTCATCTTGAGGCAGAGCAACGAATTTTTCCAGCGCTTTTTCCAAGAGCGTCGAAATGCCTCAATCCTATCAGCAGGCACCGCCGGCGGTCGCCGGCCAATTTGCAGAAATAGACCGTCCTGTGATTCTGTGGCTGAATTTACGAAGCCCGAAAGTGACAGAAGCTAGATCATCCGCGGCCGGGAGCGGACAGAACCCGGCCGGCAGTCGATCTCCCAGGTAGCGCGAAGTTGAAGAACTGACTTAAAAAGGCATGGAACGCAGAAGCATGTCGACCAGGCGTGTCAGTTCTGCTCTGGTAGCTCCATTCGCCGATTGAACAGCTATGCCAGTAACCACCGTAGAAATGTAGCGGGCGAGGTCCCCGGGATCCACGTCCTTGGCGAGGTCCTTTTCCCTTCGCGCCCGTTGCAGACGCTTCTGAATTTTGGACTCTCCCCGCTTTCGCCATTCGATCAGTGCCTGCTTGATCGGCTCGGCAGGAGAGCCACATGCCAGGGCCCCTTGTACGGAAAGACAGCCTCGCGGATGGCTCGGATCAGTCAACAGTTCCAGCGTTCCACGCAGAAGCGCTTCGACGACGGCTCGTGCGGTTGGCTGCTCTAGCGCCTCTCGCACATACGCCGCGGGGCCCTCGGCATACCGAGCGATGGCCATTCGGAAGAGTGCTTGCTTGTCTCCGAAAGTCGCGTACATGCTGGACCGGTTGATGCCCATGGCCCTTGTCAGATCAGCTAGCGTGGATCCCTCGTAGCCTTTCTCCCAGAAGACCCTCATGGCGGCCTCGAGCGCCGCATTCTTGGCGAAACTGCGCGGACGCCCCATCTTTGCCGCCGTACGCGCGCCCATACATTACCGATGCACTTTTATACCGAACGGTTCAAAACAGTTGAATCGCGACCCGACCCGTACGACATCTGAAACGTGCGGTACAGAATAAAGTATTAGAGGAGAATTCACATGGCAGGCAAGCTCGAAGGAAAGATAGCCCTCGTAACCGGCGGCAGCACCGGGATCGGTTTAGCCACGGCGCAGCGTTTTGTGAAGGAGGGCGCACATGTATACATCACAGGGCGCCGTCAGCCCGAACTGGATGAGGCAGTGAAAAAGATCGGCGCACAAGTCACTGCTGTCCGCGGGGACGCAGCCAGCCTCGTGGATCTGGACGGGCTCTTTGCGCGGATCAAGCGGGAGAGAGGACGCTTGGATATCGTCTTCGCAAACGCGGGTGGAGGTAGTCTTGCTCCTCTTGGTTCCATAACGGAAGAGCAATATGACCAGACCTTCAACACCAACGTGAAAGGCCTGCTTTTCACGGTGCAGAAGGCGCTCCCGCTGATTCCGGATGGCGGTTCGATCATCTTGAACGCTTCGATCGTCTCTATCAAAGGTATGGCTGCCTTCAGTGTCTACTCCGCTACGAAGGCTGCGGTGCGCTCCTTTGCACGCAGCTGGACCACCGATCTAAAAGACCGTAAGATCCGTGTCAATGTCTTAAGCCCAGGGCCAATTGAGACGCCCGGCGTCGCCGGACTCGCGCAGACGGACGAGCAGCGCCAGGGACTCTACGCTCAACTCGCTTCAATGGTTCCACTCGGCCGTATGGGGCAACCGGACGAGATTGCGAAGGCCGCTGTCTTTCTCGCCTCAGACGATGCAAGCTACGTAGCAGGTATCGAGCTCTTCGTCGACGGTGGCTCCGCGCAAGTGTAACTGCAACTAGCTCGGGTGGAACTAGAGCACCACCATCGCCAATATCTTGGTCCAAAACGTAATGTTCATCGACCATGATGAGCGACATCTGGACCAGGCGCTCTAGACGAAGCCGTCGCGAAGCTCCAGACTCTGTTCCCGGCCCACGTTTTTCTAGAGATCGGTCCCGTGCAGGCGCTCCACGGTGGAGGGCGCCTTCCGTGGTCTTTTAGGCCGCCGAACGAAGCCACCAAGATCACCGAGGTGTTCCCTCGCGAGAAGACTCCACGGATAGTGTATCCTCTCCAATAAGGCCATGAAAGGATGGCCGTCGAAAGGAGCATCGAAATGGACACCACCCGCCGCAGTTTTCTCACCTCCACAGCCGCCGCACCGCTGATTCTCGGCGCTACCGACAAAGCCGGCACCAAGGCGCCCATCCTGGGCGATGGCGAATTTAAATACGAATGCATTCACGACTGGGGCGAGCTGCCGGGAAACATCAAATACGGCAACACACATGGCGTCTGCGAAGATTCGCACGGCAACATCTATATCCATCACACTGTCGGCGCGACGAGCGAGAGTAGCGACACCATCGTCGTGTTCGACCAGAAGGGTAAGTTCGTCCGCTCCTGGGGCAAGCAATACAAGCTGGGGGCCCACGGCCTGCATCTTCGCAAGGAAGGCAAAGAAGAGTACCTCTATATTTGCGATCAACTGCACGGCATCGTCACCAAGCGGACGCTCAAGGGCGAGGAAGTCTGGACCATGGGTTATCCGAGCGAATCGAAACCCTACGAGAAGGGTCCTGGCAAACCGGGGTTGAACTATCGGCCAACCAACGTGGCTATCGCGCCCAACGGCGATTTCTTTGTGGGCGACGGATACGGCTCGTCTTATATCAACAAGTACAACAGCAAGCCCGAGCTCATCACGACGTTCGGCGGTCCGGGGAAAGAGCCCGGCCAACTCAACACGCCGCACGGCTTGATGGTCGACACGCGCGAAAGTACGCCGGTTCTATTGGTTGCCGACCGCACGAATCGCCGCATCCAGCGTTTTACGCTGGACGGCAAGCATATCGATTTCGTCGAAGGCACACAGCTTCCGTGTCATTTCCACGAACAGAACGGTACCGTGGTAGTCCCGGATCTGCTAGCTCGCGTCACCCTGATGGACAAGGATAACAAAGTGATCACACATCTGGGCGACGGCAAGTACACCAATCCAGAATGGGGGCAGCTTCGCACCAAGGAGCGAGAGAACTTCACTCCTGGAAAGTTCATCGCGCCGCACAGCGCCATCTTTGATCACGTGGGAAATATCATCGTGGTGGAGTGGGTGGAAGTCGGCCGTGTTACGAAACTGCGCAAAGTCGCCTAGCAGGCCCCAAAGTTTCAGCCCATTTCTGCCATGTCAGAATAAGCGCGACTAGGATATAATCGCAAATCGCGGATTCATCGCGGCAATCAAAGGAGAGAAGCAAGATGGTTAGTCTGGCAGACGTACGCAGAGTTATCGCGGCAGCCGAGAAGAAGGCGGCCGAAATCGGTCAACCGATGAACATCGCCGTGGCGGATGAGGGCGGCAACATCGTCTCACACGTTCGCATGGACGGTGCATGGATCGGCAGTATTGATATTTCAATGAAGAAAGCCTATACGTCCCGCGCGTTCGATATCGCCACCAAGGATCTGGCGGCTCATTCACAATCGGGCGGGCAGTTCTTCGGAATCCATGCGTCCAACAACGGCAAGATCATGATTTTCGCCGGCGGCATTCCGCTGAAGCGCGACGGCAAAGTGGTCGGCGCCATCGGCGTCAGTGGCGGATCCGGCGATCAGGATCACGCCGTCGCCGAAGCCGGCGCCAAAGCGTTTTAACTTCTTAAGAGCACGAAAGGAGATCATTTATGGCAAGTAATCGTGGAGTTGTCTATCTCGGGCCCGGCAAGGTCGAGGTCCAGTCGATCGACTATCCGAAACTGCAGAATCCCAAAGGCAAGAAGATTGACCACGGCGTAATTCTCAAGATCGTAACCACCAATATTTGCGGCAGCGACCAGCACATGGTTCGCGGCCGCACCACGGCGCCATCGGGACTCGTGCTGGGCCACGAGATCACCGGCGAAGTTGTCGAAAAGGGCAGCGATGTCGAATTTCTGAACGTCGGCGACCTGGTGACCGTACCATTCAACATCGCCTGCGGCCGCTGCCGCAATTGCCGCGAAGGCAAGACCGGGGTCTGCCTCACCGTGAATCCGGCGCGTCCCGGCGGCGCCTACGGCTACGTCGACATGGGCGGTTGGGTAGGAGGCCAGGCTGAATACGTCCTGGTTCCCTACGCCGATTTCAACCTGATCAAATTCCCCGACAAAGCGAAGGCGATGTCGAAGATCAAAGATCTGACCATGCTTTCGGACATTTTCCCGACTGGCTACCACGGCGCGTTTACCGCAGGCGTGGGGACGGGCTCGGTAGTATACGTCGCGGGCGCGGGGCCGGTGGGATTGGCGTGCGCGGCCTCCTGCCACTTGCTGGGCGCGGCAGTGGTGATCGTCGGCGATATGATTCCCGAACGTCTGAAGCAGGCCGAGAGTTTCGGCTGCGAGACGATCGACCTGCGCAAGAAAGCGTCACTGGCGGATCAGATCGAGCAGATCGTGGGCGTGCCGGAAGTGGACTCCGCGGTGGATTGCGTCGGTTTCGAAGCGCGCGGACACGGCGGTGACGCGGGTGTGGAGCGGCCGGCCACCGTGCTGAACTCGGTCATGACGATCACGCGCGCCGGCGGTGCCGTCGGAATCCCGGGACTCTATGTCACTGACGATCCGGGCGGCGTGGATGCCAATGCGAAGATTGGAAATCTCGGAATCCGCATCGGGCTCGGCTGGGCGAAATCACATTCATTCGCCACCGGCCAATGTCCCGTGCTCCGATACAACCGGCAACTGATGATGGCGATTTTGCATGACAAGGTCCAGATCGCCAAGGCGGTAAACGCCACCATCATTACGCTCGACAAGGCGCCGCAAGGGTACAAGGATTTCGATAAAGGCGCGGCCAAGAAGTTCGTGATCGATCCGCACGGAACGGCTAAGAAGGCTGCGGCGTAGGCTGTCACTTCTCCGAAAACTCGCATAGATCCGCCGCTGGGCATGTCCGGCAGAACGGGGCGTTTGTTTTGCAAAGCGTCTTGCCATGTTCGCGCAGCAGAAGGTGTGCGCGTGCCAGATCCTCCGCGGCACGGGGAAGCTCGTTTTGCAATTCCTCCTGCACCGATCGATACGTGGCGCCGTAATTCTTTTGCGGCCGGCCATAGCCCACGCGGGTCAACACGCGCAGCCCGTTCGATTCAAGCGGCAGCCCGTGGCCCACGCCGCAGAACATCAGGATCTTCTCCGCTCCTGGATCGCCGATGGTCCGAAACTGCTTCAATGCCCGCTTGGCCTTTTCGTACGGTTCATCGAGAATCCGGTCGAGATCTCCGTCGAACTGGCTCACCGTGATGCGGGCAATTTCACGCCACCGGAAAACGCGTGTCTCCGGACGCATGCCGCCCCGCTTGGCCAACTCCAGAAGCGTCTCGCTATTGGCCTTGAGAATCGCCTCGGCTTTCAATCCGACTTGCGCGCGCAAACCCTCGAACACCTCGGCACGACGTTCGTCGGGCAAAAGCTAGCACGCGTTCTCCCACATCACCAGCTCGAAGGGTCCGCGGGCTGGGGGCAGCTTTGGTTCTCCATAATGCCGCTTCAATCTCGCTATCAGCTTCTTGAAGTCGGGCATCGGACTTGCTAACGCTGGCGGCTCGGGTCGGGGGTCTTGGTAAGGATCAGGATGTGCTGCCGCGGAAGTGTCTCCATCACGGGCCCCAGAACGAACCCTTCGGGCTCCAACTCGGCCTTCACTTCCGCGACGCTCATCTTATGTTCCGGCCGGATCGGGATCTTGGGATCCTCCTTGCGATATTCGAGCAGCACCAGCCGGCCGTCCGGTTTCAACGCCTCGCGGATTTTCCGGATCATTTGTTGTGGCTGCGAGAACTCGTGATACACATCGACGAGCAGCACTAGATCTATCTGTCCCTTGGGAAGCTTGGGATCGGACTCGGTGCCGAGCACTGTTTCTACATTCGTCAGCCTCGCCTGGGCCGCGTTCTCGCGCAGCATGCGTAGCATCTCCGGCTGTAGATCGTTGGCGTAGACTTTGCCGGCTGGGCCCACCCGCTTAGCCATCCGCAAACTCATATATCCGGTTCCGGCGCCGATATCCGCTACGGTCATACCCGGCTTCAGACCGAGAGCATCCAGTGCTTTCTCGGGCTGCTCCTCAGTCTCGCGCTCAGGCCGCTCCAACCAATCCGCTCCGCCCACACCCATTACGCCCGCGATTCGCCGGCCGGTAACGGGATGGGTGTCCTGAAATCCGAGCAAAGGACACGATGCAGCCAGCATCGCCAGCGCGGCGCAACGAATCCAGCGATTTCGCGAAAACTTCATTCGAGACCATCATAGGCCAATTGCGTCTGCGGTAAAATCGTGGCCAATAAGACATGAATATCTATAAACCAGCACTGGTGCTCTTTCCTCTGATCTTTTGTCTGCCCGCGCAGCCGCAGGAGCTGCCCGAAGCCAAGGGCCGGGACCTCTATGAAAAAATCTGCGGCAGCTGTCACGGAACCGACGTCGTCTTCAAAACTCGAACCACCAAGGAGAAATGGAAGAACACGGTGGACGAAATGGCGTCTCGCGGGGCTGAGGGCACCGACGAGCAGCTCGACACCATCATCGATTATTTGGCCAAATGTTTTGGCCCCAGAGTCAACGTGAACAGGGCCACGGCCAAAGAGCTGGAGACGCAGTTCGAACTCAGCACCAAGGAAGCGGAGGCAATAGTTCAATATCGGATGGACAAAGGCGACTTCAAAGAAGTGGCCGGCCTGAAGAACGTGCCTGGACTAGACTACTCAAAGGTCGAATCGGTGCGATACCGAATCACCTTCACCGAAGCAGCCAAATGAGGATATCGTGGATGCCTGTTTTGTTGGTCGCGGCGATGCCGAGGAAGCGAATTTCGAATTTGGCCGGGTCGCGCTGCGAGCGCAAGTCATGACCAGGGAACCTAAACGGCGTTCTTTTCGAGCGCCAAGTCCCGTTCACGCTGCCATCGCAACCGTCCCTGATATTCCTGCCATAGCGTGCTGACGCCGGCCCACCAATAGCCGACCACGAACAGCAGCAGGAATGGGATGGCGGGGAAATTCCAGGTCTCGATGGCAAAAGCCATCATGTACAGGAAATACCCGCCCACCGCCAGCTCCGCGTAAGGCAGCCAGCCGCTTCGGCGCCGATACTCGCCGTGCTCGAGTTTCACCTTGCGGTCGCCAACCGCATACTTGGCGGTGCGCGCGAAGGCGGACTTGATCCCGAATAGCGCCTCCAAGACCGCTTTTGTATTAATAACCGTCAGCGCAACACCGGCGGCCATCAGCGCCGGCAACAACACTAACGACCGTTTCCAGTTCTTCGGATACAGCTCGTGCTGAGCCGCCATATAAAATGCCGAGATCGACCAGAATGACGCGACGATGAGCGGCAGGTCGATGGTGAGCATCTGGAACCATCCCATGTAAAAACGCACGATCATGACCGGAAGCATAAGCGCCGAAACGACCAGCATCAGGGGATAAGAGATATTGGGCGTCAAATGAAAGAAGGCTTCAACTTTGACACGGAGAGGAAGATCCGACCGTAAAATGGCCGGAAGCAGCTTCATAGCGACCTGCGTCAGTCCCTTGGCCCAGCGCGACTGCTGCACCTGAAATCCGTAGGTCTCCACCGGAAGCTCGGACGGGCATTCGACATCCGGCAAGTAGACGAAGCGCCAACCTTTGAGCTGCGCGCGATAGCTCAGATCGGAATCTTCGGTCAGCGTGTCGTGCTGCCAGCCGCCGGCGTCTTCGATCATGCCGGTGCGCAGGATCCCAGCCGTTCCGTTGAAATTGAAGAACAGTCCGCTGCCTGACCGCGCGCCGTGCTCGATGACAAAGTGCCCGTCAAGCAGCATCGCTTCCACTTCGGTTAAGAGGTTGAAGTGGCGGTTCAGGTAAGTCCAGCGCGTCTGCACCACGCCCACCTTCGGGTCGGAAAAATGGTGGATAGTGCGCATCAGGAAATCGCGTGGTGGAACAAAGTCGGCGTCGAAAATGGCAATGAACTCGCCGGTGGCGGTCTTCATCCCCTCCTGCAAAGCGCCGGCCTTGTAGCCATGGCGGTTGGCGCGATGGATGTATTCGATGGGGACTCCGGCAGCCTTATAATCGCGCACGAGCGCCTCGGTGAACGGGTGAGTGTCGTCAGTGGAATCATCCAGCACCTGGATTTCGAGCAGGTGCCTGGGGTAATCCATTTTGACAACTTCGTCGAGCAAACGTTCCACCACATAGCGCTCGTTATAAAGCGGAAGTTGAATGGTCACCCGCGGAAGCGTTTCCAGCTTTCCGGGCGCACCGGTGGGCGTATTCTTACGATGCTTGAGGTAGCGCCGGATCATTTCGTAGCGGTGACAGCCGTAGCAGGAAAGTATGACGAGCAGTACAAAGTACGGCGCCAGCAGAGACCAATCGAAGAAATCCAGGCGATGCACTCCCGCGAAAGTATCGTCGAAGAACGTCTGTACTAACTTATTCGTTGTTGAAGCTAACAAGAGTGCGGGTACTGGCGGCATGAAAGTTTATTCAGCGAACATTGGACGCTAGGTGCGGTCTGGTGTTTCGCCGCTTCGACTCGAACCCTCTATCTTATCGCGTGGGGCGATTCGAATATTAGTGTGTAGGCCACGTTACATCGATAGAACCTGGTTACTAAGTACAATGAGAGCGGTGAAGCTAGCGCCGTTTCTGTTGTTTCCCTGCGTCCTATTCGCGCAGAATCGGCCGCAATTTGTCTGGCAAGGCCAAGTGGACGGAATCGTAATCCTTCACTTGCGAGATAAACGCCTGGATGTTCAAGTTCAGGAAGGCTCGCCGGTTGAGCGGCAACAATTTCAGTTTCACGATCGGCTGCCTGACACCCGGCAGGATGTGCGTCTCGAGGTTCGGGAGGGCCGGGGATTGGTTCATATAGTCGACCAGCCTAGGCTCGACAATCACTATACTTCTGCAGTCGCGATCGAAGATCGCCAGCCGGGAAGTTCCTTTTATTCGATCGCCCTCTATTGGGACGCTTCGACCGCGGTCTTGGAACACCCGGGCCGAAACGACAAGATCGTCTGGAGCGGGCGGGTCGATCGGCAAGCGACCATCAGTTGCCGCGCGAAGAGTTGCGTCGCTGCGACATTAAACGGAATGCCTGTCGCCGACGCACAATTCAAGTTTTCACGACCTCTACCGAATCACGCAGTGGACGTGAGGCTGGAGCAGCCTGAAGGGCGCGGTGAAATCCGATTGGTAGAGCAACCGAGCGAGCGCAATCAGTACACCGCGCGCGTATTGATTCGCGATCTACACAGCGGCTCGGGTGAATATTCGTTCGTTCTTACGTGGCCCCGCGGCGCCGGCAAAGAGCCGGAACTCCGCCCCGTGGTTCGAGGAGTGATGTGGAGCGGCACGGTAGAAGGCCGTGTACGCGTGACGGTTCAAGGGGGGGCGGTGCTGTCGGAAGCCGTCGCAGGCCGGCCTGTAGCAGGCGAACGTGCGGACGTCCTGCAGCCCTTGCCTGCGCGCTCAGACCTGAATCCCGTGGCCAACAAGCTGCGCGGCCGCGGCGAGGTACAGATCGTGGAACAACCTTCCGATAAGAACAATTACCGGCTGGTCTTCGAGATCCGCAATCCGGAGGGCGGCGCCGACAACTACGAGATTGAGGTGGACTGGTAATTGGAATCCCATGTCAAATTTCTGGGATTAATGCACATTTTGGCAGGCGGCTTCGGCGGCTTGGCGAGTATCATTTTCTTCGGGCTTTTCGCCGGCCCCACAACCGCTTCGGCCTATGGACCATTGATTGGCTACACCATCACCGGCTGGATGGCATTGCTGCTGATTCTTATGCTTCCGACCATTGCGCTGGGAGTGGGATTGCTGAACTATCGTCCCTGGGCGCGTTCGATTGGAACCGTAATTGCGATTATTGAGCTACTGAATTTCCCGCTTGGGACTATGTTGGGCATCTACGCTCTGTGGGTGTTAATGTCGCCAGAGACGGATCCGCTCTTCAGTCCGAGATTTCAGTAAAACCGGCAATCATGGGCACAGGAGACGCTTCCACCTGTCCCCTTAATCGGGCTACCGTATATTGATTTTCAGTTGTGCGTCGGAATGCTCATGACGCCAGCCCCAGTACGCTTGTTGATCTTCCTCTTTGAGTCTGGAAAAGTCCCTATATTTGCGATGGTTCTCTTTTACGTAAACACGGTACGCCCGATCTTCATGGTTGTCCCAGTGATGGTCGTCATTGTGTTGTTTGTCGTGGTACGTGCGATCGTCGGCGCGCAAGGCGGTCGGAACTATCGCCATGGGGGTTATCAGAGCCGCAGCCAGCAGGGCCGCATTCAAAAAACGGGGCATGCTTATTCTCCTCATTAAGGTACAGAGGCAATTGCGGTGCCAAGCATTCCGTCTTAGCGGAGGCAATGCAACTGATAGACTCTAAACATAGTTTTACGCTCGACAGGCCGGAGTCGCAAAATCGAGGGTGTAAATTTAAGGCTTCGGATGGAAAAACATCCAGTGTAGGCCGGCCTACTGCGATCCCCGTGACAACAGCATCACTTTCGCGGTGTGGAACATAATGAAGCCATCCAGCGCCGGGGCGAGGTTCTTGATGTAGTAAAGATCATATTCCAACTTAACGATGGTGTCCTCGATCGTGTCGCCGTACTTGTGATTGATCTGCGCCCAGCCTGTGATTCCAGGCTTGATGCAATGCCGCTGGCGGTAATACGGAATTCTGCGCTCCAGTTCTGCGACGAATTCCGGGCGTTCCGGACGGGGGCCGACCACGGACATGTCGCCCTTCAGCACATTGAACAATTGCGGGAGCTCATCCAGGCGCAGTCTGCGGAGCCATTTTCCAACCGGCGTAATGCGCGGATCGTCCCTCTTGGCCCACACCGCACCGCTCGCTGCCTCTGCATCGACGTACATCGATCGAAACTTATAAAGCATGAAGGGAATGTCGTTCTTGCCCACCCTCCGCTGCCGATAAAGCGCCGGTCCGGACGAAGAAAGCTTTACGGCGATCGCCACCAGCGCCATGATCGGCAGCGTGATCACGGCCGCAACGAAGGCAATGGCCATCGAATATACCGACTGCAATAGGACCCGGTTGGGATTCGGTCCCAACTCCGTGGAAAAGATCAACTGAGACGGACGCAGTTCACGCGTGGAAATACGCCCGAAAGTAGCTTCATAGGTGGTCAATGCATCTTCAATATGAATGCCGGAAAGACGCAATTCGAGGAGCTGATTCACGGGCAGACGTTGGCGGCGTTCCGCCATTCCAACCACAATGCGATCCGGCCGGAACTGGCCGACGATCATCTCCAGATCCGAGATCCGGCCCAGAAGTTTGACACCGGCGATCTCGGTGCAGGTGTCTAAGTTGTCGATATATCCGAGGGCCGTCAGGCCGGTCTCGGGATGTTCCGTCAGATATTGCACGATCTCCTGAGATACGGATGACGTGCCTAAGAAGAGCACCCGTTCCGACCCCATGGCCTTCATAACCACCGTGCTGAAAATTATTCTCCAGGCTGGCAGAAGGACCAGCGTGAGCGCGCTGCCAGTGATCATGACCCAGGTTGGCAGAATGAGGTCCTGGAGCCGGAGGTAAACCAACAGAGCTTGCGTTAAAAAAGTGACGCCTACAACGACGATAACCTGCTGAAACAAAAGGATTCTAGACCGGATCCGGAACTGCGTATACAGGTCATGGAAATAAATGCCGAACATGAGGCAACCCACGACGATGGCGATTCGGAGCCAGCCATTGTCATCGATTAGAAATACTTCCGGGGCGACATCCATCATGAGGAACGTTGCCACCACGTAGCAGGTGTAGGTGAGAATGATTTCCGAAACCAGGAGAGCGACCACACTGGTGGGAATAAAGACTCTGAACAGCCGGATCATCTGGACCGCTTGTTAAACAGCGCCAGACCGCGCGGCACATTCAGAGGGCATGCAAAACCGCGCTCGGGTGCCGTTGTCTGCGCCAATCCTATCGTTAATGCTATCGGCTTCCTCATCGTAAATCATTAGAAACACGGCGTAGGGACAAAGCACCGTTAATCCCCGGCCGGAGACAGAGCGGGATTTACCAGGGATGCTTTGAGGGAGCCCCGCACCAGATCCACTATCGGCAGACCTCTCCCCGAAATACGCTCCATTGTGATTGCATCTTGCTTTTGAGCCAACACCAGTTGGTCGGCCCAGATCAGAATCTGATCGATGTTGCTCACCAGCAAGCGACCGATATGAGGGATGCTTTCGAGGATGAAGTTTCGATTTGTTCCGTAGATTTCATCCAAGCGGATATGGGGGTCGAAAACCTTCACGTCTCGCCCCTTGCCGATGAGTTGCTCCAGCAGCGTTACCACTGGGCTCTCGCGGAGATCGTCGGTGTTCTCTTTAAACGCTAGTCCGATTACGCCGATCCGTTTGGCCGGAAGATCCAAAACGGCTTCGATGGCACGCTGCAAATGCTCTTCATTGCTCGGCAGGGCGGATTGCAGGAGAGGGAGTTTCAAATCCAACTGGCCGGCCCGGTAGGTCAAGGCACGCAGGTCCTTGGGCAGACAGGAGCCGCCAAACGCAAATCCAGGCTTGAGATAAGCTGGCGAAACGTTCAGCTTCACGTCCTCGCACAGCGTTTTCATCACCTCATGAGCGTCAATTCCGAGCTTATCGCTTAACGCGCCCACTTCGTTGGCGAACGAGATCTTCAGCGCATGAAACGCGTTACAGGCGTACTTAATCATCTCGGCGGTACGCAGGGAAACCAGGCAAGGCTTCACACCCAAGGGCGCATAAAGGTTAGCTACCAGGCGCACGGCCTGGAGTGCCGATCCGCCGACCACGACCAGCGAAGGCTCTATAAAATCCTTTACCGCTGTGCCTTCCCGCAGGAATTCAGGATTCGAAACCACAGTTACATTGCGGTGACTGGAGAAGGCCGGCAACACCACTTCTTCGCAGGTTCCCGGAAAAACCGTGCTGCGGATGGCGATCGTCAGGGGCTTAGAGCGTCCTGGCACCCGGGCTGCGATCTCTTCGATAGCCCGCCGCAACTGCCCTAGACCAAGGTTCCCGTTCTTCTCCGATGGCGTGCCGACACAAAGTAGTGCGATGTCGGCATCCGCAATCCCATCCGCCGAACTGGCTGCCGACAATCGTCCCGCAGCGGTGTTTTCGCGGACCAATTCATCCAGACCCGGCTCGTAAAAAGGAGCCCTGCCATTGAGAACATTGTCTACTTTGTGCTGATCGCGATCGATCCCCAGCACCCGATGTCCAAGGCTCGCCAGACAAGCGGCCGTCACGCACCCCACGTAACCCAGACCGAGCACGGCAACCTGCGTTGAATTCTCTACGTTCAAATGCCCCCAAACCCCAGGTTTTAGTATGACACGCCCAACCTGCAGTCCTCGCGCATTAGTGATTACCTCCCGTGAAGTTTGGCGGCCGCTTCTCTTGCAAGTAGCCTGCCAGCCTGAAGATCGCCGCCTTGGGCTTCTTTTGCAGTCTGAGCGGAAGTCTCTCTAGTTTCTTGCAGAACAGCCGCGATGGCTTGAGCCGTGCTGCTTAACTTTACGGCGTCTCCACCAGTTGCGGGCTTTCGTGCCGGTTTCTGAGTCGATTCCTTGGTGGTTGGGGCCACGGCTGGGGGTGGCGTCACGTTCGAAATGTGATTAATCATCTTGAAACTCCTGAACTTATGCATATCGTCTCGACAGAGGACAAAATTGAACGTTTATCTGTAAAGGCGCAGATTATCTGGCCAACAATATCGGAGCCACCACGTCCACTAAGGCCTCCCCTAGCGCCAAATGCTGGTCTCGATCGAGATGAATGCCATCCACTCGGCTGGCGGGTGTCACTCTGGCAGCATCGAAAAAATGACAGGCGAGATCGGAGCAGACTGCCCTGTACGCATCGCTGAGACCGGAACACCGCTGCTCGGCGCCCCAGAATTTCGCCGCGAGAACTCCTTGTGGAGAGCGAATGGGCGGCGGACACACAACCAGAATCGGGGGTACCGGCATACCCGGCTCTATCGGCGCCTTTCTTATTTCATTCACTAACGTGGCTATACCCTGAGCCGCTGACCACGCGTTATTGTAAGGGTGCGAAAATTGAAAATCGTTTGTCCCCAGCATCAGGATTACAAGCGATAGAGGTGAATGCATCTCGATGCGTTGTGCCAAACCCTCCAAGCCATTGCGGCCTGGCTTGAACGGATCTTCCCAAACCGTCCGCCGGCCGTTCAGGCAATCTTCGATTATTCGTACGCGATAATCCAGGCCCGTCAATTTATTTTCGAGGACACCGGGCCAACGCTCGTCGAAGGGCAGCCTCTTACGTGTGTTAGGAATGACTCCCCAAGTGAGCGAATCAGCGTAGACAAGAACCTGCCGCAAAGGACTCCTCAAGAAACAGTTTACCCGTTAGGAGCTCGTACCCCAGGGCTAACAGGGTAAACTGAATACTGATCGTATGCAGACTGCTTCACTTACTGCCGAGGCCATTCTCGAGGAAAAAATCAAGACCCGCGCCGCCCGCGTCGGAATCATCGGACTGGGCTATGTCGGACTGCCGCTCGCCATGGAATTCGCGAAAGCAGGATTCCCGGTCACCGGAATCGACGTGCTGGAAGACAAGGTTGCGAAGCTCAATCGCGGCGAATCTTATGTACAGGATGTCCCCGCTGAAACTCTTCGGTCCATGGTGGAGACCAAGAAATTCAGCGCGACTACCGACTTCTCGGTGGTAGCGGACCTGGACACGATCAATATCGCCGTACCAACTCCGCTACGGAAGACCAAAGATCCGGACATGAGTTTTATCGTTTCGGCTTGCCAGGAAACAGCCAAGTATTTCGCCCCCGGCAAGCTGGTGATTCTCGAATCCACCACTTATCCAGGAACTACGAATGAGCTGGTTCTGCCAATGCTGGAACGGACAGACTTGAAAGTTGGCGAACATTTTTTCCTCTGCTTTTCTCCGGAGCGCGTCGATCCGGGCAATCCCAAATACCAGACGTCCAATATCCCCAAGGTGGTCGGTGGAATTACCCCCGCATGCACCAAACTAGGGGCGCTGTTTTATTCCCAGGCGCTGCAAACCGTGGTTCCGGTCAGTTCCACCAGCGTGGCTGAGATGGTGAAGCTGCTCGAGAACACTTTCCGGATGATCAACATTGGCTTGGTTAATGAGATGGCTCTCATGTGTGACCGTATGGGCATTAACGTCTGGGAAGTGATCGATGCCGCCGCTACCAAGCCATTCGGCTTCATGCCGTTTTATCCCGGGCCGGGCCTGGGCGGTCACTGCATTCCCATCGATCCGTTCTATCTGTCGTGGAAAACCAAACAGGCCGGAATCGAAGCGCGCTTTATCGAGTTAGCCGGCTATATCAACGGCCAGATGCCGCACTTCGTGGTCGACAAGATCCAGAACGCGCTGAACGATCACAGCAAGCCGGTCAAAGGCTCGCACGTTCACATTTTGGGCGTGGCGTACAAGCGCGATATCGACGATGTCCGGGAATCGCCTGCGTTGGATATTATTCTTCTGCTCGAGCGGCGCGGTGCGCGTGTAACATACAGTGATCCCTTCGTTCCGATCATCCGCCTGGACGGCCACGAGCTGAAGGCCGAAGATCCCAATGCCATGGCTGCCGAAGCAGATTGCGTGGTGGTCGTGACCGACCATGCGAAGTTCGACTACCCGGCTATCGTCAAGAACTCCCGCTTGATTGTCGACACGCGCAACGCGCTGAAGAAATATCCATCGCCGAAGGTTGTGCGGCTGTAGGCTTATTTTTCCCGCAGAGCCTTCAACGCCAGATATCCGACCATAGCTGGAGGATTGGACGCCAGCACCTCGCCCAGCGACTTCTGCGCTTCCCCTTCGCGGCCCGCCGCACGCAGCAACATCCCCTGCGAATAGAGCAGGGTTGGCCGATCCGGGCTACTCTTGAGTGCGGCCCGCACTTGTTCCAGCGCCATATCGATTCGTGCCCTCAGATCCACGGCGGATTCGATTTTGGCCGCGGCGAGAATCGGGACCACAAAATCCGGATCGGATACATCTTTAGACGATTTGTCCAGCTTGGTCCAGCTTTTCTTCGCGGCCTTCTCGCGCCCGCACTGCGCTTGCGAGATAGCCAGATCATACTGGATGCGTAATCCCTTTAAAATCGGCCCGAAACCGTAGAAGGTGAACGGCAGGCTCGGATCTTCGTCGCCAAGATGGTCTTCCACAGTTGCAGCATCGGTGCATTTTTTGCCGCGTGCCAGAGCCGCAATTCTCTGCACTTGAATCTCGATGTATGCTTCCCTGACGAATTGATCCTGCTTTTCGTCCGGAAAGTTCGCTGCTTGAAACACAGCGGCGGCTTCATCGACGTGCCCATCGCCCAATAATGTCAGCGCGTATTTGGCCACGGATTGCGGAATGGATAGATCCCCTTTTGTGGCACTTGACGATGCCGGAACGGCTGACGCTGGAGGCGGCCCGGATACTGCCGTCGAAACAGGATTAGAGCCAGTCGCCAAGGCGTAAACAGCTTGGAGGCCTTTCTGCAGTTCAATGTCGCTGGCGAAGATTTTCAAACCCTCCTGGTAGATCGGCATAGCCGATTTGACGTCCTTTTTCAGATCCAAAAAGGCGCGACCCAAATCCCGGTAAAGCTCCGGCCTGCGAAACCCTAAGTTGCGAGCCTGCTGCCACGCTCCAATGGCTTGGTCCACATCCTCGGACGCCATATAAAGCTCGCCGAGCAAAAACACAGCCGTCGCGTCGGAAGGATTCTCCTCGAGCGCGTACCGCAGAACTGCAAATGTCGAAGGCCGGCTCGGGAACACGTACTCGGTGGAATCGTCGGAAGCCTCGTCCAGGTCTTTGCGAGAGGCGAGGCCGAGCTTCATCTTGCAATAGGCGCGGTAATAGCCCACTAGCGGATAATTCTGCGGTAACACCGCTCCCGGTTCCGACGCGAGAATATCCGCTGGAGGAGGGTATTGGCGGCTGAGCAGCGCCAGCGCGTCTTCGTAGAATCCCAGGTCAAGATACCCGCTTGCCAAGTTCAGCACGCGTTCGGGATCGGCGCCCAGATGAGGCCACAGCGCCGCATCGTCTTGCCCCAGCCTGACCCGCTCGTAACGCAGCGCCGAGTTGGTTGGATCCATCGACTGCAAGACCGCCAGCCGCTGACGCGCCTTCTCGGTTTGGCCGAGCCGCCGCAGCAATGCCACTTTCATCTCGCCCGCTCGCAGCATGCCGGGTTGACTCGCCAGAAGCTCCTCAACCAGCTTCAACGCACCAGCACTATCTTTAGAGCGGGCCAAAAGCCCGGCCAACGCGACTGTACCGGCCGCCCGGAATGGCTGCTGGGCGCGGACCGATTCGAGCTCCGGGCGAGCCTTCGCATCGTCGCCCAGAGCGGAGTAAGCGATGCCCAGATAATAGTGGATCTCATCATCGTCTGGAAGGCGCGCTTTCACTGGGTCGAGCGCCGCCGTTGCGTCCTGCCACCGGTTCTCGCTCAACTCCAACCGGCCCATCGCGCGGTTCAGCTCCGCGTTATCGGGAAAGCGTTGAAGCCCCCGCAGGTAATCCGAGCGGGCTAGTACGGGACGCCCTTGCAATTCATCGAACTCCCCCAGCTTCAGGAAATCGGATGCGCTGTTCAGATTCTCCTGTCCTGGATTAAAAGCTGGCTGCGCGCCCAGTTTCACGCCGGTTGCCGGTAGAGCGTCATATTGATTTTCGGTATGGGTCAAGAGAATCTTCCCTGCTTCGTCCAACAACTGAAAAACGTATTGCGGCGCCGGAGCCAAGCCAGTCAGGATTTTCTTGAATGTGACGGCCGGATCTAGATTAGCCGTTTCTTCGAACACCACGTTAGTGCCGTTCAGAATTCGCAATTTGGCGCGGGGTATTTTGTGATTCGCGTTGAACTCCACGGCCAGCTGGATGCGGCCGCCGGTATCGGGGCTTCGCGCCAGATTTAGCACGCCCTCCAGGTTGGCCCTGGAAACTCCGCCCAACTCTCGAACCGGCATCCAGTATTCGCTAAACTTCCGCGTTTCGCCCGGTTGGAGAAAACCATAGGTCTCCTGATTTTCGAAGACGCCGGCCTGCATTTCGATGTAACTAGTGTTGTTGTCCGATAACTCGGCCGCAGCCCACTTGTCGCCTTCGCTTCCCCAGGACCACACCTTTTTACCCGGAGCCTGTTTGGCATCCGCATAATGCACGGCGCCGGTGCGCAGCGACGGATGGTAGACCGCCATGAATGGCTCGTGAGATTCATACGCGAACAACGCGATTCCGTTGCCTTTGTGATTGCCCACCACGCTCATGTCCACGCCAGCCGAGTTCACCGGCCAGGTGTCAATCTCGGTGCGGCCGTGCGTGGCGACCAGATGAGTTGGATAAATGAATCGCGTCTTGTCATCTACTCGGGCGATTCCGGCATTGTTCCACCAATAGTATCGATGCCGGATTGCGCTGCGATTATCGAAGAACACATTCTGCTCCAGAACCGAGGAGCCCGGCCGCAACACAAACTCCACTCGCCACTGCATTTCATCCACGCGATCGATATTTCCGACCCAAATCGACGCACTGCCATCGGGATTCTTGACGGTCGCAAAGTCGACCGGCGAGACTGCGGTCCGGGTGTGTCCCACTGGGAAATTCATCTCGATGCCCATGGCGACCCAGGCGCCCCGGAGTCCAACCGCGGCTTTCTTCACCGACGGATTAGCGTGAAACATCTCCTGTCCATTCAGCTTGTCTTTACAGGAGTATAGATGGCCGCCCAAATCCGGCAGCACGATGCAGCTCAGATACTCATTTTCCAGCCGCAGCTCCCGCCATTCATGATCGAGGCGTTTTTTCGTCAATCCGTTCCGCATAGTGTACGGATATACTTCCGGATCGCCCGGCGAGAATACTGGGAACGGGGGAAGCGGGTCGGGAGAAGTTTCCTCGTAGGTTGGGAGCGAAAGGGTGTCTTCTCGGACGCTTACCTGGCTAAACACCTGGCTAAAACCAGGCAACGTGACCGTAACGAAGAGCGAACACAGCGCCGCGCGGCATTGATTTGCGTCCATTCGCGTGCAATCCCGCCGTCGGGAAAATGAGCACTTTTATGGTAGCATCGGTGAAATGAGGCAGCCGGTTTGTTCGACTTCCTGAAGGCGCCGCTCGAGGCGTTGGGAGACTTCTATATTCTGGCTGGGCGAGCTATTGGAAACATCTTCCGCTCACCTCACTATGGCGACGACATCGCTCTCCAGATGGATAATATCGGCGTCGGTAGCCTGCCCATTGTCATCCTGACGGGGTTTTTCAGCGGCCTGGTAATCACGATGCAAATGGCGCGGGCGCTCGCGCAATACGGCGCTTCCGACCAAGTGGGACAGATCGTCTCCCTCACCCTGGTTCGGGAGCTGGGGCCGGTTCTGACAGCGCTGCTAGTGGCAGGGCGTAATGCTTCTGGAATTGCCAGTGAACTCGGCTCGATGAGGGTTACTGAACAGATCGACGCCATGCGCGCTCTAGGGACCGACCCGATTCAGAAACTGGTAACGCCTCGCATGATCGCTACCTGTGTCATGCTGCCCTTGCTCACAGTCATCGCGGACTTTGTGGGGTTGATCGGAGGGTACGTTATCGCATATCTCTCGATCGGCCTGCCCTCGTCCCAATATTGGAACAGCGCCTATCAAATCCTCGAATATAACGACATTGTCCAGGGCCTCCTTAAACCTTTCGTCTTCGCTTTCGTTATTTCTGTGGTGGGCTGCTTTTACGGCCTCAACACCACGGGTGGCACGCAAGGCGTTGGCCTATCCACCACCAAGGCAGTGGTCGTCGCTTCGGTGTGGGTGTTCGTGATTACCGCGCTGTTGACTCGAATCTTCGTGAACTTGCAGTGATGTCCACGGCGCCCAACACACCCGCCGCCGACCACTTGTTGCGCGTTGAAAACGTTAGCTTGCGTTTCGATGAGGTGGTCGCCCTGGAGGGGGTCTCATTCCAGATGGGCGCCGGGGAGACGCGCGTAGTGCTGGGCGCGGCGGGTAGCGGCAAGACTACCCTGCTGAAGGCCTGCCTGGGCCTCATCCAGCCCGATTCGGGGCACATTTATTTATTTGGCCGCGATATCACCGAGTTGGAAGAGCGTCAGCTGTTCGATATCCGCAGCAAAGTCGGAGTGCTGTTTCAAGAGGGCGGCCTCTTCGACTCGATAACAGTCGCTGAAAATGTAGCCTATCCGTTGATCAACCGGCGCGTGCACGACGTTCCATTGAGCCAGATCGATGCCAAGGTGGAAGACGCCCTTCGATTTGTTGAATTGCAGCAAACCCTCGACAAGTTTCCGAGCGAACTATCGGGAGGCATGCGCCGGCGCGTCGGAATCGCGCGCGCAGTGGTCAGCGAGCCGCCGCTCGTTTTCTATGATTCTCCCACCGCCGGCCTGGATCCCATCACCGCCAACACCATTATGGCGTTGATCGCCAAGGAGCGAGATACCATGAACACCGCAAGCCTGATAGTCACGCAACGTTATCAAGATGGGCAGCTGATGGCCAATTTTCGCTACAATCGCACGCATGGACAGTTGGAGCCGGTTTCCGGAAATGGGGCTGGAAACCACAAAGGCTCGAATCCGACACACACCACCTTTATGGTCATGAAAGAGGGCCGTCTCATCTTTGAGGGCGTCCAAGCTGAGCTCGAGGCCTCCACGGATCCGTATATCTCCAAGTTCGTGCCCAAACATTCGGTAACTTATGGCGATTCAGACTAAAGCAAACTGGGCGCGACTGAAGGTGGGCCTGATGGCCCTCGCTGCGATGAGCATTCTGGCGATTGTGATCTTTCTGGTCACCGGCCAGACTAATATTTTCGAATCGAAGGCGGTACTTTACACATATCTGTCGGACGCGGCGGCCCTGACTATCGGCGCTCCCGTCAACCTGGATGGCATCCCAGTCGGCAAGGTTAAGCACATCAACCTCTCGGGCTCCAAGGATCCTCGACGGCTGGTCCGCATCGAAATGGAAATCCCGGAGCACTCCCTGAAATCGATTCCTGTCGATTCGGTCTCATCCATCAGCGCCGCCAACATCCTGGGCACGAAATACATCAACATCAAGTCCGGTATGAGCGACATGACGGTCCGCACGGGCCAGGAGATTCCCAGCCTCAATACCGCCGAATTCGAGAACGTGGTGCAGCAAGGCTACGCCGTGTTGACAGCTCTGCAAGGCACAGTCGAGAAGGTGAATGTCATTGTTGAGCGACTGGATCGCATCACCGGCCTCGTTGAATCCGGCAAAGGCAGCATCGGCAAATTGCTGGTGGATGAAACGCTCTACAACCATTTCCTACAAATCGTTGACGAGGTCAAGCAGCTTGCGGACGCGCTGAATAGCGACCAAGGCACGCTAGGAAAGCTGCTCTACAGTCCGGAAGCGTATAACGATTTCCGCAAGGCGATCGCCCGGGTCGATAGCCTGCTACAGGATTTGCAGGACGGCAAAGGCGCAGCCGGAAAGTTCTTGAAAGATCCCGCGGTCTACGACGAGCTGCACAAGACCATCGCCGACGCCGACAAGATCATCCAGGATCTGAATGCGGGACAAGGCAGCGCTGGAAAACTGCTGAAGAGCGACGAGCTGCACAAACAACTGGTCGATACTATTGCCAAGTTGGACCTCATCATCGACAAAGTCAACTCCGGACAGGGCACCATCGGGCAACTGCTCGTCAACCCGCAGTTATACGACAATCTGAGCGGAGCTACGCGTGAGATGCATGGGCTCATGCAAGATTTCCGGGCCAATCCAAAGAAGTTCCTGCGCATCAAGCTCGGCCTCTTTTGAAATACCTCATCACGAACGCCGATGACTTCGGCTTTACGCGCGATGTCAACGAGGGCATTGTGCACGCGCATCGGCAGGGAATTCTCACCGCGACCACACTGATGGCGACCGGCCCGGCGTTCGACCACGCCGTCGCGCTGGCGCGCGAAAATCCGGAGTTGGACATCGGCGTCCATCTGGTCCTGGTGGGGAGCGAGGGGTATCCGGCAACGGTAGCGCGTTTGGTGGCATCGCTGGGGCGAATCCAAATCTACGATGAGCTCGCGCGCCAGATCGGGAAGGTTATGGATACAGGCATCCGGCCCACTCATCTGGATACCCACAAACACACTCATCTATTGCCGCCGGTCCTGGACGCCGTCGCCCAGTTGTCTCAGGAGTTCAAGATACCGTGGGTTCGGCGGCCTCTGGCGAGTCTCTTGCAGGGAGTGTTGGCGCGGCATGGCTGCCGCACGACCGACCATTTCGCGGGCTTTGCAATCACCGGTCGCTACGATGCAGCTCGACTCGCGAAGCTGATCCGCCGGCTTCCGGAAGGTATCACGGAATTCATGTGTCATCCCGGATTCTGCACCGCGGAGCTCGAACACGCTCACACTCGTCTAAAGGCCAGCCGCCGGCAGGAACTGGATGCCCTCACCAGCGCGGAGGTCCGCGCCGCGCTCGAAGAATCGAACGTGGTGCTAACCCGCTACGCCGCGCTCTAGCACTTGCTCAGTCGGCAGCTCGTTCAAGACCAGCTCGTTCAAGACCAGCTCGGCCAAAATACGTTGCGCGACCTCCTTGCCCCGCTCGCCCACCTCGCCCACTGGTCCCACGCACGCCGGGCACCCGGCCTCGCAGCTGCACGACCTCAGTACGTCCATCGCGCCCGTCAGCAATTTCGGCGTCAGCTTGAACAGCGGCTGGCTTTGCCCGATTCCGCCCGGATAACTGTCGAACAGAAATAAATCGGGCTCAAAGCTCCGCGCACCCTTTGAAATATCTTCGGCGATCGCGATCCCCAGATCGTGCGGATCGCACATCAACAGCAAAGCCGCTATGGTCCGCAACACATTCGCTAAGCCCGTGAGTCCGTTTTGCTTCTCCGTCGGCGTCAAATCTGGAAATCGCGCCAGAAAGCTCTCGGGAAAGCGCAGCCAGAACGCCGTGGTCTGCATCTCGCGCTCTGGCATCGATAAATTACCCGCCCCGACGTTCTCCAGCGTATAAAACCGGACCTTCTTGAATCCCACCACTTGCGTATTTACCCGCACATCGCCGTGGGCCGCGCGCGCTCCGTTGACCTCGCGTGATTCGAACTCCTCCAGTTCCTTCACCTGCGTGTAATCGATCGCATCCGTGAAATAATCGCTGTCCACGCGCCGCACGTACGCCTTCCGCCCGTCGTAATCGAACTTCTCCACCTGATATTGCCGCGCTTCGTGCAGATAGATTGCCTTCTCGTGCAAGGTTTCGAGCGCGAGGGGAAAAGATACTTCCGCAATCACCTGGTGCTCGCCGGTAATATCCACCACGACGAAGTTGTCGCTCGACACCGCGCGCAGGCTCACGGCATCGGCCGGGTAAGTGTCCGAAGTCCAATGCCAGCAGCCCGCTGAGTGATGGAGCAACGCGGCTTCCTCCGCCAGAAAGCGGCACAATTCCGCGGGATCATGCGGGCCAAACTTCTCGCCGTCTCGAATAGGCAGCTCGAACGCCGCGCATTTCAAATGGTTGATCAGGATCTCCAGATTGTCGGCATTGATCTGCGCGTGCTCGGGCGACCGCTCGAAGAAATACTCGGGATGCTCGATGATGTATTGATCCAGCGGTGCGCTGGAGGCCACCAGCACCGCCAGAGACGCTGTTTGCCGCCGCCCCGCTCGGCCGGCGCGCTGCCACGACGACGCGATCGAACCCGGATATCCGGCCATGATCACTGCGTCCAGCGATCCGATATCGATGCCCAACTCCAATGCGTTGGTCGCCACCACAGCGCGGATCTCCCCATCCCGTAGCTTACGCTCGATCTCGCGACGCTCGCGCGGCAGGTAGCCTCCACGATAGCCGCGCACCGTATCACCCGGCACTGGACCGCGTTCGCAGGCGTCCCGCAGGTACTTCAGCAGGATCTCGGTAGCCAACCGGCTGTTCGCAAACACCAGCGTCTGCTGGTCCCGCTCGATGAATTCTGTCGCGATCCGGCGTGTCTCGTGCAAATAGCTGCGGCGGATCCCCAGCGCCCGGTTCACCACCGGCGGATTGTAGAAGACAAAATATTTTTCTCCGCTAGGCGCGCCGTTGCGATCCACAAGTTCAAACGGGGATTCCACCAGTGCTTCGGCCAGTTCCTTGGGATTCGCTATGGTCGCCGAACAGCAGATAAACTGCGGCGTCGACCCATAGAACTCGCAGATCCTCCGCAGCCGGCGCAACAGGTTCGCCAGATGGCTGCCATACACGCCGCGATAATAATGCAATTCATCGATCACCACATAGCGCAGGTTCTCGAAACATTTCGCCCACTTCGTGTGATGCGGCAGAATACCGCTGTGCAGCATATCCGGATTCGTCAGAATTACATTGGCACGCTCGCGAATGGCGCGCCGCGCATCCTGGGGAGTATCGCCGTCGTAGGTGAACGCACGAATCTCCGATCCCAGGACGTCCACCGCCGCCTGAAACTCGTGCAGTTGATCCTCCGCCAGTGCCTTGGTCGGGAAAAGGTACATCGCCCGCGCGCCCGGATCCTCAATCAGTTTCTGCAAAACCGGCAGGTTGTAGCACAGGGTCTTACCGCTGGCGGTGGGCGTAACCACCACAACGTTCTTGCCAGCGGCGCACAACTGGAACGCTTCCGCTTGATGCGTATAGAGCCGCGGGATACCGCGTGAACCAAGCGTCTGGCGCAACGCGGGCGCTATTTCCGGTGGTATGTCGGCGAATTCACCTTCGCGAGCTGCCTGATGGCGGATCGCCCGTATCGGCGAATCCATATCCGCCATCCATTTTTCGAAATGCGCCACCGAAGTCTCGATCCCACCTCGTGGCGCAATTGCGCTCCGGTCCGAAAGCCCCAACGTCAGATTCATGGTTTCGCCTTTTCTTTGCCAGCTTACACGAAAAGGCGACGTAAATCCAGGAAAATGTCTTAGCGCCCGGGGATTCGAAGACCGTCGAGCACCGACGCGGCGTATGTTTTCCCGCGCTCCAGCGCGTCCACATAAGCCTGCCGGCGTTCCTCGCGGGTATACGCGGCGCCGACGCGATAAAAGCGCTCAAGCGACAGACCCACAACGCGCGTACCTGCATAAGCGATCGCGGCTTTGGGGATCAAACCGCCGCCCATGGGAATTTTCCCTACCAATTCGCGTGCCAGAGCGCGCCAGCCAAAGGCGCCTAAAACGATGGAAGCGATCTCTCTGCTCTGCTCCCTATACCCGACGTCGCGGTCGCTGGCCGCAGCCAATAGGAAAGCCATCCGGATCTGATTGGCCGTCAGAAAAGCCGTGTCGGTCGCAAATTCCCCAATGGCCCAGGGAAGCGAGATGAAGGGCACAATATCCGGGATCGCTGTGGCGAGCGCGAATAGAGCATTCTCTTTCGCCACTTTCTTCACCATCCGTCGCGACACCTCCTCCCGAAAAGGGTGCACGTGCAGCGCCAGCGGAACCGCCAGATCCGGCCTGCGAGTCAGCACATCATGCACGGTTTGCTGGGGAGCGTCATCGCGAAAAGCAAACACGCGGCTGGTCCGGCTCAATTCACCGACTGGTGAATCCTCGAAATAAATCTCGAGATCGTAATTCTGGGAAGGATAGGCGTGTTCCGAGGCCCGATAAATCACCCGTTGAACTTCCGCGCGTCTGGCCGCGGATAGTTCCCGCGGTGCAAGAAAGTCTTCCATCCGGCGGTACGCGGTCTCGCTATGAGCATAGAGGAAAAGCCGTAGAGGGCGCTCGGTATGGCGCCGTATTTCCTCCGGGTTCAAATTGCCGATGGCTTCTTTAATGTTTTGGAGTACTTTTACAGACATGCAGGGGCGGAGCGAAACACTACCTTCAACTCCTTTCTCCATTCTAAACCGACTCCGATCCTTTCTACTTCGATGTGGGGCGCGAGGTATCGTAGAACGCTCTCGTTGGACGGATGAAAATCAAGCGCGGGAGAAACGAGCAGCAGGCGAGGCGGCTGAGTGAGCAACTCTGTCCCGGGGAAATAGCCGTTTACGCTGAACTCACGCCGATCCAGGTGCCATTTCACCCGCATCCAGTAGTCCAGGGCCTGCAACGGTAAGTGGATGTCTTCGGTCGCCTTCAATTCGAGGACCGCCAGCCTGCCTCCTCGCTCCATCGCTAGCAAATCCAGGACCCCGCGATCGGCGGCGGCGAAGGCCGGCACCTGGTCGTAAATAGGAGCCGCCAGCAGTCGAGCATCGATCTCTTCGATGGCGCTGCGTACCTGTGATTCGAGCCAGGCTTCGCGATTTCTCAGATACAGCGGATTCAGACGGTCGGCTGCTTCGGCGCAACGAAACCGGCTTAATTCTGCGGCGAGTTGCCGGATCTCGCCCCCGTTCGAGGAACGCGCTTTCCGCTTTCTCTCCAGACCGAAACACAGTTCCCCATCCACGGTTCTTGCGAACTCAAGCCCGCGGACGCGCAAGCTCAGCTCTCCATCGGCGCGATCCACGATTTCCACACCGGACGTCTCGCGGATGGGCTGAAGAAGACCGTCCAACTCTGACGGAAGCCTCCGCCGGCAAGGCTCCAGGCGCGTGTCGAGATTACCGTAGTCCCGCAAGTCGATTGGCTGCTCGACACCATCGGCGGTGTACACAAACGCGACGTATTGCGCCGCGCGTGGATCGAGGAACAGCAGCCGCAAACAAGTGGGCTTCTCGCGCCCAGCAGGCAAGTAGAGGATCAACCCGTAAATCACAAGACCAGGCTCGCGTTGACGAAGATAGTCGAGCCAGATCAGTCCAAAGGTCAGCGCACCGTCGGCGTGGAAAGGATCCGGCGAGGCTCCCACCGCTGCCCAGGCCGACCCGCCCTGCCGCAACATCGCTCTTGGATAGGCCGGCGAAAGGCTATGCTCCAGATCTGCTTCCGTGGTTAGCTCGGCGATCCTGTAGGTCGGGAACTGGCGGCGGAGGAACCGGCGGAACAGCTCGCGGAACTCGAGACGCGTGCTCTTGAGTTCCAAGTTTTGGCCGGCTGCACGGCGTAAATCGATCAGCGAGAGAGTGCCGGAGCGCTTTGCGAATCGCTCGATGCGGAGCACCAGTTTTCCGCGTGACTCATTTTCAATCCCGGTGACCCGGCGAACCAAGTTCCGCCGATCATCCCAGGCCTGCAGGCTTAGAACGCCATTGCGCGATTCCAGCACGAAATTATCGGCGGTGATTGCGAGCGACTCTTCGCCGGGTTCGCACAACACTGGCTCAGTGCAGGCGTCGAGAAAGCGCCGGATGGTCTGCTGGATTTCGATCAAAGGATTCGGGACTCGAAGGAAGGCGGCTTCGAAGAAGGTGGCAGGCTATCCACTGCGCTACCCTAATTATCATCCCTTGCCGAACGAAAAGCCAGCTTTGCTCAAAGAAAAACCAGCTTTGCTTAAAGAAAGATTAGATCAGGTAGAGGCCAGAATCGCCGGCGCGGCGGCGCGCACTGGCCGCAAGCGCTCCGACATCACGATGCTCGCGGTGACTAAGAAATTTCCCGCGGCGGTGGTCGAGGAAGCTTACCAACTGGGTCTTCGCGAATTCGGCGAGAATTACGTCCAGGAATTCGAAGCCAAGCGCGCCGCGCTGCCGGGTTGCGAAGGCGCGCGATTCCATCTGATCGGGCACTTGCAATCCAATAAATCGAAGAAAGCCGCGGAGATTTTCCAGGTGATCCAGACTGTCGACACTGCCAAACTAGCTCGACGGCTGGATGAGGAAGGGCGGCCCTTGGATGTGATGATCGAAGTCAAGCTTTCGACGGAAGAAGCCAAAGCCGGCGCCGCTCCCGAAGACGTTCCCGCGCTGGTGGAGGCGATCGGCAAGTGCGTTAATCTCCGTCTACTTGGCCTAATGACTATGCCTCCCTGGTCGGACGATGCCGAACAGTCGCGTCCCTATTTCGCGCGGCTGCGCCAACTGGCCGAACAAAATCATCTGCCGCATCTTTCGATGGGCATGTCACACGATCTGGAAGTCGCCATCGAGGAGGGCTCGACCATCATCCGCATTGGCACGGCCCTGTTCGGTCCGCGGAAAAAAGATTGAAGGTCGGCTTTTTCTCCCCGCTGCCCCCCGCCCGGACCGGTGTAGCCGACTATTCCGCGTCGCTTCTGCGCGCGCTTCAACAGTTGGGCCAAGTGGCTGTTAACAAACCCGATGCCGATATCGCGCTCTATCATCTGGGCAACAACCAACTGCATCGTGAAATCTATCAAAGGGCTCTCGACCAGCCTGGCGTAATTGTGCTGCACGATGCAGTCTTACAACATTTCTTCCTCGGGACCCTCAGCGAAGCCGATTACGTTGCCGAGTTCGCATATAACTACGGCAGCTGGAGTACGGATCTGGCGCGCGACCTCTGGCTGCATCGCGCACGGTCGGCCGCCGATCCGCAATATTTCCGCTATCCGATGTTGCGGCGCATTTCGGAGCGATCATTGGCGGTCATTGTTCACAATCCACGGGCGGCTGAAATGGTCCGCGAACACGCCCCTGGCGCGGTTATCCACGAGATTCCACACTTGTGGGAGCCGGCCCCTCTTCCGTCGGATTTCGATGTGATCCGCCTGCGCGCGAAGCTCAGTCCCCCGCACACCTTTCTTTTCGGTGTATTCGGACATCTGCGGGAGTCCAAGCGATTGCCGGCCGTGCTGCGATCCTTCGAAAGAGCGCGCGGCACGGCGGATGTAGCGCTGCTGATTGCCGGCGATTTCGTCTCTTCCGATCTGGCACGCTCGCTGGAACCGATGCTAGGCTCAGCCGGAATCCTGCGCGTCGGGTATACGGAGGACCGCGATTTCTGGCGATACGCCGCCGCTGTGGATGCCTGTATCAACCTGCGCTATCCCGCAGCCGGCGAGGCCTCCGGCATCGCCATCCGGCTGATGGGCATCGATAAGCCAGTGATCGTGACCTCTGCCTCCGAGACGTCCCGGTTTCCCAAATCGGCCTGTCTGCGCGTCGACTCAGGCGCGGCCGAAGAGGAAATGCTGGCCCAGTACATGATCTGGCTGGCCCGATTTCCAGAAGACGCCAGAGCCATCGGGCAGCGTGCCGGTCAGCACATACGCCACTTTCATGCCGTCGAGCATATCGCCTGTCTGTATTGGCAGGCGCTTCAAGACTGTTATCATAAACGTAACGGGAATTAGTAGTTCACCGTGGTGAAAATCACCTCATCGCTGCTTCTATGCGGGGCGTTGCTGCAGGCGACGACGTCCATCGCCTACCAGAAGTTATTGCATGCGCGCGTGCCAATGCGCGACGGTACGCACCTCGATACCAATATCTTCCATCCCGCCGGAGGCGGTCGTTATCCTACCGTTTTGCTGCGGACACCCTATGGAAAGGGACCCGACCTGCCGGCCGGCTATGCCGCTTTCCTCGATCACGGATACGCCGTGGTGTTGCAGGATGTCCGCGGCCGCTATGCTTCCGAAGGCAAGTTCGACGCTCTCCTCCAGGAAGGCCCGGATGGCTACGATACTCTGAACTGGATCGCCGAGCAGCCCTGGTCGAACGGAAGAGTCGGCATGATTGGCGGCTCTTACCTCGGCATCGCTCAGTGGCGGGTAGCACTTTTGAACAACCCGCATCTCAAAGCGATCTTCCCAGTGGTTTCGGGCTCAGACGATTACTTCGACCGCTTCTACTCTCCCGGCGGAGCCACCAAGCTGGGACACCGGCTGCTCTGGTTTTCTCTAAATCTTACGCCTCCCGGAGTTCCGCGGCCGAAGTTTAACGATTACATCCTCCATCTACCGTTGCGCACTGCCGATCAAGCCGCCACGCACCAGACGCTCAGCCTGTATCAGACGGTCCTGAAGCATCCCACTTACGATGCCTTCTGGAAGAGCGTAAGTGTTCTCGATAATATCGACCGTGTTCACGTGCCCGTCTTTTCGGTAGGCGGCTGGTATGACAACTACGTGGAGAGCGACCTGAACGCTTTCGCTGCATTGCATAAATCGGCGGGCAAGGCGGATGACAAGCACCGCATCATGATCGGTCCGTGGGCCCACAATATGTCGATCCCGTTCTCCGGCATCGATCTGGGCTTGGATTCTTCGGCGCCCATCCGTGCCTACCAGATCGAATGGTTCGATCATTGGCTCAAAGGCATGCCGGAAAGCGCGGCGCACTTTTCTCCAGAGACGTGGCACAACGTCCGTTCCGAAGTGGATGAAGCTCCCGTGCATATCTTTGTGATGGGCGCGAATCGCTGGCGGGACGAACAGGAATGGCCCCTGGCACGAGCGCGCTACACCCCGCTTTATCTGGCGAGCAAAGGGCACGCCAATTCGCTAACGGGCGACGGAGTGCTCCAGTGGACGCCAGTAAGTAAGAAAATTAAGCCCGACCAATTTGCTTACGATCCGCATTACCCGGTGCCCACCCGCGGCGGCGCGGTGTGCTGCGATCCCAAAATCTTCCCCTGGGGTCCCCTCGATCAGCGCGCCGTGGAACAGCGCAACGATGTGTTGGTCTATACCAGCGCCACTTTGAAACAGGATCTGGAGGTAACCGGGCCGGTCCAAATGGTTCTGTACGCTTCCACCACGGCCCCCGATACCGACTTCACCGCCAAGCTGGTGGACGTGTTTCCGAATGGCGAGGCGCGCAATCTGACTGACGGCATCCTGCGCGTTCGCTATCGAAATGGATTGGAAAAATCCGAGCTGGCGCAGCCGGGCGAGATCTATCCGCTCACCATCGACACCGGTGTCACGAGCAACGTGTTCTTGAAGGGCCACCGCATTCGCGTCGAGATTTCAAGCAGCAATTTTCCGCGTTTCGATCGGAATCCGAACACCGGCCGCGGGCTGGCGGACGAGACGGTTTTGAAGAGGGCGCAACAGACCATCTATCATGCGCCGCCGTTCCCCTCGCATCTATTACTGCCGGTGATCCCGGAGAGTGGCGGCAAGGATTTGACTTCGCCGGCCGTTGCGCGGTATGGTGCGAGAGGAATCCAGTCGAGCCCGGCCAAGAGCCTCACGTTTCAGGCGCGGTAGCCAAGTGGTAAGGCAGAGGTCTGCAAAACCTTTATTCGTGAGTTCGATTCTCACCCGCGCCTCCAACAACTTAGCGATAAATACCAAACAATGAAACAGTTCCAGGGTCCATGATCGTCCGGTAGGTTTCGCGTCGGTCCACGAACATAGGGCGAAAGTCCCGGACCGTTTTCGGACCGTGTGCGAGATGCGGGACTGAGAAGGGTTATTTCTTCGAGTCGCCGACTGCTATAGGGTTCGTGGTGAACTTCAACTTGTCGGGCGTCATTGGTTCGAGGCTGCTCTTTAAGTCGAATGTGCCTGATGGCTTAAGTACACCACAATCACAAGTCGGGCTGACAACCATGTTTGGCCCCAGCGTCGAAGTGATGTAGATGATGTATCGTGATGCTTCAATTGCATGATCCGCGTCTGTCAAATAGTCCAACCCGGCTGTCTTGGTTTGCTTGATGTGTGCCCTCATGTCTCGCAATTGTTGTTGTTTGTCGGCTAATTCGAAAGCCCGCTCACCTTCCTTAGACATCAACTGAAATATCTCCCACCGCCCAAAAGTCATAATCGCGGATGTCGCCTGATCAAGCAACCCTCGCGGTGAAAAAGAAGCAATCCCGACTTGACCCTCGTCGTTAACCTCCCGATAATCCACAGACTCGCTCGCGTACAAATAGTGCTTCTTCTCCACGTAATAAAACTGTAGCTCATCTATTGATTTAATTTTAGAGTTCGGATTGTCGAATGCACGCAGGTTCGGAGGTACGCCGATTACCCTGATGACCTTGTTGAGAAAGCCATTCTGCAGAAATGCACCCAGCCCCTGCCAGTCGACTTGATCCGGAGAGTCGTAGTGATTAAGATAATCAATCGTCTCAGTGTAGAAGGAATAGATCTGCCTGTAGTCTGCATCCTGCGGTCGCTTTGCTTCGATCGTTGAACTGCCAGTCATTGTCATCACGATGCCGTTCTTGGACACCATAATCTTATGATGGCCATCTCTATCCACATTTTCGGTCCGTACGCGGTTATCGGCGCACATCACCAGTCCATCCGATGTGTTCATAACGAGGATAAGCGTGGCGCGGGCTTGGGCTATTAAAACCAAAGCGGCAACGGCAATGGTGACGCGCATATCTGACTTTATCACCTTTATGCCCATCATTCCACTTCAGTTGTGGGTCTTAACCGCCAATAAACCTAATGTGGCCGTACGCCTTGCGATAAACCAGATCCGAGTTGGCCACCGGGTATCGCAAGGATCTTGGTGATCTGAAAGGGCTGGCCCAAAGCATCCAGGCGGTTGGCTTGCTCCATCCGATTGTGGTTGCCACCGGAGGGAAGTTAATCGCCGGCGAACGGCGCCTCAAAGCTTGCCGCATGCTGGGCTGGGACAAGGTGCCGGTCACCAAGATTGATTTGGCCGAAATCCTGAACGGGGAGCAGGCCGAAAATATAAACGGCAGCCGCCATGCGGAAGTTTATCGGGTCTGAGTCGGACCGAATTCGGACCGTCGCGGCATCAGAGGATCAAGGAGAAAGGTTATCTGATAGGTAAGCTACTACTGCTAATATAGATAGATATCGGACCGAAATATGACGGTCTAATAAGAGTAAGGTCTGCAAAACCTTCATTCGTGAGTTCGATTCTCACCGGCGCCTCCAAGAAAAACAAACCGCATCCGATAGAAGTTATTGGGGTTAACAGTCCAAATTCGTTCACTGCTGATCGTTCTCGATCTGGGCTGGAGGCGAAAGGAAGGCTCGAAGCGGAACGCCTATTGAACAAGATAAGGCCCCGCAACTCCGCAAACGGCCAGGGTTTTGCCGCTGCTGATTGCAATCGTATCGTGGGTTATTCTGCACGCACAGCGGGGCACGGAAACTAACGGACGCCGTTGATCCCATGGGCAGCCCAGTTCTCGATCATCTTTCTGACCACTGTCTCAAACTCCTCGAAATCAATGGGCTTATGCACAAACTCCCGAACGCCCAGCTCTTTCGCCCGCTGGATCTCGGCCGGATTTGACGAAGAACTAAATACTACTATCGGCGCCGAGGGTTTGCACTGCGCCAGTATTGCGATCCCAGGAACCTTGGGGATGTTCAAATCTAGAATGATGAGATCCGGTTTCAGGTCGGTATCGCAGAGCATCCGCAGCGCCTGCTCACCGTCCATCGCTACTCGAATGTTAATGGACGACAATACGGCCAAGAGGATCTGCTGGATCAGGAGCACATCACCCGGATTATCTTCAATCAACAAAATTGTCAAAGTCCGGCCACACCCCTTTGCCCGTATGACTCCCTATCGGGGCTTCTGTTTCTCACCGAAAACGGGGTACAAGGATCGCAAGCCAGATTGCGCGCCAAGAAATAATAAGCCATTGGTCTTTGAACGGCCGTGGAACTATAGCGGGAAGAGCCCGGCCTACCCGGTGAATGTTAGGAGACCCGCCGGGAAAGACCAGGCTCCGAAAGCATCTTCTGGGTTTCTGATGCACCGGCACACGTAGAAGGTTCTTATTTACGGATGCCATCCGAAATACGCTCCGCATTGACACTCTCCAGGCCGTGTAGCGTCTACGGCACTGGAGGCAGTCTATGGAGTATCACAAGCCGATCGTTTGCTTCGGTTTTGCGGCCTTGGTCTTGTTCACATCCTTGGCCGTCGCGCAAAGTAGCCAGTCCAAGCACGAACCCGATGTTCCATACGTGCCAACAACGGACGAAGCGGTAAACGCGATGCTGAAACTGGCCGATGTCAAACCCTCCGACATCGTCTACGACCTTGGTTGTGGAGATGGCCGGATCGTGATCGCCGCCGCCAAAGAATACGGTGCTCACAGCGTTGGTATCGACATCAACCCTCAGCGTATCCAGGAAGCGAAGGAAAACGCCAAGAAAGCTGGCGTGGAAAACCTAGTCCGCTTCGAGGAGAACGATCTATTCGACGCCGACATTCACGAGGCGAGCGTGGTTACACTTTTTCTGTTGAGCAGCGTGAATCTCAAACTCCGTCCCAAACTCCTCAAAGATTTAAAGCCAGGCACGCGGATCGTCTCGAATACCTTCGATATGGGCGACTGGAAGCCGGACAAGGAACTGACGGTGGGTGACCCGGTGGAGGGGTTTTCGCTGAGCCACAAATTGTTCCTGTGGACCATCCCGCAACGGGACCAGAAGTAGCGCTGCCCCCGGAGGATTCGGCCCGAAGCGTTCCCTTGGTTCTCCCCCGTACTTCGACTGGATCAGCTGCAGCGCTCGGCCCCACAACTTTTTCTGCTTCTCGCGGTTGGATTTCCTCCCCGCCGCCGTGCACCAAATCTGTGGCTCCCCGCCTTCGAAATCGCTTCCAGACCCGCTCCGCCGCATTCTTCAGATTCGGGGACATTTCTAACGAGGCTAGATGCAGACGTCATGATGGGGCCACAACAGCAATATCGATTAACAGCAAGGGAATCGATCTAGAAAATCAGACCACTGATCTTGTCGTCAAGCTTCAGGCGCCCCGGGCATAGTCAACTTGCCTTCGCCCAGGCCTGCCCTACATCCTCCGCGATTCCATTGCGACAGCTCCCCACTCGCGAATGGAGTAAGTTCCGCTATTGTGTCTTATAGTGCCATTCGCTTGAGTTATCAATTATGACTAACAAAATTCGACTAGGGGTCATTTTGATTCTGCTGCGATTTTATCCGTCCAGCGAAGCAGCCACCCTCAAACCAGAAACGAAAGAAGCCTGGGACGCCTATCTTCAGGAGGCGAATGCCGCCATGCAGGCGCGTCTCCAGCCGGGCGCACATTTCCTTTGGCTCGACGATGAACCGTCTCGGGCGGAGGACATTCGGACGAAGGGCCCCTACATCGCGCCGGTCGGCCCGCATATTCCAAAGAAAGTTCCATCCGGACTAATCCACGATTGGCTGGGTGTGGGCTTCGTCCCTAATGCGAAAATCGAGGATATCTTGCGGGTTGTACGGGACTATGACCGGTACAAGCAAATCTACCAACCGGGAGTAATCGACTCACTCTCTCACAGTACTGACGGAGTGAAAGATCTCTTTTTCATGCGCCTCGCGAACAGATCGGTGGTAGCCAAGACGGCTCTCGATACAGAATGCGAAGCTTCCTATTTTCGTGTAGATGATCGGCGTTGGTACAGTGTTTCCAATACGATCCACATCCAGGAAGTTGATAAATTTGGAACCCCGGGGCAACGAATCTTGTCCGAGGACCATGGTACCGGCCTTATTTGGCGGCTATCCAGCATCACACGCCTGGAGGAGCGCGATGGAGGGGTGTATGCTGAGCTGGAAGCCATCGCACTAAGCCGCGATATTCCCGCGGCGTTTCGCTTGCTCGTGACACCCATCGTGCGCCGCGTTTCGAGAGATTCGCTCGCCACGTCACTTCACCAAACGAAGGTAGCCATCGATGACAGCATGGCGCACCGCAAGGAAGTATCTGATCATTGAGCTGCCCGCGCATTAGCCCGATGGCTGAGAAGGAGGCGAGCTTCGCGAATCACGCGAGGGCGCTCCTGGTCCGGGGTGCTACAGCGTCGGATATCTGACCTTGTCGCGAACGCTTTTGAGAACGCTGCGTTGGATTGCGTGGAGTTTTTCGAGGGCAGGCTCTATGTATGCAATGCCGCGGCCCGCGCACGCGATGCCAGTCCACAAGCAAAGAAACGATTGCCGCCAATTTCGCTCAGCCGGGAACCCGATCAATGGCCAGGTCGATCTCCGCGGTCTTGTCGTAGACACTGCCGCGAAACATCCATCCATGGATAAAGATCAACGCCAGGAGCAACATCTTGACGCGAAAAAAACTGTTGTAAAAATATTCCTCGGCCTTGGCAGCATTATCCTTTGCGCCATGACGCTGGCGGTTTGAATCCGGTTCGCTAAAATACATCGTGTATGGGAAGAGTTCTGATAAGCACTCCCCGTATCGATCCGCGCTATGCGGTTTTCAAGCTTTCGATCCGGAAGTCCGCAATTCATCGCTACGGGGTCTACGCTCGGGAACTGATTCCGGTCAACCGCAAAGTGATCGAATATGCCGGCAAACGGCTCAACCGCCGGGAGGCTAAGTATGCGGACCACACGTACCTGTTTGTGCTCGACAATTACTGGACTGTCGATGGCGCTATCGGCGGGAGCGGCGCTGAAATCATAAATCACAGTTGCGAACCAAACCTGATCAGCCGCGTGATGAAGGGTCACATACTATACGTAAGCCTTCGCGTGATCAAGCCGGGCGAAGAACTCACTGTCGACTACAATTTCGGAAAGCAAACCGAGCGAGTCCGCTGCTTCTGCGGCGCCCAGAATTGTCGCGGTTCGATCCAAAAATAGCTCTCATTACTGGATGTCGGCTTCCGCGCTTTGGAGTTGCAGACCAACCCGCTCGCCGTTAATGAGCACCAGGCCGGAATTGATTAATTGCTGCCCTGTGAGGTCGTACTCCGCGTACCGCCGCAGCTCGGAAAGCAGAAAGAAGAATTCGATGGACTCGGATGCCGCGGTAACGATAGAGCTAAAGACGATGCCGTCGAAATCAGAATCCCTGGAGACAATCCCGATCAGCGGCCGGATCACGTGAGAGAGACATGTGTCCACAATGAAGCCGGCTTTCCGTCGATGAAGACCCGCGATTCGAGCAAAGCAGGCATCTGATCATCTACCGTGGTGCTGGCCGCAATTCTCTCGGCCGTAGCGAACGGAACAATCAACGCCAGGTTCTCCGGATGCTCCACTGCGACCCCCAACACCTTTTTGCGAACGTGGTGGGCAACCTCGATGGCGAACGCATTCAGTTCGGTCTCGCCGCCAAGTCGAGAAGCCGTGGCGCGAAGGATCGGAAGCATCACTTCAAGATAGGTCTGCTTCACGCGCTCGTTCTGGTTCATGGACTCCTCCGAGTACGAGGCGAAATAGTTGCCCGTTACCTGAAGGACCGTATGGCCTTGGAAATTGGAAAAACGAATCGAGCGTTGATCGTTTTGCTGCTCTTGTCGTTCTGTCAGATCCAACTTGCGGCTTGGGTAGAACCGATATGGATACTGGTGCGAGGCGATGTCGACAGCCGCCGCCTTCAGCTCTGGCAAATGCTTCTGCTGGAGAGCGCGCATGGCCGGATCGAGAATCTCCGGCGGCGAGAGCACCTGAGGAAGGCAACGTGGAACGAGAACGGTCATAGCTACGACCAAAATAAAATTATTTTTGCACATATAAAGCGTCCTGCTACTTGGTGAGTGTGAAATCTATCGTTGTATTGCCTGGGACCACGGCGGGTTTGGATTGCGATTTCATTCCTTCGCGCCACGCGGTCACGGTGTAGCTGCCATCGGGGATGTTGTCGATTTTGTACTCCCCGGAAGAGTTAGCTCCGGCAAAATACGGCGTCGGCGCCACGACAATGTATCCCGACATTTCGGGATGCACGTTGCACAACAGAGAAACAATACCCGGCGTATCGAATTTGAACGAGCGAATTTCGCCCTTAGGCCAAGTGCCCATGTTGTGGCTGAGCTTCTTGTTGCCCGAAACCGAGGGCCAGAAGATGTTGTGCTGTACGTTATCGCCGTTGAGGAAGTCCACGATTGAGCCAACCAGGACCACTGTGGCGTGGGGCTGGAACAGCAGTGACTTTTGGTCAATCGAGATGTGCTTATCTGGCGCGGGGAAAGTCCTCCCTGGGATGGCATCGATGTAAACCACAGCCGCTCCCTTTCCGCCGCTGATCTTTCCGCTCACACTGCCTCCGTAGGCGGCTAGACTGCCGGCCAGAAGAGCAAGAGCTATTTTCGCGAAATGACCATAAAATTTTGACATGACATTCTCCATGAATTAGTACATGAGGAATCAGTACACGAACTCCAATCCGAAGAGCGCCGTGTTGATCCGAAAAGGATTCTGAGCCTGTTGAAGGTTGGTGGCGGATGTTACGCTTTCCACGCTCTGTTGAGGACGGAATTGATACTCAAAGGATGCCTTGATGTTGGGATGAATCAAGAACTGCGCGCCAGGCGTGTAGCGATTGCATGTGGAGCGCAGTGGAGCGAAGAAGGGTGTGCCGCCGGCCAGCGCGAACCCCTTGATCCGGTCTGCGCTGGAGTTGACGCCATCCCAGCGCATGATCAGCATGACCCAGGAAGAGCGAGGAAGTCTGACTGAACAAATCCGCCGCTAAAAGTGGCGGGCACGCCGGAAACAAACCTTAGCGGATATGGTCCCATGGTGGGAGAAAGTGGAAGAAGAATCACGTTGCCGGACGAATCCACCGGCAGCAGGTTGTCGTCTTTGCCACGCAGGTAAAGCCCGTAGATGTTGAGCTTCCGGTAATTGAAGCTGAAGTCGCCGCCCGCGCGATAGAAGGGCTCGCGCGCAGTCACCAGGGTTGTGTTTGTACCGTTCTCCTGTAGTCCGATGAATCCCTGGCGTGAATTCCCTCGCAAATAAAAGCCGCCGAAGTTCAGATACGTGTGATCGCGCGGCCCGGTTGGACCGGCAGCCTGCACATCCTTGCGGCTGGCTTCATCGCGCTCCAAATTGAAGCGATATGAGAGGCGGGTGTATAGAGCCTTGGCACTGGTGTTGGAAGCGAACCCGACGCCGCCATTCGCTCCGCCGCTTGCCGACGGTACGAATTGGCTGGTATTGTCCGCTTGGTCGATGCCGCTGGTGTTTTGATCGATCACCGCGACTGAATAATGGTACCCGCCGTAGAGATGGCCTCCGCTCAGCTCGATGCCCTTGGCTGCGTTCGCAAACATGAACTGGTTCGCAACGTTCTGCTGGTTGGTCAGCGAATTGATCACACCGATGTTGCTCTCTAAGTAAATGTCATAGGGGCTGAGATTGATGCTCCCGGCCTGGGTGAAAGGGATATCCAACTCGAACTGGCCTGCGCGGATAGCCAGGGCATCGGTGGGGAGATGGAGGTAGCGTCCGATGTTTACGAATTTCAGGTAACCATCGCCCAGGCCACCCGCGGCGTTGCTTCCGCCGACGGCGATATCGTCATCCACCCAGAAAGCTATATCACTTCCCAGATTACCAGCCGAAAAGATGCTGAACAGTCCCGTCTCGAAGTCGGTGGCCGGAATGAAGGGAGGAACCGTGTTCGGTCCCATCACGCTGTTGAAGTTGTTGCGGGGTCCGGTGGTCACCTGGAAAAACGTGTTCATCCGGAAACCGATCGGAGGCAAACCAGGGATGGGCCGGGCCAAATGGCATTCGGGAACACGTCTCTTTGAGCAGGCGCGCCGGGCAGTGTGGCAGGAACTTTCAGATAGGTCTCGTCGTCCTTAGGGAACTTGAAGCCGGCGTCCTTGAAGGCTTTCCCGAAGTCGTTGAGCTTTGGGAAGTCGACATGGCAGGTACTGCATGAGGTCTGATACTGACGGGAAGACGCCGGAATCGAAAGTGCCTGGGGAGCGACCAGGGTAAACGCTATGGGGAATAGGACCATTTCCGGCAAAAAGAATCGCAGAATACATCGACGCATGAGTTTCTCCTTTGACGCCACGATAAAGGCGCCCTGAAATCAGAATTACAAAACTACCCAATCAGTCAGGGGTCTGGTGTGGCCGTGACGCGCCTGATCAAGATAGCCGTTACCACAGCAGCCGCCAAGGTTAACGCTCCAATGGCCACGTGAGCGGTGGTTGCGATGATTACGACCAGGGGGTCAACGTCGTCGAAGGACTGCATTGTCAAGAGCGCGAAACCCAGCAGCAATTGAACGGCCGTCAGCATTATCAAGGCAATTGCAGCGGAACGCACGTCGGGCGTTTCAGTACGCAGAATCGCCACCATTGCCGGGCCGAGAAAAACCGCGACCACGAGCGCGTCGAGTATGTGCAGCAGGCCGCCGGTAACTCCGTGACGGAATGCGGCCCCGAGGGTGACTTGCAACAGCACAAGAGCGGCGGTAGTCGTTGCGAGAGACCGCGCGCGCGAACCATCCAGTACCGCCTTCGGGACTTGGTTCCAGCTCCTGGAGGTGAAGACGGCGATCGCCACCGTAGCTAAGAAGAAAAGCTGGCCGAGCAAGCTGTGCGCTATTCTCACGGACACTGGCAGGGGAGCCGACTCAAACGCCACCAGATCCTGAACAATGTTGGCGCCCAGAGCAGCCCAGGCCAGCCGCCGCAACCAGACTTGCTCTTTCGACCGCGACAGCCAAATTAGCAGGCCGGCCATCAAGACCGTCACCGCCGCGCCCAACCACGCATGGGTCTGACCCAAGGAGTACAGAGGGCGCTCCTCGCTGGTCGAGACGACCGGCCCCGTGATGAAGAGCAGAGCCGTGCAGGCCGCGGCCAGAACTGCATAACGGTGCAACGACGGATTTTCCATGCGCAGCAGGTTATCGGGTCAGCAGTACTCGGCTTAGCCGCTGCGTAGTAGCTGGAGCACTGCCGACTTGGCCAGGCGGTTCGTAGTATGCGATCCAGCGGCCGAAGGACAAGATCCCAATCCACAGCACGAGCGAAAGGCACGCCGCAGTTTTAGCAATAGGCGGAATGGCCGGCGCGCGGTCGAGCTCCGCCGCGTTTCCATAGACGCTGCGATGAAACACGAGAGCGTGAACTCCAACCAACATCAGAAACAAAAGCTTCAGTTGAAAGTACGGGTTGTCGTAGTATTTGTCGAGCTTCGCTCCAGCCAGCAACACGCCGCACGTCACCATCACGACGAACCCGATCCGCTTCCAAATGCGCGTCTGCGCGATCATATCCGACACCGGCGTATTCGGCATGGCCAAGCCGAGCAGTCGCAGGTCGGTCATCAGGATCAGCCCGCCAAAAACGGCGATGGAGCTGAGGTGCAAAGACATGATAATGGGATACGCCAGGGCGGATTCACGTAGGGATGTGAAAAAGTCCAACCCTTGTACCCATTGGCTGAATTCAGCAAGTGACATTTAAACCCCAATAGCCCTTTCTACGTGAATGCATAAAAAAGCCCCGCGAAAACGATGGTTACCCACAGCAACAGAGAGACCGCAGCCACCAGCATGGAGACGAGCGGTGGGGATTTGGACAGTGCGACCTGGCGATGGATCGTGTAGTTATAGATGATCGCGATCAGCAGGCAGATGATTTTGAGCCGGAAAGCGGGGCTGTAGTAATACCGGAGCGGATCTGAAGTGAAGATCACCAGGCCCGAGGTTATGACGATGATGAGACCGGCCAGTGTCCACAGCATCGTATCCTTGACGAGTTGGGCGGCAGTCTGATGGCGCATGCCCAAGCCCAGAAGCCGAAGATCCACGATCGCAATGGTGCCGACTGACATGGCGAACGCCGCAATGTGTATGCATTCGAAGAGTGGAAAAGCCCACTCATTGTTGTTTAGGGGATTCGTCGCCGGATCGTAGGCCAAAATCATCGGAATTGGTAAGTGACATCGTATCAGATAAGGATCAATCCATTTCCATCGCAGCCTTCAATCCCTCTTCGATTTCACGCAGAGGCTCAACCGTGAGGCTACCGGCTCTCTTGGTTAGTTTGTAGTTGCTTTATGATCTGAACAGGTATTCCGCATTTGCCAGCCGCGCTCAGTCTCTGCATGATTGTGAAGAACGAAGAGCGCAACCTGGCACGATGTCTTGATTCGGTGCGAGGGCTAACCAGCGAGTTCATTATCGTCGACACCGGTTCGACCGATGCCACACCCAATATCGCGGCCCACTACGGAGCGGAGTTGATCCCGTTCGATTTCACTACGGTCGATTTCGCGGCCGCTCGTAATCGCGCCATCGAGCGCGCGCGTGGCCAGTGGATCTTGGTGCTGGACGCGGACGAGGTCCTGGAGCTTGATGGCGTGCCCAAGATCGAAAAGCTCATCGCTGGCAGCGAAAACGCGGGATATTTTCTGGAGCGGCACAATCACGCGTCGGATTCGCAAAGCCCGTTCACGGACCACGTTGTACGGCTTTTCCCGAACCGGCCCGACTATCGATACCGCGGCCGTGTCCACGAAGTCATCGATGCTGCGATTCTGTCCGGAGGCGGGCGCTTAACTAAGACCGACATCCGTATCGATCATAGTTTCTCTTCAGACCGGGAAGCGCGTCGCCGCAAGAATCACTGGTACATCCAGATCCTGAAAGAGGAGATCGCCGCCGACCCGAGCGACGACTCCCGGCTGGATTTTCTCGCCGCGGAATATCACCAGCTCGAAAGGTACGACGAAGCCACTAAAATCGCCGAGCGTATTGTGCAGGCGCGGCCACTGGACCCGCGGGCTCATTTGTTCGTTGGCGTTTATCATCTGTTATACAAGCCCGACCTGCCGCGAGCGCGAGCCGATTTTAATCAAGCGCTGAAGCTCCGCCCCGGTTACCCTGAAGCCGCGTCGTTCCTTCAGCTCCTTGACCAGCGGGAACGCGCTCAGCCGCCGACTGCATAGTTTCCATCCGACTGGCTGGAGACTTTTCCCAGAGCGAGGCCATTGTTGAGGTCTATCAATGCGTGCAGCGCTTGAACGGGGAGCAGGCTGCCGGAGGCGATGAATAGAGTGCCGAATACGACGCCAAGCACGGTCGCTCCGAACATTCCGTTGGGACCTTGGTAAAAATGCGCCAGGCCAAACACAATCGACGACACCATCAGCGCGACCCAGAGCGAACCGGTTGCGGCGGCGATCACGTTGAGCAGCCAGCCACGATACAGGAATTCCTCGCACAAGCCTGCGGTCAGCGCTACTGCAACAAAGACGGTCCGCTCATAGCCAGTCGCCGGAAGAAGCTTCCAGACGTTGGCGGTTGCTTTCCTTAACTGTTCCGGGCTCACCTTGCGCGTCTGCGTTCGGCTGGCAATCGTCAGCACCGCGATGGTGACTAGCGCCAGGCCAGCAACGACAAGCGTGCGTAAAGGGTTTCCGAGCCGCTCTCCAAAATCTGCCAGGGTCAGTCCATTCTTGTGGATCACCCACGCGCAGGCCGCCACCAACGACCATTCCGCCAGGATATTCCAGACATAGATCCGCAGTGTGGACCGAAGGCGAAAGTAGAGCAGGTTATCGACGAATGGAAAGATAAGGACCAGCGCGAACGCGAAGAACCAGAGCTCGACACCGCTAGCGGCCCGAAGCCATGCGCCGCCGTGCGCCATGGTAGCCATAGCTAAGGAAGCGATCCGAGCCGGAGCGTCCATGGAGCAATTCGGCTTATCCGTAGTAGATCCAGGCTGGTCCATGGATCATCGCGAAAACGATCATTAATCTCATCCGGACTATTTGCGCGTACGATCAGAAGAACGTCGCGTGTGCCTTCTAAGGGGCCACCGAGGATGATGAACCCATTTCTTTTGAGGGCATTCATGAAAGAGGCGTGCTCATCCCAAGTTGGTTGATTCTCCAGCGTGGCTGAATCTTGCCAAGCGTCGCCGCGCGTTCGAATCACTGCAAATAGCTTTACGTTCGTCAAGAGCCAGACCTCGGTCGATTTTACCTCGCGCGTTACGCGGGCAGAAGGGCCACTTGCTACGCCCGGCCGCTTGCGTTACAACAAATCCATGCGAGTCTCGCCACGGCGCCTGTCCTACCTGATCGCGTTTTTGCCGGCCATCGCGGGTGCGCGCGTCGTTCAGATCCGCATCGACCATCGCGAGCCGATCCTCAGTGCAAAATCTTTCGGTGCAGTGGGTGCCTACGAAAAGCTGACGGGCACGATCGAGTTCGCACTCAATCCGTCGCTTCCGCAAAACGCAGGGATCGTCGACCTTGGGCTGGCGCCTCGAAACTCGCACAGCGAAGTTGAGTTCTCAGCGGATTTTTATCTTCTCAAACCGACGGATGTGAGTCGCGGCAATGGCCGGCTCCTCTACGAAGTTGGGAACCGCGGCTCCAAGGGAATGCTGCGAACGTTCCAAAAAGGCGGGCCCACCCAGGACCCCACGACCCAAGCTGACTTTGGCGACGCCTTTCTGATGCGGCAAGGATATTCGCTGTTGTGGATGGGCTGGCAATGGGACGTGCCCGACGGCCGCATGCGTATGAACATGCCGATTGCAACCGATCACGGCGCTCCAATCACCGGCCTGGTACGCGGTAATTTCATCTTGGACGCCCGCTCGGATACCGCTCCGCTTGCGGATCGCGGACATAAGTCCTATCCGGTCGCCGACGCGAAGGGCCCGGACGCGTTCATGACAGTGCGCGACGCCACCGTCGGTCCGCCACAACGCATCCCTCGCCAGAAATGGCATTTCGTCGACGATTCAATGGTCGCGCTCGGAGGCGGCTTTGAACCGGGCCGGATTTATGACGTTGTCTACCGGGCTCGCGATCCGCGCGTGGTGGGGACAGGCCTGGCCGGCACGCGCGATCTCATCAGTTTCTTGAAATTCTCCGAGTCCGGTAATCCTTTGCGTGGCATCCGATTCGCATACGGTTGGGGTGTTTCGCAAAGCGGAAGATTTCTGCGCCACTTTCTGTATGAGGGGTTCAACGAAGATGAGCGGGGCCGCCGGGTTTTCGACGGCGTCATTGATGAGGTAGGCGGCGCTGGTCGAGGCTCCTTCAATCATCGGTTCGCGCAAGCATCGCGCGACGCCGAGGAGTTCTTCAATTTTCTTTATCCCGCGGACATGTTCCCGTTTACGGACGGTCCGGAAACCGATCCGGAGACCGGGCAAACAGATTCCCTACTCGCCAAAGCGGAAGCCCGGCACGTTACGCCCAAGATCTTTCATATTTTGAGCAATTCCGAGTATTTCAATCGAAGCGGGTCTCTAGTTCACACTGATCCGGCTGGGCAGCGCGACTTGGAGCCGCCACCCGGGACGCGCATCTACGTCATTGCATCCGGGCCGCACTTCTTCGGACCATTCCCTGCGGAACAGGCCGCCTATCTGGCTGCGCCACTGAATCCGATTAATCGGAACCTGGTGGTGCGCGCGCTGCTGCAGGCGCTGGATGCATGGGTGACGGAAGGCGTCGCGCCTCCGCCCAGCCAGCTTCCACACATCTCCGATGGAACTCTGACCACTCGCGAAAAAGCGGGCTGGCCCAAAATCCCCGGAGTCCTTTTCCCACCACCAGCCTTGATCACTTACCGGCTGGACTTCGGTCCGAAATGGCGAGAAGGCATAGTCGATTTCGAGCCGCCGCATATAGGCAAGCCGTTTGTCTCACTCGTCCCGGCCGTTGACGAAAATGGAAACGCGCGTGCGGGCATCCGGCTACCTTCCGTGGACGTGCCGATCGCCACTTACAGCGGATGGAATTACCGCGCGGCCGGAACCGGCGCAACCGATCAATTCGCGGGAGAAGCAGGGTCGTTTTTTCCATTCGCCCGCACCCGCGCCGAACGGGAAGCGCAAGGGGATTCACGGTTGTCCCTCGAAGAGCGCTACGCGAGTCGGGATCAGTATGTCGGAAAAGTAGCATTAGCCGCGCGAAAGTTGGTCGAGAACCGCTACCTGCTGCGGGAAGATGTTCCCGACGTGATCGATTTTGCGGTGACGCAATATGACTGGGCCGTGCGGCGAGACAGGTAGCGCCGTCACTTATCCTTGACGATATGCTCCAGATCCTGATTGTTCTCTGAACAATCGGCTTCCATGATTCGTTCATCGCGCGGCGGATGCCGGAGAATCAGCCGATAGGTCCACGGCTTGGCCAGAACCTTGGGGTCGTCCATGGTGGCTTCATAGGAGATCGTATCGTCCGCATTGCGCTTGAACCGTTCGGTCACGTGCAATTGGTCGCTATGAAAATGTCCCGCGCCCGGTAGCCACGTTTTGTCGTTGAAGCCGGTCACGTCGACGACCAACGTATCGCCTTCCCAGCGGGCCACTGAGTCGCCCATGTAAGTAGGATCCAAATCCGGTGGATGTCCTTTGCCATCGGTGGGGATGATGCGGAAGGCATGATTGGACTCGTATAGGATGACCGTCTTCTTAGGCGTTTGCACGATCTCGAATGGCACCGGGATGCCGGTTATCCGGGGCACGCCCGCCAATTTGCAGTGGACGTTCGGATCGGTACGGTTATCGGCGGCCAGCTCGTTGACCTTGTTCACAGCCCAGGCCTGATACGGCGCTGACTCATGCGGGCCATAGGTACTGGCACGCCCTTCACCCGGACGAACCTCGCCCGTTTCTCCGAACAGGCTTACGCCGATGGCTTGCCAGATCCCGGAAAGGTCTGGCTTTCCATCTGCCGCACGCGGGATTTTGCCTGCAGGCGAAACCTGAGCGGCGACTGGCAAGCATCCCAGGGCTACCATTGCAATCGCACGAAGAAAACGCCGTCGCATCGTCAAGCTCCTACTCCGAGGGCGGACCGAGATAAAGTTTTTTCCCATCCGGAAGCGTCACTTCCCGGCCGGCGATCCGGACCGAATCATCTTTGGATCGCCAGCCGCTGACAGAAATTGTGTCGCCGACTCTCAGCGCACCCTTGGTCCATCCCGTGCGTCGGAGAGTGTTGGGAGGGTGCCCTTCCAATGCCCAATTCACGACATTGCCGGCATCGTCCTTGACGTCCAGGTAGACGTAGACATGCGGGTTTTCCCAATCGATCTTGGTGACTACGCCCTGGAGCTGAATCGGCTTCTTGCCGTCATATTCAGCGGCAAATGAGTGGTGCGCTGAGAGTGGCGCGGTCGCCAACGGTAAACCGAAAGCAACGGCGAGAACGAGCGAAGTAGTTCTCATTTTTTTCGAAGCAGGCACCGGCTATTCTAACAAATGCGTCGCTCAAGCAGCCAACTCGCCGTTAATCATCCACGGTATACCGAATCGATCGACCACCGTGCCGAAGCGGGCCGCCCAAAAGGTCTGCTGCAGCGGCATGCCTACTTTCCCGTTCTCCGCCAGCGCATGAAATACCCGTTCTGCCTCTTTGATGTCCTTGAACTGAAGCGAAACGGAGAAACCTTTTGGTTCTTTATAGTGATCCGGTGGAGCGTCGGAGCCCATCAAGACCTCGTCGTTCACAGCCAGACGAGCATGCATAATCTTTTCGCGCCATTCCGGTGGCACATGTTGCTCAGCCGGCGTACCGGTGTGGGCGATCATCGCTTCAATTTTTCCGCCCAGGCACTTCTCATAAAACTTGAACGCGGCCTCACATTGGCCATTGAAAGTAAGATAGGGATTCAGTTGCATAGTATTCTCCTGGAAATTATTTTGGATCGTTACTGATTGAGAACCCTGGGTCGGCTAACCGCCGGCAATAGCGCCCAGAATAATAAAAGGCTCCGCTCCCGACACCACCGCATCGGGCAACGGGGCGTCCGGCGATTCGTGCGACAGGTCCTCCGCGCAGGCGAAGAATCGCAAAAACGGCCGGCGCTCGTCGGTCGTATAATCCCGGATGGTTCCGCCTAGCATCGGATATACAGTCACGAGGGCATCGATCACGGAGCGCTGCGTCACCTGGCCGCGGACGTCGATCTGCACCTCACTCCCGACGCGCGCCAGCGTCCTTAGATGCTGCGGAAGTACAACCCGGATCATGCCAGCGTCTGGACCTCCACCGAGAGCACGCCTGGAAGATCCCGGACAATAGGATTCCAACTGTCTCCCGCATCCGCCGAAGCGTACACTTGCCCGCCAGTGGTGCCAAAATAGACGCCGCACTTATCGAGAGAATCCACCGCCATCGCGTCCCGCAGGACGTTTACGTAACAGTCGCTCTGCGGCAGACCCTTCGTCAGTGCCTCCCACTCGTTGCCGCCCGTCCGGCTGCGGTACACACGCAGCTTACCTTCGGGCGGAAAGTGCTCCGAGTCGCTCTTGATAGGGACCACATAAATTGTCTCCGGTTCGTTCGCGTGCACGTCGATCACGAATCCGAAGTCGGTGGGCAGGTTCCCGCTCACCTCCTGCCATGAATCGCCCGCGTTGTCGCTGCGCATGACATCCCAGTGCTTCTGCATGAACAGCGTATTCGGACGCGACCGGTGCATCGCGATCCGGTGCACGCAGTGGCCGACTTCGGCCGTCGGTTCCGGCATGATCTCGGAGTGCAGCCCTTTGTTGATCGGCCGCCACGTTGTGCCTGCGTCATCTGTCCGAAACACGCCCGCTGCTGAGATGGCAATGAACATGCGGCCGGGATTGCTTGGATCCTGAACAATCGTATGCAGGCACATACCGCCGGCGCCTGGCTGCCACCGCGGCCCTGAGCCATGCTCGCGCAGTCCCGGGAGTTCCTTCCAGGTCTGTGCGCCGTCGGTCGAGCGAAATATCGCCGCGTCCTCCACCCCGGCGTATACAGTATCCGGATCTTTGAGCGATGGCTCCAGATGCCACACTCTCTTGAACTCCCAGGGGTGCGGCTTCCCGTCATACCACTGATGGGTGCCGGGAACCCCGTCGTACACGAATTTGTTGCCCATTGGCTCCCAGGACTTACCGCCGTCATTGGAGCGCTGGATCAACTGCCCGAACCAGCCGCTCGTCTGCGATGCATACAGTCGATCCGGATCGACGGGTGATCCCTTGAGGTGATAAATCTCCCAGCCCGCAAAATGCGGACCGCTAACGTCCCATTTTTCGCGTTTGCCATCCGATGTCAGAACAAACGCACCTTTGCGTGTTCCCGCCAGTACCCGTACTTTACTCATCTTCTCTCTCTTTCTGTACGACTTATCGGTTTCCAAACTTCGATATCTCCCGTACCCGTGCGCGGATTAAACTCCTCACCGTAGCGTTCGAAAAAAACAGATTCCCCTGCCGGCTGGGCGGCTTCATAGCCGGACTCTGGCAACCACTCGTCCCGAATGGCCTCAAGAGTATGATGGAGCTTCGATACATGTTCCTGGTGACTGAAAACCGCATACCTTTGCGCCGGTATACTCACCCAGCAGAATTCCTTCGGGAGGCCGGCGGCGCTAGACACCTCAACTCCGGATAGATAGTCGATACCGTCGGACTTGTTAAAGCAGACGCCGTAGTGCGCGGAGCCTATCTTTCCGCACACCTTGCCGAAAGATCCCAAACGCTGCCATTGTGTGGGAATCTCCTCCCAGTTCGCGGCGGTGAAGTGGCCCCACAGGCCCGCTATGAGTAGCGCCTTGCTCTCTTCAAAGCGGGGAGCCTGAAGCTGAACGGCTACGTCTATCCTGTTTTCGCTTTTCGCCATGGTGATTTCTCCTTTCATCTGGATCGATCTGTTTGCCCGAGTTAACTCCTCAGAGGGACCAGCGCGCGCAGGCGGTCCTCGCGCAAGTACAGCCCCGCCCAAACCAGCACGCCCAAATAGCCGGTCAGCAGGATAATTCCGAGTGGCACAGCCAGTCGGTCCGGCCATCCTCTCTGAGCGAATGCCTGAATCACTGGAGCCGATTTCACGAATTTCATGACAGCGCCGAAGGCCAGAAAAAGAACTACCAAGCCACTGAGGATGCGTCCGGTGCAGAGCCTCGTCTTCGAGCCCGGCGAGGTTTCAAGGAGCGTTGACATGACTTTTTCCTGCTGCCTTTTAATGGAGATCACTACTTCTGTTTCGCCAATTCTTTTTCCAAGTTCTCGCGCCAGCGATCCAAGGCCGCGCTCGGACCGAAATCGTCCATTTCGAAGATCTCGCGGACTTCGATCTCTCCCTCGGCATGTTCGCCGTGCGGCGCCGGAGCGCGCTTGGCCCATTCGATTGCCTCTGCCTTTGATTTGACCTTGATGATCCAGTAGCCGCCGATCAGATCCTTCGTTTCGGCGAAGGGACCATCGATCACGGTCCGCTTGCCACCGGAAAATTTGATGCGCGCGCCCTTCGAACTCGGATGAAGTCCTGAGAGGTCGACCAAGGCGCCGGCCTTCATCAGCTCTTCGTTATATTTCCCCATCGCAGTCAGCAGTTCCTCACTGGGCATCTTGCCTGCCTCTGAGTCCTTGCTAGCCTTAACGATCATCATGAATCGCATGTTCTGTTTCCTGCCTTTCTGCCATTAGGTCGAACGAGTACTAGCGAAATCGACAGGTCGAGCAATATTATTTGCCGGCAGCCCCGCGATCTCCATGACCGGCCGGATTTCCACAGTCCCCCACTTGCCCGCTGGAATCTTCCCGGCGATATCAATCGCTTGATCCAGGTCCGGAACATCGATCAGGAAGAAACCGCCGAGTTGTTCGCGCGTCTCAGCGAACGGACCGTCGGTAACCACCCGTTTACCGTCCCTAACGCGAAGGCTGGTGGCCGTCGATGTCGGGTGCAGCGGTGAGGATACCAGATACTGTCCGCTAGCGTTGAGTTGTTGAGCGAACCGCGCCGATTCAGCGTAACACTGCTCCCGCTCGGTGTCGTTCAATGCGTTCTCGTCCAGGTAAATCAGCAGCATGTATTGCATGCGCATGCCTCCATCAGTAAATCGAACGGCGGGCGTCAAAATCGACAACCCACCTGATAATTTTCTACCATCAATGCATGCGAGGGGATGCCGATGCGGCTGTCGAGGCGGTCTATCGGTCCGATTGGGGCCGGATCGTCGCGGCCCTGATTCGGCTGCTGGGCGACTTCGAACTGGCCGAAGAGGCGGCGCAGGAAGCATTTGCGGCCGCTGTCGATCAGTGGCGCACCGCCGGAATCCCCGAGTTTCCGCGCGCCTGGATCATCCAGACCGCCCGCCACAAGGCCATCGATCGCATCCGTCGCGTCGCGCTGCACAAGGAGAAGGTTGAATCCTACACCGCCTCGGCCTTGAGCCCGACAGTCTTGGACGAGCCGGACTACGACTCCACCGAAATTCCCGATGATCGCCTTCGCCTGATCTTCACCTGTTGCCATCCGGCATTGGCGCTGGAGGCCCAGATTGCGCTGACCTTGCGTACGCTGGGTGGCCTGGACACGGAAGAAATCGCGCGCGCGTTTCTCGTACCGATCCCGACTATGGCACAGCGACTGGTGCGGGCCCAGCGTAAGATTCGCGACGCTCGTATTCCCTATGCAGTTCCCGCCACCAACGATATGCCGGAGCGGCTGGGCGCGGTATTGACGGTCATCTATCTGGTCTTCAACGAAGGCTATGCCAGCACTCGTGGCGGGCCGCACGTCAGGACCGATCTTTGCCAGGAGGCCATCCGGCTCGGGCGCCTGGTAAGGGCGCTAACGTCGCCCCAGCCGCCGCAGGAAGTAACTGGCTTGGTAGCTCTCATGCTGCTCCACGATGCACGGCGCGATGCCCGTCTTGATGAAGCCGGTGATCTGGTGATTTTGGAAGAGCAGGATCGCGGCCGTTGGAATCAGCGGCAGATCGCCGAAGCATTGCCGCTGGTCGAGGAGGCATTTCAGCAAGAACCGGGGCCGTTTGCCGTACAGGCCGCCATCGCGGCGCTACATTGCCGGGCGGGGCGGCCCGAAGATACGGACTGGCCTCAAATTCTCCGGCTATACGATTTGCTGGAGCGCCTGCAGCCATCGCCCATCGTGTCGCTGAACCGCGCAGTGGCAGTAGCGATGGCGGTCGGTCCACAGCCAGGGCTCGCATTAATCGACGAGCTAGCCGCAGCTGGGGACCTTGACGACTACCACCTGCTGCATTCCGCGCGGGCCGATCTGCTGCGACGCATGGGATCCACCGGAGAAGCGGCCCAGGCCTACACGAGAGCTCTTACCCTGGTCGCCAATGACAGCGAGCGCCGGTTTCTCGAACGCCGGCTGCGGGAAATGCAGGCACTGAAAGCATGATTGCCAGTCCGCCCTCGTTTTTCGGGTTACAGTTGTGATAAAGTCATTGGTCGAATCGATGAGGAGGTGAGTTAATGTCTGAACAGATAACCCGCCGGGAAACCTTTAGAAGAGGATTGGCGGCAACGAGCGTGCTTGCGCTGGTCCCCGATTGGGCGATGCCGGCGCTGGCCCAGGACGAAGTGGACGTACCGTTCACCGATATTCCCAAAGCTTTTAATCCGGGCGCCAACCCGAACGCGCCCACCCGCGTGCTCGATATCCGCAAGATCGACGGGCCCTTTACGTCCAAGGACCAATTCTACGCTCTGCAGCACATGAATCGGCCGGAAATCGATCCGGCGACTTACAAGCTGAAGTTGTCGGGCTTGGTCAATAAGCCGATCGAGTTGTCACTGGACGATCTGAAAGGAATGCATGCCACCGAGGTGGCCGCCGGCTATGAATGCTCCGGCAATAGCCCCCGGTCTGTAGAGGGGCTGTGTTCCTGTGGAATGTTCAAGGGAGTGAAGTTGAGCAACGTGTTGAAGCACGTTGGCGTAAACAACAAGGCGCGCGAGGTGGTCTTCTTCGGCGCGGACCGTGGGCCGCAGGACGTGGTGTTCCGGCAACAGACGTTCAAAGTAGATCAGCAATTCGGCCGCAGCATCACGCTCGAAAACGCAATGAAGCCGCAGCCCCTGCTGGCCTATTCATTGAATGGCGATCCATTGACCCTCGCGCAAGGAAAGCCGCTGCGCCTGATCATGCCAGGCTGGTATGGCGTCTCTAACGTGAAGTGGCTCGCTGAAATACATCTGCAGGAAGATCGCTATCTGGGGAATTACCAAGCCCGCTGGTACCGTTCCGTGGTTGGAGAAGGCGGTAATGGCGAGGACACCGATCCAGGCACGCAGTGGGTGGAGACGGAAATTACGCGTCAGCACTTGAAGTCGGTAATAGCGCGGGTGCGCAAAAAGGGCGGCTCGTATGAGGTTTTCGGCTTTGTCTTGAACGACGGAACGCCGCTGAAGTCGGTGGAAGTGAAAGTCGATGACGGGCCCTGGCAGAAGGCCACGCTCGCCTCCACCAACACGCAGTATTCCTGGAAGCTGTTCAATTATCGCTGGGACGGCGCCACGCCCGGTGAGCATACGCTGGTCTCGCGCGTCACCGATGCGGAGGGCAGGGTGCAGCCGACCCTGGACGAATTGAAAAGGAAGAAGACGTTCCTCGAAGACAACTCGCAGTTCCCGCGAAAGGTCATGATCGGGTAGCGCTTGCAACCCATCTGGAGAATTTCGATGTTCCGGAGAAATTATTCGTGTACGTGGTGCCTGCTCGGCGCGATGCTCGCCGGAGGCATGACGCAGGTCCGGGCGCAGCTGGCGCCGCGCAAAGCCGAAGAGTGGGAGAAAACGTTAGAGTCACCGCGACGGGCAGAAACCCAGAAGCTCGACGAGGTACTGTCCAACCTCTCTTTGAAGCCTGGAATGTTTGTGGCGGACATTGGCGCCGGCTCGGGATTTTTCTCGCGACCCTTGGCGAAGGCCGTGGCTCCGGGCGGCACGGTGTACGCGGTAGACATCCAGCAGGGCCTGCTGGACTATATCAACAAGCGCGACGCCGAAGAGAACATTCATAACATCCAGACCGTTCTGGGCGAGTTCGACGATCCCAAGCTTCCGGCCCGAAACGTGGACCTCGCGTTCATCAATGATGTGCTGCACCATATCGAGCATCGCGCCGTGTACTTGAAGGCGCTGGGCACGTACATCAAGCCGAGCGGACGGATTGCGATTATCGAGATGAACAAGGACGATCCCAAAACCGGGCACAAGAATCAGCCGGAATTGCTGGTGAGTCGCGAGGAGATCGTGGGATGGATGTCGGATGCCGGTTTCAAGCTGGTTGAAGAACATGCCGACTTGTTTCCAGGCACCAAGTGGTTCTTGATATTTGGCAGGAAATAGTTTAGCCGCGACGCTCGCTTTCACGGCACACGCACAGATGCCGGTAGTGAACCCTGGAGAGGATCGTGCAGCTACTCGCCCTACTCGGCGACGGGTATGATCCTGGCCCAACGGCAATCTTCCAAAGCGCCCCAGAACGGCGGGGCTTTCACGTTCTTGATGCAGTCGATGCTATTTCGCTAAGGCCGCCGACTTCTCGGCCTGGCGGGCGATGCTGAGCATTCGCGCCAGCGCGAAATTTCCTTCATGGCAGGCGAACTCATACATCGGCCCTGCCGCCCGCTTCATCGGGATCTCGGCTTTCCAGGCCGCGACGAAGGCCGTTGGATCGTCAACCGTGAATTCATACAGAATCGTGTCGGGCCCGGTGCGGGTGAAGCGCTCGAGCAGGTGCAGATTCTCATCCGAGCCCCGGAAGCGGGTCTTGCCGGTGAAATTCGTCGTGTCCACCACCAGCGTGTTGTTTTCCCAATGGCCGACCGAATCGCCCAGCCACTTGCGCATCGTCTGCGGCAGATGGGGACGCCCGTCCATTGATATGATCCGCACTTCGTGGATCATCTCGATGGTGATCATGACGTAGTCGCGAGTTTGCACGATCTGATAATTGTTGTTGTAGGGACCCGGCAGCATTGGGGGTCCGGTGGTGGGCGATAGGATGCAGCGCTCCTGTAATGACCGATCAGTTACCTTGTCGGCGGGATGAAGCCTGGCCGCTGTTCGCTGCTCGGCCATTCTCTTCTGAGCCTCCGGCGTAAGTGCCGGAACTCTACCATTAGGAGGGTCGACAATCAACGATGTCCGCCGGTTCGGCACAACCTTGACCGCCCGCTCCCACCAGACCTTGGGATCGGCCACATTGCCTTCGCCGTCATTGGGATCGTCTATGCGAGTCTGGACGATATGTTTTTCGTAAGCGGCTGCTTCCTCCGCGGTGAAGAACTCTTTCCCCGCCAGCTCCCGAGGACGTTCGAGTGGCGTGAGCGTCTCGTTGCTCCACAATCCTTCCAGATCCGGACGGTGAGAGGAGCTTTGACCGACAGTTGGTACAACCGCAAGCGACACCAGCAACCCAGCGGCAATCGAGAACACCAGATTGCGCATGAATGTCGCTCTAGCCGGCGATTTGCGGGATCAGTTCACCGGCCACGTCGGTCAATCGCATGTTCCGGCCATTGTAGAAATAGGTCAGCCGTTTGTGGTCGATCCCCATCAGGTTCAGGATAGTCGCGTGCAGATCGTGGGCGGTAATAACCTGCTCCGCGGCCTTCCATCCGAACTCATCTGTGGCTCCGATCGACTGTCCACCTTTGATTCCGGCGCCTGCCATCCAGACCGTCATAGCCCCAGGATTGTGATCACGCCCCACGCCTTTTTGCGAAAGAGGCATCCGGCCAAACTCCGAGTGCCACGCCACCAGCGTTTGGTCCAGCAGTCCGCGCCGCTTGAGATCCATGATCAGACCAGCTATAGGTTTATCGACCTCAGGCGCGTGACGCCCATGGTTTTCCACAATGCTGTTGTGGGCGTCCCAGGTGTCGACGTTCTGATTCACTACCGCCCCGTTCCACAGTTGCACGACGCGCACGCCGCGCTCCACTAGCCGCCTGGCCATCAAACACTGCCGTCCAAATGGCTCGCTCACCTTGTTATCCAGCCCGTACATGCGCTTGGTTTCGTCGCTTTCAGAAGCGAGATCCATAGCTTCCGGGGCGCACCCTTGCATCCGGAAAGCCAGCTCATAAGAACTGATTCGGGCCGTCAACTCGCTGATTCCGGGGTGCGACTCTACATAGTTCTGGTTCATGCGGGCCAGTTGGTCCAGCTCCGCGCGCTGCTGGTTCAAATCCAGCGATCCGGAGGGAGGATGCAAGTCGAGAATCGGGTCACCGGCCGCGCGGAACATCGTTCCCTGATAGGCCGCGGGAAGAAATCCTGAGCTCCATTGCGAAGAGCCGGTGAAAGGGCCGCCGCGCGGATCCTGAATCACCACAAACGCCGGAAGGCTTTGGTTCTCGCTGCCCAGGCCGTAGGTAAGCCAGGAACCCATGCTGGGGTAGCCGGCGATAATAGAGCCGGTATTCCATTCGTAGGTTGATAGCGTGTGATCCACCGATCTGCCCTGAGCCGAGTGAATGAATGCCAGCTCGTCGACGATTCCGCCGACATTCGGAAACAACTCCGAAACCCACTTCCCGGATTGTCCATATTGTTTGAACTGGTACGGGCTTCTCATCAGTGGACCGGGATAGCCCTGGCGTACAGTAACCTCCCCTTTGCCCTCGAGCGGCTGGCCGTGATACTTCTCCAGCATCGGCTTATAGTCGAATGTGTCTACCTGGCTGACGCCTCCGCACATGAACAGCGAGATGACCGACTTAGCCCGCGCCTTGAAGTGCGGCGGCTTCGGCAAAAATGGAGAATCTGTAACGCCCGCCGACCCTGCGCACGCCTGCTGACTGCTGGCTGCTGGAGCGCCCAATAGACGGTCCTGGCCGAGCAGACATGCCAGCGCGATGCCGCCCATTCCTTCGCCGACCTGAAACAGAAGGTCCCGCCGCGAGACAAAACGTTGCTGGCTTCTTCCGTTACATTCTTTTTCTGTCATGGCGGCTCCTAATTTATATATACGAACTCGTTCGAGTTCAGCACCACATGCGCAAGCTCCGCTAGCGGCGTCAACGCGTCGGATTGCCCCGCGCCACTACTGAGGTTCTTGACGCCACCACGATTCTTCAGGAATTCCAAAGCCTGCTGTACCTCTTTGTCGCGTGGTTCCCGGCTGAACGCGATCCGGTATAGTAGCTTCACCTGCGCTGCCGGTTCGCTACCAGCTTCTTTTTGAACGCGCACTGCGAGATGCTGCGCCTCCAGCAAGTAAGTTTCGTTGTTGAACAGAGTCAAAGCCTGGGTCGGAACGGTCGTTACCTCCCTCCGTTCGCAGCTCAGGCTGGCGTTCGCTTGGTCGAATACCTCAAACATCGGATATTTCAGATTGCGTTTGACGGTTGCGTAGATGCTCCGTTTCCAAGTCGAAGCATCGTCCTTCGTCACCAGCCATGTGCCTCGAATGGGTACTCCGCTCACCACCGATTTCGGCACTGGCGGAAAGAAGGCCGGACCACCAGCCTCCAAATTGAGATCCCCACTGGCCGAAAGAACAGCATCCCGAATGATTTCCGCCTCCAGCCGCTTCACTGGAAACCTCCATAGGGACTGATCGGTAGGGTCTTTGGCTGCGCTGTCAGCCTGATAATACGCAGAGGCCATCTTGTACGTTTCCGAGTTCATGATCAGGCGCTGCATCTGTTTGATGCTCCACCCTTGCTGCGTGAACTCCGTCGCCAGCCAATCCAGGAGTTCTGGATTGGAAGGCAGAGTGCCCATTTTCCCGAAGTTACTCGGAGTAGCGACGATTCCCTGCCCGAAATGCTGGTACCACATCCGGTTGACCATCACGCGCGCAGTTAGCGGATTGTCGTCGGAAGCAATGAACTCCGCTAGCGCCTTTCGGCGACCACTGGTCGGATAGCCATTCTTCGGCGGATCAGCGACGGCCGCGTTTCCTTTTGCCAACACCGTCAGGAATCCCGGTTCGATCACCGGCGCCTTCATCTCATCCGCGAACGAACCCAACCCTGTGCTCGCAAAATACGTGGGTGGCGGCTGATAGGTATCGCCAGGCGATGGAAGATATTTGCCTTTGAAGCCAAAGTTCTCGTAAGTGACTCCTCCAGCGGTTCCAGGTTGGAACGGCGCGTGAGGCGTGAACCGGAAGTCACCGTCCCGAATGCCCATCGCCACTGGCGGCTTGGGGGGCAGTTGTTTTTTCAGCGCGTCAATCTGATCCTCCAGATTTTTGCGCGCCTCCGTGTCCTGCTCGTTCAGTTTCGTCTTAGCCGGAGCGCCACCGAACGCATCGTCATCGACCGCCCGAACAGTCGACACCTGCGCCACCAGCAGCTTCTGTCCCGGCGTTCGCTGCTCCTCCGGGATCTCGAAAGCTTTCTGGATATCCGCTGGGAATTTCGCCAATGTGGCCTGGAACAGCTTCTTTTTGTAGGGAGCCTCTATGGTCGCGATCTGCTGGTTTAGCGCTTTGATCTTGGCATTTATTTCGTTCGCGGCTTTTTCGTACTTAGCCCACTCATCGGAGGGAACCAGCGGGTGTTCGTATTCTACGAAGCCGTTAAAGATTGCCAGCGACTTGTAGTAGTCCTTGCGAGTTATAGGATCGAACTTATGATCGTGGCAGCGGGCGCAGTTCACAGTAAGGCCCTGAAAAGCCTGGTAAGTCGTGCGAACCATATCATCCAGATAATCGAAGCGGTAATTCGGATTCTCCAGGTCGCGGTCAAGCACCCGCGGCCCCAGGCGCACGAAACCCGTCGCCGTCAGACTATCGAACGTGGGATGATCCAGCTCGTCGCCGGCCAGTTGCTCGATGATGAATTGGTTATAAGGCTTATCCTGATTGAAAGCTCTGATTACATAATCCCGGTAGCGCCACGCATCGGCGTAATCGTAATCGTACTCGTAACCGGTGCTGTCGGCATAGCGGGCCACATCCAGCCACATCCGCGCCCATCGTTCTCCGTAGTGCGGCGAGTCGAGAAGCTTGTCTACCAGCTTTTCATATGCGTTGGGGGACGAGTCTCTCACGAACGCATCCACTTCGGTCGGCGACGGAAGCACGCCCACCAGATCCAGATAGACACGGCGAATCAAGGTGTTTCGATCCGCCGGCGGAGCCGGAGTGAGACCCTTCGACTCCAGGGTGGCCTTCACAAACCCATCGATTGGATTCTTGCTCCATCGCACATCACTCACGTGCGGCGGAGTCGCTCGAACCGGCTTCTTGAACGCCCACCACTCGCGGTCGGCGTCGGTGACCTTTCTCTCCTGATAGCTTCCAAAGACCAGTAGCGAACCGTCGGCGGCCGTGTTCCCAGCCGATGCCGCAGGTGCAGGTTTCTGGCCTTCTGCCATCGGAGCGCCCGCATCGATCCAGTCCTTTATCGCCGCGATTTCTTCCGCAGTTAGCCTCGGAAGGGGCGCCATCGGCATAGCCGGCAGTACCTGACCGGTAATGCGCTGGTAGAGAAGGCTTTCCGCCGCGTTCCCGGGAACGATGGCCGCGCCATGATCACCGCCCTTGAGTATCGACTCCCGGGTGGCCACGCTCAAGTTGGACATCTTCACCTTCTCGCCGTGACACTGCTGGCATTTGACCAGGACTGCAGCCGCTGTGGGAGTTTGCGATTGTTGACCCAAGACTCCTGATCCCGACGTCAACAGGCAAAGTACTAGGATCGCAACGACGGAGTGATTAGCAATCGAGTCACGGGCGGCACTAAGATGTGCAGACTCTTCGGGCATCAATCCTCCTGTCGGCGGGCATTAGGAACCCTTCGTTTACAGAGTCCTACACGCAAAGTATACGTCTGTAACGCCTTGAGCACAAGGCTCCGGGGAAGCCGTATGCCTCCTTGTCAGATTTTCAACAAGCTCTCTAGGGATTCTCTATCCAAATTGCCATCGTAACGGATGCTATTTAGGAACAAACCTGGAGTGTGGTTCACGCCATTCTGAACCCCGGCTATGAAATCAGCGCGAACTTTCTCGCTATAAGTTTGGTTCTTCAACTCATTACGAAACCGCTCGACATCTAAGCCTAGTTCGCCCGCGTAGCGAATCAAATCCTTCGTATGAAGGGCCCCTTGCCGCTCGAACAGCAGCGTGTGCATTTCCCAGAACTTTCCTTGAGCTCCCGCCGCCTCCGCCGCTTCCGCTGCTTGCTGTGCATGGTGATGAATGCCGGAAAGTGGATAGTGCCGGAACACGACCCGCAGGCGGGAGGCGATATCCTTCTGTAGGTCGCGAAGGGTCACATACAAACGCCCGCAATCCGGGCACTCGTAATCCCCATACTCCACGAGCGTATAGGGGGAGTCCTCTAGACCGTGGGCGTGGTCCAAGGCGCGAATCGGAAGCAAGAGGCGTGAAGGATGGTTGGAATCCATGGGCGTGTGTCGTACCAATGTCTACAGATGCACTAAAGACCGCCTAGGCTTCAACCAGGGCCCTTCGCGGCGGGCTTTTCAGTTGGCGTTGGGTGGTTCCACATGATCGATAACGAGCACGTCGATCGCCTCCTTGGCAGGTGCCAATTTCAAGCCGAGTTGCCGAACAGCGGTGAAGATATCGGGTTTGTCGCTGGTTTGGGCCTTCGTGGAGACAGTCCCTCGATCGAATTGCGTGCCGTCAATTCTCCACTCGAGGTCAAAGTCGTACCTTCCCGAGAGACCGGTTCTATCGAACACGGGCCGGTCCAGCACGCTGCGTTGCAGTAACGAAGCAAAACCCGTCATGCTCGCGTTGCGGGCAGAACCATCGTCCCGGCCTCGGACTGCCGGATTTTGAAAAGGAGCGCGCCCTGCTCGGTGTGGGACGTGTTTTCCTTGAGTTTGAACTCACTCTCTCCGAGAACCAGATTATAAACCGATTCTTCCTTTTGCTCGTGATGCACAGCCAGTTTCAAACGATCCGCTAAGAGCGCCTGGAACATGAGCAGAAGCTGGCTGGTGGGAGGGCGGGTATCGCCAGGTATCACGCCGGCAATGTCATACCGTTCGGTGTCGAGCCAGGAGGGTCCACCAGAAATCAAGCCGGGGCTTACGTCGTAGGCAAAGCCGACGCATTCCCTAAGCGTGTGGTTATTGGCGGTAAACTGACGCAGGCCCACATACTTAAACGAATAACCTTTTGTCGCGGCAGGACTCGGATTGATGGTGGAAACTTCAAACGTTTGAGACTGTGCCGGGAACTGCGCGAGAATCGCCTGGAAAATTCCGAAAGCTGACATCGCGACTGGCCGGATCATATCATCCTCGCTCGGCTCGATAAACTTCTTTTCCTCAGCTTACTACCGGCAGAACTGGAGAACAAGGCCTCTGCCCATCGAACCGTCCGAATCAAAATCGAAGCTGCAGAGTGAACTGAAAGCTCCGGCCTTCGTTCAGCGTATTCGTGATTTTGCCGAAAGCCGGAGAGCTTAGGTCTGGGTTGGGATTCGCGAATTGCGGTGTGTTGAAAAAATTGATCGATTCAGCTCGAAACGTCGCCTGCCAATCCGACTGCAGCGTCCAGGAGCGCGCCAGCGCCGCGTTCATGTTGCGGATGCCGCCTCGCCGGAAGGTGTTAAAACCGAGATTACCGCGCGAGTCCGTCGGTGCGATGTAGCCGAACGCCGAGCGCGGCAGCAAAGTCGTCGAAGTATTCGGATCGCCGATGGTGCGGCCAAGAACGCTCGGATCGAGCAGGTTCGGACGATCGCCATTCGAACCGTCCACATTGCCGGAGCCTGGGCCGTCGGAACCGGTGATCACAGTGAACGGCAGCCCTGTCTTCGCTAGAAAGATACCTGAGATCCGCCAGCCGTTAGCTAGGCTGCGCAAAAGATGACCACCGGATGAAAGCGTCGGCGGAGCGTATTGGAAGCGTGCCATCACCGCGTGCGACTGATCGAACGCGCTGGGCCCTTTCAGATCTTGCGCGACTGGACTCTGGGATTGCGAGTACCCTTGCAGCGCTTCGTCGCCCGCAGCCATGTTGGTGTAAGCGCTGCCGGTGTCGATAGCTTTGCTGAACCAGTACGAAGCATCGCTGGTGAAGCCGTGCCACGCAGGCGCTTTGAGCGTGATACGCGCGGCGTCGAAGTAAGCATTGGATGCGTTCCTGGCCTCGCGCAGTTCGTAGTAACGCTGATCGGGACGGCGCTCGGTGATCGTGGCCGTGGTTTGCGGGATGCCAGGCACGGGAAGGGCGCGATTGGCAAACCACATCATGAACAGCTTGTGGGTACGAGAGCCGGTATAGCCGAGTTGGATCGACCAGGGCTTTCCTTGCAATGGCTCCCATAGAAAAGTGTATTGGTGCGAATAAGGCGATTCGAGGTTCGCCGGCACATCAAATTGAGTGTGCTGAGCGCCGGGCCCGAGATAAATATTCTGCGCCGGAGTGAAGAGCGAGGGAGGCGCCTGCACTTCGAACTTCAAAAAATTCGGCGGATCCCAACGAACTTGCTGCAACGTCTGCGCATAGATATCGCCGAATTGAAGTCCGTAGGCGGCGCGTATGACGCCGGCGCCGCGAATCTGCCAAGCGAAACCAAATTGCGGCGCGAGGGTGTTGCAATCGCAATTGAAATTGACCGGCGTCAGGTGATTTACCTCGTTGGGGCCGGTTACAGGTGCATAACGCAGGCCATAGTTGATCGTAAAGTTTGGCCGGACCTTCCAGACGTCGCCAACAAAATACTGCTGTTCGAACCAGCGGAAGCCGCGATATCCGTTTCCGATTCCAGCTGAGTAGCGGCTGGCGATGCCCATGCGGAAGTTCGTAATGGCATCGCGGCCGAAATCGGAGCGAAAGTAATAATTGCCGCGTTCGCTCGAGGACTCTAAGCCGTTGTTCTGCAGCCGGTCGACTTCGCCGCCGGCCGAGAACAAATGATTGCCGACCTGGCGGCGATAGAGCACGGCATGGCGAAATCGATTAATTCGGCGGTCGATTGGGACCGTCGCGCCGGGACCCAGGCTCTGGTAGGAAGTCCCGATGATCACCTGCGGGCCGACGGCATTGGGCTCGGGCACCAGAAGTGAATGCACTCGGTCGAAGCCGATCGTGAAATCGATAAACGAGTGGGCGTCGAAAAGGTGATTCCAGGTGAGGCGCGCGTTGTGGGACTTGGTATTGGTGTCTGGGTTCTGCCCGGCCACGAACTCAAAGGCCATCACCTTCTGGTTGGTAAAGGAGTGCTGCGCGAAGATTTTGTCGCGAGCCCCGAGGTCCTGATCCAGGCGTATATTCGATGCCTCGGTATCGATTGATTGAGGCGAGTTGGTGTTGAGGGCCCGCGGGTCGATGTCGGTGCGATTGGGCAGCTCTTTGGGGTAAGCATCGATCCAGCGCTGTATCAGCCGATAGACGGCGGGGTCGGTCGTCAGCGGCGTACGCTCGCTGGGCAGGGGAACCAGAACATTGCCGTTGACGCTGCCTCGCAGATCTTGCAGTGATCCATCCAGCGTCAGGTGAGCGCCGCGCCACAGTCCCAGGCCAGCCGTGAATCCGTAATCGTTTTCGTGGGCGGGCTGGACGCTGCCGGCCTGGAAGAACGATCGAGCGCTGAAGATGCTGTCCGAACGTGTGAACGAAAGTCCGCCATGGAAGTCTCGCGAGCGCGTAAGCGAATTGAGATGCATAAGCGACGCGGGATTGTTTCCGAACTCGGTGCCGAAGTATTTTCGCTCAGGTTGAAACTCGGTGACGATCGTGGCATTGGTGCCCAGCCGGATATTCAGATCTTTAAGGGCGTTGTTGTCGATGAGGTTGAACTGAACATTTTCGTTGCGCCGGCTTTCGCCCGCCGCCGCGTCTGTTGCGCCCAGCAGATTGAGCTCGGTGCGTTTGTCTTTCACTGGCTGATGCTCGGGCTCAGCCGCCTTTTCGTCCGGTTTTGAGGATTCAGGCGGCGTTGTCTGCTGTGCCAGCAGAAGCAGAACCCCCAGAACGAACTGCAGCATGTGGACCTATTATGCCAAGCTCCCCTCCGCCCATTGGCACGCCGGGGCCCTGCTCTGCGTTAGCATAGAACAAAAGAAGGAAATAGGAGATTCCATGAGTCGTTACCCATTGCTCGCCTGCGTCGGCGCGCTTGCCATCCTGTTTGTGGCGCAACTTCCTGCTCAACCCCCCGGTCAGGCCCCCAAGGCGACAGCCAAGGCAAAATCCAAGGCCGTGCCACGCACGCCCGATGGTCATCCGGACCTCCAGGGAGTATGGACCAATGCCACCATTACACCGATGGAGCGGCCGTCCCGGTTTAATGGAAAAGCGACGCTCAGCGATGCCGAAGCGACCGCCTACGAGAAGAGCGACCTTGAGGAACTGAACAAACAGGATGGCGCCTCAGACGGCCCACTGATTGCGGCCGCGGGATCTTCTGGCACCGGTGGCTATAACGTCCTGTTCGTGGACCGCGGCACCGAGCTCGCGCGCGTCGACGGCGTGAAGCGAACCTCGCTGATCGTTGATCCTCCGGATGGGAAAGTTCCGCCCATGACCGACGAAGCGCGCAAGAGAATTTCTGGCCTGATGCGGAACTTCAACCGCTATGACACCGTCAAGGAACGCCCGCTCTCGGAGCGCTGCATCATTGGATTCGGGTCCACCGCCGGGCCGCCCATGCTTCCCGTGCTCTACAACAACAACTACCAGATTGTGCAGACCCCCGAAGCGGTGATGATTCTGGTTGAGATGGTCCATGACATTCGCGTTATTCGCATGAACGGCGTCCACGACCCGCCCAGCATCCGCAAGCTGCTCGGCGATTCGATCGGGCATTGGGAAGGCGACACCCTGGTGGTCGATACCACAAATTTTACGAACGAGACCCGGTTCCGTGGATCGGGCGAGAACCTGCACGTAATCGAGCGCTTCCAGCGTGTCGACCCTGAAACGATTCTCTACCGGGCGACCATCGATGATCCCTCCACGTTCACCAAGCAGTGGACTCTGGAATATCCGTTCCGGACGACCGCCGGCCCGGTTTATGAATACGCCTGCCACGAGGGCAACTACGCGATGCCGGATATCATGGGCGGCGCCCGCAAACAAGAAGCCGAAAACAAGTAGCCGAGCCGCGCCCGCCGATACCGAGCCGCACCCAGAGGAAGCGGTCCTATAACACAGCCGCTTCCCGCATGATCGGCTCCGCTTTTTCACGAATCCGGCTGGCCATCTCGTAAGGATCTGCGTTCTGAAACTCTGGCCGGAACAGTTCGACCGAGAGCGGGCCGGCATATCCTTTCTCTGATAGTTTGCGAAGGATACGCGCCAGGGGCGTAATACCGTCCCCCGGAATCACGCGTGTGGTTTGCCCCAGCAACTCGCGCGGCAGGTCCGCTGGCACGTCCTGAAAATGCACATGCACGATCTCGCCGGATCGAATCAAATCCAGATCCTCAAATTTGCTCTGTCCGGCCCAAAAGTGATAGCAGTCAAGCATCGGACGCACATTCGGATGAGCCGCTTCCCGAGTCATTTTGAGCGACGTGCTCAGCGTTCCGATAAAAGTCGATCCGCGAGAGAACTCCACCATCGCGATCATCGGGTACTGCTTCACGATCTCGCCGATTTCGCGCATGTTGTCCAGGCCCAGCTTGTAATCGTCTTCGGTGAACTTTTGCGTAGTGGTGCACGGACAGACGATTTGCTTCAGCCCCAGCGACGAATACAACTCGCAGCGCTGCTTTAGGGCGTCGACCACGGCAGCCCGCTTGGGATTCGGTTCCCAAAGGCCCAGAACGCTTCCGCAAGAAACCGGAGTCAGTCCCAGATCGGCAATCAAGCGCCGTGCCGCCGCGACATCCTCGGTCTTCAGGAACGCATCCACTGCCGACGATGTGAATTCACAATATTTGATCCCCGCGCGCGCCCAACCTTCCAGCGATCCGCGAAATCCCGCGCCTACAGTCGTCGTCATGTGCATGCAAAGTTGCATTTTGCCGGACGCAGCGGCGGCTCGAGTAACGACCTGAGCCAAAGGCGCCAAACAGACGATCCGTCGGGTGAGCATAGGATCTAATATATCTCTTCATGCGCAGCCGGATTGCATCAGCTCAAACCGAAATCTTCCACGTGCGCAAACAGCGCGGGAGTCCCGCCGGTATGCAGAAAGACGACCGTTTCGCTAGCATTGATGTCCCCGCGGCGAATATGGTTGATCATCCCGGCCATGGCCTTACCCGTATAGACAGGATCGAGCAGAATGCCTTCGCACCCCGCCAGCAACCGGATCGCCTCCACACACCCGGGCGTCGCGATGCCATACCCAGCTCCGATGTAATTCTCGTCGTTGATCAGATCTTGCGCCGTAACTTTGCTTGAAACTCCGAGAATCTCGGCCGCTTCACCGGCGATGCGAATGGCCCGCTGCGTCTTTTCCGGCTCGCCACCACTGACCGCAATTCCGTAAATCCGATAGGGCGCGCTGTACATCTTAGCTCCCAGGGCCAGACCGGCCTGCGTGCCGCGTGATCCGTTCGGAAAATACAAACGGCTTGGCGCCTCACCAGTTTGAAAAAGCTGCGACACCAACTCGAGCGTGCCGGTCACGTATCCGAAAGAACCCCGTGGACTGGAGCCGCCTATCGGAATCAGGTACGGGCGCTCGCCGCGTTTTTCGAGATCGGCAATGACTTCAGCGATTTTGGCTGCCTCCTCCGCGCCGGTCGCGAATAGTGGGTTCGGATTCTCATCAATCCAGTGGATCTCCGCGCCAAAAAGTTGATCGAGGAACAGATTGCCTTGAACAACGGGGCATTCGCTATTCTTCGTCAGGACCAGCGCGATTTTCAGGCCAGCCGCCCGCGCCGCCGCCGCTGTCATCCGAGCGTGATTCGATTGCGCGGCCCCCGACGTCACCAGAACCGTAGCGCCTTGACGTAGCGCATCGCCTACCAGAAATTCCAATTTGCGAGCTTTGTTGCCACCGAACGCCAACCCGGTCAGGTCATCGCGCTTCATGAGAATCCGCGGGCTGCGCTCTTTGCCTCCCAGTTCCCGCCGAAGATTATGCAATTCCTGAAGCGGCGTCGGAAGAGCGGCTAGCCGAAACCGAGGCTGCGATCCGATGGACACGATCAGTCCACCGTCGCCGCGCTCTTAACATACGCTGCCACATCCTGGTGCGTGGCGAACCATACGCCCGGCTTGGACTTCATGTAGACGATCAGCTTGTCAAGCCACAGCGCACGCGACCGGTGACCCGTATAGTGCGGATGCATCGTGAGCACGTACAGGCCGCCCTCTTCGTACGCCACATCAAACTCGTCACGAAAGATCTGTTCCACCAGCTCCGGCGACGGCAGCGAGCCGTTGGCCGCTCCGAAGTAAGGCGCATCGTCCACAATGCGTTCGATCGGCAGCTCCACCACGCCGGTCGGATTGCCGTCTAGCGAGATTTCGTACGCATCGTCGCTCGCCATGAGACTGCTGTCGTACAGAAAGCCCGCCTCCTTCACTTGCTTCATCGTGTAGGGGCTCATGGCCCACGATGGTGCGCGATATCCCACCGGTTTCTTCCCCATCGCCTTGGTCAGCAGCTCGATCGACTGATTCAGAAGCTGCTGTTCCTTGGCCTGGTCGTTGAGTTCGACCAGGTTCTCGTGGATCCATCCGTGAAACCCGATCTCATGGCGTTTCTTCGATTGGATTGCGGGAACCATCTCCGGATTCAGCGCCGCGCTAACCGCCGGAATAAAAAACGAAGCCGGCACGTTCTCTTTGTCCAGCACTCGCAGGATCCGCGGCAGTCCATCCACAGCGCCGTATTGCCCGCGCGACATCGGTTCGGAACCGGGTATTCCACGCGCCAGCGTAGGCGTGGAATTGTCGATGTCGAAGCTCAAAGCCACTGCCACGCGAGCGCCATTCGGCCATTTTTTGGGCTTCAAGCGCCTGCCCGCATAGTAGTGCTTGTATTGAGTCTTCAGTTCATCCAGGCCCAGGTTAATGCCCGGCCACGGGTTCGCCGCCGCCGGATGCGTCTGCGCCGTGGTGGTCCCGGAAGCGCACCCGATCAGCGCGCCTGCACCTAAGATTGCAGAAGCCGCCGCGATCACAGCAACTTGATTTTTCATGACAACCTCCTGTGCTAATGCGTCATCGCATAGACAACATAGTTGACACCAATGCGAATCCCGAGCGCCGAGAATTTCTCGTCGTACTGCGGATCATCGGCCCATTCCCAGGAATCGCCCAAGTCCGAGTCGAAGGTCATGGCGGCGACCACGCGGCCCTTGTCATCGTAAATCCCTCGCCAGCGCGCCGGGCAACCTTCGCACTTGTAGGTCACGCCCGTGCTGAGATAGCGCGCGCCCGGGACCTGATAGCGGTCGTCCAGATCGTAGACTGAATGGAAAATCTGGTCGGCATCGGCGATGTCCACAATGGGCCGGTCCGGAAAGACGCGCTTCATGCTTGCCTCGAACACATCCCACTGCGAGTCGCCCCAGAAATCGTCGCACATGAAGAATCCGCCGCGCAGAAGATAATCGCGCAGCTTCTTGGCCTGCGCGTCCGTGAGGTTCCACCAGCCCACTTGAACCGCATACAGCCAGGGCCAGTTGTAAACGTCGTCGCCGTCGTCCAGGTTCACCGGCTGTTCCACCGAGCGGGTATGGATGCGCGTCAGTCGCCGCATCGCGCGCAGGAAATGCCGGTCCGCGCGTGGATAGTCTTGCGTCCACATGGAGTTTCCGTGCCGCCAATCGCTGCCTCGAAAACGTCCGTATCCGCCGAACCGGCCGCTAGTCGGCGGGTACATCAGACGCGCGAACGTCCATTCGGTTTTTTCCTGGTAATCGGACGGCAGCGGAAAATTGTTGTACTCAATGCCTGGGTATTCGCGAAACGGTTCCTGGAAAGCATACAGCGTCCCTAGAAGAGCGATCGCGCCCGCCGACAGCCACGCGATCTTTGCCGTACCGGATTTCATCGGCCTCGATTAGCTTTACTCTAGCTCGAATATAAAGGCCCTCGAACGCCGGCCCCGTGACTAGTCCGCCCCGCACGACACCTGTTATTCTGAGACGCATGCGAACAATCACTATTTGCACAGTTCTGGTAGCTGCCGTCGCCGCCTCCGCCATGGCGCAAGACAAGCAGGCCAAGATGCCGCCCCGGCCCGGATTGACGCTGACAACTTCAGCATTCTCCGACGGCGGAATAGTTCCCGCCAGGTTCACACAGAACGACCCCAATGCCGTTTCGCCCAAGCTGGAGTGGACCAACGTTCCACCCGGCACGGTCACTTTCGCATTGATCCTGCACGATCCGGATGTAGCACTGCAGCGCAAGACCGACGACGTTCTGCACTGGATGGTCTTCAACATCCCCGGTACCGTTCACGAACTGCCCGAAGGCGTCCCGCCCAACGCGACCTTGTCCGACGGAACAATTCAAGCCAAGAATCTTCGCGGAGCCGTCGGCTACATGGGACCAGGGGCGCCCGCCGCCGGGCCGGAGCATCATTACACGTTCGAGCTCTTCGCGCTGGATACGAAGCTCGACTTGGGCCCCGACGCCACCCGCGCCGATGTGCTGAAAGCAATCGACGGCCATATTCTGGGTAAAGGCGTTTTAGTGGGGCGCTTCCACCGTTAGCACGCAGTATTTCCGAGCCGCGCTCGGAGAAAGCGGTCGCATATCTTCGAGGTTCCCCATGTCACTTTCTAGCGTTTCTTTCGCACTGTTGGTCTCTGTCGTTCTCGTTCACGCGCAGCCCCCCGCCGGCCGAGGAGGAGCTGCCACCACCCCCATCGGCCGCACGCCCACCATCGAGGAGCGGACCACCGGCATGCAGAAGCTGGACGGCTACTTCCCGATCTATTGGGACGACCGCGCCGGCGCCCTGTGGCTCGAGATTCCGCGCTTCGATAGCGATTTCCTCTACACCACCGGTCTCGCGGCCGGTCTTGGATCGAACGATATCGGCCTTGATCGCGGCCAGGCTGGAGGCGGACGCATCGTCTCGTTTCAGCGCGTCGGACCGAAAATCCTGATGGTCCAGGGGAATGAATCGTTCCGCTCCTCCAGCGCCAATCCCGCAGAGCGCCGCTCCGTGGAAGACTCATTCGCCAAGTCGGTACTCTGGGGTTTTACCGTCGCGGCCGAAAGCAACGGCCATGTCCTGGTGGATGCGACCGACTTCGTCCTTCGCGACGGTCATGGCGCCGCGAACTCTTTGCGTCCTGGACCATACCGCGTCGACCGGGCACGCAGCGCGGTCTACATGCCCCGTTCCAAAGCGTTCCCCAAGAACACTGAGATCGAAGTGACTCTCACCTTCGCCAGCGACGCCGCCGGTGGGCGCGGCGGATTCAGCGCCGGTCCAGCTCAGGGCCCACCACCGATCGGCGCGGGAGGCGGACGCGGGGGCGGCGGATTTGGAGGCGGCCTGTTTTCGGGAACGGTCGCGAGCGTTACACCGACGCCCGATTCAGTTACGCTGCGCGAACATTACTCCTTCGTCGAACTGCCCGATAACAACTTCCAGCAGCGCTACGACGATCCGCGTGCCGGCTACGGCGGCCTCAACTTCGTCGACTACAGTGTGCCCATAGGTGAACCAATGGTCAAGCGCTACGTTCGCCGCCACCGGCTGGAGAAGAAAGATCCGCAAGCGGCCATGAGCGAAGCCGTCAAGCCCATCCAATACTGGGTCGATTCGGGCGCGCCGGACGACGTCAAGAAAGCGCTGGTCGAAGGCGCGAGCTGGTGGAACCAGGCCTTCGAAGCCGCCGGATTCCGCAATGCCTTCCGCGTGGCCGTACTTCCCGACGGCGCCGATCCGATGGACATCCGCTACAACATGATCAACTGGGTGCATCGCTCCACCCGCGGCTGGAGCTCCGGAGCCAGCGTCGCCGATCCGCGCACCGGCGAAATCATGAAAGCAACCGTCACGCTCGGCTCGCTTCGGGACCGCCAGGATTACCTGATCTTCGAAGGCCTGCTGTCGCCCTACATGCGAGGCGACGAAAAACCCGACGTCCTCTATCAAACCGCGTTGGCGCGCATACGCCAGCTCGCCGCCCACGAGGTCGGCCACACGCTCGGCCTCGGTCACAACTACTACGACAGCACCAAGGGATGGATCTCCGTGATGGACTATCCGCATCCGCTCGAAAAACTGCGCGACGATGGAACCATCGATCTGTCAGGAGCATATGCCGCCCGCATCGGCGACTGGGACAAGGTTGCGATCAACTATGGCTACCGCCAGCTCCCCAAGGGCGACGAGCAAGCCGCACTGACTAAGATCCTCGACGACGCCTGGGCCGAGGACCTGCGCTACATGACCAACCAGGATACCGATACCCACCCGCGCGTCGATCAATGGTCCAACGGCGTGAATCAGGCCGACGAGTTGAATCGCATGCTGAAGATTCGACGCGCCGCGCTGAACCGGCTGGGGGAGCACACCATTCGCAAGGGCGAGCCCATGTCGACCATCGAGGAGCCGCTGGTGCCTATCTTTATGTATCACCGCTATTCGGTGGAGTCCGCAGCGTCGATGGTCGCTGGGATCGACTACATCTATGCCATGCGTGGCGACGGACGCACTCCTCTGAAATGGGAGACGGCCGCCAATCAACACAAAGCGCTGGACGCGCTGGCCAACACTTTGAAACCTTCCGAACTGGCCGTGCCCAAACAAGTCCTGGATGCGATCCCGCCGCGCCCCCCGGGCTTCGGCCGCCACCGCGAATTGTTTCCGCGCACCACCGGCGACGGATTCGATCCGCTCAGTCCCGCGACCATCGCATCCGACGTCACCATCGGCTTCGTGCTCGAGCTGGATCGCTCGGCCCGTATGGTGGCGCAGCATGCCCTCGATCCATCGCTGCCGGGTCTCGAAGAAGTCATCGATCGCCTGACCAAGGCGACCTTCGATGCGCCGGTCACCTCCCCCTATGAGACCGAGATCCGCCGCGCCGAGGAACGCGTGCTCGTCGACCGCGTGATGTGGCTCGCTACCGGCGCGCCCAATGGCCAAGTACGGGCCATCGCGTCGTTGAAGCTGTCGAAGCTGGCCGCGCGGCTGAAAGGCGAGGCGGGGGCAAGCGAATCCGAGCAGGCGCAACATGCGCTTCTGGCCGCCGATATCAAGCGCTTTCTGGAACGGCCCGCCGATCCGCTGAAGCCGATCCCCGCTCCCGACGCCCCGCCTGGAGCCCCCATCGGTGATCCAGGAATGGACTGGCTTGCGCCCCCGCCGCCGTGCTCCTGGACCGGCGCGCATCCCGATTGGTGGTAATCTTGGTCCCTAAAGCGAAAGTCACAATCTGTCGATCTCCGACCACGGCCCATTGCCGCATCTGTACCGTCGCCGGAAAGCGGCTGGCGAGGCGGCCGGAAATTCTTGATGAACCCAAAATCTAGGAAGCATACAGCTCTCGGCCTATGCGTGGCGGCGTTCATCACGGGTGCGCTTTTGACAGGCGTATCTTTTTATGAGAGCCGCCGGCAAGAAGATCTAGCATTCCACCAGGACCTCAGTGTTGCTTCTGAAAATCGCGTGTCCGCCGTCCGGCGAGAGCTGGAAGCGAACCTCGTCGCGCTACATGCTTTGCGCGCCTATCTCGAGATCAGCCCAATGAACGAAGCCAGTTTTTCGGGCTTTGCAGCGCGGCTGATCGCTACCCATTCCAGCGTTCGTTCCCTGGAATGGATGCCGCGAGTGGAGCGCCAGGACCGGGACCGGTTCGAGCGCGGCCTCGGTGGCCGCTTCATCTTTGAAGGCGACCCGGCCAAGCACCGCCGTGCACCGGATCGGCCTTTCTATTTGCCGGTTCAGTTTGTGTATCCCATGTTTCAAAAGAGCGTCATCGTCGGCTTCGATGTCAACGCCAGCGCGGGCTGCCGTCGAGCTCTGGCTTTGGCGCAAAAGACCGGCGAGCCGGCACTGACGGAAAAGTACCCGGTAGTGGAACAAACCGCCGACGGTTACGGTGTGATTGCGCTCATGCCGGTTTATAGGCGCGTAGGCGGCGATGGCGAACCCGTCCTGGCCGGCTTCGCTGCTTCTGTGACCCAGGTGCCCGACGTCGTCGAAAGCGGACTACGGCGCATCAGTCCCAGAGGCTTGGACCTTTATGTCTTCGATCGATCCGCCCCTCCCGCCAAGCAGCTCCTTTATTACCATCCGTCCCCCTCCGGTAGCAAGCGCGGAGCGGTGGCCTCCGAACCCCTGTTGGCCAATACTATCCATGACCAAATATTGGTAAGCGTCGGCGGGCGTGATTGGTCCTTCGTCTTCGTGCCGACGCCCGAATATCTCGGTGGCGCGCATAGTTGGCGTTCCTGGATACTGCTCGGCATTGGCTCTCTATTAACCATCGCGGTCGTGCTCTACTTGCTGCTTCACGTGTCGCACACCACAAGAACGTTAGGCCTGCTGAGTAGCTTGGAAAACGTGAATCGGCAGCTTGCCGCTGCTCGCGACGAGGCGCTGGAAGCGTCCCGGTCTAAATCGCAATTCCTGGCCACTATGAGCCACGAAATCCGGACACCGATGAATGGAATTCTTGCCACCACTGAGCTGGTCCTAGACACCGGCCTGACGTACGAGCAGCGTGAATTGATCAGTGCTTGCAATGTTTCCGGTCAACAATTGCTCGCAATCTTAAACGACATTCTAGATCTCTCGCGCTGCGAGTCCGGCAAGCTCATCCTCGAACAGGTGCCCTTTGATCTGCATTCCGAAGTCGCGGGCCTGATGAAACTCTACAACGTCATAGCCCAACAGAAAGGCCTCGCGCTGAACCTGCATTGGAGCGATGACGCGCAGCAGTGGGTACGCGGCGATCCGACGCGCCTGCGGCAAGTCCTCGCCAATCTATTGAGCAATGCGCTCAAGTTCACCGACTTAGGCTCTGTGAGCTTAACGGTTTCAAACGACGGCGACCATCTTGCGCAGGCGGGGAGCCATCCCAAAGCGCGCATGCGGTTCATCATCGAAGATACGGGGGTCGGCATGCCTCCCGAGATCCTGCCTCATCTGTTCTCCCCCTTTGTCCAGGGAGAGGGCTCGACCACCCGGCGCTACGGCGGCTCCGGCTTGGGCTTAGCGATTTGCAAACAACTGATCGCCCTCATGGGTGGCGCGATCGATGTCGAGAGCGTGCTTGGGAAAGGCAGCCGCTTCGTGGTCCAGGTCGAATTGGAACAAGCTGATCCTCTGCGGCAAATCCCGGACCCCGCGGTCCATCCAGCTTCCCTGCCCAAGCGCTTGCACGTTCTAGTCGCGGAGGACAATCCCGTCAATCAACTTGTCGCGCAACGACTTTTGGAGCGTCACGGATGCTCGGTGGATGTCGTCGCCACCGGTACGGCTGCCGTTCTCCGCCATCAAGTCGAAAAGTACGATCTGATCTTGATGGACTGCCAAATGCCCGAGTTGGATGGATACGAAGCGGCCCGTCTCATTCGTACTGTCAATCACCTTGATCGCGTACCCATCATCGCCCTGACCGCGCAGGCCTTTCCAGGCGATAGGGAGCGCTGCCTGGCGGCCGGGATGGACGACTATGTCAGTAAGCCGATCAATGCCGCCCAATTCATCGCCACGGTGCGCCGTTGGATACCCTGCGACGTCGAGACCGCGGACGCCTGATACTGAGCCGGGACCTCGGCTGAGCCGGGACTTCGGCTGAGCCGCGACCGTCAAGGAACGTTAGTCCTGAAATTCCAGCGTGCCCCGCTGCTCCAGATCCATTTCAAAGACAGCATATCGTTCAGATTGCCATCTTACTTCGAGCATTCCCTGGCCAACCTGCGATCGGCCGCCGACTTCCACCATGGCGTCCTCTGGCAGTGACACTAGCATCCCCGGTTTCTCGCTATCCCTTGACGAGAACAGCCGGACGGCTACAAGCGGAGTGGTAATCCTGTACCGCTGCATGGGCGTTAAAATTGGTTTGTACCACGATTTTCGCAGCTGTCTGACTGAAACGCAAGTTAGCTAACCGTTAGTCCCGGTACCTTAGGGAGCTTGGGTACTGATGCAATTTAAGACCAGATTCAAGAAACGTTACGACCCGCTTTCAAGTCACACCAAGACTAATGAAATCGATTCAGGTTCTTCTGGTTGAAGACAATGCTGGAGATGAGCTATTGGTGAGCCAAGCCTTGGCCGAGTGCCCAATGCAGATAAGCCTCACGATTGCCCGCGACGGTGAACAGGCTCTCTCCATTTTGTCGGAACCCGATTACAAGCCGGCCCTCATAATCCTGGATCTGAATATCCCCAAACTGCCGGGTCACACATTACTCCAACGATACGATGCTAAGAAGACACCCATTGTTGTTTTTAGCGCCTATTGGAACGATGTGGACATTGATCGCGCTTTCGCCCTGGGAGTTCGCGAGTACGTTCACAAGCCCATGGAGCTCGATGCCTTCAAGCAAGCGGTGTGCATTATGGCGCAGAAATGGGCGCTGCATCCCAGCGGCACGGCTGATTTTGGGTCAATCCACGCACAGCCGCTGCGCTAATCCTGTGGTATCAAGAGCGCATGCCCGCGACCCTCTTACTGAGCCGCGACCATAGGGAGCGGTTTTCTAAACTAGTATGGCGACCCTCAACCGCAAAGTAGCAATAGTCACCGGCTCCAGCCGTGGAATCGGACGCGCCATCGCGCTTCGTCTGGGAAGAGACGGCGCCCGCATCGTTCTCAGCGCGCGTCACCAGGAAGCGCTCGACAGCGCCGTCCGCGAGATCACCGGATCCGGCGGCGAAGCCACATCTCTCGCGCTCGATCTCCGCATACCCGATGCGCCCCGCCGGTTGGCGGAATTCGCCCTCCAGACTTTCGGGCAAATCGATATTGTTGTTAACAACGCCGGCGCTACCAAGCGCGGCGAATTCGAGGATTTGACCGAAGAAGATTGGGCCGACGGATATGCGCTCAAGTTCTTCGGCGCGGTCCGGCTCACGCGCGCCTCCTGGCCGCATCTCAAGGCCACGTCCGGTTCGCTGATCAACATTTCTGGCATTGGCGGCCGCACGCCGGAAGCCCAGTTCACCATCGGCGGTTCGGTAAACGCCGCCTTGATTTCGTTCACCAAAGCCATGGCCGCCGCCGGCATTGTAGACGGCGTGCAGGTCAACGTGATCAATCCCGGAACCATTCGGACCGATCGTTATCAAAAGCGCCTGGTCGCGTTCGCCGCCGAGCACGGCATGGATACTGCCGCGGCCGAGCGCGAATTCGTGCGCGAGCATCAGACCACCCGCATCGGTGAGCCGGAAGACATTGCCGCCCTGGTGGCTTTTGTCGCCTGCCCAGAAGGCCGCTTCCTTCACGGCGCCATGCTGGATATGGATGGAGGCGCAACCAAAACGCTTTGACGAGCAAGCTGCCGTAGTACTTGTGGTAATTCAGGTTCATCGCGCTACATTTCCGGCAGTGTTAGACTATCGAAGTAGACTTGAAATTATAATAGATATATCAGTCTTCACAAACTATGAAAAATGTGGGTGTTCGTCCAAGTCGTCACGAGCTGAGCCAGCACGGGATCCGAAATGTGGAAGTTGCGCATTGGAATTTAGGTACCGCGCAATTAATGGAAAAAGCCTTGCAGCGCCATGAAGGACTGCTGGCCGAGGGCGGCGCCTTGGCGGTCCGCACAGGTCAATTCACAGGCCGTTCGCCTAAAGACAAGTATGTCGTCCGCGAGGCCTCGACCGAGGCGTCGGTGGATTGGGGCTCGGTCAATCAGCCCATGTCGGAGCAGATCTTCGACCAGATTTACGACCGGCTGATCGGCTCCTGGGAGGGCGGCGAGCTCTTCGTGCAGGACTGCCAGGCCGGAGCCGACCCGGCTTACACGCTTCCGGTCCGCGTCATCACCCAGCGCGCCTGGCATGCCCTGTTCGCCCGGCAGCTTTTCCTCCGGCTCGATCCCCTCAAGACCGAGGATCATGTACCGGAATTCACCGTTTTATTTGCTCCCACGTTCTACACTAGCCCCGAAAAAGACGGCACAGGTTCCAAAACCTGCATTGCGCTCAACTTCAAGAAGCGCGCGATCATAATCGCCGGAACCGAATATGCGGGCGAGGTAAAGAAATCCATCTTCACGGTTCTCAACCACCTGCTGCCGGCGCGAAAGGTAATGCCCATGCATTGCTCGGCGAACATCGGCCCGGATGGCCGGGTCGCCCTGTTTTTCGGCCTGTCCGGCACCGGCAAGACTACGCTATCGGCCGATCCGGCTCGACGGCTGATCGGCGATGATGAACATGGCTGGAGCGATCGCGGTGTCTTCAATTTCGAGGGCGGATGCTACGCGAAATGTATCCATCTCTCTCGCGAAAAAGAACCGCAGATCTGGGATGCAATCCGTTTCGGAACCGTGCTCGAAAACGTGGTCATCGATGCCAATCTGCGCACCCTGGATTTCGCGTCCGATGAGCTGACCGAGAATACGCGCGCGGCTTATCCGGTCGAGTTCATCGATAACGCAGTGATTCCGGGCGTGGGTGGACACCCCTCTCATATCGTCCTCCTGGCCGCGGATGCTTTCGGTGTGCTGCCCCCCATCGCCCGGCTTACTCCCGAGCAGGCCATGTATCATTTCCTGAACGGTTATACCGCCAAGCTGGCGGGTACCGAGCGCGGTTTGGGCAGCCAGCCGGAAGCCACCTTCAGCACGTGCTTTGCATCGCCTTTCATTACTCGCCGGCCGCTTGAATATGCAAGATTGCTGGGCGAAAAGATGCGCCAGCACGATTCGAAATGCTTCCTGGTCAATACCGGCTGGGTGGGCGGTCCCTACGGCGTGGGCGAGCGCATGAACCTGAAATATACTCGCGCCATGGTGAACGCGGCAGTGGAAGGCAAACTCGATCAGGTGGCGACCAAGCCACATCCCATCTTCAACGTCGGCGTTCCGGTCACTTGCCCGGGCGTTCCGCCCGAAATACTGGATGCCCGCGGACAGTGGGCCGACGGCGCGGCCTACGATCGCTCTGCCGAAAATCTGGATGCGCGGTTCCGCAAGAACTTCGAGAAGTTCGGCGAAGCGGCTCAGGAAATCGTAGGCGCCGCGGTCCACGCCGGCCGCTAGCCCGGCCGCTAGCATGCTGGGGCGGGTCCCCTGACCCGCGGCTGGCGCGCGCGCCCGGCTGATCGTGCGGGCCCGGGCTTCCTCTACGGCCCTGCTTATCGCGGGACAAGGCCACTCGTCCTCGATGAACGTCGTCAGCACTCTTGCCGACGCCTCTCCCTAAGGTTTCCACCTTAGCCCAAGTCTAATCGAAGCCCCCCGACTAAGGCGGGGTAATGCCAATCTCCAATTGTTTGTACCGGGTCGCCACTCTAAGCTAGACCTAGGAGTGTTTGCGCGATGCTGCGTGGTATCATCATTTGTCCGGATGCCGACTTAAGCGAGCGGCTGGAAGCTCTGCTGAACGAGATCGGCATTGTCAGCGTGACCCGCACGCTGGACCGGTATCCGAACCCACTCGAACTGGTGCGCTTTCTTCGGGCGCATGCCCCCCAAGTCATCTTCATCAGCACCGAATCCACGACTAAGGCTCTGGAAATCGCTCGCGATGTGGAGAAGAACACGCCGGGTGTCCAAGTGGTCGCCGTCAGCCGTTTTTGCGACCCCCAAATCCTGCTGGACGTGATGCGCGCCGGAATTCGCGAATTCGCTTCCCTTCCGTTCGACCGGCAAACCTTGACTGAAGGGCTGATGCGCCTCAAGGACGCCCTGGATGCCAAACCACCCGAGATCGAGACCACCGAGCAGATCTTCTCCTTTCTGCCTTCCAAGGCGGGTGTCGGCACTTCCACCATTGCGTTGAACACTGCTAAAGCCATCTCGCGCTTGCCGGACACCAATACCCTGCTGACGGATTTCGACCTCAACTCCGGGATGCAGCGTTTCATGCTGAAGCTGGATAATCCCTACTGTGTGACCGATGCCGCCGAGCATTCGCTCGACATGGACGAGAGCCTATGGCCCACTATGGTCACCACGATGGAGAACCTGGATGTGCTCCACGCCGGCAAGCTGAACCCGGATTTCCGTCTGGAGCCCACCCAGATCCGCCACCTGCTGGAATTCTTCCGGCGGAATTATCGCGCGCTGTGCATGGATCTGTCGGGCAATCTGGAAAAATATTCTCTCGAGATCATGCATGAATCGCGGCGAGTATTCCTGGTTTGCACGCCTGAGATTACCTCCCTGCACTTGGCGCGCGAGAAATACTTATACCTCAAGCAGCTCGACTTGGGAGACCGCGTGAGTGTCCTGCTGAACCGCTGCCAGAAACGATCGATGATCACTCCGCAGCAGATCGAGCAATTGCTGGGACTGCCGGTTCATATGACTTTCCCCAACGACTATCAAGGGGTCCAACAGGCCTTGACCGAGGGCCGCTGGGTGGTGCCGCATAGCGATCTTGGAAAACAGTTCACCGCGCTGGCCGCGTCTATGATCGATGTGAGGCAAAGCCCCAGTTCCTCAACAGCACCTGAAAAGAAGCGCTTCCTCGAATTCTTCTCCGTCGTACCCGGCAAAGCCGTCAAGAAAAACGCCAGCTAGTAAGTGGGGCAGGTCTCCGACGTCTCCGACCTGCCTTGGCGATTCCGCCACCTCGCGCCAACAAGGTACCATTGGACGATGAAAGCGTATTCCCGCTCTTTGGCGAAATTGTCAGTTTGCACGGCTGCCTTGCTGGCCGGGACAGTCTGTTTCGGAGCGTCACCTGACCGGCAGCAGGCTCAAGCCCAGTTGCTCGATCATGCTGAATTGCCATGCGTGAACTGCTTCTTCGGAACGGGCGATTATTATTATTGCTTCGCCGTGGACAATAAGGTCCTGCTCGCCTATCAGCGGAGCCGGGTTCTCAACTGGACGGACGGATCGAAAAATTACTTGACCAAGGTCCATCGCGGATGGACTACCTGGACTCCGCCCGGCCAGACCGTGCCGATCAGTTATGATGACAAACACGTCTGGGTTACCCGCGAGGACGGAAAACAAGTTAGACTCACCCAGACTTATTCGCGCGATATCTTCACCAATGACCGCTGCCGGGCTGCGGTTAAAGCCAAGGCCCAGTAACAGGAGGGCACTGTATGACCTGCCGGAATCTGGTCGCATTAAGCGCGCTGGCGCTCTTTTCTGTAACTGCGCTCTTCGCGCAGAATAAGGCGGCATGGAAGATGCCACGCACTGCCGACGGCCACCCCGATCTGCAGGGTATCTGGAACAACTCGACCCGCACGCCGCTTGAACGTCCCGCGGAATTTTCCGGTAAGGCGACTGTGACCGACGCCGAGGCGACCGGCTGGGAGCACAAAGAACACCAGGCCTGGCAGGACCTGGACGGGACCTCGGAAGGCCCTCTGCATAAGACCAAGGGATCGGAGGGCACAGGCGCTTACAACGTCCTCTTTTACGACATGGGTTCCGGGCTCGCCCGCGTGGACGGAGTAAAGCGAACCTCGATGGTGATCGATCCTCCGGATGGCAAAATACCGCCCGTCGTTCAGCAAGCTCGTGAACGGAACCGGCTAGCGGCAGCGGCCCGAGCCGCCAATGCAGGCAACGTGAAGGACAGGGGACTTTCGGAGCGCTGCATCTTTACTTCCATGGCGGGCCCGCCCATGCTGCCGACGCTCTACAACAATAATTATCAGATTGTTCAGACAGCGGACACGATCATGATCCTGGCGGAAGAGATCCATGACGTGCGCGTTGTCCGCATGAACGCGCAGCACCTTCCGCCCGAGATTCGGAGCTGGTTAGGAGATTCCATCGGGCACTGGGAAGGCGACACGCTGGTGGTCGAGACGACCAATTTCAACGACCAGACCCATTTTCGCGGCTCGTCGCGAAACCTGAAGGTAACGGAGCGGTTTACCCGCGTCGACGCGAACAACATCGTTTACAAGGCCACCATGGAAGACCCCTCCACGTGGACCAAACCGTGGACCGCGGAATTGCCGTTTGTAGCTGCGGCCGGGCCGATATACGAATACGCCTGTCACGAGGGCAACTACGCAATCGAAGACATTCTAGCGGGGGCGCGCAAGGCTGAGGAGGAAGAAGCCGCCCACGAAAAGTAGTGGGGCACACCCGCGGCTCCTATTGACCAGGCTCAGGGTTATGGGTAACCCTCAAGCCTCGGCGTGCCGTGCTTCCACTCCGGCGGAAGGGCGAATCCATCACGATTCGGCATTTTGACCTTCGGCAGACTCTGAGCGTCCATGACCTCGTCTTCTTTTATGACGTTATTCTTGTACAGCAGGTATGCGGTGATAGCGTACACCTCCTTCGGGGTAAGCGTCCCTTCTTTCCCGAGGGGCATGCCGCGATTGATGTAATCCCATATCGTCGTCGCGAAGGGTGAATGAACCGCCATGGCGTTGGAGTCGTTCACGCATGGCGCGAGACAGGGTACCAAGGACTTCGCCTGAACGTCATGGCTGCTTACGAGCGTGGGAGCGTGGCCTCCGGATGATCCCGTTGCACCGTGGCATGCCGCGCACCCCTTCCGCACATAGAGCGCCGCTCCTTCCTTGGCAGTCCCCTGCCCTGCCGGCAGCTCTTTTCCCGTGGGACTGATTGCGATATCCCAGGCGCGGATTTCTTCCGCTTTCGGGGGCCTCCCAAGACCGTAGGTGGGCGACTGTGTCCAGGCAGTCTGGCAAATCCCAAGAACCACCGTAACAAGGAAAAACCTAGGAAAGCCCATTGTGAACGCTCCCGTCGCTGGCGACCCTCCACGGTTGAACGGTGTTGTCGGCCCCTCGGATCCGGACTTTGTCCTGGGGTTCGTTCCAGTATTTCGCGACGTCGGCTCGCGTCGGTTGAACCGTGCCCAGTTCGTCCGTGCAGCGCGACATGAGCATAGACTCTTTTCCGTCCCAGTTCCAGTGGTAGGCGAATCGCGTATGCGCCATTGGATAGGCCGGTGTCCGAAGATCGGCATTCTTCCAGCTCTGGCCGCCGTCGGTGGATATCTCCACGCCGCGGATTGCGCCCCCGCCGGACCACGCCAAGCCACTGATTTCGTAGAATCCAGGGCCTGATAGCTGCTGACCACCAGAAGGAAACGTGATGACCGATTTCGGTCCGATCATGTGCGTCAACGCGGCCGCTTTCGGGTCTGGATTGATATGGCCGTAGTCGTCATAGGTCATGTAGTAACGGTCCACGACCTTGATTCGCCTCAGGTATTTAATCTGATAAATTCCTTCAAAGCCTGGAACCATCAACCGCAAGGGAAAACCCTGCTGCGGACGGAGCGGCTCGCCGTTGATCGCGTAGCACACCAGGCAATCGTCCATCGCCTTCGCGAGCGGGATGCTCGAGGCGCCCTTCACTTCTTCCGCGCCTTCCGCGACGATCCAGGACGCGGCGTTTTGCACGCCGGCCTCCTTGAGAAGCAACGACAGTGACACGCCGGTCCATTCGGCGCAACTGGTCAATCCGTGGGTTTCCTGAACGGTCTTGTGCGTCGGCCTGGCACGGTTTCCTAGGCACTCAACGAAGTAAACGCCGGATACGTACGGGAGACGCTTGAGCTCATCCATGGTGAAAACGAGCGGGCGGTCCACCATCCCGTGGATCATGAGACGATGCTCCCGGGGGTCGATGTCGGGAACAAAGGCGCCGCGGTGTGTCGCCGTATAGAAAAGCGAGGATGGCGTGATAATCCCGACCGAATCTTGAAGCGGCGTCAAGACGTGAAACGTGAGCCCGAATTCATCGGGAGAATGCCTCTCGGCCACGGGTTTCCGCATCGACGTGACGAAACGGGAGCGCTCGCCATAGGCGATCAGTTCGTCGATTTTCTTGGGGGGAGTCTCTTGCGTCTGGCCCTTCGCAAGTCCTGCGCCCCCCGCCGCCAGACCGGTCAGCGCGGCGCCACCTTTTAGGAATCCCCTTCGATTAGGTTTTCTCGAATCCATCGGTCTCCTTGAGGATTGAAGTTGGCGGAATTACTTCTTGCCCTATTGGCCGGAATTACTTCTTGCCCTGCCAGTCGTTTGAAAGTATAACCCATTTGATCGCCCGAAAAGGCGTTCGGCACTCTCAACGGCGGGCGACTTGGCCGGCCGGCCCTGGCTGCCATGCGGGAGTGCCGTCTTCCCATTGGTTATCCGTGAGCTGCTCGACGCCGGTGCCGTCATAGCGCATCACGAAAATCTCGCCATAGGGCTGCGGCGCATCCGTGTAAACGACCTCATCCTTAAAACCCATCCTCGAACTGGCGAAAACGATGTACTCGCCGTCCGGCGACCAGCCCATGTGCGCGTCATTGCCGTGCGTGAAAGTGAGGCGCTTGAGTCCTGTTCCATCGGGCTTAATGGTGTGCAGCTCGTAGGCGCCATCCACCAGCCGCGAGAACATGATCAGGTCGCCCCGCGGCGACCACAGCGGGAAGTTATCGTATTCTGCGCTCAGCGTCGTCACGGCTTTCGTTTCGAGGTTCATGATGCGCAGCCCGTATCCATCCTTCTCGAATGTCCGGTACACTATTCGCTTGCCGTCGGCCGCAAACGATGGGAAGGCATTGTTGCCCAACCCCGCGGTGAGTTCGCGGAACCCGGTCCCGTCCGTATTGACCATCGCCACCTGAGCGCCGTCCTCAACGCGATCGACCGGTTTGAGAAATAGCGAGTGGAAGCCGTCGAAGAACGCCGCGAATCCGCCGACGCCGAAGACGATCCTGTCCCCCTCTGGCGACCATGCTCCCGCCAGTACGTTCCGGTTCTTGTCTTGAAAGACGACTTTGGAGACTCCGGTGGCCACCGTAGTCACATTCAGAGCAGCGCCGCGTTTTTCGGGGCCGGCCAGAGACACCGTAACAAACTCCTTGCCCGAGGGGCTGAAGGAGGCTTGGCCTCCCGCCTGGAACAATTCGTAATTCGAATTGCGGCTGAATGTGCTGCGCCACGCTGTTCGCGCAACCTTAAGACTCTTGTAAAAAACGACCTGGGTTCCATCCGGCGACCAAGAGGCGGACCGGATAGTTCCGCGCGGACCGGACCGCCCGCTCGAGTAATAGATGCCTGCCTCCGCTGTATCTTTCCGTATGTAGCCGATCTCGTTCCCCGCCAGCGGGGACGGGCTTATCTTGACACCCGGTCCAGCGGGCAGATCGGTGGAGATTCCGGTGGGTGCGTCGGTCGTGATGGATACCAGCCGGGTGTCGTTTCCAGGCTCGGGGTTGGGCCTCCGGTTTGCGAGCGTCTGCTCAGCTGTCATGCAATAGGCGACGACGTGACTGCTGTCTCTCATCCACTTCGGACTGCCGCAGAAATCTCCGCTCCTGGTGATTTTCTTCAACCCGGACCCGTCGGTGCGAATTATGTAAATGTCCGCCAACTGAAGCCGCTCCCACCGTCCATGAGCGAAGGGCATTGCGTTGCCGCGAACCGAGGAGAATGCAATCCACTTTCCGTCCGGCGACCAGGACGGACGAAAATCGCCCTCCTTCCCCGTGGTCAGGGCTTTTGTGCTCCGCGTTTCCAGGTCGATCGTCCAAAGATTCGCCGTCCCGCCCCCGCGCGTGCTCACAAAAACCAGTTGTTTGCTGTCCGGAGAGAATGCCGCTTGATCATCGTAAGCCGGGTCCGAGGTGAGCTGCGTCAATCCGCCGCCGTCCGGATTTACGCGAAAAAGATCTGCCGATCCGTTCCTGTCGGACGTGAAGACGATCGATTTGCCGTCGGGAGCCCAGGCCGGGTCGTAATCCGTGTCGGGCGATGCGAGGAGAGGACGCTCGCCGCTTCCATCGGATCTGGCAACGAAAAGCGCCAATTGGCCCTGTTGTGGATACACACGAGCGTACGCGATCTTGCGCGGTGCGGGTGTTTCGGCGCACAGAATGGCGAGCGCGGCGAAGACGATGAGTGGGGAGCGCATATGCGATAGTAGTGCGCCCTCGATACCCGCCGCAAGCCTCTCAGCTTCACTGGGCGAGCGGAACCAGCGCCATCGACGCCCAATTTGTCGCGGCGGCGGAGACGAACTGATCGTGCCCATGCGGAAATCCGCTCTCGAAATACGGCTGGAACGCCAGTGAGCGGCTTCTCACGTACCACGATCCATCCTCCATCTGCGTGCGAAGCAGAAACTGCGCGCCCTTCTGATATGCGCCATCGGACGCCTTCAGCGCTCCCGATTCTCGCAGCGCGACCAGCGCCTGTCCCGTAGCGTACGCGTCACTCGCAAGCCTGGCTCTCTGACCCCATCCGCCATCCGATCGCTGTTGGCGGAGCAGATCGCCCGAGGCCTGTCGAGCACGATCCTGTTTGCCGGCCCATACCAGGCCGAGGATCTGGAACACGCGATCCTCGTTGTTGACCGGTTGTGCGGTTGCGAGCCAATCCGCCGCGCGCTCCACGGCCCCATCGTATTCTGCGCGGCGCGCCTTGGGCCCGTAGGTCTTGATCGCGCGAAGAGCAGTAGCCGTGCACTGTATATCGCTCGATTCGATTGGCGGCCGGCCCGGAAAGACCGCCCAGTATCCGTCGGCCCGTTGTCTGTTCTTCAGGTAACGGGCCATCGCGTCGGTCTCGGCGTCAGAGGGCCAATTTTCGGCTGCCAAACCGAGGAGAATATAGCTCGCTGTATCCACGCCGCCCGGGATCGGCCGGCCTTGAAGGAAATTTTCGCGGTTGCCTTCGATGTAGGTCGCGATGGCTCGCCTTTGCGCTTGGGCCGTGTCCTCATCAACACCCACGCCCTGTTTGCGAGCCGCGGCCACGGTTATTGCCGTTAGATTATTGTTGTGGCAGGAAACACATCCCGATTTCTTCATAAAAATCACGTCGCTGCGTTGCAGGAGCGGAATGCTGCGATCGAGCGCCGCGCGCGGCGATGCTGCGGACTTCGGCTTCGACACAGCTTCCAGCGGCCTAGCCCCTTCGTGCGCCCCCGCGTTTCGCAGCAGTTCCGTCATGGCCGGTTCGCCTTGACTCAATGCGACATCGAGAACAGTCACGCTCTCGGTAGTCCTGGCGTTGATGTCGGCGCCATGCTCGAGAAGCGCCTTAACCTTTTCAACCACCGCCCCTTCCGATACCGCTGCGACCATGAGAGCCGTAAAACCGTCAGCCGGAGTCGCGAACTTCGGGTCCGCCCCGTGATCGAGCAGTAGGTTGACACGCCGCGGATCGAGGTCGCTTGCGGCGTCTATCAGCGCCAAGCTCAACGCGGCCTTGTTCCCCGGCTTCATCAGCAGATCCACGCAAGCCGCACAATCGTCCCTTACCGCTTCCACCAGACCCGTCGACAAGCGTGCAGCGTCGACTCCGTGATCGATTAGCATTCGTAAAGTTGCTTCGTCGCCGCCCGCGCCCACAAATGCTCCCCGGCCCTGGTAAGGCTTCGCGTCCAGTTTCACGCTACGGTCGAGCAGCAGCTTCACCACGCTTGCCGTGTGCTTGTTGCGCAGCGCGATCAACAAGGGCGTCGCGCCCTCAGTCGACATGGCGTTCGGATCGGCTCCATGTTCCAGCAGCACTCGAGTTATATCGGCATCATCCGTCGACCACATGAGCGCGGTCGCACCTGCTTCATTCGCGGCGTTGACGTCGGCCCCGCGCTCGATCAATTGGCCCACCGATTCCGCATTGCCGTATAGTGCCGCGAACATCAACGGCGTGGACCCTCCAGCGGCTTTCAGCTTCACCGCTTCCGGGTCCTGGCGAAGCAATCGCGCGAATGCTTCGCGATCCCCGGCGCGCAGAGCTTCCGCGATTCGCACGGCCCTCGGATCGCCAGGCGACGGAGACTTATCGCCCGAGAACTCGTCAGGCCACTCGGCTCCTTGATCGATCCACGTCTTAATGAGGTTGATCTGCTCCGCGCTCAGCGGCCCGGTTGGAGGCATGCGCTGTCCGAATTTCGTCCCTGCGACTCGCAGGTAAAGCCGGCTCCCATCCGCGTTTCCCGGTCCGATCGTCGTTCCGCCGCGAATCCCCATCGCAGAGCGTCGTCGATCCAGCCGCATGCCGCCCATCTGTTGCGACGGTCCGTGGCATTCGATGCAGTGTTGCTGGAACAACGGCTGGATGTCGCGGCCGAAATCGACCTTCGCGCCGGTTTGGGCCGGCAAAAGCGAAGCAAGCCCGCACGCCAGGATATAAACACAGCTCCTCGTAGGTCGCGCCATTTGATGTCGAGTCAGTATAGCGGAATTGTTGTCTTGGCCGTTGAAGACCGGACCGCCAATCACGGATCTTCCTCGCCTGCATTCTGTTCCACCCCAGCTACTTCCGCGCCGCTTGCCTGTCACACCCCAGATCCACCGGTTACACTTTCCGCAGGTACACAATATGCTTTCTAGAGCCGAAGCGGGCCGTCTCGCAGTCTCGCTTAATTCCGAAAAACATGGCCTTTCCGCCGAAACCGTCGTTCTCGCCAACGAGTCTGAAGAACAATACCAGGCCGAGCTCGATTCTTACCTCCGCCACTGCGCGCCTGCCCAACAAACCCGAGGCGGATCTCGTCCGGCAGCTTGCCTGCACGCACTGGCGCCTGGTCCGCTACACCGCCATTGAGACCTGCCTACTGGAAATCGAGATGCAGAAGAGCCGCGAATATGTCGACAAAGTGTGGAACAAAGTCGACGATCGCAGCCGAGTCTCCCTTTGGCCTTTGACTCTCTGTCTGGCCAGTTTCTGGTCCAGTTACAGGCCACCCTCCAGGCCGCCGAAGCGAAATTACAAAACGAACCCAAGCCGCCCAGTCAGACCGTGCCCACCCCACCCCCTTCCCCCGTCGGCGAGTGTCTGTTGACGCATATATCGGAATCTGATATAACAAGATCCGAGTATGAGGAAAGACGTAGTCAAATTCCTCCCTCTGGCGCCCCCGACGCTGCACATCCTCCTGGTCTTGGCCGGTAAAGATCTGCATGGCTACGGAATCATGCAGGAGGTGGCGCGAGAGTCCGAAGGCCAATACAAGCTCGGCCCCGGCACGCTCTATGACAACCTGCAAAGACTGATGGACCAAGGTCTCGTACAGGAGGTTCGTCGAGCCGCCAATGAGGAGTCGCGACGGCGCTATTACCGTTTGAATTCCCTGGGGCGCAGCGTGCTCGCGGCCGAAATCGCCCGGCTTGAGGGTGTAGTTCGGGATGGGAGACTCCGGCTGCAGGCCGCCAAACCAAGGAGAGTCTGATGGGCCGGTTACTGTATGTCTGGCTGGTCGGTCTCCACCCCCATCGCTTTCGAGAGCGGTTCGCCCAAGAGATGACTGGCATTTACGACGAACATACGGGCACCCGGAGACGTGCTGCGCTGTTTATCGATGTGCTCGTTTCGCTCTTCCGCCAATGGACGCTGCGGCCGACGTACCGCGAGCCGGCGCTGGCCATGCCGCTGGCAGCAAAGTCGTCGGATATACCCGGCTTTTACACCTTCGACAGCTCCATGCCGAGCCGCAGCGCGCTTGTGAATGGAGCTGTCCTGTCACTTGTTTTCTTGAATGCACTCACCTTCTTCATTGGTCGAAGCGGACATCTTCCGCGCTTGCTCGTCGGTAGCAGGACTCTACGCCCTCAGGTGCTGGGAGTTGAGGGACCGTCAGATTGGCGGGGCGATCCAATCACCCGGATCAAACTTAAGTCTGAAGGAGAAGACCCCTTGTACCCATTCGCGAACGCCTACTTCCGGATGATTCGTGTGCTCGACATCCTGGACGCGGATCATGACTGGGTCATCTCCCCACGGGAAATCACTACCGCCCCGGCGGCCCTCCGACGACTCGACAATAACCATGACGGCAAGTTGAGTCCTGAGGAATGCGGGTTCTATTTGGGAGCAAACCCTAAGATCAATCTGGACCCGCCACGCGTTCAACTCGTGCGTCTGCGCTTCATGCGGTTGAATCCCGTACTGGCCGCCCTCGACTCCGATCATGACGGCGAGATCTCCGCGGACGAAATCAAGAATAGCTCGGCTGCGCTGAGGACGCTTGATCAGAATCGCGACGGCAGCCTCACCCCCGATGAGCTGCTTCCCGACCCGTTGACTCTCAAACGGCGTTAATCCAACTGGGCCCACAACTGGTATCCTCGCGTATTGGAAAACGCCGTCCTTCAATGGGTCGCCACCTATGGCTACTTCGCCATCTTCTCGCTCCTCGTCCTGGGCATCGTCGGACTTCCCGTGCCCGACGAGTTCCTGCTCACCGGCTGCGGCTTCCTCGTTTTCCAGGGCCATTTGCGGTTGATTCCCACCTTCGCCAGCGCCTTGGCCGGAAGCATGTCGGGCATCACCTGCAGCTACCTCATCGGCCGCACCGTCGGCTGGAAGTTTCTCCACTCGCGCGTGGGCCGCTGGCTGCACATTAGAGATCGCGACATCCGGCGTGTCCACGATTGGTTCAATCGCATCGGCCACTGGGCCCTCATGATCGGCTACTTCATTCCCGGAGTCCGCCACTTCACTGCCATAGTGGCGGGAACTTCCAAACTCGAGTATCGTTCCTTCGCCCTATTTGCTTATGCCGGCGCGACGCTGTGGGTCAGCACTTTCGTCTTTATCGGCTATCATTTCGGCGAACGCTGGCCGGAAATACTCGGCATGGTAGAACACAACCTCAAATTGATATCAGTCGTGGTCGGCGCCATCGTCCTCGCATATCTTCTATTTCGCTTTTCCAGGCAAAAGAACTCCTAGTTCAGTATTCTAAAATTTGGGAACAGCTTTAGCGGAACATCGCCCAGCAAACTTCTACGCATCCACGGTCGGGAAAAAAGCCGTAATGGCGGTAAGCGGCCTGGTCCTCTTCCTATTCGTCATTGGGCATCTGATCGGAAACCTGCAGATCTATGAAGGACCGGAAAAGCTCAACAACTATGCGAAATTCTTGCGCTCCATTCCGGCGGCGTTATGGACCGTTCGCATCACTCTCCTCGTTATGGTCCTTCTGCACATTTGGTCGTCCGTGCAACTGGCCTTGCTCAAATTCGACGCTCGGCCGGCCGGCTATGTCAAGAAGAAAGCTACGAAATCTTCCTACGCGTCGCGCACGATGTACTGGAGCGGACCCATCATCCTGGCCTTCGTCATCTATCACCTTTTGGATTTCACGTTCGGCACGCTAAATCCGAATTTCCAGGAAGGCAACGTTTACGCCAACGTCGTCGCCAGCTTCAAACTGATCCCGGTGTCGGTCTTCTACATCATCGCCATGCTGTTGTTGTGCATGCATCTCTATCACGGACTGTGGAGCATGTTCCAGTCGCTAGGTTTCGCTCACCCGCGCTATACGCCCCTACTGAAACGGAGTGCGGCCGTCGTGGCCATTCTCATCGCAGCCGGCAACATCTCCATACCGGTGTCGGTTCTGATTGGGTTGGTGAGATAAGCGATGGAATTGCACTCCAGGGTCCCGTCCGGTCCCATCGAGAAATTGTGGGACCAGGCCCGGTTCGAAATGAAGCTGGTCAATCCGGCCAACAAACGGAAGCACACCATCATCGTGGTTGGTTCCGGTTTGGCTGGAGCTTCGGCTGCAGCCACGTTGGGCGAGCTCGGCTACAACGTCAAGTGTTTCTGCTTTCAGGATTCGCCCCGCCGCGCGCACAGTATCGCCGCGCAGGGCGGCATCAACGCCGCTAAGAATTATCACAGCGATGGCGACAGCGTTTTCCGCCTTTTCTACGACACCGTCAAGGGCGGCGACTTCCGCTCGCGCGAAGCCAATGTCTACCGGCTTGCCCAAACCAGCGTGGGCATTATCGATCAATGCGCGGCTCAAGGAGTGCCTTTTGCGCGAGAGTACGGCGGGACCCTGGCCAACCGGTCCTTCGGTGGAGCGCAGGTGGCGCGGACCTTCTACGCCCGCGGCCAAACCGGCCAGCAGCTTCTTTTGGGCGCTTATCAGGCGCTCGAGCGCCAGGTGGACTCCGGGCGCGTCACCATGCTTCCCCGCACCGAGATGCTCGACCTGGTAGTGATCGACGACCGGGCCCGCGGAATTGTCACACGCAACCTGGTGACCGGCCAGATCGAGTCGCATGTCGCTGACGCCGTGGTCCTCGGTACCGGTGGCTACGGCAATGTCTACTATCTATCGACCAATGCGAAAGGCTCCAACTGTACCGCCATCTGGCGCGCTTACAAACGCGGCGCCGCGTTCGCCAACCCGTGCTTCACTCAGATCCATCCCACTTGCATCCCCGTTTCCGGCAGCTATCAATCTAAGCTAACTCTGATGAGTGAGTCGCTTCGCAATGACGGCCGCATCTGGGTACCGATGAAGCCCGGAGATAAGCGTTCGCCCAATCAAATTCCCGAGAACGAGCGCGACTACTATCTCGAGCGGCGCTATCCCAGCTTTGGCAATCTCGTTCCTCGCGACGTCGCCTCGCGCAATGCCAAGGCGGTTTGCGACGAAGGGCGCGGTGTCGGCGAAACAGGCCATGGCGTTTATCTCGATTTTTCAGAAGCAATGCGCCAGCTCGGCGTGGATCTGATTCGGGAACGCTACGGCAATTTGTTCGAAATGTACCAGCGCATCACCGACGAAAACCCGTATCAAGTTCCCATGCGAATCTATCCGGCCATCCACTACACCATGGGCGGCCTGTGGGTGGATTACTACCTCATGAGCACCATTCCCGGGCTATTCGTGATCGGCGAGGCGAACTTCTCCGACCATGGCGCCAATCGGCTCGGTGCCAGCGCGCTCATGCAGGGCCTCTCGGACGGTTATTTCATCTTGCCTTACACGGTGGGAGACTACATCGCAAAGAGCACGCTGGAGAAGATAGACGCTCGCCATCCGGAATTCGCGCGCGCTCAAGCAGGCGTGGCCGACATGACTAAGCGGCTGCTCTCGATCAACGGACACCACACGGTCGACGATCTGCATCGCCGGCTTGGAAAGATTGTGTGGGACTATTGCGGCATGTCTCGCAACGCGCTCGGCCTGGAGTGCGCGCTCGGCCAGATCCGCGAGCTGCGCGAGCAATATTGGACCGATGTCAAGGTGGGCGGCAGCGCCGACGACTTGAATCAATCCCTCGAAAAAGCCGGTCGCGTAGCCGACTTCTTTGAGCTAGCCGAACTGATGTGTATCGACGCCCTGCATCGCAATGAATCCTGCGGCGGACACTTCCGCGAGGAGTATCAAACGCCCGACGGCGAAGCGCAGCGCAACGATGAAGAATTCTCCTATGTCGCGGCGTGGGAATATCAGGGACCCGACCACTCCCCTGCCCTCAATAAAGAGCCGCTCACTTTTGAATACGTGCATCCCAGCCAGCGGAGCTATAAGTAATGCGGCTGATCCTCCATGTCTGGCGCCAGAAAAATGTCGCCTCGCCCGGTCGTATGGTTCGCTACCAGGCGAATGATGTCAATCCGGACATGTCGATGCTGGAACTACTCGACGTCATCAATGAAGATCTGATCCTGAAGGGAGAGGAACCCATCGCGTTCGAGCACGATTGCCGCGAAGGCATCTGCGGTTCCTGCGGTTTCATGATCAACGGCATCGCGCATGGACCCTTGCCCGCCACTACGGTCTGCCAGTTGACCATGCGCCACTTTCACGATGGTGACGAGTTGTTCATCGAGCCGTGGCGTGCCAAGGCGTTTCCAGTCATCAAGGATCTGATCGTTAACCGCCGTGCCTTCGATCGCATCATCGAGGCCGGCGGATACATCAGCGTGCCAACCGGCAGCGCTCCCGATGGCAATGCCATTCTCGTACCGAAGGAAGATGCCGATCGCGCCATGGATGCGGCCGCATGTATCGGTTGCGGCGCCTGTGTCGCAGCCTGTCCCAATGCTTCGGCTGCGCTATTTACCGGAGCGAAAATCGCTCACCTGGGCTTGCTGCCACAGGGCCAGCCCGAGCGCTATGAGCGAGCGTTAAGCATGGTCCGGCAATTCAACGCCGAAGATTTCGGAGGCTGCACCAACATCGGCGAGTGCGAAGCGGTTTGTCCCAAACAGATCAAGCTGGAAGTGATCGCCCGCATGAATCACGATTTCATCCAGGCCAGTTGGCGCCGGCGGTGACTTTCCTAGAGACGCCAAGACTGCTCTTCCGATCGCACCAACCCGAGGACGAAGAGGATTTCGTCACGATGCAAACCGATCCGGAACTGCGGCGTTATGTGGGCGGGAAGCCTTGGCCGCATGAGAAGGCAGTGTGTCGCTTCCGAAATGAATATGTCGGCCGGCCCTCCAAGACTTATGGCCTTTGGGCGACTATCTTGAAAAGTGAAAGCAAATACATCGGCTATTGCGGCCTGCATCGAATCTCAAACGCCAAGGGTAAAGAGTCGGTGAGACTGGGATATTACATCGCTCGACCTTATTGGCGCCGTGGCTTCGCGACCGAGGCCTCTAGGGCTTTCCTCGACGTAGCGTTTTCGCAATTGCATCTCACCGAGGTGTTCGCCGACGTGGAAAAAGGGCACGACGTTTCCGAGCACATTTTGCAAAAGCTCGGTTTTACTTTTGCGGATCAAGAGGAATTACCGGGCCGAATCTTGCACATCTATCGGCTAACCAGAGTTAGTCTTCGATCTTGATCGATGGCCCCGTCTTGGCGCTCTCTTCTGCCGCCCTCCGTTCCACTTCGTGCGCGATCGCAACGAACGGAGCACCATTCTCAGATAGCGTGATTGGCTTGCCGGAATCTCCGCCGATCCGTACCGCGGGATCAAGCGCCAGCTCTCCCAGAAAATACACCTTCATCGTCTCGGCGGTCTTCCTCCCGCCGCCATAGCTGAACACATCGATCCGTTCGCCGCAGTGCGGGCATTTCAGGTAGCTCATGTTCTCGACCACTCCGAGAATCGGCACGCGCACTTGTTGGAACATGTGGATGGCTTTGCGAGCATCCTCTAGCGACACATCCGACGGCGTCGTCACCACCACCGCTCCGGTCAACGGCGCAGTCTGGATCAGCGTGAGCTGCACGTCGCCCGTGCCCGGAGGCAGATCGATGATAAGGTAGTCCAGTTCGCCCCAGTCGACGCCGCGCAAAAACTGTTGGATCACGCTGTGCAGCATCGGCCCGCGCCACACCAGCGGTTTGTCGCCGGGGTTGAGAAATCCCATCGACATAATACGCACGCCGTTCTTCTCGATGGGTTGAATCCGCTCGCCGATCGCGCTCGGAGTTGCTCGAATGCCCATCATCAGTGGCACATTGGGCCCGTAGACATCGGCGTCCATCAGCCCTACTTTGTGGCCGAGACGCGCCAGTGCAATCGCGAGATTCACCGACACGGTCGTCTTTCCCACGCCGCCCTTTCCCGATCCGACTGCGATCAGATTCTTGACGCCGGGGATCGGAAGCTTCGGCTGTTCGGCTTGCGCGGGATGTGGGCCCATTAATTCGATCTTAGAACATAGTCCCATTCCTTCGCGGCGCGATCGCGTAGTCTTGGAACGTCCTGATCGAGCAGGAAGCCTTCATTCACCATCTTCTGTGCGGCCGTCGTAATGCGATCCAGATAATCGCTCTTGCTCTTGTAGCGCTCCTCGATGGACGGCCGTGGATCTTTGCTGCTTTGACGCTGGGCCTCATTTAGGGGGAACGGAATCCACGATCCGACCATGCTGTACAGCTCTTCTGGCGCTCCGATTTTCTTACTTCTTAAGTTCCAGCCGGTGTAAGAGGCCAGCGGCACTTGGACTTCCGGCATGCGGATGCCCGAAGTCTCGTTGCCATCCTGATTCACTTGCGGCAGCAGTGTGGGATAGGGCGCTCCGATCTTTGGTGGCTCCGCCGCGAAGTCCAGCCGATAAGCTTCGCGCTTGATTTTGGGAATCGTCACATCGGGAACCTTTGGAAATGCAAGCGCCCCAATATTGACCAGCTGATCTTTCCCGATCTGCGGATACTGCGAAGGCGGAGGCTCCTTTCCGTCCTTGAGCCAGGAGTCCATCGCGACCAACAGAGCGCGCATGGCAGTGCGATAGTCGTTCGTGTTCGACAGGTTCTGCGCTTCCACCTGCCGCGGCGGGATGGATCCGGCGCCGTGCTGGGCTCCCGCGAAAAAGTAGATGCGAGTGTCCTTTGCGGGCGGCGCGTCCTGCTTGCCATCGGGAGTGGTGTGGATCAACGACGCCGCGCGGCCCCAATATTCATAGGCGCCATTGCTGTAGAAAATCTTCGGCACTACTTTGGCCTGCGTAGCCTTCGCGAGCAAACCATCGTTATCGGTGAAGGGCGGCATGTCGACCGGATAGGCGACGTTCAAGAATGGATGCCCGTCGCGCGAGGGCTGCGCGAAACGCGCGTTGAAGCTCCCGCGGCCTGCTCCGGCGACATGCGCCCACACACCGTCGAAAGCGCGCCGATTTTTCTCGTCCTCATTGAAGCCGTCATATAGAAAAGTTCGCAGGAATCGGCCGCTTTGCGAAACGCCGAAGCCGATTACACGCTTGATGTATTTCGCCTCATCGCCCAGCACCGTCTCAGCGCCCCCGTATTTGAGATAGGACGCCGTGTCGCGCACCGCCGCCGGTCCCAGCCCTACCAGCACCGGGTCCTTGCCCTTATACACGACTTCGTAGATCTTGCCGGGCTCAAAACCGCCTTCCATCGTAACGTGCGTAGCGTCGGCGAACTTCCATTTATCGCGTGCGATCAAACGGCGCTCGCCGTTCACCTTATCTCGCACAAAGATACGGTTCTCGGAGTCGTTGGCATCCGCGACCGGATAGCCGATCTGAACGCGATCGCCCAGCGGAATGGTGTTGACTAGCTGATCGCCTTCCCACTCCGCCCGCACCAGTCCAACGATCGGCTGTCCGTTGTTAGTCGCGATGGGAGCGTAGAGATGCAGGAGCTTCTCTGACGGTGGAACGTCGAACTCCCAGCCGATCCACACCAACGTGTAGCCTTGTTCCAGCAGAAACTTATCGCCGAATTCGGCCGCCGTGCGCGGGTCGGGCGATCCTTGCGCGAGGTCGAACATATTCAGCAGGCCTTTGCCGCCGCGGTTCGAAATCTCGAGCAGCGCCGTGCCATTGCCTTTGGCCGCGTCGCGCGGCTTCAAGATATACATGTCCGCCGAGAACTCGACTTTGCCGTCCGGGTTGCGCGGCGCGAGATCGATGTCGGCGATGATCCGGTTGGGCCCGAGTTTGGGATCGACAGCGAAATGGACCTTCGCGGTTACTCGCTCGTAGGGACCAGCCGATCCAAAAGAGGCGCCCTCGAGCACCTCGGCTCGTTCGACCACTTGAATACTTGTGACCGCCGAAAAAGATGCGCTACCAAGAAGGAGCGTTAGAATCGATACGCGACGAAGCATGAGATTCATTTTACCGGGGTTGTGCGGCCGCAGGTTATGCAAGCGCCAGATTGGCTTTGGCACGCAGCGCGAAGTCATCGAAGCGGCCCTCGCGAAGCTTGGGAAAAGCCGCAGCCGCGATCATCGCGGCGTTATCGGTGGAGAGGCCTGGCGTCGGAAAAAACACTGGATACGGAAGGTGGGCATTTTGGGCCGCAGCCCTCAAGCCTGCGTTACAAGCGACGCCGCCCGAAATGATCAATGTTTGCGCGCCGATCTTTTCGCCGGACGCGGTCGCACGGCGGAGCAGTTCGTCGATCACGGTTCGCTGAAACGACGCCAGCAGATCAAGCGTCGACCGGGGCGTCATGCGAAGCCACTCTTCGTGAGACGGATTTTCCAAGCGCCGGCGCGCTTCGATCTCGGCCGATAGATCATGCTGCTCAACCCAGCGCAGCACCGCCGTCTTCAATCCGCTGAAGCTGAAATCCAGCGCGTTGCCCTTCATCTTGGGAGCCGTGAACTTCACCGCGTTGGGATTGCCATGCGGCGCGAGTTGATCGATGATCGGTCCGCCCGGGTAGCCGAAGCCAAGCAGCTTGGCCACTTTGTCATAGGCTTCGCCGGCGGCATCGTCGCGAGTTTTTCCGAGCAACCGGTAAGTGAACCCTTCGCGCACTTCAAACAGGTGTGTATGGCCACCACTTACGACTAAGGCTAACGCCGGAAACGCGATACTATCACCTGCTGCTGATGCTTCGAGAAATACGGCGTGTATGTGCCCTTCAATATGGTTAACGCCGATCAGCGGCAGCCGGCGAGCGAGACAGATCGACTTCGCATACGTGATTCCCACCAAGAGCGAACCCACCAGCCCTGGACCTTCCGTTGCGGCCACCGCCGCAAGGTTATCCAGAGTCATTCCAGCTTGATCGAGCGCCAGCCGTACCACTGGAACAATGGCGCGCAGATGTTCGCGCGATGCCAGCTCCGGCACCACGCCGCCATACTTGCCGTGCGCGAGCTGCGATGCAACTACTGAAGACAGAATCGTCTTGCCGTCTTCAACAACCGCTGCAGCCGTTTCATCGCACGAAGTCTCGATTCCCAAGATGAGCATTGGTATCGTGAGGTTTGGATCTCTCCCAGTTCAATTATCACTTGCCGCCCGCGTCGATCGCGCAGGAGCCGTTACGCGATAGAGCGGCTTCGCGCATGTTGGTCCTCTATCGTGACGAGCAGCGCTGGGAAGATCGGATGTTTCGCGAACTGCCGGGGTTTCTCGGCGCCGGCGACTGTCTGGTACTCAACGACTCGAAGGTGTTTCCCTCGCGGCTGCTCGGACACCGTACGGGTTCGCATGCTTCCGGCAAAGTCGAGCTCCTCTTACTCCAGGCAGTGACCCCGGATGCAAAGACCTGGACCGCGCTGGTGCATCCCGGCCGTAAACTGCGCACGGGCGAGCGCATTCAATTCGATGGCGTGGAAGGCCTGGACGCTGAGATCATCGGACGCAGTGAGTACGGTGAGCGAACAGTGCGCTTCCACTCCGACGGCGACATATATGCATTGTTGGACAAGATCGGCCACGTTCCGCTGCCGCCTTATATCAAACGTCCGGATACTGCTGAAGATCGCGACCGATACCAGACAGTGTTTGCCCGCGAAACCGGTTCCGTCGCGGCGCCGACTGCGGGCCTGCACTTTACTCCGGAGATCCTGGATGCCTGCCGTCGAACCGGCGCCGAGATCGCATATGTAACGCTGCACGTCGGCCTCGGGACATTTCAGCCGGTTCGCGACGAGAAGCTTCATTCCGAACGATTTCATATCACCGAGGAAAATGCGGCCAGGATCAAGGCATCCAAGCGCGTCGTTTGCGCCGGGACCACCAGCGTTCGCGCGGTCGAGAGCATGTTCCTCGGGAAAACCGGCGAGACCGACCTTTTCATTCGTCCCGGTTTTCACTTTCAGCGCACCGGCGCAATGCTCACCAATTTTCATCTGCCGCAGTCCAGCCTATTGGTGCTGGTGAGTGCATTCGCCGGGCCCGAGTTCGTGCTCAGCGCTTACCAGCACGCGGTCGAATCCGGGTACCGCTTCTATTCCTACGGCGACTGCATGCTGATTTTGTGACAATATGGCGATGACTGATACCGCAACAGTCCGGGCGGGCGAGGAGCTGAACTGGGGCGCTCTGGCCGGTTACGTGAAGGACAAGCTCGCCGGCGCCGAGCATCTGTCCGTCGAGCAATTCCCAGGCGGTCATTCCAATCTGACTTACCTGTTGCGAACGCCCGTGGCTGAGTATGTACTTCGGCGTGGACCGCTCGGCCCAGTCGCGCCCAAGGCGCACGACATGGCGCGCGAATACAAAGTGCTCAAAGCGGTCCATCCGGTTTTTCAACCGGCGCCTGAGGTTTTTCACCTGTGCGAGGACGCATCCATCATTGGCGCGGTCTTCTTCATCATGGAGCGCCGGCGTGGCATCGTGGTTCGCGATCGCGTTCCGCCTGAGCTCGCGGCCTTTCCCGACTACGCGGCTCGCGTAAGCCGGGGATTCGTTGATTGCCTGGTGCAGTTGCACGCTGTCGATATCGGAAAGCATGGGCTGATCTCGCTCGGAAAGCCCGACGGATTTCTGGAGCGCCAGGTGCGCGGTTGGTTCGAGCGCTGGAAAGGCGCGAAGACTGAAGAGATCCCGTTGATGGACCGGCTTATCCAGTGGCTCACCGATCGTCTCCCCGTGTCCCCCGCGCCCACGCTGGTCCACAACGACTTTAAGCTGGACAATGTCATGCTGAACTCCGGCGATCCGGGCCATCTCGAGGCGGTTCTCGACTGGGAGATGGCAACCGTCGGCGATCCACTGGTCGATCTCGGACTGATTCTCTGCTACTGGTCCCAGCCGAGCGATCCGGGTGGAACCAAGCCGTCGATCACTTCGCAGCCAGGCTGGTTCACTCGCGACCAACTTCTGAGCCGCTATGCTGAAAAGACCGGGCGGGATCTTTCGCTCATCAACTATTACGAGGTGTTCGCGCTCTTCAAGTTGGCGGTGGTGCTGCAACAGATCTATGTGCGCTTCCACCGCGGCCAGACCACAGACGAACGCTTCCGCCACTTCGATAAGCGCGTCCACAACCTGATTGAACAGGCCGCCGCACTGATATAATCCAGGCAAATGCCCAATCAGGAAACGTTGTACAGCGTCGCTGATCGCGTCGCGACGATCACTCTAAGCCGCCCGGACAAACTCAACGCCTGGACGGCCACAATGGAGCAAGAAGTCCGCGCGGCGATGCACGAGGCTGAGCATGACCATAACGTCCGCGTGATCGTCCTCACTGGAGCAGGGCGCGGTTTTTGTGCCGGTGCCGACATGTCGCTTCTAGGAACCATCGCACAACAAGGGCTGGGCGATCGGAGCCAGGAAAACTTTCTGCGAAATACCAGTAACGGCGGACGCCAGAATGTCCGGCCCGACTTTCAGAAGAAGTATTCTTATTTCCCGTCCATCGAGAAACCGGTGATCGCCGCCGTCAACGGACCGGCCGTAGGACTGGGCTTCATCATCTCCCTTTATTGCGATCTGCGTTTCGCCTCCGACTCCGCGCGGTTTGGAACAGCGTTCGCCAAACGCGGCCTGATTGCAGAATATGGCCTGGCGTGGCTGCTGCCGCGATTAATCGGACCGGCCAATGCGCTGGACATGCTGTTCTCGGCGCGTCTTGTCGATGCCAACGAAGCCCTGCGCATGGGACTGGTGAATCAGGTTTTTCCGCAAAACGCTTTCATGAATAGCGTCTATGCTTACGCCAAAGATCTGGCCCACAACGTCAGCCCGCGCTCGATGCGCGTTATTAAGGATCAAGTCTACAACGCAATGTTTCAAACGTTGTCTGAGGCTTTTGAGACGGCCGAGAAAGAGATGGTCCAGAGCCTGCAGTGCGAAGACTTCAAAGAGGGCGTGGCGCATTTTGTCGAGAAGCGCGCGGCCGCCTTCACCGGCAAGTGAACTGTTATGGAATTTGAATTCTCCGATAAAGTCAAATCGCTCCAGAAGAAGCTGCAAGCTTTCATGGACGAACACATCTATCCCAACGAGAAGCGTTTCGAGAAGGAGAGCGAGCAAGGCGACCGCTGGAAGCCGTCGAGAATTATCGAAGAATTGAAGCCTAAAGCACGCACCGCCGGTCTATGGAACCTGTTCCTGCCGGAAAGTGAGGACGGCGCAGGACTCACCAATCTCGAATACGCTCCGCTGTGCGAGATCATGGGCCGTTCCACCATGGCCCCCGAGGTTTTCAACTGCTCCGCTCCCGATACCGGAAACATGGAGGTGTTGGCGCGTTACGGCACGCCGGAGCAAAAGGAGAGCTGGCTGAAGCCGCTGCTCGCGGGCGAGATCCGTTCTTGCTTTTCGATGACGGAGCCGGCCGTGGCTTCGTCCGATGCCACGAACATCGAGGCCAACATCTTGCGCGACGGGGATCATTACGTGATCAATGGCCGCAAGTGGTGGTCATCGGGCGGCGGCGATCCGCGCTGCAAGATTTCCATCTTCATGGGCAAGACCGATCCTACGGCGCCGCGTCACAAACAGCAGTCCATGATATTAGTGCCGATGGATGCGCCTGGCATCACCATCGATCGCATGCTGACGGTTTTCGGCTACGATCATGCGCCGCACGGGCACGCCGAGATCACCTTCAAGAACGTCCGTGTGCCTTCCTCGAACATGCTCTTAGGCGAAGGCCGTGGCTTCGAGATCGCCCAAGGCCGCTTGGGACCCGGTCGGATCCATCACTGCATGCGATTAATCGGCGTAGCCGAGCGTGCTCTTGAAAGCATGTGCCGGCGCGTTGAGTCGCGCGTAGCTTTCGGCAAGAAGATCAGCGAGCAAGGAACTATTCGTGCCGACATCGCAGAGTCGCGCATCGAGATCGAGCAGGCGCGCTTACTGGTGCTCAAGGCGGCTTACATGATGGATACCGTCGGCAATAAAGCCGCGCGTGCCGAAATCGCGATGATCAAGGTCCTGGCGCCGAATGTCACTCTGCGAGTTCTCGACCGCGCTATTCAGGCGCATGGTGCTGCCGGCGTTTGCCAGGACACGTTTCTTGCCGCGGCCTGGGCCAACTCTCGAACCTTGCGTCTGGCCGATGGTCCGGATGAGGTCCATCGCGAATCGATTGCCAAACTTGAGATCGAACGCGTGGTCGGGAAAGCTCGCGCTTCAGCTCCGGCGAAATGAGCACGCTGGTCCTAGTCCGCCACGCGCAATCGACAACTTTTGAAAGCAATTCGGATCGTCTATCCGCGGCCGGGGAACAACAGGCCATTTGTCTGGGGCAATATTGGCGCGCGCAGGACGTCCGCTTTGATGAAGTCTACACCGGCACAATGCGACGCCATATCAGGACCGCTGAGTTAGCCGGATTCAGCGGATTCACCGCCAGGCCCGAGTTTAACGAGTACGACGCCCAGGGCATCCTGCGGGCTGATTCGCAATATGCTCCGGCCGCGGACAACCGCCAGTTGCAGAAGCAATTCGAAACGATGATGCCGCTATGGATCGCAGGCAAATTGGAATCGCCCGGAGTTGAATCATGGACCGCATTCCACGAGCGCGTCCGGCGAGGCCTCGAAGCCATCATCGAATCCGATGCACCCAGTCGCCGCGTAGTCGTGTTCACGTCCGGCGGACCGATCGGCGTCGCTGTACAGACGGTCCTTCAGGCGCCCGAGCATATCGCGATCGAAGTGAACTGGCGAATCAAGAACTGTTCGTTGACCGAATTCGTTTTCACGCGGGGCCGAATCTCGCTGGACACCTTCAACTCGACGCCGCATTTACGTGAAGTAACGTTCCGGTGAGCAATGGCATCAATGCCACGCCGCGCCTTGCTACACTAACACTTTTGATCCCATGAAAATTCACGAGTATCAGGCCAAGGCGATCTTGGCCAAGTACGATGTCCCTGTGCCCCGGGGCGAAATAGCGTTCACCGTCGATGAGGCCGAAGCCGCCGCGAAAAAGATCGGCGGAAGCGTGGTCGTTAAAGCGCAGATTCATGCCGGAGGACGCGGCAAAGGCGGCGGGGTGAAGGTCGCCAAAGACGCCAACGAAGCCACGGAAATCGCCAAAAAGATTCTGGGCATGCGGCTGGTGACGCACCAGACCGGTCCCGAAGGCCGCATCGTGCAGCGCTTATTGGTAGAAGAGACGCTTCCAATCGAGCGTGAACTCTATCTCGGCATCGTGCTCGACCGCGCCATCGGCAAGCCGGTTTTCATGGCTTCGTCCGCGGGTGGAATGGAGATCGAAGAAGTCGCGGCGAAATCGCCGGAGCTGATTTTGAAAGAGCCACTCGAACCAGGCTACGGGCTCGCGGCATTTCAAGGCCGCAATCTCGCCTTCGGAATGGGCATTCCCGCTGCTAGTACCAACGCCGCGGTAGCTGCAATGACGGCTCTGTCGAAAGCTCATATCGCCACCGACGCGTCGCTGGCCGAGATCAATCCCTTCATTCTCACGAAGGACGGTAAGGTCTACGCGTTGGACGCCAAGATCACGCTGGACGACAACGCGCTGTACCGGCACAAAGATCTTCTCGACTTGCGCGACTTGAACGAAGAAGACCCGCTCGAAGTGGAAGCTTCGCGTTTCAGCCTCAACTACATCAAGCTGGACGGGACCATCGCGTGTATGGTCAACGGAGCCGGGCTCGCCATGGCGACCATGGACATCATCAAATACGCCGGCGGCAGTCCGGCAAATTTTTTGGACGTGGGAGGAGGCGCCAACGCCGAGCAGATCAAGAACGCCTTTCGAATTCTTCTCTCCGATCAGGGCGTGAAGGCGGTGCTGATCAACATCTTTGGCGGCATTCTGCGCTGCGACGTACTGGCCACCGGCGTCGTGAATGCGGCGCGCGAGTTTAACGTGAAGGTCCCAATTGTAGTTCGCATGGAGGGAACCAACGTCGAGAAAGGACAGGAGATTTTGAAGGCGTCCGGATTCAACTTCACCGTCGCCGACGGCATGAAGGACGCCGCGGAGAAAGTAGTGAGGCTAGCCAAATGAGCGTTCTAGTCGATCAGAACACCCGCGTGATCTTCCAGGGATTCACGGGCCGCGAAGCTAGTTTCCACGCGCAGGCCGCCATCGATTACGGAACGAAAGTGGTGGGCGGTGTGACTCCCGGCAAGGGTGGCCAGACTCATCTTGGCTTGCCGGTCTTCAACACCGTCGCCGATGCCGTGAAACAGACCGGCGCCAATGCTTCGGTAATATTCGTGCCCCCGCCTTTTGCAGCCGATGCCGTCATGGAAGCGGCCGAGGCGGGCGTTCCGCTGGTGGTCTGTATCACCGAAGGAATTCCGACCACCGATATGGTCCAGGTTCGCGATTTCATGCAGGGACGAGCTACGCGACTGATCGGCCCGAATTGTCCGGGCGTCATTTCCCCCGGCAAGTGCAAAATCGGAATCATGCCGGGCCACATCCATCTGCAGGGGCAGGTGGGGGTGGTCTCTCGATCGGGCACTCTGACCTACGAAGCGGTCGGGCAGCTCACCAAGCTCGCCATCGGCCAATCCACTTGCATAGGCATCGGCGGCGATCCGATTATCGGCACCAACTTCCTGGATGCGATCCAGCTATTCAACAATGATCCGGATACCCGCGCCATCGTGATGATCGGAGAAATCGGCGGCAATGCTGAGGAGACGGCCGCTGATTTCATCGCGAAAAACGTCAAGAAGCCGGTGGTCGGATTCATCGCCGGACAGACTGCGCCGCCCGGCCGCCGCATGGGTCACGCGGGCGCGATCATCTCCGGAGGATCGGGAAAAGCTGAAGACAAAATGAAGGCCATGGCACAGGCAGGAATCACAGTCTGCGCCACTCCAGCAGAAATCGGAGAGAAAGTCAAAAGCCGTCTATAGACAATGCCAATCGAACAGACCTTTGCAATTATCAAACCCGACGCTGTATCCAACGGCCACACCGGCCAGATTCTCGGAATGATCGAAAAAGCCGGCTTCCGTATTCGCGGCATGAAGATGGTCCGGCTTTCCAAACAGCAGGCCGAGGGCTTCTATGAGATCCATCGCGAGAGGCCTTTCTTCGGGGGATTGGTGACCTTCATGACCGAGGGCCCGGTGGTCGTTTTAGTGCTGGAGCGCGAAAACGCCATCAAGCATTGGCGGGACGTGATGGGCGCCACCAACCCCGCAAATGCGGCGGAAGGTACCATTCGAAAAGCGTTCGCCAAGAATATCGAGCGAAATTCTGTTCATGGGTCGGACGCACCCGAAACGGCAGCCGTGGAAATCCCGTTCTTTTTCAGTATGTCCGAATTGCTTTAGTTTCAACTGGTGGCACTGTCTGCCATTAGTTAGTACCATAAAGATCTTGGTTCTACGGCCCGATTAGTTTTCGTGATACACAGTAATCTCCTTCGGCGGCTCGCAGTAGCCGGCTTGATGCTGTCGGCCTCGTCGAGTGTCGCACAGAATCCGGCACTGCAACTCTCCGGTACCAGTCTGGCATTCAGCGCCGTCGCCAACGGTCCCAATCCACCGACGCAAGTCATCACCGTAACTTCGGTGACCAGCACGGCCATCGATTTCGCGTTGCTGGTTGACAGCGGCTCACCTGGCACGCCGGTCCCTTCGTGGTTATCCGTAACGCCGTTGCTCGCGACCACGCCCGCGCAGATTCGGGTGACCGTCAATCCAACCGGTCTTGCAGTAGCCAGCTATTCGGGGCGAATCCAGTTGACCGATCGAAAGGGAGTTTCGCTCGGCATCATTATTCCGGTAACTCTACAGACAACCGCGGGCACTTCACAATTCGACGTAACCCCCGCAGAGTTGATTTTCTCCAACTCAGTTTCGGCTGGAAATGTGCAGCAGGGTATCTTGGTGCGAAGCCTGGGCGCTGCACCCATCGGACCAGTCAGTTTGAGTGTGGCGTCTGGATACCCTTGGCTGAGCGCTACCGTCGCGGCATGCACGACAGTTTGTCCCGTCAACGTGAATGTGGCCATCTCCACGCTATCGCCGGGAGCACATACAGGACTTATTCACATCACGACCGCGGCTGGATCGAAAGACGTCCCCGTATCTGTCTTCGCCGCCGACCATGGGCCCTTCGATCAGCTTAGCCCCAGCGCGGTCTTCTTCGAAACTGTTCAGGGCAGCGGATTGCAGGATTCGCGCACCGTTTCGCTCCTTAATAATGGCGACTCGCCTTCCACCTGGTCGGCGAGTGTCACCGCTGGAGCAACCTGGCTAACTGTGTCTCCAGCGTCCGGCGTCACTGCTCCAGGCGGGGCAACAATCCTGACCATATCGATGAATCAGGGCAGTCAGGCGGCCGGTGCCTATGGCGGTATGATCAGCATCACTTCTCAGGACCTCGGTACGGTCACGCTTTACTTGCCGGCCACTTTGGAAGTGCTTCCTAGTGGCACCGCACCCACTCCGTTACTTTCGACGGGTGGCCTGCTGTTTACGTCGCAAGCCGGCGCTTCTGAGAGCGTTGAGCAGATGCCCACGCTAGCAGCGGCGAGCGCCAGTCCGATTAATTTTCAAGCGTATCCTCAGAGTTCCAGTTGGCTTTCCATAGTGCCTTTGCGTGGGCTGGCATCCAACACGCCGACGCCGCTTACTATCAGCGCGGCCGGTCTCGACCAGTCACTCGGGTTCTATAGCGGTCTGATCAACATCGGGTTTGGCACGTCGAGTGTCCGAACATTGCATGTGGGATTCTCCGTTACTGCCCCCACTGGCACCGTCTGTCAACCTCAGCTTTCTAATTTGACCGAGCTAGGGATCCCGGATAACTTTGCTGTACGCACAGGCGCGCCCATGCTTTTGGAAGCTGTTCTGGTCGACGACTGTGGCAACCCACTCTTGAACGGAGCGGTTACTGCGACATTCTCGAACGGTGACCCAGGACTTGAACTAACGGCAACTGGAAATGGACACTACGCGCAGACCTGGACTCCGCTGAATCCCTCCAGTTCACTTCCTGGTGGGAATCTGAGCATCCATTTTCAGGCATTCGCGCCACCCCTGCAGCCAGCTTCCATCGAGGTAATTGGCGCAGTAGTGAGGGACTCTCTGCCGGCGATCGCATCCGGCGGCGTACTGAACAATCTCTTTCCTCAAGTAGGAGCGCCCATCGCGCCTGGAGCAGTGGTTGAAATGTTCGGTTCCGCGCTCGCGCCAAGTACTGGTTCGGGAACAGTGGCGAATGGGGCTCTTTCCACCACAGTGGGCGGAGTGTCGGTAACAGTCGGCGGCCTGGCTGCACCGATTTTCTATACCAGCTCCGGCCAGATCGACTTGCAAATCCCCGCGGAACTTCAAGCCAATCAGCAGTATAAGGTGATCGTCAATAACAACGGCGTTTACTCGAAACCGGAGGCGATCAACACCACGCCCGTCCAGCCGGGCATCGCCGCATTTTCCGACGGCACGGTCATCGCGCAGGATGTGAACTTTCACCTCATTAATGCACAGAACCACGCCCACGCCGGCGACACTATCACGCTCTACTTAACTGGAATGGGCGCGACCAAGCCGCCGGTTCCGACCGGCATGCTGGCTCCTTCTTCGCCGCTAGCGGTGACGGTGATTCAGCCTCAGGTTACTATTGATGGCGTGGCTGCCAACGTGTCATTCTCCGGCTTAACGCCTGGTGGCGTCGGGCTCTATCAGATCAACGTGCAGATTCCCGCGGGCGCACGGAGTGGCAACTTACCAATCGTTGTAAGTCAGAGCGGTATTGCGGGTAACACGGCGACTGTATCAGTGCAATGATGCCTAGGCCGAGATACTTACACACGACGGCTCCGGAATGTACGGAGGTGGGGGCTTACGACCTTGTTGGCCCGGTGGGACATTTCAGTTTCCAGACGCGGCCGGTGAAATCCGGCGAGACTCTGGCATTAGATGCGGTGGGGTTCGGCCCTACAAACCCACCTGTACCAGTGGGTCAAGCGTTTGCCGGTGCTGCTTCCACGACAAATCCGGTCACGGTCGCAATTGGGGGGAAATCAGTGACGGTTCTCTTCTCGGGCGTTGTGGCGGCCGGGTTATATCAAATCAACTTGGTAGTGCCATCCGTCGCTCCCGGAGACCAGCCGGTACAAACGGCAGTCGGTGAGACGAACGCCCCCATGGCCATTGTCACAGTGCAGTAAGTCGGAAATCCGCCGCAACTTGGCCCAAAGATCGGCAATTTGGAAACGTGCCCAATCCATCAGTGATAGGCTCCGATAATACGAATTAACAGGCCCGACACGCGCCATTGTCGCTTCCGAATACCGAAATGCTGAACTTGTAAGTTTTCGCGGTGCGCGTTTAAACGTCCGGCTACAAGCAGATACGTAAGAGCGGTAAGCGTTGGGAGAACGAATGAGGAATACAGTGCGATTTCTCTCACTGATTCAGATTTTCGAAGACCGGGGTCGTGAACATGTTCTTAGTGAACGGGATGATCGCGTCATTCGCCAGTGTCAGCGTCTTGGACCTGTCCGCGTAAACTGGCCCCGCAGGGTTTATGAAGTTCGGATCATGAGACACCTTGGTTGGCGCATCCTCGGTGAGCCGCGCGACGGCCCTTCGCTGGCCGCCGATGCCGCAGGAATGGGTGCGAAGTTTATCTGCTACGGAGCAGGCGATCTGCCAGGGCGATCCGTCTGTCGAAGTTCGGGAGAAGCCATATATCGCCCTGGACCCGCAGAACGGATGTCAGGAAGCTCTTTCCATCAGGATTCAGACTGAATCCGCGGTACGGGAAGAAAGTCATGTAATTCGCCAGATCCAGGGCCGCTGGCAGCGGCCCCAGGTCGCCCTTGATTTCCTCGCGCCCACTGGGAATATCGATTCGGCTGAGAACCAAACGTCGATTCCCGGCCAAGGCAATTCCCCATAGAGAATTGCCGTTCTTGGACCATCCGTAGGTCAACCAATCGCTTTGGCTGATCACTCGGAGCTGCTTACCTTCGGGATCCGTCAATGTGAGGTTGTGGCCATTGTTCCACGCGATCCACTCTCCCCGCGGCGACCATCGCACTGGATTCGTGTCGGCTGCATAGGCGACCAACTCAGGGTCACGATTCGTTCCCACGCGAACCTTGAGCACCGCCGGTTTGCCTTCAGAGGCAGAGTAATAAGCGATCCAGTTCCCGTCGGGTGACCATGAAGGGCCTCGTTGTGGCACTTTGTGCGGATCGTTGTGAAGCCGCACGGGAGTATCACCAGTGAGGGAGGAGACCCAGATCTCTACATTCGGGCCATTCGACCGGCGGTAAGCGACGCGCGACCCATCGGGCGATATCGCACAATCCAGGAAGTCATCAGTTGTTCTGCTTCCGGGGAAATCGCTACTTCGTACGATCAGCCTCTCCGATCCATACTTCCGATTGCGCAGCCAGATTTCGCTCAGCCCGTTCCGATTTGTGACGTAGGCGAAATGTGCGCCGTCAGGAGCCCAGCTCGGCGCAACTTCGTCCCTGTCGGCGGCCAGCACGGTAGTTGCGGGCACGCCATTCAGGGTCACTTCAACTACGCCATAACCCATATCACCTGCCTGAACAGCCAGTGTTCGGCCATCCGGTGACAGTGCCCCAAAACGATACTGCGACACCCCGGATGTGACCTGGCGATCCGCGCCGCTCCGCAAATCGGTGCGGACGATCTGGTGGTCGTAAGTGAAATCGTCTTTCCACCAGAGGATATTTCCGTCCGGCAGCCAGTTAAACATCAGGTTGGTGTCTTCGAACTCATGCCCACGGAGCAGTTCCTTGGGCGTCCCGCCATCGAGAGGGATTTCAAGAAAACCGATCTTCTCTCCTGTCCGCCCGAGCAGCCCGAGTTTCTTGCCGTCTTTGGTGAACTGGAAAACCATTTGCCAATTCAGGGCTGCCCGCAATCGCGACGAGGAACCTTGCGGAAGTGAGTGCGGCGGCGCGCCTGGCGGGGAGGACAGCATCAGGGCATAATCACCACTGGGCTGCTTTGCGGCGACCGCCAGGATCTGGCCGTTTGGAGAAAGCGCCGCTTGGGCCACACCGTCCAAAACTTTCTCCGCTGCTCCGCCTGCCACTCCAATCGACCAAAGACTGAAATCAGGTTCTCCGTGACTAACTATGTAGTAGACTCGCGTTCCGTCCGGCGTCCAGAATGGGCGAAAACAGGAGGCGTCCTGAAGTGTGAGCTGCGCCGGAGTAGGGCTCTTAAGCTTCCGCGTGAAAATCTGAAAAACTCCTTCAACTTCGGCCGAATAAGCGATCCGATCCCCCGCCGGGGACCAGGCGGGCATCGTCTGGATACCGGCCTCCGTCGCGAACGGGACATAGCTCACGGGCGTAAGAGGGGCTTCGAGCCACAGCGCCGCAGCGATAAAACCAGCAATTCCGCCGCTCGCCAGCACTGCCGGCACCAGACGCGATATCTTTCTGGACTTGGCGGGATCGAGGTCCGTTTCGGATAAGGGCGTGAGCTCTGAGGCGTGTTCGAGTAATTGGCGCAATTCGAGGAACAGATCGAGCGTGGCTGCGTAGCGCTGTCCGGGCTCCTTCGCCAAGCACCTCTGGATGGTCCATCGGAATGGCGTAGGCAATCCGGCAGGCAGTGGTGCGGGATCTTCTCTAATAATGGCGGTCATCAACTCGGCTGCGGTTCGCCCCTCGAAAGCTTTCTTGCCGCTGACGACTTCGTGCAGAATGAGGCCCAGCGCAAACTGATCCGACGTACCGTCCAGATCCCCTCTGCCGGCGGCCTGCTCGGGGCTCATATATGCCACCGTGCCAACAATACTTCCCGGCTGTGTAGGCCCGATGGTTTGCGTTGTGTCATCCTGCGCTGCCCCGCCAATCGATTTTGCCAAACCGAAGTCGAGAATCTTGACGCGGCCTTGAGGCGTGAGCATGATGTTCTCTGGCTTTAGGTCGCGATGCACGATGCCGGCCGAATGCGCCGCCGCCAAGCCATCGGCAATTTGAACCGCTATGTCCATCGCTTTCCGCACGGGCACTGGCCCGCGCTTGAGTACGCCCCGCAGCGTTTCTCCTTCGACCAGCTCGGAGACGATAAAAGCAAGGCCGTCAGCCGAACCAATGTCATAAATGGCGACGATGTTGGGATGGTTCAACGCCGCGACAACCCGAGCTTCCGACTCGAAACGCTGGCGGCGCGAAGGGTCGATGGCGAGTTCAGGTGGCAGGATCTTGACCGCGAGGTCGCGACCAAGCCGCAAGTCCCTCGCACGGTAAACCTGGCCCATGCCGCCAGCACCGATGAGGGCGAGGATCTCGTAGGAGCCCAATCGCGTACCCAGCGAGATAGACATAAGTTCGTGTCGAACGATTCTAACCTATGCAATAGCTCGCCATATCCGGTTCGTGAAAGGTGGTGTGATTCCTCCACGAGTAGCCATCGGCGGCAGGCTCCCGAGCCCGGATTCCGAGTACATCACACGCCCACCGGCAAGTACGACATTCTACGCTTTCGCCGCGCTAACCGATCGGGTTGGCGCTTCCGATAATACGTGTTAACAGGTCTCCGGTACAGACACACCCGAGGGTATCCTACTTGGGAAGTCAATCTTCAGGGGACATGACGGGAACCCGACGTCCAAGCGTCAAACTTGATGGCCTCTGGCCAACTTCCGTATGACACTTAATCGGCCAGGGACGACTTCAGCCACCAATCAAAGACACAGAGAGAGCGAGCCAAGCGACCGTAGAGCGAGGCGCGAGAGGCGGTCGCAGCTGGAATTGTGGCGGGCGACGATAAGTGAATTGCGACTCCGCACTGCCGCCGCTCGGTTGGCCTCAATCCCGGTCCTGTAAAATGGATCTTCTTCGAGAAGATTTGAGGCTTCGACCTTGTTAGGCCAAACCGTTGGTCACTACCGGATTGTCGAGAGACTGGGCAGCGGCGGAATGGGTGTGGTTTATAAGGCGGTGGACACCAAGCTCGGTCGGTTCGTCGCTCTCAAATTCCTGCCCGAGGCTCGAATCCCCGATTATGAAACTCTGGAGCGATTTCAGCGCGAAGCTCGGACCACCTCCGCCCTCGATCATCCCCACATCTGCACCATCTACGAAATCAGCGAGCACGAAGACCGGCCGTTCATTGCCATGCAGTACCTGGAAGGCCATACCCTGAAGCATCGCATCGCGATGAAGCCGCTTAAGACGGTGGAACTGCTGGAGCTGGCCATTCAGATTGCCAGTGCACTGGACGCCGCGGATCAGAAGGGGATCATTCATCGAGACATCAAGCCCGCGAATATCTTCGTCACTCTCCAAGACACGGCGATGATTTTGGATTTCGGGTTGGCGAAATTGGCCGGCGCAAGGCCTGATCGGAAGGCCGCCCGTTTCCCTGAAGAATTCTCCTTGGGGCCTACCGCAATGCCGACAGCGACCCTCGAACCCGAAGACCTGACGAACCCCGGGACCACCGTCGGTACTGTGGCCTACATGTCGCCGGAACAAGCGCGGGGCGAGCATTTGGATGTTCGCACGGATGTCTTCAGTTTCGGCGCCGTAGTCTACGAGATGGCCACCGGCCGCCCTCCCTTTTCCGGAAAGACAGCGGGAGCGATATTCGGCGCAATCCTACACGAGACACCGGCGGCGCCCCGATCCCTCAACCCCGGCTTGCCAACCAGGCTGGAAGAGATCATCAACAAGGCGCTTGAAAAAGACCGCGAACTCCGTTATCAGCACGCTTCGGAGATTCGCGCTGATCTGAAGCGTCTCCAACGTGACACCGCCGAGCGCCGCAGCCCCGCAATGTCGATGTCCCCAATGCCGGGTGCCAACGTGGCAACTCCTCGACAGAAACGCAGAGCGTTCCTTCCGGCTGCGATCGTTCTCGTGCTGACGATTGGAGCCGGGTACGCCTTTTGGCGGCTCAACCGGAGCCACCCAATTCCCTTTCAGAATCAGGTCATCAACCAAATCACGACCAACGGTAGAGTTGCGCTCGGCGCGATTTCGGCGGACGGCAACTTCATCGCCAGCGCCGAAATGCAGAATGGCCAACAGAGCCTCTGGCTACGCAACGTGGCCACGAACAGCGATACGCAAATTGCGCCGCCATCGCCCGTGGTTTATGGCTGCCTCGACTTTTCTCCTGACGGTAACTACCTTTATCTCTGCAATTCCATTTCATCCGGCGCGCCCGATCTCGTCCGTGTGCCGGTCCTAGGTGCGGCGAGGCAACGGATTGTCCGTAATATCGGCAGCGACATCACCTTCGCGCCTGGGGGCAAGCAGATCGCCTATCTTCGAAAGAACGACCCCGACCCGGGCAAATGGTGCCTTCTCGTTGCCGATGCGGATGGGCGCGACGAGCGAGCCCTATTGTGTGAATCCGGCACGAACCGGCCCGACGATTATGAAGGGATTCTCTCCGGCCATTTGAGCTGGTCGCCCGACGGCGCCCAAATCGCAGTGGGTATTACAGGTGTGGGCCAGGGGTCCGGAGTAATCGATCTGGTGGATGTGAGAAGCCGACAGCGCAAGACTTTTTTCCGGACCGACGATAAACTCATCCGGTCGATGGTATGGTTGCCCGCCGGACCCGGATTTATTGTGAATTACGCGGCCAGAACCGCGGCGCACCATTGGCTGATCGGATCCATCTCCTACCCCGCAGGAGAATTTCATCCCATCACCAACGACACGAATTCCTATCTGGCACACACAGTTTCAGCCGATGGCAAGATTCTGGAGGCTGTGCAATCCAGAACTACTCGCCAGCTTTATCTCCTGCCCGCCGGCGGTTTCCAGGATAGCGTGCCTTCGCCTCTACCCCTACGGACTAAGAATATCGGTACTTTCAGTTGGGATGTGGACGGCAAGCTGTTACTAGCTGGAGACGGAAAGATCACACGGATAACCAGCAGCGGCAACATCGAAACTGCTTTCCTGAGTTTTACAGGCAGGTCGCCTGAGCCGTGTGAAGGAGGACGCCGGCTTGTCTTCGAATGGGACTACCGTGGAGGAGGGCACGAGGTGAATGTCTGGCGAGCGGATCCCGACGGTTCGAATCTGGTGCAGTTGACGACAGGCGCGGACGGCGAAGATCCTGTCTGTTCGCAGGACGGTAAATGGGTTTATTACGTCGACGCCACTAAACGTCAACCGATGCGAATACCGCTTGACGGCGGTCAGTCGGAACCAGTCCCCGGAAGCACGGTTGGCAATGGCTACTACGCCCACGGCAACATTGCCCTATCTCGCAATGGCGACCGGCTAATGTACCTTGCCAAAGTAAAGACTCTTGGGCGCCAGGATGTGCAATTGAAAGCGGTGATTGTCAGGCTTGCGGGAGGTAGCGGCGAGGCTCCTCAACTTGTGGATGTCGATCAGCGTATCGGGTATCCACCGCAATTCACTCCAGACGGCAAAGGCATAGCGTACCCCATTCAGGAGTCTAGTTGGCAGAACGGCGGCGACAATATCTGGATCGACCCCCTTGATGGCTCGGCGAAGCGCCGGATCACGAACTTTCCGTCGGATACTACGCGCGTCTTCTACTGGTCGCCCGACGGCAAGACACTGGGGGTTCTCCGCTCCCGAACGGACTCGGACATCGTGGTCTTGCGCGAATCGGTCTGGTCGTCGAAATAGGCCAAATCGGGGGCCTGTCCGGAAGTGTTGCTTCGGTTGGGTCTGGTTGTCGAATAGTCGGGTATGCAGAAGTAGCCTGTCACGCGGCCCTTCGAGTCGCTTCGGCTCCGAGACATCCGTTCGAGCGCCGATCAATTCAGCGCAAAGACGAAGGGGTAGCTCGAATCCTGCAAGTTGTCGAATTTCACCGGATGCAGCTGCCGGCCGCGGGCTTGCACCACTGCTTTGGTCCGATCGAACAAACGACCCTGACGTTGAGCGGTTGGTTGTATGCCAGAAACTCGGCGGAAAGCTACCGACAGTGTGCGTTAACACTCCGATCCACTAGCGGTCGTCAGCCTTTGCGTTCAAACTTCGCACAACACTGTTTCTCCCGCGGTGCCAGTGAAAGGTCAGTGCAATAACTGGGCTCCAGAATCCCGGCCTTGAGCGCGTTCGGTCCAGACGCGGGCTGTACCTAGCGTTCGCCGGTTGCCCGCTAAGACGTTTCGAATCACTGCCGATCCCCCTAGTAGCCGAGGCCATTCCGCAGCGGCTAAAAGTTGTGACGCTGCGAAAAGTGTCACAAGAGCGCCTTCGCGCCGTCCAAACGAGCTTTACTCTGATCTTGTTATGACACACACCACTTTGACGAGCATTCGCTTTCTGTCGCTTTCGGTCGTGATGATTTCGAGCCTGCCTCTCTATGCGGCGGACGCGATCCAAGTTCACTGGAACGAAGTATGCAGGGCAGCCGGAGGCAACCGGCTCACAATCAAGACCGTCAACGGCGATACCGTTGATGGCTATTGTCTGTCGATTAGTGTCGATGAAATCGCCGTCACTACTAAAGATCAGCAGGTTGTACGAATTGCGCGCAGGGCTCTTTCTCGAATTGACGAGCAACGCTCAAAGAATGATGGTCACCAGCTCAGCGCGTTAGGCCGCAGCGTTCAAAAAGGGCTGCGACAAGGATTCGAGTGGCTGCTTTCACCCTATGCGCCCCTGGGGATCGTCGCCGTACCAGCAACGGTGGCGTGGGGGGCGGTGGCGGCTCCGTTCTGCTTGCTGGGCGACTTAACGCATAAGACCAGCGGTACCCGAGAAATCAAGGTGATTTAGGCCCTTTGCCGATGGGTCAAGAGCGTGAAGGAATCTCCGCTATGTCTTGCTACCCATATGACTATTGTGATAGCTGCGGGATCAGAGCACGAGCAGAGCCGAAACCGGATGGAATTACACTTTTTCGGCTGTTACAAGCTGGCGCGCTTCCTGGAGGAATGAATCCGCGACTAGCCGCAGAACAATCGGACGCATGGCTTTCGACAGTTCACGGGCGGCCACGATATCCGCGGCGACCAGATCGCATGCGCCGAGACCGTGACGCCACTCTGGCTGTTCCGGGTTTCGCTGGATCAGGTCGCTGCCGGCGAGTCCAAACACTGGAACTAGAAGGGATGCCCACTTCAAAATCGTTTCTGAGCGGGAAACCATCCCGATGAGTACCGGTGATGCTGGCCGGCCCAGGCCGCTGAGCACCTCTTCTATCGACTTCAAAGCGATCAACCGGTGGCCTTCTGGCCGGAGTTGAGAAACTGCGCCGGCTCCCGACGTGGTTGTCAAAAGCAGGAACGCCTCGAATTCCGGTACCTGCGGCGCATCCTCCAGACCGGCATAGGGGACCATGCATCCAACAGCTTCCTGGATCTCGGCCGCCAGAATGCAAGCGAGATTGCGGTCGGGATGAACTACCAGCAGTCTACGAGGTTCTCCTCGCGCGCCGTGCCTCCTTCGGGCGTTTTCAAATGATGCACTGAGCGCCTCAAAAGAAAAGCCTCGGCTCAGGCCCTCTTCAATCCAGGCGTGCATAAAGGTATTGATGCCGTCTTCCTTGGTGCGCTTCTGAATGTCGCATACAAAGACGCCGGAACCAGCCTTCCGCTTTACCCAGCCGCGCGCCGAGAGGTCCTGGTACGCGGCGCTGACTGTATTTGGATGCAGCTTTAGTCGCCGCGCAAGATCTCGCACGCTAGGCAAGCGCTCGGAAGGCGCGATTCGCCGGCTGAGAATTCCGAACAGGAGTTGCGCGCTCAATTGTTCACGAACAGGAATGGAGCTGTGGCGCGATATCCAAATCCGATTCATTGAGACGCTTTCGATTGTATCTGGAAGCAGTCTCCATTAGAATCTGTGAGGCGACTCCTGTGGCAGTACCTTGTGACAGTTTGGAGAGTCACACATCCTATCTCCCGAGACTAGGACCGTCGATAATGTCCCACATCAGGCGTGATCCTTGAATGCTAAACGCCAACTCCCAAATGGCCCGTGATGAACGCATGATCGCCACGGTGTCGAGGATGGTCGCGTCTTCGGGTTCCTACGACCGCACCACAGACGGTTGCCGCCGGCGCCGAACTTGCCGGAAAATATTAGTAGAGCGCCTTACGAACACGCGCCGAACAGGAGGTTTTGAATAGCAATGAACTTAGAGCTACGAATCGCGGGCGGAGCCCTGCTTATCGGCGCGTCTATTCTTATGGCTGCTGGTTTTCCAGATCCAACGATCGATGACAAGAGTCTCCGCGGCCAAGAGACGGCTGTGGTCGCCGGGGGCTGCTTCTGGTGTGTCGAAGCGGTGTTCCAGCAAATCGCGGGAGTGGAGAAAGTGGTTTCTGGCTATTCGGGTGGCGAGGCGGCCACCGCCCACTATGAAATGGTCAGCACCGGAACGACGGGACACGCGGAGTCAGTCCGGCTGACCTTCAATCCACAGAAGATTTCCTACGGGCAGATCCTGAAAGTATTTTTTGATGTTGCACACGATCCAACGCAGCTCAACCGGCAAGGGCCCGATCGCGGCCCGCAATACCGGTCGGCGATCTTCTACTCAAGCGCAGAGCAGAAGAGAATTGCGGAGGCGTACATAAAGCAGTTGGACGACGCCAAGGTATTCCGCGCTCCGATCGTGACGCAGGTTGTGCCGCTGAAGGCGTTTTATCCCGCAGAAGAGCATCATCAGAATTTCTGCAATCGGAATCCCCGGAATCCCTATGTGCTGGGCGTGGCGATGCCCAAAGTAGAGAAGGTGAAGGAAAAGGTTCCCGAGCTGGCAAAAGAAAAGTAGCTGTTGGCGGCTTCCTTCGGTCTGACGCGCCTGATTTCGAAATCAGCGGGGACTCTATTCGCAGGAAACTCGGCAGGGGGAGCCGGCAGCTTGATCGTCCCCGCCTGGCGGTCGCGGGCGGCGGCCTCTCACAGCGAAGTTTCGGAACTTTCTTATTCAATCGACGTCTAAGCCTGAAATGGCCGAAAGGAACCCGGCAGGCTTAGTGAGCGAACTCGCAGGCGACGTGAGCTATGCATTGCGGGGGTTACTGAAAAACCCCGCCTTCTCCGTGGTGTCCCTGCTGACACTCTCTGTTGGAATCGGGGCCAACACGGCAATTTTTAGCTTCGTCGACGGCGCGCTACTAAAACCACTCCCCTATGAACATCCGGAGCGCATCGTGCGTGTGCTTGAGAAGCCTCCGGGTGGAGACTATAACGGCATCTCCACGCTGAACTATCTGGATTGGCAGAAGGAGAACACGGTCTTCGAGTACATGGCAGCCCAGACTGGCGGCCCGGTCACACTGACAGGATCAGGCGCGCCGGTACAAATCCGTGGAGGGCGAGTGTCGGCCCGATTCTTCGATATATTTCGCGTTCCGGTTGTGCTTGGCCGCACGTTTGCCCCCGGCGAAGATGAATCCGGCAAGAATCTTGTAGCCGTGCTGAGCAATCCGCTGTGGAGAACACAATTTGCAGCCGATCCCGAAATAGTCGGCCGCAAGGTGCTGCTCGATGGCCAACCTCATCTGATTATTGGTGTGCTTTCGGAAGGGAGCGCGTTTGACCGCGCCTTCAATCAGATTTGGCGGCCATTAGCTTTTGAGCCGGAGAACATGACTCGTAATTTTCACTGGTTCGGCGCCTACGCCCGCCTTGAACCCGGCGTCACGTTGGAACAGGCGCGCTCTCAGATGAACGCAATCGGCAGCCGAATCGCCCACGATTACCCCGATTCCAATAAGGGTTGGGGCGTCGCCGTGGACCGTTTTTCTGAAGTGCTCATCGGTAAGCCCATGCGTCAATCATTGTTTGTTTTACTGGCGTCGGTTGTGATGATCCTGCTGATTGCATGCGCGAACTTGGCGAATCTCACGCTGGCCCGCAGTGTAGAGCGGGCGCGCGAAGTGGCGATCCGCGCGGCACTTGGAGCGGGGCGGTCCAGATTGATTCGGCAGTTTTTGACTGAGAGCGTGTTGTTATCTTGTTGCGGCGGCGTTCTGGGCATCGGGATCGGTTATGCGACTATGGCCGGGCTGAGGATCGCAATACCGCCGTATACGTTTCCGCGAGAAGTTAGTATCACGATGGATGGACGAGTTTTACTATTCACGCTCGCGATCTCAGTGCTGACTGGGATGGTATTCGGTCTAGCTCCCGCCATTCACGCAAGCTGCGCCAGCCTAACGGCTTCGATGAGGGAGAGTGGACGGGGCTCCAGCACCGGCAGGACGCAGCAGCGGTTGCGAGGCGCTTTGGTGATCACCGAGGTAGCGCTTGCGTTCGTTCTTTTGACCGGTGCCGGCTTGCTGATTCGAAGCTTCTTTCAGATTCAGCAGGTCGAGACTGGGTTTGACTCGACCAATGTAATAACTGCGGTGCTGCCAATTCCCGAGAAGCGGTACCCGGACGCGATTGAACTCAACAACTATCTACGCCAGATTGTCGACCGTGTGGAGGCCGTGCCCGGTGTCCGCGATGTTGCGCTCACCTCCGCTTTGCCGATGCGCGGTTGGGGCTATGGAATGCCATTTCAGGTTGCCGGCCGTGCTTTCGTGGACCGTGCTCATCGGCCTTCATGCTTCTTTAAGATGGTGAGCCCTTCGTATTTCCGGGCACTGGGAATGCACCTGCGTAAGGGCCGCGGGCTCACCGACCGCGATCTTGCCGGTGCTTCTCCGGTGACGGTCATTAATGAAACGATGGCTAAGAAGTATTTCGCGAATCAAGAACCCTTGGGCCAGCGTATTCTGGTGCAACAAATTGTTCCCGGTAAGACGCAATTGGGACCGGAGATCCCGTGGGAGGTAGTGGGCGTCGTTGCCGATGAGATGGTCGGTAGTCTCGACGACACGATTGCAGCGTCCGGCATGTACGTTACGAACGAGCAAAGCCCTGCCTTTTTTCAGGGGCTCGTCGTGCGGGCAGCGACGAACCCGGCGCTGCTCGGAGAGGCACTGCGAAAGACAGTATATGCGGTGAACAAAGATCAGCCGCTCACGGACTTGAAATTACTCGAACAGATCAAGTCGGAGTCGCTGGCGACAGACCGGCTTCGCGCTGTGCTTATAGGAGTATTCGCGGCTGTGGCAATGGCGCTTTCCGCGATTGGGATTTACGGCGTCATTTCGTACTCGGTAGTACAGCGGACACAAGAAATAGGTATTCGTGCCGCTCTAGGGGCCAGCAGCGCCGCAACGCGCTGGCTCATATTGCGTAGCGGGTTGCGGATGACCGCCGCGGGCTTGTTGCTCGGATTCGGGGGAGCACTCGCGCTTACGCGTCTGCTCGCGGCTCTGCTTTTCGGAGTAGGAGCACGCGATCCTTTCACCATGATAGGCGTTGCTGGAATTCTTGCCGTGGTAGCATTGCTGGCGTGCTATCTACCGGCGCATCGGGCGACTAACGTGGACCCGCTGGTCGCCTTGCGATACGAGTGAGTGGCAACGGCAACCACTACAAGAACCACTACAGTGCGGATATCAAGAATCTACGCTAAGCTCAAAGGAGTCAAAGTTTGCTGGAGTGGCGGAACTGGCAGACGCACGGGACTCAAAATCCCGCGCCCTTCATTGGGCATGTGGGTTCGACCCCCACCTCCAGCACCAATTAGTTCAATAGTTTAGACCCTGTACGCGTCACATCGCTTCGCTGCGCGATGCCCTCAGAAGTGGCCCCAGCAGTACGGGTTTTTGTCACGGCACTCGTACTAGCTCGAAGGTCGGGACCATCAGAAATCGGGATTGAGCATATCTTAGCGGCGCTCGGTACCAGCATTGGTTCGAACGAGCCAATCGCTGCACTCATCGCGGAGCGGTACGTCCCAGTTCCAAAGCAGGACACGCCCCTAGCACCCGACGTGATTGCGGCGCTAGAGCCGCTCGGCGAAATTTTCGCGATGCCGCTGGACGTTCTTCGCTGGGCACTTGTTTCGGCGAAGCACCAAGGCGAGCGTTGAGAACATAATCATCTATTGACGAGTATACGGTTCAGATCGCGAGCAATCGTTCGGCCCCAGTTCCTCGAAACCGTCACACACGTGATCCATCGCCGTGGTTCCCACTTGCCGAGCGAAGCGTACAGTGCTCGGATGTCCATGTCCGATCTTCTATCGACAATCCCCACGCCGCTGTAGTTGAAACGGTTTCCCTCGGGGTCTTTGATGTGGGCGGTCACAATCCGCACTTCAGGTTTCGACATTTGGTTCTGAATCATAATGCCAAGAAGAGCGGCATGCTACGGATTGGTGTCCGTAGTTGCCATGTCGGGGTTGGTAATCGCCCTTCGGATACTGATCGGCCCGTTCAACGTCCCGTTGCCGGTAAGAATCCCGCTGAACCCGGAAGGCTGGTTTGGACTCGCACTGACGATTCTCATGGCAACCAAGGACGGTAGAACCGACAACCGTGAAAAACCGCAAAAGCGGCCACACCGTTGGTGGAACGCCGCTGCAATTCTGGCATTGATCGGATTCACAACGGCTGCATTTTGGCGAACCCTGCAATTCTACTTTCTGTCGGATGATTTCATACTCGTGAAAATCGCCAACACGTCGCACTTCGCCATACGACAATTGTTCACGACGGCTGGTGGTGACGGCTTCTTCCGGCCAATCGGCAACATCTCGCTGGTATTTAGTTCGACATATGCTGGTGTGAACCCGATGGCGTGGCACGCTACGGCCTTAGCCTTGCACGTTGCGAATGTGATTCTGGTGTTCATGCTGGCAACTCGCCTGTGCTCTTCCCGACTTGCCGCGCTCTTCGCCGCCGCTCTGTTCGCCATTCACGGAACCCGACCCGAAGCGGCAGCGTGGATTGCGGGACGGTTCGATTTGGTTGCCACGTTCCTTGTGATGGCGGGATTGCTTTTCTTCGTCTGCTCTCATCGTGAAACAGCGTCAATCAGCTACCTCTACAGACTGGCATCTTTGGTTTGCATGGTGCTGGCGATTCTCAGCAAGGAATCAGCCTACAGCTTCCCGCTCCTACTGGTTCTGTTCCTGATCGCAAAGCGAGACGAATCCCGAAATCGAATCGGCGTTCTGATTCCGTTCTTCGTTACGGCTGTTGCCCTGTTCGCTTCCCGCTGGTGGTTGTTCGGCGGCATTGGCGGCTACAGGGACGCATTGACGGGGAAAGCACAAGCTCTGACCTTTGGACTGAGCACCGTGAAAGTGTTGGTATTACGCCTTTGGACGGCTCTCTACTTCCCGATCAACTGGAGTGTGGAACCGAACGCAGGGATGGCGGCATTGATGGTTGCATACATCGGAGCACTCGTTTGGCTGACTGTGACCCGCCCGAATCGTGGGCTGATGGGTTTCTCGTTTGGCTTCGTGATCGTATCCGCTCTCCCACCGCTTCATCTGTTAGGGATCGGAGCGGGGTTGGGGAATTCCCGCCTGTTGTACCTTCCGTCTGTGGGATTCTGTTTAATGCTGGCAGTAGCGGCTGACGGGCTGAATGGCCGGGTCCGCTGGATAATCCCCGCTGTCATTCTGGCGTTCAACTTCGCCGCCCTTCAACACAATTTGGATTCGTGGGAATATGCCTCGGAAAAGGCAAAGGCCACTTCCACCGCCGCCCGAAACTGCATTAGCCCGGGTGTCGGGGAGATCGTTGTATCCGGCATACCGAGTATTCTTCGAGGTGTCCCGTTTTTTGCCAACGGATTACAGGAAGCAATCGAACTACAGAGGGACCGTGCGCCCCTCATCATGACGGTTGGCGGAGCCGATAATCCTCCAAGTTCGCATTCACTCATTTGGAATCGGATGACTGAAACCGCAGAGTGCGTATGCCGCGGCAATCATCCCGGCTATTAACGTGTTTCCCGGCCATTGGGCGGTTCCCGGCGTCCTAGGTGAACCCAACTCAAACGCTCATAGACCGAGCTCAATCTTTCGGCGAACTTCAGCTCAGCAAACTTCATCGTCAGTATTAGTCACAGCCCCGAAGTCTCTTTGCAGGGTTCGGGCATAGTTCGCCCCTCGAAATAAGTTCGTTCAGTTCAGTCGCAGCGGCCAATCTATAATGGATTCCTGAGGAGTAAGCATACGATGAGACCAATTCTGGGAGCATTGGCTTTAAGCATGGCTGCGTTTTCGGCGCTGGTCTTGGTGCCGCGATCCGCAACTGCCGCTGAGAACGACGGGCCAGGCCCCACCTATATGGATAGCCAACGGGTGCTCGACAATTTTGACAAGAAGAACGCGAACCCGCTGATTCCCGGGGATGCGTACAATGTCCAGACCAACAAGCGTACCAGTAACGGAAACATCGAGATCCATGAAAAGGAAACTGACATCTTCTATGTCATGGACGGAAGCGCGACCATCATTGTCGGCGGAACCGCCGTCGACCCCAGGCAAACCCGGCCCGGTCAAATGACGGCCAAGGATATCCAGGACGGCCAGACCTACAATCTGAAGAAGGGCGACGTACTTGTGATACCGGCGGGGACGCCGCATTGGTTTAAGCAGGTGAACGGGTCGATCAACTACTTGACCGTAAAATCGATTAAACCTTAGACCGGCTGCGTGATTGTGATATAAGAACCGGGGGAAGGCATAAGATGAAAACACAAAAATTAGCAGGGGGCGCGTTCCTGGCCGCAATGCTGCTCAGTGCGCCAATGATTGCGCAAGAAGGCGCGCCGGGAAAACTCTACAACACTGCCAAGCAAAAGCTTCTGGATGGAAAACAGATCTTCAGCGTCACGATTTCAAAGCCTGATGTCGCAGCCTACTGCGAAGCAGCCAAGCACTATGACTACACGTGGTTTGAGATGCAGCACAGCACGCTTACCTGGGCCGACATCGAGAAAATGGTCGCGGCGTGCCCCCATGTTGCTGCGACGCCGATGGTGCGTATCCAGGACGAACTGGAAAGCTCCATTCAACACGCGACCGATATTGGCCTGCTAGGAATCATAATGCCCACTGTCGACACGGTCGAGAAAGCCGCAGCCACCGTGCGCTACGCCAAATACCCGCCGGAAGGCCGGCGCAGCATGGGAGCCGGCCAAGCCGCAAGAATCTGGGCGGGTGAGGGCCGGGATGCCACAATGCAGTACCGTACCAGCATCAACGAGAACATGCTGGTGATTGTGATGATCGAAACGCCGATCGGCGTCGCCCACGCTTCGGAAATCGCGAACGTCCCGGGCGTCGATGGTGTTCTGGTGGCCAACACCGACTTGGGGAATTTCTCTGGTTGGTTCGATCACAATTCTGCTCCTTACCAGGGCATGGTCAAACTGATCCACGATGCTACTCTGCACGCGGGTAAGTTCCTCGGCGCCACAGATCCGTCATACTCCAAAGGACGTCCCGACAGTGCGGATTATCGGATACTCCAGAACGGGCCGGCCAACGACGGCTGGATCAATCCGAATCGCCCTAGCCCGGCTGGTCGCGGCCCATCTCAGTAATTTGTCCGATTAGGACGAGTGCCTGGCCTGCGATTTTGTTCAGGGTTATCTGGCATCATAGAGTATTCCAGCATTGCGAGTGCAACATCGACTGAGGAGTTGAGATCGGTATGTGGCTTAGAATTTCTATGGGCGTTTTCGTCCCGGCGGTATTCCTTATGGCGCAGGGAGTGCAAAGCCCCGCGCTGACGGGCGAAGCAGTGCGTGGCAGAGACATCGCACGGACTAATCCTTTCAATACTGACGCGGATATGCAGCAGGGTGGTGGTTTGTTCCAGCTGCATTGCTCCTACTGCCACGGCGGCCACGGCGAAGGCGGCCGGGGCGCTGACTTGACGGCGGGCGTTTATGAAATGGGAGGATCGGATCCGGAACTGTTCATCACCATCCGCAGCGGAATTCCCGGCACGGAAATGCCCGCGGTTCGAGTGAGTGATGATGACGTCTGGAGGCTGGTCGGTTTTGTGAAGCGAATCGGATCTCAAGGTCTTTCGGAGAAGGCGCCGGGCAATGCTCAAGCCGGCAAGGTCATCTATGCCAAAGGTGGGTGTGCCGCCTGTCACCGAATCGGCAAGGACGGGTCGGATCTGGGACCGGACCTGACGGACATAGGGCGGCGGCGTGGCTTGGGATTTCTCGAAGAGTCCATCGTTAAGCCGGAAGCATTCGTGCCGAATAAGTATCGTGCGGTCCAAGTGGTCATGACCTCCGGCTCGACAGTTGCGGGCATCCGGCTCAACGAAGACGACCTTTCGGTGCAAGTGCGAGACCTGTCCGGCACGCCGCGATCCTTCCTCAAGGAAAACATCAAAGAACTTCGCCGGGATAAGACGACGCTTATGCCGTCGTATGAAACCCAGTTCAGTAAGCAGGAACTCGGCGATCTGGTGGCTTACTTGAATTCCCTGAAGGGGGCGCAATGAGACTGCAGAGCTGGAAGGTTTGGTTCGGAAGCGCGGTGTTGCTAGCCGCAGTGGCCTGGAGCGTGCAAGGTCAGGCGCCGACAACCCAAGGCCCCGTAACCTTTGAGCGGTTGCTGAAGGCGGCTGACGAGCCCGGCAACTGGCTCATGTATTCGGCCAGCTACAATAGCTGGCGCTACAGCAGCTTGAATCAGATTAATGTCCAGACCGTGAAAAATCTTCACGTGAAGTGGCTGTTCCAGGGCCGGCACATAGAGAAGTTCGAAACCACACCGCTGGTGGCCAACGGCATCATGTACCTGACGCGCCCGGAAAATGCCATCTATGCGCTGGATGCAGCCACCGGACGCCAATTGTGGAGCTATGAATACCGGAATCCGCCGCGTACCTTCAATTGCTGCGGGAAAGTGAACCGCGGTCTCGCGATACTGGGCAACACGCTGTTCATGAATACGCTCGACATGCACGTGGTCGCGGTGGACGCGAGATCCGGTCACGAACTGTGGAAGACCCAAATGGGCGACTACACGGCAGCCGGCGGGTACGCGGCGCCGGGCGCGCCTCTGGTGGTGAAAGACAAACTGATCGTCGGAATGGCTGGCGGCGAGCACGGAGTCAACGGATTCCTGGACGCCTATGATACGAAGACCGGACAGCGTCTGTGGCGCTTCAACACCATTCCACAGCCGGGCGAGGCGAACTTCGGAACTTGGGCCGGAGATTCCTGGAAGACCGGCGGCGTGACCACTTGGAACAACGGCTCCTACGACCCGGAAACGAATACTCTCTTCTGGGGCACCAGCAATCCCTGGCCGGATTACAACGACGACTTCCGCTTGGGCGACAACCTGTATTCGTGCTCGGTGCTGGCGCTGGACCCCGACACCGGGAAGCTGAAATGGTATTTCCAGTTTACGCCGCACGATTTGCACGATTGGGATTCAACGCAGATTCCCATCCTGCTCGATACCGAGTTTCGCGGCGAAATGAAAAAGACGCTGGCGTGGGCCAATCGTAATGGATTCTATTATCTGCTCGACCGCACCAACGGAAAATTTCTGTCGGCGAAGGCTTTCGTCAAACAGACCTGGGCGAAAGGCTTCGACGACAACGGCCGTCCCGAAGTTATTCCAGGCAACGAGCCCACGGCCGAAGGCAACGATCATACCTGGCCCGGCGTGGATGGCGGCGCCAATTGGATGTCGCACAGCTACAGCCCGCTCACTAAGCTTCTGTACGTCTTTGCACGGGAGGAACACCGAAGGTTCTCGAAGAATGCCGTCCCTCATCCAACCACCGATCAGCCGGATAGGCCGCCTGCTGGCGGGGGCCTTGCCAATGCGGGTGCGTATGATCCGGCGCTGGGCGGAGCCAAGACTCAGCAAGTCGGCGCGCCGGAGGAAAGCTGGGGCGCGGTGATGGCCATCGATCCCGGAACCGGAATGATCAAGTGGCAACACAAAGTGCTGACGCCTCCGTGGGGCGGCGTGATGGCGACGGGTGGGAACCTCGTATTTGGCGGAACGCTCGAAGGCATGATCTTCGCTTTGAACTCTACTACGGGCGACCGGCTGTGGACTTTCTCCTCTAACGGCCCCGTGTTCGCGTCGCCTATCAGCTATCTTGCCAATGGAAAACAGATGGTGTCGATTGCAACCGGAGACGTAATCGTCACTTTTGGCCTGGATTAAGGTGTCCAAACAGATCGGGCCAAAAATGTTGAGAGCCAGTTTGGCGCTCTTGCTCCCGCTTGTCACGCAAGCTAGTAATGCAGCCGCGGGTAAGGTCACATTCGATGGCAAGGGGGGGTGCGGCGCGTGCCACTCCATCGGAGATCGTGGCGCCAGCCTGGGGCCGGATTTGGGCGATATCGGTATCAGGCGTTCCGCAAAATCGCTGCGGCTATCGTTGACCGATCCAGACGCCGAAATTTACACGGAATATTACACCGTTGTGGCCGTAACCAAGCGCGGGGAAACGGTACGAGGCCTGGCGCTGAATGAAGACGATCTGTCGATCCAGATTCGCGATATCAATGGCAATCCCAGATCGTTTCTGAAGGACGATCTGAAGACCACTTGGCGGGAGCATCGGTCGCTCATGCCGTCGTATGTTTCCCGGCTTTCGGGCATGGAAATCGACGATGTGGTGGCTTATTTACGTACATTGAAGGGGCCTCCAATCCCCGCGGGCGCCAAGCATGCGCGCCAGCCTAACCACGCTTATTCAGATGTGAGCTTTCTTAACCGGATCGGCCGCGACGCCGAAGAGCGTCCCGATTCGTTGGTGAACGCGCTGGAGATTCCAGTTGGCGCCACCGTTGCCGAGATCGGAGCAGGAACCGGCTACTTCACTTGGCGTTTGGCGGAGAAAGTTGGGCCGATTGGCAAAGTCTTCGCTGTCGACGTGCAGCAGAAGATGCTGGACCTGACTATGGAAACCGTAAAGAAGCATCAGCTTTCCAATGTCGAGTTGGTATTGGGCGCCGAGAACGATCCACATCTGCCGCCAGCATCGCTCGATTTGGTTATGATCGCTAATGCCTATCACGAATTTTCCGAACCAGAAGCCATGATGACCGCGGTAAATCGCGCTCTAAATCCGGGTGGACGGTTGGTCATCATCGAATTTGCGGAAGGGCATCCCTTTGGGCCGCAGGACAATGCGGAGAGGATGACCATCAACCAAATCCGAGCTGAAATTGAACCGATGGGGTTTGAATTGGACCGGCTGCTGGATTTGCTGCCAATTCAACATGGCCTCACTTTCACCAAGCGGCCGTGAGTCGGGACGTCCGTGCCGTTCGAGACCGGACCCGGATGGCCGATTACCCGATTCCGCCGCTAGTTTGAGAAGCTGCCTGCGCGTGATTTGTCGTTCGATCATTTGTCTTGCGCTCGAGCGCCTGCCAGGGTGCCCAGCATCGGAAGATTTCCCTCGTGGCAGGCGAACTCATAGAGCTTGTCTTTGGTTTGCTTGAGGCGCACCAGCACGGTCCACGGCTTGGTCCAGGTGGTCGCGTCGTCAATCGTAACTTCGTAGTTAATCACATCGGTGGCTACGCGCGTGAAGCGTTCGATCAGATGTAGTTTCTCGGCAGCGCCCATGAAACTGCTCTTCGCGGAGAAGTTCGTAGTATCCACCACCAGCGTCTTTCCTTCCCAGCGGCCGCGTGAGTCGCCATTCCAGGATCGGATTTCGGGTGGAAGATGCGGACGTCCATCGAGAGGAATGATCCGGGCGTCGTGGAAGGCTTCCATGAAGAAGATGACGTATCCGGGAACCTGCATGATCTCGTAATAGCCGTCGTTGCCCGCGCCCCAGCGCCCGCCGATTCTGGGTACGCCGGGTGTAATGCAGCGCATCGCACTGCTGAGGTCTTGAGGTCCCGCCGGCGGACGCTGGAATGAGACCGCTGCTATCGCCGCCGCCTGCCTCCGGTTCCCATCTGGAGTAAGGGGCGGGATTCTTCCATCCGGTGGATCCACAACGAGAGACGTTCTATTATCGAACTCTCTGGGAACCATCTGGTCCGAGTAGCCGGTCGTGTTGGGGTTCTTGTATTGTTCGACATTTCTCAAAGCGGCCAGGAAGAAGCTGTCCCCGCCTGCAAAGTCGCTATAGCCGTTTTTAAAAAGCCGATCAGCCCGGCGTTTCAGCTCGGTAACTTCGACGTCCGTTAGAAACTGCCGGCCTTCCAATTCCTTGGGGCGTTCCAGCGGAGTGGCGCTGTTGTCAAGCCAAACGCCCTGCAGGTCCGAGTGGCCGTCCGGAGTCGGTGGTTGCGCCGCCGCTAGCGAAGCGGCGACCATCGCCACGAGACAAAAAGCGTGAGACCGAAGTTTCATTTCTTGTTCGATTCTGCTTTCCGTGCTCCGCCCATAATGTCGCTCATGGCGTAATTCCCTTCGTGGCACGCGTATTCATAGACCGGACCGGAAGTAGAGCGGAACGGATATTCTAACGTCCAGATCTTGCTGAAGGTAGAGGGATCATCAATCGTGACACGGTAAAGGATCGTTTTGGCGTCGACGCGCTTGAAGCTTTCGATTACATGCAGATCCGGCGACGCTCCTTCGAACTTGGTCTGATCGGTGAAATTGGTGGTATCGACCACCAGCGTGTCGCCATCCCAATGTCCGATCGAATCGCCGAGCCATTGGCGAACATTAGGCGGGGGGTGCACGGCGTTCATGCGGATGATGCGCACATCGTGAACCATTTCGACCAGTATCATGATGGCGCCGGGAGTCTGGACGATCTGGTAGTTGTTGTTGTAAAGCACCGGTAGCATAGGCGGTCCGGAGGTGGATCCAAAGCCGACCAGGCAGCGCTCGGAGAGAGGGCGATCCTTCACCTTGTTGAAGGTGATGTAACTCTGGAACGTCTCGGCATTCCTTTTCTTGGCCTCGCGGGTGATGGGCGGAATTTTCCCATCCGGCGGATCAATGATCAGCGAGGTACGTTTCACTCCATCCACGCGCGCCAGCTCAGATCCACGGTCGATGAACAGAATGTTGTAGCCGCCGGTGCCGTTCGACCCCGCGGCGGCCAGCAACGGGCTCTCGGATTTGCCATCGACGTCCTGAAGTTCTTTAGCGGCGTTCTTCTCGAACTCCGCGGCTTCGGCATCCGTGAGCGTCGCTTTCCCGGCGAGAGATTTCGGGCGCTCGAGCGGAGTTATGGTGGCATTGGTCCAGACTCCTTGCAGGTCGGGATGGCCATCGGGCGTGCGCGTCTGGCCTGCCACCGGCGCGGAGATCAGCACCGCGATCGCACCAACAATTGCCAGAAATCGAGAGCTCATTTAACTCCTCTCACTGTTGCTAGCAATTCTACCGCTGACAGGCCAACGGTTGCGAGCGCTACGTGGCAGGGTCAGGCATTGGCATAAAAGTCTCGATCCTGGGCGCGCTCGCTGCGCTCGTGGCGGCGAATGAAGGCCTCGATTTTCATCGTTCGAAAAAACGAAGCCATCCTCGGCGGGATTGTAGGGCGCGGGCTCATTGGGATTGTCGGCCTTGTGCATTTTCAAAATCTTGGCGGCCTTGTCGAGCTGGCGCTGTTCAGTGGCGCGACGCTCGGCTTGGATCTGGCGGAGCAGAACGAGGGTGCGTTCGAACTGGCGGGTGAGGCGCTGACGGTAAGTGCTGATGTTGGCGAAGGCTCGATTGTGCTCGCGGTAGGCCAGAGCCATCGCGAGAGCGGTCTCGGCCTCAGGATGGCTGGCGCGGATCCGTTCTTCCATTTCAGTGAGGCCGAGCGAGA
>Ga0185299_10000156_pt1 | contig 215763 bp, 197 predicted proteins | sample PaiPotPPA55metaG_FD_128002 | JGI IMG/M metagenome (GOLD analysis project Ga0185299, IMG submission 128002) | Iron sulfur acid spring bacterial and archeal communities from Banff, Canada, to study Microbial Dark Matter (Phase II) - Paint Pots PPA... ...
CTCGACCCTGCGAACCTGCCCGCGGTGCCCGGTCGGATGCCGATGGCTCGAGCGGTCGACGCCGCGGTCGATCAGCTGCCGAACTATGCGACATCGCACCCCTCCGCTGATACCAGCGTCCCTCGGCCGCAGCAGGATCCCCCCACCGCCGAGACGACCGGCAACGTCGAGCACGAGGCACAACGCCCACCCGGGTACGAGGATCCCCCCGGCTACAACACCGCCCAGCGGGAGGCCTACGAGGCCGCCAATTGCGCTGTCGTGTCGTTCGATCAGCTGTCCGCGTTCACCGGCAGACCTCGTCCACAGGTACGCGCGGAACATACCGGCGTCACCGGGATGCCCGCGGACGCGCTCGAAACCTACGCCGGTGCGTCGTTGCGGAGGTTCAGCGATCATGCCGAGATCGCCGCGGAGCTCTCCGCGCTCGGCGAGGGAGCAGTCGCCCTGATGGTCGACGCCCACCGGGGACCGGCGAACGCGAACGGCATCGGCGCGCATGCGTATCTACTGCGCGCCGAGGCCAACGACGTTGTCGCGGTGTATGACTCGGCCGATCCCGATACCCGGATATTCCAGCCCGATCTGCCGCGCAATCTGGCGGGTACCTATGCGGTTCTCTACACCGCCGACGGCACCCCGGTAGAGGTCGTTCCCCGCCTGCCGAACGAGCTGCCCGCAACCACCCGCGTCGGCGCCACCGAACAGCCGGACCTCTCCCAGCAAATCGACAGTCCGACAAACGACGACCAGATGACCGACGCCCCCAGCGGGGACGAAGTATTCGACGACCCCAGCGGAGACGAAGTATTCGACGACCCCGCGACATTCCTGACCGTCTTCGAACTCGCCGACCACCTACCCGGCACCCGGATCTACATCACCGAACCCCATTCGGTCCTACGGTTGACCGTCACCCCCGACGGCAGCTACGCGGTGCGGCGCCGCGCCAACGACGGCACCATCGAGAACCGGCCCGCATCCGACAAACACACCACACTCACGGCGCTGACGGACTACGCCAGCGGCATCGAAATCACCAATGCGGTAGTCCGACAACCCCGAACCCCGCTCCCGGCAACGCTGACGACGCCCACCACCGAGGTCGCACAGCACCTCGAACGCAACGCAGTACTCCCTGGCACCCGACTCGAATACGGTGACGGCAACACCGCGGTAGTCCGCACCGACGGCCGCCTGGACCTGTACTCCCCCGCAGGATTCCTGAACATAGTGGACCGGGACATGTTCGCGCCCACCCTGCACGCATGGCAGATCGCCGACGTCCAGGTCACCGCCTCCACCCCGGACCGCTGGGATCGGGTCTACCAGCCCGGTGAGGACCCGCTGATCACCACCCTGGTCGACGGCATGGGTATAACCCCCGCGAAACTGGCCGAACAGTCCGTGCAACTGGCAAACCACCTGGACGCACACCGCGCCTACTACACCCAGCACATCACCACCGACTTCCTCGACGCCGCCCAAGCCAGCGAAGACGCCCGGCGCCAGCAATTCCACACCACTCACCCCAACCCCCGACCCGTCATCGAACAGATCGAAGCCGACCGAATCGCCGCCTTCGAAAACATCATGACCGCCGCACGCACCGATCAACTCGACAAACAAATCACCGCACTACGCACCGGACGACCCCCACACACCACCAGCCTGCACCGCACATACCGCGACGTCCCGTTCGTAATCCCCTTCATCGCCGAGCTCACCCCTGCCAACATCGTCCTGACCACATCCGGCAACGCCCGCCACCACTTCCTCCACGCACCGGCGACTCAACCCGCCACGTTCCTGCGATACCACCCCATTACCGGCGACTACGACATCGGCCGCGTTACCCTCGACGACCAACCGCAACCGATACCGCCCGCACCCGAGCTCTCCGCCATAGAGAACGCGGTGCTGCAATACGCCGCCGGCCGCTACCTCGCCGAGCAAATGGTCCGTCCCCTGCGCGCCAACGGATTCACTGGCGCCACCGCAATTTCCGCGCAGGACGCCCTGAACGCGGTATTCGAAAAGCTCGAGATCGGTGACGGTGCGTCCCCGGATGAGAGGCGTGCCGCCGGCGTGGCCAAGGCCCGCCAGAGGAACATGCTGGATCAGGCCTTCCTCGCCGCGCTCCCCGGTCCCGAGGTCACACTGTCGGACATCGGGGCGCGGGCACTCCACTACATCGCCCGGGGCCACATCTCCAACGCAAACATTGCCCAACACATGCGCAACCAAAGCGCATTCCGTGACGCCAACGCCACGGCCGCAGAATTTATCGAAAACCTACGCAACGAAAGAGCATTCCGTGACGCCAACGCCGCTTGGGTCGGGGACGCTCTGGGCGTTGCATACGGCCAGCTCGAGGCTCGTACCGGTGCGGACGGCGAGACCATGGACCAGATCCGTACGCGGGCCGTGACCAGGGCCCGCCATGCGGGCCTACTCGATCAGGCCCGCATCGACGCATTACCACCACCACCCAAGATCACACTGGACGACCGGCAGACGAAGGTGCTCTACTACCTCGCCCGGAACTACAAGACCGTCAAGGACATTGCCGCAGCCCTCAAGGCTGGCGGAGACAACAATACCGACGAAACCGCAGTTCAGACCGCTGTAACCACCATGGTCGACGTGTTCGGGCTTCGGGCCGAAAGGTCCTCCGCGGCCTTTGCCACGTGGGGTCCCCAGCTCGTGGCCAAGGCCCGCCAGCTGGACCTGCTGAATCAGGCCGCCATCGACGCACTCGCCCCACCACCAGCCGTGCCTCGGGTGACGCTGGCACCCTCGGAGAAGAAGGCGTTCGATTACGCCCTCCGCGGCTACACCACCGAACAGATGACCCCCATCTTCCGCACCCAAACCCCCGGCCGCACCAAACCCACTGTCGGCAGCATACGAAGCGCTCTGACCAGGGCATACGACAAGCTCGCGCCGATCGATGCGGACGGCCCGATTGCGGACGAGACCCCGGCACAGAGGCACGACAGGGCCAAGACCACGGCGACCGAACAGGGCCTGTTCGATCAGGCCCTCATCGACGCACTCCCCGCACCCCCGCCCCGCGCCGCACCCACCCCGCCCCCCGACTGCGTCGCCGACACCCTCAACGGCATCAAGACCGACACCGGCAGCACCGTCATCCAGGTACCCCAACAACCACCGAACCTGCCCGGACGAACACAAGACGAACTCGAGCGCTACGCCGGCGGCGCCCTCCACGCATACCGCTACCACCAGGACATCATCAACAGGCTCCAAACCCTGGGCGACGGAGCCCAAGCCCTCGTCGTAGCCGAACACCCCAGCAACAACGCCAACGGCATCGGCGCACACACCTACCGAATGATCTACCGCAACGGCGCCTTCACCATCCACGACACCGCCGACCCCCGCCACACCCGACCCGGACAACGCCCCGCCACCAGCCTGCACGCCATCCTCTACACCCCCAACGGCATCCCCACACCCCCCAATCCCCTCGGCGAACCCCTCCCCCCACTCCCGCAAGGCACCCGCATCGGCGCCCCCCACAGCGGAGACGAGGTATTCGACGAGGCTGCCAAATCTGAAGACCAGTTCGTGCCCGTATCGGACGGGCCGTACGCACACGCCCTGGGCAAGCTGCTGGACGGGCAGGGCCCGGTCGATTTCGCCCGTGTGCTGACCATCTTGCGTCAGGCCAACGCGCGCCGGGACGCGCACCAGCTAGCGCTGGCCTTCGCTGCTGAATACGGCCGCACCCTGCCGACCGCGCTCGAGCAGACACACCAGGACCAGCGGCTGACCGACGCGCAGGTGCGGCGGGTAGCACAGCTGATGGGGTGGGAGCGCGAGCCGGCGTTGCCTGCTGACGCGCCTGCTGTGCCGCGCACGGCGGGGCAGAGCAGGCCGGAGGATCTGCCGCAGGTGTGGGATTACGCGAGGGCGGTGGAGTCGGAGGCGGATGAGCTGAAAGGTGCTGAAAGGCCGCGGCGTACGCCGGTGTACCCGAGCCGGGCAGCGGAATCCACTCCGGGCTCGCCGCGCCCGAGCATCTCGTCCCTCGGCGACGGGTCACGCCCTGCGACCCGCGTGGCGGCGGGAATCAAGATCGGTGCGACGTCAAAACCCGCTGCAACACAGTCTACTTCGGAGAATGTCGTCGCTGACGGATCCGAAGCCGCTGCACCGCAGCCGGTTTCGCCGCAACTGCTTTCCGTGGATCCGATTACGCTCACGCCGTACTCGCGGCACTCACCCATGCCGACGCACTGGGAGAAGGTGCGCGACAACCGCGAACCACTGTTCGCCACTATCGGCCGGATCCTCAATAGCCCCAATGCCGTATCCGTCCGCGACGGCATCGACAAGTATCTGTCCGAGACCGAACGCATGGAATCCGAACGTCGCGCAGAGTCCGAGGACGTCAGGCGCCAAGGGCTGATGGGTGATCTGCAGTGGCAACAGGAGCAGGAGGACAACGAGGAGACCGACCGCTGGCTGGCCGACCAACGCCGGATAATGGGCGCGGCTCCCTCCGCCCACCTGAACTCGCCGCATCCCGGGGTGGTGGACGCCCCGCTGGACCTGGTGGCCCGTGCATTCAACATGAACGTGGTCAGCACGCACCCGGATGGGCGATCGTTCGAGATCACCGCCGCGCCGGACACGCCGAATGTGTTCGTGCGCCGCACATCCGACGGTGACTACGAGATCGGCGTCACCCCCGAGGGCAACCTGTTCGCGGCGCACAGCACACCACCACCGCCCATCCAGCTCAGCACCTGGGGCAGCGGAGTGTCCCGGGACCAGATCCCGCCACCGTTCACCCGTGTGGTCGCCTCGCCACAGACCCCCTTGCTGGACGGCGCGGCCCTGCGCAAGCAGTTCCTCGCCGACAGTCGCCCGATCACGGTCAGAACCAGCATCGACGCCATCCCGGACGCGAAGCGGCTCGAGGCCCCGGACGAAACGGGGTATCACACCCCGGTCAGGCATATGAGCCCCGAGGAACTCGAGGCGCGCCGGCTGTTCGTGGGCCCGGACGGCAGACTGTACCGGGCCGCCGACGGTTTACCGTTCGATACCACCCGGGCCGAGCCCACAGGCCGGGCGATATTCGTGACCGACGAATTCGGCAATCTGTACGCGGATGTCCTGGAGGTCGGCGTCACGCAACACTCCTCGTTCCTCGGGCCCTTCGTCACGGCCGCCGGTGAGATCGAGGTACACGACGGCGTGCTCGTCCTGATGACCGACCGCAGCGGACATTTCCTGCCGCGCCCGGACCTCAACGACTTCGCGCTGGATTGGCTGCGGCACCAGGGTCTTGTCCTGGCGGACAACTTTTCCCGGTACGACCACGACGACCAGCCCCGCGACCGCTTCGGCGAACTGGATCGCCAGCGCACCGAGGTCGCACAGCGCCAGATCCTGCTCGACGCCGCGGACCGGGCACTCACCCAGAAGGAGAACACACTCACTGGACCACACGACACCGAGGCACCCTCGCCCGATGCCGCGGTGCGCGACGCCGTGCGGATCGAACGCCAGATGCTCGACCAACGGCAGGCCGAACTGGACCGGTGGCGTACCGGACTCACCGCGGGCAATATCCAAAAGGAACTGCAGGAACAGACATTCGCACACCCCTCGCCGGCCGGACCGAACGACCGGCTGACACCGCCGCCACCTCCACGCGGACTCGACAGCGCCGGATCCTCCGCACCCGAGCGGATGAACTGGTGGCGGGAGCAGGGCCACGACTGGTGGGACGCACTGCATTTCGACGACATCTCACCGGCCTACCAATCCGGACTGCTCACCGGCTACCCCGGCCTGCGCAACGGGGAAGGCATCCCCGCCCCGGTACGAGACACCCTCAACCGCAGATACATTCAGCTCGAAATCGCCCGGCTCAATGGTCTCGCCAGCGCCGACACCTTCACCCCGGGCGCACAACGGCAACTGCAGAACCTGAAGACCGCCCTCGCCGACCTGTACACCGCGGGCCTCGAAGCCACGATCACCGCCCGGCAATCCGGTATCGACAAACCACCGGTTCATCTGCTGTCCTTCGACCAGGACGCCAAGGGACGACACGGCGGCGCGACCATCGCATTCGGGGCCGTGGACACCGCGGACACCGTGCACTGGCACGTACCCGCGAACGCATCGCTCGGCTCGATGACCCAGGCCGTAACCGAGACGGCGCAACAGCACACGGAAACCGCTCGCGCACAACCCGATCACGCGACCGTGGTGTGGGTCGGCACAGGAGGCCCGAACACACTGCGCCAGTTGCTGCAGCGTCCCCTCACCCGGCCGCGAGCCCCCGGCGCATCCGGTGCCTCGCCCGCACCGGCACGGCTGCCTCGCCCGTTCGCCGGCCTGCGTAGCGTCCCCGACCGCCTCGGCATGGCGGTGTCCGCATTCGCCACTGCGCACAGTGGCACGAATGGCGGTGCGCTGCAGCAGATTCACCTCCACGCACCCCAGGCGGCGGTGAAATCCGCCGGGCGGCACCTGGACTCGTCCCTGGTAACGGTCCATAGCACCGGCGGAAGCCGGGACACGAACCCGGCCACCGCGACCTCGCAGACACACCCCGGGGCAACCGACATAGCCCCTGCCGCCACGCGCATCGGGAATGCCCCCGCGCACACCTTCACACCACTCGAACTCCAGCCGCAGTACACCACCAAAACCACCACCACACGCCCCAACGGGACCACCGGCGACGGCAGCACACCCCGTCCACTCGTCCCGCACGGCACACCCGGGGTCCCCCACGCACCCACAACCACTGCACCCCTCAACAACTGCGTCCCCCTCACCCTCGACGAACTCCGGCGGCGCACCAACAGCCCCGTCGTCGGCACCATCGACACAGCCACTCCCGACGGCGTCACCGGCGAACACCTCGAAGACGCCGCCGGAGCCCCACTCCGGCTATTTCGTGACCACACCGACATGGCCGACAGACTCCGCCAACTCGGCCACGGCCACATCGCTCTCGTCGTCGACACCTACACCACCGCCGACGACCACGGCATCGGCGCCCACGCCTATCTCCTGGTCAACAACCACGGAACCATCACCGTCGTCGACAAGGGACTCGATACCGAACACGAATTCCCGCCCGCATCACAACGAGAACTGGCCGGCACCTACGCAATCCTCTATACCCCGCAGGGCCTTCCGCTCGAGCTCGGACCGACAGAAATCACCGGCGGCACCCGCACCCTCGACGACACCCTCATCGGCGCCGACGCCACCCACACGACGGGCACCGACGAAAGCCTCTTCGGCCAGGACCTGACGACGCAACTGGGAGTCGCAATCCCCGGCGACGTCGCCAAAGCCCCACGACCGCATGTCACCCCGCCGGGATTCGCACCGAAACCCCTGCGCCCCGACCAGCGCCTGGACAGGCTCTCGGACAAGGATAAGGAGGATCTGCTCCCGGTTCTCGCCGTACCGGTCGCCGCGCTCCACCCCACCGGTGACAAGGCCGACAAACTCAGCACCCTCGTCGACGACCAGGGCCAGGTGATTTACCTGCCCGCGGCCTCCGCCATGCGGGCAATACATCGGCCGGCGGAGTCCGGGCTGCCCGAACGCTTCATCATCCGCCAGAACAGGCACAACCGAGATATCCACATCGACCTCACACGCGGCTTCACCTTCACCCCCGACCATCCCTCCAGCAGCCACGGCGAACTGCGCTGGGCTTTCCCCGACGGCGAACTCCGAGTCCTCGGCAAGAACGACAACGGCGAGCTGGAATTACGGCAGTTCGCGTATAACACCACCTTCCTGGCGAAACCCGGCACCGGGCCGTTCCGATCGGTGAAAGCCGTCGGGCAGCCCGACTGGGTCCGCGTCAATCTCCCCCATTACGTCCTGCCGGAAACACCGGTACTCGTCGACCGGCGCGGCGATCCGCTGTTCGGACAGGGCGGGCTACCCAAACCCCGGGACGCACGCCAGGGCGCGACCGGCGACTGCTCCCTGCTCGCCAGTATCAGGGCCAGGGCCGCCCGGGATCCGCGGTCGATCATCGGCATGCTGCACGAATACCAGGACGGCACCGTCGGGGTCCGATTCACCCTGCGCACCAAAGAGAACGGCAAGGAATCGGTCCGGTTCGAATGGGTTCGCGTCACCAAGGAGATCTACGAGACGCCGGGCACCACAACCGGGCACTTCGTCAGGCACGAACCAGGAGAACCGTTGTGGGCCAGCTTGATCGAGAAGGCCTTCGCAAAACATTTCGGCAAGGACAACGGATATCTCGCCCTCAACAGCGGAGAGTACGCCGGCCACGTGGCCGACCTGCTCGACCCGGGCTTCTACCAGGCGGATCCCGAGGCACGATCGCAGCCCGTCCGCAGCACCCACGCCGAGGACATCCTGAACCCGCTCGGATTCGACGCCAACACACTCAACGACCTGGTCAACGCCCACATGCGCGCGGGCGGATCGAACGACCAGACGCCCGAGGCAGACCTCGAGTTCGTCCGCCAGTTCGCCGATACCTACGGGCACTGGTACCAGCAATGCGAAGACCTGCGCGAGAAAACGGGACAGCACCTCGACCACATCCACGGGGCCGGTACGGACGCCAGAAAAGTCGCGTGGAAGCAGTTCCTCACCACCAAGGACTACACCTCACCCGACGGCTTCCGCGACTACCTGAACATGCGATTCCCGAACCGCTGGAAGGCCGAAAAAGACGCTCTGACAAACTATTTCCGCGAAGCGGAAGGCACGCTGGCCGAGGACGGATTGCTGAGCACCCGTTCCGCCATCGCCGCCCGTGCAGTCGGCCACCAAATCGAATGGGCAGTCCGGCGCGGCACCGCCGTAACGATCTCGACGTACACGTTCGGAAAGACCAACGAAAGCAGTACCGCGGTACCGGGTTTGGTCGGCAATCACACCTATGCGGTGTTGGGAGTCGAACATGACAAGTCGGGCGCACCGGCCCGGCTTCTCCTGGAAAACCCCCACGACTGGGACGGACACTACCCCACCCCGGCACCAGGCACAGGCATCCGATACGGCCTCGACCCGAACCCGAGCAGAGAAGGCTACCTGCCGCGTCCCGAGGGCGGCACCTTCCGCCGGGAGCCCGCCGCCTCCGACACCGACTACGACTCCGACACCGAGACCCTGACCGGCTACGAGTCGGACTCCGACGCCGACACCGTGACCGGCTACGGCACCGACTACGACGTCGAATACGGCACCTATGCCGACGACACGCAATACCGGAAGTACAGGGACGGAACCGAATACAGAATCGCCGCGAACGGAACCCGCGAACGGAGTGATCCCGACGGCACGCTGTACCGCGTCCACACCGAAGGCACCCGGTACCGCCGCGATTCCGATGGCGTCGAGTATCTGACCGATCCGGACGGCAACGCCCGCCGCAGAGACCCCGGCACCGTATGGGCCTCCGACCCGGATCCCGTCACCCTGCCCCGTGACATGACCATCCCACCCGGGGGCCTGATCATCGTGGTCGACCTCGCACACCTGCCCAAGTTCCGGAGTTTCGGGATGAGCGGCCCGGGCGCACACGGCCTGTACCGTGCCGACCACCCCGGACCGGATCCGGACATCGCGGCACCGGTCGACGCGGGCGGTGACAACGCGCCGCGACCGACGGCACCGCAGGCCCTGCACTGGGCCGATCACTACGGACCGGTGAATCCGGCCGGCGCCGCAGGGAACCCGGCAACGGAACCGGCATCCCACGCCCACGATCCGATGGACATCGACGAGACCCGTCCCACACCCCGATTCGAGCCCGAGGACGGCGACACCTACTTCGGCCACATGCAGGAACGCATCGGAGCCGAACCCGGCGGGAAGACCGACGTCCAGCACACCCTGTTCACTTGGGATGGACTCGGTCCCCCGAAGCACCTGAGAAAGCTGACCGCGCAGGAGAGGGCGGACCTGCCCGTGGTCGGCGTCCCGGTCAAGGTGCCCAGTCCCCCAGGGCCCAGCGGCCGCGAGATCCTCACCGTCGTCGATGGCACCGGCCAGCCGTATCAGCTGCCGGCCACCGGCTCCATACGCGCGACCAGGACTGCAACCCACTACATCATTCAGCAGCCGAATGGACGGATCCAACATATCGACCGCAGGCTGGAGGCCGATTTCTCGTTCGCACCCGACCACGGCAACAGCAACTACGGCACACTGCGCTGGAACAGGCCGGGCGGCGGACTCCTTATCCTCGGCTACGACGAGCAGGGTGACGTGCTTCCGTTGCGGCTGCCCTACGAGATCACCATCGTGGCCAAACCGGGGAACAGGCCGTGGCGGTGGGTAACGGACCCCACAACCCCGGACTGGTACCGCGTCGATGTGCCACACGACGTCCTGCCGGAACTACCGGAACTCGTTGCGCGGCATAACGAAAAGTTGTTCGGACCGCAGGGACCGATATCACACGACGCCCGGCAGGGCCGCGGCAACGACTGCTCGCTGATCGCTCCGCTCAAGAATATGGCCGAACGCAATCCGCAGTCGATCGAAGAAATGCTGTACGACCACGAAGATGGCACCGTCAGCGTCCGATTCAACGTCGACGGCAAGCCCGAATGGGTGCGCGTCGAAAAATCGATCTATGTCAAACCCGGCACCACGAGTGGGTACTTCGCCGGCCACGAACTCGGAGAACCCTTGTGGGTCAGCATGATCGAAAAGGCCTACACGCACAGATTCGGTGACGGAAACGGCTTCTACAGCTTCGTCGAGGGAGAATATCCCGCCAAGACGGCCGAACGCCTCGGCAAGAACTTCTACCAGGCTACGAACGGCCCCGCGTATGAGGTATGGAATACCGGGCTGAACCAGATGGTGAAGGTCGGCCCGACGCCGCGGCAGCAACCCGTCCGCAGCGTCGACGACGAAGGATTCCTGGACCCGCTGCGGCTGGATATGGACACACTGCACGAGCTCATCGGTGGTGACCTCGAATTCTCCCGCGAGCTCGCCGGCACCTACGACCGCCGGCAACAGGAGGCTGTCGCTGCGCGCACGTCGATGCGGCAGCACCTGCGCATCGTCCATCAGGGCGACCAGGACGCCGAAGACGCCGCATGGAGGCGGTTCGTCCGCACCAAGGACCTCGACTCGCCCAGAGGCTTCCGCAAACATCTGGACACGCTGTTCCCGAAGAAGTGGACAACCGAAAAGAACACGCTCACAAACTATTACCGCAAAATATACGGCGGGCCGGCCCGGAATCGCGTGCTGCCCCAACGCTACTGGGGTCTCGCCGCGGCCGTCGGCCATCGAATCGACTACGCACTGCGGCGCGGCACCACAGTGACGCTCGCTACGACCCAGTTCACGGAGGACAACGATGCGTACGCGGTACCGGGTTTGGGCGGGTACCACATCTACTCGGTCCTGGGGGTCGAGTACGACCAGACCGGTACACCGGTGCGGCTTCTCCTCGAGGACCCGCATGACGACCGGCACCTCGCGCTCCACCCGGCCGATGGCATCGAATACCGCCTCGACCCCGGCGGAACCGACTACAGGACCGCGACGAACGGCGCCCGATACCGGATCGGCTCGGACGGCACCGAATACGGCACGTATATCGATGGCACCCGGTACCGCATAGATCCCGACGGGACCGAGTACGGCGTCGCCGACATCGGCTACCGGTACCGGCAGGACACGGACGGAACGCTGTACGAGGTGTACACGGACGGCAGCACGTTCACCCGGATGCCCGACGGGAGCGAATACTGGACGAATAGGGATGGCAGCCAAGAGCGGACGGAGCCGGGCAACCCCACTCCGATTCCCGACCCGGACCGCGTCGATACGGCGAGGACGATGACCATTCCACCCCGGGGCGGCATCATCGCGGTCGGACTCGAGCATCTGCCGAAGTTCAGCGCTCTGGGACTGAGCGGCGCCGGCGCACACGGCCTGTTCGGACCGGACATGACCGCACGAACGGGCACGAGCCCCAGCACGCAGCCGACAACGCAATCAGCACCTCCCGGCCAGCCCGTGGCGAAAGCCGGAGCGGGTGGTGCCGCCAGACCGGTCCGGACCGAGTCGGACGACGACTGGGTGTTCGTCGACGAGTTGGGGACCACACCGGTAGTCGAACCCGGGGACCGCGACACCATCCTCGGCAAGGATATGGTCGGTCAACTCGAGTTCGAACTCGCCGGCACCGCTCTTCGCCCACGCCCCCATTTCGACCGGATCGGACTCGAGCCCCCCGCACTGCGCGCCGACATGCGCCTACTCGACGACCAGGGCCGGCAACTGCTCACCGCGCAGCAGAAGGAGGCACTGCTACCGGTTCTCGGCGTCACGGTCGAACTACCCCGCCCCAGGATTTCCGGTGGCGGCGACGTTCTCACCCTCGTCGACCTCAACGGCCGGGTGAATCACCTACCCACCAGCGGTCAGGCCGACGCGCTGCTCGTCAACCCGTCGAACGGGCCCGCGCGCTACGTGATTCGACAGCCGGGTGGGGGACTGCGAGATTTCCCCGTCGACCTGGCGGCCGACTTCACCTTCCGGCCCGGCGCGAACGGTGGGTACGGCACACTGAGCTGGCAGGTACCGACGGGCGGAACCCGGATCCGCGCCCATGCCGGTTCCAGCGGGCAGACGACGTTGCACGTACCGTACGAGGCACCCTTGGTGGCCAAGCCCGGAACCGGGCCGTGGCGGTCGGTGAAATTCCCCAACCGGCCGGGGTGGTTTCGCATCAACGCTCCGCACGAGGTCCTTCCGGAGCTGCCGACGCTGGTCGATCGGCACCGGGACCCGCTGGTCGGACGGGACGGCCTACCGAAACCGGAGGACGCACGCCAGGGCGCCGCCCGCGACTGCTCCCTGATCGCCCCGCTCAAAGGGCTGGCCGCGCGCAACCCACAGGCGATCCGCGACATCGTGCACGATTACGGCGACGGCACCGTCGCCGTCCGATTCAGCGTCCTGTCCAAGGACAAGAACGGCCGCGAGACCGTCCACTACGAATGGGTCCAGGTCGAAAAACAGATCTACGCCACACCGGGCACCACCACCGGACACTTCGTCCGACACGAACCCGGAGAACCCTTGTGGGCCAGCATGATCGAAAAGGCCTACGCCGAACGATTCAACAACGGCGACGGCTACCACGGCTTCTCGACGAACAACGACAGTCTCGTCGTCAAGTTGGTACACCTGGGCAAGGGCTTCCACGAGACCGAGAACGGCTGGTTCGAACAACCCGTCGACGCCCACGAGGCCGTGGACTTCCTGCATCCGCTCCTGTTCGACATGAACACCCTGCAGGACCTCCTGGGCGAAGACTCCGACCCCGAGTTCTCCCGCAAAGTCGCCGACTCCTACGACCGCTGGCACGAGGAGGGCATCGCCCTGCGCCGGCGGATGACGAAGCACTTCGCAGCCGTCCATCAGGGCGACAAGGCCGCCTACGACGCCGCCTACGCCCGGTTCCTCGAGACCGAGGACTTCAATTCAGCCGACGGCTTCCGTGACTACCTCGACACCGTTGCGGGCGAACCGTTCCCGTTCGCCTGGGCTGAGGAAAAAGAAACTCTCGCAGACTATTTCCGCGAGATGAAGAGCGATCCGACGGCGGATCGAGTGCTGCGCGACGACTACAAGATCGTCACTCGGGAGGTCGGCCGGCAGATCGACTACGTGCTGCGGCGCGGCGGCACGGTGACGATCGGGACTCGTCAGTTCGGCTCGGGCAGCAGAAAAGAGAATTGGACCTCGATACCAGGATTGGTCGGCAACCATACCTACACGGTCCTCGGAATCGAACGCGACAGGACCGGTATCCCGGTGCGGATTCTGCTGGAGAACCCGCACGACCACAACGGAACCTATCCCACCCCGCCCGCGGGCATCGCATACCGGCTCGACCCGGGCGGACCGGGTTACACCATCGATTCGAACGGCACCTGGCACCGCACGGCCCCGGACGGCACCGTGTACATGGTCACTCGGGATGGCGTCCAGCATCGCCGGGATACGGACGGAACCCAGTACGGCGTCGCCCCGGACGGGACTCGATACCGAATTCAGCACGGCACCCTGCAGCGGACGTTCCCCAACCGCAGCAGGTACCGCCGCACTGCCGACGGGACCGAATACTGGACCAATCCCGCCGACACGGTGAATCCCCTCGGCAGCAAACTAGTGAAACGGCCCGGCGATTCCGCATGGTCCCCGGACCCGCACCGCGTCGACCCGCCGGATATGACCGTCCCACGCCGGGGCGGCATCCTCGCCGTCGATCTCGAACACCTCCTGAAATTCGATGGTCTCGCGATAAGCGGTCCCGGCGCACACGGTCCGTACGGATCGAAGGGCATCGTCACATCACCCGACGGCTCGGCCACACACCCCCGGGCGGGCGGCGGCCACGCGAATCCGCCGCGCACCGACGCACCCGCCCCCAGCACCGCCGGGATGAGTGGCCCCGGCGCGCGCGGCCTCTACGGACCCAGCAAGCCGACGAAAGCGGCTCTCCCCTGGGACGATCGCGACCTGGCAGCCTCGAGCGCACGCCCCGGCGACAAGCGACCCCAGCAGCTGCACCCGGCCGCGGCCGACGAGCCGGTCGGCAAGAAACCGCCGGTGCCCCAGGGCGAGCCGTACCGCGACGTGTCCTCCCCCGACATCACCCATGAACTGCAGGAAACGTATGCATACCCGCCCACCCCGCCGGCGACGCCGCCGTCGCGGTATGCCGACGACGACTTGTTCAGAACTACTCCGGCAGCCAGCATACACCCTATTACCACTGATTCCGATCATGCATTCGCTCCGCGCGCCGAGAGTCCGGCGACCGAACTGCCGGTGCGCTCGAGGCTGGTCGGCGATGCCGGTGATTCACCGTCCGCAACCCCGGCCCAAGTTCGCCCCGCCGCCAGCGAGCGGGTGGGTGGGGCGAGTGGTAGGACCGGGTTCCGCGGCGGTGCTGGGTGATGAGTCGTGGCGGCATTCGCCGGCGGTGACGGCGCCGTGGTTCGATCCGGTGCCGGGTGCGACACCGATACGGCCGCAGGAGTGGGCACAGGCCCGTGAGTCGGTGCCGGTGCGAGTGGTGGATGTGGAGGTGACCGATCCCGACGTGTGGGGTTTGGAGCCCGGGGAGCGGCCGGGCGGGTTGGCGGGCCCCGGACCCGGCCGGTTGGGTGGGGCGAAGCAGCTGGTGCGGTACGAGGTGCGGCGTATCCCGGTGGGAGACCGGTTCGTGCGGGAGTTCACGGTGCGGGTGCAGTGGGACCAGGAACTGGTAGCACCCGGGACCGGGGACCGGATGGTGGCGCAGGCACAGGCCGGGCTGGACGAGATGGTCAACGATCACGGGTACCGGTTGCCGAACGGGGATCAAATCCATGTGCGGGTCGAGGTGGTGCCCGAGGGTGAGCCCGCCGATCCGACCCGGGTGCGCCTGACCCGGATACGGTTACTGCCCGACGAGGCGACCGCCGGGACCGATCAGGTGCGGTGGAAGACCTCGGCCACGCCCCGCGAGATCGGGCATGAAGCGCTGCACTTCACGGGCTTGACCGATGGGAACGTGGACAAGCGGAGGGTGTTCCTGGCGAACAAGACCCGTAGCCGGGTCGTGCCGGGCGGGCCGATGAGCTCGGATCCGGGGCCGTTGACCCCGCGCGGAGCATGGCTGATCGAACACACCCTGACCAGTCAGCACGGCCTGGTCGAGGCGTGGAACCCACACCCGGGCCCGCGAGTGGCCCCGGAACTGGGCACCGACGAGGCGGCCCGCTCGGATGACTGGTTCGTACCGGTATCGGACAGGCCGTACGCGCACGCCCTGGGCGAGCTGCTGGGCGGGCAGGGCCCGGTCGATTTCGCCCGGGTACTGACAATCTTGCGCCAAGCCAACGCACGACGCGATGGGCCCCTGCTCGAGCAGGCGTTCGCTGCTGAGCACGGCCGCACCCTGCGGGCCGCGCTCGAGCAGGCACGCGAGGACGACCGGCTGACCGAGGTCCAGATGCGGCGGGTACCCCCGTTGATGGGGTGGGAGCGCGAGCCGGAGTTGCCCGCGCACGCCCCGGCCCCGCCACACACGGGGGTGCGCCGGAACCAGGCGCCAAAGGATCTGCCGCAGGTGCGGGGTTATGCGAAGGCGGTCGAGTCTGCGCCCGCGGAGGTCGCGCTGGCGTTGGTGGCGCGGTTGGATCGCGATCCACGCAAACTGTGGCCGGTGCAGGCTGTGTACCGGCTGCAGACCGGTGGTCGCGATCTGGCCGAGGATCTGCGGGAGGCGCTTCCGCTGGAGCAGGACTACATCGACCACGTCTTCGCCGAATCGCCGGCGCAGTTCGCGTCCTGGAAGCCGGGCGCCGAGCCGGTGCCGGTGGAGTGGGATGCGGCGCGGGAATGGTTCGAGCGCGTCATGACCATGACCTTCGAACACTGGACCGGGGACTACCCCATGCCACACACCCATCTTGAAGACGGCTGCGACCAGCGGGCGCATCTGGTGGCGGTGGAACTGATCCGATTGGGCACCTTCCCCCGCAAGATCTTCGTGAACGCCGAAGACCTGTGGGTGCCGCAGACATTGCCGGACGGCACCCGTGAGCGGGTGGACTGGTGGCATCATGTCGCCGCCCTGGTGTATACCCGCAACCGGGAGGGTCATGCCGACTGGATGGTGTGGGATCCAGCCATGGCCCGCGAGCCGTTGACCGTGCGGCAGTGGCTGGCGTCGATGGGCGTGGATGCCGACACCGCAGAACGCCTCGAGGGCCCTGCACACCAGATCATCGACACGTTTGAGCAACGCCGCACCCGGGCTCGCGATCTGAATCGCGTCAAATTTCACTGGACCGCTAACGGATATCTGCGCCGTCCGACCGTAGTCGTCACGGACGCGCACGCTATGAACCTGTCCTCGGCCAACTTGCTGCCCGCTGTTCGCGGTGAGGACCAAGGGCGTGCCGACACACTTCAGACGCTTCACCGCGCACTGGAACAAGAGGATCTAGGTACGGCGTTGATAGGATTCCTGTCGACCGTCGAGCGGCGGGACCTCGGTGGGGAAACCCTCGATGCTATGCGCGGCTATCTGCACACCCATGACGGAGCCGGGACGCCACCCGCCGAGGACGACATCGCCGATTTCGTTCTGTCGCGGCTCGAACACAACCCACTGAGAGTGGGATTGCTGAAGGTCAACCCGACGCTGGACAAATTTCTGCAGCAGCGACTGCCCACACGGTATGGCGATGTTGTCGCGGCAACCAACAACTCCGAGGCGGACAGGCAGTACGCGAGGCGCTGGGCCATAATTCTGCAAGGCACAGGCTCGATCAACTTCCGCGAGGTGCTGGACCTCGTGCGCCAGGCAACAGCCCGACGCGACGGCACCTTCCTGCAAGCGGCCTACCAGTCGGCCTATCAGGACCAGTTGGCCGGCACGGTGGGCCGGGCTCACGCGGCCGGCCGATTGTCCGGCACGCAGGCGACCCGGATGGCGCGGCTCATGGGCTGGGAGCCCGAACCGATGCCCCTGTCCCCGCCGCACCCGCCGCACACAGCAGTGCGGCCGGGAGAACAACCGAAGGATCTGCCGCAGGTGCGGCGTTACGCGGAGGCGGTGCGGGAACAGATCCAGGACCGGCGGGCCGATGCCGCGCTCGCGCTGGTAGCTCGGTTGGACAGGAATCTGCCCACGATGTGGGCCGTTCAGGGCGCATATCGGATAGCGTCCGGGGGACGCGAGCTGATCGCCGACCTGCGCAGCTCACTCCCCGACGAGAGCGACTACATCGACCAGATATTCGCCGATCGCCCGGCCAAGATCGTGTCGGTCCCCTGGGACACGGCGTTGGACTGGCTGACCGGCCTCGACGGCCTGCCATCCGAGCCTGGCACCAAGACCTCCCCATTGCCCCACGGCCATCCCGAAAACGAAGCCGCCGAGCAGGCACATCGGGAGACGTTGGAGCTTTTGCGACTGGGCACCTATCCCCAGAAGATCTTCCTCAGTGGCGAGGGTATACGGGTATCGAGAGGGATGCCGGACGGCTCGCGCCGCGAGGTCCGCCTGAAGCACTATGCCGCCATTATGGTGATGACCCTCAATAAGGAGGGAACCCGGTCCGACTGGATGGTGTGGGATCCGAAACTGGTAAAGACACCGGTGACCCCGCAGCAGTGGCTGACATTGCTAGGCATACCCGACGACGCGATGCGTGAGAGGCAGTCCGGGCCGACAGAAGTGATAATTGAGTACTTCGCCAAGCTCCGCGCACAGGATCCGTCACGATGGACGCCAGACGGTTATCCGATCGATCCGGCGGTTGTGATCACCAACGCGCATGCCGCGTCGCTGTCCCCCGGCGCTCTGCTGCCACCCGTCCCAGACTCACGGATCGTACGCCCGGCCACAATGCACGAACTCGACAACGCGCTGCGCGGCTTTTTCGACGAACCCGACGTCCAGGACACCGCACCGCCCGACGACGAGGCAGGCCTCGGCCTGGGCCTCCTGTTCACCCTGGGTGCGCCGAAGCACTGGGAACCGGTGCACAATACGGCTGATCCGCTATTCGCCACCCTCGCGACGATATGGAAACTTCCCTCCGTCGGGCACGCTCGCAGGAAAATCAACCATTACCTGAACGTCTCCGGCGCAACGGAATCGCAGCGCCGCGCCGAGGCCGACAACGGTCGGCAGCGAGGGGAAATCGACGACACTCAGTGGCAGGTGGAGCAGCAGCAGCGACAGGATTTCGACCAGTGGCTCGCGGACCACAGGAAGCTGCTGGCGGCGGATCCCACCGCCCCGCGCGATGCCGACGACGTGGACGCGACGCTGCATCTGGCCGCCGACGTCTACGGCAGGAACGTCATCAGCGTGCACCCGGACGGGCATGTATCGGAGATCCAGGTCGACCCGGCACAGCCGACGACGTTCGTGCGCCACACATCCGACGGCCACTACGAGATCGGCGTCGAAAGCGAATTCGGCGGCGACCTGCTGGAGAAACTGGGCGTCGAACTCTCCGGCACCACGAGTCCCGAACGACCCGACTTCGACCGGCCCCCAACCGAACCCCCGCCCCTGCTCGACAACGAACGCCTGCTCGACGATCAAGGCCGGCAAGTGCTCTCCGCGCAAGACAAAGAGCGATTGCTGCCGATCCTCGGCGTACCGGTCAAACTGCCCCGCCCCAGCGGCGACAGCCTGACCCTCGTCGACCGCGACGGCAAGGTACTTCACTTGCCCGCCGTCTCCTCGGTACGAGCGACATGGATCCGCCCGAAGAACAAACCGTCCTACTACATCATTCTGTATCCGGACGGGAAGCGTGACCGCATCCCCTACGAACTGGCGAAGGACTTCACCTTCGAGCGCGACAAGAATGGCTACTCCGGCGAGCTGCGCTGGGAAGTATGGGACGACGAAGTCCGATTCCTCGGCACCGACGACGCCAATAAGCCGACTTCGATATATGCGCGGTATGACACGCCCGTCGTGGTGACATCCCGAGGGTCGGAGTCGTGGACGGTGAAACTCCCCGGCGGGCCACGAGTCAGCGTCAAGGCCCCCGACACACTATTCCCACCGCTGCCGACCCTCGCCGATCGGCACCACGATCCGATGTTCGGGGAGCACGGACCACTACCAGAGGACGTGCGCCAGGGCGCTGCCGGTGACTGCATTCTGCTCGCCAAGCTCAAACAGCTGGCCGCACGCAATCCGCAGGCGATCCGCGACATCGTGCGCGATCGCGGCGACGGCACCGTCAGCGTCCGATTCACTATCCGCACCAAGGACCAGAACGGCCACGAGACCGTCGCGTTCGAGTGGGTCCGCGTCGAGAAACAAATCTACGTCACCCCGGGCACCACCACCGGGCACTTCGCCCACCATGAGCCCGGACAACCCTTGTGGGCCAGCATGATCGAGAAGGCCTACTCGCTCCGATTCAACAACGACGACGGCTACCACGGCTTCACCGATGACGGTGATTCTCTCACCACGACGGCGGAACGCCTCCTCGGCGGCTTCTACCGGGCCCCGGACGGAACGCTGGACCAACCGGTCCAAGCCGTCGGCGACGAGGGCTTTCTCAACCCGCTCCGGTTCGACATCGACACGGTGCACGCCCTGGTGGACCACCTGGTGCGTGCCGACACACCGCCCGGCCAGGTGCGCGAGGCCGATCCCGAATTCTCCCGCCGAATCGCCGGCTCCTACACCCCCTGGGCGCGGGAGCGTCGCGTTTTGCGCACCGCGATGCGGCAGCACGGCAAATCCGAGAAGCGCACCGCTGCCGACATACGAGCCGGGATAGCCCTGATGGGACGCTATCAGGAATTCAACTCACCCCGCGGCTTCCGCAAGTACCTCGACGAACTTTTCCCGCAACAATGGGATGCCGAAAAAGACGCCCTGACAAAGTATTTCCGCACAATCTACGGTGGGCGGGCCGCGGATCGAGTACTGCCCGACGACTTCGCCTTCGTCGCCCAGGTGATCGGCCATCAGATCGAGTACGCGCACAAACGCGGTGACACGGTGACGATCGGGACTCAGCCGTTCGGGCGGGTCGGGGAAAATACTACCGCCGTACCGGGTTTGGTCGGCGGTCACGAATACTCGCTCCTGCTGGTCGAGCACGATCGGACCGGCGCACCGGCACGACTCCTGCTGGAGAACCCATGGAACCGCCAGCCGTGGAATGCCCAGAAGGGCTATCGCACCCCGGGCGACGGCATCGAATATCGCCTCGACCCCCACGGAACCGACAACTATGCCACTGACGCAAACGGCACGCGGTACCGCTATGATCCGGACGGCACCAGGTACATAATCCTCGCGGACCGCACCCAATACCGGCGGGATCCGGACGGAACCGAATACGGCCTGTCCCCGGACGGGAGCAGGATGCATAAGAGCCCGGACCAGACCCGGCAGATCACGAACCCGGACGGCAGTAGGTACCGGGAAACACCCGACGGGACCAAGTACTGGACCAGCCCGGACGGCACCGATAAACGGCGGAGAGCGCCGGGCCAGACCGCATGGTTCAGCGACCCGGACCGCATCGACCCGCCGGATACGACCGTGCCACCTCGTGGTGGCATCGTCGCGGTCGAGTTCCGGCACCTGTCGAAGTTCGGCGTTCTCAGTATGGACGGCGCCGGCGCACACGGCCTGTACGGACCGGACCACCCGGCATCAACGGGCCCGCACCGCACCGCACCGCACCCCGGGAGCGACCCTGCCCTGTATTACCCCGTGCGGGAAGACGACTACGTCGGCCCGGACACCCGGATCGATAGCGACGGCGTGCGCGTGTTCACTTCCGATAGGGGCGGTCTCTACTTCGGTCACTATCGGCTGCGCGCCTGGCCCGACCTGACGGACGATGAGCGGGCCGCGCTGCGCGTGTACGAGAAGACCTCGCAGATCAACGCAGTGGTGCGGCAGAACATGTCCCGCGAGGAAATCACCCGGTGGATCGACGAGTTTCGCGAGAACTACGAAACAGTGCTTCTGCTGACCGGCGAGAACGAAACGGCGCCGTCGCTCGGCACGCTGCATGATCGGCACATCGAACTGCACACCAAGGATGAGCGTACTCCCGGCGAGGAGCGGGAATTGCAGGCGCTGAACACGATCCTGTACAACCCCCGCCCCGCGGCGCGGTGGCATGAGATCACCACCGGCACTTTCCGTTACATCACGCTGGACGACGAGTATCGCAAGGCCTTCGGCCAGGGGCTCACACCCGACATCGTGATGCGGCACCGCGAGTTGCTCGATCGGGTAACCCACCGCGAGCTGCCGCTGTCCGGGCCGATTCTTCTCATGCGCGGCCTCGACGATGTCGACTTCATGGTGGTCGACCAGGACGGCACCCCCCTGGGCAAGCAGCATCTCGAGCTCCTGATCAACGTCCCTCAGCGGGAACCTGCCTTCATGTCCCTGTCGCTCACCGCCGATTTGAGTTCTTACGCTAAAGACTGCCCATACCGCCTGGAACTGGTGGTGCCGCCCGGCGCGCGGGGTGTCTTCATCGGCGCCGATGGGGTGTATCCGCGCCAGCAGGAACTCTTGCTGGCGCGCGACGCGCACTACATGATCATCGGCGTCGAGCACTTCCCGGAGGAGGGACCGACCGGTGTCACCGTTCTGCGCGCCGTGCTCATGCCGTCGTCGATATCCGGCGACGGACCCGTCACGGCGATGCCCCTGGCTCCCATCGACGACCCGGCGAACCGCAGCTATCTCGACGAACGCGGCGTGCGCCGGTTCCCCAACGACCTCGCCGGCGCTCTTTTCGGTGTCCGGGCGCTGCGTTTCTGGGACGGGCTGCCGGAGGACGTGCAGACCACGCTGGCCACGCACGTGGAAAGGCCACTGGTCGCCTATTACGACTCGGGTGAGTTCGACGACGAACTCGGCGAAGAGCAGGAACCACAACAGATTTCACGCCACGAATCCCACGGGAACAAGCCGATCAGCAGCTACGGCACACTCTCTCGCGACGTGTCGACGGTCGACTTCGACGAATACCACGACTTCGAGCCGAGGGCCGATCCGCGCAAGATGGCTCAACTCGATCAGGCAACCGGACGAGAGCTTCCGCTCGACGAGCCGATTCTCGTCACACGCAACCTCCGGACTATCGGCTTCATGCTCGACAAGGACCGCATGCCCCTGAAGGACCGCGAGCCCGGCCTGCTGGTCGATGTTCTGCAGCGCGAACGCGGTTACCTGTCCGCCCTCCTGGGCCCGGACCCACAGGGCGACACCGAATACCGCCTCGAGCTGGTGGTGCCGCCCGGCACACGAGGTGCCTACGTCGGCAGGGAGGACGCCCACACACTCCACAACGAACTCATGCTGGCCCGCGGCACGCGCTACCGCGTCACCGGCATCAGAAAGGACGGCGATATCACCGTTCTCGAGGCCGAGGTCGTGCCGCGTCCCGGACCGTTCGAGCCCGAGGGCGACGACACCTACTTCGGCGAGGACCTCCTGGAGAAACTGGGACCCGACCGCACCGGGCCAACGGAGCCGGAATCGCCGTAATCCGCAACAGCGTTCAGCAACGACACACGCTGTCACCTCGGTGCACCGCGACCGGACAACCGGTAACACCATCTGAAACGCCGAAGTGCTACTTGCCGATATCATCGACTAGACACGATCTGGAGTAGGCCCATGACCAGCAGCACACCCACCGGCTATCGCCGCTGGACCCGACAGCCGCTGATCTTCCTGCCCGTGCACCGCCGCGGCGAGGTGATCGGTTGCCTGTGGGCGGCCACGAACCAGCACGCCGCGGGCTTCGAGCGCCGACTCGCCGTGGTCGGCGACGATCTGGACTGCCTGATCGCCTGGGAAACCAGGCTGACCGAGGCGGCTGCGGCCGGGCTCGCGCCGACCGCCGCCATCGAACAGTGGATCGGCGCGCCCGACGACGCGATCGCCGGCGCCGTCCCCGCCGGTATCCGTACCATCAGCTCACCGAGCCTGGCCCAGCTGTGGGATCAGCTCAATCCGGACGGCCCACCCCTGGGCGAGGGGCCACTGATCCAGGACGATACCTATCCCGACGGGACACCGGTCGACCGGGCGAACGGCTGGGGTCCGCTGGTGAGCGTCCCGCTGGAGAACTACGCGACCGACACCGCCGCGCCGGTCCGATACCTCCCGGTCCGGCTGGACTCGGCGGTGGTCGGGTACGTCTGGGCCGCCGTCACCGGCGATGCGGCGGGATATCTGCCGCGGGCGCAGGCCGGGCGATCCGGGGAGATCGCGGCGGGCTTGTGGCAGTTGCGATTCAGCGACGCCTACCTCGCGGGGCAACCGGCCACCGAGGCGTTGAGCCGATTTCCCGCATTCCCCGCCGACCGGCTGTCCGGCCTCGTCGGCCCCGGCGTCACCGAAGACCGGGCCCCCACCCTCGACGAATTACGGCGACTCGCCGTCGCGAAAGAGTAGCCGGTCCGTAACGCCCACGCGTTCGCGCGCGCTGTACCTACAGGAGGAAACCGATGAACCAGCCGGTCAGCGTCAACCCCGACGGGTTGAATAACGCCGCAAACCAATTCGACGATATCGAAGACAAGACCAAGCAGATCCTGAGCACCCTGCAAGCAGGGTGCTCCGCCGAGGGCACGCCGTGGGGCGACGACAAGGCGGGCAAACAATTTGCCGACGGGGACAAGGGATATCTGACCAACCGCGACGGCACCTTCAAGAGCCTGTCCCAGGTCGCAGATGTCTTCGGGCAGAATCGCGACAATCTGCGGGATACGGTAAAAACCTTCGAGCAGAACGAAGCTCAGGCGGCCAAGTCGACGCCGCAGGGCCAGGGCGGGTCGTCCGGTTCGGGCAGTTACGGCTCGGGCAATTCCGGCAGCGGCAGCTCGACGTACTACCCGACCGCGTACCGGCGGTTGCAGGCTATCAATGCCCAGATACAGCCGGAGACGGCTCGCCAGGCCCAAACCCTCCAACCCCGGCAATCCGGCACCTTGACTCCGGAGCAACCCGCCCAACCACGGCAATCCGGCACCTTGACCCCGGAGCAACCCGCCCAACCACGGCAATCCGGCACCTTGACCCCGGAGCAACCCGCCCAACCACGGCAATCCGGCACCTTAACCCCGGAGCAACCCGCCCAACTACTGCGATCCGGCACCTTGACTCCGGAGCAACCCGCCCAACTACTGCGATCCGGCACCTTGACCCCGGAGCAACCCGCCCAACCACGGCAATACAACGTCGGAACCCCGGCGACGTATCAACCTGTCGAGGGGCAGCGAGTCGAGGGGCAGCGAGTCGAGGCCCTACCGGAAACCCCCGTACAGCCCCGGATTTACGAGGACAGCGTCCCGGCCACCCCCGAGACCTACCGCGGGATCGAGGAACCGCTGCTTCCGGAACAGACTGCCTTCGCGCGGATTCAGGCTCAACCGGTCCGGCCCGCCGAACCCCAGCCGCCGAACCAGGGCTAGCGGCAACACCATTCGGCACGGCCGTAGCGCCAACCGTCAGGTCATATTCAGGTGCCGCAACGTCGGCCAGAACTCCGACCACGGCTCACGCCGGTCGCCGCATAGCCACGCCTCCTGATCGGTCCCCAGATCGGTTCTGTCGCCGAGTAATCGGCGGCACGAACCGAAATAGCCACGCAGTTCATCCGGGGCGGTGCCGATATACAGCACACTGCGCGCCGAATCCGGTGGCAGCGGGAAGTATCCGTAGCTGCGGTTCGTGCTGTACGCGGGCGGGAGGCCGGCCGAGTACACATCCAGATAGGCGGCGACGATATAGGACTGCCCAACGATGACCGTGGACTCGCGATCCGGCACCGGAATCGCGTCGTAGGCGGTGGTTGCCAACCGCACGATCTGCTGTGGCGCATCGGTTTTCGCCGATTGTACGGAGAGCACCAGCATGCCCGCCGCGCCGGCGATGCTCAGCGCATACGCGGGCCACGCCACCCAGCCGCGGCGGCCCCCGGCCAGCCGACGGCGCTGGAATCCGAGTGCACCCGCGGCGAACAGCACGCCGTAGCACCCGCCGAGGTAGTAGGGCCGTCCGGCGGTGGCAACGAAGAAAAAGTACAGCACCACCGCGGTCACTCCCGCAAAGCGGTACGGGCGCAACTCATCCGCGCGCAGCAGCCGCCACACCCCATACAGCGCCAGCACCATTCCCGCGATCCCGGCCATGCTGATCAGGCCGACCGCGATACCCGAACGGCCGCCATACAACTCGTTCGCCTCCGCGACCAGCACCGAGCTCATATGCAGCTGCGGCCAGCCGTTGCGGGCCTGCCACAGCAGCGTCGGCAGCGCGAGGATCAGCCCGATGCCGATGCCCGCCCACAGCATCGGACGACGCAGCAGCTCGCGCGGCCCAAGTATCGCCACCGTGACCAGCAACACCGCGCACAGCAGGATCACCTGGAATTTGGTCTCCGCGGCGATCCCAGCGACCACGCCGATCGCGAGCAGCAACCCATCGGCGCTGGCCCGAATCCAGCGCACCAGCAGCCAGATCAGCAGCAGCCACTGCACTGGCTCGAGCGTGTACGGGGTCAGCCAGTGCCCGTCCATGGTGAACCACAGCGCGGTCGCCTGCGCACCGGCGGTGAGGATCTGCGCGCGCCGATCGCCGCCGAATTCCCGGGCGATGAGGGCCGCGACGACGACCGCCGCCGCGGTCGCGAGCACCGCGGGCACCCGCAGCGCCACCAGCGAGCCAGGCGCGAGCCAATCCATCGCCGCGGCCAGCGCCGGCGCGATCGGCGGCTGATCGGCCGATCCCCACTCCAGATGGCGACGGCCGATCGCGAGCATATAGGCCTCGTCGAACCAATAACCGCCGATCGCACCGCAGACGAGCTGCACGAGCGCGACGACGCCCGCGATCGAGAGCACGGCCTTGCATGCGAACGCGGGAACGGCCGCGGCCGCCGGGCGGGCCTGGACCGAGAGCTGCACCGTCTAACCTCCACTGCCGGATCTGTCACAGCAACCCTGCCCGGATGGGCTCCTGTACACATCGGCCGACACACCTGCCCCGCATGCGACCGAAGTAGCATCCGCCCACCCGGCACTCATCCCTGTGGAGGACCGGACCTCATCCCCCTGCGGCAAACAGCAGGCCCTGATACAGCAACAAAGGGCCGGGGCGAAATCGCCTCCGGCCCTTGTGAACCTGCTCAGTTCTTGGGGAACTTCAGCTTCGACAGCCTCCTCGATCAAGCGTGCATCTCAGTCATGACATGACAAACCCCCGGACCGAACATCCGAGGGTTTCAGATTCGGGGGTATTCGCGGATAGGTAGCTGTTCAGCTTCTAAACTCGATACAAGGGCTTTGAACAGGGGTTATATCCTCGCCGGCGAGGGGTTGCTACGGAAGCTCTTTCAGTCCTCCGGGGTGTACTCGGCGTACCGGGGTCGGAACGGAACCACAATCATCAGTTCGTGCGATGCGTCATTGAGAGCCTTGATAGCTCGGTGCTCCGGACCGAGGTACGGACTGATCTCCTCCGCTATCGCCTGTAGCCGGTCGCACAGCTCCCTAGACAGATCACGCGGGAGCTTGCCGGGGAACTCGGGCGGGTTCTCCGGGTCGATCGGCAGGCTTACCGGCTGAACCGTCTCGTCGTCGGACATCTGTACGTGGTCCTCTCAGAATCTCGGGTGGCACACCGAAGCGGGTACGTCCACAGTGCCGGAATGGTCTTCGAATTGGAACGTGTGACCTTGAATCGCGCCGCGGATCGCTACAGTCATCCGCCAGGTTCCGGCGTAGCACGCTGCCGACACCTCGTAGCGATGCCCTCCGGCCCGGAACGGGGGCGGAACCGTGTTGTCGGTCTTGACGGAGGCAACCACCCACCTACCGCCCTGTTCGTACTCTAGGGCTAGCTGTACCTGGTGTGAGTCCGGCGGGGTGTCACAGCCCGCCAGACCGCGCCCGGTTATCTGCGGCTTGTACACGTCGGGGTGCGACGTGGAGAACTCGAAGTCACAATCGTTCACAGCGCGAGCCGGTCCGGTGCCGACCGTAAGCGCCGGACCGATGCCGACGAGTATAGCAGCGAGAACGAGACCTAATTGCGTATTCATATGCCCCCCTGGGTATTTCGACTAGTTCCGTACTTCAGAGCGTCACGAAACCGGGTGATCACCTCGACCGGCAACGGCTCTGCCTTAGCCCCGGTAACCAACTCCGGAGCCATGTACGTTCCGGGCTCGCTGCGCTGATCAAGCTTCATTGCCCCTCATCCCCTACGCGGCCAGAGCAACACCGCGAAGAACGCGATCAGCGGTACAGCGAACGCCACGCACAGCCCCATCACGCGGGCTCCGTCTCGTCGTCCACCAGAGCGAGCCGTTCCGCTTCGCCGGGGCCGAACGCCCGAGCGTCGTTACACGACTGCGGGGGTATCTAAGCGGATGCAAAGACAACAAGTCTTATACCAGCGTGACCACTTGTTTCATTTCGTCATCGGTGAACAGGCCTTGTACACCACAAGTAGGAGACGACCAGACAATGATCGGTCAGCTAGACCGATTACTAGCTGTCCAAGGAATGCCCCGGATAACCATCGGAGTTATCCCGTTCACAGCACCGTTCGAAACGGCTACAACCAGTTTTCTGATGTTCGATTCGAAGATGGTTCTAGTCGAAAACATCACGGCAGAGCTGAACCTCACTCAGCCGCGCGAGATCAAGGTGTACCACCGGACTTTCGATGTGCTGGCCGATCAGTCCGTGACCGGGGAACAGGCACGAAGGTTGATCCGCAAGGCTCTGGACGCTCGCACACCCCCGACCGCTTAGGGTCGGGGGTATTTGAGTAGCAGTAACCACTACTGGAGAGCTGCGTTCATCCTTTGACGAATATCCTCGGGTGCAAAAAGCTCACATTGCAGCGCTCCCCCGCTCCCGCCCACCTAACCCTTCGGCTTGGGCTGGTTACGGTTGACCAGCTTCGACAGGTCGATCCCGTCCAGCCCGGGCGGCAGCTGATTCAGCCCGTCGGGCATGCCCGACAGGTCCGGCATGCCCGGCGGCATCGCGGGCATGCCCGGCATTGCGGGCATCCCCGGGAATCCGCCGCGCATCTTCGGCGGGGTCGGGCCGCGGCCGCCCTTCTTCCCCTTCTTGCCGCCCTTTTTGTTGTTGCGGCGGTTGGCGCCGGGCATGCCCATCTGACGACCCATCGCGGCCATCATCTTGCGGGCCTCGAAGAAGCGGTCCACCATCTGATTCACATCGGTCACCGTGACACCGGAACCGTTGGCGATGCGCAGGCGGCGGGAGGCGTTGATGATCTTCGGATTGGCCCGTTCGGCCGGGGTCATGCCGCGGATGATGGCCTGCACCCGGTCCAGCTGCTTATCGTCGACCGCGGCGAGGGCGTCCTTCATCTGGCCCGCGCCGGGCAGCATGCCCAGCAGGTTGCCGATCGGGCCCATCTTGCGGATCGCGAGCATCTGATCGAGGAAGTCCTCGAGGGTCAGCTCGCCCGATCCGATCTTGCGGGCGGCCTCCTCGGCCTGTTCCGCGTCGTAGACCTGTTCGGCCTGCTCGATCAGGGTGAGCAGATCGCCCATACCCAGGATGCGGCTGGACATGCGGTCGGGGTGGAAGACGTCGAAGTCCTCGAGCTTTTCACCGGTGGAGGCGAACAGGATCGGGACACCGGTCACCTCGCGCACCGACAGCGCCGAACCGCCGCGCGCGTCGCCATCGAGCTTGGTGAGCACGACACCGGTGAAACCCACGCCGTCGCGGAACGCCTCGGCCGTGTGGACCGCGTCCTGACCGATCATCGCGTCGAGCACGAACAGGATCTCGTCGGGCTGCACCGCATCGCGGATGCCCGCGGCCTGGGTCATCAGCTCGGCGTCGATGCCCAACCGGCCCGCGGTATCGACGATGACGACGTCGTAGTGCTTGCCGCGCGCCTCCTCGATTCCGGCCTGCGCCACGGCGACCGGATCCGCGGCCGAGATGCCCAGCGGATTGTCGCCGCCGCCGATGCTGGTGCCCGGATGCGGGGCGAACACCGGCACCCCGGCGCGCTCACCGACCACCTGCAGCTGCGTGACCGCGCCCGGGCGCTGCAGATCGCACGCCACCAGCAGCGGGGTATGCCCCTGATCCCGCAGCCATTTCGCGAGCTTGCCGGCGAGGGTGGTCTTACCGGCCCCCTGCAGACCGGCCAGCATGATGACCGACGGCGGGGTCTTGGCGAACTGCAGCCGCCGCGTCTCGCCACCGAGTATCGCGACCAATTCGTCGTTGACGATCTTGATGACCTGCTGCGCCGGATTCAGCGCCGCGGAGACCTCCGCCCCCTTGGCGCGCTCCTTGACCCGGGCGATGAACCCGCGCACCACGGGCAGCGCGACATCGGCCTCGAGCAGGGCCAAGCGGATCTCGCGCGCCGTGGCGTCGATATCGGCCGGTGACAAACGTCCTTTGCCGCGCAGATCGCTGAGAACACCGGTCAACCGGTCGGACAGGGATTCGAACACCGATCGCGCTCCTGATCTCGAGGGATTCTCACTCGAGGTACCAGGATAGTCGGCATTCACCGACAGGCGGATTCGCCCTCGTCATTCGCCTTGCAGATGGCCTCCAAGCGCGGGCTGTACATCTTTCTCGAATACCCAGACGTCCCCGCGATAGGGACGTTCCGGCACGGAATCCTGCTGCGACAGCAGGATCGAGTGCACCTTATCCGTGACGTCGCCGCTGCGGTCGTACGCCTTGCGTATGGCCTCCAGGCGCGGGTCGTACGCCTGCTCGGGCAACCAGATGTCCCCGCGGTAGGGGCGTTCGGGCTCCGGGTCCTGCCTCGACAGCAGGATCGAGTGCACCTTATCCGTGAAGTTGCGGCTCCACGACTCCTCGGTTTCGGGGTGGTCCCAGTGCAGCTCGAATCGGGCGAGCGCCTGGCCCAACGGCATGGAACAGCTCTCCTGGAGCTCGGTCATCCGGCCGCCGCCCAAGATGACGTGCGTGTACATCCGAGCGCGCAACGGATGCTCCTGTACCGACTCGAAGGCGGCGTACAGGTCCAACAGAATGGGCTCACAATCCGGAACGACCCAATTCGAGATCGAGGTGAAGTAAGAGCTGGCCATCTCCCGGATGGAGGACGTCTGCTGCCACAGCAGGGGATTGGCATGCAGCGCCTCCCCGGTGACCTCCCCCAGCATCTCGGGGTGAGCTGTCAAAAAGTCCGAAGCAGGCAGCATGCGCAGGTCGACCAAGGTCTTCTCCGACCACGCCGGAAGATCGGCGACGATATCGGTAACCTCATCTCCCAGAGTTTCGCGTAGCACCCGCACGGTGGCCTCGGCGGTCAGCAGGCTCACGACGTTGAACGAGCACACCGGCGCGAGCTGATCCGGTTCGAATTGGATACGAACCGAGACCGACACCTCCTGGATGAGCGTGGCCGATCGCGCGAAGAAGTCATTGGCCACGCAGGTAGCCAGTTGCTCTCGGGTGATCCGCGTGAACCGCCAGGTAGCCAGCGCCGGCTCGACTATCAGCTGTAAGCGTATTTCGGTGACGACCCCCACCCCGGCGATGGCGCCGCCGCGCATCGCCAGCAGCAGATCCGGATGGCCTTGTTCGTCGACGTCGATGACGGTGCCGTCCCACAGCACGACTCTGCCGCCCACGACGGATTGACATCCCAGACCGTATTTGCGTCCGAGGATGAGATCCCATCCTGCGGTGAGGAAGTGCCCGCCCGCGCCGACCCCGAAGCAGTCGCCATGCGGTACCGCCTTGCGGTTCTTCGCCAGAATGTTGACGGTCTGCCCGAGCACGCAGCCCGGCTCCAGGAACAAGGTATCCCCGACAATACGTCGCTGGGTCATGCCCGTCAGGTTGATCATGACCCCGGTGCAGGTTGCGCCATTGAAGTAGCCATGTCCGCCGCTCTTGACCGACAGCGGGACCTTCCCCTGCAGACCCGATTCCACCATCAGCTGCAGCGTCTGCGCGACTCCCCATTCGCTGCACGGTGAGACGATGACGTCCGGAACGACGGCGGCTCTGTCATGCATCGCAGCGTTCGCCGGGAAGTCTTTGCCGTTTGTCTCCTCCACCTGGATTCCCCGCAACCGTAATCCGCTCACGAATTCTCGATAGCTGATCGCACCGGCAAGAGCATTCATAAAACATCCTTAACGCACAATAGCTAATACACATCAACCAAGTTCGCGCAGAGGCCGACTGAAAACTCGGATCATGCATGGATGCCGGAAGAACTCCGGCATCCATGACGTGACAGACGTCACGATAGCAAGCAGCTGGCGCATGCGCATCCGGAAACGCAGACCGCTCGGAATTCCCCTGAATTTCGCACACTCGCCATTGTTGAGCACCGGCGTTCCGCCAGATATGAACGGCAGCAGTAGTTTTGGCTAGCCTTACCGCCGGGCGCCGGGCGATGCGGGTCGGCACCAGACACCAGCCAACAGCATGCCGAGGCGATAGCCCGCCCGACCAACCCGGGTGGCACGTCTCAGCGTTGGAACCCGTCCCGCTAATCGAGCGATCTGCGTCGCGGTCGCGGGGCCTGGCGGATATCGCGGTGCTCGCTGGCGATCATGCCAACCGCCTCGCGCCCGGTCAGCCCCAACTCGAGGGCCATGGCATCGAGCGTGGCCCATTCGACGTCACTGGGCTCCCTGTCGTCGATGCTGGAGGCGATGGTCATCGCCGTCACGGCCTGCTGCCCGGACAGGGTGCGGCCGGGCAGCCAGGACACCACCCAGCGATCGCCGCCGACACACCGGGCGATGTGCTCGGTCAGATCGCTGGTCATCATCGATGCGGAAACGACTTCAATTGCCACCGGCCCGCTCCCTCATGCTCGAAAAGCTCGGACAAGCCTCGAACAAACACCCGCGACATGGAGGTAGGGACACCCGATCATGCCGGATTCGCCATAGTGCAAAAGCTCGGATCCGGTCTGATAGTAGAGTGGTCCGCATCACACTGGACACCGGTTCCAGCAAATCTCACGCAACAATCTGGTTAACCAGCAGGCGTCGGGTTTGCCAGCACATTCACGCCCGGGGCGTTCGCCCGATCCGCACCCACGGAACCGGTCAGCTGTCCTTTTCGGCCGATTTATTCGATTCCGGCGATTACTGACCTACTCCGCCTCGGAATCCGCCGGCTTCTTGGGTGGTTGCGGATGCGGAACGACGGCCAGCAACGCCTCCTCGATCTCGGCCCGGTACGCGGGAGTGTCGGCATCACCGAGTTCCAGGCAGAACGCGTCGACCACGGCCGTGCCGCGCGTGACCACCTTGGCCCACCGCACACTCACCCCGGTGAGGGCCAGGGCCGCGGCCAGACGACTCAGCAGCCCGATCCGATCCTCCGCGCGCAGTTCCAGCAACGCCTGGCCCGCGCTCGCGCCCTCGGTCCACAGGATGCGGGGCTGGGCCTGGGCATATGGATTGGGCGGCATGCCCGCCTCGCGCTCCCTCTTGTCCAGTACCGCCGCCAGATTCAGCTCGCCGTTGATCGCGCGGATCAGCTCCTGGCGCAGCAGCCCGGGATCGGGCGGATCGCCGAACTTCGGGTTCACCACGAAGGTATCGATCGCCGAATCGCCCTCGGTGCCCAGCGATGCCGACAGCACCCGCAGCGAATGCAGCGCCAGCACCCCGGCGGCCTCGGACAACAGCCCGGGTGTGTCGGGGGCGACGACGGTGACGATGTGGGTGTAGCGCCCGTCGCCGGGCGCGATCTCCACGTGCACCCCACCGGACTTGGCTTTGATCAGCAGCTCGGGGGCGATCGAATCCGGTTGCGGGGCGGGCTCCCCCGCCATCGCCAGCCGGGACCGGCGCACCAGCTCGCCGATCAGCGAGGCCTTCCAATCGCCCCATACGCCCGGACCGGTGGCCAGCGAATCGGCCTCGGCGAGGGCGTGCAGCAGTTCCAGCAGCTGCGGGTCGCCGTCCAGGGCCCGCACCACCGACTCGGCGGTCTCCGGATCGGCCAGATCGCGCCGGGTTGCGGTGTCCGGCAACAGCAGATGGTGCCGGACGATCGCGCTGAGCGTGCTCACATCCGCGGGCCACAGCCCGAGCCTGCGCCCGATCTGGGTGGCCAGTTCCGCGCCGACGATGCTGTGATCCTCCGTACGCCCCTTGCCGATATCGTGCAGCAGCGCACCCAGCAGCAGCAGATCCGGGCGGGCGGTCCGGGTGCTGCGGGCCGCGGCATAGGCGACGGTCTCCACCAGGTGACGGTCCACGGTCCAGGTGTGCACGGCATCGCGCGGGGGCAGGTCACGCACCGCGCCCCATTCCGGAAACAGCCTGCCCCACAACCCCGTCCGATCCAGGGCCTCGATCGCGTCGAGGGTGCCGCGGCCGGTGCCCAGCAGCACCAGCAGATCGTTCAGTGCCTCGCGCGGCCACGGCTCACGCAGTTCCGGCGCGTCCTCCGACAGCCGGTTCAGCGTGGTGGCCGACATCGGCAGCCCGCTCTGCGCCGAGGCCGCGGCCACCCGCAGGATCAGCCCGGGATCCTTCTGCGGGCGGGCATCGCGCGCGAGCACCACCTCTCCGGCATGTTCGACCACCCCCTCATCGAGTGGTCGACGCACCGGCATGCGCCGCAGCCTGGCCAGCCCGCGCCTCGGCAGCGCGTTGCCCGCCGTACGCAGCCCGACATCGACCGAGTATCCGACCGTGCGCGCAGCGTCGCTGAGCGTGCGGGCCAGATCGAATCGGTCGCCGATGCGCAGCGCGCTGCCGATCTCGTCGGCGTCCTGGGCGCGCAGCTGATCCCGGGAGCGCCCGGCCACGCGATGCAGCTCCGTGCGCACATCCAGCAGCCGCCGATGCGCCTGGGTCAGCCCGCCGCCGGGCACGTCCGGACCGAGCCCCGGCATGGCATCGGTCAGCTGGGCGATCGCCAGGGCATCGAGTAGCTGGATATCGCGGAGCCCGCCGCGACCGTTCTTCAGATCCGGTTCGGCGCGGTGCGCGATCTCGCCGCTGCGCCGCCACCGGGTCTGCGCCTGTTCCACCAATTCGGCGAAGCGCGAACGGATTCCGGTGCGCCATTCGCGCCGCACCCCGCCGATCAGCAGATTGCTCAGCTCGGCATCGCCCACGATGTGGCGGGCGTCGAGCATGCCGAGGGCGGCGGTGAGATCGTCGGCGGCCACCCGCAGCGCCTGCGGGACGGTGCGCACGCTGTGATCGAGCTTGATGTGCGCATCCCACAGCGGATACCACAGCCGATCGGCCACCTCCGCCACCCGCTGGGGGTCGACGTCGTCGTGCAGCAGCACCAGATCCAGATCCGAATACGGCAGCATCTCCCCGCGGCCCAGCCCGCCGACCGCGATCACGGCCAGGCCGCTGTCGCCGGTTATGCCGAGCTCGGCGCCCTTGCCGGTGAGCCACAGGTCGTGCAGATCGACCAGCGCCTGGCGCAGCGCATGGGCGTCCAATCGCGGATGACGGGTATCGCCACCCTCCAGCAGCTGGTCGCGGGCACGCACCAGGTCCGTTGCGCCGCCTGGCATCTCGCCACTCACCTGCATACCCACACCACCCAATGATCATGCGGGCGGCCCCGCCCCAACGTCTACGTGGGAAGCGGGGCCGCCGCTCGATTCGGTATCACAGAGCGTCTGCGTTGTGTTGTTGTCCTACAGAGCGTTCTGTCTGTACAACGTCGGCGCCTACAGGGCGTCGCCGCCCCGCTCGCCGGTCCGGACGCGGATCACCGCGTCCACCGGGGTGACCCAGACCTTGCCGTCACCGATCTTGCCGGTGCGCGCGGCCTCGACGATCACCTCGACCACCTTCTCGACCGAAGCGTCGTCCACCACCACCTCTACTCGTACCTTGGGCACGAAGTCGACGGAGTACTCCGCACCCCGATAGACCTCGGTGTGTCCCTTCTGGCGCCCGTAACCCTGCACCTCACTGACGGTCATGCCCAGCACGCCCGCCTGTTCCAGGCCGCTTTTGACGTCCTCCAGTGTGAACGGTTTGACGATTGCAGTAATCAGTTTCATTTTCGTCATGCCTCCTTGACGACGTCGCGTGCCATGCCACCCACAGCAGTCGCAGCAGCAAAATCGTATGCCGATTCCGCGTGCTCCGACTCGTCCAGGCCCTGGAATTCCTCTTCCTCGGTGGCCCGGAGCCCGATCGTCACCTTCAGGATGTACGCGATGACAAGCGAGATGATGAACGAGTACGCCAACACGGAGAAGGCGCCGACCGCCTGCTTGCCCAGCTGGCTGAAGCCGCCGCCGTAGAACAGGCCCTTGGCACCGTTGAGGCCCTGCGAGGCGTTCGACTCCGGGGCCAGGAACAGGCCGATGGCCAGGGTGCCCAGGATGCCGCCGATCATGTGCACGCCGACCACGTCGAGCGAATCGTCGAAGCCCAGCTTGTACTTCAGGCCGATGGCCAGGGCGCAGACGATGCCCGCGGCGAAGCCGATCGCCAGGGCGCCGAGGATGTTCACCGACGAACAGGACGGGGTGATCGCGACCAGGCCCGCCACGACACCGGAGGCGGCGCCCAGGCTGGTGGGCTTGCCGTCGCGGATCTTCTCCACGATCAACCAGCCCAGCATCGCCGCGGAGGTGGCGAAGGTGGTGGTCAGGAAGGTGGAACCGGCGGTGCCGTTGGAGCTGAGCGCGGAACCGGCGTTGAAGCCGAACCAGCCGAACCACAGCAGCCCGGCGCCGAGCATCACGAAGGGCAGGTTGTGCGGCCGCATCGGGGTCTTCGGCCAGCCCTTGCGCTTGCCGAGCACGATGGCCAGCGCCAGGCCCGCGGCACCGGCGTTGATGTGCACCGCGGTACCGCCGGCGAAGTCGATGGACTGCAGCTTGTTGGTGATCCAGCCGCCGTAGTGCACGATGTTGCCCGCGGCGTCGCTGGCGTTGGCGTCGAAGACCCAGTGCGCGACGGGGAAGTAGACCAGCGTGGCCCAGACCGCGGAGAAGATCAACCAGGCCCGGAACTTGAGCCGGTCGGCGACCGCACCCGAGATCAGCGCGACGGTGATGATGGCGAACATGAGCTGGAAGGCCACGAACACCGTCATCGGGATGTGCGTCGCGCCGGCCAGCGGGATATCCACCTCGGGGACGGCCTTGATGCCGTGCGCCGCATCCGCCGCCACGGCCGGCGCGGCGTCGGCGCCGATCAGGCCCTTCAGGCCGAAGAATTGGCCCGGGTCGCCGATCACGCCCCACTTATTGTTGCCGAACGATTCCGAGAATCCGTAGATGGCCCAGAGGACACCCACGACGCCCATCGCGCTGATGCTCATCATGATCATGTTCAGGACGTTCTTCGTGCGGACCATGCCGCCGTAGAAGAATGCCAGTCCGGGGGTCATCAGCAGGACGAGCGCAGAGCTCGCCAGCATCCACGCGGTGTCGCCGGTGTTCGGCAACCCGGTCATGGGATACGCCACCTTGTTCCTCCTCATCTCGGGCCCTGCCAAAACGCGGCAACGAGCCTGCACAGAAGGTTCGCTATTCGGTGTTTCATCCGTGCCGCCGCCGTGTTTCACGTACGTGAACGGATTGACATCCTGTGTTGCTAGCACGTTTCGTGCGCTACACAGCGAATTCGAGCTCACCGTGAGGCGCGTGTCGCGAGGAGAATTTTGTTCGCAAAAGCCGTGGTCAGCCTAGGCGAGCACCCGCTCCGAGGGGGTGCGGCACGCCCGCAGTCCCAGCCACAAGCATGCCGGGATGACGAGTGTCGATCCGTTACTAGCCCAGAAGTGCGTCGACGAACGCGCCGGGTTCGAACGGGGCCAGGTCGTCCGCGCCCTCGCCCAGACCGACCAGTTTGACCGGTACGCCGAGTTCGTGCTGGACCTGGAAGACGATGCCGCCCTTGGCCGTTCCATCCAGTTTGGTCAGCACCACGCCTGTGATGTCGACGACCTCGGCGAAGACCCGGGCCTGGTTCAGGCCGTTCTGTCCGACCGTCGAGTCCAGGACCAGCAGCACCTCGTCTACCGCAGCCTTCTTCTCCACAACCCTCTTGACCTTGCCCAGCTCGTCCATGAGGCCGGTCTTGGTGTGCAGGCGGCCCGCGGTATCGATCAGCACCACATCCACCCCCTTGTCGATGCCCGCGCTGACCGCGTCGAAGGCGACCGAGGCCGGATCGGCGGCCTCGCGGCCGCGCACGGTCTCCGCGCCGACCCGCTCGCCCCAGGTCTGCAGCTGATCGGCCGCCGCCGCGCGGAAGGTGTCCGCGGCGCCCAGCAGCACCCGGCGGCCATCGGCGACCAGCACCCGGGCCAGCTTGCCGGTGGTAGTGGTCTTGCCGGTGCCGTTGACGCCCACGACCAGCAGAATCGAGGGGTGATCGTCGTGCGGCAGGGCGCGGATCGAGCGGTCCAGTTCGGGGCGCAGCGCCTCCACGAGCACCGCGCGCAACGCCGCGCGTGCCTCGTCGGCGGTGCGGACGCTGCGGGCGGCCAACTCGGTGCGCAGGCGATCCACGATGGTGGCGGTGACGGCGGTGCCAAGATCGGCCATCACCAGGGTGTCCTCGATCTCCTCCCAGGAGTCCTCGTCCAGATCACCGCCGCCCAGCAGCCCGAGCAGGCTCTTGCCGACGGCGGTCTGGGAGCGGGACAGGCGGCCGCGCAGGCGGATCAGGCGGCCTTCGGTGGGGGCGATCTCATCGATCGCGGGGGCGGGCGCGGCTGTGTCGGCATGCGGGGCCTCGACAGCAGCGGCTTCGACGGGCGCGGTGTCAGTGGTCGCAGCGGTCTCGGCGGTTGCAGTCCCGGCAGGCGAGGTCTCGGCGGGCACAGCGGTCTCGGCGGGCGCGGCATCGGCAGACTCCACAGCCGGCGAAGCGTCGGAGCCCGGGACCGCGTCGGCCCCATCTGTCTGGGCTGGAGCCGTCAGCGCAGTCGTCTCCTGAGTGGGCTCCGCCGCGGCTGACTCCGGTGCCTCGTCGACCCCGCTCTCCGGCTCCGGCAGTCGGATATCGTGGATCGCGCGCCGAGTCGAATCCCGCGGGATCGCCGCATCGTCCCCGACGTGCGGCTGCCCGTCGTCGTCGGTCCGCTCGACCGGCACGGGTTCCGGGGGCGTGAGCGTGCCCGTCCCGGCGCCGCCCTGGCTGAAGCTGAAACCGCCGGACGCCGCATATCCCCCCGACCGGTCGGTGATTTCCTTGTCGGGCGCGGCGGGCGTCAGCGTCACCTGGCCACGCTTGTACCGGACGAATCCGGCAACGACCAGACCCACCACCAGCACGGCGGCGATCACGGCGATCAGAATCCAGGCTTGCACATTCACGGCCCCCATCCTGTCAGAACTGTGCCGACAGACTCCGCCCCGGCCGGTCAGCCCAGACGGCGGTAGTTCGTGGCCTCGGAATCCTCGGGTGCGGTAGTGAGGAACGCCTCGAGCATCTCCTCCGCAACGGCCGATGAGGTCAATCGCAGGCCCATCGCCAGCACGTTAGCGTTGTTCCATCTACGGGCGCCCGCGGACGTCTCGCGGTCGGTGCACAGCGCCGCGCGGACGCCCGGGACCTTGTTCGCCGCGATCGAGACGCCGGTGCCGGTCCAGCAGCAGACCACGCCGAAGTCGGCGCGACCGTCGGCGATCGCCCGCCCGACCCCCGCGCCCACATCGGGCCATGCGATGCCGTCGCCGACGATGTCCAACTCGTGCCCACGCCCGGCCAGCCACTCCACCAGGTGACGGGTCAGGTCTGTGGACTCGTCGGTTCCGAACGCAATCCGCATGTCCCCGAGGGTAATCGCCGACCTCGTCGACGTGCGGGGCGCTCCGGCCCGCAGTAACACATCCGCGGCTTCCGTGATCCGAGGACACGCCGAAATCGGCACCCAGACCCCCATAATCTACCGACCGGTTTGCCCTTCTCGACACTACAGGGCAGAAGCAGCGGCGAATCCAACACAGAGACAATAGGATCGGCGATGTGACCGATCGAAATGTGCTTGGAGGACCGCTGGAGGAGTGCGGCACCGATCCTCTCACCGGCTTCTACCGGGACGGCTGCTGCAGCACCGGCCCGGAAGACCTGGGCAGCCATACGGTGTGCACCGTCGTGACCGCGGAGTTCCTGGAGCACCAGAAGTCGATCGGCAACGATCTGAGCACTCCGCGCCCGGAGAACAACTTCCCCGGGCTGCAACCGGGTGACCGCTGGTGCGTGGTCGCGGTGCGCTGGCTACACGCCCACGAGGACGGTGTCGCGGCCCCTGTCATCCTCGCCGCAACCCACGAGAACGCCCTGGAGGTCGTCCCGATGGACACCCTGCGCAAATACGCCGTCGACGTCCCCGACGACGTCAGCGACCTGCTGTAACGGCATCGTCCCACCCGTTTCGGCCGTCCGTCCCGAGCTGGCGACCGGAACAGATGTGACGAGACCGACACCACCTGCCGGCGCGTACCGTCGAAATGGTGACATGGTGGCAAGACCGCACCGTCGAAGGGGAGCCCGGCTGGCGTCATCGCATCGGCGAGGCCGCGAACATCCACGAACGCAAGGAATGGGTCGCCATCGCCAAGGTGTACGACCGCCTCTCCGGCGACGACCCGATCGTCGACCTCGGCTCGGGCACGGTAACCATGCCTACCCGCGCAGCCGACAATCGCTGATCCACCCGGGAATCTGCCGAGTGCGTACCCCCGCCACCGGCATGTCAGGGCACTCGGCGACGTCCTGACGTTGGTCGCCGACTTCCGGAACGCGCAGATGCAGGTCGGCTGTGTCCGCAAGCCCCGCCGACTCCGCAAGCTCCGGCGGCCTACCGTCCCCTAGGCGGCGCGCCGCCGCTGACGGTGGGCCTTCTGGCGGCAGGCGGCGGAGCAGTAGCGGGCGGGGCGGCCGGTACCGGTGGGGCGTAGCGGGGAGCCACATATCGGGCACCGGGCAGTCATGGGGCCATTTTCATAACGGGTTTCGTTATGATCTCGGTTTTCGATGGCACCTTTCGTTATGGTCTGCGGCGGCGTCGCCCGGAGTGCGTCCAGTATGATCCGCGCGGCCGGAGCGAGCTCGTCGCCGGATCCCGAAAACCGTTGAATCGCAACGCACCCGGTGAACAGCGCCGAGACGTCGGCGACGGCGATGTCCGGGCGCACCGCACCCTGGCGCTGCGCCTCGATGAGCACCGTATGCAAGGCGCGATGGAACCGCTCGCCCGCCCCGTGCATGAGCGTGCGGGGCCACCCGTCGTCGGCGGTAATCATGTCGCAGACCGCCTTGCTGCGCGGGGACGAGACCACCACCTCGCGACAGAACGTGAAGAACGCCTCGCCCACGTCCGGCGCATCCAGGCAGGCCGTGGCCCGCGCGGCCATCTGGTCGATGCGCTGCTGCATCACCGCCTCGAGCAGATCGGTCTTGGTCGGGAAGTGACGGTAGACGGTCCCCGCGCCGACACCGGCGCGGCGGGCGATCTCGGCCAGCGAGACCGAGGTTCCCCGCTCGGCGAACGCCCGCTGCGCCGCGGTCAGCACCAGGGCCCTGTTGCGGCGGGCGTCGGCCCGCGATGCGGGACCGGTGACAGTGGGTGCGGCAGTGGTCATTTCGTTACGGCAGCCCTTTCCGGACCTGGCAAAACGAGTGCGTGCACCCGTATCGTCCGAAATACGGGTCAACCAACCCGAATTCTACCGAAGAGGTGACTATGTCCCCACAGCACGAACCGATCCTCGTCACCGGCGCCACCGGCACACAGGGCGGCGCGACCGCACGACGCCTGCTGGCCGACAGCACGCCCGTGCGCGCGCTGGTGCGCGATCCGGCGGCACCGGCGGCCCGGGCACTGTCCGAACTCGGCGCCGAGTTGGTGGTCGGCGACTTCGACGCACCGGACACGCTGGCCGCGGCGGTCACCGGCACCCGCGCGGTCTTCGCCGTCCCACCAGCCGCCTTCGGCCCCGACGGCTGGGATGTCGAGACCGAGGCGCACCGCGGCGCGGCTCTCGTCGCGGCCGCCCGCGCGGCGGACGTCGAGCAGATCGTCTTCACCGGCGTCGCCTCGTTCCAGCGCGACAAACGGTGGGGCGTCAACGGAAAGCGGCGCATCGAGGAGGCCATCGCCGCGAGCGGCCTGCGCTACACCCTGCTGCGTCCGGTGCGATTCATGGAGAACTATCTGTCCCAGGGGCATTTTCGGGTGGACGGCATCCGGGACGGGGCGCACCGCCATCTGTTCCCCGCCGACTTCCCCGTGCAGATGATCGCGGTCGCAGACATCGCCGACGTCGCGGCCGTGGCCTTCGCGGAACCGGACCTACTCCATGGCCGCACGGTGGAACTGGCCGGCGACCAGCTCACCATGCACGCCGCCGCGGCCGCCATCTCTGCGGCGGTCGGCACCCCGGTCCGCTATGAGGAGATCGGAGAATCCGAGGCGCAGGCCCTCGGCGCCTCCATCCACGAAGTCTGGCGCCTGGCACGCGAGGGCGACAGCTGGCACGCGGATATTCCGGCGGTGCGCGAAATCCACCCCGCCCTGCGCACCTTCGACACCTGGCTCTCCGAAACCGGTGCGGCCCAGCTGAAATCACTCCTGTCCGTTTAGCGAAAGAGCCCGACCGATGCCCCGAGAACTGAACGAATGGCAAGCGCGCACAGGCGGTTTCGTCCCGCGCCCCGATTTCGACACCTATGCCGAGAAATACTCCGAATATTTCGTCATGCGACGCCGCGACGGCATCATCGAACTGCGGATGCACACCGACGGCGGTCCCGCACAGTTCGGCTTCGCCGTGCACAACGCCTGGGCCCAGGCGTGGCTGGAAATCGGCAACGATCCCGAGAACGAGGTGCTGATCCTTACCGGGACCGGAGACCGCTGGCTCGGGGTCCCCGAGGCCGCGGCGGTCGCCCCCGAGAACGCGGCCAAGCCGCTCACCAGCGGCCCCTTTCCGCCCGACTTCGGCTACGAGCACGGCTTCTACGACGCCACGAAGCTGCTGGAGAACTTCGTCTTCGGCATCGATATCCCCACGATCGCGGCGATCAACGGCCCCAGCATCGCGCACACCGAATTCGCGCTGCTGTGCGACATCACCCTGGCCACCGAATCCGCCACCATCATCGATCCCCACTTCCTGGCCGGAACCGCGCCCGGCGACGGCCAGCAGCTCACCCTGCAGGAACTCCTGGGCACCAAGCGCGCCGCCTACCACCTGTACACCGGCCAGCCCATCACCGGACGTCAGGCGCTGGACCTGGGCCTGGTCAACGAGATCCTGCCCGCGAACGAACTCCTGCCGCGCGCATGGGAACTCGCCGAAACGATCATGAAGGGCCCCCGCACCGCCCGCCGCCTGACCCACGCCATCGCCCAACGCCCATGGAAACGCCGCCTCACCCAAGACCTCGGCTTCGGCATAGCCCACGAAATGTTCGGCATCGCCACGGGAAGAAACAGGTAGACACAAATCCTGGTGATCGGCGATAAGGCGGACACCGCGATCGCGCGGGTCGGCTGAGCCGCTGCAACTACCGCCGCGCCGACTCCGCAAGCTCCGTCGGCTTACCACTCCCTTGGGCGGCGGCGCCTACCAGGTTTTCCCCGCGTAGGCGCTGGGAGATGACCTGGGTGATGCCGTCGCCTCGCATGCTCACGCCGTAGAGGGCGTCGGCGATCTCCATGGTCGGCTTCTGGTGGGTGATGACGATCAGCTGGGACTTCTCGCGCAGCTGCTCGAACAGGCCGATGAGGCGGCGCAGGTTGGTGTCGTCCAGGGCCGCCTCGACCTCATCCATCACGTAGAACGGGGAGGGGCGGGCGCGGAAGATGGCTACCAGCAGGGCAACCGCGGTCAGCGACTTCTCACCGCCGGACAGCAGCGACAGGCGCTTGACCTTCTTGCCGGGCGGGCGGGCCTCCACCTCGATGCCGGTGGTCAGCATGTTCGTCGGGTCGGTGAGCAGCAGCCGCCCCTCGCCACCAGGGAACAGCTTGGCGAAGACGCCGACGAATTCCCGCTCCACGTCCTCCCATGCCTCGGTGAACACCTGCAGGATGCGCGCGTCCACCTCGGCGACCACGTCGAGCAGGTCCTGGCGGGCCTTCTTCACGTCGTCGAGCTGGGTGGACAGGAAGGTGTACCGCTCCTCGAGCGCCGCGAACTCCTCCAGCGCAAGGGGATTCACCTTGCCCAGCGTGGTGAGATCCTTTTCCGCGCGCTTGAAGCGGCGCTGCTGGGTGGCCCGATCGTAGGGCATCGGCTGCGGCTCGCTCACTGCCTCGCCCCGCTCCTTTGCCTGCTCGTACTCCTGCCATTCCAGCGCCGAGGGCGGGGTCGGGGTGGCCGGGCCGTATTCGGCGATCAGATCGTCCAGGGCCAGGCCGAACTGCTCGGCGATGGTCGTCTCCAGCTGTTCGATGCGCAGCGCGGCCTCGGCGCGGGCCACCTCGTCGCGGTGCACCGTGTCGGTCAGCTGGGTCAGCTGGGTGGTCAGCGCGCGTGCACGTTCCTTGACCTGATCGACCTGCCCGGCGCATTCGGTGCGGCGGCGCACCAGCTCGTCGCGCCGCGCGGACGCCTCGGCGACAACGGATTCCAGCTCGGCCGCGACCCGTTCGGCCGATTCGGCGACGACGGCGGCGACCGCGGCGGCCTGGCGGCGCGCGGTCTGGGCGCGCTCGGCCCGGGCCCGCGACTCACGTTCGGCCCGCGCGGACCGGCGCAGCGAATCCGCCTTGCCGCGCACCGATTCCGCGCGTTCCTCGGCGGTGCGCACCGACAGGCGCGCCTCCACCTCCATCGCCCGCGCCTCGGCCAACGCGGCGGCGGCCTCCTCGCGGTGCTGCCCCGCGGTCTCGGTGCCCGCGTCGGCATCTGGATCCATATCGGACTGTTCGGATTCCACCCGCCGCAGCCGGTCCTCGAGCTCGGCCAGCTTCTCGGAGTTCTCGTCGCGCGCGGTCTCGGCGGCGGCGCGCTGGGTCAGCAGCCGGTCGCATTCGGACTGCGAGGTCCGCGCCGCCTGGCCCAGCCTGCCCAGCCGGTCGTAGATCGCGACCAGCGACTGATCGGATTCGTGCAACGCCAGCAGCGCATGGTCGACCGCATCCTTGCGGTCGGCCTGTTCGGCCAGCGCACCCGCCAGCGCCGCCTCGAGTTCCTGAGCCTGCCGCTGCCAGGAGGCTAATTCTGCCGCAGCTGTGTCGATATCGGCCTGGATCTCGAGCTGGCTGGGTGCGCGGTCGGAACCACCCAGCAGCCAACCCGACCCGGCGACGTCACCCTCGCGGGTGACCACACGCAATTCCGGTCGCGCGGAAAGCAATTCGGCCACGGTCGAAATATCCTGCACGACAACGGTGCCCGCGGTCGCCGCCGCGATCGCGCCCCGCATATGCTCCGGGCAGCCCATCACCTCCGCCAGCCAGCGCGCGCCGGCGGGCAGCGGATCGGACGGCGGATTCACCTGTGCCGCACCGCCGTACACCAACGCGACCCGCCCGCCGTCGGCCTCCTTCAGCGCCCGCAGCGCGGCATGCGCGACCGGTCCCGCTTCGGCGGCGACGGCATCGGCGAGCGGGCCCAGCGCCGCCGCGACGGCCGCCTCGAATCCGTTGTGCACCTGCAGAATTCCCGACAATGGACCGATCAGGCCTGCGGCCTGATGCTCCAGCAGCCAGGCGCCGCCGTCGCGGCGGGCCAGCCCCATGGTCAGCGCCTCGATCCGCGCGCTCAGCGAGGCGACCTTCTTCCCGGCCTCCCGATCCCGGTCACGCAGTTCGGCAACCCGCTGCTCGGCCTGGTCGTGGGCCTTGGCGGCATGTTCGTAAGCGGCATCCAGCGCCTCCTCCCCGGCGTCGAGCTCCCCCAATTCGCCTTGCACCTGCTCGAATTCGGCCTCCGCGGCCGATCCGCGGGCCCGGGCCTCGGCCAGCGAGGTCGACAGGCGGGCGATATCACCATCGGCGGACTGGGCTCGGGTGCGCAGATTGTCCACCTGGCCGGACAGCCGGGCCAGCCCCTCGCGGCGGTCGGCGATCGCGCGAACCGCGGCCAGGTGCGCCTGTTCAGCGGCCTTGGCGGCCTGCTCGCGATCGTGCAGCTGATCCCGGGCGGCCTCGAGGGTGGCGGTGGCGACCTCGACCGTCTCGAGTAGTTCGGCCTCCTGCTCCTCCACGCGGGCGGCCTCGGCCTCGAGCTTATCGGGATCGCGCCCCTCACCGGTGGGCTGCTCGATGGTCAGGTTGCGGGCCCGGTCGCGGGCGATGCGGATGGTCGCGTTCACGCGCTCGACCAGCGCCGAGAGCTGGAACCACGTCTGCGCGGCCGCCTCGGCACCGGGCGTGAGGCGCGAGAGCTGGAATTCCTGTTGCGCCAGCGCGGCGTTGGCGGCGTCGAGCTCGGCCTGGACGTTGATCCGCTGCTCGCGGGCGTACGCCTCCTTGCTCTGCTGGCTCTCCAGCTCGGTGCGGCGGGCCACCAGGTCGTCGGCGGCCAGCCGCAGCCGGGAGTCGCGCAGATCCGCCTGCACGGTGGCCGCGCGCCGCGCCACCTCGGCCTGGCGGCCCAGCGGCTTGAGCTGGCGGCGCAGCTCGGTGGTGAGGTCGGTGAGCCGGGCCAGATTTGCCTGCATGGCCTCAAGCTTGCGGACCGCCTTTTCCTTGCGCTTGCGGTGCTTGAGGACGCCCGCGGCCTCCTCGATGAAGGAGCGGCGGTCCTCGGGACGCGATTCCAGGATGGCCGAGAGCTGCCCCTGACCGACGATGACGTGCATTTCGCGGCCGATGCCCGAATCGCTCAGCAGCTCCTGCACATCCATCAGGCGGCAGGTATTGCCGTTGATCTCGTATTCGCCGGCGCCGTCGCGGAACATGCGCCGGGTGATGGAGACCTCGGAGTAGTCGATCGGTAGCGCGCCGTCGGAGTTGTCGATGGTGAGGGTGACCTCGGCGCGGCCCAGCGGCGCGCGGCCCGCGGTTCCGGCGAAGATGACGTCCTGCATTTTTCCGCCGCGCAGCGCCTTCGCGCCCTGCTCACCCATCACCCAGGTAAGTGCGTCGACGACGTTCGACTTCCCCGAGCCGTTCGGACCCACCACGCAGGTGATGCCGGGCTCGAGGCGCAGCGTGGTCGCGGACGCGAAGGATTTGAAGCCCTTCAGCGTCAGACTCTTCAGGTGCACAGCACGCCAATCTACCTGCTGTCGGCCGATTGTCCGGCACACACCGGCGCGGCAACCGTGCCCAAAGGCCCGATCACCCGCCGCGGCCACGATCAGGTCAGCTCCCCACCCTCGCTAAGTTAACGACCATTTGCGCTTTGGCTGCGGACAATGAGAAGGTAGAGCTCCACTTATCGAACAAGGAGTTCTTCGTGGATCTGGACTGGTCACCCGCGGATCTGGCATTCCGCGACGAGGTGCGGGGATTCCTCGGCGAGCATTTGACCCCCGAACTGCGCCGGGCCGGCCGCCTGGCCACCAGCGTGTATCCGGACCATGAGGCCAGCATGCGGTGGCAACGGATCCTGCACGAGCGCGGCTGGGCCGCGCCCGCCTGGCCGGTGCAGTACAGCGGCTGCCCGTGGAGCCTGACCCAGCACTACATCTTCGACCGTGAGTCGACCCTGGCCGGGGCTCCGGGGCTCTCGCCGATGGGTATCCGGATGGTGGCGCACGCGATCATCGCCTTCGGCACCGACTCGCAGAAGGATTACTTCCTGCCCGGAATCCTGACCGGCGAGGTGTTCTTCTGCCAGGGATACTCCGAACCCGAGGCGGGCTCGGATCTCGCCTCGCTGAGCATGGCCGCGGTGTCCGACGGCGACGATCTGCTCGTCACCGGCAGCAAGATCTGGACAACCCATGCCACGGAGGCGAATTGGATCTTCGCCCTGGTCCGCACGGCCAAACTCGAGCGCAAGCAGCAGGGCATCACGTTCGTGCTCATCGAGATGGACACGCCCGGCATCCAGGTGCGTCCGCTCGTCATGACCTCGGGCGAACAGGTGCAGAACCAGGTCTTCTTCGATGCGGTGCGGGTACCCAAGGCCAATGTGCTGGGCCGCATCGACGACGGCTGGACCGTAGCCAAATATCTGCTGAACTTCGAGCGCGGCGGCGGCGCGGTGGGCCCCACCCTGCAGGTGATGGCCGAATCGCTGGCGGTGCAGGCGGTCTCGCAACCTAGCCCGAACGGTGGTGCCTTGCTGGACGATCCGGCGTTCGCGGCCAAGCTCGCCGACATCCGCATCCGCGCAGATGTACTGGAAATCCTGGAATATCGCACGCTGTCTGCGATTTCGCGGGGTAAAGATCCGGGTCCGGCGGCCTCGGCGCTGAAGATCCTCGGCACCGAATTGAGCCAGCAGCTCACCGAACTCACCCTCGAGGCCGCCGGCCCGCGGGGGCGGGCGTATCAGCCGCATGCGGCGATGCCGGGCGGACCGATCGCCGATTTCGTGCCGCCCGCCGACGGATATCTCAGCGGGCAGGACTGGCAGGCCGTCGCGCCGCTGCGGTACTTCAACGACCGTGCCGGGTCGATCTACGCGGGCAGCAATGAGATTCAGCGCAACATCATCGCCAAGGCCGGGCTGGGCCTGTGAACAGTTACGGACTGTGAAATGGACTTCGAATACACCGCGGAACAACAGCTGCTGCGCGATACCGTCACCGAGTTCCTGGCGGCACGGTACGACCTCGAGAAGAGCCGCGCCGCGGCCCGGGTCGGCATCGGCTGGCAGCCGGAGATCTGGCGGGCCTTCGCCACGGAGGTCGGCATACTCGGCGCCGCACTCCCCGAGGAGGTGGGCGGATTCGACGGCGGGGCAACCGAAACGCAGATCATCGCCGAGGCATTGGGCGGGGCGCTGGTCGTCGAGCCGTATATCGATACTGTCGTCGTGGGGGCCGGGCTGCTGCGGCGCGCGGGAGCGGAATATGCCGCGGAACTGTTGCGGGGCATCATCTCCGGTGAGGTGATCACGGCACTCGCCGCGCTGGAGGCGGATTCGGGCTACGACCTGTCCCGGGTGTCGACCACCGCGCGCCGCGAGGACGACGGCTGGGTTCTGGACGGCGCCAAGTCCGTCGTGACCACCGCGCCGCTGGCCACGCACTTGCTGGTCACCGCCCGCACACCCGGCTCCGCGGGGCTGTCGCTGTTCCTCATGAACGCCGGGGCGGCCGGGCTGACCATGCACCCCTACCGGACGATCGACGACCGCCAGGCCGCCGATCTGGTCCTGGACGGCGTGCGGGTACCGGCCGAGGCGCTGCTGGGATCCGAAGGCACCGCGGATGATTCGCTAGCCATCGCGGCCGATGAGGCCGTCGCCGCCATCACTGCCGAGGCGGTCGGTGCGATGCGGCGCGTGCTGACCGACACCGTCGATTATGCCAAGCAGCGCAAGCAGTTCGGCGTGCCGATCGCCAGCTTCCAGGTGCTGCAGCACCGCATGGTGGATATGCACCTGGAGCTCGAACAGGCCGTTGCCGCGATGTATCTGGTCACGCTGAAGCTCGGCGCCGCGCCCGCGGAACGGGCGCGGGCGGCGGCCGCGGCCAAAGCCACGATCGGCCGTGCGGCACGCTTCATCGGCCAGCAGGCGGTACAGCTGCACGGGGCCATGGGCATGACCGAGGAGCTGGCGATCGGCCACTACTTCAAGCGACTGACCGCGATCCAGTACGAATGGGGCACCACCGATCAGCACATCGCCCGATACGCGGCGCTGACCCGGCCATAGACCGCAGGCCTGCCAGGGGCTCGAATTCAGCTGCGGGGGTCCACGCTACCGTCAACAGCATGCAATTGGCGGTCGGATGTGCGCAGTGGACGCATACGGCGTGGCAGGAGCGGCAGCCTGATCCCCGCGAGCGCCTGCGCGGCTATGCGGACTGGTGCACAGCGGTGGAGGGGAACACGACGTTTTATGCGATTCCGGCTCGCAAGACCGTGGAGTCGTGGGCGAAGCAGACGCCGCCCGAGTTCCGGTTCGTGATGAAGCTTCCGAAAACCATTACCCACGAACATCGCATGAACGGAGCCGAGGCAGACCTGGACTCCTTCCTGACCGCGATCGAACCGCTCGGCCCGCGCATCCACGCCCTGTGGGTGCAGCTGCCCGCCTCGTTCGCACCGACGGATCTCGGTGTGCTGGCGGGCTTCCTGCGCCGCCTGCCACGGCAGTACCGTTACGCCGTCGAGGTCCGCCACCCCGCCTTCTTCACCGAAGACCGCGCCGCCGGGCAGCTCGAATACGTGCTGAACCGGCTCGGCGCCGAATGGATCCCCTTCGACACCACAACCCTGTTCGCCGCCGGCCCGCGAAGCCCAGGCGAACGCGAGGCTTGGGGCAAGAAGCCCCGCCTCCCCCGCCGCGACAGCGCACTGACCGAATATCCGATCGTGCGGTACCACGGCCGCGACGACGCCGAGGCCACGATCGCGGGCTGGCAGCCCTGGGTAGCGACGGTTGCCGCCTGGCTCCGCGAGGGCCGCTCCCCCACCGTATTCATCCACACCCCGGACAACGCCCAATCCCTGGTCCTGGCACGGCAATTCCACGAAGCAGTATGCATAGTCCTGCCGGAACTGGACTCGCTCCCAGAGCCCGCACCGACCGAACCTATGACGCTGTTCTGACTACAACGATGACGAGAACCCGCGGAACACTCAGCGCACGGGCTCGAAATCCCGCGAGGCGATGTATGTCGGCCGCGGCATCGGCGCGGAATACGGTGTCGTGAGGGTGTTCTCGACACTGTTGAAGACCAGGAAGATGTTCGAGCGCGGGAACGGGGTGATGTTGTTCGCCGATCCGTGCATGATGTTCGAGTCGAACAGCAGCGCCGAACCGCGGGCCCCGGCGAACTGGGCGATGCCGTGCCGGTTCGCCAGTTCGGTGATGTGCGCGTGGGAGGGTACGCCGATCTGCTGCTCCTGCAACGACTCCCGGTAGTGGTCGGCCGGGGTGGCGCCCTGACACGGCACGTAGGTGCGGTGCGAGCCGGGCATCACCATCAGGCTGCCGTTGAACGGGTAGTTGTCGGTCAGGGCGATCGACAGGCTGACCGCGCGCGGCGCGGGCATCCCGTCCTCGGCGTGCCAGGTCTCGAAATCCGAATGCCAATAGAAGCCGGCGCCCTCGAAGCCGGGCATGTAGTTCACCCGGCTCTGATGGATGTAGACCTCCGAGCCCAGCACCCGCCGCGCCAGCCCGGCGACGCGCGGATCGCGCGCCAGCGCCGCCACCTTCTGGCTGATCCGGTGCACCTGGAAGATCGATCGCACCCGATTCGACTTCTTCTCGATGATCACCCGCTCGTCCAGGCGCAGCTCCGGGTCACCGGCAAGCCGCTCGGCCTCCTCGGTGTATTCCGCAACCTCAGCGGGCGTGAGCAACTCGTCGATGATCACGTATCCGTTGGTGTCGAAATCCGCGCTACTGACCCCATCGGGCGACCCCGATTCGATCCGACCCCACACCGTCGGGTCGGTGCGTTCCGCGAGCGGGGCGGGCCCCTGCGTGCGGGTCGGGTAACGGTCGATTCGATTGTCGGCCAATGTCATACGGCAATTCCTCCTTACAACCCCGGTACCGCGACCAGCGGGTACACGCCGTTCTCGTCGTGCACCTCCTGGCCGGTCACCGGCGGATTGAACACGCACAGCATCCGCATCTGGGTGCGGGTTTCGACGCGGTGGCGCTCGTGTCCGTTGAGCAGATACATCGAGCCGGGGCTCAGTTCGTAGGTGACCCCGTTGTCGAGATCGGTCAGCGTGCCCTCGCCCTCGACCAGCCAGACCGCCTCGACATGGTTTTGATAGTGGAACTCGTGTGCGGTTCCGGCCTGAATTGTCGTCTCGTGGAACGAGAATCCGACCAAATCTCCGCCCAGCACGATGCGCTTGCTGCGCCAGCCGTCGGCCGCGACATCGCGATCGGTGCCGGTGATCTCCGCGGTAGTTCTAACGATCATGCTCAGCGCCCTGTCCGCACGGTCTGCACGGCAGCGGTCAGAATGCCCAGGCCGTGTTCGAGTTCGTCATCGGTAATTGTCAGCGGCGGAAGCAATTTCACCACCTGGTCCTCGGCGCCGGAGGTCTCCACCAGCAGCCCGTTTTCGAAGGCGATGCGGCATACCTTGCCCGCCTGCGAGGCGTCGTCGAAGACCAGTCCCTGCACCATACCGCGACCGCGGGTGGAAAGACCCGTGTGGTCGTGGGCCAGGTCCCCGAATGCCTCGTGGATCCGCTCGCCCTTGGCCGCGGTGGACTCCTCCAGCCGCTGGTCGGACCAGAAGTGGTCCAACGCAACCGTGGCCGTCACGAAGGCCGGATTGTTGCCCCGGAAGGTGCCGTTGTGCTCGCCGGGGGCCCACTGATCGAGCTCGCGACGCATCAGCACCAGCGCCAGCGGCATGCCGTAGCCGCTAATGGATTTGGACAGGGTCACAATATCGGGTGTGATGCCGGCGATTTCGAAGGAGAAGAACGGGCCGGTGCGCCCGCAGCCCATCTGCACGTCATCCACGATGAGCAGAATTCCTCGCGAAGAACACAATTCGGCCAGGTGGCGCAGCCATTCGGCGCGCGCAACATTGACCCCGCCCTCACCCTGCACGGTCTCCACGATCACCGCCGCGGGCTTGTCCACCCCGGAGGAGTTGTCGTCCAGGGCGCGCTCCATCCAGGTGAGCTCGACGCCGTCGAGATAGCCGTCGTAGGGCATCGGATTCACGTGCACCAGCGGCACACCCGCACCGGCCCGCTTGGCGGCGTTACCGGTCACGGACAACGCGCCCAGCGTCATGCCGTGGAATGCGTTGGTGAAGTTGAGAATCGTGGTGCGCCCGGTCACCTTGCGCGCGAGTTTCAGCGCCGCCTCGACGGCGTTGGCACCGGTCGGTCCGGGGAACTGCACCTTGTAGTCCAGCCCGCGGGGATCCAGCAGCACGCGCTCGATCGTCTCCAGCAGTTCGCGTTTGGCGACGGTGGACATGTCCAGGCCGTGGGTGATACCGTCGCGCGCGATGTAGTCCAGCAGCGCCTGCTTGAGTACGGGATTGTTGTGCCCGTAGTTCAGCGCGCCCGCGCCGGCGAAGAAGTCCAGATAGTCTCTACCGTTACCGTCGCGCAGCCACGCACCCTGGGCGGTGTCGAACAATGTCGGCCACGCCCGGCAGTAGCCACGAACATTCGATTCCATCGTTTCGAAAACGGTCATCTCAGCGGTGGTCATCGTTGTTCCTCCGTGGTGTTATCGCCACCGTTGTGCAGTGGCGCGATCCGGTACAGGTCTTCCGATTCATGCCCGTCCGGAAAGTCCGTGGGTTCGAACAACGGCTCGCGGGTCAGCTGCGCGCCATGGCGGCGGGCGAGCGAGGCGAACATCGCCAGCGAGGCCTCGTTGTCCGGGGAGACCGTCGTCTCCAATATTGAAATACCATGTCCTACAACGTCATAAACTAGTTGATCGAGCATTTTTACGCCGATGCCACGGCCCCGGCAGGTCGCGTCGACGGCAACTTGCCAGATGAACAGCACCTCCGGCGCCTGCGGGCGCAAAAATCCTGTTACGAATCCCACTAGGTCACCGTCGATTTCAGCGACAACCGAGGTGGACTGGAAGTCCCGACACCACAGTAGATAGGCGTAACTCGAATTGACATCCAATACCTGGGAATCCACCGCAAGCCGCCACATAGCGGCCCCGTCGCCGATTCGGGGCGAGCGGACAATCACTGCACTGTCGGTTGCGGGCGTAGATGTTTCGTCAAGATCAGGACTCAAAGACGTACTCCGCGTTCGGGTCTGCGTCACCTCTCTAGGTTTGCGAACGAACTTTGAGGAGACCCCGTCGGCTACTTTACGGTCGTGTTACAAGTTTGTTTTCAGTGAGTTTCCTCACTTAACGGCATACTGACAACGAACCTCGCCCCACCTCCCGGGCGATCGCCGCATACGACCCGACCCCCATGTGCGGCAACGGTTTCCGCGACCAGCGCCAGGCCGATCCCGGTGCCCGTGCCCGAACGACGGCTGCGGCGCACCGTCACGAAACGTTCAAATATCCGCTGCTGATCCTGCGGCGCCACACCCGGACCGGCGTCGTCGATGGTGATCACCACCTCACTCCCGACCCGCCCGGCGGTGATCGCCACCACACCCCCGCCGTGCCGCTCGGCGTTGTCCAGCAGATTCACCAGCGCGCGCTCGAGCTCGAGTTTGCGGCCGGCGACCGTGGCATCGACCGACACCCGTAACAATTCGGGCGGATAGTGCCGTTCGGCGAGGGTGTGTGCGAGCAGCTCGCGCACGGAAAGCGGTTCGGCATCGGCGCGGTGCATGCGGGCCTCGGCACGGGCGAGCGCCAGCAGATCGTCGAGCAGCCGTCTGAGATGGTCCAGTTCGGCCTGCACCAGCGCCAGCGCCCGGCGGGAACGTTCGGGCAGGTCCTGCTCGTGCCGGGCCATCACCCCCACGCTGGTGGTCAGCGTGGTGAGCGGAGTGCGCAGCTCATGGCTGACATCGCCGACCAACCGACGCTCGCGATCGATGCGCCGCTGCAGCGAGTCCACCATGGCATTGAACGCGTCCACGGTCGGCGCCAGATCCGGATCGTCGGTATCGGGCAGCCGGGTGCCCAGCTCGCCCGAGGCGATGCGGGCGGCGGCGCGGGTGACCCGCTGCAGCGGCTCGAGCAGCCGCCGGCTCAGCCATAACCCGACGATCGCGCCGATCGCCGTGCCGAAGACCACGCAGGCGATCAGGGTCATCCAGACCCCGCGGCCCAGCACCGAGACCGACACCGCCAGCACCGCGGACACCAGCCCAGCGGTCAGCGCAAACGCGATGACCGTGCGCCCACGCAGGCTTTGGCTACGCGACAGCAACCGGCGATGCCCGGGCGGTCCCGGGCCACGCCGGGACACGCTGCGCTCACCCACCCCGCCGACCAGCCATCCCCTCAGCGCTGTACATCGAGCCGATAGCCCAGCCCGCGCACGGTCACCACGACGACCGGATCCGACGGATCACGCTCGATCTTGGTCCGCAGCCGCCGCACGTGCACGTCCACGATCCGCTCGTCACCGAAAAAGCCACGATCCCAGACTCTTTCGAGCAGTACGCTGCGCGAAAGCACCCGCCCCGGGGTCTCGGCCAGCTCGCACAGCAGCCGGAACTCCGTCAGCGTCAGGTGCAGCTCCTCCTCGCCCCGGCGCACGGTGCCGCCCTCGGGCGAGAGCACCAGCGGCAGCTCGGGATCGGCGTCGAGCACCAGCTCCTGCGGGGTCTGCGGCTCGATGGTCTGGTTGGCGCGCCGGCGCAACGCCCGCATGCGGGCGGTGATCTCCTTGATCTCGAAGGGTTTGGTCACGAAGTCGTCGGCGCCCGCCTCGAGCGCGGCCACCACGTCGTGAGTGTCGTCGCGGGCGCTGACCACGATGATCGGCACGTCATGGTCGCGGCGGATCTCACGGATGCAGGTGAACCCGTCCATATCGCCGAGCATGAGATCCACGATCATCACATCGGGGGCGCCGTTGTCGCGCAGGTGCTCGAGCGCGTCCTCGGCCTCCTCGGCCTCGGCCACGTCGTAGCCCTCGTCCTCCATGGCCAGCCGCAGTGCGCCGCGGACCCGGTCGTCGTCCTCCACGATCATCAGGTTCGCAGTCATATCCCATTCCCTAGCTGGCACACGGCGAGGGCGCCCTCAGGCATCCTCTTCGGGCTAACGCCTCTTGGGGGTACCCGAGAGGACGCTGAGGTAAACGTAGGGCAATCGAACTGCCACTATCAACCACTCGGCCATCGGCGGGCAGGAATGCGAAACTGTTATCGGCCTGTTACATTGGGCTTTGCCGCCGAACGGCAGCAGTGTGATTACCGACACACCGGGTCGCACTCCCGATATTGACCGTCACAACCGACCGACAGCCGGATCTTCGCACCCGCAGCGGAACCGAAAGGTAGCGGAGTACCCCACAATTGCATCCGAAAACCTTCGGCTATCACCGTGATGCGCCGCCGCTCCCGCGCGCCCCGTAAACTGGCTCGCGAACAGTTCGGCGATGGGTGCGCAGCGGGGCCAGTCCTGACGCTTGCGCGGCAAGTGCAGGAGACACCATGTCAGGTCGCCCCACAGCGGAAGCGACGGTCAGCAAACACCCCCGATTCGGCGCGTCCAAGAGTGGCATCGCGACGTGCCTAGTCCTGGCGGCCACGTTGCTGGCCGCATGCTCGTCCGGCTCGAGCCCGGAACACAACGCGGCGCCGTCGAAGTCGGCCGCGCCGACGATCACGGTGACCCCGGCCGGCGGCACGAACGTGGACCCGCTCAGCAAGATCCAGGTGAGCGCCTCCGACGGCCAGCTGACCACGGTCACGATGACCAACGAGGACGGCAAACCGATCGACGGCATCTACACCCCCGACAAGACGGTGTGGAAGCCCGCGGCTCCGCTCGGGTACAACCACACCTACACCGTGACTGCCCAGGGCATCACGCTCACCGGCCCGATCGGCCCGACGAAGGCCTCGTTCAGCACCCTCACCCCGAGCAATCAGACCAAGGTGTATCTCACCACCACCGGCCAGGCACCCATCGGCGACGGCGGCACCTTCGGTGTCGGCATGGTCATCGTCGCCCACTTCGACGAGTCGATTCCCGACCGGGCGGCCGCGGAGAAGCGCCTGACGGTCACCACCGATCCACCGGTACGGGGCTCGTGGTACTGGCTCGACGACCAGAATGCGCACTGGCGGCCCGAGAAGTACTGGGCGCCGGGTACGAAGGTGAACGTCGCGGCGAACATCTACGGCGCCCAGCTGGGCAACGGGCTGTACGGGCAGGAAGACTCCAAGGCCTCGTTCGTGATCGGCCCCTCGCACGTCTCGATCGCCGACGACAACACCAAACAGGTGCAGGTCTACGAGAACGGCAATCTGATCCGTACGATGCCCACCTCGATGGGGATGGGCGGCACGCAGGTCGTCAACGGCAAGACCATCTATTTCTGGACCATGCCGGGCACCTACACGGTGATGGGCCGGGGCAATCCGGTCGTCATGGACTCCTCCACCTTCGGCCTGCCGGTCAATTCCCGGCTCGGCTACAAGGAGGCCATCAGCTGGGCCACCCAGATCAGCGCCGATGGCATCTATCTGCACGAGCTGGCGGCCACGGTGTGGGCGCAGGGCAACACCGACACCTCGCACGGCTGCCTGAACCTCAACCCCGCCAATGCGCAGTGGTACTACGGCTTCTCGAACATCGGCGACGTGGTCGAGATCCACAACACCGGCGGCCCGCCCCTGCAGGTCTGGGACAACGGCGACTGGACCCTGCCCTGGGACCAGTGGCAGCAGGGCAGCGCGCTGAGCCGGTAGCGCCGGAACGCGGCAAGGGCCGCCTCCCGAAGCGGGGAGGCGGCCCTTGCCGATTACCGACCGGAGTCAGCTCTTCTTGCTGTACGGGAACTGCTTGTCCAGATCCAGGTTGAGCTGGAGCACGTTGACCTGGGGCTCACCCATGAAGCCGAGCGCACGGCCCTGGGTGTGCTTGGCCACGACCGCGCGGATCTGGTCCGGCGACACCCCGCGTGCCTTGGCGACCCGCGGAATCTGGATGTTCGCGTAAGCCGGGGAGATGGCCGGATCCAGGCCCGATGCCGATGCGGTGACGGCGTCGGTCGGCACCGGGGTGTCGACCGAGGCGTTGCCGCGGATCGGCACGATCTGGCCGGTCGAATAGTCCGCCCCGACCGTCGCGCACTGCACCGCGAGGCCCTTGTAGAACGTGATGAACGGCCTCGGGGTCGTCGGGCACGGCTCGTTGATGCTGACCACCTTGGTCGGGTTCACGACATTGCCGTGCGAGTCCCGCGGCCCCATCACCGACAGCACCGCGCCGACGCCGCCGGAGGTGCAGAACGGCCGGCTGCCGTCCACACCCTCCAGGGTCCCCACCGCCTGGCTGCGCGAGCACACCGTGCTCAGCAGCGCCTGGGTGATCTTCACGTCCTTGGGGTTCTTGGTGGCGTCCGGATCCTTGGGATCGGAGCTGGTGATCGTGTCCACGATCGACTCCGGTCCCATGTTGCCGAAGGTGGAGCTGGCCGGGTCGTAGCCGTCCGGAATCGGGCTGTTTCCGCTCGCATCCGCCGCGGGGATCGCGTTGGTGGGACGCGTCTGGAAGTACTGCACCAGCGCATTGCCCTTACCGTCGGTGAAGGCCTGACCGATCAGGCTGCTGCCCACGATCTTGCCGTTCTCCTTGACCAGCGACCCCTCGGCCTTGTTGTGCAGGCCGGGCAGCTGAGCCACCGCGAAAACCAGTAGCGGATAGGCGATCCCGCAGATCACCGTCAGGACCAGCAGCGCACGCAGCGCCGCTAAGTGCTGTCGAATCCAGGTTGACATTCGCATTAGGACATCCCGGGGAAGAATTGAATGATCAGGTCGATGACCTTGATGCCGATGAAGGGCAGGATGATGCCGCCGATGCCGTAGATGTAGAGGTTACGGCTCAGCAGCTTCGATGCACTCGAGGGCCGGTAGTTGACCCCTCGCAGCGCCAGCGGAATCAGCGCCACGATGACCAGGGCGTTGAAGATGACCGCGGACAGGATCGCCGACTGCGGGCTGTGCAGCCGCATGATGTTCAGGATGTCCAGACCCGGGAACAGCGACACGAACATCGCGGGAATGATCGCGAAGTACTTGGCGATGTCGTTGGCGATCGAGAACGTGGTCAGAGCACCACGCGTGATCAGCAACTGCTTGCCGATCTCGACGATCTCGATCAACTTGGTCGGGTCCGAATCCAGATCCACCATGTTGCCGGCTTCCTTGGCAGCGGAAGTACCGGTGTTCATGGCGACACCCACGTCGGCCTGGGCCAGGGCGGGAGCATCGTTCGTACCGTCACCGGTCATGGCGACCATGCGGCCGCCCTCCTGCTCCTTCTTGATCAGCGCCAGCTTGTCCTCGGGAGTGGCCTCGGCGAGGAAGTCGTCGACACCGGCCTCATCCGCGATCGCCTTGGCGGTCAACGGGTTGTCACCCGTGATCATGACGGTGCGGATGCCCATCTTGCGCATCTCGTCGAAGCGCTCGCGCATGCCCTGCTTGACGACGTCCTTGAGGTGGATGACGCCGAGCAGCGTGGCCTTGCCGTTGCGAACCTCGCCGACGACCAGCGGCGTGCCGCCGGAGGCGGAGATGCCGTCGACGGCCTCGCCCAGCGCCGGGGGAACCTCGCCGCCCTGCGCGCGCACCCATTCGGTGACCGCGCTAGCGGCGCCCTTGCGCAGCTGATGCCCGTCGGACAGGTCCACACCCGACATGCGGGTCTGGGCGGTGAATTCCACCCAGGTGGCACCGGTCAGCTCGCCCGCGGAGCGCTCGCGCTTGTTGAACGCCTGCTTGGCGTACACCACGATCGAGCGGCCCTCGGGGGTTTCGTCCGCGAGGCTGGAAAGCTGTGCGGCATCGGCCAATTCGTCCGCGGAGACACCGGGCACCGGCACGAAGTCCGAGGCCTGGCGGTTACCGAGGGTGATGGTGCCGGTCTTGTCCAGCAGCAGGGTGTTCACGTCGCCGGCGGCCTCCACCGCACGACCGGACATGGCCAGCACGTTGCGCTGCACCAGGCGGTCCATGCCGGCGATGCCGATGGCCGAGAGCAGCGCACCGATCGTCGTCGGAATCAGGCACACCAGCAGCGAGACCATCACGATGCCGGTGACGCCGTAATGGTTCAGCGTCTGGTTGTCCAGCACGCCCGGGTTGTTGGCCTTGGAGAAGATGGCCAGCGGCTGCAGCGTGGCCACGGCGAAGACGAAGATGATCGTCAGCGCGGCCAGCAGGATGTTCAGCGCGATCTCGTTCGGCGTCTTCTGCCGCGAGGCGCCCTCGACCAGCGCGATCATCTTGTCGATGAACGATTTGCCGGGCTCCTGGGTGATCCTGACCACGACCCGGTCGGATAGCACCGTGGTGCCGCCGGTGACCGCGGAACGGTCGCCGCCGGATTCGCGGATCACCGGCGCGGATTCGCCGGTGATGGCCGACTCGTCCACCGAGGCAATGCCTTCCACGACGTCACCGTCACCCGGAATGACCTGCCCGGCCTCGACGACCACATGGTCGCCGCGCTGCAGTTCCGGCGCCGCAACACTCTCCTCGACGACGCGGGCGCCGGGCGACCAGTCGACCAATCGGCGAGCGAGGGTGTCGGTCTTGGCCTTTCGCAGCGTGTCGGCCTGAGCCTTACCGCGCCCCTCGGCGACGGCCTCGGCCAGGTTCGCGAAAAGCACGGTGAGCCATAGCCATACGACGATCGCCCAGGCGAAGAACGTCGGATGCGTCACGGCCAGCACCGTGGTCCACACCGCGCCGATCTCGACGATCAGCATGACCGGGTTCTTGTACAGCGTGCGCGGATCGAGCTTTTTCAGCGCGTCCGGCAGCGACTTCAGCAGCATCTTGGGATCGAAAAACCCACCGGATACCCGGCTCTTGTGCTCAGTCGCCGGCGGCTGCTGGTGCTCCGGTGCGGAGCTCTTGTCAATGGTTGGAGTGGTCATATCAGTGGATTCCTTCAGCGAGCGGCCCGAGCGCGAGCGCGGGCAAGAAGGTGAGGGCGACCAGGATGACCGTCACGCCGGCGACCATGCCGACGAACAGCGGCCGGTGCGTGGGCAAGGTGCCCTCGGAGGCGGGAGTATGTCCCTGCATGGCCAGCGAACCGGCCAGGGCGAGGGCAAAGATGATCGGCACGAACCGGCCGAACACCATGGCCAGGCCGAGCGCGGTATTCCACCATGGGGTGTTGGCGCTCAGGCCCGCGAAGGCCGAACCGTTGTTGTTCGCCGCGGATGTGAAGGCGTACAACACTTCCGACAGGCCGTGCGGGCCGGTATTGGCCATCGCGGCACGTTCGCCCGGCAGCGACATCGCGGTGGCGGTGCCGATCAGCACGATCAGCGGCGTGGTCAGGAAGTAGGCCGAGGCCAGCTTGATCTCGCGCGGGTTGATCTTCTTGCCGAGGTATTCCGGCGTGCGGCCGACCATAAGGCCGGCGACGAAGACCGTGATCACGGCCAGGATCAGCATGCCGTACAGGCCCGAGCCGGTACCACCGGGCGCGACCTCACCCAGCTGCATGTTGAACATCGCCATCATGCCACCGGTACTGGTCAGCGAGTCGTGCGCGGAGTCGACCGCGCCCGTCGATGTCAGCGTCGTGGCGGTGGTGAACGTCGCCGAATCCGGGACGCCGAACCGCGTTTCGATGCCCTCCATGGACGCGCCGATCGCGGTCGGAACGGTGCCGTGGTGGTGCAGCTGGAAGAAGTTGGTCAGGATCACGCTGAACAGGGCCAGCGAACCCATCACCGACACGATGGCGAAGCCCTGCTTGGGGCTGCCCACCATGCGGCCGAAGGTGCGCGGCAGCGAGAAGCTGATCACCAGCAGCAGGAAGATCTCGACGAAGTTCGTCCACGAGGTCGGGTTCTCGAACGGGTGCGCGGAGTTCACGTTGTAGAAGCCGCCACCGTTGGTGCCGAGTTCCTTGATGACCTCCTGGCTGGCCACCGGGCCACCCGGCAGCGTCTGCGTGCCGGTGTTGCCGACCGTGTGCGCAACCTGAGACCACAGGTGGAAGTTCTCGACCACACCGCCGGCGATCAGCACGATCGCGAAGACGAAGGCCATCGGCAACAGGATCCGGATGGTCCCCCTCACGAGATCCACCCAGAAGTTGCCCAGATCGCCGGTACGGCGCCGGATGAATCCGCGCACCAGGGCGATCGCCACGGCGATGCCGACGGCGGCGGACACGAAGTTCTGCACGCCCAGGCCGCACATCTGCACGACGTGACCCATGGTGGATTCACCGGCGTAGCTCTGCCAGTTGGTGTTGGTGATGAAGCTGATCGCGGTGTTCCAGGCCAGGTCACCGGTCATCTTGGTGCCCGGATTGCCTAGATGGAACGGCAGATGCTGCTGGACCAGCTGCAGGAAGAACAGGAACAGCACGCTGATCGCCGAGAATGCGAGCACGCTGCGGGCATAGATGCCCCACGTCTGCTCGACCCCGGGTTCGACGCCGATGAGCTTGTAGATGCCCCGCTCGGCCCGCGAGTGCTTCTCACTGGAATACACCCGGTACATGTAGTCGCCCAGTGGTACGTGTACCAGGGCGAGCGCGATGATCAGGGCCGCAATAAAGACGATCCCTGCGGTAGTCGTGTTCACCTAGAACCTTTCGGGGTACAGCAGCGCAGCAATCAGATAGATGGCGACGCCGACGGCCAGGACGAGACCGATAATGTTCTGCGTCACAGCCGCTCAACTCCCCGCTGGATCAGCCCGAGTAGGGCGAAGATCGCCACGGTTACCACCGTGAACACAACGACAGACATGTGTCGAAACCTTTCTTGGACAAACGCCGCATACGAGCGACGCAGTGAGTCAAGCGTTCAAATGGCCAGTTTTCGAGGTTCTTGACGCCTTCTTAGCGCCTCGAGCCTCCGCATTGACGGCCCACTTACGGGGGTTCCCGATGTGTCGCCCACAGGGTGTAAAGGTCGAGGTCAATGCCGTCAAGAAAACGTCAACGATGTCGTACGGTGCGGCGCCGGCGGTAGACAGGGTAAAGCTCGACTACGCGTATCTGCCGTCGAGACCTCAACTAATCTATAGGAGACGCAGATGCCCGGTTTCGCTGGCAACGAGCGCGCCAGCAAACCATCGGCATCATGTCTCCCCGCGCACGCGCGCCCGGCTCGACGCGAGATGATGAACAGGTGAAACGCGGTCAACTACGCATCTATCTCGGTGCAGCCCCCGGCGTGGGCAAAACCTTCGCCATGCTCGGCGAGGCGCATCGTCGTATCGAGCGCGGCCGCGATGTGGTTGCCGCGGTGGTGGAGACGCACAACCGCCCCAAGACCGCCGAGCTGCTCGAGGGCATCGAGCGCATCGCACCGAAGGTGATGTCCTATCGCGGCACCACGCTGCCCGAACTCGACGTCGAGGCGGTGCTGCTCCGTGCGCCGGCGGTGGTGCTGGTCGACGAGCTCGCGCACACCAACGTCCCCGGCTCGGAGAACGAGAAGCGCTGGCAGGACGTGCACGAACTGCTGGCCGCCGGCATCGACGTGATCTCCACGGTCAACGTGCAGCATCTGGAGAGCCTCAACGACGTGGTCGAGCAGATCACCGGGGTGGTGCAGCAGGAAACCGTGCCCGACTGGGTGGTGCGCGGCGCCGATCAGGTGGAGCTGGTCGATATCACCCCGGAAGCGTTGCGGCGCAGGATGTCTCACGGAAACGTCTATGCCGCCGAAAAGGTCGACACGGCGCTGCGCAACTACTTCCGTCCCGGAAACCTCACCGCGCTACGCGAACTGGCGCTGCTGTGGCTGGCCGATCAGGTCGATGCCGCGCTGGCGAAGTACCGCGAGGACCATTCGATCACCGATACCTGGGAGGCGCGCGAACGCGTCGTCGTCGCGGTGACCGGCGGCCCGGAGTCCGAGACCATCGTGCGGCGCGCCAGCCGCATCGCCACCAAATCCAGCGCCGATCTGATCGTCGTGCATATCGTGCGGGGCGACGGCCTGGCGGGGGTGTCGACGCAGCGAATGAACCGGCTGCGCGACCTTGCCACCGGCCTCGGCGCCAGCCTGCACACGATAACCAGCGAAGACGTGCCCAATGCGCTGCTGGATTTCGCGCGCGGAGTGAACGCGACCCAGCTGGTGCTGGGCACCTCGCGGCGCTCGCGCTTCGCCCGAATGCTCGACGAGGGCATCGGATCGACCGTGGTGCAGCTCTCGGGCAAGATCGACGTGCACATGGTCACCCACGCGGAATCCAACCGGGGATTCCGCTGGCGGTCGCTGATGCCGCCGGAACGCAAACTGTCCTCGTGGCTGGCGGCCCTGGCCGTCCCGGCGCTGATCACCGCGGTCTGCTACTACTTTCTGGATTCGCGCCTGGACCTGGCCGGGGAGAGCGCGCTGTTCTTCATCGGCGTGATCATGGTGGCGCTGCTGGGCGGCGTCGCACCGGCGTCACTCTCGGCGGTGCTGGGCGGTCTGCTGCTGAACTGGTTCTTCGTCTCCCCCCGCTACAGCCTGACCATCGCCGAGCTGAACAACTTCCTCACCGTCGTGGTGATGGCGATGGTCGCGGTGGCGGTGGCGGCACTGGTGGACATCTCCAAACGCCGCACCAGCGAGGCGCGCACCGCCTCCCGGCAGGCCGAGCTGCTGACCCTGTTCGCCGGGGCCGTGCTGCACGGTGCGGACCTGCACGATCTGCTCGAGCACGCCCGCGAGACGTTCGGCCTGCGGGCGGTCAGCCTGGCCACCGAGGAGGATGTCGTCGCCTGCGTCGGCGAGAATCCCGCGCGGCGGGTCAAGGACGCCGACACCGCCATCGAGGCCGGCGACGACGAGCACTGGCTGCTGCTCAACGGCCACTCGCTCACCACTGCGGATCGTCTCGTGCTGGGCGCGGTGGCCAATCAGGCGGCCGGTCTGGTGCATCAGAGCCAGCTGTCGGACGAGGCGCAGGCCGCGGCGGGGGTGCTCGAGGCCGACCGGCTGCGCCGTGCGCTGCTCTCAGCGGTCAGCCATGATCTGCGCACGCCGCTGGCCGCGGCCAAGGCGTCGGTATCGAGCCTGCGCAGCGACGACGTGGAGTTCTCCCCGGAGGACACCGCCGAATTGCTGGAGACCGTCGAGGAATCCGTCGATCAGCTCACGGGCCTGGTCGGCAACCTACTGGATTCCTCGAGGCTTGCGGTCGGGGTCGTGAAACCCCAACTCAAGCGGGTGTATTTGGAGGAGGTCGTCAATCGCGCGGTCGTCGGCGTCGGCATGGGCACCCGTAGCCTGCGCCGCGCGGTGATGGACCGGGTGAAGGTGGAGGTCGGCGACGTCGCCGTCCTCGCCGACAGCGGCCTGCTGGATCGGGTGCTGGCCAACCTGATCGATAACGCGCTGCGCTACTCGCCCAGCGACACGCCCATACGGGTCACCGCCGAACACACCGGAGACCGCGTGTCGCTCACGGTCGTGGACTACGGTCCCGGAGTGCCGACCGGACTGGAGGATCAGCTGTTCGAGCCGTTCCAGCGCATGGGCGATCGCGACAACTCCACCGGCGTCGGCCTGGGCCTGTCGGTGGTGCGCGGATTCGTCGAGGCGATGGGCGGCACCGTGCACGGCGAACCGACACCCGGCGGCGGGCTCACCATGGTCATCGATCTACCGGCCGATCAACAGGAATCCGAATGAGCGGGCCGGGGTGCGGTGCGCCCGGCCTCCCGCTCATTCCCCACAGACGAGGAGAAATACAGGTGACGACACCGGCTAGCGCGAGCGACGACCGCCCGGGCGGCTCGCGTATGCAGGCGGGTGCCCGCGAGCGCGACCAGACCGGGGCCGTGCAGACCAAGGTGCTGGTGGTCGATGACGAGCCGCAGATCCTGCGCGCGTTGCGGATCAACCTGTCGGTGCGCGGCTACGAGGTGATCACCGCGGCCACCGGTGCCGCAGCGCTGCGGGCAGCGGCGGAGAAACATCCCGACGTGGTGGTGCTCGACCTCGGCCTGCCCGATATGGACGGCATCGACGTGCTGGCGGGCCTGCGCGGCTGGAGCCAGGCCCCGGTGATCGTGCTGTCCGCGCGCACCGATTCCGCGGACAAGGTCGAGGCCCTGGACGCCGGCGCGGACGACTATGTGACCAAGCCGTTCGGCATGGACGAGCTGCTGGCCCGGCTGCGGGCGGCGGTGCGCCGTGGCGCCACCGCGACCGAGGGGTCGGATCCGGTGGTCGAGACCTCGTCGTTCACCGTGGATCTTTCGGCGAAGAAGGTCATCAAGCGCGGCGGCGATGTGCACCTGACGCCGACGGAATGGGGCGTGCTGGAGATGCTGGTGCGCAACCAGGGCAAACTCGTCGGACGGCGCGAGCTGCTGCGGGAGGTGTGGGGGCCGTCGTACGCCACCGAGACCCATTATCTGCGCGTGTATCTCGCACAATTGCGCAGGAAGCTCGAGGACGATCCGTCGCATCCGAAGCATCTGCTCACCGAGGCGGGGATGGGCTACCGGTTCTGCGTGTGAGCCCGGTGGTGGCGCGGTTCACCCGATACTCCAATGCCCAGGACGAGAGACTGATGGCAGGATCGAGGCATGGCTGAACAGATTTCGACCGGCGCCGTACCCATCTCCCCGAGCGCGAAGGCCCCGACCACGCTGTGGGTCGAGCGCACCGCAACCCGGCGCTACACCGGGCGCAGCTCGCGCGGCGCGGAGGTCCTGATCGGCTCGGACGGCGTGCCCGGCGTGTTCACCCCCGGCGAGCTGCTCAAGATCGCGCTGGCCGCGTGCACGGGGATGAGCTCGGATTTCCCGCTGTCGAACCGGCTCGGCGAGACCTACGACGTCACCATCCGGGTGTCCGGCGACGCCGACCGCGAGAGCGAGGTGTATCCGGAACTCAACGAGGTCGTCGAGCTGGATCTGTCCGAGCTCGACGACGCCGGGCGCGAGCGGCTGCAGGTGGCCGTGCAGCGGTCCATCGATAAGGTGTGCACCGTGGGCAGGACGATCAAGGCCGGAGCCACGGTCAACCTGTCGTTCCAGGTTGACGCATAGGCTCTGGAGTCGTGAGTGTGGAACCGGTCCGGATGACGGCATGGGTGCACGGCCTGGTGCAGGGCGTGGGCTTTCGCTGGTGGACCCGCGCCCGAGCGCTGGAACTGGGCCTGATCGGCTCCGCGCGAAACACGCGCGACGGCCGGGTCCATGTTATTGCGCAGGGCCCGCGCGAGAATTGCGAGAAATTACTGGACCTACTGCGCTCCGGGACGACACCGGGCCGGGTAGACCTGGTTGTGGAAGATTGGAACGCCGCCCAGGGCGGGCTCACGGGATTCGTGGAACGGTAAGCGGCGGGGACAGGGAGTCGATCGGTGGCAACGGAACATCCGGGCATGAACCCATACGGTCCGGAATCGAACGATCCCGCGGCAGCAGGCCCGGCGCCCACGGAGTCCCTCCGGGACGCGACCGGATCGGAGCCGGAACCGCCCGCTCGGGCAATCGGGGAACCCACCGCACGCCTGGAGCGCCCCGGCGCGGGTGAGTCCGGATTCGCCGAACCCAATCCGACGTTGGCGATGCCGGGCATGCCCGATCCGCTGGCCGGTCTCGGCTATCCCGCCGCCCCCGTCCCCGCCGAAGAACCCGACGTCGGCGGCGCGGTCTATCCCCCGGAACAGCCCCGCGGCAGCATCTCGCACCAGGAGCCCGGCCGCACCCAGCCCCGCCCGCCGACGGTGGCCGAGGCACGCGCCCGGGACAAGGCCCGCAAGCGCGCGCAGGAGGCCGAACAGGCGGCGGCCGACGCGCTCGAGGCCAAGCGGCGCAAACGCAAGAAGACGCTGATCGGCGGCGCGGCGGTCGTCGGCGTGGCCGCGGTGGTGGGTGCCGGATATCTGGCCTGCCAGGCCGCCGAACAGCCCGATGTCACCGCCTACTGTGTCAGCGACACCAGCGGCCAGCAGACCGTCGTCAACGACAACGACTGCACCGCCGCGGAGGCCTATGCCACCAACAATGGCTATTACCACAGCGGCATGCCCGCCATCTTCTTCTTCAACGGCCACCAGTATCACTACTACTACTACGGCGGCGCGAACAACACCATCGGACGCCCGCCTTCCGGCGGCAGCTTCTCCGAGCCGAGCGGCGCGCATATCAGCACCAAGAGCGGCACCGTCGTTCGCGGCGGGCTGGGCTCCAAGAGTGGCGGAAAGTCGGGAGGTTCCTAGGTTATGCGCCGGGTACGTGGAAAGCCGCGGGTGAGTTGGCAGCGGATCATCGCCGATCAGGGCCTGGTCTTCGGCTCCCCCGGCGTCGATACCAACGGGCAGCCCCGCCCGTACTGGGACGAGTCGGTGCACTATGAATTCGATCTCGACGAAATCCTCGCGATGGAGGCGCAGGTCGAGGTGCTGCACACCATGTGCCTGCACGCCGCCGAGCAGGTGGTGCTGACCGAGCGATTCGCCGATTTCGGTCTGCCCGAATGGAGTTGGGGCCCGATCGCCGAGTCCTGGCACCGCAGCGACCCGTACGTGTACGGCCGCTTCGACCTCCGCTACGACGGGCGCGGCCCGGCAAAACTCTTGGAGTACAACGCCGATACCCCCACCTCCCTGCTGGAGGGGGCAATTGTGCAGTGGCACTGGCTGACCGATGTGTACCCCGGCGACGACCAGTGGAATTCGCTGCACGAGAAGCTCGTCGAGCGCTGGGGTGAGCTACGCAAGATCCTGCCGAAGGGCGATCTGCACTTCACCTGGTCCTCGGCCGACGCCAGCGGCGAGGACAACGTCACCACCGCGTACATGCAGGAGACCGCCGCCGAGGCCGGGTTCGACACCGTCGCACTGCCGATCGAGGAGATCGGCTGGGATACCGAGCTCGACCGCTTCGTCGATCTGGCCGAGGCCCCCATAGATTCCATCTTCAAGCTGTATCCGTGGGAGTGGGCCCTGGACGACGACTTCGGCAAGCGCCTGGTCGGCTCACTGCCGCACACGATGTGGATCGAGCCGCTGTGGAAGTCCCTGCTGTCCAATAAGGCACTGCTGGCGGTGCTGTGGGAGATGTATCCCGGTCATCCGAACCTGCTGCCCGCCTACATCGACGACCCGCACGAGCTCACCGAATACATTCGCAAGCCCAAACTGGGCCGCGAGGGCGCCAACATGACCATCGTCGGTGCGGGCATGGAGACCTCCACCGGCGGCGTCTACGGCGAGGAGGGCTACGTCTACCAATTGCTGGACCCGCTACCGGATTTCGACGGCATGCGCCCGGTGCTTGGCGCCTGGATCGTCGGCGACGCCGCCGCCGGCATGGGCATCCGCGAAACCCCCGGCCTGATCACCGACGACACCTCTACGTTCGTGCCGCACCGAATTCCGAGTACGTAGCGCAGATCGCCTCGTCATCCCGGCGTGCTTGTGGCCGGGATCCACCGCAATTCGCTGCGTACCTCAGCCGCGGCGTTCGGCGAGGCGTGCAAGTAAGCGCTTGTGGACCGCGGGCGGCAACATGTCCGACACATCCCCGCCGAAGGTGGCCACCTCCTTCACCAACGAGCTGGACACGAAGCTGTGCACCGGATTGGTGGCGAGGAAGAAGGTGTCCACACCTGACAACTTCTTGTTCATCTGCGCCATCTGCAGCTCGTAATCGAAGTCGTTCGCGCCGCGCAGCCCCTTGACGATGGCCGAGATGCCCTGTTCCCGGGCGAAGTCCACGGTCAGGCCGTACCAGGATTCCACCCGGACTCCTCGCAGGTCCGCGGTGACCTCGCGCAGCATCTCCATGCGCTCATCCACGCTGAACATGCCCTGCTTGTTCTTGTTGATCATCACCGTCACCACGACCTCGTCGAATTGCGCTGCCGCGCGGGCGAAGAAGTCCAAATGTCCGTTGGTCACCGGATCGAACGATCCGGGGCACAGTGCTCCAGCCATGAAAAGAACGCTAACAGGTCAGAAAACCCACAGGCGCAGGGTCAGGAACCGCAATGTGCCCACGCCCGCGGTGACGACGATAACCGCGATCACCTCGGGGAGATCGCCGATGCCCGGGGCCAGGAAGTCCAGCAGCGCCAGCGCGCCCGAGGTGATGGCCAGCCCGGCCAGCGCCAGACCGCCGCCCTCGAGCTGCGCGGTAAGCCAGCTGACCCGGTTCGAGGCGTGGAAGGTGAGGCGGCGATGCAGTTCGTTGGCGATGGCGGTGCTCACCACCGAGCCGATCAGGTTGGCTATCTGCGGTCCCCCGCCGTAGCAGGCCATGAACAGCAGGAAGTAGCCGATATTGCTCAGGCCGCCGACGAGGGCGAAACGGATCAGCTGCGCCAGCCACCGGTCACCGCGCAGATAGACCCCGAGCCGACCAAGCGTCTCGCGGATCCCGACCGTCGCGCTGCGCACGGTATCGGTCGCTGCCAGCACGGTGCCGGTGACGGCGTCGGTGGCGGTCTGCACGACATCGAGGGTGTCGTCGGGGACGGGTCGCGGGTTTTCCTCCGCGCCCGAATGTGCCGGGTATAGGACAGCCATGATCAAATCCGATCAACATCGCCGAACCGCGGGTCCGGCTATCTACCGCTCAGTAAATAATTTATCACCAAACGGAGCGCTTTCCTCCACTTGTTTGTGTGGCGTAGGAAACACCCCGCCGACACACCGCGAGCGAACTGGCTACCGGCCGCTGACGGGGGGCACACTGGCTTACGGCGGCACGGAGGTTCGCCGTAGCAGGTCGGCAGGAAGTGGGGTAACCAGATGTATCGCGTATTCGAGGCTCTCGATGAACTGGTCGCGATCGTCGAAGAGGCGCGCGGCATCCCACCCACCCGCAACTGCATCGTGCCGCGTGGGGACATGCTCGAACTCCTCGACGACGTGCGCGAGGCCATCCCCACCGAGCTGGACGACGCGCAGGACGTGCTCGATCACCGCGACAAGCTCGTCGACGACGCCCGCAACTCCGCCGAATCCGCGGTCACCGGGGCCAACAAGCAGGCCGAGCAGACCGTCGGCGGCGCCCGCGCGGAGGCCGATCGCATCCTCGCCGATGCCAAGTCGCACGCCGATCGCATAGTGGCCGAGGCCCGCGCGCACGCCGACCACCTGGTCGCCACCGCAACCTCCGACGCCGAGCGGGTCGTCGCCGACGGGAAGGCCGAGTTCGAGGCCGTGACCGGGCGCGCCCGATCGGAATCCGAGCGGATGATCGCCGCCGGGCAGGCCTCCTACGAGCGCTCGGTCGCCGAGGGCCAGTCCGAGCAGGACCGCCTGGTGCAGCAGACCGAGGTGGTGCGGGCCGCGCACGGGGAGTCCGCGCGGCTCGTCGATGGCGCCCAGGCCGAGGCGGACCGGCTGCGCAACGAGTGTGACCAATACGTCGACGGCAAGCTCGCCGACTTCGAGGAGACTCTGCACAACGCCCTGCGCACGGTGGGCCACGGCCGCCACCAGCTGCGCACCGGCACGGGCGTACCCGATTACGCGGGCGAGTTCCGCAGGTAGCTCTCATCCGTCATTCCGGCGTGCTTGTGGCCGGAATCCATCAGGAGATCCCGGCCACAAGCCCGCCGGGATGACGGGAGTGCATTTGGGCTGGCGATGCGCGTTCGGTATCGTAGAGTGGTTGCCCATCCAATGCCTACCCCCGAAATGAGTATTGCCCAATGCCCGCCGAATCCGGTCCCGGTTCGCGTCGTCGCCTGACCGACGCGGGTTTCGTGCTGGACACCCGCAGCCTCGGGCGCAAGCCGGGGTCGATGAAAACCCTGCAGCGCTCGGTGACCGTATCGGAGAAGATCGGGCTGGACCTGGTCGCGGTCCCGGTCGGCGCCGAGGTGCAGCTGGATCTCACCCTGCAGTCGGTATCGGAGGGTGTGCTGGTCATCGGCTCGGTGTCCGCGCCGCTGGCCGGCGAATGCTCGCGCTGCCTGGAGTCCTTCACCGAGGAGCTCACCATGCAGGTGACCGAGCTGTTCGCCTATCCGGACAGCGTCACCGAGCAGACCACCGAGGAGGACGAGATTCATCGCCTCATCGACGACATGATCGACCTGGAACCGGTGGTCGTGGACGCGGTCGGCCTCGAACTTCCGCTGCAGCCGCTGTGTGAACCGGACTGCCCGGGATTGTGTGCCGAATGCGGTGTGCGGATGGCGATTGCAGGTTCCGATCATGGGCATGAGATACTGGACCCTCGCTGGGCAGGGCTTGCCAAATTTACGGCCGAGTCCCCCGGCACCGGCGGCCCCGCCGCCGAACTGAACTAGACGTAACCAGATTTCCTCCTGGCCCGTAGGGCCCGGGGAGGGAATGCAGACAACAGAGGAGAAGTAGAAGTGGCCGTTCCGAAGCGCCGGATGTCTCGTTCCAACACCCGCTCGCGGCGCAGCCAGTGGAAGGCCACCGTGCCGACCCTGATCACCTGCCCGAACCGGGCCTGCGGCGAGAAGACCCTGCCGCACACGGCCTGCCCGAACTGCGGTACCTACAAGGGCCGCCAGGTCACGTCAGCAGTGTGATAGCACCGGCAGCGCACCGTGACCGCCAGTAAGGACGGCGCGGACTCGCCCGCAGTGGGTGAGTCCGCCGACCATACGAGCTTGCTCGAGGCACTCGGCATCGGCCTGGGCGAGGATCTGCTTCGGCTCGCCCTCACCCATCGGTCCTTTGCCTACGAGAACGGTGGTCTGCCCACCAACGAGCGCCTGGAATTCCTGGGCGATTCGGTCCTGGGCCTGAGCATCACCGAGCGCCTCTATCTCGAGCATCCGGACAAGTCCGAGGGCGAGCTGGCGAAGCTGCGTGCCAGCGTGGTCAACATGCACGCGCTGGCCGAGGTCGCCCGCAAGCTGGGCGAGGGCGGCCTAGGCCGTCATCTACTGCTCGGCAAGGGCGAGGAGATGACCGGCGGGCGCGATAAGGCGAGCATCCTCGCCGACGGCATGGAGTCGCTGCTGGGCGCGGTGCATCTCGAGCACGGCATCGAGGTGGCGCGCGAGGTAGTGCTGCGGCTGTTCGCCGATCTGCTCGAGCGCGGCCCCCGCATGGGCGCCGGCCTGGACTGGAAGACCAGCCTGCAGGAGCTGACCGCCGAGCGCAGCATCGGTGTGCCCGCGTACGAGATCACCTCGACCGGCCCGGACCACGACAAGGAGTTCACCGCGACGGCGGTGATCGGTGGTCAGGCCTACGGCAAGGGCATCGGCCGGTCGAAGAAGGAAGCCGAACAGAAGGCCGCCGGCGCCGCCTGGCAGTCCCTGAACGAGGGGTAATGCCCGAGCTTCCCGAGGTCGAGGTCGTGCGACGCGGCCTGACCGATCACGTCGTCGGTCACACAATCGAATCGGTCACGGTGAAACATCCCCGTTCGGTGCGCAGGCATGTGCCCGGCGGGGATGATCTGTCTGCGCGCCTGTCCGGGTTGCGCGTGGAATCCGCGCAGCGCCGCGGCAAATTCCTGTGGATGACGTTCGACGATCCGGATACCGCCCTGGTGGTTCACCTCGGCATGAGCGGGCAGATGCTGGTGCAGCCCGCGGATGCGCCGCTGGAGAAGCATGCCCACATCATCGCGACCCTGGATTCGGGTGCGCATCTGCGGTTCGTCGATCAGCGCACCTTCGGCGGGTGGGCGCTGTATCCGCTGGTCGAGGTCGACGGCACGCCCGTGCCCGAGGCGGTCGCCCATATCGCCCGCGATCCGCTGGATCCGCGCTTCGACGCCGACGCGGTGGTGACGGCGTTGCGTGCCAAGCACTCCGAGATCAAGCGGATTCTGCTGGACCAGACCGTGGTGTCCGGGGTCGCCACCTAATTAGTGCACCCTGCTGACCTGGAGGTATGGTGTACAAGTGTCAGTACCGGACGGTTTAATTTTAGATATCTACGCGCGCGTATCCCGCCTCGGCGATGATCGTCAGCGTTCCACAACAGGGCAGGTCGAGGACTGCCAGGTCCGAGTCGACGACCGCGGTGCGCAGACCGGCGAGATCCACATCGAAAGCGGACGGTCCGCATGGAATCCGCGGGTCCGCCGTCCGGCGTGGGAGCGGCTGATGGAGCGCTTGGAGTCCGGCGTTACCGGCGGGGTGATCGTGTTCGACATGGCGCGGTTCTCGCGCCGCCCGATCGAAGGCGAACGGTTGATCCTCGCAGCCGAGCGCGGCATGGTGGTGCTGGACAGCGAAGGTGAATACGACCTCAACACCGCGAACGGGCGGAAAACTTTCCGAGATCAGCTCAATAATGCCGCGTACGAATCGGACCGGCTGTCGACGAGGGTCAAGCGCGGAAAGCGGATCAAGGCGGCGCGCGGCGAGCCGCTTACCTCGCATCGTCCGTATGGGTTCGAGAAGGATGGCGTAACGATCCGCGAGACGGAAGCGGTCGTCTTGCGCGAAATGACCGCACGATTGTTGGCCGGAGAAAGCAAGAACAGCATCACCATTGATCTCAATAAACGAGGTAAACAGACTGCCACCGGCGGAACGTGGGCTCCGGACACTATTACACAGGTCCTCAAGCGTCCGCGCAATGCGGGATTAGTTGAACATCTCGGAGAGATCGTATCCGAGATGCCTGGCACTCCCATTCTTGACCCGAACGATTGGCGACGCGTCCTCGCTATTTTCGCCGCCCGGCGACGCGGGCGCCCGATTTCCGAGCCTTATCTCTGCTCTGGAGAGATTTATTGCGGTCTGTGCGGTCATCATCTGACCGGGCGTCCCAACCCGAATAGAACTCCTTACGAAGACGGATCGGTGCGACGCCAGTATTGGTGCCAGAAGAAGCCCAAGAACGGCGGATGCTACGGCATTATTATCGACCAGCGGGAAGTCGACAAGCACATAGGTGCAGTGGTCGTGTCGATTCTGGCCAACCCCCGTCATTCGGAAGCTGTCGAGAAGGCATCAAAAGCAGCCAACGATGCCCGCAGGCCGCTCGAAGCCGAAATCGCCGAATGCGAACAGCTGGCGGATGACCTATCCACCAGATTAGGGCGTGGCGAGATCAAGCTGAGCAGGTACGAGAAGGCCATCGCGCCGCTCGATCTCCGGATCGACGAACTCACCGCCAAACTAGCGAAAATCGACGCTACACCTGCGGCAATCGATCCGGCAGAGGCCGACGAAGTCGAACGGGCAGCGGTCGCGGAGTGGTCGGCCCGATGGGACAGCGCAACGACAAAAGAATGCCGTGTCATGCTCCGTCAAGCCCTCACGGGGCGAAGAGTCATCATCAAGCCCGCCGAGCCGGGTGCGCCCCGCCGTTTCGATCCTGAGCTGATAGCCGCCCGCATCGTCGTTGACCCCGAGAAGAAGGCAGCGTAGCTACTAGCCATCGAGGTCGGCGACGGCCATTTGTCGCGTATTGCACACGTCAGCCGGCCGGAGCGTAATCAGCGCAGTCTGCCGTGGACCCGATCACGGTCCTGGGTATCACCGGACATCCACGCACATCGTTCCCGGACGTCGGTCTCACCGATGCCGCCAAGCGCGCCCGAACGCTGTCCTGTGGGCTGTCGTCGCCTATCGCGGTTTGCTACTCGGTGTACAGGTCCCGCAGCGCGTTACGCCATTCTGTTAGCCGGGTGGGATTCTCTTCGATCATCTGGTCCCACTTGGCCGGGTCGTAAAGGAGTTGGCACACAAGCTTTCCCAAGCAGTATTCGATGCGGCGGTCCACCGGCCATTCGGATGCAGTGATGTCCACCGCGAACAATTCGATGAGCCGATCGATGACGTAGTCACGCATATCCTCCTCCGCACCTGTCGACGGGAGGTGCGCGGGCCTGGCATCCTCCTCGTGCATCGAATACAGGACACCCGCGTGCATCAGTCGTTCCACGAGCGCTCTGCGCCGCGCAGGGTCGGCGAGGTCGTCGACCTCGAGCAGAATCGCGACCTCTTGCGCCAGCTCCTTCCGTCCAGGAGGGTTCACGCCGGGGCGGGGCAGATCGTGCAAGTACAGCAACCGCTCGCTCAGATGGCAATAGAACTGTGCATCACGCTCGAGCGCGAAGTCGTGGCAGGAGGGCCGGGCGTGCAGGTTGCCGAACAATCCTCCCAACTCGAACTCGATCAGCTTGTCGCGGTCACTGTTCGCCATCCTGTAGAGGTGCATCGCATCATCGATTCCGGCTTCAGCCAGTCGATGCAGCACCGCGTTCCGACCTGCACGATCGGAAGGGTCCAGGATCGTGAGCGCGGTCGCCACCTGGAGTGCCAGCGCCGGTCGATCGACCGGCGCCGGTGCGGGGTCAGGCAAGTAGTGCAGGTCTATCAGCCAATCCCGGTATATCGCGAAACTCTCGATGTCGTGGTGGGACCAGTAGATGTCGGCCTTGCTGCTCAAGAACGCGAAGACTTGGCGTGCGTAGCGGTCGATCGTCGTGTCACGGCCACTGGCCGCCGGGCCCCGAACCCGCCCGCCTGCACCAACTCCCGCCTCGGCCAGCCGATACAGCAACGCCCAGCGCGCTACCCGATCTTCCGGATCGAGGACATCGAGCGCACCGGCGACCTCGAGTGCCAACGCCTGCTGATCGACAGGCGCCGGCGCAGGATCCGGCACGTCGTGCAGCTCCCGCAACCAATCCCGGTAACTCGCCAACACGTCGACCTCGTGCCGCAGTCCACCATTCACAGCTGGCTGCCTACCCAGCAAACCGATTACTTCCCCCAACGCATAGTCGATTGCCGTGTCGCGGTCGTCGATGGCCATCGCCCCGACGTGCATGACACGGACGATGCCCGCCTCGGCCAGGTGGCGCCGCACAGCTGCGCGCCCCGGGCGGTCTGCAGGGTCCAGTGTTTCAAGTGCGGTAGCCGCCTCCAGGGCCAGCATTCGCCGTCCGGGCATCCCACCATCTCCTTTTGACGAGGGCCAGTTCAAGCGAACGTTCGAGCCCTATCCCCCGGCCCCGAAAACACAATGCGAGCCGCCCAACCTAATCGAATGCCAGCACAGCCAGTTCGTTCCGAATTCCGTTCCCTGCCAACGTCTTCGCCGTTGAAATGTACAGGTCAGTGATGTGGTCACCGGGAAGCCTGGCCCCTCGTCGCCGCAGGACACCGGACCTGGAGGTCGGGCCGCCCGCGATTTTGTGAGATCACGCCGAGGTGAGTTATTGGCCGCCCGGCTGTTCTCCGTGCTCCTCGTCGACTAGTGGCCTCAGGTCGCGATATTGGATGCGGGCCTTGTGCATTCGGCCGAGGTATCCAGCGACAGCCCGCCCGATGTCGGCCGGGTCCGTCAACCCGAAATTCATGCGTGCTTCCAGGTCCGCGCGAGCCGCCTCCCAAGAGCTGTCGATGTAGCTGCCGTCCGGTTTCCACAACGGGGTGAGCGGGAGCATGTCACGCAGTCGGTCCGGCGGCTCGGACTCGGCTCGCTCGCGATCTTCGAAGACCGCCAACAATCGGGCGAGGGTGATCTCGGTATCAGCCGCGATGTCGGCGGCGTCGAGACTGGCAGTGATGACCTCGCGGGTCTGGCCGATGCCACGGTGCAGTGGAGCTTTCAGCTCGGGATACCGCGTCAGGACACTGACGTCGTTGGTGACCGCGCTCCACAAGTCCGGATCGGTTCCCTCGTCCAGGCTCACCGCGGCGGCGTCGAGTTGCCGCGCAACGGCGGTCAGCGACACATCGGCAAGACCTGTCTCAGGGGTCAAACCCTGCGCTGCGCCCTGCCGCTGAATCAGGGCTGTCAGGAGATCGAATCCGCCGCGGGCGGTGCGGTCACGGTGCAACAGGTCCGGGCCGCCGCCCTTGCGCCACAACCGGATGGCCTGGTCGTGGGCGGCTTGGCTGATCTCGTTGCGCTTGTCCATTTGCTGGAAGTCCAGCAGCGACTCCAACTGAGCCATCTTGTCGAATCGAACGCCCAGCTCCGCCAACGGGGGCAGCGATCGGACCAGTGTGTCGGTGGCTTCGACGTAGTCGCTGCACGAGTAGGGCCGGTGTGGTTCACCGCCGAGCCAGCACCCGACAGGATCGACACCGACCGGCCACGGAACGACTGGTTTACTGAATGCTCGCAGCCCAGCAAGAGCGACCTGCAGTGAACCGCCGTAGCTCTGGGATCGTTCGCCGTATCGCACACTGTGGATGACGGAGCCATACAGGATCCAACCGGTCTCGGTGCTGTCGGTTTCAGTGAGACCGCCTCTTTCGACCTGCCCGCTGTAGGCGAGCAATTCCGGGTCCACCGGTTCCACGACCACTCGAATGTTGATGTTGGTGACTCGGGGATCGTCGTCAGCTTCCGCTTCCGCAGAGGGAGACAGGCCCAGTTGAGCGAGCATTCCCTCGCTCGGGTGCAGCATCAGCGCCAGCGGCACGCCGGGCAGCAATTCGCCGTCCCATAGCTTCTCGAAGCCGTGCTGGGCCATCCAGGCGTATACCTCGGACAGGCGAGCCTGTGGTTTCGGGTCGCCCAGCGCGGTCAACTCGGGCGGCCAGATCGTCCAATTCGTGACTGTGCCGAGCCAGTCACGCAACTCCTGCCGTCGCGGGCCGTGCACGAGATGATTGCTCGGCGGACCGACCGGTCGCCCGTCCCACCCCCGCACAGAGTCCCACTCCGGCGCGTCGGGATCGGGCACGGCCCGACGCGCTCCCGACCCTGAGGTAATCCAGTGGTTGTATCCCTCGGCGCGGGCGCGGCGCAATGCCTCGCTGACGGATTCAAGCTCACTCAGCGCACTATCGATCCCCATAACACGCCACTGTAGAGCTTCGCAGTGTCCAATGCCCTTCCTTCCGACTGCCGGTGCAGGAATTTCGATGCCGAACACGAACCCACAGTCGACTCCCGCCGAAATAGCGACGACAGGCGCCGAAGCCGAGCGCGACGGCTAGCTAGATCCATCGAAACCACGTTATGTCACTTGCGTTTCCGCTTGCGCAACTCCGCTTCCCGCCGCCTGCGTGCGGCCTGCTCGTCTGCGCTGGTCGCGGTCGGCGGTCGGACCGGCTCGATCAACGGACCGTCCCATCCCTCAGCGACCAGCCGGGCGTGTTCGGAGTCGACCCGCTCACGCAGATGCGCGAGCTGCGCCGGGCTCGGTGGGAGATCGTAGTCGGTCAGCCACTGACGAGCCAGGGAAAACGCGACGTGCTGAGGACCGTTGGTCGGCTCCTTCGGCACACCGCGGCTGTCGAGCACGACGCTGAGCAGCTGGCGCGCTTCGTGATTGCTGACCGGAGCCAGGCTTCGGCCAGCGTAAACGGCTTGCAGCCCTCTGGTTTCAGTGAGCAACAGTTCGCGCAGCAGCACCGGCTGGCGGGCGACGGCGGATTGGTGGGTCAGCCACATCGTCAAACCCACCGTTGCCCAGAAATCGGCTTCGGTCACGTCATAACGCCAGGGATTCGCGGCGAGGCCGAGATGGCCCATGCCGAGAGTTTCGTAGCGAGGTGGACGTTCACCGGCGGCGAACTCGGCGTAGCGATCCACCGAGGCCAGTACCTGCTCGAGCAGTTCGGAGGGGGCCAGCTGCTGCGCGGTCGCGCGGTGTCCGAGGATCAGCTCCACGTCGGTCCACGGCTGCGCTGGCTTGGTTTCCTTGACCGCTTTGTCGATCCACTGGTGGTGCAACTCGATCTGCGCGTCGACGGCGATGCCCCACCGGTTCCGCACGCTGTCGCAAGCCCGTATGCCCTCGCCGAATTCTCGAGCCGCGCTTGCCCGGTCGTCGAGATAGCACAAGATGACCTCGAACGAGGACATCTGCACCTGCGTCACATCATCAGGGGCTGGCATAGCAGCGAGGTCCGCCGCCGCCCTCGGATTCGATGTGGTGCGTACGGGTTCAGGAACGCGGGGCACCGCTGGACTCCTGGTCGGACAGAACAGCCTGCCGCAGTACCGCTTTCGGATCGTAGTCGGCGTGGATGGGCAGGTGATCGCTGGTCGCTAAGGCCAGATCGGTGCGCACGACCTCATAGGAGGTGAGGGCCGGGGCAAGGTCGGGTGTGGCCAGGATGGCGTCGATGCGGCGGTCTACCTGGTCGTGGAACCAGTGCCCGGTCGTGGGCGTGTAGGGCGTTCCAGTGGCAAACGCTGCGTCGGCGAGTCCCGAGACGGCCAGGATTTCACCGGGATGCCGGTCGACTGCGAAGACACGTTCGCCGTTCTCGTCGTCGGTCCAAGTGCACTGGTGGATGGTGTCGCGATTGGCCGGACGCCCGGCGAACGGATCCGGGTCGTACCAGGTCCCGTCCGGGTTGCGATGGGCGTAGGCGATGTTGCCATCGATGCCGGCGATCGTAGGATGGCCGTCGTGCGGTCGCAGCAGCACGCTGGCGAACCGCTCTGTCTCATCGGCGCGGGCATAGCGGCCGAACGGCCGATTGTGGAAAGCGGCGTGCCCGATCAGCGGCCCGCCGACGTCGAGTACGACTCGCCCGCACGAGTGCCAGAACTGGCGACCCGACCAGGTGCGCCAGGACACCGGTTCGATGCCGGGATTCCACAGCAGGCCGACGTGGAAGCTCACGTTGCCCAACGCCACCGACGCGCTGCCGTCCGGCAACTCGCAGCTCAGTCCCGTCGCCTCAGCAAGCTCTCGCAGAAGTTCGGCGGCCCGGTTGCCTTCTTCAGGGCCTTCCGCGCGTAGCTCTTGGATCGCCACGACATCTGCGGCCGTGGATTTAATGACCTGGTGTACACGCTCGCGCCGCTTCAGCTCGTCGGCGCTACTCGACAACCCGTAGTCAAGGACGTTGTACGACAAAAAACGAACCATGTGGCTACCCCCACTGCTTGGCCAACCGATTGAAATCGATACCGAAGCTTACTGATTCGAATCTCTCTTCGCAGAAGAGTCGGTGAAGTTGCGGTGCCGCTCAACGAATCCGATCTCATCCGCAGACCAGCTACGTCACGTTGCGTACGCGCTTGACGTGGCCCGTGCACCGCCAAGGAACCGGCGCAGGCTCAGCTTCTCGCCGTTCGCTCTGGCCGTCTTCTCACCGAGGGCGGCCACGCGCCCCCGAAGCCCGGCGTTCTCCTCCGCCAGGTGACGGCCCTGCCGATCGTAGAGCTGACCGGTCAGGTGCGCGATGCGGGCGTCCCGATCTTCGACCACGGTAGGGACACGGCTGGCTTCCGAATTCTGGAACGTCCTGTCTCTACCCCTGGGGTACGTCCTGTCCGGCCGTATCGGTCATCATCGTTCCCCCACAGACCAACGGCCCTGGATCCCGGTCATCTGGTTTGACTCGCTGGACACTTATGCGCGCTTGCCCGTCTGCATCCGGATGGCTTCTCGGCCAACTGTCCTTTACGCCGCCCCATTGCGTGCGGATCAGGCGGTGCCGCCGGGGTGGCGTGCCTTGTCTGCGTGCCCGATTCTTGCGGTCTTCCCCGTTCCCGCAACCCACTTCCCGAAATTTCCGGCCCCAAAGGGCCCGTGCTCGCTGCGCTCATCCGGAATTTTCGGCTGCGCCGGGTGTGCGCTCTCTGGTGTGCGACCGCAGTGATCTGTCTCGCCGACAAGGCAATCCACCCCCGGCGGACCTCCACAGTCCGCCTCGACCCGGAAGGGACACAGATCATGCGTTTGCCCAACTACACACTCGTCTCCGAGACCGAGGGCCGCTTCACCTACAAATTGCGTCCAGGCACCCACACCCGGGTGTCCGGACTGATCACCGCATGGGTTTCAGCTCCGATCGGGTCCGGCCGTGGCTCCCAGGAGGTTCCGGGAACGCCGTGGCTCCGGGTGGAAATGTCGCCACCCCAACTGCTCGACAACTCGCGAGTGCCGGTGCCGTGCGGGGATCCCTTGACCGTCAACGGCCGCATCGTGCCCCACTCGTACTGTTCGGTGCGGTTGCATCGCTTCGGCCGCGCGGACACGATCACGGTCCTGGGCAGCACAGGCCATCCGTCCACGTCGTTTCCGATTGTCGGCTTGACCGACGCCGCCGAGCGGACCCTGAACGACTTCTTCGGAGTCCTGGCTTCCGAGCTGATGACCGACGAGCGTGCCGCGGGTGTGTTCTTCGACGATGCCCAGGAACGACTGGCCCGCAAGACCGTCGAGTACGACGACACGATGAAATCTCTACGTGCCGACATCGACGCGCTGACCGCCACGCGTGACGAACGGGCAGCGATCTTGGCGCAGCTCTGCTCCGCTGATCCGAAGGACGGATGATCGTCTCCGATCGACAGCGGCCCCGGCCGGGGGCTCCGCGTCCTCTCGCGGATACCTGGCCGGGGCGTGTCGGTACTACTGTCACTTCGGTCTAGTCTTACCCCTCGCGCGAACTGTCCACGACGCGGACGGCGCCAACGACCCGCGTTATCACATACGCCGTGCCGCTCACGGCGCGCTCACGCTGCCGCGTCGTGCTCGTCTGTTTCGTCGCCGGGTCGCCCCGAGGTGTCGTCGGGCGCAAGCAGCGCCAATCGATCGGCTGGGGGCAACTCGCCTCGAAGCGGGACCGCAGCTCGGTCCCGACCGCTTCGATCTCCCCGGCCATGGTGAAGATGCTATCGAGGATGTCCTGCTGCGACTTGTTCCAGTTGGCCATGAACCGCGTCATGTAGTTCTCGAACCGCTCCATGTCGCGCATGCCTGCTTGAACCCATTTGACGATCTTCACCGACAAAAACTGAAATCGGACAACTTTGAAGCAAAGTGCATCAATATTTGTTGCGAGACAACATGATTAATCAACCGATCAGGCAGAATGCAGCGGCATGAGTGAGCGCAATCACTCAACGTGCGGAACGTGTTGACCGCGGCATGATTATGTTGCGCATCACTATCGAATTCGATAGGGCGATGCGGCCTCCTCATCGCGGGTCGGCCGTGATGGAAAACGCTCCGGATCGGCAGCTCCTTCGTCGCAGTCAGTGTTCTAGACGGGCGCGTTTCGCCGAGGTTGTTTTTCTTTTTTCCCTTCCGGCGACCGATTTTTGGCCGGGAATCCGGCGGTTCGTCAACCCTCGAGCCGGAAATTTCCGCCCCTGACGGCCGGCTCGCTGCGCTCGTGCGAAATTTTCCGGCTCGAGGGTTGCGCCCCGGCGGATCTCCCGGCCCGAAATCTCTTTCGCCGGAAGGGCAAAAAGATTGGGCGGTAGGGGGAACCGTCCGATACGCACGAGCGAAAGGGAGTCATGTTATGCGTCTAGCCGAGCGTCTGACCATCTTCACATGCCCGCATGTGGTCGAAACCAACGACTGGGGTGAGCTACTGGAGCATTCGTCCTGGCAGTACCGCACCATTCCCAGTGGGCGGCAGTGCACCGGCCGGATCGAGTGGCGCACCAATGGAATCGTTCACAAGGTGTTCTACATTCACGATAACGACGAGCGTCGCAGTGTGCGAGTGTCCGATTCGACCATGCGCCACCATATCGCCACCGACACTTACAACAACGCCGTCGTGCAGTTGCGCGACTATGGACAGGTGGATTGACGATGTTGCGATACGAATGCCCCAAATGCCCCAAATGCCCCAAGCATACACCCTCGTGTGGCTACAGCCTTGCTTGCTGGTGTGGACTCCAATCGATGCACGAATGTGCCCACTGTGCCCGTTGCCCCAAGTGTGGATTGTGAAAATCATGGAAATCATCGAATTGTTCGACCCGTACGATGACGCGTTCGAAATTCACACCCTGCACGAGTTACGTGTACATCTACGCCAGGCCCACACCGAGCGTAATACGGCGATTACGGACCCTATTGCGCGTGCATGGTTGCGGTGCAACGAACTCGGCATTGCTGCGCACCTCGCGCGCGCACTCGCGAACAGCATTTCGAGAACATGGGATCCCGAGCGCGCCGCCGTGTGGCGGATACGCGCGGAAATCATTCTCGCGGAAGCGGACCGAGTAGCCGCCTACGCCGACGCAGCCGAGGACACCCGCCGTTAACCCGTTGCGTGACGGGCGGATCATCCGCCCGTCACATTACATGCCAGGCACGAGAGAGGTAATCATGCGAACCATCCGCAAGAACAGCAAAGAATTCCGGCACGTGACCGAAAACCAATCGGGTGCGCAGTACTTCAATGCGTACAACGAATTACATGCCCGCACCCGTGACGATGTGGCGTACGTGCTCGCCAATATCGGTGCGCGCGGCTACAAGCTCGCGCACAACGGCACCGGGTACGTGGTGGTTCATTTCGAGTTGCCCGGTACCTACGTTCTCGACTGCGAGGGTTACCGGTGAGTGAGATTGATTGGCACGCGGTCGGTTACCGCGCGTACAGCACACAGAGCCTTGCCGCGCCCGCGCTGTGCCCGGTGTTCCGCGCGTGGCTCGATTCGGCGAATCCTCCGGTCGGCTCGCGTGAGTTCACGGACAACGGGCGCGCGTGGGTCGGTGGCTGGCAGGCAGCTGCGGACGATGCGGCACGAGCAGCGTTGGAGGCCCAGGAATGAACCGCGCCGAGCGTCGTTCTCGCTCTCCGTATTCGAACCCGACCGCGTGCGGCACGAAAATCCTTGCCGTGTACTGCATCGGCGGTTTGCCACCCGCCGTAGATGTTGCGGTACCCGACACGCACGAGGATCGTGTACGCGCGTTCCTGCATCCCGATGGGGTGGTGTAGCAATGGGATACGACATCAGCGACGCCGATATTGATCGGTTGTGGGAGGGGATTTCCGGCGCGTGCCGCATCGTGCGCATGCTGCGCGAGTGGCATCCGGAACGGCCACTCGGGAAAATCTTCGAGTTGACCTTGCGGACATCGTGTGTCGAGTGGGATGACGATATGCCTGCGTACGCGCGGCGTGTCATGGACGCGTGCCGAGCAGGCACCCTCGTAGAAGAATTCGTGTTGCACGCATGGTCCGAGGGGCATTTCGACAGCCCGAACGATTGCGGCTACGTGGTCGCGGCGGCATTCGAAACCTTCGCTACCGACGAAGAGAAATTATTGAACGGCATTATGTCCGGCGCGATCACCGTGCAGGACATCAGAGAAGCGATCAGGAGTGAACGTCGTGCGCACCATCGGCACCCGCGCGGATAAGAACATCCGCGAAGGAGTGGAGGCAGGAACGAAACGCATTGCGGATCTGCGCGACGCGCAGAAAGACGTACCCGAGGACGCCCGCGTGCCAGCCGACGAAATGTATTGCATGGTCATGCGGGCCGAGGGGTTTCGCGTCGACACCCCCGCCGACCGCGACAAAACCACGGCCGCAGGCCGAGCCGCTGTCGAGTCCACACGGCGATACGGCTCGGTGCTGGAGGTGGCGCGGGCGGTGTATCGCTTCGGCCGCGCGAGCGCGTACAAAGCGGGTTTCATGGTCGGTGCCGGGTACGCAACCTATGCCGACGCCACCCGGTCGCGCCCTGTCGTCCATACCGCCGAGGTACGCATCGTGCTGGCGGGCGGATTCGCCAGCAACGCCGAAGCGCTCGACTGCGCCGCCCAGGTTGCACGCCAGATCAAGGATTTGTACCCGCTCGCGATCATCAAGACCTCCGCTCACGAAACCACAATCGAACCCAGGTAGTCCGGGGCTGTAGGTCCGGCACTGCATCGGAAATTCCCTCCGTACGCCCGCCAGGCGTACGGAGGGGATACGAACACGGCGATGCCCCCGAATCCCGAAGACGGGATTCGGGGGCATCGTCGTGTTCGAGCTTGCCGTCACACTCGGCGCACTGGTACGTGCGCGAGCCCGCGCACGTACCAGTGCGCCCCGGCCGACGCGGCCGGGGCCACGGTGTTGTGGTCGCACACCGGATTCCACCGGTGTGCGACCACAACACCTCTCTTCGTCGGCAGCCGGCCCGGCCGCCGGAATCGCGCGCAGGGGGCAGCCACGCCACCCGCTCCGGCGCCTCCGTGAGACGACCTCCCACGAGTCCCGGCACAGCGCCGCCCCTTACTGCGACGGGCCTCGCGGAACGACACGAACTCCGCACGCAGGGCGTACATCGTTCCGATCCACCGGCCGCGGGCCGGGCGGCGCGCGCCTGCGGACGCGCGCGCCACGAATGCACTACCAACGGGGCCGCTGTCCGCCGATAATCCGCATAGGGCACATACGGAACCGCCGTGCAGAGTCGTCGTTCTCGGAGATGTCATGATCAGTGTTCTCGTTGCGGCAGTGGGTATTTTGGGGACGGCTCTGGGTGCAGGGCTCACGGCGATCATCGGAGCAAGGGCCGAGATTCGTCGTCAGGCTGCTCTCGAGCGCGATCAGGTGCGTAAGGAGCTGGTGCAGAAGGACAATCAGATTCTCGAGCTACGGGTGGAGCACGTCCGCTGGCGACGCGAACGCCGCCAGGCCGCCTATCTCGATTTTCTGCAGGCCATGGCCGCCGCCGATCGCGCGAATCTCCAAGAGTTCCGTTCCCTCATCGCCGCGACGCCACCGGAACCTTTTGCCCTCAAGCGGTTTTCCGAGATCCGCCGACTGTTCAAGCATGCCGAGCAGGTCGGCGATTCGGTACTGCTCGAGGGGCCGGATCAGGTAGCCGCCGCTACTCAAGAGCTGATTTCACAGTTCGGCGCGCTCGTGCGAGCAGTCCGCGATTTCGCTGAGGCCCATGCTCGTTCGGCCGACGACCTGCACAGCCGTCAGCAGCGGATCGAAGAGATCGGCGAACGCTACCTCGAGAGTCGCCTCCAACTCCTCGCCGCCGCCCGCACCGCACTCGACGAGATCATCGACATTCGCTGACCCACCCGCCTCGAACCTGGACGAGTATTCGAGCCGGTGACGAATATCGTCTGCAAGTGACACGAACGCGGGGCCTGTTGTCACTGCGCAATGGAAAACACCCCGGTTCGACCGGCTCCTCCCGTCGCCGGACTGCGTTGATTCCTGGGGCGTTTCGCTGAGGCTTATTTTTCTTTTTTCCCTTCCGGCGACCGATTTTTGGCCGGGAATCCGGCGGTTCGTCAACCCTCTACCAGAAATTTCCTCCCCTGACGGGCGAGCTCGCTGCGCTCGCGCAGAATCTTGCGGAATTTTCCGGCTCGAGGGTTGCGCCCCGGCGGATCTCCCGGCCCGAAATCTCTTTCGCCGGAAGGGCAAAAAGATTGGGCGGTAGGGGGGACCGCCTACGACAGTTGAGGAGGCGAACGCACGATGAGCAGTACGACCGATGTAGTGACCCGCAGTGAATACAGCCACAAGCGCAAGGCGCAGCAGGCCGGGCCGGTATCGGAGTTGATGCCCGCAACAGTGGAGCGGTTCAAACACCTGTACCCGGACTGGAAGGCCAAGAATTGGCACGTCTCACCGGGCGCGTACGGGCTGCACTTGGGGCCGGTGAACCTGGTTCGCGATACCCAGCCGGACGAGGTGCCGGGCGGTAGTGATGTATGACGGGGAGATCCTTGGACTGTTCCCAAAGAATCGTGTGCACCGGTACCGGTCCGATCCCACGACCGAATGGTCGTACGCGAATGTCACCGTCGAGGCCACACGCTTCGGATTCCGGTTGCCGGTGCTGCTGACGGCATCGGTTTGGCGGACCGTGATCTGTTGGGACGAACAGACTTACACCGGTCCCAGCGCACCGCCGCGCCCATCGGAGCAGCACTACAGGAAACGAGTCGAGGCACTGTTAGCGCACGCCGACTCAGCATTGAAAGCAGCGCGTAACCGCCGTGCTGCAGGATATCCGCCCGCCCCGACCCGGCTTAACCATTACGTGCATACCGGCCCGTCCGCCGACCGGTGCATGCTGGGAGTTTTTCTCGGGTACTGGCAAAACGGTAAACCGGTCCTGGTCATCGACATGGACCCCGAGGGCAGGAAGCCCGGCACACAGCACCTGTAGCCGTTTCCCTGTGCAGCACAACGTTATTCCGCCCGGCGTGCGCCGATCGTTCGCGCCGAACAACACCACTCACGAGAGAACACGCAATCATGACTTCGAACACCGATACCGAGCCCGTGAACGTCACCGACTCGGACGACATCGAGACCACCAGCACCCAAGCCGAGCCCACCAACGACACCGAAACCACTACGGCCGACACCGATTCCGGCAACGAACTGGCCGTGTTCGACACCGCCGGACTGGACACGGCGGGGCAGGTGTACGACGCCGAACTGATCGAGGACCACCCGAGCGAGTTCCGCCCGCTCGAGGTCAGCCCCGATCTACTGGATTACGACATCCCCGAGGACGAGTCACGGTACGACCTGGACAACGATCCGGAATTCGTTGAGTCGGTGCGCATGTGGGGCGTGCTCGAGCCGGTCACGGTGTACCCGGTGGCAGGTGGCCGGTACCGGGTCGCGCGTGGCCGCCGCCGGGTACTGGCCGCCCACGCAACCGGGCACACGGTACCGGTCGCAGTGCGCGTGTCCACGTTGGATCCGGAAACGATGATTCAGACCATCGCCGAGGAAGTCCACACCAACGACCGCCGATGCGATTACACGCACCGCGAACGCGCGAACCGGTGGGCGCAAATGTCCCTGTACGGGGCAAGCGTGACCCGCATCGCGCGCGACACCGCCCACAAGCGCGACGAGGTGAAAGCCGCTCTTACAGCGGTTGATTCGCGTACGGCAATGGGTGCGGTCGATTCCGGTCAACTCACGTTCGAGCAAGCCGCCGTGATCGCGGAGTACGAACAGGCCGGAGACCTCGACGCCGTGTCGCGGTTGATGGGGACCGAGCCCACCCGGTTCGGGGCCGAAGCGCGCCGGATCGAGATCGACCGCGAACGAATCGCCGAGCAGCTACGCGAATCGATGTCCTACGCCGAGCGCGGATTCTGGTTCACCGTACGCGAGCCCGGATGCGAGGGAACCGAACTGCCCGACGGCGAGTACATGCCGCCCGAGGAGCTACGGACTCCGGACGGGGGCCACGTCACCCGCGAGGTTATCGAGGCGCAGCCGTCACTATGGGCAATGTATTTGGAGTTCATGCCCGAATCGGTGGCCGTGGACACCGAGACCGGCGAACCAGTCGACTTCGCGTCGATCGATTGGGACACCCGCTATTACCGGGGCGATCAGGCAGACGAGGGGTTACGGCATTTCGACAGCATCTCCCTGCACGACAGCTGGGAACCGGAATTCTGGCTACCTCTCGAGAATTTGGAAGCGGCCGGGCTGGTCATCGCGGACCATCTCGCGCCCGGTCTGATCACCGAGAGCGGCACCGACCACCACACCAGCGGCGACGACGCCACCGACCACGACGCCAGCGACGAGGACCGCCAGGCCGCCGCAGCGCGGGCAGCGCCGGAAGCCGACGCCGCGCGGCGGGCCGCAGCCGAAGCAAAAGAGAAGGAAACGCAGAAACGCAACATGGTCATTGCGCTCAACATCGAGGGCACCGCAGCCAAAGGCGAGCGATGCACGTTCGTCACAACCCTGTTGACTCGAAAGACATTGCCTGCCGGTGCCGCTGCGTTCGTTGCCGAATCCTTGCTGATCGAGCCCGGTTTGTTGAACCGGCACCTCGCGCAGGCCGGAGCGCTGCAGGTGCTGGGACTGGCAGATATGGACCTCGCGTGCAAGCACAATGCGGACGCCTCAGCCAGCCGTAGTCTCGTGCTGGTGTACGGGCTTGTCCTGGGTGCGCACGAGGCCCGGATCGATCAGAGCCATTGGCGCGCGGAGGCGGGCGGGTCCTGGGGTGACGGGCCGGGGTATCGCCGGTATCTGTTGCACCTTGCCGAGCAGGGCCACACCCTGACCCCGGTCGAGCAGGTCACCGCCGGACATTTGAATCTGGCCGCCATCGATATCGAAGCGCTGCGAGCGGAGCAGAAAGCCCGCCGCGAGGCAGAAAAAGCGCGCCGCCAGGAACAGAAGGCACTGGCCGCCGCAGCCTGACCAGCCGATCAACCGGTCCGCCCCGCAAGGGGTCCGGGGCGGGCCGGTTGAGATCACCGTAACCCCGCGCACCCGCGATCAGTGCGCACACATCGAAACACGTTGTACGAAAGGACTTTTCATCATGTCGCAGGAAACCAGCGAATGGCTCAACACACAAACCCTAATCGGGATGACCGACCAGCGCGGCACCGCGTGGCACTACCGAGCCGAGGACCAGGGCACCGAATCCAACCATTACCCCGGGTATATTCCCGCAGCCGATGTGCGCCGCCGCCTGTTCGCGTGGCGTGCGGAAGCAGTACCGCCCCATTATCCGGTCCCGTTCGGCACTACACCCGAAACCCCGGCAGACCCGGGCAACCCCGGGTATCGGTTGGTAGAGGTGCCCGGGTCGCCGTTCCCGATGGTAGCGGACCTCTCGCGGCGCATCGTGTTCCGCTCCGACACCGGCCGCCCGTTGGGAGTGTTCTCGGACAAGTACCCGGTTATGCAGTACGACGAAATGCTTTTGGACGGTTTGGCCGCGCTGGTCACCCCGGACGGTTTAGCTGTGTCGGATGATTCGCTGGGGATCGGATCGGCCGGATTGCTTAAAGGCGGCGCGGTCGCGTGGGTCCAGATCGAGCGCCCCGACACCGTCACCACCCCCGAAGGCGTCAATTTCCGGACTTCAATCCTGGCCACCGCCTCCATGAACGGCACCCTTCCGCTGTCCTATGCGGCTGTGAATCAGGTTGTGGTGTGCGACAACACGCACGCATGGGCCTTGGACGAGGCCGAACGCTCAGGGCGAATCTGGAAACTCCGCCGCCGTAGCACCCTGTCTCAGCTCGCGCTCAAAGACGCCCGCGCGGCCCTACAGATGATCGTGCAGGCCGAAGGCTCGTTTGCTGCCGACATCGCGAAATTGTGCGACCTCACGGTGACCGCGAACCAGTTCGGCCGATTGCTGGACGATTTCGCGCCGCTGCCGGACGAGGACGCCCCGAAGGCCACGCGCACCCGCGCCGAAACCAAGCGGGAACAAATCGAATTGCTCTGGACATCCGACGAGCGCGTAACACCTTGGACAGGAACGGGTTTCGGGTGGTTGCAGGCTGTGAACACGTGGCAGCACCACATCCGCGCCGCCCAGGGTGACCGCGCCGGACGCAATACCGCCAACGCCGTGAGCGGCAAGACCGCCGACGCCGACGCCCGCACCCTCGAGCAAATGTTCCGCGTGCTCACCCCCGCCTGACGAGAAGGATCGAACACGATGATGGATATTCCCGACGCCGCCAAATTATGGAAACAAGCCCTCCGGGCGAAGTGGCCCGAGGTTCGATGGTCGGTCCGCAGCGCGCCGCGCGGATGGGCCTGCGTGGTCACCGCTTGGCAGGACGGGCCGACCTTCAACACGGTGGCGACATTCTGTTACCAGTGGCGCAAGGCGAATCCGGACGCCGCCCACTGGCTACTCCCCTCAGGATTGCAGCGCACCTACAGCCCAGCCGGGTACGCGGTCGTGATCGATTCCATTGCGCGTGACATTCCGGACATGTCGATACCCCGCACGCCGGACGGAGGACTGGACCAGCGCGCCGCGCGCGCCGGAACCTGGGACGGGCCGGTACGGGTAGGTAGCCAGTGGTACGGCCACGAACACACCTACGACCTGGTAGCGATTGTCGAATTCGTCGCCGCCAGCCACGACTACACCACCCCACCCGCAGCGACACCGACCGCCCCGGACCAGCACACGCCACGCTGAACAACGCTGCGCCCCGCGACCGGCGGGGCGCAGCGCGGCCCCCGCCCCTGGGGACACCAGGGGCGGGGGCCGCGCTGATCTCACGCCGCCGGAAACCCGGCGGCGGGCCACCAAACGCAGCCCGAGCGATGGCCCCGACAATTGGTCGGGGCCATCGCTGCAGGGCCGGTCGCGTCACATACGGGACGCGACCGGCCCTGCCAGGATTCCGGCGCTGCGACACGACACCGATTCGCAGCCTGCCCGGCGACCTGGGGCAAAAAGGTCCTCCCCGGCATGCTGAACACGTATCCGGATCACATCAGGCTGTGCAGAATCAGGCCGAGCAGAAGATAGAACCCGCCGAGCAAGACCGAGCGCACCGCGGATTCCAGAACCGTTCGTGCCGTATACCGGTTCTCTGACGAGGTCGAGCGGCTGGTTACCACGTTCACGATCAGGGCCAGGCCGCTGGCCTCGAGGATCGTCACGTGATGCGGCGCACTGGTGAACACCACCGGCACGAACCACGCCCACAATTGTTGCAGGACAACGCCCTCCCACAGAACCGTCGGCACGATCAGCAGTAGGAACACGATCGTTGCGGGCTGGGTGATACCGGTGGTGGAATCCGTGCCGGAGTTGTTGGCAGTCACCGCATTACCGTATCCGCCCCGACTTCGACACACCCCGCTGAACGACGGATCGGTGTCCGCCAATTTTCCGGACCGATACCGTTCCAGCAGTGCCCGATTGCGGCGGATCCGCGCCGCCACTGCTAACCGCACCTCGATATCGCGGATGCCCTGTGGTACGTCACGGGAACCGACTCAAGCACTGGCCGCTCCGAACATCGGGATCGCTCGTGACACCGAGGCGCACGCAGCATGCAGCATGCACTGTTGTGTTGCCGACCGGCGTCGGGCCTCGGACAGCACACACCCGACGCTTCCTGCCAGCCGGCGCGGCGGGGCCTGGTTACCACGAGCGTCCCCAAGGCCGCTGGCGGGCGGGATATCTCGGTGGCCGTGTCGGAACCCGGTCGCTGTTCGTGATGGCTGCGCTCTCGGCGAAAGCGTATCGATATGTCCCTTTCGGTTGGTCCCTTCCTGGCAGATCTCGCGACTGTAGCGCGGGCGTCGTCGGCGCAAAACGGGGCTCGCGATGCTCGACCGGGCGGGGGCGAAAAACTTTCTTCCCCCGGACGTGGCCGGGTCGCTCGCGGGCTCACTGAAACAAACTTTTTCGCCCCCGCCCGGCAGACCCCGTTCGGCATCTCCGCCATCCCGCACTTGGCCACGAGACAAGCCAGACAGGAAACCAAACCGAAAGAGGAACAACCCAATGAGCATCATCGTCAAGGGCAACATCGCGAAGATCAGCGACCCGGTCGCTTACGAGGCCACCGGCACCCAGCCCGAGACCATCGCGGTCTACGTGACGATCATCGACAACCACCAGCGCCGCACCGAGGACGGCTACCAGGACACCGGCGCCACCTCCTACGAGGTCCGCTACTCCGGTTCCATGGCTATGCGCATCCTGGCCACCTTCGACAAGGGCGACGCGGTCAGTGCCGAGGTCCGCAACCTGCGCACCGAGATCTTCACCTCCCGCAAGGGCGAACCCCTCGCCAGCATCCGAGCCTTCGGCATCGACTTGTCGATGAGCTGCCGGTACCGCGAGTTCCAGGTCAAACGCCCCACCCGCAACGACACGGCCGCCTGACCCAGCGCGACCCCGCCGCACCCACATCCGACCCGGGTGTGGATTGCGGGGGTCGTGTCGGCATCGGACTCGCTGTCACCCACCGCAAGGAGGGCGGCTATGCGACCGCCGACACGGCCCCCGGAGTCCACACCCAGCCCCGAAACGAACAGCACCTCCCAGGAGCAACCTCAGGTCCGACAGCACTCTGTGCGCGGGGGCGCGCGCCGTGTGTTCAGGTCCAGAGTGTGCCGCCGCCGCTGTATCGGGCGAAGTGGGAGTCGACCTCGCGCCACATGCGCCGCAACGCGACCGGATCCTCACCGGCATCATCGAGCCGATCGATCGTGGTCTCGATACCGGACAGTTCCGGGCACACCGCCAGTAGTGCCCGCACCCGGGCCGCGAGCCGACGCGAGGCCGCTGGGACCTCGCCGCGGGGTGTGGCAGGCGCTGCCATGCTCGAGGTCGCGATCTCGATCCGCGCGTTCCATGCGACGGTCCTGGAGTCGGTGGTGTCGGTCATGGGGTTGGCTCCGTGCGGGCGTGCAGGTGCAGTAGCAGAGCTGCGCTGGCCGCATCGACGATCACGCCGTCCAGCGCCATCCGCACCGCCTCCCTGATCAGTACCCACTTTGTGGTCAAGCTCTGTTCCGCGGGCTCGGGTGCGGGCTGCCCGTGGGTGAGGCCGGTCGCGAGCCACAGGGTCACGGTCTCGGTGAGCAGCGACCGGGCCGAGGCGACGCTGCCCAGCATGGTCAACTCGGCGGCAGCCACGCCGGTTTCTTCGGCCAGTTCCCGAGCCGCGGCCTCGCGGGGCTGTTCTGTCTGCTCGACCATGCCGCCAGGTAACTCCACCGCGCGGCGGCCGAGCAGGTAGATGTCCTGCTCGACGAGCGCGACGTGGCGATCTTCCACCGCTGCAATCCGTACGGCATTCGGAGATCGCAGGTACGGGTAGGGCCGCACGGTCGAGTCCGGGAAGGTCACCATGTCCTCGACCAGACTCAGCCGCTGCCCCGGCCCACCGGCCCAGATATCGCGGCGCGAATGCACACACCAAGCCCCGTTCGACTGCACACCACAGTTTCGCACGCTCAACCGATTCCGGACCCGCCCCTTGCAACCTCAGCGTTCGCCACCGCCTCCGAGGCGATCGAGAAGGCAACGTTCCACATCATCGCCCGACACCGCTCGGCGGGGCGCGTCGTCCGGGGCGTGCCCCGGCGCGCCCGGTGGGCGCGCAATACGCTGATTCGTGTGGGGTGGCGATTACTTTGCCGGGCGTGATGTTCACCAACACGACCATGACGGCCGATCCGGTCCAGCACCGCAGCCTCCGGCGCATTGCCCGATGGTTCCGGCCGGTGTCGCGGCATCCCGTCCGGGTCGAGTACCGCGCGCCTGTCGCACCGCGCCGGTCGATGCCGGGCAGCGCGGTCGCGGTGCTGTTCGATGCCGACAACATCCCGCCGGCCAAGGCAGGCGCGATCCTCGCATCGGCGAGGCAGTTGGGTCCGCTACGCATCGTGCGGGCGTATGGCGATTTCTTCCAGACCCACCTGGCCGGGTGGCGGCACGCGATGACCGCTCACGCGATCTCAGGCCGCCAAGTCACCACCGTCGCGCGGGGAAAGGACACCGTCGACCACGCGATCGTCGCGGACGCGATCGCACTGGCCCACACCACCGAGGTGACCACGGTCGTGATCGCGTCCAGCGACTCGGATTTCGTCGACCTCGCCGTGCAGCTGCGCGAGCTCGGGTGCTCGGTGCACGGGTACGGCGAACGTAAGGCGCACTCCGCGATGATCGCCGCGTGCGATCGGTTCGTCTACCTCGAGGACCTGCCCACCCCCACCGCAACCGCACCGGCACCCAAGACCCCAGCGGCAGCCAAAGCGGCAGCGAAGACCCCCGCCAAGCCGATGGCCGCTGCCGCCAAAACTGGCACGTGCGCCGAGCTGCCCGACGCGGTGGCCGCCGCACTGTGCGAGGTGGTGAACGGGCTGGCCAAGAGTCCTCATGGCGCGGACCTAGCCGCGGTCTGCCTTCGCATGCACGCGAAGGGAATCACCGCCGAACTGCCCGAGAACGCCCGCAACAAACCGGGCCGCTTCCTCAAAGAGTGCGGCCTGTTCGACGTGCAAGAAGTCAAGCAGCAGGCCGGACGTTCCACGCACACATACCTGCGCACCAAACCCTCGCACCCCAGCCACTGAACTACGCAACGGATCACCTAGCCGGACGGCTTCGGCGAGGCGGTTTAGGCGGTGGTCGCCGGTCGTTCCGGCGCGACGGTACGCGAGGGTGCGTCGGCACCCTTGGGTGGCGGTACTGCGGCGGCGCGTTGGCGTGTTCGCCGCGCGGGAGCGGCGGACTTCTTCGCGGCGGCCTTGCGTGCCGCCGCCGGTTTGGCCAGTTCGGAGATCTCCCGATAGCCCGCATCGTTCAGCGCGCCAACGGTGAACCCCGCTTTCAGCGCAGCCGCCCGCGCGGTGCGCACAGCGGCGACATTCGTTGCGTCTCGGGTGGTGAATTCTTCGCGGTCGGTGACGAGTTTCCGGTAGGCGTCCGCGAGCGGTTTTACCGCGCCCAGCTTGGCGTCAGCCTCGGCGCGCACCAGATCCTCGAGCTGAGCGTATTCCGGTGGTGTGGTCACGCATCCAATGTAGACCGCACGGTCTGTCGATTGCTGCAGGTACGCCGAAAGCCATCCGGCCGGACATCCACACCACCTCGATGTTGCCGTGCTGATCACGTCGGGCCAGAGCCTATTCGTCACGCTGCCTGCCGGTGCCCGTCGACACGATCGAACGAAGCAATACCTTCTATCTCGCCGTGGGCAGGTCGGTGCGCAGGACCCGGCGGGGCCGATCTGCAAACATCTGCAAACGTCTGGATCAGTGCTGTGGCAGCGACTTACCGTTGCCAACTATGAACGCCGAGCAGCAGCAGGATCATTGGACGCAGGCCGCACGCTCGTTCGGCCGGAGATTGCGTGTGCTTCGGGAAGCGGCAGGGGTGACCGGCAGGGAGTTCGCCCGGCGAGGCGAGTGGGACAACTCGAAGGTCAGCCGGATCGAGAGCGGTCACCAAATCCCGGCAGACGAGGAAATCCGGCGGTGGTGCGAAATCGCTGGCCTGCCGGGGTGCACGGACGATCTCATAGCGATAGCAGCCAACGTCCGGGCTGCTCGCGGCAAAGGTCGCTCGCGCGGCCGTCGGCCCGGTGCAGCGATGGCGGTGGTGGCTGCGCTGGCATCGGCCGCGGCCGGATTCGCCCATATGGTTCCGGCGCAGGCCGACCCAGTTCCGCAGACCCTGCCGGGATGCGAACAACAGGACCAGGGACCGGTGATTTCCGGGACCGGTCCCGGCGGGACCGCTTCGGGTCCGCAGGCAGTTCTGGCATTCGAGTACGGGTATTACCGGCTGCGGTCCGCGCAGGCCGCTCGCGCGGTTGTCGCCGACGGGGCCACAGTCGCCCCGGCACACGTGATCCAAGCCGGAATTGACCATGTGCCGGTCGGCACCCTCTACTGCGTGCGCATCAACGCCACTCCTGCCGATCTCGGCGCGGGCGGTCAGCGGTGGGCGGTCACTGTGACCGAGCAGCGACCGGATACCACGCCGATCGATCACCGACAGGTGATCACCACGATGCGGGACCGGAGCGGGCGCGTCCTGATCACCAATATCACGACCGCCTGAGGGGGACACGGTGCCCAAACAGGAGATCCGTCGATCTCGACATCGACCCGAGCTGCCGCTACCGAGCATTCAGCGAGGAGGCCCGATTCCGATACCGAGGCTTCCTGAACGGGCTCGATCCCGGTGGGCGTCATTCAATGGCGCGGGCTCCAGCCAGCCAAGACCGGGCGGGGTCAAGTCCCAACGAAGGCGGGGCCCCACGGCATCCGTTCCGGATGCCCGAACTAATCGACGCACGAACGTGCGCCCGTCGATCGTGCCCCGCAGGGGCACCGGGGCCGAGGCCCCGAAATCCAGCGACCACAGGAATGCTGAGCCTATCCTTATTAATCCTGTGGTCGCTGAGCAAGCTGGAGGGTTAGATATCTCCGCCAGTGTGCGTTCGCTCACGTTCTCTCCTGGCGGCGAAGACCGGACCCGCCTTTCGGCGTGGCGCTGCGCTGGGCATTCACCGGCAAACCGCGAAACGCTGGCGCGGAAATCTCGAATTATTGTCGGATAATTCCAGGTCAGAGGCTTGCCGAGGCATGGATTAAGTCCGTACCTTCGTCCGAACCGAACCGAGTCAGCAAATCGGTTGGTGAGTAGTTACCGGAGGTGTCGGATCGTGGCTTCGCTGACCCCGCCCGCACAGGCAACCGGTGATTCACCAGCAGCACACCCAGGTGGGAGATCACAATGACCGACGACCAGCAAGACGATGCAACGGTCATACCGTTTCCCGTGGCAGCGCGGGCACGAGCACGGCGGCGCCAGCGCCAAGCCAACACCACCGGGGGCCGGGCCGCGGCCCACTGCGTCAAGGTCACCCCCGAACAAGAACTCGAACTCGTCGCACGCGCGGCGCGGGCGAGGGTGTCGGTGTCCCGGCTCATGGTCGAGGCCGCACTGTCCGACGCCGGACGCTGTGTCGGCGCACACCGCGATATCGCGGACCGCTTGGTGAGCATCGACCGCCTGATCGCGAACATCGCGAACAACATCAACCAGATCGCCGCGGTCGCCAACTCCGGCGGCACCGTCGACGATGGACGGTTGGCCGCCAACATGGCGTTACTGCGCCGTTTGCGTGTTCGGCTCGGCACCGTGCTCGACGGTTTCGACACCGGCCGCGGCGGATCGAGTACTGCGGCGTGATGCCGAACGTCACCCGTGGCGCAAATCTGCCCGGCTTGCTCGCCTACGCGGTCGGTCCCGGCCGATCCGACGAGCACGAGTTCCCGCACCTGGTGGCCGGGGACGAAACGATCACGATGGACCACCCGATCGGCGTCGAGCTCTCGCACACTGACGCGTTCGCCATCGCCCGTCACATGGACCGGCCCCGCCGTGTCTTCGGCGTCGAGGTGAACGTCCCGAACTATCTTCGCGACCCCGACGGGCGGCCCTACCTCGATACCCGAGGCCGCAAGATCAAGGACCCCGCCCGGCCGTTCAGCCCCGGGCACGTGTGGCACTGCTCGTTGTCGCTACGCGCCTCCGAGGGCGAACTCTCGGACGAGCAATGGGGCCGCATCGCCACCTCGTTCATGAGCAAGATGGGCTTCACCGCCGAGGGCTCCGGCCGATCCCCCGCACGGTGGGTCGCGGTCCGTCACGGGGTATCCAGCGGCGGTAACGATCACATCCACCTCATCGCTTCGGCCGTCCGGGACGACGGCACGAAAGTCGACCTGTGGCGCGAACAGAAACGATCACAACGCGCCGCCGGGGAACTCGAACACGAACACGGCCTGGAAGTCCTCGAGTCCCGCCACATCGGCATCGGCACCCGCGGCCTGACCCGCGCCGAGCTACCTTCGACTACCGGGCACGATCGCACCACGCCCGAGCCGGCGCGATGGAGACTCGAGCGGATCGTGCGCGCGTGTGCGGTGGCCTCCCGCGAAGAGGGCGAGTTCGTGCGCCGCCTCCGAACCGAGAACCTGATCGTCTTGCCCCGCTACGCGCACGGTGACACCGATCAGATCGTGGGCTACGCCGTCGCGGAGCCGACGCACGGTCGCGGTCGGCTCGTGTACTACGCAGGCGGCAAACTCGCCTCCGACCTCACCCTCCCGGGGCTGCGGCTCGAATGGGACAGCGATCCGCAGATCGATGCCGAGGCCCGAGCCGAATGGCGGGCCGCGCACCGCAAGCAGCCCGTCGTCAACGCCGACGGTGTCGAGGCCGTACCGGTCGACCCGGCCGAGGTTCAGCGCGCGTCACAAGACCTCCAATGGTGGAACCGGTACATCGCTACGATCCCCTTGCACGACCGCGACCAATGGGCACGAGCAGCCGCCCGAACTGCCGGTGTCGCCGCCGCATGGTCCCTGCGCACCGAACCCACCCCCGGACCACTCGCCTCCACCGCCCGCGCGCTGGCCAAGTCCGCGCAGCGTCCCGCCCACACCCGCTGGCACAAGCCCGCCAGAACGCTCACCGCGGGCGGTGCCGCGCTGATTATGCTCCAGACCCGCCATCAGCCCACGGTCACGTCGTACCACCTCGTGCTCGCGCAGCTGACCCGCACAGCCCAAGCATTACGCGATGCTCACGCTGCCCAAGGCGACCTCCAACGTGCGGCCGAACTCGATCACGCCGTGCATACCGAGCTGGCTGCCGTCCATGCCCGGTACGTCGTGACCTTCCCGGAGCACGATCCGCAGCTTTCGCCCCAGATGGAACGCGTCATCGGCGGTGCGCTGGAATTCGGTGGCACGGTCTCCGGTGAACATTCCCAACCGCTTAATCCGCTACATGCCGATGCGAATCAGCTACCTACCTATCAGGAACTCGATCTCGACCGCGGGGAAGAGCATGGACTCGAACGATGAATCCGTACCTAGTGGGGTCAACCAGCCCCGGGCGTACAGCCCACCGTTGGCGATCAATGTGAAATGACATATCGAACGAGTAACCGTGGCACGATGTCACGGTGGTTGATGTATATGCGTATCTCGCTGCGGTGGACCGCCTCGGATCGGCAGATCCCGTGGTCCGAGCGGCAGGATTGAGGGCGCTCGGAACGATGGCACTGGCACCGTCCGACAAGGTCATGCCAACCGAGTCCAGTCGCGACGACCCGCTCATCGTCTCGACCGTCCACGATTTCCTCACCGGCCACGACTTCCGCGCACTGGTCGATCAGCACGCCGCACTGAACGTATTGCTCGACTGCTCGCCAGCACTTGTCGGCCGACTCGACTTCAGTGGAGTCATTGTGCATGACATCAACCTGCGGGGCCGTAAGCTCCGAGGCATCGCGCTGGCCGGCATCTCATTCATCCACGGGAACTTCCAGAAGGCCGACCTCACGGACGCCAGCCTCGCTGCGGCCAGGTTCGAAGTCTGTGATCTCTCAGGCACCATCCTGGACAGCGCTGTCCTACGCGACGTCGTGATCGAGGACAGCGACCTGACAAACAGTCGATTCAGAAAGGCGACCATGACCCGGGCGAAGCTATCCAACGCACAGCTCGCCGCCGCCAACTTCGAGGGTGCCACCGGACTGACCGCAGACGCGCTAACTCAGTGCACCACCGACGAGTACACGAAGTTGCCGTTCGACTTCGGCGATTGACCAGCTCGCCGATCTTGTCGCGAAGTTCGAATAGTCGAGTTTCAGTTTGTCGGTGTCGAGGCAGATTTCATCACGCCGCTACGTGCGTCTCAATGGCCCCCGCCCAGAAGTGCGTCGCGGGCGGTGTGCGCGGACGCATCGGCGTCTCCGCGATCACGCACCTTGGCGACTTCGGCCTCGAGCCTTTCGACGCGCGCCTGAAGTTCTCGAAGTTCTCGACGGCGGCGCGCACGATTCAGGTCCACCTCCGTCGCGACCCGTGCGGCGATCACAGCCGCTACCATGCACGCGACACCGATTAGCAGGTACAGCCCAAGTCCACTGCTCCACATGAAGCATCAGCGTACGGGGACCGAGCGCAGTCGGCCGTCTCTTACGAAAAGTTGTGTCCTCCAGGAGACTGCGGACACAACAAGGTATGCGAACTCATGGGCGAACGGGTACGCCGGTTGGTACTCGCAGCAGGTAGACGGTATTGGACGCTGCTATCGCGCATGCGCCATCATCCACGCCCGTGTCGGGACCAGAAAAGGTTGCTGGATGGGCGCCCGCCGCGTCGAGGGCGGTTTCCAGCTCGCGAGGATGGCCACTGTGACAGCTGTTTGCTTGCCACGGTCGCGCATCTGTGCCCAGTCCCGGAGATAGACGCCCTGGTTCTGCCGATCCATTCCCGGGGCTGTTCAGGTCTGATCCGGCTATCGTGTGCGTGCGGGCAGATCAGGCGCGCAGAAGGCGGGGTGGGAAAGTGGAGCCGTATTTTGCTGGCGAGAGGCTATGGGCGGCGGGTACGACATCGTTGGAGTTGTACGTGGTGCCCGATCTGGATGTCGACAGGTCGCTGGGATCGGTGCTCGATCACGCTGCGCGGGTCCTTGAGCCCCTGCCGCAGGTCGCGCTGACTCCATATCATGCGACGATACTGCCGATCACGCGAACACCGGCCGCGCTGATCGAGCAATCCCGGCGCCGGGCGTTGGGCACCTCGATCGAGGACGTCACGTCAGTCACTCCGGCGTTCGAGATCCTTGCCGGTCCGCCGCAGGCGGGGTCGATGGGCGTGCTGATGGACACCTACCCCGACACGCAGGTGAACGACCTGGTCAGCCGTCTCCGCCTTGCGATCACGCAGGTCGTGCCGGACAGCACCGCCGCCGGTTACAACAATCCCGCGCACCTGACCCTCGGGTACGGGCGCCAGCACGCGGACAGCGGACTGATCACTTCCGCGCTGCGCCGCGGTGTCCGGCCGAGCCACGCTCCCCTGACCATCAGCAGACTGCTGCTGGTCCGGACCCGGCAGGATGTCGAGCGCTGCCAATTCCGCTGGCGGGTTGTGCGCGACTTCCCTTTAGCCGCCGCGCCGCGGACTGCCGTGCTGAGGCCCAGCAGTGGCAGTTAGCATCTGTATATGAGCGAGGTCCAGCAGGATTCTGTGCCCGATCGGTGCTGCGTTCAGCGTTGGCATCCGGCTGTCGACTGCGAAGGCGACCTATCGTATGTGCGACTGGCGCATCCGTTGTTGCGGCCAGCGTGGTCTTGTTTGCCGCATGCGCTCCATGCAATTCGTGTTGAGCCACGGGTGCGGATCATCGATGGGCCGGACCTTGACCTCGACGAAGAGTTTCGATATCGCGCGTTCTTTGGAGGTCGACGCGACAGCGACGGTGATTGAGCGGCTAGCGAATCGCCTCAACGTACGACAAGCAACAGTGGGAGGTCGACGTGAGCTGGAGTCAGGACCGAAGGGAGCGCACGCCTAGCTTGACGGGTAATGCTGATGTTGTTTCGGCCGGCACATCGGCCATCCGGGTTCCCTCGCCGTTGGCCCCCGGAAGCCGCATCGGTGTGACTGCACCATCGAGCGGGGTTGCGCCACATGAGGTGCAACGTCTGATGTTCGCGGTCCAGACTCTGCGCGACCTCGAATACGATGTAGTCGTCGGCGAATGCGTCGTTGACCATCCCGCGAACGACAGATCAGTGCGGCGGCGGACGGCCGAACTCATGGCGATGTTGACAGATCCGTCGATAAAGGCGGTGATCCCGCCTTGGGGGGGAGCAAACGCTATCGAGGTGTTGGCGATGCTCGACTTCGAGGAGGTGGCGGCTGCCGAGGCGACGTGGTTCATCGGGTATTCGGATGTGTCGACTGTGCTCACGCCCCTGACGCTGTTGACTGGTGTCACTACGCTGCATGGCAACAATCTGATGGACACACCGTATCGAGTGCCAACGTCGTTGCTGCCTTGGCTCGACATCGTGACGTTGTCTGCTGGTTCGGAGTTTTCGCAGCGGCCCGCTGGCGTGCACCGCGTGAACGATTGGGACGACTGGACGATACGACCGGAAGTGACAGAGCACGTCTGGAACGGTCACGGAGGTTGGCGTCGGCTGGATGAGCATCGAAGCCGGATCGAGGTAACCGGGAGGATGATCGGTGGGTGCATCGAAACGTTGAGCGCCCTCGTCGGTACCCGCTTTCTCGGGGTGGCCGACTTCGTCGAAGAGTACGCTCCGAACGGTCTGATCGTGTATGTCGAGTCAGGCACGGGAGAGCCTGCCCGGATTCGGCAAGGTCTCGAATTGCTTCGCGCGGGCGGATTCTTTGCATCCGCGAATGGAATTCTCGTGGGCAGGACTCGGTCCCCTGATCCTGGGCAGTCCGAGCAGGTACGCGCAACACTCGATGCGATAGGGGATCTCGACGTCCCGATAGTCGGCGATGTCGAATGTGGCCACGTGCCACCGCATCTGCCGATCGTCAACGGCGCGTTGGGGCGACTCTGTGTGGACCCGGTGGATCCGTCGAGTTCATCGCTCGTGCAGACTCTTGCTTGATCGGTGCCACTACGAGGGCTGCTGTCTGTGCCAGGAAAGGATCCGATCGAGGGCCGACTGCAGCGCCTCCTCGGGAACATTGGGGCTGATCCGTGCAGTTCCTCGGGTGTTGGACATGCACAAGACACCCGGGTAGACCGAGACTCCCGTCTTCTCGATCAGATGGCGATACAGATCGTAGCTCGGCAGCTTTCCAATTCTCGCGAAGATGTTGATCGAGTAGTCCGGTGCGAGTACGGGGATGCCACCGTCGACCAATCGTTCGAGGGTATACCGCCGTCGACGGAGGACGTCTTGGGCCATTTGTTCAGCTGCCTGCAGGTAGTTCATGAGCCCAGCTTCGCTGCGATCTGGTGTCAGCCCGTAGATTTCGCGAAGGTAGGACCGTTCCTCGCGAAGCGCGTGGTCGCCGGTGAGCCGAGCATGTTCGAACAACGCAAACATCTCCAGGAAAAGATAAAGGATGGACGGGGGGCCGCCGTAGGCGGTCGAGGCGTATCCGTAGAACTCGTCGATCAAAGCTGTGGACCCGACAATCCAGCCAGCCTTCAGGCCCGGGGCGGCCCATTGTTTGGACAGGCTCCGGATCGAGACGACACGGGGGTGTCGGCGGGCCGGCGAGAGAGGCACTGTTGGCCCGAACGCGTCGTGGCATTCATCCAACAGCAGATAGCAGTCATCGGGCAACGCTGAAATCAATTCTCGCAGTTGTTGTTCGTCGATTCGACGTCCCCAGGGGTTCGTCACGGTTTGCAGTAGTACAACTCTTGGTCGGCCTGAGAGCGCGGCGATGAGGTCGGCGATATCGACGCCGCCGTTCTTCAATCGGGTGTTGACGAGTGTCACTGGTAGTCGACGGGCAATCGTCGCCGTGAGTGGCGGGTAGTTCGGCACGCAGACCAATGCGCCGTCAGTGGTGGTGTTACTGGCTGTCGCGAGGAGATCGACCAGGGCGGAGACGGCGGCGGTTCCGCCTAACGTGACGGCCACGTTCGCCTTTTCGATCCCCGTTCCGTCAGTGAACCTGGACGATTCGAGTCTCGCCAAGGCGTGGCGGGTCGAGCTCCTCCCCAACGAGTCGGAGTACCCGTACCAGTTCTGCTCGAGAGAAAAGCGGATACATTCCTTCAGTGAGTCGGGCAACCCGAAGATTGTCTCGTCGGAGGAGCCGCTCGACAGGATCGTCGGTTGCCGATGCTGTTGAAGCTGGTATAGATCGTCGCGAAAGTAGTAGTCGAAGACCATTTTGGTGACGGACGGCAAAACCGAGCTGATTCCCCGTGTAGACGGCGGTTTGACGATGGAGCCGCAGCCCGATCCGGCCAGCAACGCCGCCCGGTGGGCGGGTGCTGCCGCACCCATGTTTCTCAGGAAGGCCGAGAACACCATGGTCGGATCTGTCGGGTCGGATGCATCGTTCATCGCGACAGTCAGCTCACCGAGGGGGTCGCCCCCGAACACCGCTTCGTCAGATCCACGTATCGGCGCAGCAATCGGAGACGCCGCCACGATGTCGGCGCGCTGACCTATCGAGGCGAACAGCGATGTCGGTTGGACTGGGGAGACCGGCCCTGTTCTCATCCGTTGCAACGTTCGCTGAGATCTATTGCCCGAACACGGACAGCGCCGTTGAGTAGATCGGCTGGGATGTCGAACTCCCACCAAGGATCCTGGACCGGGATTGTCCACACCGGGATCCGCTGTGCCTGCACTACGAGATTCAGCAAGTCTGTCATATCGCGCGGTCGCCCGGCGGGAGCGGTATTCCTGACCTGGTCCATTTCGGCCCAGCCGACAGGGGTTGTCCGAAGCAGGCCCAGATACTGCCCGCTGATGTCGCTGGGATCAGCGGCTCGTTGGCCGATTTCGACCAGTCGGCCCGCGTCGTCGCGGCAGAAAGTCTCCGCGTCGCTGAGAGGATCGGCGAACCGGCAGCGCCACATAGCCAGCCACGCGGGGTCGTAGGAGATGGCTAAGTCCGCGGACGTGCTAGCTAGTCGGTGAGCGTCGGCTCGGCTGAAGATGATGTCGCCGTAGCAGATCAGGCAGTCACTGCTGCGGAGCCAATCGGATGCGCAGGCCAGGGAGTCGACCATGGATGTGGTTGCCCACTGGGGGTTTTCGAACATCGGCAAACTGAATCCGGAGAAGGTCTCAGCCTTCCATCCGACGACTACCCCGACTTCACCTGCGCCGGCGAACTGCAGGGCCGCGATTTGGCGATCCAGTAGTGTTCGCCCCTCGATGCGCACGAGGGCTTTGGGTCGGTCTTCGGTGGCGGCGCCGAGTCGCGAGCCACGGCCAGCAGTAAGCACGATTCCTTTCATCTCGAAGCTCCGAATCTAGTTTGAAACAGATGGACGTCGGCTGGGGCGGCAGAACTTTCGCGTTCGGGGTGCCACATCGTCGCCGAGATCGGCGCGCCTCGATGCTCGACCGCCTCGATGACATCGCCACTGCGTGCCGTCACTCTCCACTGGTCGTCGACCTGATGAGCTCCGAATACGTGATAGCTGTTGACAACTCGATCCGAACCGTCGAGCAGATGGTGGGTGCCGACGTGACCCTCAACAGCCTCCAATGGCACGCCGGTGCGGTGCAACAGGAACTGCATTCCTCGGCAAACGCCGTGCACAGGCAATCCGCGTCCGGTCGCCCATTCCAATAGAGCGATTTCGGTGTCCTCGCGCTCGATCGCGGTTCCTCCCAGAACTTGCAGGTCATCACCTCCGGTGAGCAGAATGCCAGCCGGGCGGACATGTTCGAGGAGGGCGATGGCCATCTCGGGATCGTTAGGCAGGGGAAGTGCTGTAATTCCGCAGATCCGCAGGAATGCTCGCCATCGTGTGTCGAGGCCCTCCCGCAACTCGTTGCCATCGGCATGGAACATGCGCTGTGTCACCGCAACAAGGGTCATGACATCACCCGAACCAGGCGGGAACCAGCGTCGATCTGAAGCCGGTGCGCAGCCAACCACCGTCCGTACCTCACCTCACCTACCCCAGTCACGGTGGGGATATCGAACTCGCGTGCTCGAATCGCCATGTGTGAGTTGACACCTCCATAGGCGGTGATCAGTCCGCGGATCCCGCGGGCGAAAATCCAATCGAACCCGGGGTCGGCGCAGCGTATGAACGCTATCCGGTCGCCGGGTTCCTCCCCGTTCTCGACGTCGGCGGTCTGACCAGTGGCAATTCCGGAGGTGATGAAGTTCGGTGAACCGCAGGGGAGTTCGTGGGACCAGATGTCGTCTGGTCCGGTTATCAAAGGCGGCAAGGTGATTCGCTGCGAGCGTGTGCGCTCCGCCCGTCCCTCGGCGATCAGTTCGTGCAGTAGAGTAGTCGGCCGGTCGGCAAGGACATCCCCGATCTCGAGATGGGACAACTCCTCGACGCTCAAGCCCCGGATCTCACCCCAGCGGGCGATCGCCCGCAATGCATCGCTGACGCCGCGAGAGAATTCGAACTTGGCATATTCGCGGCCGTGAACCGTGTGGCGGACGAAAGCGAGAAAATGATCGACGTCGGTATCAAGATCAGCGACAGTGAGCGTCTGTACCAATCCTCCAATATCTGGCACGACCGTGTTGCGCCAATTATGTTCTGTGACACTTGTGGCTGGCGTGGTCCATTTGAAGTATCGTTCGGGGTCCTCGTCGTAGCGGGGCACGAGAATGTCGTAGGTTCCGGGCCGAAGGTGACCGTAACGCGTGAGGAATTCGCCGCGATCCAGTTGTCCGAACTCTCGTACGAAGTCGGTCGTCATGCCGCTGGCCGACGCCAGAATACCATCACGGATTCCCGGAGAGAGGACACCATTGCCCACAGCGTGGTGCAGAATCTGAGTGGCCACAAAGGCTGCTCGGGCGAGGCCGGCGAACGGAAGTGTGCCGTATCTGCGGGTAGACGTGAGTATCGCCGCGATTTGTTCGACTGTTCCATCTGCGAGGCTGGTCGCTGCTATGAGATTCTTCGTCAGCCCGTGCAACGTCGATAGGTCAGCACGCCATGGACCAGTAGGTGCAATTATTCGCGCTGTTAAACGACGCAACTCTTCGGCGAAGAGCCGCCGCTGGCCTCTCGACAGTACGCCACCGAGGTGGCGTTCCATCGACGCATCGCACCCCGGCACCCAGCTTGAGAGTACGAGATCAAACTCGAGCTTGTCGTGCAACTCGGGGGCGGCCACGAGTTTGTCGATATAGAAATTTGCCAGCCGCGTCGCCATACTGTCCGGCAACGTGGCCGGGATCAGCGAGCTGACGCTGGCACGAACGTCGATGTAGGGGAAGCCTTCGAAGACCAGCATGAGCGGGATGTCGGGTACATGCCGATACCCGTACTGTTTGCGAGCTGAGGACCACACATTGTCGGTGATGAGGTATTGATACAGCGATCGGGCCAGGCGGCGGGGCCGCAGCCCGATCATCTCGGCCGGGTTCCAGTCGGGCATGACGCCGAACACAGTCCGCAGTCCAGATGCCGACGCTCGCATGGCCGCCTCCACGGCGTCCGCAATAGGCGTAAGCAGCAGCTGCGCGGAGATGAACGAACTATCGACAACTGCGGCAAGCCGCCTGATCTGAAAAACCACCACACCAAGGGAACGCGAGACCGCGAACTCAAGCTCGAACCGGTCAGACCCCACAAGGGTCTCGACCTCGTCTAGCAGCGCATCGATCTGCCTCAGTGGCGCCGCGCTCTCCGGGGGTGTGCGGCCCGCGATCCAGTACGCAGTGCGCGTATCAACCGGTCTGCCAGAAGTGACGGCGGCAGTATCGTCGCCGTAGGTCCAATTCACCACCCGATAGGCGCCGCCGGAGGCGTGATCGCGTCCTGATGCGACTCCGCTGAACAGAGCATCGGTCACCATCGGTTGGATGAGCACTTGATCGTCGACGAGTGGGCCGCGCCCGAGTCCGACTGGATACGACGCGAAAACACGATCAATCGCTCTTTGCAGTTCGGCGCCCGCCGCTACATTGAACTCCGTGCGACAGCACCCCGCACACGAAGCATCGGGCTGATCCTCGGCGGTCGCCGAGCTTCGGACAATGAGCGGCTGGCGGCCCCATGAACGATGCCCGATGTCGATGAGCACGGTGTCGGGATTCGATACCCATGCCAGGTACCGGACACATTCCGACGGCAGGATCGATGCCGAGCGTAGGTGGGGTCGGAAACGCTCAAGGGTGTCGGCTTTGGTGCCGAACTCGGCAATAGCGTGGATCATCACATACCGTCGAGGAGTTGCGCCATGTAGACCCGCGTCGTGTACGGGACGTCGAGGGTCGAGGCACCCGTTCCGACAAGCGCTGCGATTTCGTTAATGATGGCATCGAAATCGCCGCCAGCCTGTCTCGCCAGGGTGGCATGAGATTTCCATGCGGAGAGCCACAAATGAGTTTGGACGCGGCAAACATGGCTGGCCTCGAAGAATATCGGCTCTGTGTACAATCCGCAGGCCCGAATGACGGGCTTCTGGTCGGTGCGGCGTGAACCGTACCTGTATCCGCGAACCCGTCGTCGAATCAGGTTCTCGATCTCGGCTTGTAATGGGTCATCGAGATCGCGGTGGTTCCACAGGCAGCTGAACCATCCTGCGGGTCTGAGAATTCGGGCGGTTTCGATCAAAGAGGCGGTCGTATCGACAACGTTGAACGATGATCCGTACGTGACAAGCCGATAGCGGTCCGGTGGGAGCCCTGTTCGTTCGGCGCAGGTCTCATGCCAGGTCACCGAAGACTTCGCGGCGACGCGTTCTTGGCCGATGTGGCGCATTCCGTCGTTGGGTTCTACCGCGTCCACTAGAAACCCGTTGGAAGCCAGCGATTCGGTGAGGATGCCCGTCCCCGCGCCGATGTCACAGACCCGATCACCTTCGGATAGACCGGTTCTCGCGACAATAAGATCTATCGCCTCATCGGCGTACGGCGGCCGATCGTGGTACGTCTGTGCGTGGCGGGAATAGTCCCAGCTCAGCGTCATCGAATTACGCCCCTTCTTGTGAATGCAGCTACCACGTGCACCGCGGCATCAGCGATGTCGGTGCCGTCCGGATTTCTGATCACCAGATCAGGTGCGATCGGCAACTCGGCTGGAATGTCTTGGCCGACTACGTGGTTGGCATTGGCGTAGATGCCTCTGCTATCCCGACGGAGGCGATCCTCTGGTGGCGCAACTACCAGAACTTCGAAGTAGCCGTCGATGTTCCGTCGATTCCACGCCTGGACGTCGTTGAACAGAGAGACGGTCGCGCAGATAACCTCGTGGCCTTGCTCGCTCACAGTCTGAGCCAGGCGACTATAGAACCTGGCAAGCTTCCGGCGATCCTGCTCGGCGTATCCAGGCTGATACGGCAGGATCTCGCGAAGCTGGTCACCATCGAATAGAACTGGTGTGTTGATGCTTTCAGTGAGACGTCGCCGAACATGTTCGGCGAGAGTGGATTTCCCGGAGTTCGGCAAGCCGGTGATCCAGATGACGCCCATTCAACCCACTTTCGGATTCAGTTCCGATCGACGATTGTGTCGACGAGTCCGTCAAGTCTAGCCGCCTCGCCGTCTCGCGACCGACCGCGGCAGGCGTCCCAGCGGACATCATCCTCGGCTACAACGATCGCCGCGTCGGCTCCGATGTAGTGGGCAAACGACTGGCGAACTGTGGTTGCCATCGAGTACCGATCGTCAAGACCCACTCGCAGACCAGCTGATTGGAGCTCGGCTGACACTCGGACGGCTCGGGTGGCGGAGCTCGTGCCCCTGGGGATCACGACGGCGTCGTAGGGCTTGACGGAGCGGGGTAGAGCAAAGCCCCATTGATCACGGCAGGCGTCGAACACGCAGTGGAGTGCGCGGTTCGAGCACAATCCGAATGTGGCCATTCGTGGTGAACTGTTGCGGTTGGCTGCGTTTCGGTATCTTATCGGAAGTCTTGAACCTGATGCGTATTCGTAGCCGATGCCGAGACTTAGCGCGCGAGATCGGTTTTCGGCCGACCCAATCCAGATGTCACCCTCCGTGGTGGGGTAACACATTTCCAGTCGTGCCGCTTCGCCACCGTTGAGGTGAACGGTCTCAACGCCCAGGCTGCTCAAAACAGCAGTGCAGGCGTCGACGGCGGCGTTGAGGGATGCCAGCACTCCTACGCTGTCCAGCTCCATCGCCGCGATGCCCACGATCCGGAACTGCCGGCAGATTAACAGAGCTTTCATTGCCGGTGCGCGTCGAAAGAAGCTCGCCGTGTACGAGCGGCGCAATGGCAAGTCTCGATACGAGCGGAGCTTCGTTCGAAAGAGGCGCGTGAACAGCATCTCTGGCGTACTGAGCAAGTGGTAGCCAGGCAGATTGCTCACGGCCAAGAGTTTGCTCGCGAACTGCGGCCCCACCGAATCACCTGCATGTAGGTCGGAGTCACTGACCAACGAGGGAAGTTCGACCTGAACGTAGCCACAGTTGCTCAGGGCCGTCTGCAGTTGACGCTCGATCGAGTGCAACACCGGTGCACCGATCGGACTGTAAGACGGCATGCCAGGATACGGCAGGTCTGCGACCAGTCCGTTCGTCAGCAGGTCCGATGTCGGTAGGTGATCGTAATTCGGGGGAACCTTGAAGCCATCGCCTACCAAGGCATTTTTGAACGACACGACGAGACGACCTTAAGCTGCTGAGCCTATAGAGCGTAACCATATGTACCGGCAAGGGGTCGTAACGATGGCTCCGCGAAGTGGGCGACGATGTCGCCCTGATACCAGTCGTGCCATTCGCCGGGTACCCCATGGCGCATGATCCGGTGAGGTGTGTCGGCGTAAGCATCCTCATGGCGCCTCATCGCATCAAAACTGCTGCGCCGCAACGCCCGCCTGAGGTCGTCGCCAGCGTATGTGATGTCGAAGGCATATAGAAACGTCTCGACAGCGTTGAAGGGATCAGATTTGAGATCTTCGAAGCGAATCACGTGCAATGCTGATCGATTCCATAACTCATGAAATAGCTGCCAATCATCGACGGGCCGGACCCCGGACAGGTTGGGTTCCGTCAGATACCTTTCGAAGGTCCGGGTTTCGCCCTCCTCTGAAAAGCCGAGGCGCCAGTTGTAATAGGAGAAAAGGGTGTCGCGAGGATCTCGAACCAACAACACCGCTCGGTGTGCTCTCGACCGGTCGAACATATCGGGCAGAAGGTGAGTTTTGACAAACCGCCGACCGTTAGAGTGACGGCCCGGTGACTCACCGTCGCGAGCCATCGATGCCGCCAATCGTCGTCGGTAGGCCACTCGCCGAGGTTCGGATACCACGGTTCCCTGTTGTATGAGGCGCTGCGTGTAGGGGTCGAAGTACTCCAAGCCCAGCTCCAATAGGATGTTGCCCACCAGTGAAGCGCCGGCACCTGGAAAGCTGGCGACTATGACATCCTGCTCGTCGAGTAGGGCAATGTTGTTGTTGTGCAACGCAATTGGATCAAAATCCGCAGCGTCGAGGCCCGACGCTACGTGCGATTGCTTGTCAGGTTGGGCACCCACGCACGCAGCCTTTCCGTTCCAACCACTGCACGGGTGCGGTCACTTCACGACCAGGTTCATCAGGCGAGGGGCACCGTCCTTGGCGCGGACAACCACGACGCGGTCGACCTGACCGGCTTCGAGCTTCGGTACGAGCGCTGCAGGTGGTGCCGCCAGCAGCGCCTTGCGCAAGGTGTCGTCGTCGCTGTCCGCTCGCACCGCGACCAATTCGAGAAGTTTACCGTTGACCTGAAGCGGAATGGTCGTCTCAGCGCGTTGACCCTCTGCTGGCCGGATATCTTCCACCCATCGCTGATGGAAGATGCTTTGGTCAGACCCGGTCACAGCATGCCAGAGAGTATCGGCCAGGTGTGGCGCGAACAGACCCAACATCTTCAGGTATCCCTGGAAGGCGTAGGCAACCACCGCAGCTCGCTCTTTCGAGCTGTTGATCTCTTTCGAGTACGCGGAAAGCTTTGAGGCGAACCCATGGAGCTGCGCTATCGCGACGTGGAACGAGCGCTTTTCGTCGACGGCCGCCGCGACTTCAGAGGCTGCCGCCGAGATAGCCGTTACCACTTCGCGGCTCCACCCGTCGGTCAGTGTGGGTGGGACTGGGTAAACAACGTGCGGAACCACATTATTCAGTCGCGTTCCCAGGCTCCATATCTGCCCGAGAAAACGCTGCTTTGCCAGTAGGCCAGCGTCGTCCCAGTCTCGGTCGTATTCGAACGGAGCGTCGGACATGATGTACATGCGCAGCGCATCGGCGCCGTATCGCTCGATGATCTCGTCCGGGCTGATCGTATTACCTTTGCTCTTGCTCATCTTGCTGCCGCCGAGCTTGATCATTCCGTTATCCAGGAAGTTGACCACCGGTTCTTTGGTGGGGGTCAGTCCGATCGAGTGCAGGAAATGGGAAATGTACCGGAAATAGATCATGTGTTGGGTAGCGTGCTCTAGTCCACCGATGTAGTAGTCGATCGGCATCCACGTATCCGACCGGGTCGTCGGCCAGGCTTCGTCGTTTCCTGCCGCCAGGAATCGCCATGCGTACCACGCCGAGTCCATGAACGTGTCCATGGTGTCGACCTCGCGCTCGGCGACCTCGCCATCGGGCAACGTCACGGTACGGAAGGACTCCGAGGTGGCAAGCGGCGAGCGTACGCCCGGGACAGAGAAATCGACGTCACGAGGCAGCAGTACCGGCAGCTGAGATTCAGGCACCGGCTCCCACCGGCCGTCGGACAGCCGGACCATCGGGATCGGACAGCCCCAATAGCGCTGTCGGCCGATAGACCAGTCACGCAGCCGGAAACGAACGACCTTCCTGCCGACATTTCGTGTCTCGACTGCCGCCGCGATAGCGTCGATCGCTGCCGCCGAGGTCATTCCCGTGAATTCGCCGGAGCCGTGCATTATGCCCTGCTCAACGAACGCGTCGTCCAGAAGCGCACCCGGATTGCGATCCTCCGGAACGATAACCTCACGCACTGGCAAACCGTGAACGGCGGCGAAATCAAAGTCTCGTTGGTCATGAGCAGGCACATTCATAATGGCACCCGTTCCATAGGAACCGATGACGTAATCGCTCACCCAGACAGGAATCGCCTCCCCGGTGAGAGGATTAATTGCCTCCGTCCCCAGATATACGCCGGTCTTCTTATCTTCGGACTGACGCTCCAGTTCACTGCGCTGCATCGACGCAGCCACGTAGGCTCCCACCGTCGCCCGCTGCTCAGCACTGGTCAACTGCTCAAGTAGAGGATGCTCTGGAGCGATTGTGACGGACGTGACGCCAAAGATAGTGTCCGGTCGAGTAGTGAAAACAGACAGTGTGCAGTCTGCGGTCGGCGCCGCAAAGTCGATCTCGACGCCCTCTGAGCGGCCGATCCACCCGCGCTGAGCGTTGACGGCCCTACTCGACCAACCGGTCAGTTCGTCCAATCCATCGTGCAAGTCCTGTGCGAAGTCAGTGATACGCAAACACCACTGCTCCATTTGCCGGCGCTCTATAACTGCGCCACTGCGCCAACCGCGGCCGTCGATCACCTGCTCATTAGCGAGAACCGTCTGATCCACTGGATCCCAGTTCACCCAAGACATCGCCCGGTATGCTTGGCCATGCTCGTAGAGTTTCAGGAACAGCCACTGAGTCCAGCGGTAGAACTCGGGAGACGAGGTATTGAGTTCCTGACTGAGGTCGAATGAAAAACCGGCGCGACCGATCTGATCGTCGCGCATATTGACAATGTTGGCCTCGGTCCACTCCGCAGGGTGCGTGCCGTTCTTGATCGCAGCATTCTCGGCTGGAAGTCCGAAAGCGTCCCAACCCAAAGGGTTGAGCACAAGCTCACCCTTGAAGCGGCCAAGGCGAGCCAGGGCGTCAGCGAGGGAATAGACGAGGATATGTCCCAAATGCGCCTTGCCCGATGGGTAGGGGAACATCCCGAGGACATACCGATGGGGCCTTGCTGAGTCGTCGTCGAGGAGTGCCCCGTCAGTCTTCTCGTCTCGCCAACGCTGCCTAATGGAGTCCTCAAGGTCTCTGACAACTTGGCGATATGACGTGCCTTCAGTCTGGTTCGTGGTGTCCAAGGGAGTCTTCGCTTTCAGGTCGTCGCCGGTACCAGGTTAGTTTGTCACGCCCTCAGAGTCCTCCGTGTACGCGGTCCGATCTCCTCATGGTCCCGGCTGCAGAAGATCCCACACCTTCGTGTGATCGGCCGTGTCAGCAGTGACGAGCAGGCCCTCACCAGCGATGGAGGGGTCATAGCTTCGGCCATCCCAGCGGGAGATGACCGCACCGGTCCGTCGGGCGATGTAGATGCCGGGAGCGTGATCCCACGCGTAGGAGCGCCGGTAGCATAGGGCACGCACACGTCGCGTTGCGAACTCTGCGTAGTCGATCGCACACGAGCGTGTACCGCGGATCGACCCCAGCGCGCGGCCCTCGAGCGCTTGTAAGTGATCCTCGGTCCAGTCGCCTCGTGCGGCCACGAGACAGTCCGGGTTGTGTGCTGGCTTGAGTGGCGGTGCTTCTATGACCATTTCGGACCCATCGTGTGCGCACAGTACCCATCCAGCGTCGGGGCACACGATCCATCCACCGCAGAGGCCGCGCGGGGTCCACGCGGCGACCTGCACTCCCCAATCCTTGCCGCCAGCTACATAATTGGTGGTGCCATCGATCGGGTCGATGATCCACACCAGTTGTTCCGCCGACCAATTGATGGGTGTGAGTGAACGGTCCTCTTCGGCCAAGATGGCTGCATAGGGTGCTAATTCCAGCAACGCACTTGTCAGCGTCGCCTGCGTGTGCAGATCGGCATCGGTAGTTGGACCCTCGGCTGTACTTGCTACGACCGTGACCCCGTGGCGCCGCCGCCTACTCGCGTCATCGGCAGCCGCCACCACGATCTCAAGTACGGCCGCCCCATCAATCGGGAGCATCCCAATCCCCTTCTCGCTAAATCGATGAGCCCGATTTATGATGTACCGCCAGCCATCTCGTGTGATTGGTGTGTACGGACTCTACCGTCCCGCTCGATGGCCGTCGACAGCCATGCGTGAGGTATCTGGCTGGGCAGCGCAATGTCCTCCTCATGGCGGTGGCGCCCGCGGTGGTTGCCATCCTGCCGATCGCCTCGCCGAGCCGAGCCTTGCTCTGCATTCCGGTTCTCGCAGTCATCCAACGCAGCATCCTTGACTTGGCGAGTGGGCCGATTGGGGCAGCTTCGCGGCCGGACCAACCAGATTGGGTCACCTACGCGCCAGTACCCATGTCTCGCGCAACGTATCGGCGCACACAGGCCGGTCAGAGTAGTCGTCGGATACCTCGACCACGTCGAATCCGTGCTTCATTGCCAATGCCCGCAGCATGTCATGAGACAACCAGCGCTGTACGTGACGTATCTCGTGCCGCTGGAATACTCCGCCGCACTCCATATAGAGGCTGATCAGGAACTCCACGTTGTGTAGATCTGCGTCGTAGCGGTTGCGCCAGACATAGGCGAATTGGCCGAGATCGTCTCCGTAGTGGCTGTTCCCGAACACCGCCGCCAACTTATGCTTGGTGTTTACATCAAAGACGAACACGCCTTCGGGCCGCAGGGCGCCCGAAGCGAAACCGAAGAGTGCGTCGAGCTCAGTCTCCTCTATGAAGTAGTTCACGCTGTCGAAACAACAAACGAGGGCGTCGAAGGTTTGCGGCACAGAACTCGGCACCGAAAGATCCTGCTGCCACAGAACTGTGCCAGGAGGCAGGATAGCGCGAGCGCGACGCAGCATGGCCGCGGAACTATCGACCCCGGCCACCGCGAACCCCCGCCTCTGCAGCAATCGCGTCATAGTCCCGGTGCCGCAGCACAGGTCCAATAGTGACGCCGTGCGCGGCACTCGGCGCTGGATGTGATCGCACCACGATTCGTAGTCGTTGGCCGCCGTCCACCGGTCATAGACCTCGGCGAGCACCTCGTATTCAGGAATGGTCAAAGACATACTTTCAGCATCAGGTTGCCCCGCCAAGACAGGGAAACCGGTGGAGTTCGATCAAGCCGACGCGGCCCAGACGATCCCTCCACTCAAATGGAGGCAATGAGCTACAACACGGAGGCACAACCGATCCGGCGCCGTGGTGCGTTATCGGTGTCACTGGCACGTCTCACGCATCGACGCGGTCACCAGCGGATCCAGATCGAGCCGCGCCGACGAGCACCAGCCCATCGCCCGGCTCGCCAGCAGCGCTGTCGCCAAGGCGGCGGTAACGGGAAATCGCACACTGGCGCAGACCGGATCCAGACACGAACGGTCCTGAATTTCGAACCCTGGCATACGAGTGTTGCCGAAGAGATCCCCGGTCTCGGGCCAGCGCATGCCGTTGTGGTAGGTGAATGGGCGCTTCTGCGCTGCATGCTCGATCTCGCCCCCCTTCGCCGGCACTCATGCCGGTGTACCGGGCGGCGAGGCCAGTTCCCTGAGCTTGTCCAGCACCTCCAGCAGGATCTCTGCCTTCGGCTCACCGTCGTCGGTCAGCGACTCCGGCGCGAGCCGCCCTGCATTGACCAGCGTGAAATATGCGGCAGCCTTCCACACGCACCGCTCCATCGGGCAGTGCTGATGCTTGTGCATCAGCTCCTCCGCCAGCGCGGGGTCGGCGAACACGCATACGTTCGGCGGTAGCACGATGACCACGTTGCCGTCGGGCGCATCGTCTCGGGCCGGGGACCTGTGTCGATGTGTCAGCGTGGGCCGGTCGGCGTCGTTGTCCATTTACGCTGTCTCCGTTCTCGTTCGGTCTGGGACGGGGAAAGGTGGGAGCCCCCAGTGGCCTCTCTTCCACCAGGGGCTCCCCTGCCCCGTCGGCGCGCTATGTTTGGCGTCACTTGATCTGGCGCGTCGGCGGGGAGTCTGGTGTCAGGACGCGTCGATGAGCCGTTCATCCGCTTCCGCTTTCGCCTCGGCGTTGAAGTGCGCTAACACCGCGGCCTCGGCTGCGCCCCGGTTGGCGGCCATGGACTCGGCGCGGCCCTCGGCCACCACCTCGTCATCGGCGTTGAAGTAGCTCCAAGTGCCCATGGAGGCGATGATGTAGCCGCCGTCGGCGAGGTCGCGGGATTGGTCGGTGCCGTCACCGGGTTCGATGTTTCTCCAAGAGGTTTCGAAAATGTCCACTGCCCTTGCCTTTCATCAGGTTTCGAGATGTGAGGGAATACGGGAATGTGGCGTATCGCCAGTCGTGTGATAACCCTCAGCCTCCTTCCTGTCGACCGAGCGGGAAGGGGGTGCAAATATCGCGGCTATCGGCGGTCATTGCCGGTCGACGGCGACGCTGCCGTCGATGGTTCCGCGTACAGCCGACCGGGTCGGTGGGGGTACCGGCCATGTCCAGCGGTGCGTGGCGCGCAGCCGCAGCATTTGCCGGAGTCGGGCGCACGAGGTGGGAGTTCCGTATGCCCCCGGAATGCAGTTGCGGTGGTCCATGACCATCTGCCGCGCCAGGGTCTCGAGACGCTGCGGGGACCGGGTGGTGGTGCTGTTCCAGGTGATCTCATTGTGGTTCAGCATGATTCACCCGTCCGGTCCGGTCCGGGAATGGGCCACGTCCACGACTGCTCGTACCGTCTGATCAGCAATTGCGTACGCGCACTGCATGCTTCGGGCGCATCGCCAAATCCCTGGGCGCAGTTGCGGTGCGCCCACAGCAGTAGCTCGACGGTGGCCGAGTGCAGCAGGGCATAGTCCGCATCAACGAATCGGCCGTGCGGCACATCGATCTCTCCGACCGATCGAGCGGTCTGCGCTCCCTCGAGCGCCGCCTGCAGCCGAGCCCAGCCCGCTACAGCGTCGTACTGGTAGGACTCATATTCGGTGAGATAGCGGTTCAGCGCGATGAGTGCCCACCGGATCGGGATCTGCATAGGTTGCCTCAATGGGGCTTGTAGTGCGACTGGGAACGGTGGACGCGATGCCGCTCGTGGACTACCGGTACCGGCTCCGGCGAGGACCCGCGGCGGTCAGCACGGAATAGGATCCACGCACCGACGAGGTACGCGCAGGCCATGATCAGCAGGAAGTTCAGCATTGTGACTCCATCGACGTAGCGGATCGGGCCGCCCGATTGAGTAGAGTTTTCGCGTGACGTTTCGCCGGACAGGTCGTCACCGAGCAGGGTTGGTGCAGGTGCGCCGCAGTGCGCGCGTCGGCGAGGGTCCAGCCCATGTCCGGCGGGGGTGCCTGATGCAGGCGCAGTACCGGGTCGATTCCGGTCATGTCAGGCTCACCTCGTACTCCCTCTCCGAGGCCACCACCATCAGGTCACAGACTGCGGTCACCTCGGACAGCCCGTGACGACGGTGACGGGCCGTCCAATGCCGCTGGTCGTCGTTCATCGCCATGAGGATTCGTCTTTTGTCGGAAGCGAACGGTTCTCGCGCCGGTGTCACCGGCCACCCCTAGCCTGCTGGCTCGCCCGGCGGTAGTCGGCCTCGGCGACCACCTGCTGAAGGCGCTCGCGGTTCGACACCTCAAGTCCCAACGCCGCAGTCCACAACCAGCTCGTCAGCGCGGCGTCGGGGACCTCCCAGTTGGGCGAGGTGGCCGGGATGTGGATCTGGACCGGCTCCAACTCTGGCAGTTGACGAGGGACCACCGCCCACCAGTGGCGGCTCCGCGCGTCGATCGTGACCGCGACCAGCAGATCACCCGCACCGGGTAACTGCTCCACGGCCGCCAGGACCGGTGCCGGGATTTGCCGATCGTCCAGTTGCTCTTCGAACACGATGAACGCCAAGCCGATTCCGAACATCTCCGGTCCCAGTGCCCCACGTAGCTGTGCGGCGTATTCGTGGATCTGGGCAGTGTCGCTGTCCAAGCATCCGCCCGTCGGTCCGAGTCGCAGGAACTCCGAGCGAATACAGTCCGGCCCGATACGGTGTTCGTCGTATCGGAACCCGTACAACGTCGGCATGAATTCGCCTCTGTCGGCGCAGAATTCGCGCTGTTCATCGGCCCAGCGGTGGAACAGGTCCAACTCGTCGGGTACCACGAATGAATGGGTATCGTCGTCCAATTGGCATGTCAGATGTATGTTCATACAGCATCCTCAGGTGCAGATGACCACCCCAAAACCTCACGGACATAGCCGAATCCGTCTTCGGCAGCCCAGTCGACCAGCTCTATAGCGAACGTGGTGAGTGCACTGTGCTCAGGGTGGTACAGGGCGGGGCCGAACCACGAAATCCTCATCGCTGATCCGCCTCCCCTTGGGCGCGGAGTTGCTGTTCGAACTCCTGGTCTTCCTTGAATGCCTGCCGGATCATCCTCTGTGCGACCCATAGCCCCGCCCCGATACCGGCCCCGAGGAATAATGTGGCCAGCCACACGAACGAATGTTGGGTGGCGGCGATAATCCACATCCACACCGACCACACGGCAAGAATGCATACGAGCTTGGTATAGCGGTTCACCGCCCGGCCGCCTGCCGGTCGGAGCGGATCTGCCGGAACGTCGGGGCGAGCCAGCTGTATGTGTGCATTGTCGCACAAACGGCACCGGCGACGACCAATGCCCATCCAACCCACCAGAGGTGGAGGTGCCCGGCAACTTGGACAGTCATCATCCACACCACCCAAATGGCGGCGAGACGAACAATCGTGCTATATCGGTTCACGGTGTTCTGCTCCTTTTCGATGGGTTGCTGTCTACAGGTGAGGGCGGACGGATTCCAACGGTCCCGAATCCCAATGCCATTCGTCCTCACCGCCTACGGCGTAGATGTGGGTGAATTGGCCGCTGCGAATATGGGTGTGGTCGGCGGATGGAATTACGATGACTGTGGAGTCGAAACGGTGGAGGGTAGAATACAAATCCCCGGGGGGCCACGGACTACTGCCCGAAACACGTTGTGCTAGTGGATTATCCATGTCCGTCCTTGTCGGTTCGTCGCGGTGGCCCGCGACTCCTGCCCTTAGATCACCACCCGCAGCGCTGGGCCGGAACCACTTCCTTGTGTTCGGCGCGCATGGTCAGAACTGAACACACCGACCGACGGCGTTGCGGGGCGTCATGAGCCGTTTATGCAGCTGGCATCCATCGTTGGTCAGCCAGTACACCGGCTCGGGTCGGTGCGTCCCATTGAGGTGTGCGATGCCGGGATTCGCAAATCCGTTGCGTTGCAGCCATCGCAGGGCCGCGATTACCGGCCCGGTGTGATAGCCGATCGCCGCCTCCCGTGCCGAGCGCGGGCGGTCGGCTCCGGCAAGAGCGCAGAGCGCGGTCATCTGTGCGCGCGTGAGGTTGCTGTCCCGTCGGGAATGCAAATGAGTAGATGCCATCTGTTTGTCGCTCATCCGATCCAGCGGGCCGTGCAGCTTCCAGGACTCCGACGGCTCGACCGCGTGTATTCGTCCCAGAACTCGCGACGAATCATGTCCCACAACTGGTTCCACGCGGGGCGGCGTTCCCGTGCCTCCGCTAGATCCGTACCGGGAGCGAACTCCACGTCGGCATCCTGATCGTAAGAAGTGACGCGACGAATCATGTTCCACCACCGATTCCACGCCAGGCGCCGTCCCCGCGCCTTCGCTAGATCCGTATCGGGAGCGAACTCCACGTCGCTATCCGGATCGTGAGAAGTGTTGCGTACGCGCATGATCTCGATCCGTTGGTTGGTCAGCCGCCAGGTCGCCTCTCGCCCGTCGACCTCGGTGTGATGCTCATACCCGCCGTTCACGCCCGGCCTCCTTCAGTCACGTGCCGCGCCAGCATGGCGTGTCCAGTGCGGGTGATGCGCCAGCGCTTGTGGTCGTGACTCGGTACGATCAGCCCGCGTGAGTCCAGATAGCTGATCGCGATCCGGGTCGCCCACCCGCCGAGTTCGGCTTCGCGTAACAACTGGCTGAAGGTGAGCTGCCCGCCCGGAGCGAGCACATTCAGCACCGCCAGCTCGAATTCCACGCTGGGTTTGCGTCTGCTGAGGATGATCATGTCGCACGTCTCCCGGCATCGGGTGGTGGTCGAGATGGGCCGTGCGCCGTAGCCGCGAGTCACGATGTCCGCAAACTTCCGACTGAGCGCATATTCATCAGACTCTGCGGTACGCGCTGCGTCTATCCGACGCGGGTAACCCGTAAGAAGTTCTTCGAAAGCCCAGCATCGTATCCGTGAACCGTGGCACGCTATATGCGGCACGGGCAATTTGATGTACCCGTTACGGGTACGGGGAGGTCTGACGATGGCTGATGCAGGATCGACGCTGCCGCGTCGGCAGCTGGGCAAGCTGCTGCTCGAATGGCGCACACGGGCTGGACTTACGCAGGTGAAGGCAGCCGAGCTGCTGGAAATCGGCCAGAGCAGTGTTCAACGGCTGGAGAAGGGTGAGAACTCGCGACTCCGTAGCGGCACCATCCGCGATGCGTGCGAATTGTACGGTGTGCCAAAGGAATTAGCCGAAGGCATGATAGGTCTCGCTAAACAGGCGAACGTCAAGAACTGGTGGAATCAGTACAGCGACGTTATCGCCAAGTCGTTCGACATGTACGTCGGCTTGGAGTCGGCGGCGACCACCTTGGAATCGTACCAACCAGACCTAATTCCGGGCCTGTTGCAGACCGTCGACTATGACCGCGCGCTGGTCCAGCTGATATGGCCCGACGCCGAACCGGAGGAGTGGGAGCGCAGGGTAGCTCTGAAGAGGCAACGCCAGCATCTCGTCACTCGTCGAAACCAGCCACTGACCGTTGACTGTGTGATCGGGGAAGCTGCCCTGCGCCGCATCGCGGGCAACTATCTGATCATGGGCGCGGCCATGCGGCACTTGGCCGATATGTCCACCTTGCCGAATGTGACGATCCGAATCCTGCCGTTCGAGGCAGGCTACCCGGATGGGTTGTCAATGCCACCGTTCGTGATCCTGGGCTTCGGTGGAGCAGCTACCGGAGCCCCTGCCGCACCGCCGGTGATCTTCCTCGAAGGCGGTGTCGGTGAGATGTACGTAGAGGACGAGGATGATGTGAAGCTGTACCGTAGCCGCTGGAATAACCTCAAGGCAGCGGCCTTGAGCCCAGAGGACAGCAGAAGACGGCTAAGGGATCTAGGTAGGGAGTATGAGCAGCGTGAACGTTGACCTGTCCGGGGCCAAGTGGTTCAAGAGCAGCCGCAGCCAGGGTGGTAGAGAGTGCGTCGAGGTCGCCTTCCTAGACGCGGGCGTCGTTGGCGTTCGCGACTCGAAGAACCCGTCCGGCCCGGCCCTGGTCTTCACGCCTGGCGAGTGGGATGCCTTCGTAGCCGGCGCGCACGACGGCCAGTTCAACTGCCCGTAATAGGCCCGTCCGAATCCGATCAACCTCACAGGTAGCCCCGGACTCCGCCCGCGCGGACCGGGGCTATTTGATGTCGCAACCAACTGTTTGCTGCACGATCGTGCGGTTACGCCACGTCGAATGTCGTGTTGTGGTGCACCAGCGGCGAGATGTCGATGTGCATTGTGTAGCGGCCGACATCAAGGCTCGGGAACGCCGACACCCATGTCATCGCCGCCATGTCCTGGCCGCCGCTGATCATGCGGTAGGGCAGGGTTTCCCCGTCCTGGCTGAACGCGACGCTGATCGACTTTTGTATGTCCCGGATCATGCCGGGTGATAAGGGGAAGACTTTGTCGTTGAGTTCCAGGGATTCGATGATCACGCCCAGGTAGGTACGTGCCTCGCCTGCGATGAGTCCGCTGTGCCAGATCCGGATCGAGTTGCCGCTGTAGATCTCGGCGGGTGAGACCAGGGTGACCGGCATCGTTAGATGCTACAGCCGACAGTGGCCCCGGAGTACCAGCTGCCGGGCTCGTTCAGAGGGTGTTCCTAATGCTCAGACACGGCCTCGACAACGCGGACACTGCCGGGTGTCTGGAGATGCCACTGCTGTGCCCCTCCCAGGCGGCGATGTCGCCACCGCTGCCAGCATAGGCCGCTACGGTCGGGTTGTACTCGACCGGGCGCAAGCAGAGGAAGTTGATCCCGAACCATACGGCCGTGCTGCGACCGTGGGCGGTGATCTCTGGGTGCGATCCATGTGGATGAACAACCTTGTGGGCCATACGCATTGGCAACCGGGCTGTCGAGTGCGAGGCAGGAGACGGCGACAGCGGCTGCGACGATACATGCGCGCCGGAAGTTGATGTAGTGCAACGGTTTTCTAAACTAACGGATATTCTGTTGTGAGTCAGCGCGTTCGCGAGCCATCGGGCTTCAACCGACCGGCTTCGATCAGCGTCCGCCTGGCCTGACGCTTGCGTTGGCATTCATCGACTCGACAGTCCTTGTGCTCCTGCATAGTTCGGTGCGCCTTGGAAATATCCATCGGCCGCCGAAAGTCCTCGCGGCATTCGCAATCCGCGTGTCGTTCGGCGTCTATTCGATCGATGATCGCTTGGACGGACGTGTCGTTGTCTCGCCGTCTGTTGAGGGGCAACCGCACGTTTTCTCCTCGGTCAGGGTCACTGAGTGCCGAGCACCCCAGCACCAGCGATCACCGATCCAGCGGCGTCGGCCTGGTTAGGGGGTGCATGGATTCAGATCACCACTCCACACCGCCGGGCGCGGCTACTACGCTGTGTCCGAGCGCGCGAACCGGAACTGAACACATCGGGGGTGGAAGACGTGAGCACGGCAGCGGCACGATTGCTCGGTATGGATGCCAACCGGACCGGGCGTTTGCTCGAGCAACTGCGGCACAGACGCGGTATGACGCTGCGCGAGCTTGCCGCTGCGCTGTACTGCGACTACTCCTGGTTGGGCAATATCCAAAGAGGCCGCCGCTGGCCCACCGAACGCAACTGGGTGATCAACACCGATGCCGTACTCGGCGGCGGCGGCATCCTCGTGTCGGCATGGGATGCCGACCAGCAGGAACGCGCCGAGGCCGCCGCGACGCTCAAAGCCCTCGAACAAGCTCGCCGTGAGTCTGAAGAGTTACTGGTCGCGCCTGATGGCGCCGATTTGGACCGCATCGAGAACGAGATCGTGCACGTTGCTGAGATCGCGGGAATAGACCCGTACGACACGACGATTCGGCATGCGCTCGATCTGCGAACCGAGCTGACCCGCCGAACCCACGAGGGGGCGTACCGTCCCGAACAAGTCCGGGATCTGTACGTCGCGCTGAGCAGGGTGTACGGCATCCTGGCGTACCTCACGTTGGATCTCGGACAGGACACAGCGGCCCGAGCACACATCAGCAGCGCATTCCACTTCGCCGATCTGGCTGATCATGACCAGTTGCGTGCGTGGGCGCGGGGCACTGAATCGTTGGCGCTCCGATTTACCAAGGACTTCGAGCCCGCGCGCGACGCGGCGATCGACGGACTACGCTACGTCGGCGCGTCCACCGGCACCGCGGAGCCGCGCCTGCTCTGCGGTCTCGCAGCCTCGACGGCCAACCTCGGCGACTCCAGCGGGGCGGTCCAGCTGCTCCAGCAGGCAGACCGGGTCCGCGCGCAGTGTGGGCCTGACGAGCTGGCCGGGCCCTTGTTTGGTTTCTCGCAAGCGAAGCAGCTTTATTACCACGGCTTTTCACTGATGTGGGCTGAAGAACCCGCGATCCTTCGGCGGGCTGTGGCCGCGTCCAAGGAAGCCATCGCCGCGTGGCAGGATGCGCATTCGCCCGGCGACGAAACGCTCACCCACATCTACCTTGCGACCGCATGCGTTCGCCTGGGCGATCTGGACGGCAGCATGGACGCCATCGATCCAATACTTGCCAGGCCGCTCACTGCGTCCTTCAGCTGGGTGAAAAAGCGTCTCAATCAGTTGAACGAGCTGACCGAGACCTACTTTCCCGATTCTCAACTCGCCGCCGAGATGCGATACAAGGTGCAGTCCTACATTGCCACGGCATAGCGAAGCGGCCTCGCCCCAATAGGTTTCGGGGCGAGGCCGCTTCGTTGTATTCGAGATGTTGTCACGCTCGAGTCAGGGCGCTTTCAGTTGTCGCCTCTGCGGGTCGTTCAGGACCCCAGGGCGCCGACTGCCGCGCCAGCCAGCCCGGCTTCGGTGCCGACTGCGGCGGCACCAGCCAGGCCCCCGGCAGCTCCCGCGCCGACTGCGCCGACACCGGCTCCGATGATGCCGCCGATAAGTGCGCCTGCGGGCATTCCGGCGCCTGCGGTGGGTGCGCCGCCGATGCATCCGCCGATGACCGCACCGATGACCGCGCCTCCGAGGGCGCCGGCTACGGCGGAGGGGACCGCTGTGGCGACGCCGCCGATGACTGCGCCGTAGGCCCCAGCGGCGGCGGCCCCGACCGCGACCCGCTGCTGCGGGGGCACGCCGATCGCGTTCCATCCAGCATCGATCTGGGTTTTCACTTGTGCCGCACCGGCATTGATCTGGTCCGCGGTAGGGCGGGGTAGCCAGTTCGGGCGTGGTGTCTGGACCTTGCCGTAGCGGAGCGAGTCCGAATGCAGGGCAATCGGCTGCGCCGTCTCCATGGGCTCAACCGCTTTGCGGTTCGCGGTCTCGGTGACCGGCTGCGCGGCCTTCACCAACGGCAGCATCAGCTCCATCGTGTTCGGCGCATGGGGGCGCATCGTCGCCGGTGCGGTGGCCGGGACGGTGCGGGCGTCACTGGCGTGCCCGTTGTCCGACAGGGCGGTGTTGACGATGGGCTGCGTGCTGCCCGCGTCGGCCGTTGCCGGGCCGGTCGCGCCGCACATGACCGCGGCTGTCATCGGCACCGCACATGCGGTGATCAGCCATGCACGGCCGGTTCGGGTCTTGATTGCGCTGGTCATCTTCTCTGGTTCCTTCGTGGTATGCCGAACCCTCTACGGGCAGGTGTGGTGTTGAGCCGTCCGCGCGGCCTCCTGGCGAGGCTTGTGCCATCGCCAGTGGTGGCGTTGGGAAACCGAAGCGCTCAAGCATGTTCGCCGTCGCGCGGTCGTGTCGGCCGATTCCGTCGACCGTTCCGGCCACAGACTGAAGGTAAGAGACCGCATAGCGAACTGACAATGTGCAGCTGAGCGGCCTATATCCAAGTATCGGCAAGTTTCGAGCACTATTGAGTAGGACGAAACTGGACACTCCACGACGCAGCCGTATTGGGTGAGTTGCCTCACAACTGGGTCGGTCGTTGATGTCAGTACTCGTCTACGCCAGCCAAACCGCGTATAGCGATTCGCATGGCGGCCGAACTCACGGCACTGGGTTCATCGGCAGTTCATCTGGAGTGTCCGGAAAGAACTTGGCTGGTACTGGTTGCAGGCGCAGTTCAGCGCGGACGGCCGCGATGAATTGCTCGAAGGTGTATCGGGCCGGGATTCTGGCCTCCTGCCATTCCTCGATAGTGAGGCGCCGACCCCCGACCTCGTAGAACAGGCGCGTGACGGCCTGGTCGAGTTGGGAGGCCACGGCAACAACCGAGGGTGAGCCGTGCAGCCATACGGTGGTGTACGCGCTGTCCCACCCCTTGAATTCAACGAGCCGGATGTGTTCGACGTCGGCATGGTAGGTCTGGTCTGCAGGATCTGCGATAGCCAGTGCCCGCAGTACCTCGTTCACGGTCTGGAACTGTTCGGCGAACCCTTGGTAGCTGGCTGTCTTCTGGTCGCGGCGCCATCGCACCGATTCCGAGCGGGTGTCCCAGAAGCGTCCGATCGCGACACCGAGTACCGCCGCGAGTGCAGCCATAAATGCCGTGCCCATTACCCGACCCTCCCTGAGTTGCAACATGATTCGCAGATCGAGTTGCCTTCATCATATCCGGCCGATCCGCAGGGAGATCATCAATCGCCCAATCACCAGCGCTCCAGGTTCCGGACCCGCCGTACGGGTTATCGTTCCTGGCCGAGATCCTCTTGTTCTCGGTGCAGTTCGAGTTCCGGTTCCGCCGCAGCGCGGCCCGCGTCCGGGCTATGCGATGTGGCCACCATTGCGTTGAGCGGGACGGCGTTGTCCTGTTCGAGGTTCATTCGGATGCGTTGCAGCGCAGGGGAAACGTCTCGGTCTGCGAGTTGCGTGCGGATGGCGGTGGTGCGGTCGGTGTGGTTGTGGTCGGCGATTCCGGTGATGCGGGCGGTTTCCCGGACGGCCGGGTCGGGGTGGGTGGCGCGTCGGTACTGGTCGACGATGGATTCGTGCACGCTGCGGCGCCCGTATTCGGTCTGGGACATGTTCGAAAGCTTCCAGTCGCGCACCGCGAGCCATTCCGGATCGTGTTTCCCGAGCCAGGTTCGGGCTTCGGTCAGATCCGCCGCGGTCCATGTCTCGGTGTGGGCGCGTGGTGCGCGTTCTCCCCGCGCCGGGCGACGGCTGGCATTGGAGCGCCGGTTGGGTTTGCGGGTGACCGATGTGGTGGGGGCCTGCGTGATTTCCGTTGCGGTGTAAGGGTCTTCTAGGACTCGGTCCATGGCGGCTTGTGGGTTGGTCCGCCAGGTGTTCAGCCAGCGTTCGCCCGTTTCGCCGGTCGCTTCCACGGCGGTGATGGCGTGATCGCGGTCGAGGCGGGGGGTGCGGGTGGGTCCGACGAGGTCGGCGTCGTGCAGCTGCTGTACCGCCGCGTGCAGCTGGCGGCGGGTGGCGCTGTCGGGGGCGACCAGGGCGCGCGCGTAGGCGCGGTGCGGGTCGCTGTCGAAGTCTCGTAGCCACCGTGTACCGGCCGGGCCGAGGTCCCGCAGCCGGGTTTCTGCCGCGCCGATCGCGGCGGCACGCCGGGTGCGGTCGGGGTCGAGGTCGGTGGGAGCCTGGTGCTGATTGTCGCCGTGTGCTCGGTATTGGGTGGTTGCGTCGTTGTGTTCGGCGACGGCTTGGTAGAGGTGGTCTCGTTCGTGGCGTTGTTGGGTTTCGGTTTCGGCGTGGGCGGCCTCGAGTGCGGTGGTGTCCATCTTGGCGGCGGCCACGCGCCAGGCCGCGCGGTCGATCATCTCGCTGACCTGCTCCACCTCGGCGCCGTGTCCGGTCAGGTCCACGCCGAAGCGTTCGAGGATCTGGGCGTTGAGGCGATCCAACGTGCTGGCCGCGAGGGCCGAGTGCTCGCGCCAGGTCCGCGCGGTGTCCCAGGCGTCCAGGATCTCCGCACGCCCGGCGGTGGCGAACCATTTCCCGTGGCGCCCACGCAGCGCCGCATCCGCGGCCCGCTGTTGCTCCCCGAATTCCTTGGTTTCTCGGGCAGACAGGTCGTGCTGCAGGTGTGGGTTGTTCAGGACTCGGTCGTAGGCGGTTTCGGGTGCTGCCCGCCAGGCGTCGAGCCACAGGTGGCCGTGTTCGCCGAGGTCTTCGATCACCGCGAGTTCTGCGGCGATCCGGGCGGCGCGCTCGTCACCGGCCAGAGTGGGGGTGTTGTCGATCTGGTGGAGTCGTTCGGCGCTGTCGTGCAACGCGATCCTGGTTGCCACCTCAGGCGCGATGAGCACGCGGGCATAGGCCAGGTGCGGGGCACGGTCGAACTCTCGCAGCCACGCCGCACCGGGCTCCCCCAGCCCGCGCAGGCCCGCCTCCGCCACTGCGGCCCTATAGCCGGCATCGGCGGCGTCCGGGCCGGTGTTGGTGGCGTGAGAGTGCTCGGCGACCAACGCATACAGGGCTTCGGTCCTCGCCTGCTGTGCCGCCGCGTCCCGGGCTTGGGCCTCGAGATCCGGTTCGTCCTCGCGGATCTCGGCGCGATGCCAGGCCGCGCGCGTGAGTAGGTGGTTGATTGCTGCCGGGTCGGCAGGGGCGTCGATCGGGACGTTGCTGGTGAGGTCGATTCCGTAGCGTTCCAGGATTTGGCTGGTGAGGCGTTTCTCGGTGCTGGCGGCCAGCGGCGAGTGCGGGCTCCATTGCCGTGCGGTGCACCATGCTTCGGTGATATCACTGCGATTCGCGGTCCGCCACCACGCCGTGGTGCCGGTGGTGCGCAGGGAGGTTTCCGCGGTGCGGCGTTCGCCATGCCAGCGCGCGGTGGCCTCGCGCGCTGCGGCCTCGTGCTGCGCTGTGGATGCTCGGGCGCGTGCTTCGGCGCGTCGGTTCCAGTGTTCGGCCAGCAGGCCAGCGACTTGCAGTGTGGTGCGTAGTGCGGCGGCGGTCTCGCGGCCGATTTCTTCCTCCGCCATGAGCGGTTCTCTCCTTCGTGGTTGTCGTTCGTATCTGGTTAGTCCGCAACATGTTCCGCGGTCTGGAGGGTTATGCGGCTCGGCCGAGTTCGTCGGGCCAGGCGCCGAGCGCGGCGAATGCGGCGCGGTCGGCCGGGACGTGGGGGAGCTCGGGGATGCCGTAGTCGGGATTGCCGTCGGCGTCGCCGTCGCGGTGCTGTTTCTTGCACAGCTCGAACGGCCCGTCGACCGCCATCAGGACCCGCATGTGCGGGTCGGCGTGCTGTAGCCACCACTGCGACAGGCCCAGGCCCTGATCGTCGCGGCGCAGTGCTTCGTATGCGCGCCACAGTGCGAACAGCCGCAGGACGGCTTCGTCGTGGCGCCACCATTCCGGGCACCATCGGCGGGTAGCGCTGTCGGTCACCCGCCGGTAGATCACTACGATGCGCTTTTCCACGAAGTCGACGAGGTTCGTGAACGCCGGTTCGGGCGGTTCGGGTGTGCTCGCCGAGGTCGCGGCGCTACTGCCGTTACGGCGTGGCCGGAACTCGACATCGTCGTAGATCGGGTCCTCGCTCATCGCGGCACGCTGTTCTCGGTGTCGCTGGGATGCGTTGGCGCGGTGGATGTGTCGGTGGGTCCGTAGTGTTTGCGCGATGCGGCCACGGCGTCGGCGTAGGGGCGGCGCATCCACGGGATGGTTTCAATGAGGACCGGTCGCATTCCCGCTGCCCAGATCAGCGCGCGCCCGCGTGGGATCGCGGTCAGGTCCGCGAGGGTGAGGGTGCGTTTGTCGGTGAGCTGGAACGAGCGGCTGACCGAGCCGTTGTGTCGTGTCAGGGTGCCGCGCAACTGTTCTCGGTCACCGATGCTGTCCGAGCGGCGCCGCAGGAATTCGTTGTCGTCCACACCGGACCCGACGACCCGCACCCCCGCCGCGGACCAGAGTGCATCCATTCCTTCGGGCCCCCAGCACCGCACGCCCTGGGACCACGATTGCAAGATCGTCATCACGATGATGCCGCGAGAGCCGAAGTGGCTGTAGCGTTTCGGAAGATCTCTCCATCGCACCACATTGGCTGCTTCATCGAGCACGCACACCAGCGGCGTGGACAGCCGTCCCATCGGCTGCTGAGACCCGATATGGGTAGCGGCCTCGAGGACCGAGGCAGTCAACGCGTTGACCAGCGGCCCGCAACTGCCTGCCCCCTCGAGGGACAACATGTACAGGGTGTCGCTGCTGGTCGCCAGCGTGGCCGGGTCCAGTTGGGGGCGGGTGTCGTCGGGGCCGTCGCTGGTCACCCAGCGGCGGATCGATTCCAGGCGCAGGCTGGCCGCCATTTTCCGGCCGGTCGCGAACACGCCCGAGCGGGTGCGGCGGTCCAGCTCGTACTGGGCGCGCAGCCCGGTGGCGATCAGCGGCCACCGTGTTTCCAGGACCCGCACCGGTTGCAGATCGTCCGGGTCCGAGATCCACTCGTACACGCGCGTGATCGGCTCGCCTGCGAGAGCGGCGGCCAAAAATAGTGCGGCCAAAAGGGATTCGCCTTCCGGGTCGAAGAAGGAATCCTTGCGTGCGGCTTGGCCGTCGTCGCCGTCCGCGAAATGACTCGCCAGCTGCGCGGCGGTGACCTCGGTGCGGACCGCCGCGAGGGGGTTCCACCACCACGCCGGCTCGGCGGCGGCGGTGACCGATTGCGGGTCGAAAATCCAGCAGTGCCCGCGTTTTTCGCGGATTCCGCGGGTGTCGTCGACCAGGTCACGTTTATTGGAGGTGACGATGACCGGGCCCGGGGCTTCGCAGATCGCGGGTACTGCCCGCGAGGTGCTTTTGCCCTGGCGCGGTCCCCAGATATCGATGTGAAGCATCTCGTAGTCCGCCCACAACGGTCGCCGGTCCGCCACCGCGATGCCCAGCGACAGGCCCGGCACCGTGTCCTGGGGTACCTGCACCCCCAGCATCGCGGCTTTGGTTCGTACCGCGTCCTCGCTCAGCGGCGCCAGATCCGAGCCGGACGCCAGGAGTTCGGCTTTGGCGTCGATCCAGGGCCGGGCCGGGTGTCGGGTCTTCCACCACCGCGCCACCAGCACCGCCGCCACGGCCGTGGCGGCGAGTTCGGCCGCGAGCACGACGCTGGCGGCCACCGGCCACCTCAGCCGTCCGGCCGCCACCGTGAACAGCAACGCCAGCGGGTTCAGTGGCGGTGCGGGGGCCGGTTGGCCGGTGAGCAGGTAGCCCAGGTGGGCGGCCAGGGTGATCAGCACCCCGCCGCCCATCACAAGGCCGCTGATGATCAGCAGGCCCTGGATCTCCCGGTTGTTCAGCGCCGGGTCTTTATCGTCTTTCATCCTGTGGGCCTTTCTGTTCGTGCTGGCGCTGGGTGTGGTGCTGGGTGAGGGCCTCGGCGGTGCGCAGGACCTCGGACAGGACTTCCAGGGCGGCGGCGGCCTGCCAGGGCATGCCGTGGGTGATCTCGACGGTGAGCATCAGCGGCAGCGGCATCCGTGGCCCGAGCCAGCGGGTCAGCTGCCACCACAGCTGCACCCGTGCCCCGGCGGCCACCGCCGGATCGGTGGACTCGGCGTTCAAGACCTCCGTGACCGCGGTGTGGTCGATCGCGAGTGCGGCGGCCAGGTCTGCCTGGTGCAGACCGGTGGTGTAGTCGGTGCGGTGCTGGGTGTGGTGGTGGTTCATGGGGTTGGTCTCCTCGCCGTGGGGCGGCTGGCCGCCGGGTGGTGGTGCCGTGAGTGGCAAGGACCGGGCGGGCTACGGAGATCGGGGCACAGGCCAATCCGGTTGCGGCGCAGCCGGAAAAGTTCCCGGCGAGCCAGCGAGCGGTATCGGGCAGTTTTCCGGCGGCGGGGTCGAACCGCGTGAGTCCGGATTTGCTGGTGCCCCGGCCCGTGGCCATGCTGGGACTGCCACTCGCGACCCACCACCGGTGGTCAGCCGCACCGGCGAGGACATTGCCTCTATGAACCACTGCCGCACCCTGTTTCACGCCCACTGGACGGGTCATCTCGGCGCGATCAGGCTCACCCGCCACCCCGAAGGGGTGTCGCTGGCGGTGACGTACACGCTCAGATGCCGATCAGGTTCGGCAGTGGTTCCGGCCGCAGGAGTGATGTGTTGGGTGAGCGCGACAACCCGCTGCCGAGTGTTCGGTGTGTCGGCGGGATGATCGTCCGGGGTAATCGTCGCGGTCGCGGTGACCGCCGCGTCCTGGGCGGCCCACCGAGTCCACGTTGCGGCGGTGATATCCGCCAGCCCGGACCCGCTCGCCCCGACCTCCCGGGCATAGGTCGGGTCCAACAGCGCTGCGGCACGGGTGAATCCCGCGCCGGCATCGGGATCTGTGGCCGGATGCCAGCTGTATACCGTCGCGAGGGCGGTGGTGATGACCGGGTACGCCTCCCGGGTGTCGACTCCGTCGATCACTTTCCCGCCACCGGCAGGTGGGGCCGGTGCCTGCGCGCCAGGGTGCGCGCATCCGCTCAACGCTGCACACAGACCTGCCGCCACAATCGCACCGCCGACACTGAGACGGTGGACTCTGCGCCGATTGCTCATCGTGTGCGATCTGCCCGTCGGAAGACCGTGTGGTGCCAGGTGGTGTGGGGAGTGCTTGCTCATCGCAGGGGCCACCAACTGCCCGCGAAGGGCTCGCCGAACATGGCTGTCATTTCGGCCTCGGCGGCCGGTGCCAGTCCACCGGCGGGTTCGTCGATGGCCTCGATGAACACCGCCGCGCGACCGGGCAGCCAGTGTCGTGCCACCGTGGCGTGCGCGGGCGCGAGCACCGCGTACGTCACGACCTCCGGGGCGTGGTCGCGCAGGATCGCCCACGCGCGCCCCAGGTCCGCGCGCCCGGGTTCCAACAGTGCTGTGGTGTCACTGGCGCGTAAGAACGCAGGCCAGTCGAGGTTCGACCGGACGGTGACCACGAACCCGTCGCGGGAATGGGTCTCCGGGACAAAAGCATCGGTGTCCAGCGATGTGCCCAGGGCTGCGGTCAACTCGATCGGCAGTAGCCGCCGCGCGCGCTGCGCGAGATCGGACTGCATTGTCGGGTAAAGGAATTCGAACATTGAGTGTCCTCTCGTTCTGTGTTCGAGCTGTCGGGTATGACTGCTCAGGTCGTCGTGATACGCGGCAACCGAGTCGATGGGGAGTGGCGCCGTCCCGCTGTCGTGCCGCGCTGTCGGATCGGCATTCATCACGCGCAGGCGCGGGAATTTGCCGAATATGTTCTCCGGGAGGAGCATTCACATGCGCGCATCCGTATTCTGTTGCTGTACACCGAATCTCCTGGCATCCATATGGTCACCCGCGAAGTCTGCGAGGGGTTGCACCCGGACTGGGATGCCGCTATCCGGCGCGTTCAAGATCAGCGGGTGACCGGCGCTGTCGGTCCCGGCGAACAGCCCGACGTGATGGGAGTCGGTTTCGCCGCGGGAGGTGAAGTAGACCGCGTCGCCCGGTTGCATCTGATCGATCGGTACCGGCACCCCGCGCGGGTCACGCTGCTGGCTTCCGGTGTAGTGCGCCAGCACTATTCGCCCGTCCGAGGCTTGCGCCACCGCGAACAGGACAAGTCCCGAGCAGTCGAATCCGCCGCCGGTGGGTCCGGTAGCGTTGCCGCCGCCCCACACGTAGGGCAACCCGAGTTCCCGCATCCCCGCCGCGAGCACCCGGGCACCGAAACCCGAACCGGCCCCGCCGATTTCCGGCGCAGTCGTGCACGATTCGCCGTCGTCCGCAGCAGGCGCGGTGCCCGCGCCGGCTCCGCGGAACTCCCGGTACAGCGCCCCGGCGGTGTCTCGTTTGGCGGCGTACGCGTCCGGGTACGCCGAGCGTTCCACGGCCTGAGCCAGCGCAGCAGGGTCGCTCGTTTGCCAGTTCGGTACGGCTTCGGCCTGGTCGTAGAACCAGCCGATCTGCCGGTGCGGGTCCATCAGCCCGCCCATACCGCCCAACCGGCCAGCCCACACCGAGGCCCTCAGCTGGAACGGGCCGACCGAATCGTGATCGCTGCCGATCGCGTCGTTCGGGTACGACAGTGACTCCGGCACACCCGAGTTCGCGTAGTTCCGTAGCCCTGATTCGGTGGTCGCGGCCATCAACGCCGCGGTGATCCCCGTTTCGGGGATCCGGCGTTGCTCGCCGACCGCGACGATGTCGCGGGCCAGGGTCAGCTGGGCGGTGTTGTATCCGGCCAAGCTGACCGGGGCCGAGCTACCGGGTTTTCCGGTGAGTCCCTGTCCCATGGGGGCGGGCACCGCGCACCCGGCGATGGTGTCGCCGGAGATCATGATCACGATCAGCAGCACGACCGTCAGCAGCAGCCCACCGGCCGCGCCGAGGATTTTCACGATCCCGGCGTTCATCGCTGCCCCTGCGATGCTTGGGCGTGATCGTGCAGCAGCGCCATCAACTCGCGGTTCAACCCGAGCGCGGCGTGCAGCTCGGCGCGGGCCTTGGCCAGCTCGGCGGCCAAGCGCGGACCCGCCGCCGCGTGTACGTCCGCGTCCGGGCTGTCGCGCACCCAATTACTGACGGTGTTGTAATGCACCCCCAGGCTCGCCGCGACCACGCGGCAGGCCGCGGTCCGCGAGGAGCCCACGGCGATCAGTTCCCGGCAGCGTGCCACCGCCGCAGCCCTCACCTCGTCCGGCACGAGCCGGTATCGGCGGGTCATGCGGCCAGCCCCTCGCCTGCGCCCCAACCGAATTCACGGAACTTCTCACTCGTAGCGTGAATCCCGAACGATTGCTCCACCTCCGATAAGAGGAGCTGGAATCCGACGCCCGGCGAACGATCTTCGGAAACTTTTAGAAGGAACTTGCCGACCCCGGCGGCGGTGGGCCGGGGTGTGCCCGCCCGCAGGGGTTCGCCGGTCAGGGCTTGCGGTGCGGACCAGCTGGTCACCATCTGGGTTTCGGCGTCGGTCAGTTTCACGATGCCGTCAAGGAGGTCGATCTCCTCGGCGGGCAACGCGCCCAAGATCTTGGCGCGGGAGCGTTCCAGGAACCCGACCGCGCGCGCTCCGGCGGTGCCGCCGATGTTGTGCAGGTCGCGCACCGAATGGCTGATCATGATCAACGCCACCCCGAGTGAGCGTTGGAGCCGGGTCAGTTCGTCGACCCGGGCGACCATGAACTCACCCAGCCCCAGGACCTGCCACAGCTCGTCCATTACGACCTGGAACACCCGCTGGCGCTCGAGGCCCGCCTCTGCCAGCATGTTCAACGCTTCGACCGACCCGAAGCCGATCGCCCAGCACGCCAGCATGACCGCCGCCTTGAGCTTGGTGTCACCAGTGGGGATGTGCGAGACATCCACACACACGGCCGGTGAGTCCAAGTTCAAGGCGGTCGTTGTCGGGCCGTTGAACACCTGCCCGAACGGTCCTTGGGTCAACGCCCGCAGCGAACGGCGCAGCGGCACAACCGCTTCGGCATACCGTTCCGGAGACGCCGCAGCGGCATCGAGCATCAGTTCCTCACCGCCCCCGGTGATCACCTCCAACAGGTCGGACAGGATCGGTGGCGCGGCGAGGGTGAACCCGCGCCCGCCGCTCGTCGTCGGGGCATACAGCACACGCAGAGCCGTCGAGATCAAGGTGTCCTCGAAATCGGCGATCCGTTCCCCGCGGATCAACTCCACCAGCCCGGCAAGGAGATTCGTTTGGCGCGCACGCAATTCCGCGTCCACGTTCTGCGCGGCCTCGTCCAGCCCGGCGGCCTGCAATCGTTGCATGGCGTGCCCCAGCAGACCCGGGTCGAGCGGGTTCAGTCGCCCGTAGCCGTAACCGACGTCCACCACCTGGCCGCCGCAGGCGGCGACGGTGGTGCGGTAGTCGGGTTTGACGTCGGCCAGAACGAGCGGTGTGACGCCTTGCGCGATGCCGCCCAGCACGATCCGCCGCACTAGCGATGATTTGCCGAATCCGTTGAGCCCCAGCACGAACAGGCTCGGCGCGGTCAAATAGTTTCCGCGGGAGAACCAGTTGAGTGGGTCGAAGCACACCGGGGCGCCGGTCGAGAGGTGTGATCCCAGCGGTGTGCCGAGCAGCGGTGCTCCGGCTCCGACGCACCACGGCCACAGGCCAGCGATTTGCGCGGTGGTGCCGCGCCACTCGGCTGGGCGCGCGATGCTGCGCCACCGGCCACCTCCAGCCCCGGACACCCCCGATCCGGTCACCCGCGCACCGCCGGCACTGGGGCGGAAGCGGTCGGGCTGGTTGGCGTGGCGGTTGGCGTCGGTGCGCAGCCGCAGCCGCGCCCACGACGCCCCCAGTACGCGGCTGTTCGCGGCGCGCTGTTCGAGCTGTTCCCGCTCGACGGCGTCGAGCAGGCGAGGCCCCCGCTGCGGAGCGGTACCCTCGGATCCGTTGTGGTGCTGTCGTTTCCGGGTCATGCGGCCATCACCCGCGGCAGTGTGGCCATTTCCGGTAGCAGCACGCCCACGCCGAGTGAGGCGGCGAAGGCGGCGGCCTGGTAGTAGTACGCCCGCCGGATATGCAGCCGGGCTTGGCGGGACAGATCCTTGGTGAGGGCGTCGATGCGCGGGAGGTCGGTTCCGGCCGAGGCGGTGATGGTGACGAACACTCCGAACCGGGAGACCCCGTGTCCCCGGGCCTGTTCCTGGCGGGCCTGCTCGGTTGCACCCACGCGTAGCATGGCGTGCGCGGATACGACGCCTTTGCCTGATTGCCCGGCGACCAGGGCGTTTTTGTAGTCGTCGTCCACGATGTTCGCCGCATCGGCCGCCGCGTGCGGTCGCAAAACTAGTGCCACCCGTTTGCGCGGTACCTCGGGAGTGGGGGCGAGGAGGCGTTCGAGCACGCGTTCGCCCACCGTCCCGGATGGTGGGTCGTCCATTTCCCAGGTGGTGGAGACCACCCCGTCGTGATCGAGGCGCCCGGTGTGTTCGAGGTAGGAGATCGGTCCCGCGTCGTTCCAGCCCAGGCCGTGGCTTTCGCCGTGGGCGGCGGCGGTTTCCAGGTCGGATTCGGCGGCGGGGTCGTAACTGCGGCGCATGGTCGCGGTGATCTCGTCGCCGGTCATCGGACGCGTGCGAACCCCGGTTTCGGCGAGCGCGGCCATGATGCCCGGGAGTCGTCGCCCGACCTCCACGGCCTGCTCGGCGGGATGCCGTCGCCGTTCGGGGGTGGTGGCGCGGAAGGTGATCCCGCACCACGCATCCAGTTGCACGGTGTGCGAGGGCAGCGTGGTAGCCAGCTCGGCCATCATCGCCCGCGCTAATTCCGGCGCGTCCGGGCGGGTCAGCTCGGCGACTTCACCGGCGAGCCGGTGCCCGGTCTCGGGCACGGTACTCAGGACCGGGGTGATGGCGACGATATCCTCCGCGCCGCCGAGCGAGGCGACGAACTGCCCCCACGCGGCCACCCACTGATCCACGGTCTGTTGATCGACGTTCTCCGACCCGGCGGGCCACACCCGCAACAGCACTGTGTACAGGTGGTGTTTGGGCATGTGGACCAGCCCGAACCGGTAACCGCCTGAGTCGATGCCCTCGTACAGCTGCGACATCGCCAGCAGCCCAGGAAGTTTCGCGGTCCCCAACCTGGAGAACACGCCCGAGCGGTAAATGTTTTCTTTACGCTTCCACGTACGCAACCACTGCGCCATGACCAAAGCCCTTTCATACCCGGTGCGCCCGTTGATCCGAAAAGCCAACGGAGCCCACATAATCGCCTCGGCCGCCGCAACTACGAGTGCGGCGGTGAAGCTCACGACGACTGCGGTGATCATCGCGATCACCACGAACACGAACCCGAGAACTGTTGCTTCCCAGGCCAATCCGTACATTCCTTCTGACCGGGGCCGGGACCATCCGCCGTAGGTGCGACGCTGGGGAGCCGGTGCGCTCATCGGGGCACCTCCGACCCGGACGGCGCGGCGTACGGCCGCGTCGGCGGCGGTGCGGCCCCGGCGGCGGATTGCTCGACGGTGTTGTTCATCGTCTGAATCCCCTTGGCCGCCATACCGACTCCGGCCGCAGCGGCGGCACCGACCGGCCCGCCCGCTTTGCCCAGGGCAGCTACCGCGCCGTTGCCGCCGCCTCCGCTGGGAGGGGTAGGCGGCGACCCGGACGGGGAATTGCCACCACCACCGCCGGTGTGCCCGGTCGCGGTTGAGGCGATAGCACCCGCGCCCGCCCTGGCGGACGTGGCGCCGCTGCCGGGCCCCGAACCGCCGCTCATCGACACTCCGGCCGCGACCGCCGTTGCGGCCCCGACCGCTGCTGCCGCGCCGGACCCGCCGCTCATGCCGGCGATCGGGGAGACCAGCCGCATCAGCGCGGGCAGGGTAAGCCCGGCCGAGCACACCAGCACCAGTCCGACCAACGCTCGCTGCGCGGACTCCGCATCGACCGCCCCGCCACCTGTGGCGGTCATCGCGGTCTGCCCGACCGTGGTGAACGCGATGAGGTAAACCAACGCGGCGAGCGGCTTGTACAGCAGAAACGCCACCGACCAGCCGATCAGCCGGTCGTACAGGCTGCGCCCCGAGGTGGTCGCCGAGCTCGCCGCGGCCAGCGGCAGTACCCCGGCCACCACTACCAGCAGGCCCTGCCGCACGACCGCGAGCACGAGCTGCGCCAACGCGCCCAGGATGCCTACGGTCGCCAGCAGCAGCACCAGTCCCGGGGAGAACACCGACAGGCCCGCGGTTTGCGCGAGCGCTTTGGCCGCGTTCTTCGGGTCGCCCCCGGTCGCGCTGTCCAGGATCCAGTTCGCCAGAGCATCCGACGCGTGGGTGCCCGCGACCAGGACCGCGGTCCACATCGCCGACGCGAAAATCGTGCGCGCCAGCACTTTGAACGTGTCGTGCGCGGCCTCGGCCATCGCGTGACGGCGCGCTTGAGCCAGGCGTACCCCGCACACGATCACGCTCGCCGCGAGGAGATACCACTGCAACTGATAGGTGTAGTCCGAGATTTTGGTGAACAGGTCCGGGCTGTCGACGATGGCCGTGGGCAGTCGCGCCCAGAACGACAGCGACAACACGATCGCTTGGCTCAGGCCCGAGACCAGCGATTGCACGGCTTTGCCGAAGGCCGTGCCCCAGGCTGCATCCGCGACCGAGGACACCGCGCTACCAGGATGGGTGGCCACATTCCCGGCTTTGCACGCCCCGGATACCACATTGCCGAGATTCAGTGGCGTACCGGCGATCCCAACACCGGAGAGCGCATCGTGCGCGGAGTTACAGGTCGAGTCGAACCCATAGGAGCCCCCGGACGACGGGCTGCTGGTGGTCGGGTCCGCGCCAGCCGGCGCGGCTGCGACCACCGCGACGACTGCCGCGCAGACCGCGAGCACCACAGCGCGGATCACCGTGCGATGCAACGGATTTTGCGCGCCATGATCGGGATGTGAGGCGATGGCTACCATGTGATCCACCCCCCGGTCAGTGACGAGGCCGGGTGTTGGGGTGGGATGCCGCCGGGTGGGGGTTGCAGTCGCCAGTCCCCGCGGTCCCACACCATGACGATCTGCGTGGCCGTCCACGCCGGTGTCCCGTCCTCATCGGTGGCGCGGGTGGCGATCTCCACGACGGTCATGTCGTCGGCGTAGCTGTCGATCCGGAACGCGTCCGGCGCGGTGAGGTACCGAGTTACCGTGTCCGGCAATAGGTTCGGGATCCGGCCCGCTGCCTTGTCGGTATCGAACGCACTCAACGCGCCCGGCGGGTTCTCGATCAGGTGCGTGTGGACCGCGCGGTCACCGGGGCGCGCGTTGAGCTCGTATCCGGCGTACACCGCCGCGAGCGCGGCGCCCTGCGGGGTGTGCGCCCACCCCGAGGCCACTCCGTCGCCGATGGTGGTCGGGCCGTCGGAGCTGGAGAACGGCACCGACGCCCCCGCGACCCGCTGCCAGCCACCCTGGGCGGGCAGCACCGGCGGAGCAGTCAACCAGCCCGGATCCGCCGCAGTGTGCTGCGCGGCGGTCTGCGGCAGCGGCTGCCCGGCCGGGTTGCGCGGCACATCCACGCGCCGACCGAACACATCGGTTACCGGCACAGCGAAACCCGTTGCCGTGGAATTATTTCCACCGACGGCGGGCACCGCGCGGGGAGCATTCGCAGCCTCGCGGTGCGTGCTGGTGTGCTGCACCGCTAGGGCGGCCAGGCCGCCCACGATGATCAGCGCGACCACGATCAGCGCGGCGATGAGCCCGATCTGCCCTCCGCGCCGTGCATCGTCCTGGGCGGGGTGTTCGGTGCCGGTGGGCTCGGTGTCGCCCGCGGTCACCGCGCGCCCTCCAGCCGCACCAGGCCCGTGGTCGGCACACTCCGAATCGCGGTGACGGTGCGCGCGGTGCTACCGGGGTCGGGTAGGTGCAGACGCCAGTCCCCGTCGGACCACACCACCTCGATGGCGGTGGCGGCCAGGCTCTTGTCCGGATACACGCTGTACGCGGTCACCGCCGCCGTGCCGGGCTGGTAGCTGGTGATCCGGTATCCGAGGATCCGGGGCGCGAGCGAAGGGTTCGCGGGCACGCTGATGTTCAGGCGTGCGCGCGCCAGCTTCCAGGCATCCGCGCCCGGACTGGAGGTGACCTCCGCTGCCGCGATCGGTGCCCACGCACTGTTGTCTGCGGTCGACAACCGGACTGTGTGATCGATTCCGGCCAGCGCCGCACCCTGCGGTGTGTGCTTGTAGCCGGTCGCGGTCACACCGGTGGTTGCGGGGCCGTCGTCACCGGCCGGGATCGCGATCCCGGAGAAGGTGTCCCAGTGCAATCCTACCGGGACGCGCGTCAAATCCGGCGGGGCGGTCCGAGGCGGCGCACTGTGCGCGCCGCATCCGGCCAGTACGCCCGCTACGGCGATACCGGCGGTCAGGGTCAGGGCAGCCCGTTTTTGGGCATGCGAAAGTAGAGCCATGGAGTGTTCCTTGAGAAGTGTTGCGGCGCAGATCTATTCGTGCGCCGAGATGGGAATGGGGTTAGAAGGGTGAGAGGATCGCGGTGGCGATGGCGGCGGCGCTGCTGCACACGATTGCGCCGAACAGGCTCGCCACGATGCTGTGCGAAGCCTCGGACCAGACCGGTTCGCCGTGGCGGTGTGCCAGCCACAGCCGCCCGGCCGCCGCGATCAGCCAGCCCAGGCAGACCGTGAGCGCGAACCACGCCCCCCATCCCCAGATTTGATCGAGGGGGCCGGTCACCGTCGCGGGCAATGGTTTGTACGCGGAGGTGGTCATCAGTTCGTCAGGACCACGGCGTTCATGATGCTCGAGGCGCTGGTGGCGATCACGCCGCCGATCGCGGCGGCGGCCACGATCTTCGGTGACTCGAGGGTGGCGCCGTTCCATTTCTCCCACCCGAATTTCCCACCGGCGTAGATCATCGCCGACACCCCGCATAACATGACGAACCACATCAGATATCGGACCAGCCGCAACACCTGGGTCGATCCCGGCGGAGCCTCGGGCTGAATCGAATCGACCGCTAAAACTGCGGTGTGGCAGAGAGTTTCGAACATCATGCTGCTTCTCCTGAAAGTTGTTCATCGAGAGGGGAATCGGCCACGGCCGCACCGACTGCGCCCAGTAGCTGCTGCCCCAGCTCCCGCACGGCAGCCAGCGGGTCGCCCCCGCGCACGGGGTGGGGGCTGGCTGGTGTCCACACCGGCAGCTGCGCGCGTGAGGTGAGCGGCCAGGAGGGTTGCCACCGCATGCGCCACCGGCCATCGGCGGGCACGAGTTCATCGATCACCCGCCGGTAGCGGCGGATCTCGAGCGGGACACGGCCGGGCCGGTCCGCGCAGGTGATCAACCCCAGCACCTGGCACGGACCCGCATCCGCGGCGCGATGCTGGCGCAGCAGCTCATGGGCACGGCCCAGCCCGGTCAGGGTTTCCCGCGCGACGACCGCGACGAATGGTGATTCGTCGTTCAGCACGCCGGGCCAGCGGCCTTGCGCGTCCGCGGCCAGCGCCAGGACCTGTGCCAGGGTGCTCGCGCCCGCGCCGCCGTGCGCGCCGAGTAGCCACACCAGTGGCGCGCGAGTGCTGCTGTGCGGGACCGGACGGTCCCACACCGGTAGCCAGCGCTGCGAGTCCGGCGCGGCGACGGTGCCACTCATGCCGCGGCCTGTCCGGGCACGCTGTGCAGGTAGTGGCGCCGCCGCCCCAACCTGAACTCGCGCACGACGCTCACCCATGCACCGACCCGGCGCGCCGCTGCCACGAACTCATCGATCTCGCCGGTAGGCAGGTGGTAGATGAAGTGCGCGCCGCCCGGGTACCAGACGTGCACGGCCATCGTTGCTGTAGTGGACATTTCGGATACTCCATTCATGAGATGGGCACAGCTCCGCCACGAGGTGGCGTGTGCCCGGGTGTGGGGATTCAGGAATCGGCGGCGTTGATGCCGGTGATCCGAACGTCGGTGCCGCTGCCGCTGGTGGTGGTGGTGATCAGCTGGGTGAAGCTGTGTACCGCACCGTGCGGATCGGTTTCGGTGATCGAAACCTGATACCGGTCGGTGGCCTGCGGGATGATCGCGACGCAGGCCGTGGTGCCGGGCGCGACGGTGGCGATCCCGGTGTCGATCGCCTGCGCGGACGGCACGGCCGCATCCGCGGTCGTTACCGCCCGCGCGGCCACGCCCGACCGCACCGCGTAATACGCGTGCTCGAACGCCAAGATCGCGTCCGGGCCATCGTCAAGCGATCCACTTCCGTTGCCGCGGACCAGGTTCGGGCTCCGGACCGGCTCGCACCCCGGCTCGCCGCCCAAGGCGGCGTCGCCGGGTGCGGAGGCAACGGTGGTGGGGTGTATCGACGAGCCAGCCGAGTCTGCGCCGCTGGGTCTCGGGTGATTCCACCCGGGCCACAGGCACGCAAGCCCGCCCACCGTCGCCGCCAGGGCCAGACTGGCACCGGCCAGCACCGCGTGCCGCCGCATTGCCGCCGACCGCGACGGGGTACGTCTGCCCCGTCCGATCCGGGGAACATCGGTTGCCGTGGAACCGGTCTCCGCCCGGGGGCGCTCGGAGTGCTCATCGTCTACGGGTTCCTCCGGTACAGGGACGGGGGCAGGGAGTTCCGGGAGCCAGTCCCGCCAATGGCCGGTGTCGTTGCGCGTGGACAATATTTTTTCACCTCCTCGATAGGTGTTCTCGTAGTGGGGTTTCCGGGTGGTGGCGCGCAACGCGTTACCGCGCGCGCCACCCGGGCGAGTCCAGGGTCAGGAGCCGGCGCCGACGGCCCCGCCGATCATTCCGCCGATCACTCCACCGACAGCGGCCCCGGCGGCGCCGGTCACCGCGCCCCCGGCGAGGGCTCCCAGGCCCGCTCCGGCCACACCGCCGATGACCGCGCCTGCGGCGATGGCGGTGCCGACGGTGCCTCCCGCGACGATCGGGACCGCCGCGATGGCGGGGATCGCGGCGACACCGCCGGTGGCCAGGGCCGCGCCGACACCGGCCGCGCCGCCTGCGATCATCGCGCCCCCGACACCGACCGCCGCGCCAGCGACCGCACCGATCCCCGCGCCCACGACCGCACCGGCCGCGCCACCGGCCACCGCACCCGGCACCGCCGCCGCGACACCACCGATCACGGCCCCGGTCACCGCACCGGCGACCGTCCCCGCCGCGACCCGGTCCGAGCGCTTGCGCGGGACGCCTACCGAATTCCACACATCCGCGATGCCCGCTTCGGTCTGTGCTGCACCGGAATTCACGCGGTCGGCAATCGGGTGGGGCAACCATCCGGGCCGGGGGGCCACGAGGTCGCCCACGCGCACCGTGTCCGGTGCCGGACGGATCGGCAGAACCGGAGTCACCCGACGCGGTGCGTGCAACTGCAACGGAACGATCGCCGGGGCGGGCGCCTCCGGATCGGGCTCCGAGCGTGTCTCGTACGGTTGCGCCTGCGTGGGTCCTTCTACACCATCGTCGTTTACTGCCGGAGCTGCGGGTGCAGGCGGTGCCGGGGCCGGGGAGGTCACCCCTGCCTGCCCCGTGCTGGGCTGCCCGGCTGTGACTCCGGCTTGCCCGCCGGTGGCGGCCATCGCCGGTCCCACTGCACCGCACACGATGACTGCCGTGATCGGTACCGCGCTCGCTGCCAGCAGCCAGGCTCGGCCACGCCGGGCCTGTACTCGCCTTGTTACTGTCATGTTCTCGTTCCCTCCGTATCGAAACCCCGTGTGCCCGGGGCTGATTAGCTTGGACTCGTCGCCGGAAATCACTGGTTGCCTGCCCTGGACGGGCTCGGTGGTGCAGCCGATGTCGTCGGGCCCGGTGTGGTCGCAGCGCCGGGGACCGGCAGGTTCTCGAGGCCGCTCGCGCCCGAGTCCCACGGGTATTGCGGCCCACCGCTCGGGTTCGCCGCGCTGGTCGGTGGGGTGCTCGACGGCGCGGCCGGGGTGGCACTAGTTGTGTCTGCCGCACTGGGCTGCGTGGTCGTGCTGGGAGCCGGAGCGCCAGCGCTGTCCCGGGCTGCTGCGGCGAACCAGTCGCCCGCATACCGGGTCGCTGAATGCCCGTTAGCGGTGATCGGGTTCTGCCCGTACGAGTCGTGTTTGGTGATCGCGTCGGAGTACTTCGCCCACACCGCCGTGTTCACCAAATCCCGGTTGTCGCTGATATTGCCGACCACGACCTGAAAGGCACTCTTCACCAACCCGATCGCCGTCTCCGGCGGCATCAACACCGGCAGCGCCCCCAGCAGCTTTTCCCCGAAAACCGCTAGTCCGGCAACCGGATTCCCTAACCCTGCCGTCGCGACTTCCGCGATCGTGTCGGGGGTCAGCAGCGTCTCTGCCACTGCCATAACGGAATTGAACCCAATCGTCGCGACCTTCAAGACCGCTTGCACCACGTCGCCAGGGTCCAGCGGACTCCGCGGATCCGAGGCGTCCGCGACCCGCTGGGACAGACTCTCGCCCGGATTGATCGACAGGTCCGACAGTGAATCTCCCTGCACGTCTTGGTTAATCGTGTTCGTCGCGGTCTTGATCGTGGTAAACGCGAGCGCTTGGGTGACGCTCCACAGAGCGCGCAGCGGATCACCGCCGCTATCGGCCTGGCCCGCAATGTTCGCGACCGCCTTCAGGATCGGGGCGTGATCCGGGGCATCGCACGCGAGGTCTCCGGACGCGCACACGCTCATCACTCGCCCAGCCAGCGCCCCGAAGTCATCGACCTGATCACGATCCGGGCCGATCCCTTCACCCGTCGTCGGCGCCGGGAGCACCTGGTCGAGCCCATGCACCGCCGACCCCGACGTCCCGGGGGCCGCATCCGGCGCCCCCTGGCCGGCACGGCCGGGGAACGTCGGTGACCCCGGCGCCCGGACCGGGTCACCGAACAGGGCGACCGCGGCCACCTGGGACGGGGACACCGACCCGGACCCGGACCCGACCTGTTTGGCCCACATACTCACCACGTGCGCGCCCTGGCTGTACCCGGCCACCGCGACCCGCGTCGCCGGGCACGCCGCCACGATCTGCCCGACCATCTTGTTCAGCGTGTCCAGCCCGCCCTGCACCGACTGCGCATACGAAGCGGTATCGGGATTCGACGGCCCGTCCAACCCACCAAAAGACGCGTCGTACGGGACGTAGGCACGGGCGACCTTGACATGCGCGGCATCCGCGTCGGCCTGGAACGGCCCGAACACCTCCGAGAGCATCCCGGTATCGGTCGACACCGGCGCGTTCGGCGAGGACTGCCCTGTGCCCTGTACACCCAGCGCGTACACCACCGGGCAGCCGTCCTTGGTCAGGTTCCCGACCGGATCGGCCGCAGACGCCACTACCGAACCAGCACAGACCAACGCCAGCGACGCCACCGCCACCACGCCACCGCGCACGCGGTGACCGGTTCGATTTCGCCGTTTCCTCATCGGCACCTCCTACTGCGATCCACCGACCGAATTAGGCCGTGAACCGAACGGTAAGGAGCTACCAGCAATCACACAATGTGCAGGTAGAAGGGCTAAATCCAACTATCGGCAAGTAGTGGGCACGGTTGACCAAGACCAACTACGACACAGCCGGAACATGTCATATTGAGTGATTTGCCTCACACCAACAGGGGAACGACGTTCTCATATGCGCGTGCGCCGTCCAGGCATCAGGGCGCCTCCGGTGGCGCGTCCGGCCCGGCCGTCATGTCGACCTCGGCAGGTCACCGGGCCGGGCGAGGTAGCAAGCGGTGCCGCGCCACGGCGATGTCACCGATGGTGACGGCCACGATGTTGAGCAGACCGCGGATGTACAGCCGGTGCGGAACTCGATTGGCCTCACTGCAACCGGGCGTTAGGCCGCCACAACCCGCACCACGTTCACCCATTGCCAGGTATAGACCCAACAGTAGACCAGGCGGACTAAGGGCACCGATCTGATTGGTATCGATGCCGAGTACGGATGTGCGGCGCGACGGTGGGTTCATCGGCACACCCAACCTACCCAAACCACCCAAATTTACGACGTGTTATATCATTAAGGTATCGTGGTTCTTTGTTGTCAGAGACCGGTCTTTTCTACGTACGTGCACCGCGCAGTTGTGTGCAGCAGGCACACAGGAACTGGCCGGTGTTGTAGATCAGGTGTTGGAACCGAAAGGTCAGGTCGATGTTGGACGACATCCGCTTACAGCGAATTGTGGACAGGATCCCCCTGACGCCACCGTGGACTGTCCGAGAGCTCACGACATACCTGTCCGCTCGGATCGGAAAGCGGATCGTGCTGGACCCGTGGCGAGTGCATGTGCCGTCCGTGTCCCGATGCGGTGCGTTGTGGGTCACCGAGCAAGAGCTGGTCATCAAGTACGACCCGGGCCGCTCGCCGCGTGGACAGCGCCAGGAGATCATGCACGAGATCGGCCATGTCCTGCTCGATCATCGCGGCGACGACCGCTTCGAAATCACCGACTCTCTGCTGGCCGAGGGCCTGGACCCGCAACGGGTCCACGCGATTATGCACCGCCAGCATTTCGATTCGCCCGCTGAACAAGAGGCCGAATGGCTGGGCACCCATCTAGCGGGGCTGAGCCGGGGCCGCCCCGATGATGCCGATGGTGCCGGACACCGGGCCGCGTCCCTGGTCGAAGTGATGTGGCGATGAACCCGAGTCCTCTGCTGGTGGCCGAGGCGACCTCCGGCCTGCCTGGACCGCTGCTCGCGGCGCTGCTGACATGGATCGCGGCCGTGATGGTGCTACGGATGACGGCGCTAACCGAGCGCGTGCGCCTGGAATGGGCGGTGGCGGTACTGATCGGGTCGTACTGGTGCACCGCACTGCTGCGAGACCGGGCAGTGCAGTCGCTGCTGACCCGGTGGACGACGCTGGCCGACGTACGACTCGCGACCCATGCCGCCGCGCTGGTCGGAGCGGGCGCGATTTTATGGATCGGTCTGCTGTGGCGAGCACAGCGACCTCTCCGGCGACCGGTTGTCACGCTGATCTGGGTCGCGGTAACGCTGCTAGTCGTGGCGTTGGCGTGGATCTCCGCGCCAGCGCGGGCGGCCGATGTGGCGGTCGAGGAATTGTCCGGCTGGCGGCCGGGGGTCTATCTGACCGTCTACTCGCTGCCGACTGCCTTGGCAGAAATCCCGGTGTTGATTACCGCGGTGGGTCTGATGTGGCATTGGCGGCAGAGTCTGTCGCGCGCGGCGTTCGGCGCGATAGTGGCGATATGCATCGCATTCTCCCAGTTCGACGCCTGGACCCGGATCGTGACCGGGTGGCTGATCACCACCGGTGTGCACCGCCTAACCGCGGACCGCGCGCACGACAACGATGGCCTGTTCCTAGTCCCCATCGCGCTGCTGATGCTGCTGGCAGTGCCCTCGATCATCACCTCGCTGGCGATCCGACTACGCAAGGATCCCGCATCACGCAATATCGAGGTGCTGCGGCCGATGTGGAACGACATGATGGCTGCGCGGCCCGAGATGCGCCTGAACGTCCGCACACGAACCACGCAGCCGCAGGTCAGCGAGCACAGGATGCGCATAGAGATCGAAGACACGATGATCTCCGCCGCCCCGTATCTGACCACACTGGGACCGCTGCCCACCCCGGCACAGGTATGCCACACCTTGCGCGCCGCCCTGACCCGGAGCGAGCACGAACAGATCGACGAGGCCGCCGCAGCCCCGCAATGGGTGGGAAACGAAGCGTTCGTGCTGGATATCGCCCGTGAATGGACCCGAACCCGCCCCGCGGCCGGGCAACCGCGGGCTGTTGTAGAACCTGACTCAACCGTCGACGCGCGAAAGGCAACCACATGACGACCACGAAATCTGCTGCGACACAGAATATTCCGCACCCGCCGAATCGAATCCCGGTGGTGGGTGACGTACTCGGCATGGACCGTAAGAAGCCGAACCAAAAGACGTTGTGGCAGTTTTCGCAGTTGGGGCCGCTGTACCGCCGCTCGTTTCTCGGCGGGGTGCACCTGACGTTCGCAGGCTCAGCGGATCTGCTGCGCCAGGTCAGCAACGAGACGACCTGGCGACGACACTTCGCCCGACCCTACGAGAAGTTGGTCCCGGTCGGCGGAGACGGCCTGTTCACCGCAGCGAACGACTCGCAGGCGTGGCACCGCGGGCACGAAGTGCTCATTCAGGGGTTCGTCCCTTCGGCGATGGCTGATTACCACGACACGATGGTGAACGTGGTCGAACTGACCTCGCAGTGGCTCGGCGATAGCCGGACCGTCACCGACACCGCCGCCATGACCGGCGATACAGCCCTCGAGGTGATCGGCCGGGCCGGGTTCGGATATTCGGTCGATGCGTTCGACAACCGTGCGACGGACCGGGCTCCGTTCGCCGCGGCGTTGACCCGCGTTTTCGCGTATGCGCAGGAGTCGGCAATTCCGGTGGTGGGCAAGCTAACAGGCGGTAAGCGGGCCCGCCAGCACGCCGAGGACATCACAACGATGAAGACAACGGTGCAGGAAGTGATCGATATCCGGCGGCGGACCGGCGAGCGGTGCCCGGATCTGCTGGACAGGATGATGTACCCGGCCGACGGGCCGGCACTGCCGGATGAGAATATCGCCGACCAGGTGCTCACCCTGTTCATCGCCGGGCACGAAACCACAGGCAATCTGATGGCGTTCGCCGCGTACTTCCTCGCGCGAGATCCGGAGCTCGCGGCGCGAGTGCGCGCCGAGGCCGCCGCGCTGACCACCGATGGACGGATCGCGGCCGAGGATGTGGGCAAGTTGGAGGTTACCGATGCGGTGATCTCCGAGACGCTGCGACTGTGGCCTACTGCGCCGGGGTTTTTCCGGGCCGCGCGAGAAGACACCACGCTCGGCGGCTACCCGATCGCTGCGGGAGAGTGGGTGTTCGTGCTGCTGCTGGCGGTGCACCGCGACCCCGAGGTGTGGGGTCCCGACGCCGAGGAGTTCCGGCCGGACCGGTGGCTCAACGGGTTCAAGCCCAAGCCCTGGCAGTTCCGACCCTTCGGCACAGGCCCGCGCTCGTGCATAGGCCAGGCATTCGCGTTACACGAAGCGCGACTAGTGATCGCCTCATTGGTACGTGACTACGACCTATCCAGCACCGCCGAACTCGACGTGGAAGAGAACCTGACACTGCGTCCGTCCAACCTCGAGGTCACCTTCCACCGAATCCGGTGATGCGGCCCATCGGTCCCACCCGACCAGGAGTCGCACCACCCGATCAGGATCGGCTGTACTCGTTGTGTCGCAAGAACTTTCGTGACAGACGTACCCACTGCCACGAAGGTCACGCAGCCTGCACCGTACGTACCTCGACCGCGTAGCGGGGCGTTGAGTTACCGGGTACGGGCTGGTAGTGCCCGTAGGTCGGCGATCAGCTCGCGCATCTTGTCGCGGGTCATAGCGCGTGCGGCGACGTGCTGGACTCCCCGGTCACGCGCGAGGGTCCACATCTGTATCCGCAGGTCGAGGTCGATGTCCTCATCACCGTCGGGCAGCAAGTAGCCGACGTCCGTGACCCCGCACAGCGCGCACAACGCCGCCGCCACGTCGCCCGGAATCTCGCGGGTCGATCCGGCGCGCAGGCCCGTGATATCGGCGGCGGTAATGACGCGGCCGAGCTGGGTGGTGAGTTCGGCGGCGATCTGAGTGTCGTTCAGCGCCGGTTCTTCCCAGCGGTGCGCAAACGCGATCATGTGGTCGATCTTCTCCGCCAACGGCAGTGACATGGGTTCCCTCACTCGCTCATCCGCTGCGGCGCGGCAAATATGTGTTGTACGCGCGCCCACCGCTGCGCGAAGCGTTCGGTCTGCTCGCTGGGCAGGGAGTCCGGGGTCCGGTCCAGCAGCCAGCGCAGATACATCAGCTCTTCGTGGTCCTGGGGCGTGGGTGCCTGGGGGGTGCGGCGCATGTAATGACCGAGCAGCATTTCGATCGTCGCCGAACTCAGCGTGCCCTCGTAGCGCTGGCGCTCGATGTCCGCGATCGTCCAGGCCCGCAGGATCCGATCCGCGACCGTATCCATCTCCGATACCAGCCCCGCCAGCCGCTCGTCCCCAGCCGCCGCCTCGGCGACCGTCTCGGACAATTTGACGGTCTTCTGAATCAGCTCGGGAGGAAACGGGATGTAAAGCACTGTCGGCACACGCTTGGGCGGGGTGGCCTCCTTCGGGGGCGTGCGGGTCTTGAACGCAGCCGCGGCCGAGCCGTCCTTCCAGCGCAACACCTCGTCCAGCCTCTTGAGGGTGTTCTTCTGGAGCCGTCTGGCCTGGCCGTTTTCAATCTTGCTCACCGTCAGCGGGTTCAACCCAACCGCATCGTGAATCGCCTGCTTGGACAACTCCAGCTCTTCACGCCGCGCCTGTGCCACCTGGCCTAAGTACTCAGGGTGTGTAGTCATCGCCTCGACTCTGTACAGGAACGCTTGCGTAACAGCCGCTACGTCCACACTATCGCCCAATAGTAGCCGATCAGACTCGACATGTTCTACCGGTACAGCACTTAGTGGCCTTCGTCATACAGCCGATAGTAGCTACTGTTTCTACCGATACTAAGCACCATGCTCGTTGAAAATAAGCGGAGATCTATGTACAGTCGCGTTCGTACGGCAACAGGTGCGCCGTACCAGGTGTGACACACCTCGCGGAGTAGTTCGACAGAGCGCTACTCAAGTTCGAGGCCCCCCACAGTGAGCACAGAAACAAGGAGACCTCGCGATGACCGACCCCCGATGACCGCCGCCGCCTCGGACATGCACCGAGCCGAGGATCTGCCGGGGGTCCGTCCGTAATCGATGTGGCCCGCGTCATGACCGCGCCGGACAGTGAACTACCGCTCACACCAGGCGACCACTGGCCAGCTGCGCATCCCAACTATTTGCCGCCCGACACCAGGTCGGTGCCCGACCGGGCAAGTCTCCACGAATACAAGATGAGGAAGTACATCATGGAAAACACCGACGAAGTGTGGCTGACCAGCCAGGAGATGGCACTACGCCTCAAGGTCGAGGTCTGCACGCTCGACAAATGGGCATACACCGGATTCGGCCCCCACTTCATCAAGGCCGGCAGAGTCCGCCGATACCCCATCAGCGACGTAGTCGCTTGGGAACAGGCGCTGCTCGCCGAAGCCAAACTCAAGCGGCAGTTCGTTATGGCACGCATGCGGCATCAGGCCGCCTAACCCATCGCCGCAAAACAGTCAACCTAGGAAATACCTCATGCAAGACGAAACACGCCCACATAACGACTCACCCCGATCGACGGTCGATACACGGCTAGTCGATTACTGGAGAGCCAAAATTGGCGACGCGCCCGAGCTCGAGCCTGATCAAATCGCCACAATCGCATCGCTCGTCCGTCGAATAGACGAACGAAGAAAAGCAGCATAACACCCCCAAATTACACGTGTGGCCCCGGCTCCGGCCGGGGCCACACCGCTATTTCGGCCCTCAGCGCAGACGCTGACAGCGCGGACAATAGAACGATGATCGATTCGTAAACTTCTCGCGGATGATCGACGCACCACAACGTCCGCACGGTTCTCCCTCCCGCCCGTAGGCGTTGAGCGAGCGCGAGAAATAGCCGGAACTTCCGTTCACGTTCACATACAATGAGTCGAAGGATGTCCCACCCGCAGCTAACGCCTCGGTCATCACCACTTGCGCAGCTTCCACCACCCTTGCGACCGCCGGACGGCTCAACTCGTCTGCTACCTGCTGCGGGTGAATTTTCGCACGCCATAACGACTCATCGGCGTAAATATTCCCAATTCCGGACATCCCCGCGGTTTGGTCGAGCAAGACCCGCTTTATCTCACTGCGTCGATTTCGTAAACGTACCGCCACAGCCTTCGGATCAAAGGCAGGATCGAACGGATCCCGCGAAATGTGAGCCACCGACTCCGGAACCACCGAACCGTCGACTTCAGTCAGTGGCGCGAGCCACCAACCTCCAAAAGTTCGTTGATCGACAAACAGAAGTTGAGTTCCACCCAAGTCTGCGACAATGTGCGCATGTTTGTCTCGCGACGTGCCAGAAGAGCGAATAAGCATCTGCCCGCTCATTCCCAGGTGCACCATCAACGCATCGTCGTGCTCTTGGAAAGTCAGCCAGAGGAACTTTCCGCGCCGATGCGCCCCAGCGATGCGGCTTCCGGTCAGACGCGCGATGAGGTCGGGTGCGCCCGGAACGTGGCGGCGAACCGCCCGCGGATGCGTCACCTCAACAGAGCGAATCATGCGGTCCACAACGTGGTCCGCCAGACCACGCCGCACCACCTCCACCTCGGGCAGCTCAGGCATGCCGCCGAGCGTAGCCGCCCACCGCCCCAGCTCGACAATCCGCCTGGTTTGCCGAATTCTCCCAGGTCAACTACCATGCATCTATTCGATGCTAACCGGGATCGGCAACATCTATCGCAGCGAGGCCCTGTGGCGGGCGCAGATCCACGGCGAACGCATCGCCGCGAAGCTCACCCGACCGGCCCTGCACGGGCTCCTCGCCGAGGTGCACGCGGTGATGTCGCAGGCCCTGGCCGCCGGTGGCACCTCTTTCGACGCGCTGTACGTCAACGTGAACGGCCAATCCGGCTATTTCGAACGTTCCCTGGCCGCCTACGGCCGCGAGGACGAGCCGTGCCGCCGCTGCGGGGCCCCGATTCACCGCGAGAAGTTCATGAACCGCTCGTCGTACTCGTGTCCCCGCTGCCAGCCCAGGCCGCGCAATAGGTGAATCGCCGGGCACGCTGGGCGTCGAACGGTATGTCGGCAATACTTTGGGGTATGTCCGACATGACGACGACCACGGTGCAGGGGCAGGTTCGGAGCCACCGCAGTGATCGCGCATTGTCCGCAGAAGAGATCGACGACACGGTCGGCAAGGGACTCGGGGCCTGATGGCACAGCAAGACTCGGGCGCGGTGGATCCGATTTCGGCGCTGCGGGAGATCGCGTTCTGGATGGAACGCGGTCGGGCTCAGACACATCGGGTCAAGGCCTATCGGCGGGCGGCCGATACCGTCGCGGCGCTGTCCGACGAGCGGTACGCGCAGTACAGCAAAAGCGGTAAGTGGCAGGATATCCCAGGAATCGGGCCGAAGACCGCGGCCGTCATCGCGCAGGCGTGCGCCGGGCAGGTGCCCGATACGCTGACCGAGTTACGTTTTGCCGCACAGCCGATCGTGCCGGAGGGTGCCGCACTGCGCCAGCTGTTGCGGGGCGATCTGCACACCCACTCGAACTGGTCCGACGGCGGCAGCCCGATCGAGGAAATGATGCGCACCGCGATGGCCCTGGGCCACGAATACTGTGCGCTGACCGATCATTCGCCGCGCCTGACCGTCGCCAACGGGCTGTCCGCGGACCGCCTGCGCCGCCAGCTCGACGTGGTCGCCGAGCTCAACTCCGAGCTCGCGGCGCTTACCCGACCCGCCGACTCCCCGGCGTTCCGCATCCTCACCGCCATCGAGGTCGACATCCTCGACGACGGCACCCTCGATCAGCAGGCGGACCTGCTGGCCGAGCTGGATATCGTTGTGGCCAGCGTCCATTCGCATCTGCGCGCGGACAGCGCGAGCATGACCCGCCGCATGGTCTACGCGGTGGCGAACCCGAACGTCGACATCCTCGGCCACTGCACCGGCCGGCTGGTAGAGGGCGACCGCGGTACCCGCCCCGAATCGGAATTCGACGCCGAGGTGGTCTTCGAGGCCTGCCGCCGCTACGGCACCGCCGTCGAAATAAACAGCCGCCCCGAACGCCGCGACCCACCCAGCCGCCTGATCCGCCTGGCCGTCGAGATGGACTGCCACTTCTCCATCGACACCGACGCCCACGCCCCGGGGCAGCTGGATTGGCAGGGTTACGGTTGCGCCCGCGCCCTGGCCAACGACGTTCCCCCCGAACGCATCATCAACACCTGGCCCCTGGACCAACTCCTGGCCTTCGCCGGTCACTGAACCGATCCATCATGCCGAATCAGTGCGCCGCACATCCCATCAGCCGTCACGGCGTCACGCTTGCCGCAGACGGCCGACGGGGTCGGGGCTCACTCGGACCGGATCGAACGTTGGAGAGATGGAGATCGCCTTGCGCACTTCTCATATGGAACGGGCCGACATCCTCAGGGAGCTGGTGGTGCGGGGACCGCACACCGCCCCGGCGCGCTGCGCGGAAGTCGCGGCGGATCTCGACCTGCTCGCCTCCGACGGCCGGGCCGATGGGCTGGAGGTTCGAAGACATGATCGCTGTCGCCGACGAGCCGCCCTCGGCGCGTCCTCGCTACGCGATGCACTGCCATCGTCTCGGCCAGGTATATATGCAGGCCATCCGGCTGACGACGACGCAGCTCATCGAGGTCATCGAGCAGGCAGACCGGCTGAGCGAGCGGCTGAACCAGGGTGCCTGGAGGCCCGTCGGGTCTGGATTCGCCAAGGAATGCCCGGATTTGGCCGACCTGGCATGACCTGGTCGGCCCCGCAGGGCCGCGGCGCCATCCGCCCGATCTGGGAGTCAGTGGTGGGCGGCCGACCAGGCGGATTCGGCGGCGGTGACCTCAGCGAGGAGGTTGCCGAGGGCAACGTTGACGTCGTAGACGTGGTAGCCCCATTTCGGGCCGAACGTCTCGGTGATGACCGGGCGGGGGTCGGTGCCGCCGGTGGCTTTGGTGACCTGCAACCAGGTCGCGTTGTCGCCGGACCGGCACTCGGCGGTGTAGCGGCCCGGATATTCCACCCAGGGGGTGGTGACGTTGTTCTGCGAAGTGGCGAGGAAGTACGGGTCCAGCGTTGCGCTGCCCCCACCCATCGCGGCCGGGTTGACACAATCGACCTGATCATCGGGTTTCGCGGGCATGCCCGCCTGCAGCGAGACGCCCTTCGCCGGTCGTCCGAACAGACTGCCGACCGGCGGCTGACCGGGGAAGCCGGAGTAGGCGATCACACAGCCGGCCTGTCCCGAATGGCTGCACGTGGGAATGTTATGGAAGCTCCCGCCGGTAGCTGCCCCCCTGGCCGTTTCGGCATTGCCGCCCAGGATCATGGCCAGTGCGAGCCGATCCCGCATGGCGGGGTTGTTGTCGACGACGTCGGCGAGCAGTTTCACCAGCAGCGCCGCCCCCTGGGAGTGCCCGAGGAAGACGATCGGGCGGCCATTGTTCTCGTGGGCGAGGTAGTCTTCGAATCCGGCCTTCAGACTCTGGTAGGCGATATCGGCCGAAGCGGGCGGAAATAGGGTGGGCGAGTGGACATCCGCGGCCGCGACGGTGCTCTGACGATACATCGGCGCCCAGACCCGGCAGGTCTGCGAGAAGCGCGACGCCTGGCGTTCGGCAACCTGGACCTCAGCCTTCTCGACCGTCAGATCGGCGTTGAGTCCCCGCTCCCTGCTCACCGTGGGATAGACGTAGAAGCAGTCGAACGGCGGCGGGGTGTTCGTCGCGGCCGGGACGACGGTCTTGCGCCCGGTCGCGTCGATCCTGGTGGTGGCCCGGTTCATCTCGCACGGATTGTGGGCCAGGCCGGGCCGGCACAGCCAGACCGTCGCGGGCGCCGCCGCGGTGCTGGTCGGCTGCGGACTCGCCGGGTCAGTGGCCGGGCCACAGGCTCCCACCAACGCAACCGCACCGGCCAGAGCGGCCAGGCGTAACGCGACACTCCCCCACCTCGTCGTTCCTGCCGCATGATCCATGCAATTCCCCTTCGCCGAGCCGGCCTCTCGCGCAGGTCACCCTACCGACTCTGCGGCGGGCCGGATCGAGCCCGGGCCCCCGGGGCCGCGAGCGACGGCTCAGTGCTTGAACAGCAGCACCAGGCCGAGGGTGAGCATGATGAGCGCGACCACCGAATCCAGTGCGCGCCAAGCTGATCGTCTGGGCACCGATCACCACGATCAGCGACAGCCCGAACCCCAGACCCGACAGGGCCGCCAGCGCGGCCGATCAGAGCCCTCGACGCCGCGGTCGCCGAGGGGACGTTCGAGGCGGCCGCGCGGCGGCTGAGTGTCACCCCGTCGGCGGTCAGTCAGCGCATCAAGGCGCTCGAGGGTGCGGTCGGGCGCATCCTGCTGCAGCGCACAAAACCGGTGCAGCCCACCGAATCCGGACTGTCCGTCTTGCGCCTGGCCCGCCAGATCGACCTGCTCGCCGGTGATACTGCCCGCGAACTCGGCACTGCCGCAGCGTATTCCGATGCCACCGCGGGTGCCGACACCCACCCCGTGTGTATCCCGATCGCGGTCAATGCCGACTCGCTCGAAACATGGGTGATGCCCGCGCTGGGCCGCGGCCCGGCCGGAGTCTGCTTCGAAATCCACAGGGAGGACGAGGAACACACCACGCGGCTGTTGCGCGACGGCACGGTGATGGCGGCCATCACATCCACCGCACACCCCGTGCAGGGGTGCCGCGTGCGGCGCCTGGGCGCGATGCGATACCGGCCGATGGCCACGCCGGACTTCGTGCGCACCTGGTTCCCCGACGGCGCCACCGCCCGGGCCTTCGCGGCGGCCCCGGTGGTGATGTTCGACCGCAAGGATGATCTACAGGACCGGCTGATGCGCCGCCGCACCCGCCGGGCGGGCAAGCATCGCGACGACACGGGCCGGTACTCACGGGAACTCATCGGCATCGACACCCTCTCCGGGCACGAGGACACCCTGTACATCGACGTCGCGCTCTACTGGCAGCAGTGGCGCGTCGACTCCCCCCTCACCGCCGTTGCCGACACCATCGCCACCACCGCGGGCGAATCCCTGCGCTGAGGCAGCAATTCTTTTAGTGACCTATACCATGAGAGGTTTAGCGGTGGATCACCCGGTCAACATCGCGATTGCCGCTGACGCAGCCGTCTTCCGGTCCGCTTCAGCACTCTCCATTAACCTTCCGTTCATTTTCTATTAATCATGTGCAATCACTCTGTGACGTAGTCGGGTCATCAGATCTCAATCTGAGGCCCCGCGAGGAGTTGAAGTTGAACTCCGTGGCGAGGGCCGCCGCGACCGCCGGGCACTGCGATCACCGCAGTCGCTTCCCCGCGGCCCGCGAACCCTCCTCGGTCGCTAGGTCGGCCGATCGTTGCCCAGTGCGACGCATCACCCGAGGCATCCGGTCCCGGGGCACAACCGAAGCCGCAAAACAGCCACCACACCTCGGCCAGATCCGGCCACTCGGTGCCGTGCTGCCTGCCGCAGTCCGATCCACAAGAGTAGGAACCCGTTTTCGCATGTCTATAACCCGCCCCACAGTCAAGACCCTCGCACGGACCGTCGGAACCGCGACCCTCGCCGTGGCAGCCGTCGGCGCCATCACCGCAACTGGCGGCCACCAGTCGGCGACGGCCCAGGTCAAGCCGGCCGCGCTGGCCTCCATCATCGCCACCACGCAGCCCGCGGCCGAGGCGGCGGCGCACGGCTACCCGAACAATCTCGACGGCTGGATCCGTCAGTCGCTGGACATCATGCACGCCAACGGCATCCCGGGCAGCTACGAAGGCCTCCACCGCAACATCATTCGCGAATCGGGCGGTGACACCCAGGCCATCAACAACTGGGACACCAACGCTCAGATGGGCATCCCGTCCAAGGGGCTGCTGCAGGTCATTCCCCCGACGTTCGCCGCGTACCACGTCCCCGGCACCTCCAACAACATCTACGATCCGGTGGCCAACATCGTCGCGGCCGCCAACTATGCCGCACACCGCTACGGCTCGATGGACAACGTCGACTCCGCCTACTGAGTTGACCGTGCGCAGCCGCGGGCACAACATCACCCGGCTGCGCACAGCGACATGAGAACCAAATTCGGCGACGTTCGGCGGCCGGGTCGCCCAATGGCCAGGCCAGCAGGGCGAGCACGACCCGCACGATCCACTGTGCGGCATCGTCGTCGGGGGCCGTGCCGGTCACTGCGATCTCGATCCGGCCGAGTTCGGTGCGGTGGCAAGATATTGGTGCCGAGCTTGTTCGTCCGCCGCCACCGCAGCCTGCCTTTGACCATTCGCTGAGCGGCACCGTACCGATGGGCGGTCTGCCTCACCTATCCCGAGCTCAGGGTTCGTAGTCGGCCAGCTCGATGCGGGTCTCACCGTAGCGGCGCGGCTTGTGCGGGGAAAACGCTGCGGGCCAAGTGGTTTCGGGAGATCGGGTGGCGCGCTCGACGACTACCAATGCCTCGGGGTGTAACCAGCCGTTGGCGCCGAGCGCGGTCAGATCCGCGGTGACATCCGCCCCATCGAGGGCGTACGGCGGATCGGAGAACACTAGATCGTAGGGCTCTGACGGCGCACCGGCGAGCACGGAAGACACCGTGCCCATCCGCAATTCGCCGCCCGGGACACCCAGTTCGGCGATATTGCCACGCACCACCGCCGCGGCCTTACGGTCGGATTCGACGAGCAGTGCATGGGATGCGCCGCGGGACAATGCCTCCAGACCGAGCGCCCCCGATCCGGCATACAGATCCAGCACCCGGATCTCGTCGAAATCCATTCGGGCGCACAGCATGCTGAACAACGCCTCACGCACCCGATCGGACGTGGGCCGAGTCCCCGCGGGCGGTACCCGGAGACGCCGCCCGCCCGCAACCCCGGCCACGATCCGGGTCATCGACGCGGTCCAGAACGCCGACCCGGTCCCGCAACAGCACTTCCGTGCCGGGCACCGCTCACTCGGCCGCGGTCTCGTTCAGGCGCACCTCCACCAGCAGGTCACCGCCCTCGACCTGCTGCACCTTGCCGATGGTCACCCGCACCACCGTGCCCGCGCGGGGCGCGGTGATGGCGGCCTCCATCTTCATGGCCTCGATCGTGCCGATGGTGTCGCCCGCGGCGATGACGTCGCCCTCGGAGACGACCAGGGTCACCGCACCGGCGAACGGTGCGGCGATATGGCCGCCGTTGGACCTGTCGGCCTTCTCCGCGGTGGGGACCGCGCTGGCGATCGAGCGGTCGCGCACGGTGATCGGCCGCAGCTGCCCGTTCAGGATGCACATCACCGTGCGCATCCCGCGCTCGTCCGGCTCGGAGATGGCCTCGAGCCCGATCAGCAGGGTGACGCCCTTCTCCAGCTGCACCCGGTGCTCCTCGCCGTGCCGCAGGCCGTAGAAGAACTGGTTGGCCGACAGCCCGGAGGTATCGCCGAATTTCTCGCCGTGCTGGGCGAATTCGGCACTCGGCCCGGGGAACAACAAGCGGTTCAGGGTTTCCCGTCGCTGCGGCGAATCGCCGCCGAGCCCGGCCTCGTCCTGCGCGGTCAGCTGCGTCTCCGGTTTGGCCGGGCCGCGCCCGGTCAGCGCCCGGCTGCGGAACGGCTCGGGCCAGCCGCCGGCCGGGGTGCCGAGCTCGCCGCGCAGGAATCCGATGACCGAGTCCGGTATGTCGTAGCGCGCGGGATCGGCGGCGAAGTCCGCGACGTCCACCCCGGATCCGACCAGGGACAGGGCCAGGTCGCCGACCACCTTCGAGGACGGCGTCACCTTCACCAACCGCCCCAGCAGCCGGTCCGCCGCAGCGTATTTCGCCTCGACCTCCTCGAACCGGTCGCCCAGCCCCAGCGCGATGGCCTGCTGGCGCAGATTCGACAGCTGCCCGCCCGGAATCTCGTGCTCGTACACGCGACCGGTCGGGCCCGGCAACCCGGACTCGAAGGGCGCGTAGCCCTTTCGCAGCGCCTCCCAGTACGGCTCCAGATCGCACACGTTCTGCAGGTTCAGCCCGCTGTCGTAGGGCGAATGCGCCGCCGCCGCAACAATTGCCGACAGCGCAGGCTGGGATGTGGTGCCCGCCATCGGAGCCGACGCACCGTCCACCGCATCCGCACCCGCCTGCCAGGCGGCCAGATACGTCGCGAGTTGCCCGCCCGGGGTGTCGTGGGTGTGCACGTGCACCGGCAGATCGAAGTTGGTGCGCAGCGCCGTCACCAGGGTGTGCGCGGCGGGTGCGCGCAGCAGCCCGGCCATATCCTTGATGCCGATGATGTGCGCACCGGCCTCGACGATCTGCTCGGCGAGCTTGAGGTAGTAGTCCAGGGTGTACAGGTTCTCGTCCGGATTGGACAGATCGCCGGTGTAGCTCAGCGCGACTTCGGCCACCGCCGTACCGGTTTCGCGGACCGCATCGATGGCCGGGCGCATCTGGTCGACGTTGTTCAGCGCATCGAAAACACGGAAGATGTCGATCCCGGTCGCGGTCGCCTCGGAGACGAATGCGCGCGTGACCTTCTCCGGATACGGCGTGTACCCCACCGTATTGCGGCCCCGCAGCAGCATTTGCAGGCAGATGTTGGGTATCTCCGCCCGCAGCGCGGCCAGGCGCTCCCACGGGTCCTCGTGCAGGAATCGCAGCGCCACATCGTAGGTCGCCCCGCCCCAGCATTCGATCGACAGCAGCTCCGGGGTCATCCGCGCGACGTGCCCTGCCACCTGCAGCAGGCTGTTGGTCCGCACGCGCGTGGCCAGCAGTGACTGATGCGCATCGCGGAAGGTGGTGTCGGTGATGGCGATTCCCTGCTGCTGCCGCAGCGCCTGCGCGAAACCCTCTGGGCCCGACCGCAACAGCCGCTGCCGCGATCCGTCCGGCGGCGGCACGGTCAGGTCGAGCGCGGGCAGCTTGTCCTGCGGGTACATCGCGGTCGGCCGCTGGCCGTGCGGCTTGTTGACCGTGATATCGGCCAGATAACTCAGGATTTTGGTGCCGCGGTCCGCGGAGCCGCGCTGGGTCAGCAGATGCGGGCGCTCGTCGATGAACGAGGTGGTCACGCGCCCGGCCCGGAAATCGGGATCGTCGAGCACGGCCTGCAGGAACGGAATGTTGGTGGACACGCCGCGAATCCGGAATTCGGCGACCGCGCGCCGCGCCCGCGCCACGGCGGTGGCGAAATCGCGGCCGCGGCAGGTCAGCTTGACCAGCATCGAGTCGAAATGGGCTCCCACCTCCGCGCCGAGGTTGGCCCCGCCGTCCAGGCGGATGCCGCTGCCGCCGGGGCTGCGGTAGGCGGTGATCCGGCCGGTATCGGGCCGGAACCCGTTGGCCGGATCCTCGGTGGTGATCCGGCACTGCAGCGCCGCGCCCCGAATGGTGATCGAATCCTGGCTCAGGCCAAGATCTTCCAGACCCGCCCCGGCCGCGATCCGCAGCTGCGCGGCGACCAGGTCGACATCGGTGATCTCCTCGGTCACCGTATGTTCCACCTGGATACGGGGATTCATCTCGATGAAGACGTGGTTGCCGCGCTCGTCGAGCAGGAATTCCACGGTGCCCGCGCAGCTGTAGCCGATCTGCCGGGCGAAGGCCACCGCGTCGGCGCAGATCCGTTCCCGCAGTACGGGATCCAGGTTCGGGGCGGGTGCGAGCTCGATCACCTTCTGGTGCCGCCGCTGCAGCGAGCAGTCGCGCTCGAACAGGTGGATAACGTTGCCTTGTTGATCGGCCAGGATCTGTACCTCGATATGGCGGGGATTGATCACCGCCTGCTCGAGGAATACCGTCGCATCGCCGAAGGCCGATTCGGCCTCACGCATCGCGGCCTCGATCAGCTCGCGCAGCTGCGCCCGATCCGCGACCCGCCGCATGCCGCGCCCGCCGCCGCCCGCGACGGCCTTGACGAACACCGGGAACTCCATTCCCTCGGCCGCGGCCAGCAGCTCGGGCACGTCCGCCGAGGGCGCGCTGGAATTCAGCACGGGCAGCCCGGCCGCCCGCGCGGCGGCGATCGCACGCGCCTTATTACCGGTCAGTTCCAAGACCTCGGCCGACGGCCCGATGAAGGTGATGCCCTCGCGGGCGCAGGCCGCGGCGAGGTCCGGATTCTCCGACAGGAAGCCGTACCCGGGGTAGACCGCATCGGCCCCCGCGGTCCTGGCCGCCTTGATGATCTCCTCGATCGACAGGTACGCCCGGACCGGATGTCCGGGAACGCCGATCTGATAGGCCTCATCGGCCTTGAGCCGGTGCACCGAGTTGCGGTCCTCGTAGGGAAATACCGCGACGGTCCCGACCCCGAGTTCGTAAGCGGCACGAAACGCCCGAATGGCGATTTCCCCGCGGTTGGCGACCAGCACTTTGGAGAACATCCGCTAAAGGTACATGCCGGTGACCAGGGCTTGCGAATTCGAATGGGTTCGCAAAATCCTAACAACTCGTCGGTACCGAACTGCGAACTTTGCGGTGCCGGAGCCCCCGGCGGGGATGGTGCCGGAATATCGGCGCGTCGCGGATCGCTATGCTCGGTGGTGCAGCTGGTTCGCTGCGCCGACGAGTTGGAGCCCCGAGCGTCGTGCGGCAGCGTCGAAGGCGGTCCTCACGGACCGACGAGAGGGAACCCGGTGAGAATCCGGGACTGTCCCGCAGCGGTATGCAGGAACGACCGCCGTCATCAGCACTGGGTGCACGCCCGGGAAGCGACGGCCAGTAGGACAAGCCCGGCAGAGCAATGGCCGGGTCCACCCCTCGAGGTGGGCGCCTGTGAGTCCGAAGACCTGCCCGCTGTGCCGGATACGCCGTATCCGGCGGCCACCGCCTCGTGGAGTGGGCGGACGGATCACCGGTGCACTGCATCTCGGGCTCCGTCTGCGCTATACGGCGGTGACCGTGGCTTCCAGCACTGGAGAACTTCCATGACTGTCACACCGCACGCCCCGTTCGCCGCAACGGTTCTCGGCATCCCGCGGATCGGGCCGCGACGCGAGCTCAAGCGCGCGATCGAGGGCTATTGGACGGGCCGCCTCACCGCGACCGAACTGCATACCGTCGCCGATACCCTGCGTGCAGACCAGCTGGTCGCCCTGCACGCGGGCGGCCTGGACTCGGTGCCGGTCGGCACCTTCTCCTACTACGATCAGATGCTCGACACCGCAGTGCTGCTGGGTGCGCTGCCGCCCCGGGTCGCGAAGATCGCCGACCCGCTGGACCGATACTTCGCCGCCGCTCGCGGCACCGACGGCATCGAACCTCTCGAGATGACCAAGTGGTTCGACACCAACTACCACTATCTGGTTCCGGAGATCGGCCCTGACACCGAGTTCGTCCTGCAGCCCGACAAGGTTCTCGAGGAGCTGCGCGAGGCGCTCGAGCTCGGCGTTCCGGCCCGGCCGGTGATCATCGGACCACTGACATTCCTGAAGCTGGCCAAGGGAATCGGCGGTATCAGCCCGCTGACCCGGCTGGCCGAATTGCTGCCGTTGTATCGAGATCTGCTGGGGCAGCTGGCCGCCGCGGGCGCGCAGTGGGTTCAGTTCGACGAGCCGGCCCTTGTCACCGATCTCACCGATGCGGAGATCGCGCTCGCGCGCGGCACATATGCGCAGCTCTCGGACGCACCACAGCGGCCCGCGCTGCTGGCCGCGACCTACTTCGGACGGCCGGGCCCGGCCCTGGCGGCCCTGGCCGACACCGATGTCGAGGCCATAGCGCTCGATTTCGTCTCGGGTACAACCGTTTCCGATGTGGCCTCGATTCCAGCCTTGGCGGGCAAGCTACTGGTGGCGGGTATGGTCGACGGCCGCAACGTGTGGCGGACCGACCTGGACAGCGCGCTGGGCACCCTGGGCATCCTGCTGGGCAGCTCCGGCGCGCTGGCGGTGTCGACATCGAGTTCGCTACTGCACGTGCCGTACTCGCTCGACGCCGAAACCGGCCTGGATCCGGCGCTGCGCTCCTGGCTCGCCTTCGGTGCGGAAAAGGTGCAGGAGGTATCGCTGCTCGCGACCGCCCTGCACCGCGGCACCGCGGAGATCGCCGACGAATTCGCCGCCGCCCGGACCGCGGCCCAGGGTCGGAGCAACGATCCGCGCCTGCACGTCGACGCCGTGCGGGGCCGGGTGGCATCCCTCGGCCCGGACTCAGAGCATCGCGCACCGGCCGAGAAACGCCGTGCGCTGCAACGCGAGCGGCTGCACCTGCCGCTGCTGCCCACCACGACGATCGGCTCGTACCCGCAGACCACCGCCATCCGCAAGGCCCGCGCGGCGCTGCGCAGCGGGGAGATCACCGATCAACAGTATCGCGACCGGATGCGCACCGAGATCGCCGATGTGGTTGCGCTGCAGGAGAAACTGGGCCTGGACGTGCTAGTGCACGGCGAGGCCGAGCGCAACGATATGGTGCAGTATTTCGCGGAACAGCTCGACGGATTCGCCGCCACCGCCAACGGCTGGGTGCAGTCCTACGGCACCCGCTGCGTGCGCCCGCCCATCCTGTTCGGCGATGTGGTGCGCCGCGCACCGATGACGGTGGAATGGATCACGTACGCGCAGTCGCTCACCGACAAGCCGGTCAAGGGCATGCTCACCGGTCCGGTGACGATCCTGGCGTGGTCTTTCGTGCGCGATGATCAGCCCCTGGCCGCCACGGCTCGCCAAGTGGCCCTTGCCATCCGGGACGAGACGGTGGATCTGCAGTCCGCCGGTATCCGCATCGTCCAGGTCGACGAGCCGGCCCTGCGCGAGCTGCTGCCGCTGCGCGCCGCGGACAAGCCGGACTACCTACGCTGGTCGGTGGCCGCATTCCGGCTGGCCACCAGCGGTGTATCGGATGCCACCCAGATCCACACGCACCTGTGCTATTCCGAATTCGGCGAGGTCATCGGCGCCATCACGGCGCTGGATGCCGATGTCACCTCTATCGAGGCGGCGCGCTCGCATCTGGAGGTGCTGGACGATCTGACCACGGCCGGATTCGGCCTTGGCGTCGGGCCGGGTGTCTACGACATCCATTCGCCCCGGGTGCCGAGCGTGGAGGAAATAAGTGCCTCCCTGCGTGCGGCATTGAAAGCCGTTCCGGCCGAACAGCTCTGGGTGAACCCCGACTGCGGCCTGAAGACCCGCGGACCGGTCGAAGTGGAGGCGGCGCTGCGGAATATGGTCGCCGCCGCGCGCAGCGTGCGCTGAGCGGCGCCCGGCGCGTGCCGGGCGAGGCTCAGCGGCCAGCGGTCCGCTGAGCCCGCACTCGGCTCTGTCCGCAACCTCCCCGGAAACCTACTCCGCTCTCCACGATCCGGGCCTCCGGCCGCTCAAAACGGGAAATCTTCGCCGCCACCCCCGCGGGCGCGTACGCTAAAAGCCCCACACTTCGCACGCTACGCATCAGTAGCTTTCCGCAAAGTACCTCGAAACGGCAGATTTCGTCGGCGAGTACCGGGTTATTGCAATGATTGCGAAGCTTAGTGGGTACCATCGGCAGGTGCGCAAGATGTATGCGGGTGCCCGACTACGGCGGTTGCGCGAGGAACGGCGGATGACACAGGCCGCCCTGGCAAAGTCCCTCTCGCTCTCGCCCAGCTACCTCAACCAGCTCGAGCGCGATCAGCGCCCCCTCACCATTCCCGTACTGCTGAAACTGAATTCGACCTTCGACCTGGATGTGCAGTTCTTCGCCGCGGACTCCGACGCCCGCCTGGTCTCGGATCTGCACGAGGTGCTGGTAGAGGCCGCCGGCGGCACCGCTCCGCCCGCCGCGGAGGTCGAGGATATGGCCACCCGGCTGCCCGAGGTGGCCAAGACCATCGTCGCGATGCATCGCCGACTACGCGCGGCGACCGATCAGTTGGATCTGCTCTCCTCCAAGGTCGCGACCCCGACCGGTGCGCCGGGGGTGCCGATGCCGTACGAGGAGGTGCGCGATTTCTTCTACGACCATCACAACCACATCCCGCAGCTGGATCTGGCCGCCGAGCAGCTGTTCGAGGATTCCGCCCTGACGATCGGCTCGCTGGACCGCCAGCTGGCCCGCGTCGCCGAGGAGCGGGCCCGGGTGACGGTGCTGGTGCGCGGCGACGGCGCCGATCCGAATATCCCCAAGCGCCACTACGATCCCGAGACCCGCACCCTGACCCTGGCCCGGCGGCTGCGCCCCGGGCAGCGCGCCTTCCAGATCGCCACCACGCTGGCGTTTCTGCTGTGCGGGCCGCTGCTGGACGAGGTGCTGGACGGAACACCCTCGCTGACCGGCGAATCGCGCTCGCTGGCCCGGGTAGGGCTGGCAAACTATTTCGCCGGGGCGCTGGTGCTGCCGTACGGAAAGTTCCTGCGCTCCGCCGAGGAGCTTCGCTATGACATCGACCTGCTCAGCCTGCGCTTCGAGGTGGGTTTCGAGACCGTATGCCATCGCCTGAGCACGCTGCAGCGCCAGGGTCAGCGCGGGGTGCCGTTCTTCTTCGTGCGCACCGACCGAGCCGGCAATATCTCCAAACGCCAGTCCGCGACCGCATTCCACTTCTCCCGGGTCGGCGGCAGCTGCCCGCTCTGGGTGGTGCACGAGGCGTTCGCAAATCCGGGCCGGGCGCTGACCCAGGTGGCCTCGATGCCCGACGGCCGGCGCTACCTGTGGGTCGCGCGCACCACGAACCCTGCGCCGCGCGAATTCGGCACGGCCACCAAGGAATTCGCGATCGGACTGGGCTGCGACATCGAATATGCCGACCGCCTGGTGTATTCCAACGGCCTGCAGCTGGACGATCCGTCCGCGGCGGTCCCCATCGGCGCGGGCTGCAAGGTCTGCGACCGCTCCTCCTGCCCGCAGCGCGCGTTCCCGCAGATCGGCAGGCCCCTGGCCGTCACCGAGACGACGTCGATAGATCTGCCCTACCCGCGCGCAGTAGGTTGAACCGCGACTTACTCACGGGTCCACCCCGCGTGTGCGGGTCGCACCGGCGGATGCCGCTACAACACAGGCGATTCCCGCCCACTGCGGCACATTCATCGACTGACCGAGCACGATCAGCCCCGCGACGGCCGCGACGGCGGGCTCGAGACTCATCAGCACCCCGAACACCCGGGGCGGAATGCGCCGCAGCGCCTCGAGTTCCACCGAATAGGGCAGCACCGAGGACAGCATCGCGACGCCGAACCCGGCCGCCAACACCGCCGGATGCAACAGCGCCGTGCCCGCGCGGGCAATACCGACCGGCATCATCAGTAGTCCGCCGAAGGCCATGCCCAGCGCCAAACCCCCGCCGCCGCTGGTCTTTTCACCAAGTTTTGCGCTCAGCAGAATGTAACTGGCCCAGCAGACGGCCGCCCCAAGCGCCAGCACCACACCCGTCCACGGCACCGCACCCGCGGCACGGGTCAGCAGCAGCACCCCACCCCCGGCCAGCACCGCCCACACCGGGTCGATCCAGCGCCGCGACCCGGCCAGCGCGACCGCCAGCGGGCCGAGGAATTCGATGGTGACGGCCATGCCGAGCGGGATGCGATCGATCGACTCGTAGAACGTGAAGTTCATGACCGCCAGCACCGCGCCGTAAGCGAGCACGACCGGCAGCGCCCGCCGCTCGATCCGCAGCGAGGACCGCCAGAACACCAGCAGCACGACCCCGGCAAAGCCCAACCGCAGGCTAACCACCCCGGCGGGCCCGGCCGCGGCGAACAGCTCGGTGGCCAGCGCCGCCCCGATCTGCACGCTGACGATCCCGGCCAGCACGAGAAACGTCGGCGGCACCCCACCGATCCCCTGCCACGCCGGCACCCGGGCCAGCACCTGCGGCCACGCAACCCTCCGCACCCGGCCGAAATCGATCGCGACCACAGACGAGCCTCCTGCCACACTCACCACCGGCAAATCGGCGGCCCCTGCAGCATCGCATCCAGCACCGACATCTTTCCAACCAGAACCGATACACGGCGGCGGCTGATCGGGAGTACACCGCTAGATCGTTAATCGGTATTTCGTGGCTGGCGGGAGGCCTGCTCAGGCGTGGCCGTTCTCGCTGAGCACGGTCCGCAGCGCTTGTCTGAGCCCGGCCGCCCCAGCGTCGCCCAGCGTCGCCGTGAAGTCCCGCTCGGCCTCGGAGCACCGGCTCTCTGCCTGCCGGTATACCTCCCAGCCGTGGTCGGTGAGCGCGATGATGTTGCGTCGCCGGTCTTGTTCCGAGGGCCTGCGCGCGAGGATCCCCTGGCGCTCGAGCGCGTCGAGGAGCGCGACCATCGAGGTGCGGTCGACGCCCAGCACGGCCGCGGCTTCCTGCTGTGATTGCGCCTCCCCGCTGGCGATGACCCTGAGCACGCCGAGGTCGCGCACGGTCACCCCCACGTCGGCGAGAGCGGCTTGCGCCCGGCGCTCCAGCGCGAGGTGCGCGTGCTTGAAGAGATAGCCGAGCACGTCGTCACGCGCGCGGACCTGGCGTCGTGATGCAGCGCCGCAGCGGGCAGGTCCCCCCGCATCTCGCGGACCTGCCCGTCATCGCGGAGCAGGGCGACGTCGCCGAGCTGGACTCGCTGCGGGCGATCGGCGAGCGCCACGAGATCACCGGCATAGTGCACCTCGCGGGCTACCCCGCGCCACGGGGCACGACCGGGGGCATCGAGGCCACCCAGGGCCTGCTCGACGGGCTCCTCAACATCGCCCGCGCCGCCGCGGAATGGGGCGTGCGCCGCGTCAGCCTCGCCAGCACGCTCGGGGTCTACGGCGGCATCGCGCACAGCGACCCGCTGACGGAGGACCTGCCGGTACTCCTGACCTCCCCGCACCCGATCCCACGTTCAAAGAAGATCGCCGAGCTCCTCGGGGAGCAGCTCGCGGAGGCGACCGGCACGGAGATCTGCCCGCATTTCCCGATCAACGATCTAGGACTTCGCCAGGTACTCCAGCCGCTCGCCGTCGACCGCCGCGCGCATCATCGTGGCCAGGCCCGGATGCTTCTTCAGCCCCGGATCGGCCCCGACGACCACGCGGGCCAGCTGCTGGGCCGCGGTGATCACCTCGAGATCGTCGAGCAGCGACAGCAGCCGCAGGCTGCGGGCCGTGCCGGACTGGGCCGCGCCGAGCACATCGCCCTCGCGGCGCTGACGCAGATCCAGCACCGACAGCTCGAACCCGTCCAGGGTCCCGGCGACGGCCTCGAGCCGGGCCATCGCGCCGCCCATCGGAGAGCCCTCGGTGATCAGCAGGCACAACCCCGGATGCTTGCCGCGCCCGATCCGCCCGCGCAGCTGATGCAGCTGACTGACCCCGAAACGGTCCGCGTCCACGATGGCCATGACCGTCGCATTGGGCACATCGACGCCGACCTCGACGACGGTGGTGCAGACCAGCACATCGATCTCACCGTCGTTGAACGCGCGCATCACGGTGTCCTTCTCGTCGCTGGGCAGGCGGCCGTGCAGCAGCCCGACCCGCAGCCCGGCCAGCGCACCGGCGCTCAGCGTCTCGAACATATCCCTGGCCGCATGTGTGGTCGGGGCCTCCTTGTCTTCCGCCTGCTTCCCCTTGCGGCCCTTGGCCTTCCCGCCTTCGTCCTCATCCTCGCCGATCCGGGAACACACCACGTATGCCTGCCGCCCGGCGGCGACCTCCTCTTGGATCCGGTCCCAGGCTCGATCCACCCACGCCGGATGCTGCTTGGCGGGAACGACCCTCGTGGTGATCGGTGAGCGACCCCGCGGCAGCTCGGTGAGCGTGGAGGTCTCGAGGTCGCCGAGCGTGGTCATGGCGATCGTGCGCGGGATCGGCGTAGCCGTCATGACCAACAGGTGCGGGTTCATGCCCGGTTTGGCCTTGACGCGCAACGCATCACGCTGCTCGACGCCGAACCGGTGCTGCTCATCGACGATCACCATGCCCAGGTCGAAGAACTCGACCGCGTCCTGGATCAGCGCGTGAGTGCCGATCACCAGGCCTGCCTCGCCCGTCACCACATCCAGCAGCGCCGCCTTCTTCACGCTCGCCGACATCGACCCCGTCACCAGCACCACCTTGGTGGCGTTATCCGCCGCGCCCAGCTCACCGGCGGTGCCGAGATCGCCGAGCATGCCGCGCAACGACCGATAATGCTGGGCGGCAAGCACTTCGGTCGGCGCCAGCAGCGCACACTGCTGCCCGGCGTCGACCACCTGCAGCATCGCGTGCAGCGCGACGATCGTCTTACCCGACCCGACCTCGCCCTGCAGCAGCCGATGCATCGGATGCGGGCGCAGCAGATCCTCGGAGATCTCATCGATCACCTGCCGCTGCCCGGCGGTCAGCTCGAACGGCAAGCGCTTGTCGAAATCCGCTGCGATGCCGTCGGTCCGGGGCGGGCACGGACGCGCGGCGCGCCCCTCGGCGGCGTGGCGGCGCTCGGCAAGCACCAGCTGCAGCGCCAGCGCCTCATCGAAACGCAAACGGTCCCTGGCCTGCTCGATATCGGACTTGCTCTCGGGCAGATGGATCAGGCGCAGGGCATCCGAGACCCCCAGCAGGCCGCGATCCTCGCGAAGATCCTGCGGCAGTGGGTCATCGATCGGATCGAGCTGGTCCATCACCTGCCGCACGCACGCCAGCACATCCCAGCTCTGCACCTTGGCCGTCGCCGGATACACCGGGACGAATTCGCGCTCGAAGAACGAAACATCCACGCCCTCGGCACCTGTGGCGCTGCGTGCCAGTCCGCGCAGGTCTCCGCTGCCGCGTACCGCGGTCAGGGTCTCCACCGACTCCCCCACCTCGGGCATGATCAGATACGAGGGATGCGACAGGTTCCAGCGGTCCGGCCGCCACCAATGCACGGTGCCCGACATCATCGCCCGCACACCCTGTTTGACCAGATATTTGACCTTGTCGCCGTTGAAGAACGTGATCTCGACGGGCTTGGCCGAACCGGCATCGAGCTGCACCTTGAGCAGGCTCCCGCGGCGGTTCTTCATCGGCCGCAGCTCGGTCTTGGTGACCGTGCCCAGGACGGTGAGGTGCGCGCCCTCCTCGGGCGCCTCCTCGGTCAGCGGCTGCCCCTGCGTGGCATAGCGCAGCGGATAGTGCCGCAGCAGATCCTCCACGGTATGCATGTCGAAGGCGTCGGCCAGCGGTTCGGCGGCCTTGACCCCGAGCACATGGTCCAGACGGTCCCGCAGTGTCGCCATCGTTACTCAACCCCGATCTGCACCAGGTCCAGGGGCTGGCCACCGGCGTAAGCCACGACCTCGACCCCGGGAAATGTCATTGTGATGTGTGCGGTCAGCCCGCGGCCGAGCCCGTCCGGCGCCTGCGCGCCCAGCAGCAGGGTGACCAGCTCGCCGCCCAGGCCGAGCATGCGATCCAGCAGCGTGGTCGCGGCCGCGCGCGGATCGGGGTCGATGACGACCACGTCGTTGCCGACCAGGCCCAGACCGTCGCCGCGGGCGCAGGTGCCGACGATGGTCAGCGCCCGCTCCGGCGCCACCCGCAGTGCGCCCCAGCGTGTTCCGGCGGCCGCCTCGGACATGGCGAGGGCGTCGTCGACGGCGATCCGGCCGCCGTCGTGCACCGCCAGCGCCGCGAGCCCCTGCACCATCGACCCGCTGGGCAGCATCAGCACCTCGCGCGGGCGCGCCCCGGCCGCGCCGCGGCGTGCGGCCACACCCACCGCCACCAGCTCGTGCGCGGCGAGCGCGCCGTTCGGCAGCACCAGCACCTCGCGCTGCGGCATGCGGCGGATCGCGGTCAGCAGCGCCTCCGCGGTGACCTCGCCGTCCAGGACCGTCGCACCCGCATCCTCGAACAGCCGCGCGGCGCCCCCGCCCGCGGCGACCGCGAGGATGCCACGATCGACAGGCCCCTGCGCCGCAAGCGATTCCACGATCAACCCCTCGATGCGGATGCGGCTCAGGCTGCCCGCGGCCAACCCCGCCTCGACGGCCGCGCCCGCATCCGCACAGTGCACGTGCGCCGACCAGGCCCCCGCCCCATCCCCCACGACCACGACCGAATCACCCAGGCGCGCAAGATGATCGCGCAACGCGTCGATGCGCGCCTGATCGGTGCCGGACAGCAGGTACATGACCTCATAAAGCGGACGGGATGTATCGGCCGCCAATTCGGCAACGTTGCCTGAGCCCGCAACGCTCGCCACCGGCGGGGCCATGCCCGGCATACTGGCACTCGCGGACCCGCCGACTGCGCTTCCCGGCACCTGGTACACCGGTCGCACCGGCGTATGGCCCGTGATCACCGCGACCAGTTCGTCCAGCAGCACCAGCAATCCGCGCGCCCCGGCGTCCACAACTCCGGCCGCCCGCAACACCCTGAGCTGCGAGGGCGTATCCCCCAGTGCCTTGACCGCACCATCGGCCGCGGCCAGCGCGACCTCGGCCAGCGTGTCGTCCGGGCAGTCCGCCGCCCGATCGGCCGCCGCCTCCAGCACGCTGAGCATGGTTCCCTCGACCGGCTCGCTCAGTGCCTCCCGCACCAGCGTCGCGGCCCGGCGCAACGCATCGCACAGGGTCCGCGCCGTCAGCGGTCCGGACCGCACCGCCTCGGCCAGCCCGCGCAGCACCTGCGACAGGATGATCCCGGAGTTTCCCCGCGCCCCGACCGTCCCCGCACGCGCCATTGCCGATACCACCGCGCCCGCGGTGACTACGTCGCCCCGCGCTCCCGCCCCGGACTCGGCAGCGTCTGCCTCAGCGCCCGCGCCATTGAGCACGGCCTCGCCCGCCTCCACCGCGGCACGCATGGTGGCCACCAGGTTGGTACCGGTATCGGCGTCGGCGACGGGGAAGACATTCAGCGCATTGATCTCGTCACGGTGACGCTGCAGACCCGTAAGACAGAGCTGCCCCCAGCACACCAGCGCAGCCCCATCGAGCACCTCCCGGACCGCGGGCACCGTCACCGTCCTTCCGCTGTCTTCTCACGCCCCGACGTATGTCACGACCCGAACGGCCGGCGCCCAGGTCCCGCCCGCCAGCCTAATCGGCCCCACCGACACGGCATTACGACGGCAAGGTTTCCGGGCCCGGTTCAGGACCACAACCGCCCCGCTATGACACAGCACACACGGTCCGAGTCGGTCGGCCCGCGGTGCCGACGGGTAGCCGACCGCGATTGGACATCGATAACCGCCGACCGCTACTCTTGCAGGGTTGCCTCGTGCGGCCGTAGGTCGGCCGCGCTCGCTAGCGGTCTCGCTGGCAGGCATTAGACACGTTTCCGGACAGGCCGTCCCCAGCAGGGGCTGCAAGTCCCAACATGACATGAAGGAGCTCGCGACTATGGCTGCCGTCTGCGACGTCTGCGCCAAGGGCCCCGGCTTCGGTAAGTCGGTTTCGCACTCGCACCGGCGCACCAACCGTCGCTGGAACCCGAACATTCAGACCGTTCGTGCGCAGTCCGCGCCCGGCAACACCCGCCGGATGAACGTCTGCACCTCCTGCCTGAAGGCGGGCAAGGTCGTTCGCGGCTGAGCTGCGTAACACACCCTCCGATAGCGCCCCGGCACCCGTAAGGGTGATCCGGGGCGTTTTCATAGCACGATGACGAACGTATCGGAATCGGACACACCACCCGGGCGCTGGCGGATCGTCCCGCTCGCCGCCGGACACACCCGCAGCCTCGCCGAATGCCATATCGCCTGCTGGCGCGAGGCGTATCGGGGACTCGTCCCGGATCAAATGCTGGACGCCTTCGACGTCGACCGCCGGGCTCAGCAATGGGAGCGCATCCGGGCGCAGGATCCGGAACCGATCGTCGTCGCCCTCGACGGGGAGACCGTCATCGGTTTCGCCGGATCGGGACCGTCCCGGGACACCCCGCCGGTGGCCCCGCTCGAACTGCGCGCGCTGTACGTGCGCGCGGCCTGGTACGGCACCGGCCTGGCGCACGACCTGATGTCGGCCTGCGTGGCCGTAGCGCGGCCTGGGCCCGCATACTCCCTCTGGGTTTTCCAGGAGAATCCCCGAGCCCAGGCCTTCTACCGCAAGTACGGTTTCGAACTCGACGGCACTCGCAGAGCCGAGCGCTTCTCCCCCATCATCGAGGTCCGGATGGTCCGCCGGGCCGACTGATCGGCCCGGCGGCGTCAGGACTACCTGCCCCCGCCCAGGCACTGCACGTTCGCGCTGATGCTCTCTACCGCGCACAGCCCGAATGCATTCACATTGGACGACAACGACGCGGAACCCGTCTGCGGATCCCAGAGCGCAAGCACCGGCGAGGCGTGCTGCGCGCTGGCCGCCGGGGCCGGGGCCTTTTCCAGCGGAATGGTGTTGGCCTGGGCTGCCACGGGCGCACCCAGGACGGCCGCTCCGGCGGCGACGGCCACGATCACACCGCGCACGGACTTGATCTGCATACAACTGCTCCTAACTCCTGGCCACGGGCGTGGGCCCCGACGCCACCTGTGGCGATTCGCTCATACTCTCGCCCCGGTCAGGGCAGGCGCCAATCGACCGGGGCGGCCCCTAATGTACCGAGCATTTCGTTGGTCCGTGAGAATGGTTGCGATCCAAAGAATCCCCGCGAGGCCGACAGCGGTGAGGGATGGGCCGATTCGAGGTACGGCACACTGCCCAGCATCGGCTTGAGGGTGGACGCGTCGCGGCCCCACAGGATCGCCACGAGCGGCTGGTCACGGGCCACGAGCGCGCGAATCGCCTGCTCGGTCACCGCCTCCCAGCTCTTGCCGCGATGCGAGGCCGGCTGCCCCGGCTGGACGGTAAGCACCCTGTTGAGCATCAGCACACCCTGATCCGACCACGGCGACAGGTCACCGCAGGACGGCGTCGGATATCCCAGATCCTTGGAATACTCGGAGAAGATGTTCGACAGGCTGCGGGGAACCGGCGAAACATCCGGCGCCACCGAGAAACTCAGGCCCATCGCATGCCCCGGGGTCGGATAGGGGTCCTGACCGACGATCAGCACCCGCACCTTGTCGAAGGGCCGCGAGAACGCCCGCAACACGTTCTCACCCTTCGGCAGGTACCCACGTCCGGCCTCGTTCTCCGCACGCAGGAACTCGCCCATGGCGCCGATGCGGTCGGCAACCGGTTCCAGCGCCTCGGCCCAGCCCGTATCGATGATCTGCGGCAGTGGTTTTGCACCCATGTCGGAACAACCTAGCGGGACCGGCCGCACTACGACAGCTCACCCGCCGTCAGAGAATGATTCCCAGCCGACCGGTCCGGACCACCGGTCGCCGTCGACCGTGACGCCCGAACCGGCCGCGACCCGGCCAACCGGCGCCCACCCGGGCGGAAGATCCTGTCCCCCGCGGAATGTCGCAGCGAAGGCATGATCCTCGCCGCCGGTGAGAATCCAGTCCAGCGGATCGACGCCAAGTTCCGCGGCGACCGGATCCAGCTCCCGGTCACGGACCGCGGCAGAGTCGAGATCGATGGCGACAGCGGAGGATTCGGCGATATGTCCGATATCGGCGAGCAGCCCGTCGGAGACATCGGTCATGGCGGTGATCGGCGCGCCGGGCGGCATATCGAGCACGGCACGATAGGGCGGGCTCGGAATTCGGTGCGCGGCAACCACGTCCGGGTGGCGTGCGGGATCTCTCCCGGCTGCCAGCACCGCCAGCCCCGCCGCGGACCAGCCCAGGCGCCCGGCCACCGCGACGATATCCCCGGGGGCCGCGCCGGACAGCAGGACCGGCGCGCGCAGCGGGTTGCCGAACGCGGTCACCGAGATGATCAGCAGCGGTGCCGCCACCACATCTCCGCCCGCGATTGATGCGCCCGCGCGGTCGGCCTCCGCCCACATGCCCTCGACGAATCCGTCGACGAACGCAACCGGAGTGTCCGGGGGACAGCCGAACGACACCACGAACGCGCTCGGTGCCGCCCCCATCACCACCACATCGGCGGCGTTCTGCGCGATCGCCTTCGCACCGATGTCGCGGGGACTGGACCAGTCCAGCCGGAAATGCCGATCCTGCACCAGCATGTCGGTGCTGACCACGAACTGCCCGCCCGGTGCGGCGATGACCGCGGCGTCGTCGCCGGGGCCGAGCAGCACCCCGGGGACCTGGGTGCGACCGGCGTTCATCCGCGCGATCAGACCGAACTCGCCCAGTTCGCGCACGGTACGCGGGCCGGTACCGACGATGGGTGTCTCCTGCCGGGAGGTGATGGCCGTCTCCTTTCGTGAACCGCGCCGGGGACCGCGGCCGACCGCGACGCTACCCTCAGACACGAAACCGACGACCACCAGCCACTATCCGGTGCCGAGACGAGTGGAGAAGATTCCCGGATGAGCAGCGAGACGGACCGGCCCGACGCGGCGGATACCACGGACAACGCCACGAAGACCGTTGCCGAAGCCGACGCCACTGCGTCATCCGGCGATCCTGCCGACCGCTACAGCGTCGAGGGCGACGGCCCGAAACGCTCCCCCGCCCTCATCGCCACCGCCGTCGCCCTCCCGATCGCGCTGATCGTCGCCGTGCTGATCATCGCCGTCGGACAACGCGGGCACGTCACCCGCGACCCGCTGGCGCTGGGCTCGGTCCCGCAGCCCGCCGCCGCCGGCCCGAGCTGCACCGCCCTGCTCCCGACCCTGCCGGACAAACTCGGCGACTACACCCGCGCCGACCTGGCCCAGCCCGCCCCACCGGCCACCGTGGCCTGGCAGCTGCCCGACGGCGGCGACCCGATCGTGCTGCGCTGCGGCCTGGACCGCCCGGCGGAATTCACCAAGGCCGCCGCCCTGCAGGGCATCAACGGCGTCAACTGGTTCGAGGTGCGCGACCCCACCAGCGGCAACACCTCGGGCACCTGGTTCATCGTCGACCGCGGCACGTACATCGCGGTCACCATGCCCGATAAGGCCGGGCCGACACCGCTGCAGGATATTTCGAACGCGGTCACCAGGGTGCTGCCTCCGCAGCCGATCGATCCGGGCCCCATCCCGAACTAGCGCAGTCCGGTGCCCCGGGCCACGGCGGTCTCGACCAGCGTGGTGATCAATTCACCGTTATCGATGCCCGTGGCCTCCCACATCCGCGGATACATCGAAATGGACGTCAATCCGGGCATGGTGTTGATCTCGTTGACGACCGGGCCGTGCTCGGTGATGAAGAAGTCGACGCGGGCCAGCCCCTGGCAGTCCAGGGCGCGGAACGTGCGCACGGCGAGCTCGCGAACCTGCTGTGTCACATCGTCGTTCAGCTTGGCCGGGATATCGAATTCGCACACGTCGTCGAGGTATTTGGTGTCGAAGTCGTAGAAGTCCGGGGCGTGGGAGTCGGTCTCGTCCGGCATCCGGATCTCGGCCAGCGCACTGGCTTCCACCCGGCCGTCGGGTAATTCCAGTACGCCGCATTCGATCTCGCGCCCGATGATGGCCGCCTCCACGATCACCTTCGGATCATGCGCCCGCGCAACGGCAATAGCCGCGTCCAGCCGATCCCAGCTGTCCACCTTGGTGATGCCGATGGACGAGCCGCCGCGCGCCGGCTTGACGAACACCGGCAGCCCCAGGCGCGCGCGATCCGCCTCGCCCACGGTCGCGGTCCCGGGCCGCAGCACGACGTGGTCGCCGACCGGAATCCCCTCCGCGGCAAACAGTTTCTTCATGAACTCCTTGTCCATGCCGGTGGCGCTGGCCAGCACCCCCGGGCCGACATAGGGCAGCCCCGCCATCTCGAGCAGGCCCTGCACGGTGCCGTCCTCGCCGAATGCGCCGTGCAGCGTGGGGAACACCACCTCGATCGCACCCGGGCCGTCGCCGCCGTCGAGCGGCAGCAGGGTGCCCCCGCGCGTGGGATCCACCGCCAGCACCAGTTCGGTACCGGACCCGTCCACCGAGGGCAGCGCGCGATCGGCGATGGCCAGCGCGCGCGCATCGGATCCGCTCAGCACCCACGTTCCCTCGCGGGTGATCCCGATCGGCACGGCCTCGTACCGTTCGGAATCCAGGTTGCGTAGCACGAAGCCCGCCGACACACACGACACCGCATGCTCATTGCTGCGTCCGCCGAAGATCACCGCGACCCGAATCCGGATACTACTCATGCACGAGACGGTACCCGGGAGAGCGTAGAAATATTCATTCCGGCTTCATGCTCCGGCCCAGCAGCCACCCGACCGCATCGGCCACCGACAGCCCCTCGTGGCAGACCTGATGCACCGAGGTGGTCAGCGGCATCTCCACTCCGTGCCGTTCGGCCAGGGCGCGGATCGAGGTGCACGATTTGACACCCTCGGCGACCTGGCCGTGGGTGGCCTGCTGCGCGGCCTCCATCGATCCGCCCGCGCCCAGCACGTGTCCGAAGGATCGGTTGCGCGACAGCGGCGAGGTGCAGGTGGCGACCAGGTCGCCGACCCCGGCCAGCCCGGCCAGCGTGACCGGGTTGGCGCCCAGCGCGACACCCAGGCGGATGATCTCGGCCAGCCCGCGGGTGATGAGGCTGGCGATCGAATTGTCGCCCAGGCCCATTCCCGAGGCGATGCCGCAGGCCAGCGCGATGACGTTCTTGCAGGCGCCGCCGATCTCGCAGCCGACGACATCGGTATTGGTGTACGGCCGGAAATAGCCGGTGGCGCAGGCGTGCTGCACGAGCTGCGCCCGCGCGGAGTCGATGCAGGCCACCACCGAGGCGGCCGGCTGCTCGGCGGCGATCTCGCCCGCCAGATTCGGACCCGACAGCACCGCGATCCGGCCCGGATCCGCGCCGGTGACCTCGGCGACGACCTCGCTCATCCGCAGGAGCGTGCCGGTCTCGATGCCCTTGGCCACGCTCAGCAGGGTGGCCTCGGGTGCGATCGCGGACCGCCAGTTCGCGAGATTCTCGCGCAGCGACTGGGCCGGGACCGCCAGCACGACGATCTCGGCACCGTCGAGTGCGACCGCATAGTCGTCGGTGGCCCGCACCCCGTCCAGGCGCACATGGCTCAGATAGGCCGGATTGTGATGCTCGGTGGCCAGCACCTTGGCCACCTCGGGCCGCCGGGCCCACATCGTCACCTCGGTGCCCGCATCGTTCAACACCTTCGCGAGGGCGGTGCCCCACGACCCCGCCCCCATCACTGTCACACTGGTCACACCTCCGATCCTGCCTCATGCGGGCCTTTCTTCGCACACGCAGGCGCTTCGCGCGCGTGTGCCGGGGCTTAGCCCCGAAGATCACTGCCGGGTATCGCGGACTATCGCCGGGCGACGACGCTGAGCTGCCCTGTCGCTGCTCTGCTGTCTTTTCATACGCAGGTGCCGCGCGCGTATATGCGACGATGGGCGCATGCGTCCGGATGCCGTCCACGCCGTGATCGCGGTGAAGAACCTCGAGCGCGCCAAGAGCCGACTCGCCGGTGAGCTGCCGCCCGCCGACCGATCCCGGCTGGTGCTGGCCATGTTGTCGGATACGGTGACCGCGGCCCTGGCCGCGGGCATCGGTTCGGTGACCGTCGTCACGCCGGATCCCGGCGTGGTCGCCGCGGTGCACGCGCTGGGCTGTGTCGCACATCCCGATCCGGCCGCGGGCACCGATCTGCTCAACGCCGCGCTCGCCGACGCGGCCGCGGCCGTGCGCCGGCGTTACGGCGCGGTGGATCTGCTTGCACTGCAGGCGGATCTGCCCGCGTTGCGGCCCGATGAACTCGCCGACGCTCTGGCCACCGCCCCGGCGACAGGTCGCACCCTGCTCGCCGATCACACCGGTCAGGGCACCGCGGCCCTGCTCGTGCGGGACGACGCCGCCCCGCTGGCGCCGCTGTTCGGCCCGGACTCCGCGCGCCGCCATGTCGATGCGGGGGCAAAGGATCTCGAGGGCGATTGGCCGGGTCTGCGGCTGGACGTCGACACCGCCGCGGATCTGCACGCCGCGGTGCGCCTGGGCGTCGGCCCGGCCACCACCGCGCTGCTGCGCGACATCGGGTGGCCGCGGCCCGTTCACTCCGAGCTCACGCGGAGGTGCGGAACGGGCCATATGTGTGCTCAATAATTTGTACGCCCAAAAATTGCCAGTAACTGCGTCGATGGGGGAACCGACGGCACCGCTTCAGACATAAGGAATGATTGTGACTGTGCCCGAACTTGCGAGTAACCCATCGACGCGCCGTGCCGGATACACCTCGCGGCGTAGCGTCCGCACGGTTGCGGTCCCTGCTGAGCACCTGAGCACACCATGAGCGACACCGAGACCGTCCCGCCCCAGCGCCTGACCGCCGCGCCGCCCGCGGCCGCCCAGCCGTCGGCGAGTACCGAGCTACCGCAGTTGCCCGCCGATCGCTACCTCAACCGCGAGCTGAGCTGGCTGGACTTCAACGCCCGGGTGCTCGCCCTGGCCGAGGACCGCTCCGAACCGCTGCTCGAACGGGTGAAGTTCCTGGCCATCTTCGCCTCGAACCTCGACGAGTTCTATATGGTCCGGGTCGCCGGGCTCAAGCGCCGCGCCGAGGCTGGGCTGTCGGTGCGCTCGGCCGACGGGATGTCCCCCACCGAGCAGCTGAGCCTGATCGCCGCGGCCACCCAGGAGCTCGCCTCGCGGCACGCCCGGATCTTCCTGGACGAGCTGCAGCCCGCGCTGGTCGAGCAGGGCATCGCAATCATCGGCTGGCCGGATCTGGACGACGATGAGCGCCAGCGTCTTTCGGGATACTTTCAGGACCAGGTCTTCCCCGTACTGACCCCACTGGCGGTGGATCCCGCGCACCCATTCCCCTACATCAGCGGGCTGAGCCTGAATCTCGCTGTCACGGTGAAGGATTCCGAGACCGGCGGCGAGCACTTCGCCCGCGTGAAGGTGCCCGACAACGTGGATCGGTTCGTGCGGGTGCGGCGCAGCGCCGCCAGCCACCGCTCGCGCACCGCCTCGATCCGCGAGGCCGACGCGGCGGCCGGGTCGAGCCTGGCCGCTTTTCTGCCGATGGAGGATCTGATCGCGGCGCACCTGGATCAGCTGTTCCCGGGAATGGATGTGGTGGAACACCATTCGTTCCGCATCACCCGCAACGCCGATTTCGAGGTGGACGAGGACCGCGACGAGGATCTGCTGCAGGCCCTGGAGCGGGAACTGGCCCGGCGACGTTTCGGATCTCCTGTGCGCCTGGAGGTTTCCGATGATATGACCGAGCACATGCTCGATCTGCTGCTGCGCGAGCTCGACGTCGACCCGGGCGATGTCATCCAGGTCCCGGGCCTGCTGGATCTGTCCTGCCTGTGGCAGGTCTACGGCGTGGACCGGCCCGCGCTCAAGGATGCCCCCTACGTGCCGACAACCCCGCCCGCATTCGGCGAAAGGGAAACGCCCCGTAACGTTTTCGCCGCCCTGCGCGAGGGCGACGTGCTCGTGCACCATCCCTACGACTCGTTCTCGACCAGTGTCCAGCGGTTCATCGAACAGGCCGCCGCCGATCCGCAGGTGCTGGCGATCAAGCAGACGCTGTACCGCACGTCGGGCGACTCCCCGATCGTCAATGCCCTCATCGATGCCGCCGAGGCCGGTAAACAGGTCGTGGCCCTGGTGGAGATCAAGGCCCGCTTCGACGAACAGGCCAACATCAAGTGGGCGCGCGCCCTGGAACAGGCCGGGGTGCATGTGGTCTACGGCCTGATCGGGCTCAAGACCCACTGCAAGACCTGCCTGGTGGTGCGGCGCGAGGGCGCCACCATCCGCCGCTACTGCCATATCGGCACCGGCAACTACAACCCCAAGACCGCGCGGCTGTACGAGGATGTCGGATTGCTCACAGCCGCACCGGAAATCGGTGCGGATCTCACCGACCTGTTCAACTCGCTGACCGGGTACTCCCGCAAGTCCACCTACCGAAACCTGTTGGTGGCCCCCAGCAGCGTGCGCTCGGGGATCATCGACCGGATCCGGCGCGAGACCGAGCTCGCCGAACAGGGCCTTGCGGCCCGAATCCGGATGAAGGCCAATGCGATCGTCGACGAGCAGGTGATCGACGCGCTGTACCGGGCATCCCAGGCCGGGGTGCCGGTGCAGATCGTGGTGCGCGGAATCTGCGCACTGCGCCCGGGCGTGCCCGGAATGAGCGAGAATATCGAGGTGCGTTCGATTCTCGGCCGCTTCCTCGAGCATTCCCGCCTCATGCATTTCCAGGCCCAGGACGAGTACTGGATCGGCAGCGCCGACATGATGCACCGCAATCTGGACCGGCGGGTGGAGGTCATGGCGCAGGTCAAGGACCGCAAGCTGCGCGAGCAGCTGGCCGTGGTGCTCGACTCGGCCCTGTATCCGGCCACCCGCTGCTGGGTGTTGCGGCCCGATGGCACCTGGCAGGCCCACCCGACCGAGACGGAGGTCGCCGAGCGTGGTGAACAGGTGCGCGATCACCAGGAGTATCTGATGCGACTACGGCGGCCGGATCAGCAGTGAATCGTTCGGCAACACCGGATTCCGGAGACGGTTCAGGCGACAATGGGTTCTCCGACCCCCGGGTGACCGCTAATATTCTGGCCGCCGGTGCCGTCGTGTGGCGGCGGCGCCGCAGCGGGGCGGTGGAGGTGGCGGTGGTGCACCGCCCCAAATACGACGATTGGTCGCTGCCCAAGGGCAAGCTCGACCCGGGCGAGACCGCGATGGTCACCGCGGTGCGCGAGGTGACCGAGGAGACCGGCCTGAACACCCGGCTGGGCCGATATCTGGGCCGAGTCACCTATCCCGTGCCCGGGCACCGCAAGCTCAAGCGGGTGGACTACTGGGCGGCCACCGTCACCGACGGCGCATTCGCCGTCAATTCCGAGGTGGACGTGTTGCGTTGGTACAACCTGGACCGGGTGATGGCCGCGCTGTCCTATCCGATGGACCGCTCCATCATCCGCCAGTTTCTGCGCCACCCCCCGGATACGGCGACCGTGGTGCTGGTGCGGCACGCCAAAGCGGGCCGCAGCGACCGATTCACCGGCCCCGACGACGAACGCCCGCTCGACAAGACCGGTAAGGCACAGGCTCAGGCGCTGACGCCGAGCCTGCTGGCATTCGGCCCCACCGAGATCTACGCCGCGCCGCCGCGCCGCTGCGTGCAGACCGTCGAACCCCTGGCGCACCAGCTCGGCATCGATGACGCCGACATCGCCATCGAGTCGCTGCTGTCCGAAACAGGTTATGCCACAGCGCCGGACGACGCCCTCAAGCGAATTCGACAGCTGGTGTCGCCGGACACCGTGCCGGTGATCTGCAGTCAGGGCAAGGTGATTCCGCCGCTGCTGGCCGAGTGGGCCGAAATCGACGGTGTCGCACTGCCTCCCGCACGCAACCGCAAGGGCAGCGTGTGGGTACTCTCGGTGGCCGACGGGCGACTCGTTGCCGCGGACCATCTCGATAGGTCGCTGCGCGCGCGCTGAGGGGATGGTGAGCCGGCGGAGCTTGCGGAGCCGGCGGGGCGGGTAAGCACAGCGGGATGGTGAGCCCGCGAACTCGGGCACACGAATCGGCCCCGGCTGCCGTGCAGCCGGGGCCGATATCGCGTCGGGCTCAGCGGCGCTTGGCCGCCGTGCGCTTCGCCGCTGTCTTCTTGGCGGGGGCCTTCTTCGCCGCGGTCTTCTTGGCGGTGGCCTTGACCGCGGTCTTCTTTGCCGGAGCCTTCTTGGCGGCCACGGTCTTCTTGGCGGTGGTCTTCTTGGCCACTGTCTTCTTCACCACGGCCTTCTTGGCCGGCGCCTTGCTGGCGGTCTTCTTCGCGACAGCCTTCTTGGCGGCGGTGGTCTTCTTGGCCGCCGCGGTCTTCTTGGCCGCCGCCTTCTTGGCGGCGGTCTTCTTCGCCGCGCCCGACACCGGTGCTGCCACACCGCGTTTCACGGCCGGGCCGGAGGCCGCGACCTTCTGCTTACCGGCGATGATGGCCTTGAACTGCGCGCCGGGACGGAACGCAGGAACCGAAGTGGGCTTGACCTTGACGGTTTCGCCGGTACGAGGGTTACGCGCCACCCGCGCAGCGCGCTTGCGCTGTTCGAACACACCGAATCCGGTGATGGTGACGCTGTTGCCCTTGTTCACCGCGCGCACGATCGTGTCGACAATCTGCTCGACTGCCGCAGTGGCCGTGCGCCTGTCAGTACCCAACTTTTCGGTCAGAACGTCGATCAGTTCCGCCTTGTTCATTGAATCCTCCGCAGACTAATGGCCCGTCGTCGGACCGACTAGGTACCACAGTAAACTGTCAATGGGCAAGAGTCTATGTGCCACGCCAAATTTCATGTGGTGTGGCACACGCACAGCTACCGCGATTGGTAGCTCTCAGCTAACGCCCCGTCCGATTACGCCCGCTAAATAGGCTCCGAAATGGTCTTGGGTTTCCAACCTGGCCTTGCCTTTTCGAACCGGTCGATCGCCTCTTCCTGGCGCAGAGTCAGGCTGATGTCGTCCAGTCCCTCGAGCAGCCGCCACCTGGTGTAGTCGTCAATTTCGAAGGGCAACACGACGGTTCCCAGGGTCACCGTGCGCGCTTCGAGGTCCACGATCAATTCCTGACCGGGATGTTCCTCGATCAACTTCCAGAGCAATTCGACATCATGCTGTGACATCCGAGCGGCCAGCAGCCCGCCCTTACCGGCGTTGCCGCGGAAGATGTCGCCGAAGCGCGAGGAGATCACAACCCGGAAGCCGTAATCCATCAACGCCCAAACGGCGTGTTCGCGTGAGGATCCCGTACCGAAATCCGGACCGGCCACCAGGACACTACCCCGGTTGAACGGCTCGGTGTTCAGAATGAAGCTCGGATCCGAGCGCCAGGCCGCGAACAGACCGTCCTCGAATCCCGTTCGAGTGACCCGCTTCAGGTAGACGGCCGGGATGATCTGGTCGGTATCGACATTGGACCGGCGCAGCGGCACCCCGATCCCCTTGTGCACCTTGAAGGCTTCCATGAGTTCTCCTGAGTAGGTAGGGCGGCATGAACGGTCAGGCGCGGAGGCGGCAGCGGAGCGTAACCACGTAGCGCCCCGGCTCATGCCGAGATAGTTACGGTCAGTTCAGATCCGCAGGTGAGGACAGGGTTCCGCGCACCGCGGTTGCCGCGGCGACCAGCGGCGAAACCAGGTGCGTGCGGGCGCCTTTGCCCTGCCGACCCTCGAAATTGCGGTTGGAGGTCGAAGCACAGCGCTGACCGGGCGAAAGCTGATCCGGATTCATGCCCAGGCACATCGAACAACCCGCCTGCCGCCATTCCGCGCCCGCGGCGGTGAAAATCTCGCCAAGCCCCTCGGATTCGGCCTGGGCGCGCACCCGCATGGAGCCGGGCACGACCAGCATCCGCACTCCGTCGGCCACCCGCCGACCCTGCAGAACTTCGGCAACCGCACGCAGATCCTCGATGCGGCCGTTGGTGCACGAGCCCACGAATACGGTGTCGACCGGGACCTCACGCAGCGGAGTTCCGGGTGTCAAATCCATATAGCGCAGCGCCTTCTCGGCGGTCTCACGCTCGTTCTCATCGGCCATATCCGCCGGATCCGGCACCGTGGCGCCCAGCGGAACGCCCTGCCCCGGGTTGGTTCCCCAGGTGACGAACGGAGTCAGCGCGCTCGCATCGATACGCACTTCGGCATCGAATTCCGCGCCCGGATCGGTCTTCAGGGCCTCCCAGGCCGTCACGGCCGCATCCCAGTCCGCGCCCGCAGGGGCATGTGGGCGGCCCTTCAGGAACGCGTAGGTGGTCTCGTCGGGGGCCACCATGCCCGCCCGGGCACCGGCTTCGATGGACATGTTGCACATCGTCATCCGCGCCTCCATCGACATGGCGCGCACGGCCTCGCCGCGATACTCGAGCACATAGCCCTGGCCGCCGCCGGTACCGATCTTGGCGATGACGGCCAGGATCAGGTCCTTGCTGGTGACGCCGGGCGGCAAGTGGCCCTCGACGGTGATGGCCATGGTCTTGAACGGGCGCAGCGACAGCGTCTGGGTGGCCAGCACATGCTCCACCTCGCTGGTGCCGATGCCCATCGCCAGTGCGCCGAACGCACCGTGGGTGGAGGTGTGCGAATCCCCGCACACCACCGTGGTGCCGGGCTGGGTCAGGCCCAGCTGCGGGCCCACCACGTGCACGATCCCCTGCTCGATATCGCCCATCGGGTAGAGCCGGACGCCGAATTCCGCACAGTTGCGGCGCAGCGTCTCAACCTGGATGCGGGAGATCGGGTCCGCGATCGGCTTATCGATATCGATGGTCGGGACGTTGTGGTCCTCGGTACCGATAGTGAGATCGGGCCGGCGAACCGGCCGCCCGGCCGCCCGCAGCCCGTCGAAGGCCTGCGGACTGGTCACCTCGTGAATCAGGTGCAGGTCGATATAGATGAGGTCGGGCTCGCGCCCCTCGCCCTCGCCCGCGCCGCGGGCGACGACGTGCTGGTCCCAGACCTTTTCCGCCAGTGTGCGTGGCCGCTCGGCCATAACGCTGACTCCCTTCGGTTGCGATTCGCGCCGCTATGGGCTGGCGGCGCGGTCTCGGTGGGTGCGTCCCGAATTTGCATATCTCACTATGCGGGACGCTAATATCGCCTTATGAGACAGCATAGCGGCATCGGGGTGCTCGACAAAGCCATGGCCGTGCTCTACGCGGCCGCCGAGCAGCCCTGCGGGCTCAACGAGCTGTGCACACGCACCGGCCTGCCCCGCGCGACCGCGCACCGGCTGGCCGTTGGCCTCGAGATCCATCGCATGCTCGCACGCGACGAGAACGGCCTGTGGCGGCCCGGCCCGGCGCTGTCGGAGCTGGCCAGCACCGCACAGGACCCGATTCTCGACGCCGCATCCGCCGTCCTGCCGCGGCTGCGCGAGATCACCGGGGAGAGTGTGCAGCTCTACCGGCTCGACGGGCATTCGCGGGTGGCGGTGGTGGCGCTGGAGCCGACCTCGGGGCTGCGCGACACCGTCCCGGTGGGCGCGCGGCTGCCGCTCACCGCCGGTTCGGCGGCCAAGGTGCTGCTGGCCTGGGCCGATCCGGATCTGCAGCGCAGCGTGCTGTCCGAGGCGGTCTTCGGCGAGCGGGCGCTGAGCGAGGTGCGCCGCCGCGGCTGGGCGCAGAGCGCGGGCGAGCGCGCGGCGGGGGTGGCGAGCGTGTCGGCGCCGGTGCGCGATGCGTCCGGACAGGTGGTAGCGGCGGTGTCGGTGTCGGGCCCGATCGACCGGATGGGCCGGCGGCCGGGCGCGCGCTGGGCAGCGGATCTGGTGGCCGCGGCCGACGCGCTGCACAAACGGCTGTGACGAAGGCCGCCGCGACCGGGATCGTACGGCGTAAATTACAGTCGGAACATGGGAGTTAATCAACGCGCGCAGATCATGATGGCCGATGACGAGGTCACAGGTTTTCTGGAGCGCAGCCGCATCATCACCCTGGCCACCCTGGGTGCCTCGGGCCTGCCGCACCTGACCGCCATGTGGTACGGCCTGGTCGACGGCGAGATCTGGTTCGAGACGAAGGCCAAATCGCAGAAGGCGGTGAATATCCGCCGCGACTCGCGGGTGACGGTGCTGATCGAGGCCGGCGACAGCTACGACCAGCTGCGCGGGGTGTCGATCGAGGGCCGCGCTGAGATCGTGGACGACGCCGAGGCCCTGTTCAAGGTCGGCGTGAGCGTCTGGGAGCGCTACACCGGCCCCTACAGCGAGGAGATGCGACCCTACGTGGAGCAGATGCTCAACAAGCGCATCGCGGTCCGTGTGGTCCCCGACCGCACCCGCAGCTGGGACCACCGCAAGCTCGGCATGCCCGCAATACCGCCGGGCGGTACGACCTGGCAGCAGGACTGAACGAAGATGGCTCATGCTCTCCATGAGCATGAGCCATCTACGAATGTAGTCCCGACGGGATTCGAACCCGCGCTACCGCCTTGAGAGGGCGGCGTCCTAGGCCTCTAGACGACGGGACCAGGACGAGTGCTCGGCTGGTAGGACCAGCCGCTGACACACTCTGCTGGGGTACCAGGACTCGAACCTAGAATGGCTGAACCAGAATCAGCTGTGTTGCCAATTACACCATACCCCAATGACCTGGACTTTCGGCCTCCATCCCGTGGGCTGGGGGCTTGTTTCCGGGCCGGGGAAGAGATTACCAGCCCACTACCGGATTCCTCCAAATCGCCTGGTCAAACCCGGTAGCGGGCAGGATTTCCGGGCCTCAGCCCCGCGCGGCAGCGGAGTGCAACCGCGCCATGGTGACCTCGCGGCCGAGCAGTTCCAGCGACTCGTATAGCGGCGGGCTGATATGCGAACCCGTCACCGCGACGCGCACTGGTGCGAACGCCTTACGCGGTTTGAGGCCCAGCTCGTCCACCAGCGCCGTTTTCAGCGCCTCTTCGAGCGCGGTTGCCGACCAATCCGAAACGCCCTCCAGCGCCTTGATGGCGGCCTGCAACACCGGCGCGGCATCGGGTCCGAGATTCTTTTCCGCGGCGGCCTCGTCGAGATGAAACTCCGAAACCGGCACGAACAGGAACTTCAACAGATCCCAGGCGTCGCCCAGAACCACGATCCGGGTCTGTACCAACTCCGCCGCGGCCGCGAAAAGCACATCATCCACTTCGGCGCCGATACGCCCGTGACCGGTGAGGTAGCTGCGCAGTCGGCCGGCGAAATCGCCCGGCTCCAGCAAACGAATGTGCTCGGCGTTGATGGCGTCGGCCTTCTTCTGGTCGAACCGGGCCGGATTCGAATTTACTTTCGATATGTCGAAGGCCGCAACCATCTCCTCCATCGAGAAGATGTCCCGGTCCTCGCCGATGCTCCAGCCCAGCAAAGCCAGGTAATTCAGCAAACCTTCGGGAATGAATCCCCGGTCGCGGTGGACGAACAGATTCGACTCGGGGTCACGCTTGGACAACTTCTTATTGCCCTGCCCCATCACGAACGGCAGATGACCGAACTGCGGGGTGAACTCGGCGACCCCGATTCGCGTCAGCGCCTCGTACAGGGCGATCTGGCGCGGGGTGGAGGACAGAATGTCCTCACCGCGCAGCACGTGCGTGATCTTCATCAGTGCGTCGTCGACCGGGTTCACCAGCGTGTAGAGCGGGTCGCCGGTGGCGCGGGTGATGACGAAGTCGGGGACCACCCCGGCCTTGAAAGTGGTCTCGCCGCGCACCAGATCGTGGAAGGTGATGTCCCGCTCGGGCATCCGCAATCGGAGCACGGGAGCGCGGCCCTGCGCCCTGTAGTCGGCGATCTGCTCCGCGGTCAGCTCGCGATCGAAGTTGTCGTACCCCAGCTTCGGATCGCGTCCGGCGGCGCGGTGGCGGGCCTCGACTTCCTCAGGGGTGGAGAACGATTCGTACGCTTCGCCCGCCTCCAGCAACCGCCGGACGATATCGAGATGAATATCACGCCGCAACGACTGCCGATATGGCTCATAGGGTCCGCCGACCTCGGGGCCCTCGTCCCAGGTGATTCCCAGCCAGCGCAGCGCGTCCAGCAGGGCGCGATAGGACTCGTCGGAATCGCGTGCGGCGTCGGTATCTTCGATGCGGAAGACGAACTTACCGCCGTGATGGCGGGCGAACGCCCAGTTGAACAGCGCCGTCCGGACCAGGCCGACGTGCGGCGTACCGGTCGGCGACGGGCAGAAACGGACCCGTACGTCTGTCATATCTCCACTTTCGATCAGCGTTTGGCGGCAACGGGATTGGTCAGGGTGCCGATGCCCTCGACCGTCACGGAGACGGTTTGCCCGTCTGTCATCGGTCCGATCCCCTCCGGGGTACCGGTGAGTATGACGTCGCCGGGCAGCAGCGTCATCACCGTGGTGACCCACTCGATCAGTTTCGGAATATCGTGCAGCAGAAGTGATGTCCGGCTGCGCTGGCGGACCTCGCCGTCGAGCTCGGTGATGATCTCCAGATCCGTTGGGTCCAGCTCGGTTTCGATCCACGGACCCAGCGGGCAGAAGGTGTCGTATCCCTTTCCGCGAGTCCACTGGCCGTCGTGTTTCTGCTGGTCACGGGCGGTGACATCGTTGGCGACGGTATAGCCGAGGATCACCTCCCGCGCCCGCGCGGCCGGCACATCCTTGCACGGGCGGCCGATCACGACCGCCAGCTCGCCCTCGTAGTCGACCCGAGAGGAACTGGGCGGCAACACGATTGCGGCGTTCGGTCCCGCGATCGCAGTGTTGGGTTTGAGGAAGATTACCGGGTCGGCGGGCGCCTCACCACCCATTTCCCGGGCGTGCGCGGCGTAATTCTTGCCGATGCACACCACCTTGCTGGCCAGAATCGGCGCCAGCAGCCGCACATCGGCCAGCGGCCAGCTACGGCCGGTGAAGGTGGGGGTACCGAACGGATGTTCGGCGATTTCGCGGGCCGTGGTTTCCGGGCCCGCACCCTCGATGCTTACGAACGCGACCCCATCGGGGCTGGCAACTCGACCTAGACGCATGGCTCGCAGTCTATCCACCAGGTGGTATGGGCCGAACCACCCGGTCTGGCGCCCCGCGGAGTTCACATTCGGGCCGGGCTCGGTGTACGGTAACCGAGTGTTTCACAGGGTAAGACTGTGATCCCAATATATGAGATAGAGGTGAGGAAATGGCCCCCGTAATGCAGGAGCGCTCCACCCGACGGTGGGTCATGCTCGCCCTGGGAGTCTTCGCACAGGCCGCCAGCGCGGTGATGAGCAACGGGGCCCCCTTCCTGTTGCCCGCCTTGACAAATCGTGGAATGCCCTTGGCCACAGCCGGTCTGCTGGTGGCGATGCCGATGGTCGGCATGGTCTGCACCCTGGTCGCATGGGGGTATGCGGTGGACCGGTTCGGTGAGCGCACCGTGCTGATCGTCGGCCCGATTGTGATGTTCGCCGCGGGCGCGGCCGCGGCCACCACCACGAATTACATTGCGCTGGGGGCATTGCTGCTACTGGCCGGTATCGGCGCGGCGAGCACCAACGGCGCCAGCGGGCGGGTCATCGCGGGCTGGTTTCCGCCGGATCAGCGCGGGCTGGCCATGGGAATCCGGCAGACCGCCCAGCCGATCGGGGTGGGCATCGCGGCCATGGCGATTCCGGCAATGGCTGCGGCGCACGGGTTTTCCACCGCCATATTGGTGCCCGCGCTGATGGCGGGTGTGGCCGCGATCGGTTGCGCGATCGGCATCATCGATCCACCCCGGCCGGAACGCTCGGGCGCACAGACGAATTCGGACAATCCATACCGCGGCGACACGACATTGTGGCGCATTCACGCCGTTTCGGTGCTGCTGGTGATCCCGCAGGCCACCGTGTGGACGTTCGCGCTGCTGTGGCTGAACCGCGGAGTCGGTTTGTCGCTGGCGGTGGCGGGCGTGCTGGTCACCGCGACTCAGGTGCTGGGCGCGGCGGGCCGGATCGGCGCGGGCATGTGGTCCGACCGGGTCGGCAGCCGCCTGCGCCCGCTGCGCACCGTCGCGGTCGCCGCGGTGATCTCGATGGCCGCCCTGGCCGCCGCGGCCTGGTTGCACTGGTGGTGGGCCGCCCTGCCGATCCTGGTGGTGGCCTCGGTGATCACCGTCGCCGACAACGGCCTGGCCTTCACCGCGGTAGCCGAGATAGCGGGCCCGTTCTGGAGCGGCCGCGGGCTGGGCATCCAGAACACCGGCCAGTACCTGGCCACCGCCGCGGTGGCCCCCGCCTTCGGCGCGCTGATCACGGCGGCGGGATATCCGGCGGCCTATGCGGCAGCGGCGATATTCGCGGTGGCGGCCATCCCGTTGGTCCCCCGCGACCGCCGCAAGTAGTTCACCCGAAACAGCCGCACCCCGCGCCCAGGCCCGCACTCCGCGTCGGCCTTCGCGCGGGGTGCGGCGGTCTGCGCGGGATGTATGGCCACACGAGCGTCGTCAACACTCGACCCGCGCAGCGAAAGGCCCCGCGCCGGACGATGTTCCGGACACGGGGCCTTTCGGCTCGATACTCAGACCGTCGCGGCGATGCGGTCGCCGATCTCGACCGTGGACGAGGTTCCCGTGCGCGAGGCCAGGTCCTTCGCGACGGCGGACTCGATGCGGGCGGCCTCCTCGGTGTGGCCGAGGTGGTTCAGCAGCAGGGCGACCGACAGGATGGCGGCGGTCGGGTCGGCCTTGGACTGGCCCGCGATATCGGGGGCGCTGCCGTGCACGGGCTCGAACATGCTCGGGTTGGTGCCCGAGGCGTCGATATTGCCCGAGGCGGCCAGGCCGATACCACCGGAGACCGCCGCGGCCAGGTCGGTGATGATGTCGCCGAACAGGTTGTCGGTGACGATCACGTCGAAGCGACCCGGGTCGGTGACCATATAGATGGTCGCGGCGTCGACGTGCTGGTAGGCGACCTCGACATCCGGGTATTCGGCGCCGACCTCGGTCACGGTGCGCTGCCACAGCGACCCGGCGAAGGCAAGCACATTGGTCTTGTGCACCAGGGTGAGGTGATGGCGCCGCGACCGCGCTGTCTCGAAGGCGTAGCGGACCACGCGCTCGACGCCGAAGCGAGTGTTGGTGCTGACCTCGGTGGCGACCTCGTGCGGCGTGTTCACCCGGATCGCGCCGCCGGTGCCGGTGTACGGGCCCTCGGTGCCCTCGCGCACGACGACGAAATCAATATCGGGATCGCCCGACAGCGGGCTGCTCACACCCGGGAACAGCTTCGACGGGCGCAGGTTCACGTGATGATCCAACTCGAACCGGGTGCGCAGCAGCAGGCCACGCTCGAGCACGCCCGGGGGCATGGACGGATCGCCGATCGCGCCGAGCAGGATCGCATCGTGCTGCTTCAGTTCGGGTAGTACCCCGTCGGGAAGAACCTCGCCGGTCGCGTGATATCGCTTGGCGCCCAGGTCGTAATGGGTCTTCTCGACGCCGGGCAGCACCGTGTCGAGCACCTTGAGCGCCTCGGCGATGACCTCGGGTCCGATACCGTCACCGGGGATGACTGCCAGTTTCATGGGGGCAAGGCTCCATTCGTTCGTGCGCCCTAGGTCACTATCCTTGCCGGGGCTTCACGCCCGGCGGCAAGCACCGCCACACTATCCGGTACCCCGATTAGTCCATTCACCAGGGCGAGCAGGTCTCAAGCTCTGAGATCGTGCCCCTCTCACCACATGTGAAAGGGGCACGGCGGCATCGCGATGTCGGGGCACTCAGCTCAGGTCGACCAGCGCGACCTTCGCCGCTCCCACGGCCTGGCCGATCGCGTCCTGCACATCCGCGGGAACCTCGGCGTTCACGCGTAGAACCATGGTCGCGCCCTCCTGATCGACATCCTGGCTCAGCTGGGCGGCCTGGACGTCGATCCCGGCCGCGCCGAGCGTGGTGCCGATCTTCCCGAGCGCGCCCGGCCGATCCTCGTAGTTCAGCACCGCCAGGTTCAGGCCCTCGGCGCGCATATCGTAGTTGCGGCCGTTGATGTTCACGATCTTCTGCACCTGCTGCGGCTCGGTCAGCGCGCCGGACACGTTCACGGTGCGGCCATCGCCGAACACCGCGCGGACATCGACAAGGCTGCGGTGCGAGGGGCTTTCGGAGACCGTGGTCACCGTCGCGGAGATGCCGCGGTCCTTGGCCAGTGCGGGGGCGTTGACGAACGTGATCGAATCCTCGGTGAGCGCGGAGAAAACCCCGCGCAGCGCCGAAAGTTCCAGCACCGCAACGTCGTGCGCGGTCAGCTCGCCGCGTACCTGCACCTCCAGGCTGACCGGCAGCTCATGGGCGATCGCACCGATCATCGCGCCCTGCTTGCGCACCAGCTCCAGCCACGGCGCGACGAACTCGTCGACCGCGCCGCCGGCGACGTTCACCGCGCCGGGCACGAATTCCCCTGCGAGCGCGAGCAATACGGACTTGGCGACATCGGTGCCGGCCCGGTCCTGCGCCTCGGAGGTGGACGCACCCAGGTGCGGGGTCACCACTACCTGCGGCAGTTCGAACAACGGGCTGTCGGTGCACGGCTCGGTCTCGAAAACGTCGATCCCGGCGCCGCGCACATGCCCGGACTTGATCGCCTCGGCCAGGGCTGCCTCGTCGATCAGCCCGCCGCGGGCCGCGTTAACGATGATGACGCCCTGCTTGGTCTTGGCCAGCGTCTCGGCGTTCAGCATGCCCTTGGTCTCGGGCGTCTTCGGCAGGTGGATGGAGATGAAGTCGGCACGCTCGAGCACCTCCTCCAGGGTCAGCAGCTCGATGCCCAGCTGGGCGGCGCGGGCCGGGGAGGTGTACGGGTCGTATGCGATGATCTTGGTCTCGAAGGCGGCGAGACGTTGGGCGAACAGCTGGCCGATGCGGCCCAGGCCGATCACGCCGACGGTCTTGCCGAAGATCTCGACACCGTTGAATTTGCTGCGCTTCCAGGTGTGCTCGCGCAGGGTGGCATCGGCGGCCGGGATCTGGCGCGCGGTGGACAGCAGCAGGGAGACCGCATGCTCTGCGGCGGTGTGAATATTGGAGGTCGGCGCGTTGACGACCATCACGCCGCGCTCGGTGGCCGCGGGTACGTCCACGTTGTCCAGGCCGACGCCGGCGCGGGCGACGATCTTCAGCTTCTTGCCGGCCGCGAGGACCTCGGCGTCGACGGTGGTGGCGGAGCGGACCAGCAGCGCATCCGCCTCGGGCACCGCGGCCAGTAGCTCGGGCCGGTTGGGACCGTCGACCCAGCGCACCTCGACACCGTCACCGAGCGCATCGACGGTCGACTGGGCGAGCTTGTCGGCGATCAGAACAACAGGACGGCCATGTTGGCTCACTGCGGGCACTCCTGGGGAATGGGATTCGGCATTTATCGCGGCTCAGCTTAATCTGCCGGATTCCGGTAGGGAGTGCGGGTCGCCGGATCGAGCGAAGGGTGACGTGGGTCGCACCCCGCCTGCTCGCTCTCGTCCTCGGCCCCGCGCATCGGACGAGGTCGCCGATCGCAACCGCATCGCCCGGCACTATCCGCACCGGGGGCAGTAGCAGTGGGCGTTGGGACTCTAGATACGCAAAAGACCCCGCACCCAACGGTGCGGAGTCTTGCCAAGTCGTGGTGACTCGGATCAGAGGACGCGTACGCCCTGGGCCTGCGGACCCTTCTGGCCCTGGCCGATCTCGAACTCCACGCGCTGCCCCTCATCGAGGGACCGGAAACCCGATCCGGAAACAGCCGAGTAGTGCACGAACACGTCGGGACCACCGTCGTCCTGAGCGATGAACCCGAAGCCCTTCTCGCTGTTGAACCACTTCACAATGCCTTGTGCCATCTCAATACCTTCTGTTGTAGACGAGCTGGGTCGGCCAACGTCCGCTCGACCCGGTCTCGATGTTCAACAATGCCAGCCGGATGACCGCCGCGCCACCGCGATCTCGGCGAGAAAAAGTTTGCGGAACATATGCCAGCTATCGCGCAAGCCCCCAAAATTAGGGGCAGTTATTGTATTGAGATATATAGGCGCACACCGCGTCCCGAGCGGACCGCCGAACCCGGATCACGCAGGCCCGACCGACTGCGGATAAAAATAGGCCGACCTCGGGCAATGCTGCCCGAGGTCGGCCCCTGGTCGATTCACACGACCATCATGCGAGCTCAGCCGCCGAAAGAACCGGTCCACAGCGTGCTCAGGAGACCATGGAACGCGGCGCTACCGGTGCCCAGGACACCATTCAGAGCAGCGGAACCGGTGTCGATGATAACGGGGATCATGGTGTTGCCTTTCATTGTGTAACCCGGCTGAACCGGCTTTCAACAGGCATATCGAGCCGCCTGAAACAGTCGTTAGCCAGAATTGCGGAAATGTGACTGCGACCACAGAAAAGCTGGGCTGTGTGCCACGCCACATGCCGTCGGTCAGTTGGGCGTGGCACGGACATCCCCGGGCTCAGGGGCGCAGATAGCGCACCTGATCGGGTTTGGCGGCATCGTAGGCGGCCCGGCCGGACAGATGAGCGGGCACGCCGACCTCCCACCAGGCCCCGGCCTCGGTCCAGGCGCCGGGCTGCGTGCGCACGACGACCACCGCGGGGCGGGACTGCTGCACCGCCGCGCCCCGGGCCTGCGCATAGGCGTCCCGGAATTCGTCCAGGTCGGTGGCGGTGAACACCGCGCAGCCCAGGGAATGGGCGTGCGCGGCGAAATTCACCCGCGGCGGCGCGGCGTGATTGGTGCGGCAGTCCCGGTAGAGATTATTGAATCCGTTCCCACCCTGGCCCTCCTGCAGCCGGGCGATCACCGCATATCCGTCGTTGTCGCAGACGACCGCGACGAATGGATGACCGGCGAAGGCCGCGGAGTACAGCTCGGAATTCAACATCAGATACGACCCGTCGCCCAGCATGGTGGTGACCAGCCCGTGACGATGCGCCATGGCCGCGCCCCACGCACCGGAGAGCTCGTAACCCATGCAGGAGAATCCGTATTCGACGTCCATACTCGGCTCGCCGCCGCCGGCCCGCCAGCCGCCGACCAGCTCGCCGGGCATGCCGCCGGATGCGGTCATCACGTAGTCGGCCGGCTCGCTGAGATCATTGACCGCACCGACGATCTGGGCATAGGTCGGAACGGGCGAATCCGAGGCCGCGCGCAGCGTATCGATGTGGGTATCCCATGCACCGCGCACCACCGCCGCGCGCGCGGTCCACTCCGGCGCCACCCGCCAGTCCCCCAGCTCCGGTCCCAGCTCCGCCAGTGCCGCATCGGCATCGGCGACCACGGCAATCGCGCCGTGTTTCACCGCATCGAACCGGGCGGCGTTGATGCTGATGATCCGGACGTCGGGCCGGAAGAGCGTCCACGACGCGGTGGTGAAGTCCTGCAGGCGGGTTCCCAGCGCCAGCACCGTATCCGCTTCGGCGGCCAGGGTATTCGCCGAGGCGGACCCGGTGATTCCGAGCGGCCCGGCGTATAGGGGGTGGTCGTGGGCGACCAGGGTGCGTCCCGCGGTGGTCTCCGCAATCGGGATACCGTGTCGCTCCGCGAATTCCACCGCGCGCACCGCCGCGCCCGAATAACGAACGCCGCCCCCGAGGACCAGCAGCGGCCGCCGCGCCGAGCGCAGGGCCTCCGCCGCACTGGCCAGGGCGCCGCGATCGGGTCGCGGGCGCGCGAGCACGTGCACGACCGGCGCGAACAGCGAGCCGGGGAAATCGGTGGCCTCGGCCTGCACGTCCTGCGGCAGCGCGAGGGTCACCGGTCCGGCATCGGCGGGATCGGTGAGCACCCGGGCCACCTGAGGAAGGGTCGCGATCAGCTGTTCGGGCCGGGTGATCCGATCGAAATAGCGGCTCACCGAACGGAAGGCGTCATTCACCGTGATCGTCGGATCGCCGAAGTGCTCGACCTGCTGCAATACCGGATCCGGTGCGCGACCGACGAAGGTATCCCCCGGAAGCAGCAGCAGCGGAAGGCGATTGGCATGCGCGACGCCGGCGGCGGTCACCATGTTCAGCGCGCCCGGTCCGATCGAGGAGGTGGCCACGCCGACCTGTCGCCGATGGGTGGCCTTGGCCAGACCCACCGCGGCCAGGGCCATTCCCTGCTCGGTGTGGCCGCGCCACACCGGAAGCACGTCGCGGCGTTCCTCGAGCGCGGTCCCGAGCCCGAGCACGTTCCCATGTCCGAAGATCGCGAAAACCGCGGGGAACAGCGGGACTTCGCGCCCGTCGAGGGTCTCGGAATGCTGCGCGATCATCCAGGCGACCAGCGCCTGCGCGGTCGTGAGCCTCACTGCACCCGCCCCCGATGGTCGGTCACCGGACAGCGCGGATCGACGGAATCCCCGCCCCAGGTGTCCCTGACCCACCCGTGCGCCGGATCGTCGCAGAAGGCCATGGAGCGGTCCGCGGCAGGTCCCGCGAGGACATTCAGGTAATACATCGGATAGCCCGGCGCGGCGATGCACGGACCGTGGTAGCCGCGCGGCACCAGGAACACATCTCCGTCACGAACCGCGACGTTCTCCTCGAGTCCACCGTCCGCGGTGTAGGTGCGATGCATCCCGAAACCCGCACGGGACGGGGTGATTCCGTCGCGCCCGGCGATGCGGAAGTAGTAGATCTCCTCGTTGACCACCTCGCACTCGCTCGCCTCGTCGTGCTTGTGCGGGGGATAGGAGGACCAGTTGCCGTCCGGGGTGATCAGCTCGCAGGCGTTGAGCTTGTCCGCATGGTCCCAGGCCCCGGGCGCGCCGAAGTTCGCGACCTGGCGGGTGGCCTGGCCGGCGCCACGGACCTCCACCGGAACATCGCGCGCATCACCGCATTTCGGAGTGAGCCGACGCTCGCAGCGGGCCATCGGCAGCGCGATCTCCGCATCGTGATCGGCGAACAGCTCCACCTGTGCCTCGCGCGGAACGTAGGCGAAATCGGTGATACGCGTGAATACCGAGTCCCGGCCGGACAATTCGAAGAGCTCACCGTCCACCCGCACGGTGCACCCGCCGGACAGCGGCAACACGAAGGCCTCGTACTCTCCGGTGTGCACCGTCCTAGTCCGCCCCGCGGCCAGCCGCAGCACCCGTAGCCCGGTATAGGCCCACCCGGCGGCCTCGGCGGTCAGCAGAATGGGATCATCTCCGTCGCCGAGAGTTCCCGCAGGGTAGTGCAGCCTATTCATTGCGCCGCCTTCCATTCCGCCCCATCGCACGGGTCCTCACCGTCATTCCGGCGTGCTTGTGGCCGGAATCCGCAGACCGAGTCATCGCACCTCCTTCAGAATCAGCGCCGCGGCCTCGACCGCGCCCGCGACATCACCATCGGGCGGGTAGAGCAAGCTACGGCCGACCACCAGACCGCGCGAGACCTCGTGCCGCAGCGCGGAGCCCCACGACGCCAGATCCGCGGCCGGATCTCCCGAGGGAGCACCGCCCAGCATCAGCACCGGCAGCGTCGTCGCATCCAGCACCGAGACATCCTCCGGCGCAGGTATTTTCAGCCAGGTATACGCCGAGGTCACCCCGAGCCCGGATGCAATGGTGATCGCGCGCTGTAGCGAGGCCGAATCCTTGTGCATCACCAGCGATCCGGCCTCGTCGCGGTGATACGGCAGCGGCTCCACCATCGCCATCAGGCCGTGTGCGGCCAGCTCGGATACCGCACCGGCACAGGCCTGCAGGGTGGGAATCGTGCGCGGGTCCGAATCCACCAGCCGCAGCAGCATTTTCCCGCCGTCGAGGCGGAAATCCACCAGCGATTGCGCATCGTAACCGGTGAAACGGTCCTCGATCTCCCAGTCCGCGCCGGCCAGCCCGCCGCGATTCATCGATCCGATGACGACCTTGTCGTGCAACGCACCCAGCAGCAGCAGCTCCTCCACCACATCCGGCGAGCCGAGCACCCCGTCCACCGCCGGATTGTCCAGCGCGATCAGCAGGCGCTCGAGCAGTGTGCGCCGGTCCGCCATGGCGGTGCGGTCCGAGCCCACCCCGAGGGCGCCGCGCGCGGGATGATCGGCGGCCACCAGGAACAGGGTGCCGTGCTCGGACAGCAGGCTGCCACGCCTGCGCCGCGCCGCGTAGGCCCGCCGGACCGCGTCGGGTTCGGTGCCGCGGATCCGCAGCAATTCACGCCAGCGTTCGTCGGTCAAATACACTCCATCTCCTCTGATCCACTCCCCTCCACTGAAAATCCCCTCACCCGCACAGCAGTTCCTCGATCTCGGCCGGTGTCGGCATCGCGTCGGCACAGGCCAGGCGCGAGGCGACCAGCGCCCCTGCCGCATTCGCATACGCGGCGATCCGCTGCGGGTCCCATGCCGAGAGCAGCCCGTGCACCAGCGCACCGCCGAAGCCGTCCCCGGCACCGAGCCCGCACACCACCTCGACCCGGCACGGCGGCACCGTCCAGCGGCCGCCCTGTGCATCGGCCACCAGCACCCCGTCTGCGCCGCATTTGATCACCGCCAGCGCCACGCCGCGCTCGAGCAGCCGGTCCGCGGCCTCGCTGGGCTCGGCCGTGCCGACCGCTACCTGAGCCTCGGTCCGGTTGCCCACCACCACATTCACGTGGTCGAGCATCCAGCCGATCTCGCGCCGCGCGGTCTGCTCATCGGGCCAGAACATGGGCCGATAGTCCAGATCGAGCACGGTATGCCCGCGGCGGGCGCGGCGCTCGAGCACCCTGCGCTGGGTACTTCGCCCGGGTTCGGCGCTCACACCGGTACCGGTCACCCACAGCAGCGGGACCGAATCGACTACATCCCACGGGATTTCGTCGTCGGTGAGGGTCAGGTCCGGCGCAATGGGGGCGCGGTAGAACAGCAGCGGCGGATCGGCGGGCGGATTCAGCTCGCAGAAGACCACCGGCGTCAGCAGATCCGGGGAGGTGGCGACGTAGCGCGCGCAAACCCCGAACTCCGCCAGCGCCGTTCGTACATACTCCCCGAAGCCGTCGGGGCCGACCTTCGTCGATATCGCACTGCGCCGTCCGAGCCTGGCCGCGGCGACGGCCACATTGGTTGCGGTACCTCCCAGGAACTTCGCAAAGCTGGTCACCTGTGCCAGCGGTACGCCGCTCTGCTGCGGATATAGATCCACCCCCACCCGGCCGAGGGTGAGTACTTCGAGCCCGGAATCGCTCTGCGCCGGCCGCTGACTCACGACTCCACCCGCTCCAGTTCATGCTGTAGCGCAGCCAATTCCGCGCCTCCGGCCATCTGGCGGGTGAGCTCGGGCAGGTCGATCTCCGACTTCTCGTACGACCCGAGCATCGCCCCCCGCTTGAGCAGCAGGAACCTGTCGCCCACCGGATAGGCGTGGTGCGGATTATGGGTAATGAGGATGACGCCCAGGCCCCGGTCGCGGGCCTGGACCACATAGCGCAGCACCACACCGGCCTGTTTCACACCCAGAGCCGCGGTCGGTTCGTCCAGGATCAGCACCTTCGCGCCGTAGTGCACCGCCCGCGCGATCGCCACGCACTGGCGCTGCCCGCCCGAGAGCGTCCCGACCGGCTGCTCGAGATCGCGCAGCTCGATTCCCATATCCGACAGGGCCTTACGGGTGATATCCCGGCTACCCGCCCGGTCCAGCATGCGCAGCGGCCCGATGCCGACCGTGGGTTCGGAGCCGAGCACGAAATTACGCCACACGCTCATCAGCGGCACCACCGCCAGATCCTGGTAGACCGTGGCGATCCCGCGGTCCAACGACTCACGCGGAGAACCGAATCGGACCGGGTGCCCGTCCACCCTCAGCTCCCCCGCATCGTGCCGATGCACCCCGGCCAGAATCTTGATCAGCGTCGACTTGCCGGCACCGTTGTCGCCGAGCACACAGGTGACCTCCCCGGCGTTGACGACCGTGGACACGCCCTCGAGCGCGACCACCCCGCCGTAACTCTTTCCGATGTCGATGGTTTCGATGAGCGTCTCGGTCATCTCCGCACCCTCTCCGCCCGCTTCTTGAATTCGTTGTTGACCAGCACCGCCGCCAGCAGCAGCACGCCGAGGAACAACATGAACCAGTCGTCGTCCCAGCGGGCGAAGACGATGCCCTGCCGGGCCATGCCGAAGATCAGTGCGCCGAGGGCCGCGCCGGCCACCGATCCGTATCCGCCGGTCAGCAGGCAGCCGCCCACCACCGCCGCGATGATGAACTGAAGTTCCAGTCCCACCCCCTGATTGGCCTGCACGCTGCCGAATCGCAGGATGTTGCAGGAGCCCACGACCCACCCGGCGAATCCGGTGCCCATGAACAACAGGATCTTGGTCCGCATCGCGGGCACGCCGACCGCGCGAGCACTGGCCAGGGCGCCGCCGACCGCGAAGGTCCAGTTGCCGAATCGGGTGCGCACCAGCAGGATCGAGCCGATTACGGTCAGCACTATCCACCACAGCACCGACGCCTGCAGCTGCGCGCCCCCCAGGTTGATGGTGGAGGCGAATACCGCACCGGCCGAGGCGTATCCGGATGCGGCGCGGATTCCGGACACCTCCACCGTATCGGTGACCAGTCGCGTCACACCCAGGTTGAGGCCCTGCAGCGCAAGGAATGTGCCGAGCGTGACGATGAAACTCGGCAACCCCGTGCGCATCACGACCCAGCCGTTGAATGCGCCCACGGCCAGGGCGAAGACGAGCGATGCCAGCAACGCCGCCCACACGTTCCAGCCCGCGTGCACCGCCAGCAGCGCGGTGACCAGCGAGGTGGAGGCGGTCATCACCCCGGCCGAGAGATCGAACTCCCCGCCGATCATCAACAGCGACACCGCAACCGCCATGATGCCCAGCGTCGAGGAATCGTCCAGCCAGTTCGCGATGCCCAGCGGGCTCAGGAACTTGTCGGTGATGACGGAGAAGAAAACGAAGACCAGCAGTGCACCCAGCAGTGCACCGATCTCCGGTCGCACGATCGCGCGCTGCAGCAGGGTAGGCCCGGGGATGAAGTCGGACCCGGACGGTTCGGTCTGCGATGGCGTTGCGGCAATACTCAATTCATCGCCTCTCAGCGCGTGCCCTGCGACACCAGCGTCGCGATGGCATCGACATTGTCCTTGTCCACGAAGGCCGGGCCGGTCTGCACCGGTGCCCCGCCGCCGACGGTGTTGCGGTTGGACTTGTACAGCGCCAGCATCACGATCGGCAGGTAGCCCTGCTCGTACTGCTGCTGGTCGATCGCGAAGAGCAGTGTGCCCGCCTTGATCGCATTCACGACATCGCTGTTCAGGTCGAAGGTCGCGACCGCCGCCGCGGAGTTCGACTCCTTGACCGCGTTCACCGCAAGCGCGGCGACCTGCGAATTCAGCGTCAGCACGGCGTCGATCGAGCGGTCGGCCTCGAGCGCGCCGTTGATCCGGGACTGGGCGTCGGTCGGGTTGTTGATATCGACCTGCAGGGTCGTGGTGTTGCCGCCGAACCCGGTGGTCGCGCCCTGGCAGCGCTGGTTGTCGCCGATATTGCCCGCCTCGTGAATGACGCAGAGCAGCTTATGCTTTCCGGCCGCGGCCAGGCGCTTGCCCGCACCCGTACCGGCCATCTCCTCGCTCTGACCGACGTGGCCGATGGCACCGACGGCCGCGCTCTGCTCCTCGCCGGAGTTGATCGTCACCACGGGTATGCCCGCGGCGACGGCCTTGCTGATCGAGGGCTTCAGCGCATCCGGATTGGCCATGGACACGACCAGACCGCCCACGCCCTGCGCCACGGCGTTGTCGATCAGCTTGGCCTGCTGTGTCGGATCGCCGGAGGATTGATAGTCGACCTTGACGCCGAACTGTTTACCCGCGGCGGCGGCCCCGTTCTTGACCACGTTCCAGAACGCATCGCCGGCGCTGCCGTGGGTGACCACCGCGACGGACTTCAATGTCCCTGTCACACTGGGCGCCTGCGCGGTAGGCGTGGCGTTTTCCGCGGCCGGCCCGCTGCAGGCGGCCAGCACCGCACCCACTGCGAGCCAGGGCAGCACGCGCCGCCACCGCGCGCGAGTGCTGCGGGCCGGGATCGACTTCGTTGTCATCAGTTCTCCTACAATCCAGCGGAAATCATGGCGGCGCCGATCTCTTCGAGACGGCGCAGACTGCGTTCGGTGTCGCGGCTCGGGCCCGCCGCGGTGTCGTCCGGTGCGAGCGCGGTGTCCTGTTCGATGACGTACCAGCCGCGATATCCGGCCGCATGCATGCGCCGCACCAGGGCCTCGATATCGACGTCCCCCTCCCCCAGCGGCACGTAGAGCCCGTCCCGCACGGCGGCGCTGTATTCCAATGCACCGCTGCGCACCCGGTCCGCCAGGTCGGCGCGGACATCCTTGAGGTGGATATGCCCGATGCGATCGGTGTGCCGGCGCGCCAGCGCGACCGGATCGGTACCGCCGATCAGCAGATGCCCGGTGTCCAGGCACAGGTCCAGATCGGAGTCGGCCAGCAGGCGCTCCACCTCGTCCTCGGTCTCCACCAGGGTGCCCACATGCGGGTGCAGCACGGTGCGCAGGCCGTATTCGGCCGCGATATCACGGATGCCGGCGGCGGTGGCCAGGAGCGTGCACCATTGCCGCTCGTCCAGTTGAGGGCGGGCGTCGTAGCCGTCGACGCCGGTGGCCGCGGCCAGCACCAGCACCTCGGCCCCGGCGGCGGCGAACAGCTCGGCACTGGCGCGGGCCGCGGTGCGGGCCGCGGCGGGCTCGACATGCAGAGCCAGCGCCAGGAATCCGCCGATCGCGGTAATTCCGTAGGGGGCCAGCAGCTCTCGCAGCTCACGCGGATCGCGCGGCAGATATCCGGGCGGGCCGAATTCGGTGGCGGACAGGCCCAGGGTGGTCATCTCCGACAGCACGGTCGGCGCCTCGAGCACATGCCCCCAGCCGGGCACCTCGCAGACCCCCCAGGAAATCGGTGCCGCGGCAATGCGCAGCGGATGCGTCGGTTCGGTCATCGGGACTGCTCCGGCCTGTCGATAGGTACTGTGCGCCGATTGGAGCGCTCTAATAATGTAACCTGTGTCACGTAGGTGTCAAGGGCTGAATGTACCGCGGCACCAACATGTCTACCTCGAAAAACACGCAGAATCCCGGAAAATTTCGGGTGGCCGCTGCCCGGCGGATCACGATTAGAGCGCTCTATTGATTGGAGCGCTCTAACCCGGTAACGTCCGGCGCAGAGTTCCGCCACGCTCCGGGGAGAGGGCCACGATGCCGCGACCGACGATGGAAGACGTTGCCGCCCTTGCGGGCGTCTCCCGCGCCCTGGTCTCGCTCGTCATGCGCGATTCACCGAAGGTCAGCGAGCATCGGCGGCGCGCGGTTCTGGCAGCGGCCAAGGAACTGGGCTACCGGCCGCATGCGATGGCACGCTCGCTGGCCAGCCGCACCTCCAACATCGCCGGCGTCATGGTCTCTGACCTGCACAATGCCTTCTTCGCCGATGTGGTCGAGGCCATGGACACCGCCGCGCAGCAGGCCGGACTGGAACTCATCCTCAATACCGGCCGTCGCAGCGCCGCCCGCGAACGCGGGGCGCTGGCCAGCCTGCTGGCGTTCCGCCCGGGCGGGGTCATCCTGCTCTCACCGGTGCTCTCGGCCGCCGCGATCCGCGAGGCCGCGGCACAATGCCCGGTCGTGCTGGTCTCGCGCAACTCGACGGTGCCTACCGTCGACACCGTCAACGACGACGGCGAGACCGGAACCGCACTGGCCGTGGATCATCTGGTCGCGCTCGGGCACCGGCGGATCGTGCATTTCGACGGCGGCGCGGCCTTCAGCGCGACGCCACGGCGCAAGGGCTACGTCGGCGCCATGGCGCGACACGGCCTCGAGCCCATGGTCATTCCGAGCGAGCACACCGACGAGGCGGGTATCGCAGCGGTGCGCAAGCTCCTGACCGTATTCTCCCCGACCAATTTCCCGACCGCCCTGATATGCGGTAACGACTTCAATGCGGTCGGTGCGATGTCCGCCCTCGAGGAGGCGGGATTGGCGGTCCCGCAGAATGTTTCGGTGGTCGGCTACGACAATTCTTCGCTGGCCGCGCTACGGAATATCGCACTGACCACAGTCGATCAGCCCCGCACCGAGATCGGCCGGCTGGCGGTCGAGGCACTGACCGAGCGCCTGCGCACGGCTCGCACCGAACCCGTCCGGCGGCGGGTGCAGCCGTCGCTGGTGGTTCGGTCGACCACCGCAGCGCCAATGGATTTATAGCGTCATCACCGAAGCCCGACCCGGTTCCCTGGGCCGCCGGGTCCTATGCGGGCACAACCGACCCGGGAGGAATGGCAGGGGTTCAATGAGCAGTATCAGGCTGGGCCTGGCCGGTACGGGCCGCATCGGCGCCGCACATGCGGAAACCCTGCGCTCGCTGCCGGGGGTGGATGCGGTCGTCGTCGCCGACGCCGACGCGGAACGCGCGCGGAGTACCGCCACCAAGCTCGGGGTGGATTTCGCCCCCGACATCGACGCGCTCCTGGCCGCGGATCTGACCGGCGTCGTCATCACCACCCCGACCGATTCGCATCCCAAACTGATTACCCGTGCGGTCGATCTCGGTATCCCGGTGTTCTGCGAGAAGCCCGTTGCCGCGGATATCGACGGCACCCTCGCGGTGATCCGGCACCTGGAAACCTCCACGGTGCCGGTGCAAATCGGCTTCCAGCGCCGCTTCGACGCCGGCTACCGTGCAGCCCGGGAGGCGGTCGGTACCGGCGAGCTCGGCTGGTTGCACAGCCTGCGCGCCACCACCCTGGACCCAGCTCCCCCACCCGCGGAATACATTCCGCGCTCGGGCGGGCTGTTCCGGGACTGCGGTGTGCACGACTTCGACATCATCCGCTGGGTCTCCGGCCGCGAGGTGACCGAGGTGTTCGTGCTGGGCGCGAACCGGGGTGAGCAGTTCTTCCGCGACGCGGGCGATGTCGATACCGCCGCGGTCGTGCTGCGCATGGACGACGGCACGCTGGCCACGGTCTCGCTCGGCAGGTACAACGGCGCGGGCTACGACGTGCGCCTGGAGGTACTGGGCGCGAAGGGCAATGCCATTGTGGGCCTGGATGATCAGGCCCCCTTGCGCTCGGTCGAGCCCGACTACCCGCCGTCCGCGTTCCCCGCCTATCCGGGCTTCATGGAACGCTTCCGCCGCGCCTACACCGAGGAGCTCACGGTCTTCACCGCCGTCGCCGCGGGCACCGCCGAGAACCCCTGCCGCGCCGCCGATGCCCTGGAGGCGTTCTACATCGCCGAGGCGTGCGAGCTGTCCCTGCGGCAGCACCGGCCGGTCGCGCTGGGTGAGGTCCGCCGCTAGGAATGCAACGCCACTGTCATCCCGGCACGCTCGTGGCCTCGACCCGGCTCTGCCAGTTCAGAGCGATTCCGGCCACGAGCAGGCCGGAGCGACGGGAGTGCCGTGCAGTACCCGCCCCCTACCCAGGGGGGAGCCGCAGACCACTCTGCAGGGTGATCCGGTCATACTAGGAGGTCGAACATGATCGCCCTATGTCGTTGCGCTGCACTGTCTTCGCCGTCGTCACGGCGGTCGCCCTGATCGCGGGGGTGACGACCGCCTGTTCCGCCCCTCCGCGCGCAACGCTCGCATGGCGGCCGTGCGCCGGGGAGGCGGCCTTCGACTGCGCGAGCCTCGCGGTGCCGGTGGACTGGTCGCATCCGGACGGCGCGGTGATCGATATGTCCGTGGTGCGCAAGCGCGCCGAGGCCGCCAACAGAATCGGAACCCTGATCTCGTTGCCCGGCGGGCCGGGCACCTCCGGCGTGGACCAGATTCTGCATGGGGCCCTGCACTTCTCACCCCGCCTGAGCACGCGGTTCGACATCATCAGCTTCGACGCGCGCGGAGTCGGCGGCAGCCATCCGATCCGATGCGACGCCGGACTGGCCTCGACGTGGCCGAATCTGGTGCCCGACAACGGTGCCCGCCTCGATGACGTGCGATCCTACGCGGCGCGGCTCGCCGACAGCTGCCGCCGATACACCGGCCCGCTGCTGGACCATATGGATGCCGCCAGCGTCGCGCGGGATGTCGACGCATTGCGAAATGCGCTGGGCGAGGCCACCGTTACCCTCTACGGCCGGTCCTACGGAACCATGTACGGCCAGGCCTATGCCGAGCTGTTCCCCCGACGACTGCGCGCCATGCTGCTGGACAGCGTCGACGACCACAGCCTGGACGGACCGGGCTTCCTCGACGGCGAGGCGCGCGCCGCGCGGGACACCTTCGCCGAATTCGTCTCGTGGTGCGCGCGCGAGAGCTCATGTGCGCTGCACGGCACCGATATTCCCGCACTGTACGACACCCTGTACACCCGAGCCGAGCGCGGCGAACTCCACGCCACGGCCGCACCGGACCGACCGCTGGGGCCGCTGCCGCTGAGCCAATCCGTCACCCAGTACCTGTATCAGCCCGACTGGCCCGGGCTGGCAACCGATCTGCGGGCGCTGCAGGACCAGCCCCTCCTGGCGGCCATACCGCCGCTTCCCCGGCCGAGCGGCATACCCGCCCCGATGCCCGCCCTGGAAGCCTGCGCCGACTGGACCTTCGACATTCCCGGTCAGGCCGACTGGACCCGCCTGTGGCACGACCAGAACCAGAACGCCGGAACCCTGCGCGCCCACTTCGCCTGGGCTGCAGGCAGTCTGTGCTCGGCCTGGCCAGCACCGCCCCCGAATCCGCCGCACCTCCCGCGGATCTCTGGCGCACCCGCAATCCTGCTGATGAACTCCCTGCATGACCCCGCCACGCCCTACGAATGGGCCACCCATATCGCCACCGACACCCCCGGCGCTGTGCTGCTCACCTACGACGGCTGGGGCCACGGCGTCTACGACCGCACCCCGTGCACCACCGCCGCCGGAGACGACTACCTGATCGATCTCACGCCGCCGCAACCACATACCCACTGTCCGGCGGCCGGTTAGCCCACGATGTGCAGGTATTCGCCGTAGAACAATGCCAGACCCACCGACGCGGCGACCCCGCCGAGCACCCAGAATCGCACAATCACCGTGGTTTCCGCCCATTTGCTGAGCTCGAAATGATGATGAAAGGGCGCCATCTTGAACAGCCGGCTGCGGGTGGTGCGGAATACCACGATCTGCAGCAGCACCGAGGCGATCTCGGCGACGAACAGCGCCCCGACCACGACCGTCAGCAATTCGGTCCGGGTGGTGATCGACAACCCGGCCAGCATGCCGCCCAGCGCCAGCGACCCGGTATCGCCCATGAAGATCCGGGCCGGGGCGGCATTCCACCACAGAAATCCCATGCAGGCCGCCACCCCCGCGGCACACACCACGGCCAGATCGAGCGGATCGCGGACGTCGTAGCAGCCGATCCTGGGGCGCGTCGCGCACGCGTTGAGGTACTGCCAGGAGGTGATGACCACGTACGCGCCCAGCGCCAGGCTCATCGACCCGGCGGCCAGCCCGTCCAGGCCGTCGGTGATATTCACTGCGTTAGACCAGGCCACCACGACAACGCACACCGCAACCAGAAAACTGACCAGGCCGAACGATACGGTGTTGATATCGCGGACATAGGACACATGCCGACTGGCCGGAGCGAGCCCGGCGGCGTTGGGAAAACGCAGCGCGAGCACCCCGAATATCAGTGCGGTCGCGATCTGCCCGATGAATTTCCCGGTCGCCGTCAGCCCGAGGTTTCGGCGCTTGCGGACCTTGAGCAGATCGTCGGTGAATCCGACGAATCCCAGCGCCGTCGCCAGCCCGAGGACGAGCAGGCCCGAGGCGGTGATTCGGGGGCTGGCGGCGTTATGCACCTCGATCAGGTGCGCGCCGAGATATCCGGCCCACATCCCGATCAGAATCGCGATGCCACCCATGGTCGGTGTCCCGGCCTTGGTCTGATGGCTGGCGGGGCCGTCGACGCGGATCTCCTGGCGGACATTGATGCGGGCGAACCATTTGATCAGCAACGGTGTCAACGTGATCGAGACCGCAAGCGCGATCATCGACGCGAACAGAACCTGTTTCATGCGCCCCTGTACCACCGAGTTGCTGCCGCCGACCGCTCCGGCGGACTGCACCGATGGTAACCATGAGCGCCAAAGGTTCTCACCGGGGTGAGAATGCTGGACAATCGGGTGGTGTCTTACCCTCCACCGCGGGACGGCCTGAATCTGCGGGCCAGTGATCTCGATCGGTCCATGGCGTGTACCGCGCTCGACAACGGCTATGCGGACGGGGAACTCGACGTCGAGGAGTACCACCGGCGGCTGGAGACGGCGAAAACTGCCGCGACGCGCGCGGAGTTGACGGCCCTGCTCGATGATCTGCAAGTCCCGCATCCCCTGTCCGATATCCCCGCGGATTCGGCTCCGCCGCCAGGTGATACGGGCCGGTCGGGCCACGGCAAGCTAATCGTCCTGACCATCATCGTGATCGTCGTCGTGGCGGTGATCGCTGTCGTGGGATTGCTGGGGGGCCGGACCACCCCGACGCGGTCGGCGAGGTCGTCACCCGCATCGGGTGCGGTCACCGCAACGAGCGGCACACACCCGGACTTTACGGCGGCCGATGCGGGTCTGCTCCAGCATCTTCCGTCGGGATACGGCCAAACCAACTGCTACCACGTCGATCCGCAGAGCGTCGAAGTCGCTGCGCTGCATTGTGATCCGTATGCCGGTCGGCTGGAGGCCGCCTTCTACCTGTACGCCGACGCGGGAACCCTGCAGGAGAGCTACGACGACGATCGCCAATCACCGGCCCATGTCGCCTGTTCCGACGGCGCCCAGGACAACAGCTACAGCGCCGGACGCTACGAGTGCATCATGTCCAACGGCAGCGCGGTGGTGCCGACCGTCGAGTGGACCTCGAATCGGCAGGACGTCCTCGGCGTGTATTTCGCCCCCGGGGCGAGCGGCGCGGCGACCGTCCTGAGCTGGTGGAAGCAGCACAACCAGCTTCGATGATCGCCGGCTACGAGCCCGCCCGTTGGCCGCCGTCCGAGGATCGGGTGCGGACCGCCGCGATCACCGAAACCAGCAGCACCGTAATCAGTTCCAGCACATTCCAGGCGACAGGCGCTGGGGGCGGCTCGGATTCCGCGATCGGCTCGGGCGGGGGCATGACTCGCGGTGGCGCGGGGGCGATCTCGGGTGGGGGCGGCGGCGGGGCGGGCGCGCGGACCGGGAGGACGGGCGGGATCGGCGGGGGCGGCGCCGGAATCTGCAGCGGCAGTTCCGGTGCGGGAGGCGGAATTCCGGGCAGCAGCAACAGGCAGGTCAGCACGGCGCTGCCGGTGAGGGCGCTGCCCACCGCGACGCTGCCGAGCGAGGATCCGCTCGATCCGACACCGACCGTGCCGGGACCGATGAGGCCGCTACCGGTCAGCAGCCCGAGCAGGATTCCGGCTCCACCGGCGACTGCGCTTCCGGCGCAGGCGGTTACGACGCTGCCTGTGCTGAGCCCGAGCATATGCGCCAGTGACGCATCCGCGTCAGGCTGGACGGCGACCGCGCGCACGGGCGGCACGGGCGGCACGGCGACCGTATCCACCCGCAGGGGGGCCTGGAACGGGGTAGGCACGACGATCGGTCCGAGGCGCAGCTCGCGTGCCTGTGAGGTGTCCTCCGGTCCCGAACTGCCGGTGGCACTTCCACTCGAGGCGATGCCGCTGCCCGACGCGCCTCCATCCGAGCCGCTGCTGCTACCGGAGGCGAAACCGCCGACCGGCAGTGTGCCCGGATCCGCGGCCGCCGGCGCGCCACACAGGGCCAGCGGCAGCACGGCAGCCACCGTGAGACATCGGGCCATCGCACAGATTCCGGACGCCATGTGCGCAAACCTCATTCGTCGCTGGTACCTGACTAACTGATCTGCTGATAGCGCGACAGCGCATTGTCGAAGGCGTCGGACGGAACGACGACCACACCGGAATACGGCTGATCCAGATTGTGGATCTCCAGCAGCGCCGAACCGACCACGACCCCGAGCAGCCCAGTCATGACCACGCTGCGCCAGCTGACCCGCACCCCGGACAGCACCGGATTCAGCAAGAGCAACACGGTGCCGAAAATCAAGGCGATATACAGGAATCCGGGGATGCTGTGCCCCTGGTCGAACGACCGGTCCTGCCGCGACTGCGACACCTTCTCGAGGCTCGCCAGGGCGCGCGACCGCTGATCGGTGACCACCGGATCGTTGGAACGCACCGAGCTCACCGCATCGCGCAGGCTGTCGAGGGTGTGCTGCGCGGCGGGACTCAGGCGACCCCGATGGTTCATCATCGGCCAGTCCTGATCGACGACCTGCTGGGTGTAATCGCGCACCAGCCCCTGAATCTGCTGATGCTCGGGCTCCGGCATCGAATGGGCGGCCCAGTACGTGTCGACCAGGGCCTTGGCTTCGGCGACGGTGTGACTGTGCGCGTTCTGGAACTGCTGCCAGCAGATCACCACTGTGAAGGCGACCACGGCGGTAAAGAATGTTTTGATCAGGTCCAGCACCAGCGTGCCCGCGGCCTCGTCACCGGCGTGCCGCCACGACTTGGGACGCAGGCGATCCCCGACCACGAATACGGCCATCGCCAGGAGCGCCGCGGTCAGGGCGACGACCAATTCCTGAGTCATGCACGGTATTCGTGGCGGCCGACATCGCCGGATGTGTTGCGAGGTGATTGCTGCGGCGTGTCGCGAGGGTCAGCCGGTCACGACGGCTCGCCGCGCTCCAGATAAATTGTGGCCCCCTCCTGGTATGCCGCATATGCCTGTTGCAGGCGGATCGCCAGCCGCGGCGTCGCGTAATCCTCGACCGCACCGATCGGCACCCACTCCCACCGATCCAGCTCGCTGTCCTGCAGCACCAGGGCCGACTCGTCGCCGAGCTCACCGCAGTCGAAGACGAGCAGCATCCGGTCCGTGCCGTCGTGCGGGGACCAATCGCAGACCAGCAGCCGGCGCGGCGGTCGCGCAATTCCCAGCTCCTGCGCGACCTCCCTGCGGCAGGCCTCGACCGGCGCCTCACTGATATCCACGAAGCCGCCGGGGATATCCCAGCCGTCCCCGTAGGTCTTGTGCACCAGGAATATCGACTCCTCGCGCACGAACAGGGCACCGGCGGCCAACCACGGTCGGGCGAAAACCTCTGGACTGTAATCAGTCTGCTCGAACGAGGCATGCATGCCGCCACCCACCTCACCAGCCCTCGCCGTGAGGGCCTAACTCCTGGAATACCGAACCTGTTCGCCGACCACGATCTCATACCCTCGCCATATCCGCCGGAGCATCGAGCCCACTGAGCCGGCGCGACTGTCATCGGCCCTGATCGTCACGCAAAATTACCCCGCCGTCAGGCAACTCTGATATCGATGTGCCATGGCGAACGATGCACCAGAGCCCGAGTACCGCTTCACGTGCTACACCGTCTCGGGTCTGGGTACCATCACGCCGATCCTGGCCGCGGAGGCCACCCTCTGCGGGCTGTACGTGCTGCACTTCGCGGACGGCCAGGCCTACGTCGGTCAATCGATCAATGTGGCGGCCAGATTCTCCGCACACGCCCGGATGTGGACCGACATCGAGACCGTCGATTTCGCCCCATGGCCCGCCGATGACCTCGATCGCGCCGAGGACCGCCTGATCGAACTGCTGGAACAGACCAAGGAGCTGCGGAACAAGCAGTGGGTCTATCTCACCGGCGACGACGAGGACAACGAAGTCTCGGTCGAGCAGGCCCGCGAGATCGTGCTGCCCTGGGATCGTGGCACCCGCGCCACCGTCGACACCGGCGCCACCTCGGAGCATCGGCTGCGCTACTGGGAGCTGCACCGGCACAACGACTATCCCGCGCTGCGGGCCGCGATCGCGCTCTACATCAACGAAACCATCCCCGATCCGGTGAATACCCAACGCTACCTGTGGAATATCTCCGCGCTGCCCACCCGCACGAAGTTCGGCCGCCGCCTGATGACGCTGCGCTGCGGGAACCTGGAGACACTGTTCGTCTCGGAGAGCAAGCTCGACGACGGCAGCCTCTACACCACGATCCGCATGAATGTCGATATCCCCCAGGGCATGACCGATGCGGACCTGACCATCGACAGCGATCTGTTCCACGCACTGCCCGGCATGTATCGCAATCAGCGCGTGTGGTCCTGGGTTTTCGGCCTCTACGACCTGATCGAGGAGGATATCAACGTCGATTCGGTGACCGGCGGGCACGACTTCTTCGACCTCGCATACGGTCTCAACATCCGGATGATGCGCCGCGGCGTCTCGCGCTACGCAAAGACCCACAACCCCGACCTGGCCGATGATGCTCTGGCAGAGGCGTATCGGCAGCAGATGGATTTCGGGGAGGAGACCTGAGCAGCCTTCACCGCCGCCAGAAGAGGTGATGTTCCGCCCTGCCACTCGGGCTCGGCACCCGCTCCAGATGATATCGGTCGAGGAGTTCGTCGGGTCCCGTCCACAGCCGCTCGCCGCGACCGAGTTCGACCGGCGCGACGGCGACGTGCATCGTGTCGATCAGATCCGCGTCGAGGAACTCCCGGACCGTGGCGACACCGCCGCCGATGCGCACATCCTTGCCCTCGGCGGCATCGAACGCCCGGGCCAGCGCCTCCTTCGGTGAGGCGTCGAGGAAATGGAAAGTAGTGTCTCCCAATGTGATCGATGGCCGCGGGTGATGGGTGAGCACGAAAACCGGGGTGTGAAACGGCGGTTCATCGCCCCACCAGCCCTGCCACTCATAGTTCTCCCACGGCCCCCGCTGCGGGCCGAATTTGTTGCGCCCCATGATTTCCGCGCCGATATTGTTATGGAAGTCGCGGACGATGTAGTCGTCGAGGCCGTAGGTGCCACCGGGATCAGTCCGGGTCGGCCAGTGCGCGGTACCACCCGCCCAGGCGAACAGCGCGCCCGGATCGGCATGACCGAACGGATGCTCACGACTCTGCCCCTCGCCGGATCCGTATCCGTCGCTGGAGATATTGAAGTTCTGCACGCGGACCAACTGTGTCATCGAGACTCCTTTTGGTTGCGATCTGCAATCGGTTGAGAACATACCTACACTGCTCCTATGGCGCAACCAGTTGTCAACGACAAGCTGCCGGTACCGCCGGGCAAGTCCGGCTGTCCGATCAATATGACTGTCGAACTCCTCGGGGACCGCTGGAGCCTGATTGTGCTGCGAGACATCATGTTCGGCGGCTACACCCACTTCCGGGAACTGCTCGCGGGATCCATGGAGGGCATTGCGTCGAATATCCTGGCCGCCCGCCTGGCGAAACTAGTCGCCGCAGGCCTGCTCACCCGCGACGATGACCCGAGCCATCGCCAGAAGGTGGAATACCACCTGACCGAGGCGGCGATCCAGCTGGTCCCGGTGATGGCCCAGCTGGGAGCATGGGGCGCCCGCTGGCTGAACACCACACCGGAGCTGACCGTGCGCGCCGAACTGCTGGCCGCCGGGGGGCCACCGCTGTGGGAACGATTCATGGCCGAGCTGCGCGCCACCCACCTGACCGGGGCGCCGACGCCCGCGGACGGGGTGCTCACGGAGCTGACCGCCGCCTATCTGGAGGCGGTCGCCGACCGGGAAGCCCGCGAGTAGGAACCTCGAAATATGCTCAGGCTTGCCCGGTTTCGAAGCGGGAGATCTTATCGCCGGACACGGTGAAGCGCCACGCCGTCCGCATAGCACCCCACCGGTCATTGGTAAAATTGGCGACCAGCGATGTCCCACCGTCGGCCACCGATTCCACGTCCATCCGGCCGCTGCTACCAAAGATCTCGCTCTGAACCCAGTTCTGCAGGTCGCGGTCGGTTCCGTCGTCGGACATCGTGGCATCCGGAGTGATCATGCCGAAAAAGCCGTTCGAATCACCGGCATTCAGGGCATCGACGAACTTCCCGACCACAGGATCAAGCTGGTTCGCAGTCATCTCGCAACCTTTCGGATCGTTTTACCGCCGATTACAACGTGCAGATGCCGAACTACCTGTGCGAATATCCCCGACCCAGGATACTGCTCCGGCATTGGTCCGCGGCCTTCGACCCGACCCTCCACCACCCTGTCGCGGGCGAGATCGATCGTCATGCACATAGCGACGCTTGCACACCGCCATGACTCGTCTCACAGCCGCGAACCGGCAGACGCACGGACTCGTAGTGTCATTCATGATTCGGATGACGGTATTGACGATATTGACCGCCCTCGCCGGGCTCGGTGCGACCGCATGCTCGTCACCGCAGGCCGCAGTGCAGCAGACGAACCCCGTAGCAATGCCGCCGGGCACCGCACCGGCGGCCGTCGCGGTGCCCGGCGGAAACACCCTGGTCGCGTCGCTGGACGGTACGGGTGTCCAGATCTACCAGTGCGCCAAGGCGACCTGGACGCTCCTGGAGCCCGCCGCAACACTCGCCGATCACGGCAGACCGGTCGCGCTGCACTTCAAGGGACCCATCTGGGTATCAACGACCGATGGCAGCGAAGTGGGCGCGACAGCCGTACCCGGCGCAGCGGTCAATCACAACGGGGCGGTGCAGGAATTGCTGCTGAAGGCGAGCGAGCATCACGGCGCCGGCCGGTTCGCGGATATGGGTCTGCTGCACGATGAGGTGACAGTTTTCGGTCACGCGGCCTGACTGGCCGGTGAGGTCATGATCAGCTCGTATTCGACGGGTGTCAACCGGCCCAGGCGGGCTTGCCGCCGGCGTCGGTGGTAG